>Ga0102832_1000039_pt1 | contig 403447 bp, 348 predicted proteins | sample EBPBio282013_DNA_FD_88942 | JGI IMG/M metagenome (GOLD analysis project Ga0102832, IMG submission 88942) | Wastewater treatment Type I Accumulibacter community from EBPR Bioreactor in Madison, WI, USA - Reactor 2_5/28/2013_ DNA (Illumina Assembly) | ecosystem: Engineered > Bioreactor > EBPR >... | reverse complement strand
AAAAGATCAAATGATTAATTTCAGAATTCCGGCAGAATTAAAAGAGAAGGTCTTATTTGAAGCACAAAAAAGTAACCAAACAATTACAAAGTGGCTACTGAAATGCATAAACAATGAGCTAAAACCGAAAATAGTTAAAGTTGAAAAAAAAGTGGTAGTAAAACCAGTCGCCACTTTAGAGACTAATAACCAGCCAAACTTACTCTTTGGATTGCTGTTTTCTATGTTTATATTTCTCCTTTGGTGGGTGTTTAATAATGCAAAGGGTAAAGACAGATTTACTTTAATATAGACCTCTCTTGTCCGTTTTTTTTCGAAAACCTTTGGGCCTTATTTGAAAGGCCCTTTTTTATACCCCTTAATAATAATTGCTAATTTTTTTCTTTAAGGTCAGTGGCCTGTTCTTTGTAATTTTCCCAAATGCTCTCCCATGCTGAGATCCTTTTTTCAGACTTATTTAAGCAAGCTGTTATTTAACTCCTCAAATATTTTAATTCATTGGTTTAAATTATCCCTATTTATCTTGATTATAAAATGTTTTAAAATTGATTACCTAAGTATTGGATTCGCCGAAAGCCAGCTTTTTGTATTACATTTTTGTATTATTTGATGTATTACATGATTATTTTGGAAAAGCTGCCAAATTTAAAATATCCGTTACTCCCCCGTTTACATGCATTTTTTACAGCTAGTAAACGGCTTGTTTACAGCGTGTTTACGCCCTTTTTACTGCGTACACAGGGGAGTAACGGGCGTTTACAGTTAGATTAATTTTAAAAAAACAAGAAGCACACCCAGTCATTTTATTTTAATTGTAATACGGAATAGCTTTTTCAGTAAAAATTTTCTCAATTTCACCTCGGTTTATAGTTTTTACCTAGCAGAATTTTCCACTTTTGTACCGAATAATAAATATTTAAAAATGAATTAACCAAAATTTAGGACGAGAGGAAGATTTTTTTAAATTTGTACTAATCCCCGATTAACTATTATGAACAGACCACTGGATACTGCCACACGATTGCGTGCCCTATTGGTATTTAAGGCACTGGTCGAAAATCCATTCCATTATTCTATCAAAGATTTCTCCCAATTGTATAATGTTTCTAAAGATGCTATCAGAACTGATCTTGAAGAAATAAAAAATGCAGGTTTTGATGTGGCCTTTGATCGAAAATTCCGGTATGCTTTGGTGGATAATGCTACCACCAAACACCTTCAGGATATTTTGTATTTAAATGAGGCTGAAAAAGAGCTAATCAGAGCCTCATTACACCAGTCTGGTATTGAAAATCAAAAAATAATCGAACCATATCGGAATTGAAACTCTATTGTGATCGTTGGGGTAATGGGCGGGATTTGTCTTAATCGAACCATATCGGAATTGAAACGGGGTCAGGTTCTTTTTCATAGCACCTGTCTGCCGGTCTTAATCGAACCACATCGGAATTGAAACTTTTATAAATCTGTTTTTGGTAAATTGGCTGATTGCCTTAATCGAACCACATCGGAATTGAAACGGCTTATGTCAAGCAACTGGAGCCGGGCGAAAAGGTCTTAATCGAACCACATCGGAATTGAAACTTCGTTGTATGCCTCAAACCAAACTTTGTCAATGTCGTCTTAATCGAAACACATCGGAATTGAAACGGAGCAATACAAAAAGAACTTGATGAACTTTTTAGTCTTAATCGAACCACATCGGAATTGAAACAGGAGAGAATATCCTGATCAACTTCAGCTTCAAGTGTCTTAATCGAACCACATCGGAATTGAAACAAAGAACAGCTCAGAAGGTTACCATTAGCCGACATGGTCTTAATCGAACCACATCGGAATTGAAACAGAGATAAGTATGAGCTGGCCAGGCTGAGGAATAATCGTCTTAATCGAACCACATCGGAATTGAAACTGAAAATCACTTCACGGTCATTTATTCCGCCTCCAAGTCTTAATCGAACCACATCGGAATTGAAACCCGGATTGCATTTACTTTCGGCATAAAAAACGTTCATGTCTTAATCGAACCACATCAGAATTGAAACTTTGCATCAAAACAAAGTATCCTGATTTCACCCAGGTCTTAATCGAACCACATCGGAATTGAAACCGAATTATATACAAAAATGGAACGGCAGTAAATTTGTCTTAATCGAACCACATCGGAATTGAAACCGAATTACCCCTTCATTATAGCTTAGTAGTGCAAGATGTCTTAATCGAACCACATCGGACTTGAAACGAAGATAATCAAAAACTAATTGAAATGGGCTTCAAAGTCTTAATCGAATCACATCGGAATTGAAACCGACCGGAATACCTTTTTTAAGGTGGGAATATGTTCGGTCTTAATCGAACCACATCGGAATTGAAACATTAAAAACAATGACCAATCAAGACGCCATAAAGATGTCTTAATCGAACCACATCGGAATAGAAACTGACGAAGGTTTGGGGGCTTTGCCCCCCTGAGAAGTCTTAATCGAACTACATCGGAATTGAAACGTGGATGTGCCGCCGAATGTGGTGGTGGATGGCGGGTCTTAATCGAACCATATCGGAATTGAAACGATAAAAGACCTCATTCAATGTCGTTGCAATACTCGTCTTAATCGAACCATATCGGAATAGAAACTTGAATACCTTCAACTGGCGGCACCACATCCCCCTCGTCTTAATCGCACCATATCGGAATTGAATTGTGAGTAAAGTCTTAACTTAAATACTTATTGTTCAGAATTCTTCAGTCATCTGCTTTTTCTTCAATCTCCAATTTCATAATTCCGAATGATTTCAAATTTCTCTTTTTCACAACCGCATACACCACATTCATAGTTTTCGGGTAAATTTTCGAAGACAATCCCTGCAGGTATTCCTGCTAATTCATCACCATATTTTTCATCATAAACCATTAAACAATCGGGACACTGGTGGGAATTGGCCAAAATTGGTTCTTTGATTTCTGCAAGCTCTTTATTTTCAAGTTTTTGGTTAGTGATTTTTTTATTATAAAAAAATATTGACCTTCTAAGTTGCTCTTTTAGATTATATTTAAATAGCCCTTTTTCATAAAATACTTTGGTTCTACCATTAGGGTCAAAGTCTGCTGTGTATGAAATGTCATAAACATTGAAAAGTGGTATTAAATTCAGGAATTTGATGCGTCTTTTTTGAATCATGATAGAAGCATAAACCTCAGTTTTGGGTGCAATTTTTATCCCAAAACATAACCCAAAAGTTCTTAAATCATTGTGGTTCAAATATTCAACCAATTCCATTTTTAATTTTAGGGCCTCCTCAGAATCATCCTCCACTTGCCAGTTAAGTTCGTTTGCAGCATGCCTCACATTGAAATTATATTTAGCAAGAATTCTCGACCATTCGGGCCTTTCACTTTCTTTTATTCCTTTTACTACCAAGGATTTCCAAGGTGTAAGGCAGATCTCACCAATTTTTGAATCTTTGCATAAATTACATAATTCTATTAAAAAATTAATATCGTATGTTTCCCAACGACTGTAAATACCCAACCAGGTTTTATTGTCATATCTATTGAATCCTTCATAGTAAGGAAGTGAAAATTTTGGTAATACCAAAGGAGCCGAATTTGGAATTATTATCAGATTTTCAAGAGAAGAAAACAATTGTTGAGCTTGTATGTGTTTATCACTTAAAATTTTTGACTCCAGTAGGCTGCAGGCTTTATGTATGTCCTGGGTATAGATTAAATTTTCAAATGAATAGACTTTATTAGTTTTTGGTAATCTTAAATAAAAATGCCAAAAATTGGGTATTGCAGATGATACAAAATTTAAATGCCCGGAGAAAAAAGGAGAGAAACTTTGATTATTGTCTGAAATATTGATTTTTAACTGAGGTTCAAACGCAAAAGAATCGAAAATATCCTTATATATTCCTTCACTTACCCAGGTGCTTTTTTGAAATACGGCCTCAGATACATAAGAACTCACAATGTTGGGCAAAGAAGATTCGTCGGTATAATATTTGGTATCGATTATTGATAAATAGCTAGACAATAACTTGGAGAGATGATTGGGAACGTGTAAAATCAGTTGCTGTCGGAGACTGAATTTCACCGAATTTATGTTTACGAGTTTAGCAGCATTGAGTATTTTGCTTAAATCACCCGGAGAAACGACCCCGCCGATAAAATTAAATTTTATTGTCAGAAAATCTTCCATAGTTAAGAATTGATAATTGAGAGGAGGTGAGGGCTATTTTCAAAGATGGTTTTAACTTCTGGTTTACAGGAGCCACAACCTGAGCCAGCTCCAGTTTTTTGGCACAACAATTCAAAGTTGGTTGTTCCGTTTTTTATAGCTTCCAGCAAGTTTTCCTCTCCCACATTATTGCAGGAGCAAATTAATCGACCTTTTACAGGCTGTTGGGGTTCACCTGATCTCAAAAGTTGTAATCTTTTTTCAGAAAGTTCAATTCCTTTTTCTATGAGGTTTTTAAATTCAAGGAATTCACTTTTATCACCAATTAAAATTGCTCCTACCAGTTTGTCTTCTTTTATGATACACTTTTTATAAAAATGTTTTGCTTTATCCAGAAATATAATCTCTTCATAACCGTTTTGGCCAGCGGGAATTTCTACAAGACCCAGGGAGCAAAGGTTCAAATCCTTCATTTTAAGGATATTTAGTGAAAGACTTCCTTCGTAATATTCTGAAAAACTGCCAGCCAAATAATTCGCAACGATAGCTGCTTGTTGTTCAGCTGCTGCAGTTATACCCCACATTTGATGTTTCCATTCAGCAAGCTCACCACATGCAAAAATGTCAGAATCTGATGTTTGTAAATAATCATTTACCAAAACACCCCTTTTGCAATCAATACCTGCTTCTTTGGCAAGCTCAATATTTGGGTTGGTACCTGCTGCAACCAAAATTACATCACAGTCTAAGGTATGCCCGGACTTGAGTCTTACCTTATTAACTTTATCGGTATAAAATATTTGCTCAACTTCATCATTATAGAATATATCCATGCCTCTTAAAACCATCTCTTCGTGCAAGATATTACTGCCTACATTGTCGAGTTGGCGATCCATTAATCGGCTTGATCTTTGGATAATGTTTACCGGGTATTTCAAATCAATTAGAGCTGCTGCCATTTCCAGACCCAGCAAACCACCTCCTACTACTAAAATTTTATAATCCGGTTTTAGAAAATTATTTAAATCATCCGCATCTTTTCTGCTTCTAATATTGAAAATACCCGGTATTTTTGGAAAATTCTTGGGCATAAAAGCCCGGCTTCCCATACAGAGTATTAACTTGTCATAACTATGAGTTTTCCCATTTTTATCGATAAGTGTTTTTGAGTTTTTATCTATGGAGCTTACCTCTGTATTTTTATTTACTTGAATATTTTTTTTTGTATATTCTTCTTCCGACAATTTTACTAATTGCTCCCATTTTAGGACCCCGTTAACATAATCAGGCAGCATAATTCTATTATAAAAGGGATAGGGTTCTTTACTGAATACAACTATCTCATCATCAGTATTTTGTTTTCTGTATTCATTGATAAACCCAATCGCTGCTGAACCTGAACCAACAATAATTATTTTCTCCTTTTTCTTTCTATATTTTTGAATTTCTACAGCGGCATATTTAAAATCGGGTTCTTTTGATCTGCTATCAATTAGTGGACTCGTTAAATTATTTGCTCTTCCAAAGGTTGACCCAACGATTTTACCCCAATGCATGGGAATGAAACAATTTCCTTTTTTTAATGAATCGGTAATTTTCGCCCTTAACCTTACTTTTCCCCGGCTATTCTCAACGGTTACTAAATCATCTTCTTTGATTCCTCTTTCAATAGCATCTTTAGTATTGATTTCTACATATGGTTTAGAAATATGCTGGTTTAGCTTATTTACTCTCCCGGTTTTGGTCATGGAATGCCATTGATCACGAATTCTTCCAGTTATAAGTACAAGAGGAAATTCTGGAGAAGTTTTTTCTGATAAATTTTCTTTAGGAACTGCTTGTATTTTGGCTTTTTTATTTTGAGTATAAAATTCATTATTTGTAAATATCCTGGATGTGCCAATTTGTTGATTTTCTAGGTAAGGCCACTGAACAGATCTTTTTTCTTTGATTATCTGGTAGTTTAATCGAGAAATATCTATGTTTGTGTAAGCAGTAGTTTTAGCATATTCCTGATAAATTTCATCAGGGGCTTTGTAAGAAAAATGCTTACCCCATCCCATTTTCTTGGCAAATCGACAGATTATTTCAGTATCAGGCAAACACATTTCAGGTGGTTCCGAAATTTTGCTCAGATGTGATATTCTCCTTTCAGCATTGGTCATAGTCCCCTCTTTTTCGCTCCATGCAGCTGCGGGAAGCACTATATCAGCAAAATCGACAGTATCAGCTCTTTCCGAAATTTCCTGCACTACTACAAGCTTAGCATTTTTCAGGGCTTTTTCAGCGAGGTGGGCATTAGGTAAACTCACCAAGGGATTGGTACAAACAATCCAAATAGCTTTCATTTTACCTGAATTTAATGCTTCTACCATTTCTGTAGCCGTAAGTCCAGGTTTTTCAGATATATTGGTTCCTTTCCAAAATTCTTCCATTTCAGCCCTGTGAATTTGGTTTGATAGTTCCCTATGAGAGGCAAGCATATTGGCTAGTCCTCCCACTTCTCTTCCCCCCATGGCATTGGGCTGACCGGTAAGAGAAAATGGTCCATTACCTGGTTTACCGATTTTACCTGTAATCAAAGATAGGTTGATAAGAGAAAGGTTTTTATTTACCCCAATTACCGATTGATTCAAACCCATGGTCCACATAGTTAGGAATCCTTTTGAGGAAGCGATCCAACCAGCGAGGGTATAAATATCCTTAGCGTTTATTCCACATTCTTCTGCATATTCATCGACTGAATTCTGGAAAACCAGACTCTTGAAATCTTCGAAACCATCAGTATGGCTATCTATGAAATGAGGGTCAATACCTCCATTATCAATTAAAACTCTCGCAATGGCATGATTGAGAGCTACGTCGGTGCCAGGATTGATGGATAGGTGTAAATCTGCTGAAGCGGCAGTTTGGGTTTTGCGAGGGTCCACACAAATAATTTTCACATCTGGATTGGCAGCTTTATGGGCTTCAACTCTTCTCCAAATTATCGGATGGCACCATGCCGGGTTTGCACCTTCAACTAATATGAGGTCTGAAAGTTCAATATCATCATAACAAACCGGTACAATATCTTCTCCCAAACTTAATTTGTAACCTACCACTGCTGATGACATACAAAGTCTTGAATTGGTGTCGATATTATTTGCCCCAATAAACCCTTTCATGAGCTTGTTCCAGAGATAGTATTCCTCTGTAAGGCATTGCCCCGATACATAGAATCCTACAGACTCAGGTCCAAATTTTTGAATAAAAGTTTTAAACGAAGCCGCAACTCTGTCGAGAGCTGTATCCCAAGATGTTTCCTGGAAGGGCATACTCCTGGAAGGCCTCATTCGGGGTTTGAGAATTCGGTCTGACTTGTCCATCACAGTGTAGTGAAGATTCATTCCTTTCGAACACAACATGCCTTTGTTTACGGGATAGTCTGCGTCACCTTTTACCAGGATACTTCCATCATTTTTTTGATGAATGTCAACCCCACATCCTACACCACAGTAGCAACAAGTTGATTTAAATATTTTTTCAACAGACATAAATGTTCAATTAAACGTACAAATCAAAACCCAAACCCGTTGTTTCTTATTTTCTGATAAGTTCAGTGGCTAATTCCAGTTCCGTAACAATGTCTTCTTCCTGTTTTAGACCAAATTTTGTAAAGGCAACTATAAGCCCTGCCACGATAGCTGCATAGCTGATATATTGGAAAGCCTGAGCATAAGTAATATCTTCAAATTTGAATAAAAAGCCCATAAGCATGCCGCCAATGTTGCCGCCTGCACCTACTATTCCCGCGACGAGGCCTACATTTTTCTCATTAATAAAAGGAGTGAGAGCGTAGGTAGCTCCGTTGGCCATTTTTAAGAACAGAGCAAAGAATACCATGCTTGTGATGGCCATACCAATAGTGGCCGATGCTCCAAAGAAATACAAGCCAATGCCTTCTATTATTATAAATACCGCCAATAAAACTCCTTTGCTTCCAAGGCCACCTCTTTTTCCTACTGCATCGGCAACTATCCCTCCTAAGGCACGTGCGAAAAGATTCATAAATCCAAATAACCCGGCCAATAGACCTCCTGTTTTTTGGGATACACCAAAATTATCGACAAAATGTAATGCAGCAACGTTGTCGAAAGTTATTTCCATGCCAAAACAAATGGAATATGAAATGGCTAAAGCCCATACCCTCCAATCTGTGAGTACTTCCCTGGCCTTTCCTTTTGCTTTTTTCTTCTGGTTTCGCTCGATTTCATCGAAATTGCCTGCAGGTGTGTCTTTAGTGAATTTGAAATATAAAAATGCTGAAATCAACAATAAAGTACCCGGGACAATCATGGCAAGCCTCCAGGCCTCTGATGCCGAATATCCCCATCCTACAATAGTAGCGAATATTACTGGCATCAACATGTTGGTGATACCACCGCCGAGGTTTCCCCATCCACCGGCAACTGCATTGGCGGTGCCCTTGATGTTCGGGGCAAACATCACTGAAGTATGAAATTGGGTAATCACGAAACTTGCACCTATTACTCCAATGGCCAATCTGAACAGTAAAAATGTTTCGTAGCTGTGAGATAAACCAACCAAAAACACAGGAATTGAACACAATACCAGTAATGCGGTATAGGTTTTTCTTGGCCCCCAGGTATCACAAAGTCTTCCAATGAATAACCTCGCAATAATTGTTGCAGAAACTGCGGCAATCAGGGTATTCCCTACCTGTGATTTACTCAAGCCAAGGTCCTCGCGGATCGTAGGCATAAGCGGGGCCAAGCCAAACCAACCAAAGAAACACATAAAGAAGGTAACCCATGTAATATGAAATGTACGCATCTGTACACTGTCGAGGCTGAATATTTTAAGTTTTGTAAGAGGGGTATTCATATTTTTAATTTTCAATAATCAAAAATATAAAATAAGTATAAATACTCAAAAAAATATAAGTATAAATTTAATTATTATGGAAGTATTGTGTAAAACAAAATAGGTATAGTTCAATTTTGACTATACCTATTAATATAATGCATGAAGTTTGGGCTTATTCGTATGCCACGCCAGCATCTTCGATAGAAAGATTTTTTACCAAAAGGCTCAATAATTTGTCATGAACATCCATATATGTCTTAGTATGCACAATTTCTTTTTTATTACGAGGTCTTTCGATTGGAATATGCACAATTTCCCTGATGGTTGCTTCCGGTCCATCGTTCATCACCACCACTCTGTCAGAAAGGAAAATAGCCTCTTCGATATCATGCGTTACCATCACGATAGTTTGCTTGCGATGATTTAGGTTCCAGATTTTTAGCAATTCCACATGCAGGGCACTTTTGGTGAGGGCATCCAGAGCTCCAAAAGGCTCATCAAGTAAAAGCACAGAAGGATTTATGGCGAAAGCTCTGGCTATGGCAGTCCTTTGCTTCATACCCCCTGAAAGTTGAGATGGTAGCTTGTCTTTGTGCTGCAGGAGGTTTACCATTTCCAGGTTTTTCTCTACCCATTCGTGCTTTTCGGCTTTGGTGTATTCCTGATGAACAGAATCAACTGCTTCATAAACATTTCTGTAAACTGAAAACCAGGGTAAAAGGCTATAGTTTTGGAAAACGATGCCACGGTCAGGACCAGGGCCTTTAACCGGCTTGCCATTAACTATTACGGTACCCTCCGATGGCTTTACAAGGCCGCTGATGGAGTTCATTATGGTCGATTTTCCACAACCGCTATGTCCGATAATACTAACGATTTCGCCACTTTTAATATTCAGATTTATATCTTTTACGGCAGTGAAAATCTTCCCGGATTTGGCAGGGAAACTGATTCGCAAATCCTTGATCTCGATGCAATTGCCGGTGCTTGAAATTTTTTCTTTTTTTTCTAATATCTCTAATGTTTCCATTTTTTCTCGGTTTTATTATTTAATGAATCAAGATTTGGCCTCATATTCAAAAAAAGTGTGAACACCACTAAATATTTTATCCAGGATTAAGCCTACAAATCCAATTATTAAAATGGCTGAAAGGATTTTCTCAAGGCTAAGGCCATTCCATGAATCCCAAACAAAAAATCCTATTCCTACGCCTCCTGAAAGCATTTCTCCTGCCACAATTACCATCCAGGCAATACCGATTGATAATCTGAGACCTGTAATGATATGAGGTAATGAAAAAGGAATCAAAATTCTGGAGATGTACCGCCATTTCGAAAAACCGAAAGCCTTTCCTACGTTTTTGTGGTCATTCGGGATATTGGAAACCCCAAATGCCGTATTGATCAGTGTTGGCCACAATGAGGTGATAGCGATTATGAAAACTGTAGCTCCATCGGCAGCTTTGAAGGCTAAAAGTCCTAATGGAAACCATGCCAATGGTGATACGGGCCTTAGAACCTGCACAATCGGATTTATGATTTTCATTGCAATTTTGGAAGAACCCATAAGAATGCCAATGGGTATGGCGAATATGCTTCCAAGCAAAAAGCCCATTAATACTCTTTTTATTGAGGAAAATAATTGTACTCCAATTCCTTTGTCATTTGGCCCATAGTCATAAAAGGGGTCAGCCATCATTTCTTTGAAAACCAACCATGTAGCTTTAGGGCCAGGGATTTCGTTTTTTGTAATATAGCTCACCAATGACCAAATTATCAATAAGATGATCATACTCACCACAAAACCTCCCAGGTTTTTCAGTGTTTCAAGAGAAAAAATCTTTTTCATATAAATTAATTATTTGGGGAAAATTGGGCTCTCCATAAAATTTGGAGAGCCGGAGTTTTATTTTTTGGTAGAAGCCAGATAGGCAGCAGGATTGCCTGGATCGAAAGCTACATCCAAATTGGTTTTGAAACCTTTCATATCCGCCTGAACCGGTACTCCGGTTTCCTTTGCCACTTCTGCCCACAAGTCATCCAAAATTAATTTTTCGGCGATGTCTTTATATGCCGGAGCTGACTTGAGGTATCCAAACCTCACGTACTGAGCGAGAAACCAAATAGCATGCGATTTCAGGGGTGTGTTTACTACTCCGTTATTGTAAAATCTCATGTTGTTGTCGCCGTATTTTTGTGAACCTAACTCACATCCAAGATCGTATGAGCCTATGAGCCTGCTTTCTATGGCTGCTATCGGGGCATTTACATAGTAGGGTTTGGTAAGCCATGCCGCAGCTTTTTTGCGGTTTCCGTTGTTGTCAAGCCATTTGCATGCTTCTATAATTGCTTTCATAACATTTTTAAGGTCGGCTTTATTTGAGGAAGCAAAATCACTGTTTACTACTAATGCTTTTTCAGGGTGATTTTTCCATATATCCTGACTAGCAATCTCAGTAAAGCCCACATTTTGCATAGCTGCCACGCCATTCCATGGCTCTCCTACACTGAAACCTTCCATGTTATCAACTTTCATATTGGCCACCATTTGTGGGGGAGGAATAGTTATGATTCCAACCGATTTTTGGTTGATACCTGCCGCTGCCATCCAGTTTCTCAACCAGATATCGTGCGTGCCACCAGGAAAGGTCATGGCAAATGTTACTTCTTTTTTCTTTTTTAGATTTGCGACTGCAGCAGCCACTTTTGCTGTTTCTTTAAAACCAACTATTCCGCAAAAATCCTTGGAAAGCGTTATGGCCTGGCCGTTATTGTTTAATACCATTGCAATTTTCATTGCTGAGCCCGCCTTTCCGCCAATTCCGGTATAAACCGACAAAGGCATTGAAAACAAGCAATGTGCTCCATCAAGTTCGCCGTTTAGGATTTTGTCCCTTATGTTTGCCCAGGAAGCCTCTTTGCTCAATACCACATTGACTCCGTATTTTTGAAATAATCCAAGCTCTTTGGCGGCTACAAGTGGAGCACAGTCGGTTAGAGGAATGAATCCCAATTTTACCGTTGGCAATGGTGCAGGTGTAAAGGCTGAGGTAAGGGTGCCCACCACCAAAGCGGCGGCTACGGTTACCGATAATAGTAATCTTTTCATTGTTTTAATTATTTTAATTTTTTAAGACTTAATTAGGTGAGTTGAGGCAATCATTGTTTGATTGCCACTGGTTTGGTATAAAAGAAATCGGGTCTTATATTGAGCATCAGGTATGCCCAGTTTGCGTTTTTCTGTGTTTTGTCCCAGGTGGCGGCTTTTGAGTATTCCAGCGAATTGCTGCCTTTCATGTGGGAGTACCCCAGCTCAATATTGGTAAACTTATTGAGGTTAAAATTAAGCAGGAAGTCTATCTCAGTTCCTAGCTTCTTATCCAATGGTTTGTTTGAATCCAATTTATTTGGCATCGATTTTTCAAGGGCAAAGCTATGGGCATCAAGACTGAACGTAAATATTTTATAAATATATTTTCCTTTCAGGTATCCATCTTTTAAACCTCCTGCTGCTGAGCCGGTTCCAACATAAAAGTAGTCCATATATCCCCAATGTTTGTGAGGTGTTCCATAAAGAGGGTCAAACTTAGACGTCTGTCCGGCAGTAGGGCTGATGGTGTTGTTTCCAGATAAAACCTCATAACCAGGTCCGAAGGAAAAATTACCTTTTTGAATCATGAAAAACGCTCCATAATGGTAGGCATTTTTGATGGTAAGTCCATCTCTGTCTTTGCCTGACTGAGCATAAAACCACGCCTGGCTTTGTACTTTTCCTAGTAGTGAGGATGCATTTCCAAACTGATTATTTAGCATTAAACCATATGTCAGTCTTGAATTTACACCGGTTTGATTATATCTTCGACCATATACATAGCCTTGGGTAGCATTACCTACACTGTCAATGATATATTTCGAAAAATCATCTTTGAAAAACAATCCTGAAAATTTGGTCTGTTTAAATTTCCTGGTCAGGTATATCATCTGAAATGACTTAAACTGTTGGTTTTGACCATTGGTACTCAATGGCGTAGCCAAAACCGGGGCCCCACCTTTGCCTGAAGTTGGAATAAATCCTGAAGGAATGCCTAGAGAAACATTCTTATTGGATAGTACAGACGCAGGTACATTTCCTGGTGTATAAAAAGTGCCACTTACACCAAAAGCATCAGAGTTTTGATTAAATCCTCCTCCAATATCTACCAACCATCCCAAATGTTGGGCCTTTAGCATGGCAACGTCAAATCTTCTGGCTTGCTGTAGCCAGTCAAGGTTTCCGAGTAATCTTACGTCGTCATATACCAATTCCTGGCGACCGATTTTTAGTGATAAGTTTTGAATAGCTTTAAATTTTATAGTGGTATCAGCCACATTGGCAAGAACAACCTCTGCATTGGCTTCGTGTACCATCAAGCGGCTTCCGTCGGCGTTATTGATGGTAGCGGCATCCTGCCCCCATACTCTTACATCTTGTACTGAGGTGTTAAAAGTTACCCTGTCCCATTTATATCCAAAAATCAAACGGGTTCTTTGAGAAGTAAAGGCTGCTGGTTTTGAGCCTATTGCCGGGAGGTTGCCCAGTCCGTCACGATATTCTGTTCTGGTCCTGATTTGACCATTGAGGCTAAACTGCCCACGCACTACCATGTGCGAAAGGGTTAGTAATGAAATGAGTAAAAGTTTTTTTGATAGGGTAAACATAATTCTTGAGGTTTTTTAATGATAAAACAAACTCTGGACTTTGTACCCTGCTCACACCTTTTGACTTAATTCCTTTAAATATTTAAAGAAAAAAAATATCTTTGTCAGGTCGATGTTATGCAAGTAACGTAGGCAAACCAATTTTTTTTGACCGCATTTGATATTTCCCGTATCAGTGCGGTTTTTTGTTTATCTCGAGTTAAACATATTCAAATTTACAAATGAGTATATATACTCAAGAATATTATTAGATAAAATAGTTAATTTTCTCAAAAGTTCTTTAGTTTATTTAAGTATATATTCGAAATGTTATATTGTTAAAATTAGTTTTTGCAAAATATCTTAAAAAATGCCTTAAAAAATTAACTTAAAATTGGTTAAAATTCATTTTTTTTAACTTACTCTCTAGTTTTTATAACCTATTTATGCAAAAAAGTAAATTTTGTTGTTAAAAATTCTCCTTATTTCATTAGATATGAATCTAAAATTGATTTTTTGTATAGATGAAATTGCTTTTACAACCAATATTTTATGAAGTAAATTATATAAAACAGAATAATATTTTGTTTTTTGTGTATTTTTAATTTTTATAAATTTTGAGTATTTGTGTTTAGGGGATAAAAAAACCAGCATAAATATGCTGGTTTTGGTGTAAAAGCCAATTGTAGATTTTACCTGATTAATTCCTTTCAAAATAAACCTCTGCCAATTCGGCCGTTATAGCATGATTTACCACTTCTCCAATTACTATAACTCCGGGCATATTTTTTACCAGACGTGATTTCAAAGATTCTATATCTTTAATTTTGCCTAAAATCACATTTTGATCCCGGCGTGTACCATTTTGAATTATTCCAACAGGGAGGTCGCCCTTTTTCTGGTTTAAAAACAAATCCATTATTTCGGAAAGATGGCCCAATCCCATTAAAATTACAATGGTGGCATTTGATTTTGAGGCATGGATCAGGTCTTCAGATACTTTTCCGTTTTGAGTATGGCCGGTTATCACCCAAAAGCTCTCTGCAATGCCTCTTTTTGTTACAGGAATATTTGCCAATGCCGGAGCAGCAATACAGCTGGATACTCCCGGTATGATTTCCACTTCGATTTCAAATTGTCTGGCATAATCGGCTTCTTCCATTCCTCTGCCAAATACGATCGGATCGCCTCCCTTGAGTCTGACTACATTTTCATATTTAAAAGCATATTCTACCAATAAATGATTTATTTCCTCCTGACTAGGGCAGGGTTGGTTGGCTCTCTTGCCTACATTTATATATATACATTGATTAGGGGTGTATTTAAATAGCTCATGATTTGCCAGAGCATCATATAAAACAACATCTGCCGACTGCAGGGCTTTCATTCCTTTTATAGTAAGTAAATCAGGGTCGCCCGGGCCCGCACCAATCAAAGTTATTTTTCCAGTATTCATGAGTATATATACTTAATTAATTTTGTACTTTTTTGATATAAAACTTAATAAAATTCTTTTGCTTCTATAAAACTTGAGAAATTCTCAGAATTATGATACGATTTTAAATATTGTTTTTGGTTTTTTCAAACAAATACTTACTTTTGAACAAGTACAAATACTCATTTAATACTTAATATTTGAATAGTTATATTTAATGTTAAGTGAATGAAATTTTAAACCAAAGAATTTTATGAAGAAGAATCTGATTGTAATCGGGAACGGAATGGTAGGCTATAAGTTTTGTGAAAAACTCATAGCAAAAAGTGGTAATGACCTATATAATATCACTGTGTTTGGTGAGGAAATTAGGCCGGCTTATGATAGGGTACATTTGAGTGCCTATATGGGCGAAAAAACTATTGAGGAACTCACCATGGCTCCACTGGATTGGTATGAAACCCACAATATTTCTCTCAAACTCGCCGACCCAATCACCAATGTGGACCTTGACAGAAAAATGGTTTCTTCTCACTCTGGTTTAAGTTTGCCGTATGATTTTCTTGTTTTTGCGACTGGATCGGCACCGTTTGTGCCCATGATCCCGGGGGTAGAAAAGGAAGGGGTATTTGTGTACCGTACTATTGAGGACCTTGACATGATGAAAGCCTATGCCCCTAAAGCTACCAGGGCTGCAGTGATCGGAGGTGGACTATTGGGATTGGAAGCAGCCAAAGCCCTGCTCGATCTGGGAATAAGTGATTCAAACGTAATTGAATTTGCCCCAAGGCTTATGCCACGGCAAATCGATCAGGCCGGGTCCGATCTGCTAAAAGGTAAGCTCCGGGACCTTGGGATAAAGGTTCATTGTAATAAAAATACTCAGGAAATTGTAGGTGACGGGAAAATTGAAGGAATGACTTTTGCCGATGGTGAAAGGCTTGAAGTAGATATGCTTGTAATATCAGCCGGAATAAAACCCCGTGATGAGGTAGCAAAAATAGCCGGATTAGAGGTGGGTTCAAGAGGTGGGATTTTGGTAAACGACCTTTTGCAGACTTCTGACCCTTCTGTTTATGCGATTGGTGAGTGTGCTCTCCATAATACAATGATTTATGGATTGGTGGCCCCGGGCTATGACATGGCTGAGATCGTGGCAAATCAATTGGTAGGTGCAGATGCAAAATCTTTCACAGGATTCGACATGTCTACCAAGCTTAAGCTTATTGGGGTGGATGTGGCCAGTTTTGGGAATCCGTTTTTAGAAGAGCCAGACTGTCAGACCATCATTTATGAAAACAAGACCAAAGGAGTTTATAAAAGAATTAACATAGGCAACGATTCTAAATTGCTTTTAGGAGGAATCCTGGTAGGAGATGCCAGCCAATACAGTATGTTGCTTCAAACTGTAAACAACAAATTGCCCATACCAGAGGACCCCGAGGACCTTATTCTTGGGGCCAGGGGAGGTGAAGGCGATGCTGGTGCCGGGGTTATGGCCCTTCCCGATGAAGCCCTGATTTGCTCCTGCGAGGCCATTACGAAAGGAAAAATTATTTCTGAGATTACAGAAAATAATGCCACAACCATTGATGAAATCAAAAAATCGACGAAAGCTTGCACAGGCTGTGGGGGTTGTACTCCTATGGTGAAAGACTTAATTCAGGGTGTATTGAAATCTCAGGGTAAAGTAATCCGAAATGTACTGTGCGAGCATTTTGACTATTCCCGACAGGAGTTGCTGAGTTTGGCCAAACTCAACAATCTTAAAACCTACGACGAAGTTTTGCACAAGCATGGTGTTGGCGATGGCTGCGAGGTATGTAAGCCTGCTGTAGCATCTATTTTGGCTAGCTTATGGAATGAAAACGTTTTGGGTACAGGTCGTCTAACAGCTCAGGACTCCAACGACCGGTATTTGGCTAATATTCAGCGTGGAGGCACCTATTCAGTGGTGCCAAGGATTCCGGGTGGCGAAATCACCCCTGAAAAACTGATTGTGATCGGAAACGTAGCTCAAAAGTATGGTCTATATACCAAAATTACCGGTGGCCAGCGTATTGATATGTTTGGGGCACATGTGTCTGACTTACCAAAAATCTGGGAAGAGCTCATAGCTGCGGGCTTTGAAAGTGGTCATGCATATGGAAAGGCCCTGAGGACGGTAAAAAGTTGTGTAGGCACCACCTGGTGCAGGTTCGGGGTGCAGGATGCCGTAAGCTTTGCCATAGAAGTAGAAAACAGATATAAGGGACTTCGCTCACCCCATAAATTAAAATCAGCGGTTTCTGGATGCATAAGAGAATGTGCTGAAGCTCAGAGTAAAGATTTCGGAATCATAGCCACCGAAAAAGGCTGGAATCTTTACGTCGGTGGTAATGGCGGCTCAAAACCCCGACACGCTGATTTGATAGCAACTGATTTGAGTTCAGAAGAATGTATCAGACTTATTGACAGATTCCTGATGTTTTATATCAAAACAGCCGAACCACTTCAAAGAACCGCCACCTGGATTGACAAAATGGAAGGGGGAATAGCCTACTTGAAATCGGTTATAATTGACGACGTAATTGGGATCAACGAGGAGTTGGAGTTGGAGATGCAGTCGCTGGTAGATAATTACAAATGTGAGTGGAAAGAGGCGGTAGAAACGCCGGAAATCAGAAAACGGTTTGTTCATTTCGTAAATGCCCCTGAAACCAAAGACCCAACAGTGAAATTTGAAGAAATGAGAAGCCAAATCAAGGCTGAAGACTGGAACATTGCAAAATTTTAAACCTTAGATTACTTTTTGAAATTATGGAAAATATAGAAATAAAAACCCAAAAAATTTATGCCTGCCAAATTTCAGATGTCCCCGAAAACGGTGGGGCATGTGTATTAATTGATGGAGAACAAATCGCCATATTTAACTTTACCAGCAAAGGTGAATGGTATGCTACACAAAACCTCTGTCCTCATAAACAGCAAATGGCTCTTTCAAGAGGTTTGATTGGTTCCACAGGAACCGAGCCTAAAGTCGCATGCCCATTTCATAAAAAGGCATTTTCTTTAAAAAACGGTGCATGTTTAAGTGGAGAGGATTTTACATTAAAAACGTATCCCGTGGAAGTTGAAAAAGACAAAGTGTTTCTTTATATCTGATATTTTTATTTTTCAGGCATAATTATTATAATTTTAAGTTTATTTTTGGGTAAAAATACTCAAAATGGAAACTATTGATAAAACAGTAGGGCAGCGACTCACCATGCAATATATTTTTGCATTAAGTGTAGTTGCTATTTTAACTGTTTTGGGACAATTCCTGATTCAATACACTTTAAGTCATTCTCTCAATGATGCACATACCATAAATCTGGCAGGCAGACAAAGAATGCTTAGTCAAAAAATGGTAAAAAATACACTGGTTTTAAAAAATTACAAATTAGATAAGAATACCCAGTTAAAGTATATAGTAGAGATAAAATCTGATTTAGCAGTATGGGAAAAAAATCATTTTCTGCTTAAAAATTTGTCAGACGAAAAAAAATTTGGTAATAATAAAAAATTTGAAAATTTAATTCATGCACAATATCAAAGCATTCAAAAAGACTATGATATTTTAGTAAATATTCTAAAAAGTGTAAATGAAAACTCCATCCAATCAATTAATGATTTGGAATTAATTGCTTCAGGTCAGTCCTTCCTTGAAAAAATGGACAAAATAGTATTTACTTATGACGATTGGTCCACTAAACAAGTTATCACCATAAAAAAATTTGAGTGGATATTGATGTTTTTTACCGTGGTTACTTTATTGGTTGAAGCCCTGATGATTTTTAGCCCATTGATTAAATACGTCAAAGAAGTAATCGGTAAATTGTCAAATTCTGAGAAAAAACAACTTGAGATAAATGACCAATTGAGATTTTCCAACAGAATGTTACTTCAGGCACAGGAAAAATTGGAAATTGCTACCAGAGAGAAATATCAAATGCAGCTTGCCGAGGAAGAAGCTAAAACCTCAGCTTTGCTTAAGGGGCAGGAGGAAGAAAGGAAAAGAATGTCCCTGGAAATGCATGATGGCGTGGGGCAAATGTTAACCGGTATTAAATTGGTTGCAGGCAAACTTAAATCATTTAAAATTGAAAATGATTTGAAGTACAAAAAAACAGTGGAAAATTTGAATATCCTTATCAATGAAGCCATAGACGCAACAAGAACAGTTTCTTTTGATCTCATGCCACCTGTATTGGTCGACTATGGCTTGTTAGCGACCTTAAAAATCGTAAAAGAAAATTTAAAAAGGTTGTATGGTTTAAATTTACTAATAGAATCAACTGTAAAAAGTGTAAGATTTAGTAACAAACTTGAAATTAATATATATCGAATTATCCAGGAAACGATTAATAATTCGATTAAGCATGGCAAAGCAAAAACACTAATGATAAGATTGGTTGAAAATGAAAGCTATGTATTTCTTGAGTTGGAGGATGATGGGGTTGGCTTTAGATTGGATAGTATTTCCGATGAAAAGCAGTCTATTATTCATAATGGTTTGATGAATATGAAAACAAGAGCCAATTTATTAGGAGGTCAAATTAAAATTAAGTCAGAAATTGGAAAAGGCACAAATATTTTCTTAAAACTGCCAAAGTCATAAATCTTTAGAAAAATGGAAAAAGTAAAATTATTGCTGGTCGATGATCACGCTGTTGTCCGAAAAGGTCTCATTGCTTTATTGGAAGATGAAGAGTCAATACACATTGCAGGCGATGTAGGGAGTGGCCGGGAGGCTATAGAGGTTGTTCCGGATTTAAAACCCGACCTGGTGATGTTAGATTTAAATATGCCGGAGATGAATGGTGTGGAAACTGCCGGAATTCTTTCTCAAAAATTTCCAGAACTTAAAAAACTGGTATTTTCTATGCATAATGACCCTCACTATGTTATGAATAGTATAGAGAAAGGTGTAGATGGTTACCTATTGAAAGATTGTGAAAAGGAAGAAATTATGGAAGCTATTGCGACCATAAGTAATGGCGGTAAATATTTCCCGAATCAAATTTCAAGTGTTTTGATAAATGCAATCCAATCAAAAAATCAAAGCCCGGAAAAATCTAAAACCAAAGGTTTGCTTAATCTCCTTTCAAAGAAGGAAAAAGAAATTTTAAAATTGATATCGGAGGGAAAAAGCAGTCCTGAAATTTCCAAAATACTTGAACTGAGTGTCAGGACAGTATCCAATCATAGAGCTAATATGCTTAAAAAGACAGCAATGAATAACACCGCTGAACTTATCAGAATGGTGAGTATGGAAGGCTTTTAAAGCTATTTTATGAAAGAGAAAATGATCAGTCCTGAGAGAGCCGAACAATTAATGCGTGAGAATCTGTTTTCAAAAAAAATAATTGAAATACCTTTAAAAAAAGCCTCTGGATTGATTCTGGCTCAAGACATTTATGCGGACAGACCTTTTCCGCCTTATGATAAGGTTGCAATGGACGGTATTGCAATTAGTTTTGAAGACTGGAATAAAGGACAGATTGATTTTAAAATTGAAGGAGTGCAATATGCAGGACAAGCTCCAATTGCCCGGAGGTCTGAAAGTAATTGTATTGAAATTATGACAGGAGCCTCTCTGCATTCTGATTTTGACACCGTGGTGCGGTATGAAGATATTGAAATAAAAGGAGCCGTTGCCAGAATCCTGACCAAAAACATTTTTAAAAATCAGAATATTCAAAAGAAAGGAAAGGATGCTAAGCAAAATGAAAGGTTGATAAAAAAAGGAACGGTCATTTCGCCCGCAGCTATAGCAGTTTTAGCCTCTGTTGGGGTTTCCAAACCAAAAGTATATGCACCTCCCAGAGTTGCGGTAATCGCCACAGGTGATGAAATTGTCGAAATAAATGCTACCCCCAAACAATACCAGATTAGGGCATCAAACACCTGGGCCATTCAAAATATCCTCTCATCGATACATATTAAATCACAGATAGCCATATTAAATGATGATTTTGATTTATTGAAAGGTGAAGTAAGCCGTTTAATCAGAAATAATGATGTGTTAATTTTTTCAGGTGGAGTTTCAATGGGCAAAAAGGATAATTTACCTGAAATATTTTCTCAACTAGGTATAAGTGAAATATTTTATAAAATTTCTCAGAAACCAGGGAAACCATTTTGGTTTGGAAATAAAGGAAGAAAAATTATTTTTGCTCTTCCTGGTAATCCAACGGCAGCTTTTCTATGTACAGTCAGATACGTAAAACCATGGTTAAGTTATAACTTACAAGAAAAGGTTTATGTAGAAAAAAAAGCGTTTCTGGTTGAAGAGTGTAAAATAAAGAGTAATCTTACAAATCTAATTCAGGTAAAAGTTGAAAATATTGATGGTATTAACCACGCAACGCCAATTTCCGGTAATGGTTCCGGAGATTTTATTAATCTAATAAAAGCCAATGCTGTATTGGAGATTCCTCCTGACTTGGAGGGGGCTGACTTCAAAGAAAAACCTTATAGAATCTGGGAATTCTAGAATTAACCCCATCATTAAGGTTTTACGGGAATTTAGGGTAAAAAATATTCAAAAGGCTTGAAATCCGAATTAAATAGGGTCTGCTGAAAAAGTCACAAGTAATTTAGCTACAAGTTAATAAAACGAAACCACGCTCTGGTGTGGTGAGTTACGATTGAAGAAGTACATGGACTGCCTATGGCTAAGGCTATTTGGAGTATATTTTGTAACAGGGATTTTGATATAATAGTTAAAAAAACTCACAGAGGGATCTTTTAAACTCTCCCTATAAATTTATAAATCAAACTATTGCCAGTTTTTCAGCAGACCTCAAATAAAAAGAATAACTAATTTGTTATCCCTCAAAAGTCATTTTCAGGAATCGAATAAAAATACTTTGGCAAATATTTACACTCTCCCAAATTCGAAAAACCCAACCTCAATATTTCACTTCTCATAAACTAAATTCTTTGCAATCTCTATGTCATTTGCCACCTCAGGGCGTAAAATATGCCAATGAAACCGTAGTGCTTCATTTTGTTCTTTGGTATTGTCAGATTGTTCGGTAAAATGCACCAAAGGCATATCGTTATAGATGGGTTTGGTGATGGCAATAACCTCATCCCAAAACTTCAAGGCTGCTTCCAGATGCGTTATGGACTTTTGCTTGTGCTGCAAATCTCCTGTCATTCGATAAACTTGAAGAGCAACGCCTCCTTTTATTTTTTCGGAATAATACAGTCCCAAATACGCCCAGGTACATACATCTGCCACCTCATACATGAGCGTGTTATTATTTTTAGTGTTGATGTTTTTTGTCAATTCCAGTGCTATTCTGCAATCCTTTTCCAACATTTCGGCTAACATAGGTGGAGTAACTTTTCCAGATTCTATATTTCCTCCACTGGTTTTTATTTTTACAAAATCAGCAATCGAAACAAAACTTGGCTCTGTAACGGGTTGCTCAATTTGCCTGATAATATCAATATAACTAACGGTTTTGTCTTTTAGAGATAAAAAACCTTCACTGTACAAACTAAAATCCCAGGTAAAATCAAAAGAAGATGCAAGCCTGAGCGGTGTTTTTCCTGCCAAGGAACTGGCTTTAAGCAAGTTTTTTCCATCTTTTCCATATCTATTTGTAAACTCAGCTTGAAATACAGCGTCAGGTGTATCAGGATTATAAAGCAATCTACCCCAAAGTTTGTAAAACAACCATTGCCGCTCAAACGCATATTTCCAATCCACCTTTATATCAGATTTTGTAAAGTAATCTTTGGCAGGAATATAAGTTTCAGAACCTATCGTGTAACCTCCCACATATTCCTGATTATTTTCTTTGATATGACTTCTTATAAAATCAGGCACTCCCCATCTTAGACAGAAAAAATCTTCATTCCTGGCTGTCCAGGTAACTTTGTAGGTTTCTGGTTTGGGCACAAAATAAGTATCAAAAAGCTTTCCGCCGTGCACTTTCACAAGTGTAGGTGTAGAGTGTGCATGCGACCAATTGTACTTAAAATCAGCCCAAATGGGTTTTTCAATAAAGTCCATTGTGCCTTCTTCGTCGATAGCTTTACGGGTTAGTCTTTCAGTTTCGATGCTGGTTGGCCCCAGCGAACCTACATTGCTCGAAAACGGTATGCGATGAATCAACTTACACTTTCTTCCCGACAGCCTCATGCCTTCGATGATGGTTTCTTTCATCCAATCTTCACGCTCCTGAGGGCTCATTCCGGCCATACCTTCACCCAGCGTGAGACCAAACCCTGTAAGTTCGGGATATTCTTGTAACACCTGAGCCACGCTTTCACGGGTATAACGCTTAATAATTTCCGAAGTATCGCCTCTCACAAAAAAGTGGTGCTCCAGATTGTCCATGGCCACATTATGGGCTTTAGAGAATTCCGGACTTACAAAAATATTAAAAGGCACCAGATAAGTTTCTATCTCTCTCTCTTTAGCTAATCTCAAAATACCATGAAAAAGTGTTTGCCATTCTTTCATTTCTGCGTCAGAAAAAGGCGATGCTTCCGGAAAGTTTTTGGCACGAATCATATACACGTATGGGTGCAAGTTCCAAAGACTCAAGATATTGAACCGGTTTTCAGCCATCATGTCCAGAAAAGACTCCCAATATTTGATGTCCTTACAGGTTTCCTGATGTAAATCCAGGGCATAGCTATGGCGATAGGTATCGTATGGCAAATCAAACTTAATATTTCGATATGTGTATCTGGGTTTTTCCTCTGTCGCTTTTATTTTATCCAAAGCAACACCATTTCTGATATTTTCACAAAGTGCAAGTGAACCGTAAATTAAGCCTCGAGAGTCCCCTCCTACTATTCTTATGGTGGTTTTACTGGGAATAATTCCAAAGGATTCGGGTCCAAACTTAAGGGAATCTATCTTTAAATCAATTGTGAATTTCGTCAAGGTATCCCTCAGTTTGTATCCAGCTTTACCAAGTGTATTTTCAAGCAACCGCATTGCGTAAACCGTTTTTGATGCAACAATATCTGAATTGATTTTAACGGTTTGCGAGAAGCCAAATCCCCGCAATGCAAGGAAAAGGAGTATAATAGAAAGTTTTTTCATTATCTTTTTTAGGGTTGAATATTGAAATGCAACTGATTTCTTTCCAAAGTTAAGAGTCAAATTTAAATATTAATAATTGTCTGAGCATTAATCTCCCCTACTTTCAAGTTTTGATTTTAATAATTTTATAAGAGAGGAAAGAGCATATTAAAATAGACAGGCTTGTACATATTGTTAATAATAAAAACCATTACCGTGTGTATTTATTTTTTTGATGCAGCTTTAAAAAAATCCATCTTTAAATCCCTTTTATCCTGATTTCCCCTGATTGGTAAAGGTTTAATGCTTTTTGCAGAATTAGCCTGATGGTCTCAATTGGTAAATCAATGGTCGGGTCAATGAGCATGATTTTCATACGGGATCTTTTTTCCTGAATTAGAAAAGTTTCCTCAAAATACTTCCCTTCTACCAGCCCTATGTACGGAAGATTGCATTTTCGATGTACCCATAAATAACAAAACATCTTGCCTTTGAAACAAAAAAATGGCATTCCGTATTTCCATTCATTTGATATATCATCATTCATAGCAAGAATGAAGTCTTTCAATGCGAGCAAACAACCATTCCGGGGTTCAGGTTGCTGATGATAAAACTCGTCCAGAGCTTTCATAGATTCATGTTTAATATTTGCAATTCAGAATAAAACCTTACTGAATTTATTCGCCCATTTCCTTATTATTCTATTAAAAACTCTGCCTAAAAAAAAGTCTTCAGTTTCTTGCCAGCTCTTCCTCAATGTGCTTTTGGAGATTCTTAACCTTGTTTTTTATCTCCTGATATCCTCCTAACATAATTACACGATTGGTTCTAATTTTCCAGAGATAAACCAGCAGGATTTTCTTCTCATTTTCCGCAATCCTGATGGGCTGTTTTATTCCTTTGATCTTGCCCGCCTCGTCTATGATAAAATTGGGTGCCAATACCTCGTTAAATTCCTTGAAGTAAGAATCATGAAACTGAAGTTCGGAATAATCTTCCTCCAGTTTTCTTAAGGAATTGTAATAGTTTTCATACAAAGCTATGATTTCCAGGCGAAGGGAATCATTTTGCACTATTTCCAGACCTTTTGATTTCAGGGTTTCATAACCCGAGATATTCTGAATCGAGATAAAGTCACGGAACATATTGAAATAATAAATGACTAACGAATCCTGAGTGGCGGCTTGGCCATTAATAATCCGGGTAAAATATTGTCCAGCTTTTAAGCCCATTTCATGTCCTTTCTCGTTGAGTTCGAGGTCTTTGATATCCTGTTTGAGTCCATTGGAGATTTCGGTGAGGATTTTCATTTCGGTGACCTCATCTTTGCGGTTCTCGTTCCAGTTGTCCAAAGCGAAGGCAGCAAATACCCCGATAAAAATGGAAAAGAATTCAAATCCAAACTTTCTTAAATTATGCAGAAGAGGGTTAGGATTATAGCATTAATGTTTTAGGGTTAAACTAAAGCGAAAATAGGAACAATAATCAGTAAATGGAATCTGTTTATAGCTATTTTTTTAAGATTCTACTTTCCCGGAATGAACTGAAGCGTATTTAGTACTCTCCACATCTTGATTAAATGGTTTAATATTACGCAGCTTTTTGTGCCTTCTTAGTATCCTTTGTGTAATAATTAAACCGCAAAAGACACAAAGGAGCCGCCAAGCTCCACAAAGGATATTCCCTTATGCCCTTAATTTCTTCATGGTTAAAAAATACACCCAAATTTATTTTTAACGCTAAGATAGGTTAAGGAGTGAAGGTCATCAAGTCGTAATGTGAACCTTCAATTCCAAATTAACCCATTAGCACATTATTAATTAGCACACTAACTTTCCAACTTTCTAACCTAGAACCGTAATGCCTCTACTACAGTTGTTGCAAAATAAAATACTGAATACCACGAGAATGCTAAAAAATTCAGCATAAACCCTAATTTTGCACAAAAAATCAGCGAGTTGACCAACAAACGAAAAATATTCAACGATCCGGTATATGGCTTCATCACAATCCCGTCAGATTTTATTTTTGAAGTCATAGAGCATCCCTATTTTCAGCGATTAAGAAGGATTAAACAGTTGGGTATGTCTGAACTGGTATATCCAGGTGCGTTTCATACCCGATTTAGCCATGCTCTGGGAGCTATGCATCTTATGACCGAAGCACTGGCTACACTGGAATCAAAAGGTCTCCAGATTTCTGATGCTGAAACGGAGGCCGCACAGCTGGCAATTCTCCTTCACGATATTGGTCATGGTCCTTTTTCCCATGTTTTGGAATTTACGCTCCTGGATAATGTTAACCATGAGTTTATTTCTGAAGTAATCATGGAACGACTCAATGATGCATTCGGAGGAAGACTTAAAATGGCAATCGAAATATTTAATGATCAATATCACAGGCCATTTTTTCACCAACTGGTTTCCAGTCAGCTCGACATGGACCGAATGGATTACCTTAATCGGGACAGTTTTTATACAGGTGTAGTGGAGGGTAAAATTGGTGCCGAAAGGATCATCAAAATGCTCAATGTCGTTAACAATGAGCTGGTCGTAGAGGAAAAAGGATTGCTAAGTGTTGAAAACTTCCTTGTCGCCCGCAGACTCATGTATTGGCAGGTATATCTGCACAAAACAGCCATAAGTGCTGAGACAATGTTGATTAAACTTTTTGAAAGAATTAAAGAGTTGAATATCAGCGACAATGCAGTTGTTCTACCTTATCCACTTTCGGTTTTTTTGAAAAATGATATTAGTAAAGAGCAGTTTTTAAATGATGAAAATAACCTTTATGCATTCCTTAAACTTGATGATTATGACATTTGGGGACTGATAAAGCAACTTCAGCATTCTCCAGATTATGTATTATCGTTATTAGCCACTGGCCTGGTTGACCGTAATTTGTTTAAGATTATGCTCGATGTTGATTTAGATACCGAGTCAGTTTTGGCCGAAAAAACAGCTGAATTAAATGCAAAAAAAATAGATCCCGGGTTCTTAAAATATCTGGTATCCGGTGGTAGTATCAGCAACAGTGGTTATATAGCCAAATCATCAAATATAAAGATTTTGATGAAAAATGGTACAATACTTGACATCTCTGAGGCATCAGACCTACCGACCATCAAGGCTATGAGCAATATTGTCAAAAAAAATTATTTATGTTATGCCAATGATGTATATTTACCGTGATTTTAGCGGCCGGTTACATCATCTCAAATAAGGTTAATGAAGTTTTCTTTACAGCAAATAGCACATCTCATTGGAGGAGATTTAAGAGGTGACGGAAATATCCTGGTTCATGACTTTGCAAAAATAGAAGAAGGTAAACCGGGATGTATTTCTTTCCTGGGCAATCCGAAATACGAGAATTACATCTATTCTACTTCGTCGAGTGCGGTAATTGTTTCCAAAAATTTCGAACCTCGTAAAGAAATCACCACCAATCTCATAGCGGTGGAAGACCCTTATCTCGCCATTGGCAATCTGATGTCTGAATATCAGAAACTTACCAAAAATCAAAAAACGGGAAGAGAAGATTTCTCTGTGATCAAAGAAACCGCAAAAGTTTCAGAAAACTGTTTTTTGGGTTCATTTTCTTATGTTTCCGAAGGAAGTATAGTGGAGGAAAATGTTCAGATATTCCCGCAGGTTTTTATAGGTAAAAATGTAAAAATTGGCAAAAATACGATTATTTATTCGGGCGTAAAAATATATGATGGTACTGAGATTGGGGATCATTGTGTGATTCATTCCGGAGCGGTCGTTGGTTCAGATGGTTTTGGGTTTGCCCCCGACGCAAACGGGGTTTACCAGGACATCCCTCAGCTTGGAATAGTAATCATCGGAAATCATGTGAGCATTGGAGCCAACACCACGATTGACAGGGCAACTATGGGAGCAACTTTGATTGGAAATGGCGTTAAGCTCGACAATCTGGTTCAGATAGGACACAATGTAGAAATCGGAGACAATACCGTAATAGCCTCCCAATCAGGTGTTGCGGGTTCAACTAAAATCGGAAAATCCTGTTTGATTGCTGGTCAGGTAGGGTTTGTGGGCCATATTACTATAGCCGATGGTACCAAAATAGGTGCTCAGTCCGGCGTAAGTAAAAGTATAACCAAGCCCAATATGTCTTTTTCGGGTCGTCCACTGCTGCCAATCAATGATTACCTTAAGCAGCAGGTTGCACTCAGAAAAATATTTGTAAACGATAATAAAAAATAAACCTGATTGATAATGAATTTAAAACAGCATACCATTTCTGAAATTGTATCGGTTTCCGGAAGAGGGTTGCACACCGGTGAAGTGGTTACCATTACTTTAAAACCCGCAGCCAATAATCATGGAATAGTTTTTCAAAGAATTGATTTAGAAAACAAACCCCTTGTCCCTGCCCTGATAGATTACGTGGTAGATACCAGCCGGAGTACTGTTATAGAAAAGGAGGGTGGCCGTATCGGTACGATTGAGCACTTGATGGCTGCTCTGGCCGGATTACAGGTGGATAATGTATTGGTTGAAATAAATGGTCCTGAAGTACCTATTCTTGACGGAAGTGCTTTGCCATTTGTGGAATTGATTGAAAAAGCAGGTATTTCAGAGCAAAATGCTCTCCGCAATTATTATGATGTTGCGGAAGCAGTGCATTTCAAAAATGTGGAAAAAAATATTGAATTAGCTGCTTTGCCTCTCGACGATTACAGGTTGACGGTGATGGTAGATTTCAATTCAAAAGTCTTGCACCCACAGCATGCTCAGCTTCATGAAATTGCCCTTTTCAAGGAACACATAGCCCCGTGCCGTACATTTGTTTTTGTACACGAAATAGAGTTTTTAGCCAAACAAGGTCTGATAAAAGGCGGGGATTTAAGCAATGCCGTAGTTATTTCCGAATCCGACATTTCGCAACAACAGATTTCGGATCTTGAGAAACTTCTAGATAAAAAAATAGAAAGTGATGGTAAAGCGGGCATCATGAATGATGAGAAACTCAAATTTCACAATGAACCTGCCAGGCATAAGCTTCTGGATTTAATGGGAGATCTGGCATTGATTGGTCGTCCGCTTAAGGCTCATATTCTTGCTGCGAGGCCTGGTCATGCTTCTAATTTTGAGTTGGCAAAACTTATCAAAAAACAAATTGATCAGAAATCTACAGCTGCTCCTTATTTTGATGCCAACGCCGAGCCGGTTTTTACCGTAATAGATATAGCAAAGTTATTACCCCACCGATATCCGTTTCAGCTCGTTGACAAAATCATGTCGTTAGATGGAACTACAGTGATAGGCATTAAAAACATTACGATGAATGAGCCGCAGTTTACGGGTCATTTTCCTGAAAATCCCGTGATGCCAGGAGTATTACAGGTTGAGGCCATCGCTCAGACAGGAGGTGTTTTGGTTTTAACTTCAACCGGGGAGCCCGAAAAATACTGGCCTTATCTTGTAGGTATAGAAAGTTGCAGGTTTTTTAAAAATGTTTTGCCGGGAGATTCGTTAGTAATAAGATGTACGCTTTCAGCACCTATCAGAATGGGAGTTGCCAAAATGCATGGTGAAGCCTGGGTAGGCAAAAATCTGGTTTGTTCGGTGGATATGACAGCCAGATTGGTAAAGAAATCCAATTAAAAGAAATAATTTATGACGCAGCCATTGGCTTATGTGCACCCGGGTGCAAAAATTGCTCAAAATGTTGTAATAGAACCTTTTACAACCATACAAAATGACGTTGAGATCGGAGAAGGCACCTGGATTGGCCCCAATGTAACGATATTTGAAGGTGCTCGTATAGGCAAGAATTGTAAAATATTCCCGGGAGCGGTTGTTTCTGCAATACCACAGGATTTGAAATTCAAAGGGGAATATACAACTGCCGAAATTGGAGATAATACAGTAATCAGGGAGTGTGTGACCATCAACAGGGGAACAGTTGACCGTAACAAGACTGTAATTGGCAAAAACTGTTTACTGATGGCTTATGTACATATTGCCCATGATTGTTTTTTGGGAGATAATGTAATCCTTTCCAATGGTGTTCAATTGGCCGGTCATATCACCTTGGGTGACTTTGTAATCATCGGTGGTACCAGTGCTGTGCATCAGTTTGTCAATATTGGTGCTCATTCCATGGTAGCCGGGGGATCTTTGGTCAGAAAAGACGTTCCTCCATTTATAAAAGCTGCACGTGAACCGCTTTCCTATTCCGGAGTTAACTCTATTGGTTTAAGAAGAAGAAATTTTACCAGTGAAAAGATTGAAGAGATTCAGGAAATTTACCGTATAATTTACCTCTCAGGTTTAAATAACTCTGCTGCCATTGATAAAATAGAATTAGAACTTGCTGCTACTGCGGAAAGAGACGAAATTATTAATTTTGTAAGAAATTCTGAAAGAGGAATCATCAGGAGCGGCGGCAACAAAAATGTAGAATGATTTGCTTAAAATTGAAGCTCAAAATATAGGCAAAAAGTTTAAAAATGAATGGGTTTTCAGGAATCTGACTTACTCATTTGATAAAAACAGTGCTATCGCAATTACGGGTCCCAATGGCTCGGGAAAGTCAACCTTGATGCAGGCTTTAGCTGGAATGATTCCTGTAAATGAAGGAAAAGTGAGCTTTTCTACTACTGAAAAAAATATACACGAAGAAGAATTCCATCAGCATCTCTCATTTTCAGCACCTTATCTTGAACTTATTGAAGAATTTACCCTCCTTGAAGCAGTTATTTTTCATAAGAAATTCAAAGATTTTAAAGATGGAATATCTGCAGTTGATTTTTTGAAACAAATAGAGCTTGAAAAGCACCGCAAAAAGCAAATAAAGTTTTTCTCCTCCGGCATGCGTCAAAGATTAAAACTCGGTTTGGTATTTTATAGTACTTCCGAAGTTTTGTTTTTTGATGAGCCCACCTCCAATCTCGATGAAAAAGGTTTCAACTGGTATAAATCTGAAATTGCAAAAGTCCTGAACGATAGATTGATCCTTGTTTCATCCAACGAGCCCAAAGAATATGAATTTTGCGAAAATCATCTGAATATCTTAAATTTCAAATAGTTGGTTTTATTAACAGCCACCCATTTGATGATCTGCGTTTATAACTATTAAAAAAAATGCCATGAATAAATGATATCCATGGCATTAAAATAAATTCTATTAATAAATCCTTACAAACCTACGTATTCTGCCGAAATCATTGAGACAGCTTTAGCTTCAAGCAAAGAACTTCCCATCAGATATTCATCAATAGCTCTGGCGGCTTCACGACCTTCAGAAATAGCCCATACCACCAGAGACTGTCCTCTACGCATATCGCCTGCAGCAAAAACTTTTTCGACAGAGGTTTTATATTTTACGGCATCAACATTTCCTCTTGCATCCAATTTCACGCCTAATCCTTCTAATAGTCCTTTGGGTTGAGGATAAAGAAAACCAGCAGCAATAAGTGCTAACTCACAAGGATAAACCTTCTCGGTACCCGGTTTGTCTTTCATGGTCATACGGCCATTCTCGTTTACCCACTCAATCTCTACTAATTTTATGGCTTTTAGATTGCCGTTTTCGTCACCAATAAATTCCTTGGTATTGATACTCCATGCTCTTTCGCAACCTTCCTCATGTGAAGTTGAAGTTCGGAGCATCATTGGCCATTGCGGCCAGGGAGTACTTTCTGCTCTGGTTGCAGGAGGCATCGGCATAATCTCAATTTGATTGATTGAAGCTGCCCCATGGCGGTTTGAAGTTCCGACACAGTCCGAACCAGTGTCACCTCCTCCAATTACAAAAACATTTTTATCTGTAGCCAATATCTCTCCATTGGCATATTTTTCACCCCGATGGTCTTTGGTATTATCTACCGACTTTCCAAGGTCCTGAGCCACCCTTTTATTTTGTTGGCTTAAAAATTCCATTGCCGGGTAAATACCTTTAAGTTCTCTACCAGGAATCTCAATATCCCTTGGTACAGTAGAACCACCAGACAATAAAACGGCGTCAAAATCAGCCAAAAGCCTATCTGATTTATAATCTATACCTACATTCACTCCTGTCTTAAAAGTAATCCCTTCAGCCATCATCACCTCCATACGGCGGTCAATGATAGATTTATCCAGTTTAAAATCAGGAATACCATATCTTACCAAGCCCCCAATTTGATCAGCTCTTTCAAATACAGTTACAGTATGACCAGCTTTGTTCAGCTGGCTTGCAGCGGCAAGACCAGCAGGACCTGAACCTACGACTGCAACGCTTTTTCCTGATCGTTTTTTCGGAACATTTGGTACCACCCAACCGTTCTCAAAAGCTTTTTCAATGATTGATTTCTCGATATATTCAATAGCAACCGGCGATTTATTGATACCAAGCACACAAGCTGATTCGCATGGAGCAGGACAGATGCGGCCAGTAAATTCCGGGAAATTATTGGTTGAGCTCAGCAATGTGTAAGCATACTGCCAGTTTTGATCATACACGGCATCATTAAATTCCGGAATGATATTTCCCAAAGGACAGCCACTGTGGCAAAACGGTATTCCGCAATCCATACATCTGGCGGCTTGTTCTTTGGTTTGAGATTCAGAATATTTGGTCTCAACCTCATTGTAATCCTTTTTTCTTTCGGCAATATCTCTTTTCTGAGAAGCCTTTCTTTCAAATTCTAAAAAACCAGTTGGTTTTCCCATTTTATATAAACTTTACTATCTGAAATTCAATTAATTAAGCTGCGATACTTTCTGATTCTTTTTTCAATAAAATCTTTTTGTAGTCTCTTGGGAATACTTTTACAAATTTCACTTTTTCCGTATCCCAATTATCCAATATATTTTTGGCTACATCACTTCCGGTAGTTTCAAAATGTTTGGAAATCATGTTTTTGAGTAATAACTCATCACTTGGCAGTAAATCATCCAAATCCACCATCTCTTTATTACATTTGGCTTCAAAAGTCGCATTTTCATCATAAATAAATGCTAAACCACCGCTCATACCTGCAGCAAAGTTACGACCTACTTCTCCCAGAATGATAGCAACTCCACCAGTCATATATTCACAACCGTGATCACCTACACCTTCAACCACAACTTTGGCACCTGAATTTCTTACACAGAAACGCTCACCAGCCATTCCTCTTATATAGGCTTCGCCTGAAGTAGCACCATAGAAAGATACATTACCTACCGCCATATTTTTGGAAGGTTCAAAAGTCGCACTTCTATCGGGATAAACTACCAATTCTGCTCCACAAAGCCCTTTTCCAAAATAATCATTTGCATCACCTTCCAACTCAAATTTTAAGCCTTTAGTTGAAAAAGCTCCGAAGGATTGTCCGGCTGTTCCACGATATTTGTAGTGAATGGTACCTTGAGGAAGTCCATCACCTTTATATTTTTTTGAAACTTCATTGGAAAGCATAGCTCCAATAGTGCGGTTAAGGTTGTTTACGGTATATTCTGCAGTTACCTTTTCACCTGATTCCAAAGCTTTTTTAGCATCGTTAATCATCTGCCAATCCAAAACGCCCACAATACCGTGATCCTGTTCTTCTTTTTTGTAAAGTGCAACTGAATCATCTGCGTCTTCTTTGTATAGAATTTTTGACAAATCCAGATTTTTGAGTTTCCAATGGTCAATTTTAGCACGTTTCTTTAAAATTTGCGACTGGCCTACCATTTCGTTGATGGTTCTGAAACCTATTTCTGCCATGATTTCTCTAACCTCCATCGCCAAATAAGTAAACATATTGACTACATGCTCTGGCTTTCCGCTAAACAAGGCCCTCAGGTCTTTGTTTTGAGTAGCAACACCCACCGGACAGGTATTCAGGTGGCATTTACGCATCATGATACAACCAACAGTAACCAATGCCGCAGTAGCAACCCCAAACTCTTCAGCTCCCAATAGAGCGGCTATTACAATATCGCGTCCCGTTCTGATTTGCCCATCCGCCTGAACGGTAATCCTGCCACGTAATTTGTTTCTTACCAATGTCTGGTGAGTTTCAGCCAATCCCAGCTCCCAAGGAAGACCTGCATGACGAATCGAAGAAAGGGGTGAGGCTCCTGTTCCACCATCGTATCCAGCGATAAGTACCACATCAGCATGTGCCTTAGCTACACCTGACGCTACCGTACCAACACCCGCTTCAGAAACCAGTTTTACAGAAATACGGGCATCCCTATTGGAATTTTTTAAGTCAAATATCAGCTGAGCTAAGTCCTCAATAGAGTAAATATCATGATGAGGGGGAGGAGAAATCAACCCTACTCCTGGTGTAGAGTGTCTCACTTTCCCAATCCAATCATCGACTTTATGTCCGGGTAGCTGACCACCTTCTCCAGGCTTGGCACCCTGAGCCATTTTGATCTGAAGTTCTTTGGCATTTGACAAATAATAGGAAGTTACTCCAAAACGACCAGAAGCTACTTGTTTTATATTTGAGCTGAGAATATCTCCATTTTCATTGGGTTGGTATCTGATTTCATCTTCACCACCTTCTCCGCTATTTGACCTACCGCCTATCCGGTTCATTGCAATGGCCAAAGTAGTATGTGCTTCCCAGGAAATCGATCCAAATGACATGGCTCCGGTAGCAAATCTTGTCAAAATACTTTCAATAGGTTCAACCTCATCAATTGAAATCGAATTGTTTGTATTTTTGAAATCAAGTAACCCTCTCAAAGTCATGGCTTGCTCGGTCTGGTCATTCATGAGGCGAGAGTATTTTTTAAAAATCTCATATCCCTTTTCCGGATCTTTCTCCCCAATTCGGGTAGATTGCTGGAGTAAATGAATGGTATCGGGGTTGAAAAGGTGTTTTTCACCTCTCTGCTTCCATTGATACACCCCTCCTACTTCCAGTTTTCTAACACTTGAAACCGCTACTTTTGGATAGGCTATCGCATGTCTGATCAGACATTCTTTTGCAATATCGGCCAAAGACAGACCTTCAATTCTCGAAATTGTACCTGTAAAATACCGGTCAACCACTGATTTATTGAGACCTATACATTCAAATATCTGTGCTCCACGGTAAGATTGAAGTGTAGATATTCCCATTTTCGAGAAAATCTTAAGCAATTCTTTATCAACTGCTTTGGCGTAATTTTTATATAATTGCTCATCGGTAAACTCTCCATCAATTAAACCTTTTCGGTTCATATCAGAAATTGATTCCAAAGCAATATAAGGGCATATTCCTGAAGCACCGTAACCAATAAGGGTAGCAAAATGGTGTGTTTCCCAAATATCACCTGCCTCAACCAGTATACCTACTTTACCTCTTAATCCTTGTCTGATCAAATAATGATGAATAGCAGCCGTGGCCAATAATGTTGGAATTGGGGCATGGTCAGAATCAATCGAACGATCGGAAAGTATTAATATCTCAAAGCCATCATTGATGGCATCTTCAGCGTAACGACATACCCGCTCCAAGGCAAACTCAAGGGCTTTGCCCGGGTCTTTGGTTTGCACATTAAAGTAAGTATTGATTGTTTTTGCCTGAAAACCTTCATAATCTACAAAACGAAGTTTGTCAAATTCTTTGATTGTCAAAACAGGATGCTCCAACTGTACCTGACGGCAATGCTTAGGGGATTCTGTAAGAATATTATCAGCTGCACCCACAAATGAAATCAAAGACATGATAGCCCGCTCCCGAATAGAATCTATTGGTGGGTTGGTAACTTGTGCAAAAAGTTGCTTAAAATAATATGATAAGTGCTGACTTTGATTAGACAACACCGCCAATGGTGAATCAATACCCATAGAACCAATTACTTCAGCCCCTGAAGCAGCCATAGGAGCCAAAATCGTCCTCAAATCTTCAGAGGTATAGCCGCTGGTTTGCTGACGTCTTAACAGCGATTTTTCATCGTAATTGGTATAGGGTCTGATAGATTCGGGCAATTCCGAAATCCTGATTTTGTGTTCATCAAGCCATTCCTGGTAGGGTTGTCTGGAGCAAATATCAGCTTTAAGTTCTTCATCAGGGATTATGCGTCCCTGCTCCATGTCAACTACGAACATTTTGCCGGGCTGCAAACGACCTTTTGAAATCACTTTTGACTGATCTACATCCAAAACACCGGCTTCGGAAGCCATGATAACGGTATCATCGTCAAGTACCCAATATCTCGATGGACGTAAGCCATTTCTATCAAGAGTTGCTCCTACTATATTTCCGTCCGTAAATGAAATCGAAGCCGGACCATCCCATGGCTCCATAATGCTGGAATGGTATTCATAAAAGGCTTTTCTAACGGGATCCATCTGATCGTTACCATCCCATGCTTCAGGAATAAGCATCATCATAACATGCGGTAAAGAACGACCTGAAAGGTATAATAATTCAATGGCATTGTCGAGATGTGCTGAATCCGAATTACTTTTATCGCAAATCGGCAAAATCATTTTCATTTCTTTTTCGGTAAAAAATTCCGAATAGAAAGTAGTCTCTGCAGCTCTGATCCAGTTTACATTTCCTTTTACTGTATTAATTTCACCATTGTGAGCGATATACCGAAAAGGCTGAGCAAGTTTCCACGCCGGGAAAGTATTGGTTGAGAATCTGGAGTGAACGATAGCAAAAGCCGAAACTACATTTTCGTTGGTCAAATCAGGAAAGTAATACTTTAGCTGATTGGTAGTAAGCTGACCTTTGTATGAAACTGTTTTTGAAGACAAAGAAGAAAAGTAAAAATGCTCCATGGCACCTTCAACTGATTCTTTGATAATTTTGGTAGCAAACTGTCTTAATACATACAATCTTCTCTCAAAAGACATGCTATCCTGTAAAGCATCCGTTTTTTGAACAAAAACCTGCTCAACCCATGGTTCAACAGAGCCTGAATCATGACCCAGCGTGTCGTTTTGAGTAGGAACCTTCCGATATCCTAAAAGCTTAAAACCAAGACTTTTTATTTTTCTGTTCAAAATCTCCTTGCATTCTTCCCTTGCAGTGGCATTATATGGAAAAAATACCATACCCAGACCATAATTTCCCAATTCCGGTAAATCAATACCCAAATTGAGACATTCTTCAAAAAGAAATTCATGAGGAATTTGCAATAAAATACCGGCACCATCCCCGGAATTAGGGTCACAACCACAAGCACCCCGGTGATCCATTCTCTCCAGCATGTGTATGGCATCTGCCACAATCTGATGCGATTTCCTGCCTTTTAGGTGTGCCCTAAATCCAATACCACATGCATCGTGTTCAAATTCCGGCGAATAAAGCCCTTGATTTTGAAAGTTTTCAGTCATTATTTAATTAAAGAAATGTTTATTGTACTCTTAAATTTTAATAAAAAACTATTAAAATAAAAGTTATAAAAATGTAAAAATTATAGTATATTATAAAAGTTGCAATGCAATTTAATAATAATTTAAAAGGTAAAAAGCAGTATTTGCCAAATTTTATATATGTAGAAAAAACTTGTAATTAAAATAATAAATTCTATAAGAATTATACAATTTGGGCATAAAAAAAGGTGACCGAAGCCACCTTAAAATTACAAAATATTTTTTTATTTATAACATAAATCCTACACCTACTGTATTATTGCTAAATTCATCAATCAGGATAAATGCACCATTGGAAGGGTTTGCTTCAAATTTATCAGCAAAAATAGGTCCGGCAAGACGAAAACTCACCACCCCAATCTGATTCAATTTGAGTGCTTCAGCATTGGCAATTTCTTCAAAATTAGAAATTTCTAAACTGGAATTGATCTGAGAAACCTTTGTTTTGACCCTGTTGATACCATGTTGAAGTAAATAGGCACTTCCAGCCCGCATGGGATTGGTATCCATCCAACAAACCTGAGCAGTCAATTGTTTACTAAACTCAGGCTGCTCCCCTACTTTCACAAGCATATTTCCTCTGCTGATATCAATATCGTCTTCCAGGGTAATAACAACTGACTCGTTTTGAGAGGCAGATTCCAGCTCAGTATCAAATTTATAAATTTTATCGACTTTACTGATTTGATTTCCGGGAAGAGCAGTAACCATGTCTCCTTTTGAAATTGAACCGGAGGCAATTTTGCCTGCATATCCCCTAAAATCATGGAACTCATCTTTTTTGGGTCTGATTACCTGTTGTACAGGAAAGCGAAAAGGGAGGTTCTCTTTCTCAAGGCTGATTGGTGGAATACTTTCAAGCAATTGAAGTAATGATTCGCCCTGATACCAGGTCATTTTCTCTGAAACATTTACAATATTTTCGCCATATAAAGACGACAGTGGTATAAATGAAATATTCTGACCAGGTTTTCGGGCCTGGGTTGCAGCTTCATTAAAATCACTTTTTATTTTTTCAAAAACAGCCTGATCATAATTCACCAGGTCCATTTTATTGACAGCCACAATCACATTTTTGATTTCCAATAAAGAAGAAATATAGAAATGTCGGCGTGTTTGCTCCCCTACCCCATTTCTGGCATCAATCAAAATAATAGAAACAGAGGCATTTGAGGCTCCTGTCACCATATTCCGGGTATATTCAAAATGACCCGGGGTGTCAGCAATAATGTATTTTCTGTTTGGGGAATTAAAATAAATATGTGCTACATCAATCGTGATACCCTGCTCTCTTTCCGCTATTAAACCATCTGTCAATAATGATAAATCCACGAAATCAAGTCCTTTTCTTTGACTGGCAGCTTTTAGTGCTTCGATTTTATCTTTGGTAATTGACTGGGTTTCGAAAAGAAGCCTGCCAATCAAAGTACTTTTGCCATCGTCGACAGAGCCGGCAGTCGCTATTCTTAATATATCCATTTTTTAAAAATATCCTTGTTGTTTACGTTTTTCCATGGCTGCCTCTGAGCGTTTATCATCGATTCTGGCTCCTCTTTCCGATATCTCGGCCTCCAATATTTCTTCAATTATCGTATCTATGGTGTCTGCATCCGACGAAACCGCTGCTGTACAGGTCATATCGCCTACCGTGCGGAATCTCACAATGGTCTCGTACGGAATCTCATCTTCAGTCTTATTTATGAATTCGGAATCAGACCAGATCATACCATCGCGATCAAAAACCATTCTTTTATGAGCAAAATATATGGAAGGAATTGCCACATTCTCGTCTTTGATGTAGTTCCAAACGTCCAGTTCAGTCCAGTTAGATATAGGAAATACTCTCACATTTTCTCCGATATCGATCTTACCATTCAGCATATCAAATAATTCTGGACGTTGCTTTTTAGCATCCCATTCGCCAAAATCATTTCTCACTGAAAATATACGCTCTTTAGCCCTGGCTTTTTCTTCGTCACGACGAGCACCACCTATACAAGCATCAAATTTAAATTCTTCAATAGCATCAAGCAAAGTAACCGTTTGTAGGGCATTTCTGCTGGCATATTTTCCGGTTTCTTCTTTTACCCGGCCAGCTTTTATACTATCCTCTACAGTTCTGACGATTAATTCCACACCCAACTCTGCCACCAATTGGTCTCTAAACTCAATGGTTTCGGGGAAATTGTGCCCGGTATCTACATGTAATAAGGGGAATGGTATTTTACCGGGATAAAAAGCCTTTTGGGCCAACCTAACTAACGTTATAGAATCTTTTCCCCCGGAAAACAACAAAACGGGCTTTTCAAACTGGGCTGCTACCTCCCTGATGATGTATATTGCCTCGTCTTCAAGTGCCCTGGGGAAATGTTTATTTATGTCCATTTATTAAAAACTGAATTATTTTTTTGCAAAATTATGATTTTATTCCGTGCAAACCGCACTCTTTGTGTGAGGTCTCCCACCACCAACGACCTGCCCGTGGATGTTCTCCAGGCTCTATTGCCCTGGTACAAGGCTGACAACCAATACTTATAAAGCCTTTTTTGTGTAAGACATTCTGAGGAACTTTATTTTCTTCCAGATAAGTCTCCATCTGGTTCTGAGTCCAGTGAAGCAAAGGATTAAATTTGAAAATATCGTTGGCTTCGTCAAATTCCCACATTTGCATTTGGCTTCTGTTTTCAGACTGCTCAGACCTTAAACCGGTGATCCAAACTTTATTGCCGGCAAGGGCATTTTTCAAAGGTTTTATTTTTCTCAAAAAGCAACATTCTTTGCGGTTATCAATGGATTCGTAAAACGAATTAAAACCTTTTTCAGTGGTCAGTTTCTCGATATCGGTGGCATCGGGAAAGCACACTTTAATTGGCTTCTTGTATTTAGCCCGTGTTTTATCCATTAATTCGTAAGTTTCCTGAAAAACCCTTCCCGTATCAAGTGTAAAAACTTCAATAGGCAGATTATTTCGAAAAATCAAGTCTGTTATTACCTGATCCTCCTGTCCGAATGAGGTAGAAAACACCACTCTTTCAGGATATTGAGAGAGCACCTCACGAAATGCTTCAAGTAATTCTAAATTATTTAATCTATCGTTCATAAAGATTAATAAAATGCAAAAATAAATTTGAAATGGCAAGAGCTTAAATATTCGCCAAAAAATCTTGCGTTTTATGACTAATTTCAGTTTTTGAAAATTGAGCGTATCTGGCTGTTTCCCCAACCATAATTATGGCAGGATTAGTCATTTGGTTCTTTTTAACAAGAGATATTATATCTTTTATTTTTCCTGAAATCAATTTTTGATTGTTCGATCCGGCATTTTGAATAATACAAAAGGGAATTTCTGATTTATTTTCTTTTATAAAAGCGTGCCTGATATTTTCAAGTTTGCTCATTGCCATTAAAAAAACCAAAGTGGTATTAGATTTAACCGCCAGTTCAAGATCATCAGAAAATCTGCCATCAGATTTGTGACCTGTCATAACCCAAAAGCCATCACTCGAGTCGCGGCTGGTAAGCGGAATATTGAATTGTCCAAGCGAAAATACCGATGAAATACCCGGAATATAGTCACACAGAATACCCCTTTTTTCAGCATAATCAATTTCTTCCCTACCTCTTCCAAAAACAAACGGGTCACCTCCTTTAAGCCGTACCACATGCCCTTTTTCGTAGGCTTTTTCCACAATCAGAAAATTGATGCTATCCTGACTGATTCCACTTTGATGTCCCTTTTTACCGACATATATTTTTTCACAAAGCGGATGACAATAGTCAAGCAGTTCCTCGTTGGCCAAAGCATCATAAAGCACGACATCGGCATTTCTCAGAGCCTTGATTGCCTTTAACGTTATCAAGTCAGGATCTCCGTAACCTGCACCTACCAACGTCAGTTTGGGTACTTTTATATTCTTTTCCAGCTCTTTCATTTTTCGGCTAAAAGATTTAATTCTCTGCGTTTTTTGGTCTCAGCTACAAACTTCTCAGCCGATTCAATGTAGGTTATTGCAAATTTTTCGGTGGGTTCATTCTTATTGATTTGCATAATATTTCCTTCAAAAGCCGAATCAAAATTGGCAGTAAACTCATTTATAACCTTATTCTGAGTGTTGCAGTTAACATCAATATCCAACAGCAGTGCTTTCGCAGCGTTAATTTGACCACTATAAGCAAGATAAATTGCATCAGCCCACTGATTATTTTCAAATGCCGCTTTTGCATCTTCAATTTTCTCTTCTGCTTCCAAAAACAAAGTAGCAACCAGGTCAATCATTACACCTGCACATTCACCAACACCTATAGCTGTTTCAAATGCTTCCGATTGTCCCCAATCTACAAAATCAGAATCTTTGAGATGTTCAAGTTGGGCAAGTGGTTTCAACAGTTCATAGAAATAATTTTTTCCCTGTCTGTCATAATAATCATTGAAATATTCACCGGAAATTTGATTTTCATAAAAGTCCCTGAACAAAACCCTAAGTACTTCAGGACCTCTTTTAGAAGGCACTTTTATTACTTTTTCAGCTGCTCTTCCTTCCCCATCACCCAAATTTCCACCTCCCAAAAGCACCTGCAAAGCAGGAAGTACTTTTTTATCTGGCGACTTTAAAGAACTACCATGAAATCCTATAGAGGCCATGCCATGCTGTCCGCAAGAATTCATACAGCCTGAGATCTTGATTTTCAGATTGTTGTTTTTTACCAAATCTGAAAACTCATTATCAATCACTTTTTCCAGCTCATAAGTGATGCTTGTACTGTCAGAAATTGCAAGATTACAGGTATCCGTACCGGGGCAAGCAGTGATTTTTGCTACACTATTGGCCCCGGGAGCCGCCAGATTTGCTTCGGACAACACAGAAAAGACATATGGCAGGTTGGTTTCCGGAATATTCCTGAAAAATAAGCCCTGATTTATCGTTACACGAATATCGTCAGATATAAAACCACGTAACTTTTCAATTAAAAACCGGGAAGTATTTGTAGAAATATTTCCAAGAGGGACTCTAACAAACACACCATATTTATTTTCCTGAATTTGTTTGAAAACGTTGGTTTCCTTCCAAATCGCAAATTTTTCGATTTCATTTATTTCCAAAGGATTTTCCTTCAGGTCGTCAATCACAGTTTCTGGAGTAGTATTTATTTCAAAAACCTTATTTTTTATGGCTAATCTTTCATCTTCCACTAATTGTAAAAATGATTCCAGGCCAATTTTCTGTACCAAAAACTTAAGTCTGGCTTTGCTTCTTGAAATCCGCTCCCCATGTCGGTCAAAAACTCTTAAAACTGCTTCTGTAAAGGGAATCAATTGATTTTCAGGCAAAAACGCATGAACCAAATCTGCCATTCTTGGCTGAGCACCCAATCCACCTGCCAGATAAACTTTAAAACCTCGTTTACCATCCACAATTTTGGGAATAAAACCCAAATCGTGCATATATACAAGAGCAGTATCTTCAGCGGTATTGGAAAATGCTATTTTTATTTTTCTGCCCATTTCCTGACAAATTGGATTTCTGAGAAAATACTCAAAAACCGCATGGCAGTAGGGAGTGACATCAAAAGGTTCGTTGGGGTCAATGCCAGAAGTAACTGAGGCAGTCACATTTCTGACTGTATTACCGCAGGCTTCGCGTAAAGTGATGTTATCTTGTTCGAGCTTTGCCCAAAGTTCAGGGGTTTTGTCCAGACTTACAAAATGAATCTGAATATCCTGTCTTGTGGTCAGGTGCAGGTTTCCGGTGGAATATTCATCTGAAATATCAGCTATTCTGGCCCATTGCCTGAAAGTCATTTTACCATAAGGCAATTTGATTCTGACCATCTGTACTCCATGCTGACGCTGTCCGTAAACTCCACGGGCTAACCTTAGACTTCTGAATTTGTCTTCGTGAAGGGCTCCTTCTTTAAATAACCTGATTTTTTGTTCAAGGTCGATAATATCTTTCTCAACAAGGGGATTTTCTATCTCCGTTCTGAAACTCTGCATTTGCGATTCCGAATATTTTTTTCAAATTTATATTAACTCTATTGATTTAATAGATTTATTACTTAAAAATTCTGTTTTATTTTAAAATACATATTGGAATAATACAATAAAACTTTAAAAATTTAAACTTTGGCCTTCCTCAGCAAGAAAAGAATTTTGAAAAACCGCTCTTGCTTCTTCCAGTATGTGATCAAGTGATTTGTACCGGGAGGAAAAATGACTTAGAATAAGCCTTTTTACATGTGCTTTTGAAGCAATAATGGCAGCCTGCGAGGCTGTACTGTGATGGGTCATATAGGCTCTTTCTGCCATTTCCTGAGAAAACGTCGCTTCATGATATAGCAAATCGGAATTTTCAACGAATGGTATTATCCTTTCATCAAAAATTGTATCAGAACAATAGGAGAATATTTTTTCAGGCTGACCTTCTGTGGTAAATTCTGAATTCAGGTAGGTTTTACCCGACAAGGCATCGACCACATCATGTCCGTTTTTGAGTAAATTATAATACGGTACCGGAAAATTGGAAGGTAATTTTTCTGAAAGAATTTTACGTTTACTAACTTTCTTACTTATCCTGAAACCCACACAAGGAATTCGGTGCATTAAGGGAAATGTTCTTATTTTAATCACTTCATCTTCAAACAGAATTTCAGGAGAATCAGTATCTACTGTACGAAAAAACAATGGAAACCCAATAGCTGATCCCGAATGTTTTAATTGTAAAGTGATGATTTCATCAAGGCCCTTTGGTCCGAAAACCGTCAGTGGCTCTGTTCTTTTTTGCATATTGATGGTACTCAACAGACCTATCAATCCAAAAAAATGATCACCATGCAAATGACTGATTAGAATATACCGAAGTCTCGAAATTTTAACTTTATGGCGAAGCATTCTAAACTGGGTTCCTTCACCGCAATCAATGAGAATCAGGAAGTTATCGACAGTCAAGACTGATCCTGCAGGACTTCTTTCCAACTGGGGTGTGGCCGACCCACTACCTAAAACTTTTAATTCCAATGCTTAATTTGATTTTTCAGTAATCATTTTCTCCATCAAACCCAAATTCGTCTTCTCCATCATTATCATAATCATTTTCCATGTCATTCATTGAAATGGCATCAATAGCTTCATCTACTGTAGGTAGAAAAAGTAAGAATTCCTCGGCGTGGGTTGATATAAAATCAAGTACGGAATCGTTAGTGGTCACCAAAACTAACAAACCAGACTCTTTAGAGCAGATGCGTTGTACTTTTCCAAATAATTTTATTGCAGAATCAGAGACTGAATCCGAAATAGTGAGGTCAATTATAAAGTTTATCCTTCCCTCTGAAGAATATAATCCTGCGATACTTTTTTCGATTTGTGCCGACTGATTATCATCTAATTCTCCTTTGCCGGCCTTGTATATAACGTATTGTTCGTGTTTGCTAATTTCCATGAATTGTCTCTATCAAACCGCAAAATTAGGGCTTTTTAAGAAATAATGCATTAATGAAAATTTATATTTCTATTTTCAGAAAATATTTTCCAGAATTTGTTATTTAGTTTTTCAAAATAAACTACTTTGGTATTATAATTTGAAACCATAATAAAACAGAATATTTTTTCATATCATAAAAAAAATAATACACCCTTTTCTGACGAAAAATCTAAAAAAATAAAATATTTTAACTGAAGATAAATTACAAAATGGGCAAAAAAAAACAAGAACCTCTTAAACCGGTATTTCAAAACGTGGAAGTTTTCTCATTACTTTCTGATTTTGATATAGGATTATTCAAATCTGGCAGGCATTTCAGATTATATGAAAAATTGGGTTCACATGTGGTCGAAAATCAGGGCGTTACAGGTACTTATTTCGGAGTATGGGCACCTAACGCCGAATACGTAAGTGTGATTGGAGGATTTAACGGCTGGAACAGCCAAAGTCACAAGTTATTCCCCAGATGGGATGGCTCCGGGATTTGGGAAGGATGGATTTCTGACGTTGGCAATGGCGAAGTTTATAAATATTTCATTCAGTCAAACATCGGTGGGCAACAACTGGAAAAAGGAGATCCTTTCGCATTGAGGTGGGAAGAATCACCCAAAACTGCTTCCATGGTGTGGGACACCTGGTATGAATGGCAAGATAATGGATGGATGACCTCCAGAAGAAACAAAAACAGTCTCAATTCCCCGATTTCGGTATATGAGCTACACATCGGTTCCTGGAAACGAGACCCTTCTGACAACGAAAGGAGATTAAGTTACAGAGAAATAGCCGATACATTGGTTCCTTATGTGAAAGACCTTGGATTTACCCATGTGGAATTTATGCCTATCATGCAACACCCTTATGAGCCTTCGTGGGGTTATCAGATTACGGGCTATTTTGCCGCAAGTTCAAGATTCGGTACTCCTCAGGATTTGATGTATTTGATCGAGCAATTACACAAAAACGATATTGGGGTAATACTCGATTGGGTACCTTCACATTATCCAAATGATGCTCATGGACTTTACCGATTCGACGGCTCAGCTCTTTATGAGCACGAAGATCCCAAACTGGGTTATCATCCCGACTGGAAATCCTATATTTTTAATTACGGTCGTTACGAAGTAAGGTCATTCCTTGTAAGTAACGCTCTATTCTGGCTTGACCGCTTTCATGCAGATGGCTTGAGAGTTGATGCCGTGGCTTCAATGCTCTATCGGGATTATTCAAGAAACGCCGGAGAATGGATTCCGAATGTTTATGGAGGCAGGGAAAATCTCGAAGTGATTTCACTATTTAAAGAAATCAACGAAGAAATCTACCGTTCTTTTCCGGATACCCAGACTATCGCAGAGGAGTCAACCGCCTTTCCGGGTGTCTCAAGACCAACTTATCTTGGCGGCTTGGGTTTTGGAATGAAATGGATGATGGGTTGGATGAATGATACCCTAAAATATTTTGAAAAAGACCCAATGTACCGCAGATGGCATCAAAACGACCTCACTTTCAGCACAGTATATGCTTTTTCCGAAAACTTCATGTTACCACTATCTCACGATGAGGTGGTATATGGAAAAGGTTCACTTATTGAAAAAATGCCCGGCGATCAATGGCAAAAATTTGCAAATTTGAGATTACTTTTTGCCTACATGTTTACCCATCCCGGAACAAAATTGCTTTTTATGGGAGGTGAATTTGGCCAAACAGCCGAATGGAACTTCAAGCAAAGTCTTGATTGGCATTTACTGCAATATGATAATCATAAAGGAATAAGTAATGTAATAAGGGCATTGAATAAAATATATACCTCCGAGCCTGCTTTATTTGATAAACAATTTAGCGGAGAGGGCTTTGACTGGCTGGATACAACCGATTCTGAAAATTGTGTGCTTTACTACCGTAGAAAAGGCCTGAATGATGAAGTATTGATATTGCTAAATTTAACACCTGTTCCAAGGCAAAATTATAGAGTCGGGGTTCCAAAAGATAAACAGTATTCTGAAATCCTAAATACAGATCACGCTGACTTTTGGGGTTCAGGAATTTCGAATGCTGACATCAAAACGGAAAAAATCGCGGCTCATGGTTTTGAACAATCGATTGCAATTACGCTTCCACCGTTAGGAGCAGTAATTCTGAAATAGTTTTACTTCAGATTTTTAAGCAAATAATCCTTAAAATCGGAATAATTGGTAGTCAGTTGTTCCGATTTTTTGGTTTTATCCAAAAGCGATTTTAGCCTTTCAGGAATTTCGGGAAGATAGCCGAGCGTAGCCTCCATATCGGGCAAAAATTTGGAGTAATGAGCCGTTGAAAGAAATACCCCAATTGCATCAGAATTATTTAATTTCTGATATTCTTTTAAACCCAGATAGGCAATGGCTGAATGCGGACAAGTCAAATAGTTCTTTTGTCCATAAATTTCTTTTATTCCTTCCCGTGTTTGTTCATCATCATAAAAGTAACCGGTAATCTTACTTTTCATTTTTTCGATATCTTTATCAAAAATCTCAAACATTCTAGGAAAATTACTCGGATTACCCACATCCATTGCATTGGAAATAGTGGCAATTGAAGGGGAAATTGGTTTATAATCCCCTGAATTAAGATATTCTGGAACAACCTTATTGAGATTTGTAGCTGCAATAAATTGTTTTACCGGCATACCCATTTTCATTGCGATCAAACCGGCGGTCAGGTTACCAAAGTTACCCGATGGCACAGAAAAAACTATTTCTTTATTTAGGGCTTTTAATCTGGAAAAAGCATAAATATAATAAAAAGCCTGTGGTATGAGCCTGGCAATATTTATTGAATTGGCAGAAGCTAAGCTAAATTTTTCTTTTAACTCCACATCCAGAAAGGCCTGTTTAACCAAGGCCTGGCAGTCGTCAAAGGTACCATCAATTTCGAGAGCAGAAACGTTTCCACCTAGCGTTGTTAACTGTTTTTCCTGAAGTTCACTTACTTTCCCTTTTGGATACAAAATGGTAACGGTAATATTTTCTTTTCCAAAAAATCCCTGTGCTACAGCTCCCCCCGTATCTCCGCTAGTAGCCACCAAAATATTGATTCTCTGTTCAGATTTCTTCAAAAAGTAAGACATAACCCCTGCCATAAACTTGGCACCAAAATCTTTAAACGCCATGGAAGGTCCATGAAAAAGCTCTAAACAATAGGTATTGACATCAATCCTGGTCAATGGAGTATCGAAATCATATGCCTCATTTAGGATATTCATGAGTGTTTCTTTAGCAATCAAATCCCCAATAAAAGCCTCTGAAACATGAAAAGCGATTTCATTGAATGATAATTTGTCACAATTATCCCAAAATGATACGGGTAATTTGGGAATTTCCTCAGGCATATATAATCCATTATCAGGAGGTAATCCCTGAAAAATTGCCTGTTCAAAATTAGTATCCGGGCTTTGACGATTGGTGCTGAAAAATTGCATTTGATGGTGATTAATTCAACATTCCTACAAACTGGTCAAAAAGATAGTTGGCATCATGTGGCCCTGGAGCAGCCTCAGGATGGTATTGTACCGAAAACGCCGGTTTATTTTTCAGCCTTATTCCTTCTATCGTATTATCATTCAGATTGATATGAGTTACCTCAACTTCCTGATTTTCAAACGCCTCATTGGGTTTTACCGCAAATCCATGATTTTGTGAAGTAACCTCACATTTACCGCTAATAAGGTTTTTTACGGGATGATTTAGTCCACGGTGACCATTGTGCATTTTATAGGTTCCAATTCCCATTGCTCTGCTTAACAATTGATGACCCAGGCAAATGCCAAAGAGAGGTTTTCCGGTTTCAAGAATAAGTTTGATGGTTTCAACCGCATAATCCATAGCACCTGGATCACCCGGCCCATTCGAAATAAAATAACCGTCGGCATCCCATTCATTGATTTCAGAGAATGGTGTCTTGGCATTAAAAACTTTGATATAACAATCCCTTCGGGTAAAGTTCCTCAGTATATTTCTTTTGCAGCCATAATCTATGACAGCCAATTTATATTTTGAATCGGGTTCTCCCAGAAAATACGGTTCCTCAGTACTTACCAATGAACTCAGTTCCAGGCCATCCATTGAAGGGCAAGCATCCAACTGGGCTTTCAGGGCAACAATGTCTGCTGTTTCGGATGAAATCAGACAGTTCATCACTCCTGCATTTCTGATATACCTTACTATCTGGCGGGTATCAATATCGCAAATGCCGACGATTCCGGCCTTTTCAAAGTATTCTTGTAGCGACATATCTGCCGTGGTCCTTGAATAGTAGTGGTCAGCATAGGCATTACAAATCATTCCTTTAATTTTAATACCTTCCGATTCCTCTTCAGTATCAAGGGTAACACCATAATTCCCAATATGAGAAGTAGTATTTACCACAATTTGGCCAAAATAGGAAGGATCGGTGTATATCTCCTGATAACCGGTCATTCCGGTATTGAAGCATATTTCACCAACTGTAGTACCAATTTTGCCTAAAGCTTTTCCTTTGAAAATAGTTCCATCCTGAAGCATAAGGATGGCATCTTGGGGAGTAAAATTCATTTGAAGATTGATTTCCGATTCAGTTAATTTATCGGAGAACAAAGTTAATTCATTTTTTTGCCATTTCTAAATTTTATTCTTTTAAGCCAAACAAAAATAAAATAAATACTAAAAATCATCTTATTTAATGCACTTAAATCATAATTTTTTAGAATAAAATTTCTTAGCTTTAGAACAGAAAATTCAAAAACATGAAAACGATACTAATCGCTACCGATTTTTCAGATGGATCAGAAAATGCCAGAAATTATGGTTTGATGCTTGCCAAAGCTGACGGACTTAAGATTAGGTATGTACATGCCTATACCCCTCCTGTGTTGGATCCAAATATACCGGTGGGATTGATTGAAGAAACTTATACCGAAACGGTCTCAGTTATTGAAGATACTCTGAAAAAATATGTTGATCAGGACAAAGAAAATGGAATAACTTCTGATTTTCTTATCTCTTACAGCGATATCAACTCAATGATTGATGATGCTTCGATGGATCAATCGGTCGATTTGGTAATTGTAGGTAAAACAGGTCATACTGGTTTTCTTGAGAGAGTAATTGGCTCCACCGCAGAGCACATGATTAATCATTTAAAATCACCTCTTTTGGTAATTCCAGAAGAATATAATGGCGATATTTTTGAGCATATTTGTTATGCGTCTGAATTAGAATATGACGAAGAAAAATTTATTGAAAAAGCGATAAAATGGAAAGCACACTCTTCAAATCCATTAATAATTAGCCACATTTTTGAAAAGTATGAAATTAATCTTCGACCAGATTCACAGTTTATAAATTCAATAAATAAGAATTTTAAAAAGTCAGGAATAAGAATTATAGAAAAGTCCTCAAAAAACTTCCAAAATGGAATCATGGATTTAATTAAAGAAGAAAAATTAAGTTTATTGGTTCTAACTACCCACAAAAGAGGATTTTTAGACGGAATTATTAATCCCTCAAAAACTAAATCTATAATAAGTGAAACTAAAATTCCGGTATTGGTTTTCTGTTTTGATTGATTACTAAGAATAGTTTATTGAAAATAAGACATAAAAAAAGGAGACTCAATGGTCTCCTTTTCTTTATATTGAGTGCTGATTATGCCTTTTCTTCAGATTCAGCAGGAGTCTCACCATCCTTGCTTTCTTCAGCAGGAGCTTCGACAGCAGCCTCTTCAACTACAGCTGCTTCTTCAACTACTTCAGCTGAAGTACCTTCTTCAGAAGCTACAACTTCAGACTTTTTACTTTTACCTCTTCTCGAACGTTTAGCCTTAGCTTCAGTTTCACCGGCATCTTTCGTTAACAAGTTTTCGTTGAAATCAACCAACTCAATTAGTGCCACAACGGCATTATCTCCTTGTCTTTGACCCAATTTAATAATTCTGGTATAACCACCATTTCTTTCGGCCACTTTCTCTGCAATTTCACCAAATAAAATTTTGATGGCTTCTTTATCTTGCAAATATGAGAAAACCGTTCTTCTTGAATGCGTATTATCTTGTTTTGATTTAGTAATCAAAGGTTCGACATACATTCTCAAAGATTTGGCTTTAGCCAAAGTGGTCTCAATTCTTTTGGCTTTAATCAAAGATACAGCCAAATTTGAAAGAAGTGCATCACGATGTGACTTTGTTCTACCAAGATGATTTACTTTATTTCCGTGTCTCATAAAAAAATTAAATTCGTAAGTAACGGTTTGATTCTCCTCTCGCAGCCAGGTAACCCACCTATTACGATTATTAAAAAATTATTCTGCGATGTTTTATTTAATCCTCGTCCAGCTTATATTTTGAAACATCCATACCGAAATGCAATTGCTTATCGGCGATGAGTTGCTCCAATTCTGTAAGCGATTTTTTACCAAAGTTTCTGAACTTCATCATGTCAGCTACTTCTAATCTTGCAAGATCACCCAACGTTCTGATATCGGCAGATTTCAGACAGTTATAAGCTCTTACTGAAAGATCGAGATCCTGAAGCGAAGTTTTAAGAAGTTTCCTCATATGAAGGAATTCTTCATCAACCATGTTGTCTTCCTCATCTTTTTTAGAATCAAACACCATGTTCTCATCAGTAAATTTAAGGAAATGCTGAATTAAGATGTGAGAAGCTTCCTGTAGTGCCTTTTCAGGATGAATGGAACCGTCGGTTTTTATTTCAAGTAAAAGTTTCTCGTAATCGGTTCTTTGTTCTACACGGGTATTCTCGATGCTATATTTAACATTTTTGATTGGCGTGTAAATCGAATCGATAGAAATAAAACCTATCGGCAAATCGTTGGTTTTGTGTTCTTCGCTCGGGACATATCCCCTGCCCTTATCCACGATAATTTCAAACTCAATTTCTTTTTTAGAATCAAGTCTTGCAATTACCAGTTCAGGGTTCAATACTTCAAAGCAAGAAGAAAACTTGCTGATCTCACCAGCGGTAAGTTCAGTTTGATTTTTAACTTTTACAGTTATTTTATTATCAACAAAGTCTGAAATTTTTTTGAATCTCACTTGTTTAAGGTTCAAAATAATCTCAGTCACATCATCCACAACACCTTCAATTGATGAAAATTCGTGGAGTACACCCGGAAATCTCACAGCAGTTATTGCGTATCCCTCAAGTGAAGACAACAATATACGGCGAAGAGCATTGCCTATGGTTACCCCATAACCTCTTTCGAGTGGTTTAAACTCAAAAAAACCATGAAAGTCGTCAGCCTTTTCCATTACGACTTTGTCGGGCATTTGAAATGCTAAAATTGACATACTGTGCTGTTTATTTTCGTTAACGAAATAATTATGGGATTATCCCATAATAAATGATTGAAACCATCCTTATCGCTAAGGATGGTGTTTTTTTTATTTGTTGTACAATTCGACAACTGCCTGGTCGTTGAAGTTCTCAGGAACTTGCTCTCTTTCAGGATAGCTGATGAATGTTCCAACGAAATCAGCAGAATTGAACTCAATCCAACCATATTTTTTAGCTGAATTAAGGCTTAAGCTGGTTTTGATGTTTTCCTGGGCCTTTGATTTCTCTCTAACACCCACTGTCTGACCTGGTTTCACCAATAATGAAGGAATACTTGCAACTTCACCATCAACCAAAATATGGTTGTGAGTAACCAATTGTCTGGCGGCTCTTCTGGTAGGAGCAATACCCATACGATAAACGATGTTATCTAATCTTGATTCACAAAGTTGAATCAAATTGGTACCTGTTTGACCATCTCTTACAGCAGCCAAATGGAATATACGAGCAAATTGACGCTCTAGCATTCCATATGTATATTTAATTTTTTGCTTCTCTTGAAGCTGTAATGCATATTCAGATTTTTTACCTCTTCTCCCCCGTCCATGTTGACCAGGAGGGTAATTTTTCTTTGATAATGCTTTACTTGGGCCTAAAATTGCCTCCCCAAACTTTCTTGAAATCTTTGATTTCGGACCTGTATATCTTGCCATGTTAAAAAATTAATGAATTCAAATGTGTAGCCCCAATGTCCAAACTACCACTTGATAAAAAATTAAACTCTTCTTCTTTTTGGAGGACGACAACCGTTATGAGGCATCGGTGTAATATCAAAAATATTAACAACCTCAATACCTACGCTTTGAACTGTTCTCATCGCTGATTCTCTACCAGAACCAGGACCTTTAACGTAAATATCAGCTTTTCTCATACCCAAATCGTAAGCTACCTGACAACAGTTTTGAGCTGCCATTTGTGCTGCATAAGGAGTATTCTTTTTGGAGCCTCTAAAACCCATTTTACCGGCAGATGCCCACGAGATTACCTGACCTGTACTATTAGTCACTGAAATAATAATATTGTTGAATGAAGCCTTAACATGAACTTGTCCATAAGGTTCAATAACAACAACTCTCTTTTTTGCTTTGTCTTTTCTTTTAGCTTGAGCCATTTTTGAAAGATATATAAATTAAGGCAGGTACGCAAATGCGTACCTCTGATCTGTTATTTTTAATTACTTAGTCGCTTTTTTCTTATTAGCGATAGTCTTACGCTTACCTTTTCTGGTACGAGAGTTATTTTTTGTTCTCTGACCTCTTAAAGGAAGACCTTTTCTGTGTCTCAAACCTCTGTAACACCCAATATCCATAAGACGTTTGATGCTAAGCTGAATTTCTGAACGCAGGCTACCTTCAACCTGAAATTCATTGGAAATAATTGCACGAATAGCATTTGCCTCTTCGTCAGACCATTCACCAGCTTTTTTGTCAACCGAAATATTAGCTTCGTTAAGAATTTTTTTAGCCGAGCTACGTCCTATACCGTAAATATAGGTTAGAGAAATTTCACCTCTTTTTTTGTCCGGAATATCTACACCTGAGATCCTCATATATTAACCTTGTCTTTGTTTAAATTTAGGATTTTTCTTATTAATTACGAAAATTTTACCCTTACGCCTGATGACTTTGCAATCTTCGCTGCGTTTTTTTACTGATGCTTTTACTTTCATTTTATTTAATTAATAATAAATTCTTTTTATAAAATTATTTATATCTGTAAGTGATTCTTGCTTTAGATAAGTCATATGGTGACATTTCCAGCTTAACTTTATCTCCAGGTAGAATACGTATATAATTCATTCGCATCTTTCCAGAGATATGAGCAATAACTTCATGCTTGTTTTCGAGCTCAACCCTAAACATAGCGTTTGACAATGCCTCAACGATAACTCCATCAACCTGAATATTTGATTGCTTTGCCATATTAAATAATCACTAACTTTTTATTCTCTAAAACTTCTTCAATATATTCAAAAGTGGTAAGAAGTTCAAATCCACTTTTTGTAACTAAAACTGTATGCTCAAAATGAGCAGCAGGAGAACGATCCTCCGTTCTGATTGTCCAGTTATCGTTTTCCTGAACTACAAATCGCTTTCCCAAAGTAATCATTGGCTCAATAGCAATTACCATACCTGCCTGAAGTTTCGGTCCGTTACCTCTTTTTCCAAAATTAGGAACCTCAGGAGCTTCATGAAGATTACGACCTACGCCATGACCTACCAATTCCCTTACCACACCATAACCAATTTTTTCAACAAAATTCTGAACCGCAAAACTCACATCTCCAATTCTGTTGCCTGGTCTTACCTGATGAATACCTTCAAACAAAGATAGCTTTGTATCTTTCAAAAGTTTTTGAGTCAAGGGATCTACTTCACCCACCATGTAAGTGTAAGCACTGTCTGCGTGATATCCATTTTTAAAAACGCCACAATCTACAGAAACAATATCGCCTTCTTTCAACTCCCTGTTACTTGGAATCCCATGAACCACTACTTCGTTTACAGATATACAAAGTGTCGCTGGAAAACCATTATAATTTTTAAAAGATGGTTTACCTCCATTGTCCTTGATAAACTCTTCAGCAATCTTATCTAAATCTTTAGTCTTTACACCAGGCTCAATTGCTTTTACAACTTCTGCATGGGCTTTACCTAAAATAATACCATTATCTTTGATAATCTGGGCCTCTTCAGAGCTTTTAAGATATATTACCTTTTTGGACATTAATCTTATCTACTAACTACTGAAGTTTGACGACCTTCGATTCTTCCGCTTTCCATCAAACCTTCATACTTTTTCATCAAAAGATAACTTTCTATCTGCTGTAAAGTATCTAAAACAACGCCTACCAAAATCAATAATGAAGTACCTCCAAAAAATCCGGCAAACAACTGAGTCATTCCAAACAAACTGGCAATAGATGGGAAAATTGCTATCATTGCTAATAAAATACCACCTGGTAAGGTAATTCTATCCAAAACCTGTGCTACAAAATCAGACGTAGGCAAACCTGGCTTTACACCAGGAATAAAACCTCCACCTCTTTTCATGTCATCCGCAATCTGATTTGGATTAATTGAAATTGCAGTGTAGAAAAATGTAAATGCAAGTATAAGAATCAAATAAAGCAAATTATACTGCCAGGAAGTAGGATCCTGAAATATTGTTTGTATGCTTTGAGCAACGTCACTCTTTTCAGCAAACATAGAAGCAACAAAAGCAGGAATAAACATTAATGCCTGACCAAATATAATAGGCATTACACCCGAAATATTTAATTTGAGAGGTAAATATTGTCTTTGACCACTTACTGCTTTATTACCTACAATTTGTTTGGCATACTGTACAGGTATCCTTCTTACTGCCTGTGTCATAGCCACAGCAAAAATTACTACAAGGAATAATACTACCAATTCTATGATAAAGAAAAGGAATTCACCCTTTGCACCTCTGGCAGTAGCCTCACTGTAGATAGCTCCCGGAAATCTCGAAACAATACCGATCATAATGATCATAGAAATACCGTTTCCAATTCCCTTGTCAGTAATCTTTTCGCCTAGCCACATACTCATCATAGTACCGGCAACCAACATTATTACTCCTGAAAAATAAAAGAACCCCTGAGATATTGTAATAGCATCAGTAGGAATAGTGGTACGCAAATAAGTAAAACCTTGAGTTGCGGTCACAATAATGGTCAACCATCTCGTGATTTGGTTTAACTTTTTTCTTCCAGACTCCCCTTCTTTTTGCAGCTTAGAAAAATAAGGCAAAGCTAATCCTAGCAACTGGATTGCAATTGAAGCAGAAATATAGGGCATGATACCTAAAGCCATGATTGAAGCTTTACTGAAGGCACCACCAACCAATGTATCTAACAACCCAAGTAATCCGTTACTTGCTGTTAAGTCTTGTAATTTATTTGGATCTACACCAGGAAGTGTAACGTAAGAACCAATTCTAAAAACAACAATGATAAAAAGAGTAGCTAAGATTCTATTTCTTAGCTCCTCAATTGACCAAATATTTTTTAGAGTATTAATTAATTTCTTCATAATAAGAAAAATTATTCAGGACGACCGCCGTTTAGTTTATCCTGCAAAGCCTTTAATTCATCCCAGTTACCAGCAGCAGCAAGTGTTGCTTGTTCAGCCCAGGTAGAAGGATCATGCGATGCAAAATTGCTTCCAGCATTTGAAAGAATTTCTTTCATTGAGTCGACACTGGTCTCAGCTAATTTTTGAAATGTATCAATTCCGGCATTTCTAAAAAGATCGGCAATTTTAGGACCGATTCCCTCGATTTTCTCAAGCTCATCACCTGATTTAGCTTTTTTGCTTGTTTTAGCCTTAGGAGCTTCCTCTGCAACAAGTTCTGGAACAGATACTTCAGCAGCCACGGCTTTTTTACCTTTAACTGAAACTGAAGCAATCTCAATGCTCTCCAATGAAGTTTCATCACTTACCAAAAGTGCCTTACCTCCCGCCTTTTCAATACTTTCTATTGCGGTTTTAGAAAATGCATGAACTTTTATAGCAACCGGAGCATTCATTTCACCTCTGCCAAGAATTTTCACAAGGTCAAATTTAGAAACTAAACCGTGCTCTTTCAAGAAAGATAAATCAATTTTGTTGATTCCGGTTGATTCTACTAATGATTGAATGGTGTCAAGGTTGATGGCTTTGTACTCGACACGGTTGATATTTTTGAAACCAAACTTAGGCAACCTTCTTTGCAATGGCATCTGACCACCTTCAAATCCTCTCTTCTGACTGTAACCAGAGCGAGATTTCGCACCTTTATGACCTCTTTTGGCAGTACCACCACCTCCAGATCCCTGACCTCTACCTAATCTGGTGTTATTTTTTACTGAGCCTTCCGCAGGCTTTAATAATTCTAATTTCATTGTTAATTTTTTTTACGCAGTTAATACTACTCGGTTTGCCCTAAAATTAAATATTTTCAATAGTAACTAGGTGACTAACCTTTCTAATCATACCTTCAATAGCAGGATTAGTTTCAATTTCAACAGATCTACCAATGCGACTTAATCCAAGTGCCTGCATTGTTAACTTCTGTGATTTTGGTCTTTTGATAAGACTTTTGGTCTGAGTAACTTTCAATTTAGCCATCTCTTTAATTTTTTACGGTATTATCCGTTGAATACTTTGTTTAGTTTGATTCCCCTCTGCATCGCAACTTCATGAGGAGCTCTCATTTTTACCAATGCATCAATTGTTGCCTTAACAACATTATGGGGATTAGATGAACCTTTAGATTTTGCCAATACATTGTGAACACCAGCAGCTTCAAGAACGGCACGCATAGCACCACCTGCAATTACTCCAGTACCAGGAGCTGCAGGCTTAACATATACAAAACCACCCGAAAATTTACCAATCATATCATGTGGAACTGTTCCATTGATAATTGGTACATTTACAAGGTTTTTACGGGCATCTTCAATAGCTTTAGAAATAGCATCAGTTACTTCATTGGCCTTTCCAAGTCCCTGACCAACTGCACCCTGACCGTCGCCAAGAACAACGATTGCAGAAAAACTAAATCTTCTACCACCTTTAACTACTTTGGCAACACGATTTATTGCTACAACTTTCTCTTTAAGTTCTGATTCGTTTACTTTAATTGCTTTCATTTAATTCGAATTAAAAGTTTAGTCCAGCTTCTCTAGCACCATCTGCCAAGGCTTTCACATTTCCATGATACAAATATCCATTTCTGTCAAAAACACAAGCACTTACACCATTTTCAATTGCTTTTTTTGCAATTGAAAGGCCAACTTGCTTAGAATTTTCAACATTCAAAGATTTAAGACCTAGTTCTTGTGAAGAAGCTGAAGCCAAAGTAGTTCCAGCGATATCGTCAATTAATTGAGCGTATATACCAGTATTGCTACGAAAAACTGTTAATCTTGGTCTCTGAGAAGTACCATTAACTTTTTTTCTAACTCTCCACTTAATTTTCTGTCTTCTTTCAGACTTTAGACTAGACATATATTTATTGATTAAATATTCTACTATTTATTATTTTTTACCGGCAGTTTTACCAGCTTTTCTTCTAATTACCTCACCTACAAACTTGATACCTTTACCTTTATATGGCTCAGACTTACGTAGAGATTTGATTTTGGCGGCAACAAGTCCAATCAACTGTTTATCAATACCTTCCAAAATGATGATTGGATTTTTACCTTTTTCCATTTTGGTTTCTACTTTCAGTTCTTTAGGAACGATAAGATAGATGTTATGAGAATAACCCAAAGACATATCAATAATGTTACCATTATTAGTAGCTTTATAACCCACACCGACAAGCTCAAGTTCTTTTTTGTATCCTTCACTTACACCAACCACAAGGTTGCTGATTAGAGATCTGTAAAGTCCATGAAGTGCTTTGTGACGCTTTTGCTCCGAGGGACGGGTTACTGTAAGTACTCCATCCTCAATTGTAAGACCCATATCAGGATCCATTCCCTGAGTAAGAACACCTTTAGGACCTTTAACAGTCACAAGGTTGTCGGAATTAACTTCAACAGTTACTCCTGCAGGAATTGAAATTGGTTTTTTACCTATTCTTGACATAAAAAATTGTTTAAGGCTTTAAAAATAAAGCGGTCAACTTAAATTAAATTAATAAACGTAACATAAAACCTCACCACCTACATTAAGCGTTCTGGCTTCTTTATCTGTTACAATTCCTTTTGATGTTGAGATTATTGCGATACCCAAACCATTTAATACACGTGGAAGCTCATCAGCTTTCACATATTTACGAAGACCTGGTTTAGATACTCTTGAAAGGTTTATAATAGCCGATTTTTTAGTCAAAGGATTGTATTTCAAGGCAATTTTAATATTTCCCTGAACACCATCGTCTTCAAACTTATAACTAGCGATATATCCTTTGTCATAAAGAAGAACTGTAAGTTCTTTTTTAAGATTGGAGGCAGGAATCTCAACGACTCTGTGCCTAGCTTTAATAGCATTTCTAATTCTGGTAAGAAAATCTGCTATTGGATCCGTTGTAATCATCTTTTTTAAATATTTTTAGGATACCTTAGCCAACATCAGACAGTATCACAGGCGTGACTTATCTAACTGGGCTGCAAAGATAGTAATTCAAATTAAGAAAAAAAAATTTTACCAAGAAGATTTGGTAACGCCAGGGATAAATCCTGTACTGGCCATTTCGCGGAAAGTAACCCTGTTAATGCCAAACTTTCTCATATATCCTTTTGGACGACCTGTAAGTTTGCAACGGTTATGAAGTCTTACCGGCGAAGAATTTTTAGGTAGGGCGTCTAAACCTTTCCAATCCTGAGCTTCTTTGAGGGCTTTTCTTTTAGAAGCGAATTTCGCAACTAATCTTTCTCTTTTTCTTTCTCTAGCTTTTATTGACTCTTTTGCCATAGCTCTGTATTAATTGAAATTATTTGTTTTTATTAGCAAATGGCATCCCTAAAGCTTTCAGCAATTCGTAACTTTCAGCATCGGTTTTAGCTGTGGTCACAAACGTGATGTCCATACCTTGAATTTTACTAATTTTATCGATTGAGATCTCAGGGAAAATGATTTGCTCAGTAACACCAAAAGTATAGTTACCTCTTCCGTCAAAACCTTTGTCACTAATACCCTGAAAGTCACGTACCCTGGGAAGTGCAACAGAAGTTAAACGATCCAGAAACTCATACATGATATTGGATCTCAAAGTAACTTTAGCTCCGATAGGCATTCCTTCTCTTAATTTAAAGTTAGAAACCGCCTTTTTTGATACTGTAGGTACAGCTTTTTGACCGGTAATGGTGGTAAGCTCATCTACACTGTTGTCGACAAGTTTTTTGTCGGCTGTAGCGGCCCCAACACCTCTGTTAACAACGATTTTCAATAGTTTCGGAACTTGCATTACCGATTTGTACTGATATTTATCCATCAGTTCTTTAACTACTTCGTTCTGATATTTATCTCTTAGTCTTGCCATTTTCAAATTGTGGATTTCCGACCCACAGTTTTTAGATTAAATAAATTTACCTGATGCTTTAGAATAACGTTGAAGTTTTCCTGCCTCATTTACTTTTCTACCAGTCCTGGTAGCTTTTCCAGTAGAAGGATCTACCACCAAAACATTACTGATATGGATTGAGCCCTCTTCTTCTCTGATTTCACCTTGAGGATTCTGAGCACTTGGTTTGATGTGTTTTTTGATCATACCAATGCCCTCAATCTTAACACGGCTTTTTTTAACCAAAACCTCAACGATTTTACCTCTTTTACCTTTGTTGTTACCAGCAATAACTTCTACAGTATCGCCGCTTTTAACATGAAGCTTTGGTTGTTTATTAAATTTCCTTTCCATTGTAATAATTTAATTACTAATTTAAATAAGGGATTAAAGTACCTCAGGAGCTAAAGAGACAATTTTCATAAATTGTTTTTCTCTTAATTCTCTCGCAACAGGTCCAAATATCCTGGTTCCTCTTGGTTCGTTTTGGTTGTTAAGTAAAACCACTGCGTTTTCCTCAAATCTGATGTAAGAGCCATCTTTTCTTCTTACTTCTTTACGAGTTCTAACCACAACGGCCTTTGAAACTGTACCTTTCTTCATATTGGAAGAAGACAACGCCTGCTTAACAGTAACAACTACTTTGTCACCAACAGAAGCATATCTTTTTTTAGTACCACCCAACACTCTTATTACCAATACTTCCTTAGCCCCGCTATTGTCAGCTACACTGGCTCTTGATTCTTGCTGTAACATTTTATTTGCCTTTTACTTTTATGAAATAATCAGATTATTTGGCTCTTTCTATTATCTCAACCAATCTCCAATTTTTGTTTTTGCTCAACGGACGAGTTTCCATGATTTTCACGGTATCTCCAATACCAGCGGTATTTTCTTCGTCATGAAACATAAATTTCTTGGTTTTGAGCATAATCTTACCATACTTGGGATGCTTCACTTTACGTACGACCTGAATTACCCCAGACTTTTGCATTTTGTTGCTTGTCACAACTCCAATACGTTCTTTTCTTACTTGTCTTTCCATTTTCGGATAAAATTAATGGTTAATGCAAACCATGTTTTTTTAGAATGATATTTACTTTCTACCGGAAACTTCAGTAAAAAGTCTGGCGATATTTTTACGTGTCTCAGTAATCCTTTTTGGATTCTCGATAGGTGTAATCGCGTGAGCAAATTTAAGTTTCACCAATCTGTCTTTTTCTTCGGAGATTTGTTGCTTTAGCTGATCCACAGTAAAACCACTTAAATCATTTTTTTTCATCTTCTTTAATAAATTGAAGTATTTGTTTACTATGCTTCGTAATCTCTACGAACAACGAATTTTGTTTTAACCGGTAGTTTTTGAGCTGCTAGTCTTAATGCTTCTTTAGCCAACTCCAAAGGCACACCTGTTGCCTCAAATAAAATGGTGCCGGGATAAATGTTGGCTACCCAATACTCAGGAGCACCTTTACCTTTACCCATCCTTACTTCAAGAGGCTTTTTCGTGATAGGATTGTCAGGGAAAATTCTGATCCATACCTGACCTTCACGTTTCATTGCACGGGTAACCCCGATACGAGCTGCCTCGATTTGTCTTGCGGTGATACGACCCGGTTCAAGACTTTTTATGGCGAATGATCCGAAAGCTATCTGGTGGCCTCTTGAGGCAATACCTTTTATCCTACCTTTTTGCTGCTTACGAAATCTAGTTCTTTTAGGTTGTAACATAACTTTGATAATTTAGGCTATTGCCAAAAAATTAATTCCTTCTTTGTCCATTTGGCTTACCGCCGTTCTTTCTTCTTCTTCCTTTATCTCCATCTTCGTCTCTACGGCCTTTTCCACCCTGATGTGGAGCACCACCCTGTGACGACTTTTTGCTATCTGATGATTCGGTAGCCAGAGCTGATACAGAGGTCAGGTCTCTTTTTCCGAAAACTTCTCCCTTAAACACCCAAACTTTAATACCTATCAAACCATATACTGTCAACGCTTCAGAAACTGCATAATCGATGTCAGCTCTAAGTGTATGAAGAGGAATTCTACCTTCTTTATACATTTCGGTACGAGCCATCTCAGCTCCACCAAGTCTTCCTGAAAGCTTGATTTTGATACCTTGAGCACCTACTCTTATTGCCGATTGAATCGCTTGTTTCATGGCTCTTCTGTAAGAGATACGAGCTCTTAGCTGCTGAGCGATAGTTTCACCAACCAATTTGGCATCAATTTCAGGTCTTTTGATTTCGAAGATATTGATCTGAACATCTTTCTGAGTTAGCTTTTTAAGCTCTTCTCTCAATTTATCAACTTCGCTACCTGCTTTACCAATCACAACACCTGGTCTGGCAGTGTGTATGGTTAGGGTGATTCTTTTTAGGGTTCTTTCAATTACAACCCTGGAAACTGATCCCTTTGGAATACGGGCATTGATATATTTTCTGATTTTGTCATCTTCAACCAGTTTGTCGGCAAAATTTTTACCACCATACCAGTTAGATTCCCAACCTCTGATGTATCCTAACCTCAAACCTACAGGATTTACCTTTTGTCCCATTTTGAAATATTGATATTTTATTTACTACTATAAAGTATTTATTAATTATTTTCCTGGCTGTCAACCACGATAGTGATGTGCTGAGAGCGTTTTCTCACTCTGTAAGCCCTACCCTGAGGAGCCGGACGTAATCTTTTCAGTGTTCTGCCACCGTCAATCATTACAGTTTTAACATACAAATCAGCCTCTTCGATTTTAGCATCTTCGTTCTTGTTCTGCCAGTTTGCGATAGCAGACATCAATACTTTCTTAAGTACGGGTGCCGCTTGCTGAGGTTGATGAGAAAGAACACCCAAGGCGTAATTTACTTTCTTACCTCTGATCAAATCAGCCACAAGCCTTGCTTTACGCGGTGAGGTTGGAAAATCTTTTAATTTTGCTACTGCTTCCATTATTTTAGAATAATTTAAAGAGTTATACCCTTGGGATTATTATCTTTTACCTTTATCTTTTTTATTAACGTGACCTCTGAAGTTACGGGTAGGCGAAAATTCCCCTAATTTGTGACCGATCATATTGTCGGTTACATATACAGGAATAAACTTGTTGCCATTGTGAACAGCAAATGTATGCCCGATAAAATCAGGAGTAATCATTGATCTTCTTGACCAGGTTTTGATTACTGATTTTTTACCTGAATCATTCATTGAGTCAACCTTATTTTCAAGTCTGAAATCTACATAAGGTCCTTTTTTAAGCGAACGAGCCATCTATAATCTATTATTTAGTTCTACGAGAAATGATTAATCTATTAGAGTATTTGTTCTTAGTTCTGGTTTTCTTACCTTTTGCAATCAAACCATTTCTAGAACGAGGGTGGCCTCCTGAGGCACGACCTTCACCACCACCCATCGGGTGATCTACAGGGTTCATTACTACCCCTCTTACTCTTGGACGTACACCCAACCATCTGTTACGACCGGCTTTACCTAATCTTTCGTTCATGTGATCAGGATTTGAAACCGAACCCACCGTTGCCATACAAGTACCCAACACCATTCTCATTTCACCAGAAGGCATTTTCAATGTAACATACTTGCTATCTTTAGCCAAAACCTGAGCATATGTACCGGCACTTCTTGACAATTGACCACCTTTACCGGGAGTCAGCTCAATATTGTGTACAATAGTACCCAAAGGCATGTTTTTGAGCAACAAAGCATTTCCAACTTCCGGAGCTACTTTTTCTCCTGAAACTATCTTTTGACCAACCTGCAATCCCTGAGGTGCTAAAATGTATCTTTTCTCACCATCTTCGTATTTTACGAGAGCAATTCTTGAAGTACGGTTAGGATCATACTCGATAGTCATTACTTCAGCAGATACGTCAAACTTGTCTCTGTAGAAATCAATGATACGATATCTTCTTTTGTGACCACCACCAATGTATCTGGCTGTACGGTGACCTTCGTTGTTTCTACCCCCTGTTTTTTTAATTGAGGTGGTAAGGCTTTTTTCAGGTTTATTAGTTGTAATATCTGAAAAATCCGGTGCTATCCGATGTCTTGTACCCGCAGTAATAGGGTTTAATTTTCTAACTGCCATTATTTTCTATTTTGCAGCCTTAACAGGCTATACTTTAAAAAATCAAATATTATAATTCTGCGTAAAAATCTATCATTTCTCCTTCTTTTAGGGTAACAATCGCCTTCTTGAAGGTACTGGTTTTTCCAGATGACAATTTTGTTTTTGTCATTCTTGATTTCTTTTTACCAATTTGAGTAATCGTATTTACTTTTTCTACATTTACTCCGTACATTTTCTCAACTGCTTGTGCAATCTGCAATTTGTTTGAGTTGGTATCAACCACAAAAGTGTATTTGCCTTTTGAGCCAAGAGCCTGAGATTTTTCAGTTATTTTTGGTCTTTTTAAAACACTCATTTCTTTAATTGATTAATCTTTAAGAATTGATTCAAGATGAGAAACTGTACTCTCAGCCAGCAAAATCACATCGGTATTGATAAGCTCGTAAGTATTCACTGAGTCTTTGTCTAAAACTTTGGTTTTAGGAATATTACGGCTTGAAAGGTAAAGATTATTTTCTCCACCATTTACAACGAACAAAGTTTTCTTTCCTGCAAGATTCAAAGCATTCAAAAATGAGATGTATGCTTTTGTTTTTGGAGTATCCAAACCGAAATCTTCAACAACAATCAGATTGTTTTCGGCCAAACGGGCAGAAAGAACTGATTTACGGGCAAGAACTTTAACTTTTTTGTTGAGTTTGAAATCGTAGTTACGAGGGCGTGGACCGAATACTCTACCACCACCTACATAGGTAGGAGCTTTGGCAGAACCGTGACGAGCACCACCTGAACCTTTTTGACGAAGAAGTTTTTTGGTAGAGCGTGCAACTTCCGCTCTTTCTTTCGACTTGTGAGTACCTTGACGCTGATTAGCAAGATAATGCTTAACATCAAGCCATACCACATGCTGATTAGGCTCAATTCCGAAAACCGCATCGCTAAGCTCTACAGTTTTACCGGTTTCTTTACCTTCTTTGTTTACAACTTTAATTTTCATTTTACTTAACTTTTTTTTCGATGTCGTTAGTTATCGACCTTATTTAATTATTACTTATGCAAAGTGATGATTGAATTTTTAGGACCCGGAACAGAACCAGACACAATAATCAGATTTTTATCAGGGAACATTTTCAATACTTTAAGGTTCTGAACAGTTACATGCGTATTACCCATTCTACCACCCATTTTCAAACCTTTGAAAACACGAGCCGGATAAGAACATGCACCTACCGAACCCGGATGTCTCGCTCTGTTGTGCTGACCGTGAGTAGTTTGACCTACACCACCAAATCCGTGTCTTTTAACGACACCCTGGAAACCTTTACCTTTGGTGTTTCCACTTACGTCAACAAACTCACCCTCTTCGAATACATCTTCGATACGGATGGTTTCGCCCAGCGTAAATGATTTTTCGAATTCTTTGAATTCAACTAATTTTCTTTTAGGAGTAGTATTAGCCTTTTTGAAGTGTCCGAGAAGAGCTTTAGTAGTTCTTTTTTCTTTTTTCTCACCAAAACCAAGTTGAACAGCATTGTAGCCGTCATTGTCTTCAGTTCTGACTTGAGTCACAACACAAGGGCCAGCTTCGATAACTGTGCATGGCACCGCCTCGCCATTATTAAAAATGGTCGTCATTCCAATTTTCTTTCCAATAATTCCAGACATAGTCTTTACTTTAATATTATCGCTAAAATTTCCCAAATTTGAATTGGGCTGCAAAAGTACGAAGCTTTCCGCTCAAATCCAAACTTATTATTATTTTACATCTCAGAGGTTGAAAATGATTCAACTTGAACAAAGACACTGAACCACAGGGGTAAGGCGAAAAATTTATGAAGGAACACGCCTTGTTGCCTCAATAGTCATTCCAAAAATAATCGCGAACAGGAGACTGCCTAGATAGTTATTCACAGTCGAAATCAAAAGGTTTCGTCAGATTGACGACTTCTTCTGATTTGTTGTAAGGAGATCCCTCCAGCGAATTGAGGTGCAAAGATATTAAAAATTAATAATATAAAAAATGCTTCCTCAGTTTTTTTTCAAAAAATAAAAAAAACAGTTGAAAAATTCAACTGTTTTTAACCTATCATTTATTCAACCACTCTTAAAAAACGAATCGTTTATAAGAGATTCTTGCGTTTTTAAGGGAGAAAAGTATGCTTTTCCCCAAATACTGCCGCAAAAGTAATTGATTTTTAATTACCAAAAACAAAAAAAAAGAAATTATTTTTGCACCCTTTAATCAGAAAATTCTTTTTTCGTATATAATAGATGTATGTTTCCTAAAGAAAATAAATACTTTTTCCCTGCTGAATGGCACCCGCATATTGCCACATGGCTGAGTTATCCTGTAAATATAGATACCTGGGAAGACCGGTTACCAAAAGTTTTCCCTTCGTATTTTGAATTTATTAGGACTATTGCAAAGAGTGAAAAAGTTAGGATAAATCTCGATAAAGCAAAATATCAATCCGAATTTGAAGCCAATCTGGAAAAATTTTCGGTACCAAAAGAAAATATTGAAATATTTGACCACCCAACGAATGATTCGTGGTGCCGCGATCATGGCCCTGGCATATTGATCAATCATGAAAATAATTCCCGACTCGTACTGGATTGGGAATATAATGCCTGGGGAGGGAAATATCCACCTTATGACAGTGACAACGCTATTCCAAAAAAAATTGCAAACGTAATTCAAACAGAGTTTGTTAGTCCCGGCATAGTGATGGAAGGAGGCTCAGTGGAGTTTAATGACCAAGGAACGGTGATGACCTCAAGATCGTGTCTTTTAAATAAAAACCGAAATCCTCATCTCAGTCAAAAACAAATTGAAGAATTTCTGATAAATTATTACGGAGTTGAACAGGTGCTTTGGATTGAAGATGGGATTGCAGGAGATGATACCGACGGCCATATTGACGATACGGTAAGATTTATTAATACTGACACGGTGGTAACTATGGTGGAACCGAAAGTTTCGGATGGAAATCATACAATTTTGAAGGAAAATCTTGAGTTGTTAAAAAAAATGAGACTCCTTGATGGTCGAAAACTGAACATTATTGAGATAGAAATGCCTGAACCCGTTATAGATTCTGGTTTGCGGCTACCTGCATCGTACGCTAATTTTTATATCAGCAATGCACATGTGATTGTACCCACCTATCGTTGTAAAAATGATGATAAGGCTTTAAAAACTTTAGAACAATGCTTTCCTGGAAGAACAATCACCGGTATTGACTCTACTGAAATCATTTGGGGACTAGGTAGTTTTCATTGCCTCTCCCAGCAGGAACCAAAAGGAAACTTTATTTGAATTAATTGAAATAATAAGTACGATTTTCAGTTAATTTTAAAATTGAAAAAGGCAAAAACACTTTTTTCCGCCTTTTTAAAAATAGATTTAAAAACATGTCGCATAAGCGTAACAACATATATATATATAGCCTAATATTAATTTCACTGTTTTCTTGTCAGAAAATAATCAAAACTCCTCCTGCCCAACCAGCTCCACAAATGGTGGAAGTAGCCAAAGAGCCGCCCGTTTTGATCATAAACCAGCAGGAAATATCTAAAAAAGACCTAAGGGAGGATATTGAAAGTTTAGCTGAGTTTGATTCTTTAAATAATGAAGAAATAATAAATGAGATATTAAAAAAGAAATTGTTGGTTCTGGAGGCAAAATCAAGAGGAATTGATACAACAGAAATTTTTAAAGAAGAAGTAGAAACCTACAACCGGCTTACACTTGAAAAATATCTTGTCGATAAAAAAGCTGTTGAAAAACTTCAGAATGAGATTTTTGAATATTATAAAACAGAAGTTAATGCCTCACATATTTTCGTTCCGCTTTCGGTCTATGCCTCTCCTGAAGACACCCTGAAGATTTACAAGGAATTGCTGGAACTCAGAGATTTTGCTAAAAGAAAGGATAATTTCGCAACTTTAGCAAAAGAATGGTCTAAAGACCCTAAAACCAATTTTAAAGGCGGAGCCCTTGGATGGTTTTCTACATTGCACCTGATTTATCCGCTCGAAAAAGTGGCTCACCATACTCCTAAAGATTCAATTTCTCTTCCAATAAGAACGAGAATGGGATATCATCTTATTAAAGTAAATGACAAAAGACCCAACAGCGGATACGTAAAAGTCCAGCATATTTTTAAACATCTGAGACCTGATGTAAGTAAAGAACAATATGAAAAGACATTTTCATTTCTTGATTCATTAAAATATATCAGTGAAAAAACCGGAAATTTTGATGATTTGGTTCATAGATATTCCGATGATAATAATTCAAAAGAAAATAATGGCATTTTACCTGTTTTTGGAATTGGCACTCGTGAAGAATCAACATTTGAGGAGGCTGCTTTCTCTCTGGAAGTAGGGCAAATAAGCAAACCTTTGAGGTCAGTAAGTGGGTTACACATTTTAAAACTAATTGAAAAATACCCCCAGGATGATAAAAATACTTATTTAAAGCGGGTAGAGAATAAACTAACTACCGATTCCAGAGGTGAATTTTTATTGGAAGAAAGAATAAAATCCATAAAAAAGAGATTTAAGTTCACAGTCAATGAAGAACTTCTGGAGCAGGTTCAAAATTATGTGGATGACAGGGTATTGACCAGAAACTGGAAAAACCCAAACAATGATCTTGGAGGCTTTGTGCTATTTCATATTGAAGACAACAGATATTTTGTAAAAGATTTTTTGAGCTATATTGAAGACCATCAGCAATATGAAAAATGGGGGCCAGAAGAAACACCCTATACCATTTCCAGGATGTTATTTGAAAAATATACTACCCGGCTATTACTGAATTATGAAGAAAGAGTAGCGGTCAACAATAGTCCAGAACTACAACTGCTCTTTAGACAAGAAAAAGAAAACCTTTTGATGTCAAAAATTATCAATGAGAGGGTGATTCAAAAGTCTGTCAATGACACTACAGGTCAAAAATCCTTTTTCAAAAATAATCCTGATTTATTCCCTCCAAAAGAGACTGGTGAGATGATTTCTATGAGCTTTGATTCAGAGGAAACGAGAGCAAAGTTTTATGAATTAAAACAAAAAAGCAAGCCTTATCAATTACACCGTGGGATTAAACCGTTGTATTTTGAAAAAAATGAATCAGAGCTAAACATTGAGGCAAAAAGAAAGCTGATTGGTCTTGTGAATATTATGAGGAAAAATCCGGGTTATATTGTTGAAATCGGTGGACACATTGACAACAATGAAGAGGAAAGAATTTCTGAACTTCGAATTAAAAATACGGTAGATTTTCTGGTTACTAATGGTGTGCCATTAACCAAAATTCTTGAAGTAAATTTCAAAAATTCTAAACCAGCAGAAAGATTTGACTGGCTCAAAAATCAAAGGGTAACCTTCCAGTTTTTTAGTAATTATGATTCAGATCTTGCGAAGATATTCATTGAAAAAAATCCCAATTCTATACTTTACCTGAAATATCAGGTTTCAAAGAATGAATTTGAAAAGAAAATGGGACTTAAATGGACTAATCAGACAGGAAGTGTAAAAAACAATGGCCGTATTGAAGAATTCAACCTAAAAATCAAAACTACAGGTGCTAATTTTAAAGATTATAAATATGATGTGATAGAAAAATATCAAATTTATCTTGAAAATGAGCTAATAAAAAGCTTAAGTCGTAAATTTGAGCTCAATTTTGATAAAGAAGAGTTTTCAAAACTTTTGAAAGAAATAAAAAAACAATAATTACATGCGTAAACTAATCGTACTATTGATGCTATTGCCAACTTTGGCTTTCTCGCAAACCAAACATAATGTTGACAAAATCATAGCTAAAATAGATAACTATTATATTTTAAAATCTGAAGTTGAAACGCTCGTTGCCAGGGCTGCTGCAGAAGGGCAAAAACTCGATAAATGTCAGGCGTTTGAAAGTATGGTTGTTCAGAAACTACTTGTGGCAAAAGCCGAAATTGATTCTGTGATAGTAGAAGATGATCAGATCAGCGGCCAACTTGATGCCAGAATGCAGGAAATGATCAGGCTATATGGAAGCGAAAAGAACATTGTGCAGCAATTTAGCAAATCTATAGAAACCCTAAAATCAGAACTTAAAAATCAGGTTAAAGAACAACTCACTGCCGATAAAATGAGGAGCACCATCACTGAGAAAGTAAATGTTACTCCACTTGAAGTGAGACAGTTTTTCAATAAAATTCCGTCTGATAGTTTACCAATTATACCAACCGAGGTGACATTACAACAAATCGTGAAATTTGCCAAGGTCAATAAGAATCAAAAAGAAGAGCTGATTACCAAGCTTAATGAACTTAAAAACAGGATTGAAAAAGGTGAGGACTTTGCTTCACTGGCCAAAGAATATTCTGAAGATCAAGGGTCAAAAATTCAGGGAGGTGACCTGGGATGGTCGAAAAGAGGACAAATGGTACCTGAATTTGAAGCTGCCGCTATGAGCCTGGACTCCAACCGCCTGAGTAATATCATTGAGTCTGACTATGGTTATCACCTGATTCAGACGCTTGAAAAAAGAGGACAGGAATACCATGCACGCCATATTTTGTTAAGGCCAGACTATAGCAGGCTTGATTTAACCGAATCGAAAAGCTTTTTGGATAGTTTGAAAAAGCAAATTGAGATTGATTCCATAAAATTTGAAAGAGCAGTTAAATTGTATTCCGAAGATAAAATGACTTCAGAGTCGGGAGGAGTGATTCTTAGCGATGAAACTGGTAGCAATTTACTGCCCCTAGATGTATCTATGGAGCCTAATTTATATTTCACAGTTGATCCTATGAAAGTTGGAGCTGTCAGTAGTCCAATGAATTACAGAAGCCCTGATGGTAAAACTGGAATGAGAATTGTAAAAGTAAAAACCAGAAAAGAGGCACACAAAGCCAGCTTGAAAGATGATTATGAAAAATTAAAGAGTTTTGCCCTCAATATGAAGCAAAATGAAATCATCGAAAAATGGTTTAAGGAGGCTCTTTCTGAGGTGTTTATTAGTGTTGACCCTGAATATCAGTCTTGCAGAATATTTGAACAATAAAAAATAAACCTTGTGCATTTAAAAAAATACAATTCGGAAGTGGAGGCAGCTGATGCCCTAAAAAAAATTTATGATGACCTCACCGCTGAAATCGGTAAAGTAATTGTAGGACAAGAAGAAACAGTAAAACTATTATTGACTGCTATTTTCTGTCAGGGCCACTGCTTATTGGTAGGTGTTCCGGGTCTTGCAAAAACCCTGCTGGTTCAAACCATTGCTTCAGCTCTTGATCTTGATTTTAACAGGATTCAGTTCACACCTGACCTGATGCCCTCAGACATCACCGGTGCTGAAACTTTGGATAATAACCGAAACTTTAAGTTTGTAAAAGGTCCTGTTTTTGCCAATATTATTCTAGCTGATGAAATCAACAGGACGCCTCCAAAAACCCAGTCTGCCCTGTTGGAATCTATGCAGGAATACTCCGTTACGGTCGCCGGCGAAAAACATTCCCTATCAAAGCCATTTTTTGTATTGGCTACACAAAACCCAATTGAGCAGGAAGGTACCTATCCCCTACCAGAGGCACAATTAGACAGGTTTATGTTTATGGTAAGCCTCGATTATCCAAGTTTTGAGCAGGAAATAAATATAGTAAAAAATACAACTTCTGATAAAAAAGTTGATGTAAATAAAGTGCTCGGTGCTGAAGAAATAAAAGAATTTCAGACTTTAATCAGGATGGTACCTGTACCAGATAATGTGATTGAATACGCTGTCAAGCTAGTACATAGGACCCGTCCGGGCATAGAAGACGCCTCTGAAGATTCAAAGAAATATCTGGAATGGGGAGCCGGTCCGCGTGCTTCGCAAAACCTCGTATTGGCCGCAAAATGTCATGCTTTGATAAATGGCAAATATTCTCCTGATATCGAAGACATAAAAGCCGTGGCTTTCCCGGTGTTGAGACATCGGATTGTCAGGAACTTTAAAGCTGAAGCAGAGGGGATTACCGTCGAGCAAATAATCAGAAATATTATGTAAGGGAGGCTTTCGCCTCCTTTTTTATTGCTTTGAGAACACCTGTTTAACTTTTTCCAGAGGTTGGGCATTCAGAGTGTTTTGGGCTAATAAGCCTGCCTTTCGGGCTACAGAAACTCCGTATTTCATATCATAAATCCCTTTCATCTCATGGGCATCGGGATTGATACTGATCCAGACTCCTTTTTCAAGACAACGATCTATCCACCTCCAGTCAATATCTAATCTGTAAGGGCTCGCATTAAGTTCCATCACCACCTTATTTGCGGCACAAGCATCTATGATTTTGGGATAGTCAAGTGGATAACCTTTTCTGGACAGCAATAAACGACCAGATAAATGCCCTAAAACAGATGTATAGGGATTTTCAATTGCTTTGATAAGCCTTTGTGTAGCCTTTTCTTTATCCATATTTAAAACAGAATGAACAGAGGCCACGATATAATCAAATGTTTTTAAAATTTCTGATTCATAGTCGAGTTCGCCATTGGGCAATATATCAGATTCAATGCCTTTTAAAATTGTAAAATTTTGATATTGAGCATTTAATTGATCAATTTCTGAATGTTGTTTCAAAACAATTTCGGGGCGTAAACCTGATGCATACTGAGCTGTCTGACTATGGTCGGCAATTCCAAAATATTCAAATCCCAGACTTTTGCAAAAATCAGCCATTTGTTGTAAAGAATGATTTCCATCTGAATATTTACTATGATTATGAATGGTACCCCTTAATTTTTCCCAGGTAATGAGATCCTCTACCCTATTTAGATTTGACCATTCGAACTCATTCAATCCTTCCCTCATTTCCGGGATAATAAAATTGCATCCAAAAGCCTGATAGGCTTCCTCCTCTGATTGAAAGAAGTTTCCTGAGATAATTTTCAGCAAACTATCACCATTAGGGTTAATTAGTTTCAGATGATTTTCTGAGGAATTTTTTATTAATTTTTTGAAAATCCAATCTTTGGTACCGGCTTTTTCAATTTCCACATTAATTTTAAATTCTCCAAAATATCCACGCCAAACATTTGGAGATGAGGCCTGCAAATCCTGAATAAAAAGATCAGTTGGGGGTTTAATTCCGCCAAAACCGTCTTTCTTTACTAAAAAACTTAGTGTGTCAACCTCCTGGCATTTTCTAACCACCTGCCCGGCTGCCTCTACTTCGGGGTAAATTGATTTTAAAGTTGAAAGAATAATTTCACTCAATTCTTCGGCTTTGTTCATTCTTAATTTCCCCTCCTGTTCCTGAAGGAATTGTAAGGATTCCAGAATGGCGGTTTGTGTTTTTTCTCCAAAACCTTTTAATTGTGCTATTTTTCCATTTTCGCAGGCAATCTTAAGATCATTTAAATTATCTATACCAATTTCTTTCCACAAGAATTTTATTTTCTTTACCCCAATACCTTTGACTTTAAACATCTCAAATACACCTTCCGGGGTCATTTCTAATAATTCCTGGAGCTCTTTGAGTGTCCCGGTATCTACAATTTCTCTGATGTTTGTCGCCATCAACTTACCAATACCTCTGATTTTCTGTAAAGCTTCGTGGCTAAGTTCAAACAGATTCTCTTCTATTCTTTCTAAAGTAAAAATCAAACCCAGGTAGGTTTTGGCCCGCATTTCGTCCCTATCGTGCAGATCGAGAAGTTTTCCGGTTAATTCAATGATTTCGGCTATTTCAGAATTACTCATAGGGTTTCAGAATATTTTGTTGCAAAATATAAAATTGAATTGGAAAGTCACATCAGTTATACAAACAAAAAAGGTATCTCTGAATGAGATACCTTTTGAAAATATTTTTATTAAAAAAATTACTTGGTAGGTGCAGGGGTACCGGCAGGTGCATTAGAAGGTGCCGTTACAGGAGCGGTGGTTGGTGCAGGTAAAGTCGGAGCAGTAGTCGAACGCTCAACATTTACATCGCTATCCGAGGTTTGTGAGGAACTATCCAATCTTGCTAAAATGCCGGTTCCCAAAGCTCCAACCAACAAGAATGCAAAGAATCCCCAGGTTAATTTTTCAAGAATATCCCCGGTTTTTTGAACGCCAAACATCTGTGAAGAACCACCTCCAAATTCAGAAGATAATCCACCACCTTTGGGGTTTTGTATTAAAATTACCACGATTAAAAGAATTGCGGCAAGGATCATTAAAATCAATATTGTAGTAACCATATTTATAAAATTTCTATGTTTTTCTTAAAAGAACCGCAAAGATAGCAATTAATTGCTTTTTTATGAAAAAAATCAAGAATATTTAAAAGCTATTTTCAATTAGAATTTTAGATTTAGTATTTAAAAACACTCCGGATCTTTCCTCTAAAAACTTAATTATCAATTATTTGAATTAACACTATTCTAATTTTAAAATTTAATTTCAGTTTGAGTACCCGGAAATCTAATATTTTCAATTTCCGTTTGTATCAATTCTGTCTCATCAATTATATCTTCAGTCTTATTTTCAATCACCTCAAAGTGGTAATGTGCTGGAAACAAATTAAGTTTATTATAAAACTCTGTTCTTTTTTCTCTAAAATTATTAGCGAAAGTGGAAATTATTTCCTTGAAATCAAGGTTCTTTATTTTCGTCTTCTTATTTGAGTCGGTATTTTCTTTTGTAATGCCAATAAAATGGCGGTATATTTCCTGACTCTCCGCTAAATATTCCTCTGATTTTTGCCACAAATGACTTTTAAAAATATCAGCCTGAAAATTATTCAGAATAGAAAACGGCACTATAGATTCAGGAAAAGCTTCACAGCAAGCAATGAGATCTATCAAGTCCTTTGGATTTTTAAAGGTCTTGGTTTTAAGCAACTTACTTATTATTTCTCCATGAATTACCATGTAGCAGCTGTGGAATTAAAAATATTTAATACTAACTGGTCAAGAATTTTGGGTACAAGGTTGGGTTCCACTTGTGAAAGTGACTGATCCTGAGGGAAATCCTGATAAAAAGAAAAATCTTTGTCAAAATTCTGCTCTTCCTGAAGTTTGTTGGTAAATTTTACCTGAACAGTTATGGTAAGCCGGTTCATGGCTGCTTTATCGCCAGCCGTAGCCGAAATGGGACTTAGTTCGTAGGCAATAATGGTGCCTTCCAAATGAAGGTCGCCATCAGAAGTTCTGAACTTTAAGTCGGTATTTCTTTGATAATACTCCTTGAGCTTTTCATTAAAATTGAGGGTAAGATTGGGAGGCCCACCGGCTGTGGCCATGGTAAAGTTTTGGATTGAAAAAGTCTTAAGGTCTTTGTTAAATTCTACACTGGTAAATTTATAGATTCCGCACCCCGATACCATCACCGTCAGGCTTAGTAGCAAAAAACTTTTCCAAATGTTAATCTTCATCCTCAATGTCGTATTGTTTTATTTTTCGGTAAAGTGTCCTTTCGGATATTCCCAGACTTTGTGCAGCATATTTTCTTTTAAAGTTACTTTTTCTGAGGGCTTTAACAATCATTTCTTTCTCATTTTTTTCTAAAGAAAGTGACTCTTCTTCAGTTTCATGAGAAATATCCTCTATATTTTCCCTGTTTTTCTGGTAATCATCAATGTGTATCAGATTTTCGCTGAGGGGTTTGGCATAGACCGGATACACCGGTTCGTTTTCGACCGGAACATGCCTGGGATAAGCAACAGCAGGCTCAATTACCTCTTTAAAAAGGTCATTTTTGCTTATTTCTGAAGATAAATCTACACCGGAGGACATCATCGAATAAACCAACTTTTTGAGATCTGTGATGTCTTTTTTCATATCAAAAAGAACCTTATACAGCAATTCTCTTTCCGTAAAATCGTTAAGACCTCCTAATTCCGAATTGGCTAACAATGCCGGCAGGCCTGATGATTGATTTTTGGGCAGATATTTTTCCAAAATTGCCGCACTTATGATACGGTCTCTTTCCAAAATCGTGATTTGCTCGGCGATATTTTTCAACTGCCTGATATTTCCGGGAAAACGAAACGCCCGGAGCAATTCCTTGGCCTCCTCGGTTAAATCAACAGGCTGAATATGATTTTTCTCTGCGAAATCAGAAGTAAACTTTATGAAAAGCAGTTCGATATCAAAACCCCGCTCTCTCAAAGGAGGAACCACAATAGGCACTGTGTTGAGCCTGTAATATAAGTCCTCTCGGAACTCTCCTTTTTCAATCGCACTTTGGAGGTTTACATTAGTGGCTGCCACCACTCTTACATTCGTCTTCTTTACTTTTGAGGACCCTACCGGAATATATTCTCCATTTTCTAATATCCTGAGCAAACGAGCCTGGGTACCTAAGGGCATCTCGGCTATTTCATCCAAAAATATAGTGCCGCCATTCGTGGTTTCAAAATAACCTTTCCGGTCTTCAATTGCACCGGTAAATGAGCCTTTTATGTGCCCAAATAGTTCAGAATCGATGGTACCTTCTGGTATGGCTCCGCAGTTAATAGCTATAAAGGGGCCTAATTTTCGGCCACTGAGTCCATGAATAATTTTAGAAAAAGATTCCTTGCCGCTTCCACTTTCACCATTAATCAAAACCGTCAGATCGGTGGGTGCTACCTGAATAGCCACGCTGAGGGCGTAGTTGAGCGAAGGAGCGTTTCCGATTACCCCGAATCTGTTTTTTACGGTTTGTATTTCAGCGGTATTTATCATTCTACAATTTCACCTTTCAGGGTTGCAGCGGTGCAGCTGTTGACAAGTACATTTACATATTGTCCTTTTTTATAATGCTTTTTAGGAAAAACGATCATTTTGTTTTGATCATTTCTTCCGGCAAGATCGTCCTCTGATCTCTTTGAAAAACCTTCAATTAATACTCTGTGCACTTTTCCTACAGCTTGCTGATTGCGATAAAGCGAATGCCCCTGCTGTTTTTCAATGATTTCGTTAAGTCTTCTCTTTTTTATCTCTTCCGGAACGTCATCTACCAGTTTTTTGGCAGCAGGAGTGCCGGGTCTTTCTGAATAGAAAAACATGTATCCATAATCAAATCTCACATAATCCATCAAACTCAGTGTATCCTGGTGATCCTCTTCGGTTTCTGTACAAAAACCTGCAATTATGTCATGCGAGATACCGCAATCGTCTCCTAAAATTTCCCTTATTCTATCAATCTTTTGCAAATACCATTCTCGGTCATAGGTTCGGTTCATCAATTCAAGAATTCTGGAACTACCACTTTGTGCGGGAAGGTGTATGTACTTACACACGTTCTCATTAGCTTTAATGGCATAGAGAACTTCATCGGTAATATCTTTAGGATGGGAGGTCGAAAATCTTACTCTTAACTCGGGGTTGATTTTAGCAACTTCAGTTAATAATTGAGCGAAATTAAATCTCTCCGTCTTTTCCTCATTTTCCCATTTGTATGAATCCACATTCTGACCCAAAAGTGTGACTTCCCTGTAGCCTTTTTCAAACAAATCGGTGGCTTCGCTGATAATGGAATGAGGATCACGGCTGCGTTCACGACCCCGGGTGTACGGCACCACACAAAAGCTGCACATGTTGTCACAACCTCTCATGATAGAAATAAAAGCAGAAACTCCATTGGAATCTAATCTAATGGGAGCAATATCGGCGTAGGTTTCTTCACGTGACAGAAATACATTGACGGCCTTATGACCTTCTTCTACTTCTTCGAGGAGATTGGGAAGGTCGCGATAGGCGTCAGGCCCTACGACCATGTCCACCATTTTTTCTTCCTCCAAAAACTTGGTTTTTAATCTTTCTGCCATACAACCTAAAACCCCTATTTTAAGGTCAGGTTTTTGTTTTTTATTGGCATTGAGGGCATTGAGCCGGTTTCGTACTTTTTGCTCGGCGTTGTCACGGATGGCACAAGTATTTATCAATACCAGATCAGCTTCCGAAACATCAGAAGTTGTTGAATATCCGTTGGTTCGAAGAATCGACGCTACCACTTCACTGTCGGCAAAGTTCATTTGACAACCGTAGCTCTCGATGTATAGTTTTTTGGTTCCTTTTACAAATTCGTTTCTTGAGATTTTGGCCTCATCCAATGCCTCTTTTTCCTCCACACTGAGGCTTTTTTCGTTTTCCACAATCATGCTAATCTCTGATAATATTTTTTGCAAAATTAATAAAAAACTGACATTATGGCAGAAATACAAAGATTAAAATTCGTTAAATTGTGATGATTTTAAATTTGAATAGCTTTTAAAATATCAATTCTATTAAAACGGATACCCTATACCAAAATTCCAGTTTAGGCCATAAGGTTGGTTTCTTTTCAGCGAAAACTCATCCAATACAAATCTTTGACCAGTGGTGCGGGCAGGATCGAATACTTTAATACCCCAATCGAATCTAAAAAGAAAATAAGACAAATCCCAACGAATACCAAAGCCTGTCCCTACTCCTATTTCCTTATAAAACCTGTTTAAATCAAAATTTGATTTGTTGACTTTAGAAGGCGAATTGATATTGTGCCATTTCCATACATTTCCGGCATCCAGAAAAGTGGCTATTTGAATATCTCCCGCAAAGTGCAGTACTTTTAGGCGATATTCTATACTAGATTCAAACAAAATATCACCAGGCTGCGGAATAGTATTACCGGCAGTGGTAGTATCGGCACCGGCAGAACCTACACCTAAAGTACGCGGGGCCCAGGCCCGAACACTATTGCTTCCCCCCACAAAGAAATTTTTATCATAAGGCAAAGATCTGTTGTTTCCATAAGGATTAATCACCCCAAGATTAAGCCTGAAAGCATAACTGCTGTTTTTATTGATATTAATATTTCGTCTGAAATCCGCATTGATTTTTACGAATCTGAAATACTGCCTCACTGAATCAATAGAATTGGCGGATTGCTTTAGGGGAAATAACTTTTCGACGAGACTAATCTGGTCTTTATTGTTGAGAAAATTTAGCACAGTACCTCCGGATTCTAAAAACAACCGAAAAAACCTTGAATCAGAAAGAGGTTTACTAGGGTCTTGTTTGTTAAAAACAAGGTTGGAATTAATAGAAGATACAAATTGGGGATCAAAAGTCACTTTCAGATTATTACCTTGCTCCTGCTGAAGGGAAATCAGGCTATTGTAAAAAGACTGTCCCGCTTCGTTGTTAAAATATATGGTATTGATTAAAGATGCATCGAGAAGGCTGAAATACAAAATGGCGTTTTTGTTGAGCTGAATAGAATAGTTGGTGTTTACTTTAAAATTTAATCTTTTTCCCCAAAAAGGCTCTGAATAATTATACCCTAAACCAAGTATTGTTCTCGGATTTTTTAGATTGTATCTATTGCTTTGGCGTGGAAACAACCACAGGTTAGGGAGCGTAACATTAAGATTCAGACCTAATTCCAAACTACCTCTAATCGATTTCTCATTTGAAATAATAGGCGAGGGCTGCCCTTCATAAGATGCTCTTATTGCGGCTTCAATGGTCTCGAGTTTTCGAAAGCGGTTTCTGGAAGTAAGTGAAACAGGAACACCAAAACCAAAAAATGTGGAACCATCATTGTAAATATTATTGATACCGGGACTAATTCCAAAGCTATACTTCTGCAACAACGGAGCAAAATATTCCACCGAAAGCTGACCCGGAGCCAAGGGCTTGACTTGTGAACTGGCAAAGGAAAACTGATTAAAAAATGCAACTTGCCTTTGGGTTTCCTGTACATCTATCTGACGATAAAGATTTCCTTGGCGGGTAATTATCCTGTCTGACAGCACATTTAAAGGAATATTTTGATCAAGCCGGATAAATTTGACACCATTAAAAACAACCGTATCAGGTTTTAAATGGATACTGGTAACACTGGGATCAAATGCTTTAAATACTACCTCTTCAATATTAAACTTTTCATGCCCTTGGCTTCCAGGATTCAATACTTCAAAATAAAGCTCTCCATGTTTTTGTTGTTTGAAAACATTTTCGTCCTGTTCAGGGTTACTGGCCCCATGCAAAAGGAATTTATTGTTAAAATTATAGTATCCATTGTTTTTAAAAAGCTGCTCTAATCTTAATTTCTCAGCCTGAACAAGTCTCAAATCAAACAGATTACCTTTCTTTATAAAGGCTTTTCCTAAATTTTCTTTCAATAAAATATTCAGGGCACTATCTGAACAATAGTATTTTACGGTATCTATGACATATCCGGTTTTTTCAGAAACATGGTACATCACTTTTATTTTTTTGGAATTACCAATCGTATCAAGTTTGTAAAATACTTCTGCATCACGATAACCTATATCAAACAGAAATTTCCGGATTTTTGTTGATGTCTCTGCGATTTGAGATTCGTAGGCATACACTTGTTTTTCACCAATATTTCGCCAAAACCATCCATTATTCTCTTTCAGATTGTCTTCAATGCGACCTGCTTTTTTCTCAATTTTCTGAATTTTTCTTATACTATAACCCTCCGAATTTCTGATATCTTCAATTTTTACCTGAAAACGATTGAGCTTTTGAACCTGTTTGAGGGAATCAAACTGCTTAAGTCCGAAGTTATACCACCAAACCCTTGGAGTGATGGGCAATTCCAGCGGTTTTGAATTTTCTTTTTGACTAAAAGGGATGATCTCTTCGAGCTCTTCGACCACCACATGCTGCTGGCCACGAAAGTCATTTCGCCAAAGAATATATTTTCCCGCAGGTACTGAATTTCTGCACGAAAAGATGGACAGAGAAAATGTAAACAATACCCCTAATCGAAAAATACTTTTTGACAAAATAGTTCTTAAATTTGTATATGATTTCAAAACAGCAACAAAAATACGTTCAATCTCTTCATAATAAAAAATACAGGCAAGAATATGGGGAGTTTATTGTAGAAGGCCAGAAAAATATCCTGGAGTTAGTTAGTTCAGAATATGAAATAATCGAAATTTTCTGCAGTTCGGCATTCGAGAAAATATTACTTCAATCACTGAAAAAACTACCCTTACATGTTGGATCTGAAGAGCAGATTCAAGCTATTTCTACTCAAAAAAATCAAACTGCAGGGGTTGCTGTTGTAAAAATCCCCGTTTTTGATTCAAAACCCAAAAATCAACCTTTAAATCTGATCCTTGATGGGATAAAAGACCCCGGCAATCTGGGAACCATAATCAGGCTGGCTGACTGGTACGGTTTAAAACAAATATTTTGCTCTGCTGATACCGTTGAGTGCTACAATCCAAAAGTAATAGCTGCAACAATGGGTTCTTTTTCCAGAATAGAATGTCACTATGTTGATTTGCGTGAATATTTAAAAAAAGTCTCAAAATATACTTACGGTGCATATCTGGGCGGTACTAATATTCATGAATTGAGACTTAGAAAAGAAATCAATTTGGTCATTGGAAGTGAGTCTCACGGCATCAGAAACGAAATTTTGCCTTTTATTTCGGAAAAAATAACCATACCGGGGTTCGGAAATGCTGAATCGCTGAACGCAGCAGTGGCAACAGGAATCATCCTCGATAATTTTTCGAGATTTTATAATTAAAAAAAGAAGAACACGGAATTTTTAGCTCTGGAAAAAAGTTAATTTAGCTTAAACCGTTTAAATCAAGTTTTTTTTCCGATTTTTGCGGAAATTTTGTCAAACCATAATCCAAATAATGGAAAAATTAGATAAGAATACTATCATCGGGTTAATACTGCTTTTTGTGCTTTTTGGGGTTTATACCTACTTTGAGTCCTCAAAGCCCCAACCCGCCAATACTGAAGCAAGCAAAAAAAACAATGCTCCTGCACAAGAAACTCTTAAAAAGATCGCAACGGCTCAGAATGCAACTGCAATAAGCGACAGTGTGCCTGAAAAAACCTTTAAAGTTGAAAATAAGGATTTAATTGTTACATTCTCGACAAAAGGGGCTTCCATCCGTAAAGTAGAACTAAAAAACTACAGTAGTTACAGTGCTTTTAAGTCTGATAAAAAAGAACCTATGGTGATTTTTGATGGCACCAGGTCGGGAATCAACTATCAGATACCTGTGACCAGCGGATCAGTTGATTTGTCAGGTTTGGCCTTTAATACCAACAATACAGATGCTACTGTGGGAGCTAATCCTTCGATTGTCACTTTCACGGCAAATTCTCCTGCCGGAGTTATCGAAAAAACTTACACCATTAAAACTTCAGGTTTTGAGATCATACAAAAACTAAAAATGGTGGATGCCTCCAAACTCAAATCGGGGGCACCGGCACAATTAGTTTGGTCGCATAATTATGAATTAACCGAAAATGACCTTTCTGAAAACCGGAAATCAGCCCAGATAAACTATTTCGACAAAGAAGAAAACTTTGAAGACATCGGACTGGGCTCAGCCGGTAACGAAGATGAAGATGCAGAACTTCCGGTTAAATGGATGTCGTTCAAACAGAAATATTTTACCTCAGGTGTGATAGCCGAGAAAATGTTTTTTGATAAAGCTAAATTTTTGCTTGAAACCCCCGAAAAAGATAGTTCAATTGTAAAAACGGGTAAAGCAACACTTGATTTTGCGGGAAATGAACTTGCAAAAGGGGTTGAACTGAAATATTATTTTGGACCAAATGACCTTAACAACTTAAAAGCTGCCGGAAACGATTTTCAGAAAAACCTTTACCTGGGTTATGATATCGTAAAACCTATCAACAGGTACATTTTTGTGCCTTTGTTTAACTGGGTTGAATCTTTCGTTTCCAATTATGGTCTTTTGATAATCATTGTTGTGCTTATCATCAAACTGGTTTTAACACCTTTGATCTATAAATCTTATGTTAGCTCAGCTAAAATGAGAGTTTTGGGTCCTGAAATCAACGCCATCAAAGAAAGAGTTGGTGATGACGCCATGAAAGTACAACAGGAGACTATGAAACTGTATCAACAGGTAGGCGTTAGTCCGTTAAGTGGTTGTGTACCTCTTTTATTACAAATGCCAATCCTGATGTCAGTTTTCTTCCTTTTCCCCAATATGACCATGTTCAGGCAAAAGGGCTTTTTGTGGGCGAGTGACCTATCTACTTACGATGCCCCAATCAGCTGGAGTTACAATTTACCAATTATCGGCAACCATATCAGTTTATTTGTGGTTTTAATGACGATTTCAAGTTTGGCCTTTACCTACTATAATAATCAGGTAACACCTGATCAGCCAGGCCCTATCGACATGAAAAAGATGTCTTACTTCTTTCCAATAATATTTTTCTTTGTGCTCAACAGTTTCCCAGCCGCTTTAAGTTTTTACTATTTGGTATCTAATGTGGTGACGATTGGTCAACAGCTGGCTGTCAGGAAATTCATAGACGAAGATAAGATTTTGGCAATACTTGAAAAGAACCGCAAGAATTTTCAGTCCAAACCTCAAAAGAAAAATAAGTTCGGCGACTTTCTTCAAAAACAGCTTCAGGCTTCTGAAGAAATGAAGAAGAAGTCAGAAGAATTGAAAAAAACAGGTAAAAAGAAATAATATTATGCTCTACAATATTTTATATTTGTAGAGCATTTTTCTTATTTGACCATTTCAATCAATCTTTTACGATGAAAAAAGGGCTTCTATTGTTCTTTTGCACCTGTTATTCGGCGATGGGTCAATTGGGTGACCAAAGTTATTTGCTGGAATATAAAAAGGCTGTTCAGCTTTTTGCCAACAATCAATATGAAGAAGCCGCAAAGAAATTTTCCCCTCTTTGTCAAAAATCGTACCAAAATCCAATCGTCCCTTATGCCTTCTATTACAATGCTTTAAATGCCAAAAACAAAGGAAATTTGTATCAAAGCCGGGTATTGTTCAGGCAATTATTTGAGAATTATTACGATTGGGAAAAAATCAATGAAGCCAGGCTGATTTATGCCGATATAAATTTTTCTGAAAACTACTTCGAAGAAGCTCTTAAAACCCTGGAACTCATCGATGACAAAGCCCTTGAAGGCATAAAGACCGAAATGCTTCAGACCTTCATACCAAAAATCAAGAGTCAGTCCACCCTCAAAGACTTATATTTTAAATTCCCCGGTCAGAGAGAGATAGCGGTGAATCTTGTAAGAAAAATCCAGCAGAACAGGTTTAATTCAAAGGAAGACCTTGAAATTTCAGATATGCTTACCAACAGATTCAGACTATTTGACAAGATACAGGACAAAGATGAATCTAAAGGTGAAGAAAATCCAAATAAAACCTCACAGGAATCTATAGACCTGGCAGTGTTATTACCTTTTAATTTTGGGCCAAACACCGCAGTACAAGACGACTACAGGTATGTATATGATCTTTTTCAGGGAATGAAAATGGCGGAAGAAACACTTGCAGTTGATGGGATTTCACTGAAATTGCATGCTTTTGACATAAAAAAATCGAAAGCTGAATTCCAAAATTTTGAAAGAAAAGGTAGCTATGCCGGGGTTGATGTATTTGTAGGACCGCTTTATGCTGAAACCAATCAGGTGGCTTCAGATTTTGCCAATCTCCACAATATCATCCAGGTACATCCCATTTCCAATAATCTTGACCTGGTTAAAAACAAAAAACAAACTTATCTTTTGCAGCCATCTTATGATTTACAGGCAAAAAAGACACTTGATTATTTCTCCGAAAAAAATAGTAGAAAAACCGCCAGCATTTATTTTGGAAGCTCCAAAAAAGATTCTTTGTTTGCTTTGATTTATAAAAACCAAGCTATTGAAAGAGGCTATAAGATCACAACATTTAAACAATTTAATGGCCTTTTAACCAAATTATTACCAGAAACAGGACATATTTTCTTTACAGGTGACAATAATCTCGGAGCCAAACTGATTCAATCTTACAATAAAAACAAGTTAACCTGCGAAATTTCTGCAACCGCCTCTTCATTTTCCTGGGATAAGTCAGGAACTCAAAATTTCACAAATAATTTGATTCTTATTTACCCTGAATTTGTTCAAAAAGAAAAAGAAATTGTCAAAAATTTTGAAAAAAAATACTTTGAAAAAACTTCGGCATTGCCCAATTACTTCAGCTATCTAGGATATGATATGGTGATTTATTTCGGAAAAATGCTTAAAGATGGCAAAAGTATATTTTCGATCAACATGGAAAGTGGTCCATACAAGGATGAGTATTTGCTAAGTGGTTTTGATTATAGTCATTCACAAAATGAAAACGGGATTGTTCCCCTTGTAAAATTTAATGGGGAAACATTCGAGGAGATTTACAGGTAATATCAATGAAAAACAAGAACAGTGAAAAGCTTTTCAAAGAAGCACAAAAATATATTCCGGGTGGGGTAAATTCACCCGTTAGGGCATTTAAATCAGTTGGAGGAAATCCGAAGTTTATAAAACGTGCCAAAGGAGCCTATCTTTATGATGAAGATGGCAATAAGTATGTTGATATGATCAATTCCTGGGGTCCTATGATCCTCGGGCATGCTTTTTCTCCGGTAGAAAACCAGGTAAGGAAAGCCGTCAAGTCGTCTTTTTCGTTTGGGGCACCTACCAAAAAAGAGGTGGATATGGCCAAATTGATTGTTGACCTGGTTCCATCAGTCGAAATGGTGAGAATGGTCAATTCGGGCACTGAAGCCACTATGTCAGCCATCAGACTTGCACGTGCTTACACGGGAAGGGAAAAAATAATAAAATTTGAAGGCTGTTACCATGGGCATGGTGATGCATTTTTGATTTCAGCCGGAAGCGGTGCCTTGAGCTTGGGGCAGCCCGACAGCCCGGGCATCACATCAGCTACATTAGGCGATACGCTTACTGTTCCTTACAACGATGTAATTACGCTGGAATCAGTGGTAGAAAAAAATAAAAATTCTATTGCTGCCCTGATTATAGAACCCGTGGTGGGAAATATGGGATGTGTGCTTCCCAGTGCAGGCTATTTGGAGCAAATAAGAGAAATATGTACCAGAGAAGGCATTGTTTTAATTTTTGATGAGGTGATGACCGGTTTCAGACTTTCTTTAGGCGGTGCCCAGGAGCGATTTAACATCAAACCCGATCTAACGACAATGGGAAAAATTATCGGTGGAGGTATGCCCGTAGGAGCTTATGGGGGCAAAAAGGAAATCATGCAAATGGTTTCGCCATCAGGCCCGATGTATCAGGCCGGAACACTTTCAGGTAACCCCATTGCAATGTCGGCCGGCATGGCTATGTTGAAACATTTGAAAAAAAATCCGAATGTGTACTGGCAGCTCGAAGCTGCCGGACAGGAAATAGCTTATGGAATTACTCAAAGTTTGAAAGAACTGGACCTCCACTATACGGTTAATCAGATAGGTTCGATGTATAGTTTGTTTTTTACTGACCAAAAAGTAGTTGATTATACTACTGCCAAGACTTGCGATATAAATGCTTTTGGAAAATACTTCAATGCAATGTTAAATCGGGGGATTTATCTGGCACCCAGCCAGTTTGAGTCTTTGTTTATCTCTGAGAAAATTGATTCTAAAATCATAAAGAAAATCCTGAAGGCCAATCATCAAAGTCTTTTGGATCTAAAAACAGAAAAATGAAGAGATTTTCGGTTATCATTCCGATATTCAACAGACCGGATGAGTTAGATGAACTTCTGGAAAGTCTTGAAAAACAATCTTTTAAAGATTTTGAAATTTTGGTAGTTGAAGACGGATCCAGTCTCAAAAGTGATCAGGTGGTAAAACAATACGAAAATACCCTTGATATTAAGTATTTTTTCAAAGAAAATGAAGGGCAAGGATTTGCCCGAAATTATGCCGCAAAAAAAGCTAATGGCGAATATCTCGTAATTTTTGATTCAGACGTAGTTGTACCCAAGGATTATTTTGAGACTGTAAATGAGGCACTTACTCAGGAGCCTTTGGATGCATATGGTGGTGAAGACCGGGCAGATGAATATTTTAATGACCATCAAAAAGCCCTGAGTTTTGCCATGACTTCGATATTTACTACAGGTGGCATCAGAAGTAAAAAAAACAATGCAGGCGGTAGCTATCAGATTAGGAGCTACAACATGGGTATAAAAGCTTCAGTATTTAAAGAAACAGGTGGCTTTAAAAAGACCAATATGGGTGAGGATATGGAACTGAATCACCGTTTACAACAAATGGGTTATAAAAAAGACTTTATCGAAGATGCCTATGTTTTCCATAAAAGACGGGGAGATTTCGGTAGTTTTTTCAGACAAATTGTGAGTTTTGGCCGCACCAGAATTCAGCTCAAAAGAAACTATGGTATTCCTGTAAAGCCAGTACATACTTTACCCGTACTTTTTACGGTATTTGTTCTAAGTTTACCGATTTTGTTTTTTTTGAGCAAAGCATTATTTGATTTATCATTGGGAGTTTTGTGGCTATATTTTTTGGTTATTTTTATTGCATCAGCTTATCAAAATAGTAGTATTAATGTAGGCATTTTGAGTATTCCTGCAGCTTTTATACAACTTTTTGCCTATGGAATTGGTTTTATTCTTGAAGCCATTGGAGGCTCAAACCGAAACCAGACTTAGTGACCTTCGAAGCATTGAAATATTATGATTAATAACAGGGTACCAGTCCACGTGCAATGAGATTTTTTGGCATGAATAGTTCATACATTCAGTAAACTCATGAATATAGCCACAGGAGGGGCATTTTCCTCCGGTTTCAAAATGATTAAAACTATCTCCGCAAAAACACTTCCAGGTCTGAAACGGCAGGGGTTCTGTTTTACAACTAGGGCAACACGCCTTCATAAATTAGTTTAAGGTTTCACAAAATTAAATGTTTAATTTGTAGAAATCAGCACAGAATTTGGGTAATATTTTAAAATTTTATTGGATTAGCTTTGGAGAAAGAAGATTACAAAAAGAAAATAGTTGACTATCAAATACTTAAAAGACTATTTAGTTTTATACTTCCCTATAAGGGCCGTTTTCTACTTTTGGTTATTTTAATAATTATCAGTGCTTTACTTTCTCCGGCCTTGCCTTTAATGATTCAATATACGATTGACGGTCCCATCCAGGCGGGGAATTATCAAAACCTTAGTCTTATGGTGGGTTCGATGGTTTTATTATTAGTTATTACATCATTAGTAGCTTATTATAATACTTTCGAATCAGGCTGGCTGAGCTCAAGGATTATTCATGACATTAGGTTGAAAGTATTCAAAAAAATCATTCATTTACGGTTAAAATACTATGATGAAACTGCGATTGGAAAATTGGTTACCCGTACTATTTCTGATGTCGAGTCTTTGTCTGATGTATTTAGTTCGGGTTTTGCGGCCATCGCCGGTGATTTGATGCAAATCGTTCTGATCATTGGTGTAATGTTTTATATTAACTGGAAACTTACTTTGATAAGCCTTAGTACCATACCCCTTATGCTGATAAGTACATATATTTTTAAGGAAAAGGTAAAAAAATCATTTAATCTGGTACGAAATGCGGTAGCCAATCTTAATTCTTTTATTCAGGAAAGGATTTCTGGAATGAGTCTGGTTCAAATTTTTAATGTTGAAGATCAGGAATACAGGAAATTTGAGGCTCTCAACAGTGAACATAAGAAGGCGAATATTAAATCTATACTTTACTATTCGGTATATTTCCCTGTTGCCGACGTGATCGCAGCATTGGGGGTAGGATTAATCGTTTGGTACGGGGCCAGGGGAATCATCGGCGAAGAGGTTACTTTTGGTACCATTACCGCCTTCATAATGTATATCAATCAGTTTTTCAGACCCATCAGAATGATCGCCGATAGAGTAAACACTTTACAAATGGGTGTGGTCAGCTTATCCAGAATCATTGAAATATTGGACGATAAAGAAAACCTTGAAAATGGAGGAACTGAAAAATATCCTGTTGAAGGCAATGTGAAATTCGAGAACGTTTGGTTTGCATACAACGAACCACAATGGATTCTGAAAGATTTAAGTTTTGAAGTAAAAAAAGGGCAGTCGGTGGCGTTTGTTGGAGCCACAGGAGCCGGTAAGACTTCTATTATTAGCTTACTTAACAGATTATATCCTCACCAGAAAGGTAATATCATCATTGATGGTCATAAGGTTGAGGATTTTGACCTGACCTATTTGAGAAGTCAGATTGGTGTGGTTTTGCAGGAAGTATTTCTTTTTAATGGCAGCATTGAAGAAAACCTGAGGATGGGTAATCAGCACTTAACCCTAGAAGAAATAATGGAAGTAGCATCCGATGTGGGCATACATGATTTTATTATGAGCTTGCCCAGACAATACCAATACAATGTAATGGAGCGGGGGGCCACTTTAAGTATGGGCCAGAGACAACTACTGTCGTTTGTAAGGGTTTTATTGCAAAAACCAAAGATTATTGTCTTGGATGAAGCTACTTCTTCTATTGATTCAGAGTCTGAAATGCTGATACAGCAGACTATTGAAAAAATAATGAAAAACCAGACCGCTATTATCATTGCCCACCGACTGAGTACAATTCAAAATGCGGATAAAATTATCGTTTTGGACAAAGGAGAAATTTTGGAATCGGGAAATCATCAGCAATTATTGGAAAAACAAGGAACCTATGCACACTTATATGAGCTTCAATTTGACAACCAAAGTCTCAAAATATCTGACTAAATCATACAATTGTATGCATTATTGAAAATATTTTTCAAATCATACCTTTTGCTAAGTTTTTCTGTTTTTTTTCATAAAAATATCAACATTTTTGGCATAAGATTTGCTTTAGATTACATGAACAATAAATCATGTATCTCATGAAAACCTCGGGAAAACTACTTATTACAATTTCACTTGTGGCCATCAGTTTGATGGTTGGCAATGTGACAGCCCAGACTAAAAAAGACTTTAATGTTGGTTACAAATTTTCCAACGGTTTGGCAAAAATCTATGTTAACGAGAAATACGGTTTCCTTAATCGTGAAGGCGAGTTGGCATTTCCCTGCATTTTTGACTATGCCAATGACTTCACCAATAATTTCTCGATCGTAAGACTCAATGATAAGTATGGTATCATTTCAATCAGCGGTTTGCAATTGGTTGAATTTGATTATGATTATATCGAGTCATATTCCAATGGTTTGGCCTTATTCAAAAAAGACGGCAAATTTGGATACATGAACGAAGAAGGTAAAGAGGTAATCCCGGCTTCTTTTGATTATGCCATGAGTTTTTCTGAAAACCTTGCTGCAGTAAAAATCAACAACAAATATGGTTTTATTGATAAAAAAGGAAACATAAAAATCCAACCTGAATACGAATTCCTGAGCTCATTTAGCGGTGACCTTGCCCTTATCAAAAAAGACGGAAAATTTGGATACATCAACAATAAAGGGAAAATCGAAATAGCTCCTGTTTACGACCAGGCTACCAATTTCAAAGAAGGTTTGGCAACAGTAAGAAAAGATGGAAAAAGTCACTTGATTAACGACAAAAACAAAACCATCACTGATTTTGGTTACGAAAGCATCGGACCTTTTACCAATGGTACTGCGGTATTCTCTAACAACGGAAAATATGGCTTAATTAACAGTAAAGGTCGTGAGATAATCAATAATTTGGATTATATCGAAGAATCATCAGAAGGTATGCTTGCATTTGAATTGAACAACCGTTGGGGATTCATCGACAATAAAGGTACTGTAGTAATCGCTCCTTCATTTGAGAGAGTAAGAGGTTTCTCTCACGGTTTGGCAGCTGTAGCCATCAATAAAAAATATGGATTCATCGATAACAAAGGAAAAACAGTGGTTCCATTGATGTTTGACTATGCCAATGATTTCTCAGAGGGATTTGCCTGTGTTAAATTCCAGAATTCGTTTATTTATCTGAACGAAAAAGGAGTAGAAAAAATCGAAATTTCGAAAGCAATTGGCACTCAGGATCAGTTAAATGTGAAATTTAACGAATCTCAAAATGGCACATTAATTTCAAGCATCGATTTGTATAGATAAGAATAAAATAATAGTTAATAATAGTTTAAAAAACTCCGGGCATTTTCCGGAGTTTTTTTTGTGCCAAAAATTAGATATTAAAAAATATTAAAGATTTCATTAAAGCTTAATCAAACAAATGGGTTGTTCTTGTTCCATCTAACCAGATTCACTGGTTTTTCATTGAATTGGAAAGGCTTTTGAATTCGGTAGGGGAAAGATTTTTCTTTTTCTTGAATATTCTGCAGAAATAGGAGAAACTATTAAATCCGCTGGCCAAATATGCCTCTTTTACGCTTATTTTTGGATTTCTCAGCATACTCTCAGCAATTTTTAGCCTTTCTTCAATAATAAAATCATTCGGCGTTGCCCCCAGCTCATGTTTGAAGGTACGATAAAAACTCGATTCACTCATGTAAGCTTTTTCGCTTAGAATATCTATGGAAAGATCTTCGGTGATATTTTCTCTTATGTATTTAATCACAAAAGAGAGCCGGTCGTTATTGGAATCTGTATAAGATTTTTTCAAATACATCGATTTAGTTTCGGTTTGTAATATCCTGATAACCAGTTCCTGTATAAGTAAATCGGAAAAGATATCCTTGGAAGGATGATTTTCAGTAAAAATAAAAATCAACCGCTGCAATATCTGATTGATGGCGATGTCGTTGGTAAAATGATAGTTATAATCTAAAATACTCCACTCCTGTCCGTTTTGTTTGGTGCCTCTTTGATTCAATGTATCAACTGCCTCTTTGAGCTTGGTTTCTGACAATGCCAATGCCAGACATTGCGTAGGATTGGAGGGGGTGGCTTCCGGGAAATCTATATGCATGAGTTCATTAGACGGAAGAATTACTGACTCACCCGGTAAAAATCCAAATGACGGGGTATTTTGCAGGTGCATTACTTTTTTACCCTTTATCATACTAGCCAAAACAGGTTCCTGAAATCTCAGCATCACCTGGCTAGCCTGAATATGGGTTTCAAAAATATTCAGCTCGGCATTTTTTAGGGTATGAATCGTGCGGTTTTCAACCAGATTTTCCAGTTTACGGTTTTCATAATGTTTCGCAGTAAGGTCGAGCATAAGACTTGGCCGATTAAATTCCAATCAAAATATTAATATTTCAACAATAAACATAACAAAACAAATTGACTTTTTGACAGAATTGTGCAATTACTTGGAGAATTGTGCAAACGATTGAAAGAATAATGAAACTGTATGAGAGAAAATTGAAATTTTATTTCACTTTTCTAAGATTTTTTTGTGCTATTCAATTTCAAAAAACTCTAATTATTTAAAACTATGGCTAGTACAAACAACAATCTGGTGGCAAGACCAAATCTCAAATCTCATTATGATAACTATATCAATGGAAAATGGACACCCCCATCAACGGGTCAGTATTTTGAAGTGATATCACCAGTTGATGGAAAAGTAATGTCAAAAGCGGCTCATTCTGCTAAACTTGATATTGAAAATGCAGTCAACGCTGCTCATGAAGCTTTCAAAACCTGGGGTAAGACCTCTTCAACCGAAAGGAGCATAATTCTCAACAAAATAGCCGACAGAATAGAAGCTAACCTCGAATATATTGCTGCTGTAGAAACCATGGACAATGGAAAGGCCGTAAGAGAAACAATGGCTGCCGACATTCCATTGACCATTGACCACTTCAGATATTTTGCAGGAGTAATCAGGGCAGAAGAAGGAAGTATTTCAGAGCTGGACAAAGACACGGTATCAATCATAGTACACGAACCCATCGGCGTCGTGGCACAGATTATCCCCTGGAACTTTCCGATTCTGATGGCAGCATGGAAACTTGCCCCTGCTCTTGCCGCTGGTAACTGTGTAGTGTTAAAACCTGCTGAAAGTACACCCATTTCAATCATGGTTTTGATGGAGCTAATAGAAGATCTGCTACCTGCCGGTGTTATCAATATTGTAAACGGATTTGGTGCCGAATTGGGCCGCACTTTGGTAACCAACCCTAAAGTAGCCAAAGCCGCATTTACAGGTTCTACCGCCACCGGTCGTATGGTAATGCAATATGCTACCGAAAACATCATCCCGGTAACTTTGGAATTGGGCGGAAAATCACCTAACATTTTCTTCCCATCGGTAATGGATGCCGACGATGAGTTTCTTGACAAAGCTATTGAAGGAGCGGTACTTTTTGCTTTAAACCAGGGTGAAGTGTGTACCTGTCCTTCCAGGTTATTGATTCATGAGTCGATTTATGAGAAATTCATAGAGAAAGTAATCGCCCGTACTAAAGCCATAAAAGTGGGACATCCGCTGGATCCAACTGTGATGATGGGAGCTCAGGCATCGCAGATCCAGAAAGACAAAATTCTTTCTTATATCAAACTGGGGAAAGAAGAAGGAGCCGAACTACTTTGTGGTGGAGATGTAAATCATCTGGGAGACGAACTGGAAGGCGGCTATTATATACAGCCTACCTTATTTAAGGGTCACAATAAAATGCGTCTTTTCCAGGAGGAAATCTTCGGGCCGGTGCTGGCGGTTACGACCTTCAAAACCACAGAAGAAGCCATAGAAATAGCCAATGACACGCTTTATGGCCTTGGTGCCGGGGTATGGACACGCGATGCCCATGAGCTATACACTGTGCCAAGAGCCATTCAGGCGGGTCGCGTTTGGGTTAATCAATATCATGCTTATCCGGCCGGGGCACCGTTTGGAGGTTACAAACAATCCGGCATAGGACGTGAAAACCACAAAATGATGCTTGGACACTACCGTCAGTCAAAAAACATGTTGATATCTTACAACAAAAACAAACTTGGATTCTTCTGAGAAAATCCAAACCAAAACTGCCACGGATTCTGATTGGGATTCGTGGCTTTATACTTTTTGATTATGGAAAAAATAAAAAGACTTTCGGTAAGCTCTGCCGCATTGGAATTGATTGAAATGCTCTCCTCAAAATTTGGAGATTTAATGTTTTACCAGGCTGGTGGCTGTTGTGAAGGTACTCAACCGCAGTGTTTTGAGAAAGGGGGCTTTTATTTAAGGTATGGGGATGTATGTATCGGAGAAATTAACGGTTTTGAATTTTGGGTAGATAAAGATCTATTTGAATATTGGAAACACGCACATTTTACGCTTGATGTAGTAGATGGTTTTGGACCGGGAGGATTTTCGTTAGAAACGCCTTATGGCAAAACTTTTAAAGTTGAATACCGGTTGTTTACAGAAGAGGAAAGTAAAAATCTGACAGAAGTACGGTTAAATGAATAAATCTTATCTAAAACCTAGTCCAAGGGTACATATAATTCATTTAAAATAACTCCATTTTTAAGGAAAATATTAAAAATAATCTGACACTGCCCCATGTTGAAAAAGGCGGACTGTTCATATGGAGTGTAATATTTCATTTATTCATTACTAAATTGGGAAATCACTTTTTAAGAAATTATTATAAAAACTTTACAGATATTCAGAGTGTTTTCAATTGAATTTATTTTCCACCGATTAAATTTAATATTTTCGAAAACATGACCTTTTTATTATTGTAAATGAAGTTTTTACTTACTACAAAAAAATAATTCTCTTAAATATATACTTTACGTCGCCTATCCGGCGGGGACTTACTTTTTTTTGAAAAAAAGTAAGCAAAAAAACATTCATAAAACCGCAACGGCGGACCGTAATGATCCTCTCTAAAAATTTGATTTTTAACATCTTATAAGGTTTCACATTTGTGTGAATCAAATTTTTAGAACGGACTGTTTTATGATTTTAAGGAACATTTTTATTATTAACTATTGACAAACATTTGTCTTTTGATTAATAAATTCTAAAGACTTTAAAATAAAAATTTGCAGGTAAAAGTATAAAAAATCAATTTCCGGTATAATACTTATAGACAAGGGTGTAGAAATAATGCGTGTATTTATTTCTGATGACATTTGACCTTGCAGATTCCAGGCTTATTTTGGCCTGATTATATTCCATGAATGAATTCAGGCCTTCTTCAAAGCGTTCTTTTGAAAGCTTAAATGCCTCATTTTGTGCCGTTTCGTATTTTTGAGCCTGTAAAAACAGCTTTTTAGCGTTTTCGAGCTGGGTCTTAATCTGGAGCAAATCGTTCTTTACTTCGGTTTCGGCTTTTTGTAGCTCTGACTGAGCAATTTGCTTTTCAATTTTAGAAATCTGAATCTGTGTATTCCGGTAGTTTTTATCCAAAATAGGATATTCCAGATTCAGTTTTAATCCTAAACCAATGTTTGAAAATAACTGTGAAAGATAACCAAATCGCACTTCTTCGGTTTTGGGAACGAATGAAACCACATTTAAAGGAAACTTATTTCCGTTAATACTTACAAATTGATTTTCTGATACCTGCACCTGCTGCTGTGGCTCACCAATGAACTTAACCCGATTGAGTGCCTGGCTTGAGAAATTAGTAAACAATCCTCCTGTAAAATACAGGGAAGGTTTTTTGGTCCCTTCTTTTAATTTGATTTGATTTTCAGCAATTTCGATATTTAATTTCTTTTGAAGCAAAAATGGTACACCTACCAAATTATCCGATTTTGACAAAGCACTTTTCGAAAGGTCAGGCACCAGAGGTTCTTTCACATCTTTGATATCCAGATCGGGAGCATTCATTATTTTTTTTAAATAATTCTTAGCCTCTATCAACTGATTTTCAACTTCCAATATCCCCAGTGTTTCGTTCTCAAGCTGAGCTTTAAGCTCAATCAATCCGCTGTTGGGTAAATTTCCAAGCTCAATCAAGGCCTTATTCCTGGCCATTTGCGATTCGATGATTTTCTTTTGCTCCACTTTTAATACCAAAATCTCCTGTTTCAGAACCACTTCCAGAAATGCTAGCGTTACCGCTTTTTTCAAATCAAACTTCAACACTTCTGATTCCATTTTCGCCGATTTCTGAAGTTTTTCGTTGAGAGACACCGTATTTTTCAGCATATCTCCCTTGTATAAGGTAGTACTTGAAGTAAGCCCGACCGTTGCAGAATTGATGGGTGTTGTAACAAACTGATTGCTCACCGGATCAATATTTCTTCCCAAATTAAAACCCTGCGAGAAATCTGACGATAAAGATGGCATTTTTTCCCGCTGACTTTGTTCCAGATTCTTTTGGGAAATATTGTGCTTTTGTTCAGCTATTTTAATGTCAAAATTATTGTTGATGGCCATTTCCAGACAATTGTCAAGGGTAAGGGCAGTGTTTTTCTGGGCAGATAATGTGAGACTATTTGCCAAGATCAAAACCCATATTTTAAATCCTTTTCTGCCCAATTTTTAGCCTTTTATATATTTTCTGATCTCATAGAATAGTTTTTCAATCAACCGCAACTCCTCAGTCACCACTTCTGCACCGGCAGTCATACCTACTTTCATCTTGATCTTATTGTTTTTGGCCATTGCTTTTTGATCTGGCAAAGCTATTTTTAGAAGATAAACCGAATCAAGTGGTATCTCACTTACATAAGCTACCTTTCCATCGACCGTGCCAAATTCCTGATATGGGTAACCGTCAAACTTCAAAATCACTCTTTGACCGGGTTTTATTTTACCGATATTGTATTGCCCCACATACATTTCTCCATACCAATTTCCTTTTTCAGGCATTACATAAAGCAAGTTTTCGCCAGCTTTTAGCATCTGATTTTCCTGAATATTTTTGATAAAAAGCACTTTACCGTCAGCCACAGCTTTGATATAATGCGTTTCTTCCCAGTCCTGAATGTGCTGCAACAAAGTGCCCACTTCCAGTTCGAGTTTATTTTGATATTCTTTATCAGACTTTTTCAGATTTAATATTTCCTGATTCTTCTGGTTGATTTGCAGCTGATTGTCGTTGAGAGAAGTCACCAATTGATCAAATTGTGATTTTTTGCTAATCATTTTACTTTCAGACGCCCTCAATTCATTTTGAGAAATCAGTTTTTTGCTAAAAAGTTTCTGCTGGTTTTGGTACTCCTCCCGTGCCAGATTGTAATCTTTCTGATAGTTGGACAGTTGCTGCCGAATCTTGCTGTCAATATCTCTCAATTCCGAAATGTCGTTGTTCAGAATACCCATCCTTTGAGCTTCTACCCCACTCACGCCATAGGATTCAGCCAAAATATAGGTATTGTAAAATGCCTGAAAATAAGGCTGTATCTCTCCAAGGCCATCATATTGAGGTACATTGCCAATTTCATTTTTTGATTTCTGGATAGCTAGCAATATTTGTTTGAGTTTGGCTATCTGCGTGGGATCTGCCAGACTGTGAATACGCCCTAAAATCTGGTTTTTAACTACTTTCTGACCATCTTTGACCAACAGTTCATCGAGCAAACCTTCTTTTCTGGCGGTCACTGTTTTAGCCAGATCATTACTTGTAATCTGCATTTTGCCCTTCACGAGATCGGGATATTGTACAAACCAGCTGATGGCTAAAATCATTGCCAGCACCAGCAGGGTCCAGGTGCTTCCCCATCTTATCAACCAGTTGGGAGGTGTTTCCAGCACTTCAGTTACCAGGTCACTTCTCTCAGGTTTTCCAAGACCTTTAAGCTTGAGTTCAGGGGTGTTGTTCTTAATGTTAACCAGACCCAAATCCGCCATATGGGTGTTGATTCCCGCAAGATTTGAAGATTTATAGGCTTTTTTCTCGAAACCTTGATTCTGAACAGGATAGTCAGCAGACTCCTGTGAGTTCATCAGAATCTTGATGCTCAGGTCGTCATTTGAATATTCTTTTTTAAAATCGCTGTTCATATATTATCCAAGTTCGAGTTGATTTTTGACCAATGCATAATAGCTGCCTTTTTGGGCGATGAGCGATTGATGGTCGCCGGTTTCGGTAATGGTACCATTTTCAAGCACTACAATCTGGTCAGCATTTTTGACAGTACTCAGACGGTGAGCTACAACAACCACGGTTTTTCCTTTGAAAAAATTATTGAGATTTTGCAAAATCACCCGCTCATTATTTGCATCCAGAGCATTGGTAGCCTCATCAAAAAATATCAGATTGGGGTCTTTGTAAACCGCTCTGGCTATTAATATCCTTTGTTTTTGACCTTGACTTATTCCTATTCCCTCATCCCCGATTTTGGTATTGTAACCTGCTGGTAATTGTTCTATAAAAGGCAAGATATTGGCCACTTTTACGGCGTACAAAAGCCTTTGATAGTCAATTTTATCGACACCTACTGCAATATTCTTTGCAATCGAATCAGAAAAGATAAATCCTTCCTGCATTACGGTCCCACATTGGCTCCGCCAGGAGCTGGGCAAAATACTACTGAGACTGTTTTCGCCTATCATAATTTGCCCGGAAGTGGCCTCATAAAATTTCAGGATTACCTTCAATAGCGTGGTTTTTCCGCTTCCGCTGGAACCCACGATGGCGGTAACCTTACCACTGGGAATATTGAGATTGATATTATTGAGTGTCGGTTTATCAATGCCGGGATAGGCGAAGGTGAGGTTTTGAATTTTAAGACCTTCCGAAAGATCAAAATCAGTTACAAAATTACTTTCGAGAGGTTCTTCATCGGCCAGATTATGGATTTCATTTAACCTTTCCAAGCTAATTTTAGCATCCTGGTAGTGTTGGATAAAACCTACAAGACTGTCGATTGGGCCATTGAGCTGGCCAACGATATACTGCAGGGCCATCATGCCACCCAGCGTGAGGTCGCCTTCGATTACTGATTTGGCAGCAATAAAAGATATAATAATGTTCTTCCCTTCATTGATAATCATCGCTCCGGTACCCTGAAACTGCTCCAGTGCCAGATTTTTCAGGTTTAACCTAAAAATTTTTATCTGCAGATTTTCCCATTCCCACCGTTTTTCCTTTTCCGAGTTGGTCAGTTTGATATCGTGCACTCCCGATATGAGCTGTATTATTTTTGATTGGTTTTGTGCTGAATAATTAAACTTGGTGTGATTGAGAGTTCTTCTTTTTTTGAGAAAAAACCTTACCCAAAACACGTATAATGCCCCACTTAACAGATAAATCCCGAAAATACTGGTGTCATAATAGGCCAGCACAAACCCAAATACTAAAAATGTGAACGCGTTGAAAATGAAGCTTAAAGTGGTGCTCGATAAAAATTGCTCTATTTCGTCATGGTCACCAATCCTTTGAAGAATATCCCCTGTCATTTTGGTATCGAAAAACGACAACGGGAGATTTAAAAGCTTAATCAGAAAGTCAGAAACTATCGTGAGATTGACTCTGGAGCTGATATGCAGCAGCAGCCAGCTACGGATAAATTCCAGACCGGCTTTCCCAAAAAACAGCATCAACTGTGCAATGAAAATCAAAAATATAAAGTTGAGGTTTTTGGTCTGGATACCTGTATCAACCACAGATTGCGTCAAAAAAGGCAATACCATGGTAATGATGGTGCCTGCAATCAACCCGATAAATAGCTGAATGATAAGACTTTTGTACTTCGAGAGATAATTGGTAACTCTCTTAAAACTCAGGGAATCTGCCGGACCTTCATGTTCAAAATCTGAAAACTTCGGGGTGGTTTCAAGCAAAAGGGCAATCCCCTCTTTGTCATCAATGCTGATCCAATGTTTCTCAAATTCCTCTCGGGTATAAACCAGGTTTTCTTTTCCCGGGTCAGCTACATAAACTTTATATTTTCCTGATTTTCTTTTAATATCATACACCACCACAAAGTGATTCTGATCCCAATGGGCGATGCATGGAAGCGGAGCTTCAAGAAGTTGTTCAAAAGAAATTTTAACGCCGAGTGTTCTGAAACCCATCAATTCAGCGGCACGGCTGATACCCCGTAAGGACACACCCTCCCGGGTTATCATGCATTTGTCCCGCAAATATTGGATATCGACTGTTTTACCATGGTATTTTGCAACCATTTTCAGACATGTGGGGCCACAGTCCATCTGGTCAAATTGCCGGTAATGGGTAAAACTTTTATTCAAAATATCACTAGTGTTTGCTAATATTATTCAAATTTCATGCCGTAAAACACAAAAAAAGCTGATGAGAATTCACCAGCCTTTCCACTAATTTATCATGTTAAATTTTTAAGTCAAATCTACTTTTTGGGTAACGAGAAATATGTTTCGAGATATGTTATTTAATTCATTTTCAGGCTGTCCAGATCTCTTCAACTACGGGAGGAGTTACCGCGGGAGCCGGAGTACAATTTCTTGGAGCTCCGCATCCAAAACTAAAGCTAAAACTGAAGTCACAACATGAACGAGCAGGAGTGCAATTGCCCCAGGTTCTTTCCGGTTTGGTGTAACCACCACATGTATTTGATTTGGGCTGACAAGGGTTACAGCTATATGACCTGCTTCCGCCATAATTGCCGCATCCACCTAAAATATTTGAAGTTTCGTTGCTTTCTAAGCTAAATCCGGTAAAATCGCTGAAGTTTTTCATAATTATTCACTCTTTTTGGTATTCTGATGACACAAAGGTGTAGAAACCAAATAAAATGAACTATATACCCAAGTATATAAAATGCAGCAATGCCCCTTTTTCCCTGAAAAAAAGGCATAAAATTTTTTAAAACAATAAAAAAAAACTACTCTCCTACTTCGTTTTCCAGCAAAGAGGTAATTTGAAAACACGCATTGTCAATAATATTTCCCATAACGTGATCGTCGGTGGCAACCCTGACGGTCTCTGCTATTTTCTTCATTACTTCCAGATAAAATCCTTTTAATTCCAGGGTGTGCATTTCCTTATTCCACAAGTCAATCACCATTGAACCCCTTCCTTTTGCATCCCAAATACCAATCGTTATGGCTTTTGCTTCTTCTACTTCTACTCCTTCGTTGTTGCCCCACAGAATACGCTCGGGTGAATTGTTGGAGTCAGAAAGTATTTCAAAGTTTATTTGAGTGCTTTTCAGAAAAAGAATTTTATTTCGAAATAAGCTATGCAAATTCTATGCCTGAATTTTAAAACTGCGTCCATTTTTTTTAAAAAATCATCAAAAATATCTAATATGCTTATAATATGATACTTACATATCTCAAACTGGTATTTTTGATAAGACTTGTACTTTCTTTACAAAATTTGGTGAAAAAAAATATTTTTTTACTGATTTTAACCAATTCCAATTTATTACTAATCAAGCATTTAACATACAATATGTCGCTTTGGATAATTATATTAAAAAAACTATTCAGTGGTATAATTTTTGAAGTGATATCTGCACAATCGAGCTAAATAAAATAAGTCATGGATAATATGATTATTCTAACCATCGGGAAGAACCTAAGAAAACTAAGATTATTTTTTGGATACTCTCAGCAGGAGCTATCTTATATCCTGGACGTAACCCAAACCACTTACTCCAAATGGGAAAGCGATCTTAAGACCCCCACTATCAGAAATCTGGTAAAGGTAAGTCAGCTTTACAAAATTCCGCTGGAGGATCTCGTATATGACCAACTCAAGTTTGATCATATACAACGATCAGCATAAATACTACTTATAAACTAAGGATTTCTTAAAAAATGGTTGCACCAAAAATTTCGTTTTGCACAACGGTAATGAATCGTTTGCACCACCTCCAGAAAACCCTCCCGCAAAATATCGTTGACAACAATGACTATTACAATGTAGAATGGGTTATACTGGATTACAACTCGACTGACGGTCTCGAAGAATGGTACAAATCCAATGCCAACGTATTGGGCAATAATGTGAAGTACTTTCGGACCACCGAGCCTCAGCATTATAAAAGAAGCCACTCCAGAAACATGGCTTTCAGACTCAGCACCGGTGATATTCTGGTCAATCTCGACGCCGACAACTATGCGGGGCGTTCATTTGCAAGGTATATCAGCAAAATGATGCAGAACCATCCCGGCTCTTACTTAGCTGCAGGTGAAAATATTTCTGCCGATGTTTCGGGAAAAATATGTGTAGCAAGAGAACATTTCTTTGCAATAGGTGGCTATGATGAAACTGTTGAGAGCTATGGTTTTGAAGATTTTGATTTGAAAGAAAGGCTCGAAAAATTTGGTGTAAAACGACTTATTTTCGAAAATGCCGAGTTCCTTAAAGCCATCAGTCATTCTATTCATGAAAGAATCAAGAATGAATATTTGTACAAGAATCTCGAGAAATTATTCATTGAGAAAATAAGTCCGGAAAAGGCCCGCCTCATTTTTATCACTAAAGATGGAAAATATGAAAGTGCCGTCATTGTGGATACACAAATGCAATACGACGGAAAAGCCGTAAAACCCCTGAATCAGAAATTCAGGTTTATAATTGAAGACAATAGCCCCGAAAAGGGAATTTTTTCGACCGGAATTCTGCATAATTCGGTTGAAATCATCAATCAGAAAACCATTCACAATATCATTTATTTCTATTCGCAGCTTCAGAGCAAACCCTTGATACAGAAGAAAAATGATGTTAAAGACTATGCCGTGAATATCAATGGTTTTGGAAATGGAAAAATAATTAAGGCGTTTGAAACGCAAAGTCCCCCTATCGCAATATGAATACACTTCTACTTAAAGACATTGACTGGCAAGGCGTGATGATTTATACTGCCAAAGAACATTGGTTAGATATTCTGACCAATCTCCGGAAAAAAGCAGAGGGGAATCCATTCTTTTTTTTCTTTGACAACGAAAGAGGGAGTCATCTTAAAGTCTTTTTTAAAAACAAAAGGCTTCCTTTTTTGGATAGCCTCAGCGAGAGCTTTGCTTCTTATGAGAAAATAGATAATTCAAAATACCAGGATCCGATTTTTCCAAATTTCGAAATTAATACCCTGCACCGGTTTCAGTATGTTTCTGAAAACAGCGATATCCAGCTACCGGAACATGCAGGCGTATCGACCACGGTAGAAGTAGTTTCAAAAATTTCGAACATTATTATTGGGGCACTTGGTTATAATTCCTTTTTTCTGGAAGAAAAGAACCGGTTAAATTTTGCTTTACAACTCGCATTTTTAAGCCCGGTAAGGAAGTCTGCGGAAGAGAAGAGAGAATTGTTAAAGAATTGTTCTGAACCGGAAATACTCAACATCGATAACGAATTACTGGATTTTTACCTTGAGATTCAAACCATTGAATCTGAAGATGAGCCGATTGAGAATTGGGTAAAATCGTGGATAGGATTATGTGAAGTCCATTTAAATATTAAATGTTTCGATTTTATTTTTGATTTGATTTGTCAGATTCTCGAGATCAGAGATTTCAGCGAAAAAGTAAAAAACACCTTATTGGCTGCCATTAAAGCTGAATCAGAGGAAAAGGTTTAGCACGTAAGCCGGCAAATTTTTTATGGCAATTCCGAAGCTTTTTTGTAAAAAGAAAAGTCTTGATTCTTCTTTTTAATTAATTTCTTGCAAAAACCATGCCTGTTTACAAGCAACAATTACTATTTTGATATAAATCAAAAAGTCCAGAGACCGCTTGTAATAGTAATTTTAATTTATCTACATTTGCATCAATAGAATCATCATTCTATGCTAAATTGATAAACTATTATTAACTATTAAATACTATTATAATGAAATCTCTTGACAAATTTGCAGGATTAGAAATTAAAAACACCGAAGAAGTAAAAGGCGGAACATTTGGACTCCTTTCAGGTTTATTGTTTGGCGGTTGCGGTTATACTCAACCAAAAACTTGCTACACTCCTCCGGTAAACAATTGCTACACTCCTCCAAAACCATCATGTGGTAACGGTGGTTACACTGTACCAACTCCTCCTCCTTCGTCATGTAACCCATGTACTCCTAAGCCAAGCACTTGCAATTCAGGATTTTCCTGGAATTTCAGCTTTAGCTTTGGATGTAGATAATTGCACATGCTACAATGAAGTAGGAAATAATGCCTGCGGCTATGCTGCGGGCATTTTTTTTAAGTACAAATCTGGCTACGCATACGGCTGAGGGTTTCCTGACTCATGCCCAGATAAGAAGCAATATGCCCCAAAGACACCCTCTGAATAAGGTAAGGCTGGGTTTCCATCAATCTTTCGTAGCGTTGCAGGGCACTTTCTGACCTGATCGAATACAACATACTGTCGGCATCAATGAAGATCTTTTCGTATAACTTCCTCACGTAATCATTGAAAACCACATGCTTTTGCAATAAATACTGAATGTGGTCATAATGGAGAAAAAAGACCTCGGTGTATTCCAGTGCCTGGATGTTTTCGAGAGATGGAACCTGCATCAAATAACTTTGAGGCGAAGTAATGATGCTGTGTTCTATTGAAAATGCGGTGGTTATTTCTTTATTTTCACTGTGAGTAAACGATCGGCAACAACCTTTGTCGATATAATAAATACCTTCGCAAATATGGCCTTCCCGCAATAAATAGGCGTTTTTCTGAAATACCAAACCCTGGAAATAGGATGCAATTTCGAGTTGAATATCCATCTCGAATTTTTTGTATTCCTCTACCAAATCAAATTTCAGTTTAACCATAATGTACAATATACCCATACTTACAGGGCAAAAATTGTACCATTAAATAGGTTTTTAAGATGAGAATAAGGCAATGAATTATTGAAAACTACTTTGTCAGAAGCTTGGCAAAGAATTTTTCATAATAGTTAGCAACCAGATAAGCGATCCCAATGGAAGCCCAAAAAGTTAAAAAATATCTGGAATGCGGAGGATAAGGAATGTTTTTAAATGGGGCGGAAAGCATGATTTTTCCGGCAAAAACATAAACGATAGGATGCATCAGATAAAGCGTAAAACTTATTTCTCCTAAAAGATTGAGCCCTTCATGCAAAAAGCCCGGTGCCTGACCTTCGATCTTGAAAATCCCGAAGCAAATCAGTAAACAACTCAACAGAAAAACCAATCGCTTCCAGCCAAATATAATATGGATGGCATCACCATCGGCCGGGAAATACACAAATAGCATAATCCCGATTAAGGTGATTATCAAACTTAAGTAAAGGTTGAGTTTATTATTTTGAAAAAAATGGCCCATTATCAGCCCCAAATAGAAATAAAAGTATTGATTGAGCGGATTTACATAAGAGGTCCATTGTTTTGGAAGTGTTTTGGAGGGATCAAATACCTGAAAAGTAAAATATAAAAATATTCCTCCCAGTAAAATCCCTAAAATCCAGATGCCCCACTTTAAATTTTTGATGACATACATTGACAATATAAATAAGACATAGAAAACCAGCACATTTCCGATAGACCATGCCCCCGTGGCCAGATAAGCTTCCCACTTCACAAAGCCAAACAAACCTGTAACATTAAGAAGTATATCTCCGATGGAAGGTAACTGTGGTCTAAGATAAATGGATATGATGGTAACCAGCCACAACAAAGGGTAAATACGTACAAATCTTTTATGCAGAAAATCAATAATGGCCTTTTTGTCAAATTGGAGCCGCTGATGATAAACCAAATAAAGTGTGAGACCACTCACAATATAAAAAATTGCTACCCCAAATATTCCAAATCTGCCGAGTGCCGAATCCATTTTGAAAGGACCGTTTTCCCAGATGCCCAAATGGTAAACCATGATGCCTACTGCGGCCAATCCTTTGAGGTAATCAATTGAATAATATCGTTTCATAGATATTAAATTTTTATCAGAAATTATATACCGAACGGCTAAATATTTTAACTAAAAATAGGTCTATAAAGTATTTACAGTTAATATTCTATTAAAAATTAATTATCAAACTGTTACATTCTTTGTGTCGGCTGCCGCCTGGGCCTTCATTTTTTTTCGAAAAAAAACGAAGCAAAAAAAACTGCACGGCAGCGGCCGACCGCCTGCAAACTCACACACTCAAAATTCTCAGAAACATTTTTTAATGAATTTACTTTTCTCCAAGGGAGAATTTTGATTGTGTTCAGACAGTGCAGGCTGTTATAAGGTAACATTTTATTTATTTTCTATGATTGGTACTAAAAAAACTCAGGATGCTTTAATTCTGTGCTTTTTGGCCAGGCCTTCCAGAAAATTCCTGAAAAACTGGTCTTTACATTCCCTGTATTGGGGTTGTGAGGGATTTCTGAAGATCGCACTGATCTCGTGCTTACTGATTTTCATGCCCACCTGGTCGTAGATTTCCAGAATATCCTCATCTTTAAGATTCAAAGCGATTTTTATTTTCCTGAAAATAATATTGTTGTTCAGCGTTTTCTCCGGCTCGGGCATTCCGCCTTCTTTTGCTCCTCTGAAATTGATGATAAAACCATTGAGGAAATGTGCAAATAATCTATCGTTCAAAGGCTTATGCTTTTCATCCTCTTCTTTCTTGAGATAATCACTCAGGTCGGCACGGTTTACTTCGAGGCCACCCAAAGCAAATATTTTCATCATTTTATCATCGCCAAAATCAAATGCATAGCGTAACCTCCTCAGAATGTCATTGTTTTTCATCAGTACAAATTTTCCACAAAAGTAAATAAAAAAAAGGCCTTTCGGCCTTTTTACATCATAGAACCATGTAATCAACAATTAAAAGCTCTTAACGCCAATGGTAAGTTTAGCATTGGTTGAGTCAACCGCTACACTTAATTTATTTCCTTTTTGTGTTAAGCTTACATTAATTAAATCAGCATTCCCTGGAATGAACAACGGCACTTTAACAATTCCCTGAGAGCTTCCGTACCTCACAAGGGTGAGTTTTGTCCAATCTATCTCTCCGGTATGCTGCACGGTTTGGTCAATTTGCGGTATCACAGCCCCATCTCTTACCAAAATCACGGCCTGAATGGCTCCGGTTTTTAATTTCAGATATTGTCCGCCTTCATATTTTGCTCCTGACTGAAAATCAACCCATTTGCCTTTAGGAAGATATACTTCTCTTTCTGATTTTCCGGTTTCAAATATCGGAGCTATCATCATATCGGCACCAAACATATACTGATTGTCCACATTCCAGGCTCCTCTATCCTCAGGAAACTCCACCAATAAGGCTCTCGTCATAGGAAGCCCTTTCAGGGTCGAAAGTTTAGCCTGAGTATAGATGTAAGGCATCAAACGGTATTTGGTATCGATTACATTTCTGAAGTAATCTTCGAAATCCTTTCCATAATCCCATGGCTCTTTGGGTGGCTGACCATGGCAACGCGTATGAGAGGCAAAAACACCCATAGGCAACCATCGACGATATAAATCCTCGTTGGTTCTCTGGGTAAATCCTCCGATATCATGGCTCCAGAAAGTAAAACCGCTCACGCCAATAGATAGCCCACCGCGTAATTCAGCTGCCATCCCCATATCGGTACTTTCGGCATCACCGCCCCAGTGCAAAGGATACCTCTGGCTGCCCGCCCAGGTACTTCTGGCCCAAATGATACGTTCATTGTTAATCTCCTGCGTGAGGTCCGATACTATTTTATTGTATCTTAAAGGATAAAGGTTGTGCTCATAAAATCCGGTGCGGCCGTTGGCATAAATACCATACAGCGGAGCCGTCTCCCCAAAATCAACTTTTATGGCCGATACGCCTAATTTCAATAGTCCACCGATTTTATCCCTGTACCAGGCAATGGTTTCAGGATTGGTAAAGTCCAGAACGGCATCTTCATAAGGTATCCCACCGGTGGCATTTTTTACATTCAGGCCTTTTTTTATGATTTCATTAAACAATACATTTTTGGGCACAAAATAAGGCAATTGCCACAAGCAGGTCTGGATTCCTACCTTCTTGAAATCAGCAATCATTTTTTGCGGATCTGTGAAACGGTTTTTTGAAAACTCATAATCACAACGCCAGTCGGTTTCGAACCATCCGGTATCAAAATGTATCACATCAGCCGGAATTTTATGTTCTCTGAGCTTGGTAACGATATCCCGGCCATCCTTCTCGGAGAAATAGGTAATGCGACTCATCCAAAGCCCAAAAGACCACAAGGGGGGCATAGGAGCTTTACCTGTAAGATTGGTATATTCATCCAAAATATCTTTGGGTTGACCCAAAAATACAAACAAATCCAGGCTCTCGTCTCCAATCATCAGGGCATTTACCGCCCTGTTGGTATTTCCAAAGTCACAGGTCACAGGAGTGGAAGTATGCATAAAAATACCGTAACCTTTGTTGCTCATGAAAAAAGGTACCGGCTTATACATTTCGTGCGATTCCACGCCATTGGCATCGGTGGTACAAAGCACCACTTTGTCGCCTACTTTATCAAAATTAACAAAGGACTCTCCGCAACCAAATATCTTCTCATCGGGTGAAAGAGCAAATGCAGCATTGACACTGCGACTGTAATCATGCATGCGGCGGATAAAACCAAAAGGCATGGTAGGCTTGTAAGATGGGCGACCATCGACCTGATGCCGGGTATGGGTGATAAGATTGCCCGTCGCATCGAAAAACTCTATCTTCCAGGGAGCTGTGGTCAAAACCACCGAACCATAGGCACTCTTATAAGTATGTTTTCCGCCTGAAAAACTATAGGCCCAGTTGTTAATGGCTACGGGTTCTTTCACCAACATCAATGAAGGCTCATTGTAGTTGCCTTTGGTGCCGGTTTCCATTTTGATTCTTACGGTGCGGTCAGAGACAAATTCCAGTGAAAAGGGCAATGTAGGATCTGCTGCATATTCGGTAGCCGGGAACTCATTATTGCCGACTTTTCTCCAGGAAAACTGCGTATTGCTGAAAGCATGCCCGCCCATGGCTTCATGACGTAGCCATTTTACTGTACCTTTTCCGGTTTTGGGGTCAAATGAGGTAAGACTATCGGCAAAAAAATAGTAGTTGGAATGATCACGAAAATCAGGACTGATGTCAAGAGGCTCGTTGAGCACGGTTGGACGCGACTGCCCAAATACCATCACAGGAATCAGGACAAAAGGAAGCATCCACTTAGAAGCTTTCATTTATTTTAAGGTTTTAATTGCCACGAAATTAGTGAATAAATGTAGTGTTGACAATTATTTCTAAGTATATTTTTGAGTATTGAAAAACGATTCTTTTCTTTTATCTTACAAATTTCAAAAAAAAATTCCATTCTAAATCTATAATTTTAAATTCTTAATTATCAGAACCTTATCCGACAACAAACGACTACAATCGTTTACATCCGAATACAAACGTTTAATAACCGAATCAGCTTCCGGCCCTGCCCCAACTTTGCAACATCAATTCGAAAACGAGTTGGATTTCAAAACTTAAACAATTAAATATTACAATTATGAACGCAGTAAAATTAATCGGAAACGTAGGACAAGAAGTAAACGTGATGAACTTTGAAAATGGTAAAAAAGCAAGCTTCAGCCTGGCCACCAACGAAAGTTACAAAGACAAAAACAATCAGGAAGTAAAGAATACCACCTGGCATAATGTAATCGCCTGGGGCAAAACCGCAGACGTATGTCAGAGCCTGCTTTCAAAAGGTAAACTGGTGCAGATAGAAGGAAAAATCACCTACCGCCAGTACACCAACGCTCAGAATAATAAAGTAAACGTAACCGAAATCGTGGCTTTCAAAGTGCAAGAGTTTAAACCGGAGAAAAAGTGAAATGGCTGTCAGCTTTAAGCTATCAGCTATCAGCTGCAAACTGGCACATTATCACATTAATTATTAGCATATTATCTCATTAGAATATTAGCATATTATTAATTAACACATTAATCATTAGCACATTATCATCATGAATCAGGTAAAATTAATCGGCAACGTGGGCAGCAATCCCACCATCAAGGTATTTGAAAACTCAAAACTGGCCAGCTTCAGTCTCGCTACTAAAAACACCTTCCAGACCCGTGAACAGAAAGAGAAAACCACCACCCAATGGCACAAGATTGTGGCTTGGGGCGAAAATGCCAAAAAGGCGGAGGAACTGATTGAAAAAGGAAAACTGGTAGAAATCGAAGGCAGCCTTCAGACCCGCAACTATGTGAATCAATATAATCAGAAGGTCTATATCACGGAAGTGGTGGCTTACAAGATTACTGAGAAGACCTCTGAAAAGAAAGAAAGGACGTTTTTTCTCTGAATCCAATCAGAAAGTCTCCATGCTTCATTCTGTTTAAGTCCCAATAATGGGCTGTTTCTGAATGTCGTGGAGATTTTCTTTTCATGCATAATACGGTGTAGGAAGTTACACAAAAGACACTAAGAAGACGCAAAAGGCACAAAGATTATAATTCTCGTTTTAGGGTTTAACCATTAAGGAATTAAGGACATTAAGCAAAAATCTTTGCGAATCTTTGTGGCTTCTTGGCGTTCTTTGTGGTTTTATTTTTCCACAAAAGACACTAAGAAGACGCAAAAGGCACAAAGATTATAATTCTCGTTTTAAGGTTTAACCATTAAGGAATTAAGGACATTAAGCAAAAATCTTTGCGAATCTTTGTGGCTCCTTTGCGTTCTTTGTGGTTAATCTTTTTTCTCGCAAAGACGCTAAGACGCAGAGTTTATTAGACTAGGTATCCTGGCAAATTCTAATGTTCGGTCTTAATAATACGAAAATCTTAAATCGTTAATCCAAAATCGTCAATCAAACCAATCCTGCCCCTGCCCCGAAGGGGGATTGGTTTGATTTGAAAAATCTAAAATCGTTAATCGTTAATCCCAAATCGTTAATCAATCCCAATAGCTATCGGGACGTTAATCAACTCAAAAAACTCTTCCTTTCCCCTCTCCGTGTGGAGAGGGGTGCCCGAAGGGGGGGGTGAGGTCCAATCAATCGTAAATCAAATCAATCGTAAATCCAAAATCTCTTTTTTTACTTCCTCAAAATATTCCCGGCTATTTCTCCGTTAGGTAAATACATATAAACTATTACCATTAAACGCAACACACTATGCGAAAACACCACGCTTTGCTTTTGCTTTGCATATTATTTATCCAGGCAAAACTTTCGGCACAAACCAACACCACCATTAGCGGCTACGTCCGTGAAAAAGGTTCAAAAGAATTACTCATCGGGGTAAATGTGTACGTTCCCAGCCTTTCAACGGGCATCAGTACCAATACTTACGGATTTTATTCCCTCACTTTACCCAAAACAGATTCCCTAACCCTGGTTTTTTCATTTGTGGGTTATTCCAAAAAAATTGTAAAACTACCTTTTAACCGCAATCAGGAATACAATGTGGAGCTGGAATCAGACCTCGTGCTGGACGAGCTCATTGTCAATGCCCAGAGGCAGGATAATGCACTTTCAGAAACCCCGCAGATGAGTAAGATTGATATTCCGGTCAATCAAATCAAGAAGATTCCAACTTTGTTGGGAGAAAAAGATGTGCTGAAAGTGATTCAGCTGATGCCCGGTGTGCAGAAAGGCTCTGAAGGCTCCTCCGGATTATATGTGCGTGGCGGTGGCCCCGACCAGAATCTGATCATCCTCGACGACGCCAATGTGTATAATGCCAGCCACTTGTTTGGGTTTTTCTCTACTTTCAATGGTGACGCCATCAAAAGCGTGGAGCTCACCAAAGGCGGATTCCCGGCAAGATACGGAGGCCGGCTGTCGTCAGTAGTCGAAATGAACATGAAAGATGGCAACAAACAAAAGCTAAGCGGGGAAGGCGGAATTGGCCTGATCTCCTCAAGATTGGTATTGGAAGGCCCGATAAAATTAAACAAAAACAAACCGGTGAAAGCCTCCTATATTGTTTCGGGTAGAAGAACCTATCTGGATGTGGTTTCGAGACCTTTTATAAAAGCCCAAAATAAGAAATCGGGAATAGATGGAACGGGAGGCTATTTCTTTTATGATTTGAATGCCAAACTAAACTTTGAGTTGGGTAGTAAAGACAAATTGTATCTGAGCGGGTATTTTGGCAGAGATATTTTCACAATCAAATCCAATTCAAGCACCGAGACTTTCAAAAACGGAATCAACTGGGGCAATGCTACGAGTACCCTCCGATGGAACCATCAGTTTAATCAAAAACTTTTTGCCAATACTTCCCTGATATTTAGTGACTATCAGTTTAATATTTCGGGAGAAGAAAAAATAAAAGACATAGAAAACGACAGAGAAACCAGCTTTCTGATCAATTACCAGTCTGCTATCAGAGATTTTTCACTGAAATATGATCTTGACTTTTTCCTTAATCGCTTTCATACTTTCCGAATAGGTTTGCAAACCACCGCTCACCATTTTACGCCTGAGGCCAGCATCCTGAAAGACTCCCAGAGTAATCTCAATTTTGAAAATAAAAAAACGCTCAATACCCTGGAGTCAGGAATTTATTTAGAAGATACCTGGCACCCGGTGGAAAACATCAAAGTCAACGCCGGGCTTAGATTTTCACATTACCTCACCGACGGCAAGCAGTATTTCAAACCGGAGCCCAGAATATCAGCTTCCTATAAGTTTAGCAAAGACATGGCCTTAAAGGCATCGTATGCCGAAATGAACCAATATTTACATCTGCTTTCCAATACGGGCATCGGATTGCCCACCGACCTGTGGGTGCCATCGACTACCAAAACTCCGCCCCAGCACTCACGGCAGTTTGCAGTGGGATTGGCCAAAGACCTCAACGAAGCCAAAGGCATCAGCATCACGCTGGAGGGTTATTACAAAAACATGAACCGGATCATCAATTATAAAGAAGGGGCTAGCTTCCTGGAAATAGGCTCACCCGAAGTCACCGACAAAAACACCTGGGAAGACAAGATCACCTCGGGCATTGGGGAATCTTACGGGATAGAGTTTTTGCTCCAAAAAAAGATCGGTAAGTTTTCTGGCTGGGCGGGATATACGCTCTCCAGGACGGTTTGGCAATTTCCTGAGCTCAACTTCGGGCAGGAGTTTTTTCCGAAATACGACCGGCGGCATGACATCTCTCTTGTGGGAATCTATGAAGTCAGTAAACGCATCACCTTATCCTCTACCTGGGTTTATGGTACCGGAAACGCCCTCACCGTGCCAATTTCTGAATATTCAGCCTACGTAAATGGGGGGAGTTCTAACCCCGGATGGACCAGTAACGGCGTTTTTCCTTACCAGGTGAATGAATACGGCGGGAAAAACAGTTTCAGAGCAGAGCCTTACCATCGGCTGGATTTTGGGATTCAGTTTCATAAACAGAAAAAGCGGCATGAACGGACCTGGGATTTTAGTGTATATAATGTCTATAATCGCAAGAATCCGTTTTTCTATACGGTCGGCTCCAATCTGTCCAATAATTTCTTTGGAGGAAATAATTTCCAGAATATTGACCAAAAAATGGTTCTGAAACGCTATTCTTTATTTCCAATCGTACCTTCTTTCAGCTATAACTTTAAATTCTAAATTCCCATGAAATCAAAATATTATTCTTTCGTAAATATTATAAAAGTCCGTTTCCTCAAATTGCTTTTTCCTGTCTTTTTGGGAAGTATGCTATTTTCCTGCGAAACTATCATTGACGAAATCGACCCTTCCAAGTTTCCGGGCTTGGAACAAAAACTTGTGATGGCATCTTTTATATGTCCGCAGGATACTGTTCTGAGAGTATTTTTAAGTAAATCTTTGCCTATTTATTCAGAGATTCCGAAATATGAGCCTGTAAAAGTGCCTAATGCTTTCGGTGACACCAATTTATATTATAAAAAAGTGATATATGTAAAAAATGCTTTGGTCGAAATTAGTGATGGGGTAAACAAAGGAACTTTTACCATGAATCCTGTTAATTTTGAGTATGAATTACGAGGTTACAAGATTGTTTCGGGAAAAACATATACACTGAGGGCTTCTGTCGAAAACTTTAAAGTAGAAGCCAACGCGACAGTGCCCAATGAAGTACCTGAAATAGAGAATCTGAAGATTTCCAGATATACTAATTATAATCAGGGTTTTAATAAAGATACCGTAAATGGATTTAACCTGACTTTTGATTGGAAGGACTTCCCTAATCAGGAAAACTATTACAAGGTTTTTGCCGAGTACAGCAATTATCAAAAGACTCCGAAGGAGTTTTCCAACGGTATCAATAATAAAAAAGAATTTAAAAATTTCAGTACTTTCTTCTGGAGCAATAATGACCTCAATGATAACTTAGACCTCATAAACGACAATCTTTTGGATGGTAAAACGATTTTTAGCCCCAAAGGTCAGGCTCATGAAGGTAAAAGTAATTATTGTAATAATGGAGGCTGTTTTAAAACAGAAATAATTAAAAACATGCCTCAGTTATTTGATATTCAGCTATGGCACATTAGTAAAGATATGTATCAATATATGAAGTCAGTCAGGCAGTCTTCCAATATTTCTGATAATCCATTTTCAGAGCCTGTGCCGGTGTTTACCAATGTCAAAAATGGTTTGGGGTGCTTTGCGGCTTACAATAAAAGGGTGCTTGTGATGGAAAATAAGTTTTGAACCGGGACTTTGGAGGAGAGTGAATAGGCTTGGGAAAACTCTTTTTCTCTTTTCGTAATCTGGAAGAAATATTTTTGTAAAATCCTGGTATAAACCAATCCTGCCCCTACCCCAAAGGGGGATTGGTTTGATTTGAAAATCTAAAATCGGTAATCAAATGCCTTTGCGAATCTTTGTGGCTTCTTGGCGTTCTTTGTGGTTTTATTTTTACACAAAAGACACTAAGAAGACGCAAAATGCACAAAGATTATAATTCTCATTACAAGGTTTAACCATTAAGGAATTAAGGACATTAAGCAAAATTTCTTTGCGAATCTTTGTGGTTTCTTGGCGTCTTTTGTGGTTAATCTTTTTTCTCGCAAAGACGCTAAGACGCAGAGTTTATTAGACCAGGTATCCTGGCAAATTCTAATGTTCGGTCTTAATAATACGAAAATCTTAAATCGTTAATCCAAAATCGTCAATCAAACCAATCCTGCCCCTACCCCGAAGGGGATTGGTTTGATTTGAAAATCCAAAATCACAAATCAACTCAAAAAACTCTTCCTACCCCCTCTCCGTGTGGAGAGGGGTACCCGAAGGGCGGGGTGAGGTTCTTTCAAATAATTTCCTCCTTCTCCGCCCATACATCCGGCAGAATATTTAATTTTGAGAAAAAACTATCAATCGATGAAACTCTTCTCAACAGAAACCTATATCAACAGACGTAACGCCCTGAAAAACGCCCTGGGCTCTGGCCAGATCTTGATTCTGGGCAACAACGAGTCGCCCATGAACTATACCGACAATACCTACCGCTTTCGTCAGGACAGCAACTTCCTGTATTTCTTCGGTATCAGCCTTCCCGGTCTGGCGGCTTTGATTGATATTGACAAAAACGAGGAGATTATCTTTGGGCACGAATACACCATCGACGACATCATCTGGATAGGCCGGCAGGAGCCGCTGCACGTTTTGGCCAATAAAGTAGGTGTAGCCACTGTGCTGGAGCCGGAAAAACTTGCCACTAAAATCAGCCCGGCGGTGATGTACCTCCCACCCTACCGGCACGACAACAAAATATTGCTCAGCAATTTATTGCCTATCAGTTTGGACCAGCTGGCTCCTTCGGAATCGCTGACCAAAGCCGTGATTAACCTCAGGATGCACAAAGCACCGGAAGAGATCGCCGAAATGGAAAAGGCCGTCAACATCACCCGCGAGATGCATCTGGCCGCCATGCGTGCCACCAAAGGCGGGAAATATGAATACGAGGCCGTGGCCAAAATCCTGGAGACCATGCACCGCCACCATGCCGAGCTCAGCTATCCTGTGATATTCTCGGTGAACGGACAGACCCTCCACAACCATTACCATGGCAACCGCATGGAAGCAGGGCAACTGGCCCTCAACGACTCCGGCTGCGAGACCGACATGTGCTATGCCGGCGACATCACCCGCACGTTTCCAGTGAGCGGGAAGTTTAGCGAAACCCAAAAAGAAATCTATACCGCCGTACTCGATATGCTCGAAAGCAGCACTGCCCTGCTCAAACCCGGCCTGATGTACCGCGACGTGCATATCAACGCCAACCGCATCTTGCTGGGGCATCTGAAAAACATTGGTCTCGTGCATGGCGACACAGAGGAAATGCTGGCTGCCGGTGTGGGCGGGCTCTTTATGCCGCATGGCCTGGGGCACAACATCGGCCTGGATGTACACGACATGGAAGACCTCGGCGAAAACCTCGTGGGCTACCGCGAAGGCCTCGCCCGCAGCACCCAGTTGGGCTTACGCTCGCTTAGGATGGCCCGTGAGCTGGAGACAGGAAATGTGATCACCGTGGAGCCGGGCTGCTATTTCATACCGGAGTTGATAGAGAAATACAAAGCCGAGGGGATTTTTAAGGAATATGTAAACTACGCCCAACTTGAAGCCTACTACGACTTTGGAGGCGTGCGTATCGAAGATAACGTGCTCATCACCGACACCGGCCACCGGGTATTGGGTGAGCGTATCGCCAAGACCATCGCAGAAGTCGAAGCCGTAATGGCCGGGGGATTCTGAGGATTTCTTTGTTTTGGGCCGGTTTTTAATACTGCAAAGCACGCAAAGAAAATATCTTAATGCCCTAATGGTAAAAATATTATGGGCACACGGATAAACACCGATGAGACACAGATAGCCCTGTGTCTTTAATGTCTGCCTGGTGGTTTTTGTGTCAATCTTTATTGTGACCGAATGCTCTTCATTCCCTAATAATGATGACCCACGGATGAGCACGGATAGGACACGGATTGCATTTTACATTTCAAGAAGTTTGTCAGCCTGAGCCACCCATGTCAGCCTGAGCTTGACGAAGGCCTGACGAAGGCCACCATAATCGACAAATGCTTTTCTTCTCCAAATTCAAAAACCACCACCGAATAAAAAAATATTAACCCGATTCTTGGTATTGCTTTTAGGCTTGATTACATTTGGATATTAATGCACTAAGCACCAATAGGATGAAGAAAAAATTTACGCAATTCCCTCAATTATTAAAGATATTAATTCTCTACAAATTAAATATAATTCTAAATAGTATATAGATATTTTGAAACATTTAAAATGTTTTATTTAAAAATTTTCTAATTCCATAAGATATTACCAAAACCATGAGCGAAGATAGATTTCATCTTAAAATACCAGTCTCAAATGTTCGATATGAAAAATATGTAAAAAATGGAGGAGGTAAGAGCTTTCACCGTAATAATCATACTGAACATGGGCAAAAACTTTATAGAAGTACTCTTAAACTTAAAAAACTTGAGTTCGCAAAAAAGGATTCTCATTTAACTAATGATTTATTTTTTCAGATAGAAACTCCTAAAAATATTTCAGTCAAGTCAGAAAAAATGAATATTGAAAAATTAGGTTTTAAGGTTATCAGCTACTCCAAAGATAATAAATCAATTGGAACTGCAATGATGGAAAAAGGAAATTTACCTATACTTGAACAAAAAATATTAGAGTATTCTGAAACTTCTCAACATGTTGGAAAAACTTATTTTTCTATTATTGAAGAAATTTCAAGTATTCCCCCTGAAAGTAAAATTAAAGTTGAAATGGATTATAAATCTCACGAGCCACTTCCAATTATAATAAATCTATATAATGCACTTTCGAATAAAGAAAAACTTGCCATTAACCAAACGATTATTGAAGAAGTAAAAAAATACTCCAAGGAAATCAAAATTAGAAATTTTAAAAATGGTATAACTTCAATAGCTTGCTCTCTACGTCCATCTGAAGTCCCACTACTTGTGAATGAATTTTCAACTATAAAAGAAATAAAGGCTAATTATTCAACATTTGTTGAGAATGCAGTTCCAATTCAAGAAATGCCAAACCCATTAACAGTAAGAAAACCAATAAGTGATTCGGTAGTTTGTATAATTGATTCTGGTATAAAAGTTGACAATGGTATTTTTGGATCGTTTGTAATTGCACAAGTACCAATGCTTCCAAATGGATCAGTTAAGGCAAGCTACAACCATGGAACTTTTGTAGCTAGCAGATTTGCATTTGGCGATAATGTTGATAGTTGCCTAGGAAATCATATTCTTCAGCCATATTGCAACTTAATTGATATTCAAGTATTTGGACTAGACGCTTCAAATAATGAAATTAATCCAAATGAATTTCATTTAAGAACAGTTATTGAAGACATTGTTGAAAGATACCACGAAAGTGTAAGGGTTTACAATCTATCATTAGGAGGTCAAATACCTATTAATAATTTTGAATTTTCCGACTTAGCGAAATTACTAGATTTTCTATCAAAGCAATTCAAAGTTTTATTCATAATATCCTCTGGAAATATCAATTCTCTTTTAGGACCTTATCCAATTGACCATTTTCTGAATCCCTATTCGAGAATAGGATGTCCCGCGGAGTCTATATTGTCACTTACTGTAGGCTCAATTGCCAAGTTTGATAACTCAGCTTCCTTATCTAAACAAGAAGAGATTTCGCCTTTTTCAAGGATAGGCCCCGGAGCCGATTTGGGAGTAAAACCTGAACTTGTTGCTCATGGTGGTAATTTAATCTTTCCTTATAATTTTTCTCCAAGAATTTCTTCATATGGTATTTCAGCAGATGGTTCCAGGCTTTGTGTAGATAATGGCACGAGTTATTCTGCACCAATTATTTCTCAATATGCTCAAAGACTATTTGACTTATATCCAAATAGTGACCCTAACTTAATCAGAGCTTTACTCTGCCATTTTACCGTGAAGAAAAATTTACCCTCATCAATTTCAACAGATTATAGGGACAATTTTACAGGTTTTGGGGAACCTTTTATAGACAATGCTTTAACTGCAAATACTTACAACGCCGCCTATATTTATGAAGGCCAGTTAGATCAAGAAAATTATCAATATGTATCGTTTCATATTCCGGATTCATTGAATGAGTCAAATAAAAAATCAAAGCTTAGAATAAAAATAACAATTACATACGATTCACCAGTTGACCCCGACAATGATACAGAGTATTCAATGTCAAGAATCTCTGCCCTTTTAATGAAAGCTTCAAAAAAAGGAATGGCACCAATCAATATTTCAAGTGAAGGAAAATATATTCTACCATGGAATCCAATAATACAATTTGAAAAAAGTTTTTTAAGAGGGTATTTAACTGGAGCATGGGATTTAAGGTTAAGACTCTATACTAGAGGAACACTTAAGGAAAATTATTTACAAGATTATGCAGTTGTAATAGAAATAATTGATGACGAAAAAGGTACAAATGTGTACAATGATATTGAAGCTGAATATTCTCAAATTTACAAAAAAATAAAAATTAGAATTGCAGCATAAAATCTTAATTTAATTTACCACTTCCTAAAATTGTGGTATTAATCTAAAAATCTAGAAATGTGTTTCTTAGAACTCAATATTTGGTTAAATACAGTGAAATCAATTCACCTTTTCGAATTTCATCCAAAATCTTCTCGAACCTTAAACAATGGATAAAAATACAGTAGGAAAACAATTCCAATTAGAAAAAGATAACTATAATAGTCTTGGTAAAAATCTTATCGAAGCATTAAGAGCTTTTTTGACAGAAGAAGAAATACCATTTTTAGACATCTATTATCGAATAAAAAAGTTTGAGTCTTTCTTCGAAAAAATTGAAAGAAAGGGATATGTCAATCCTTTTAATGAAATTGAAGATATTTGTGGAATTAGAATTATTTGTTATTATACCACAGATATTCAAAGAATAAGCAAAATTATAAACAAAGAGTTTAATATAATTGAAGAGCAAGACAAATCAGATTTACTGGGATTAAAAGAGTTTGCATATCGCTCAAAACATTATATTGTAAAAATAAAAGATTCATGGTTAGTAGCTCCAAACTATAGAAAATTATCGGGTTTGAAAGCCGAAATTCAAGTTAGAACAATATTGATGCATGCATGGGCAGAAATTGAGCATAAACTTAATTATAAAAGTGATTCTCAAGTACCTGACAAGTTCCAAAGAAAACTTTTTAGGTTGAGTGCCAAATTTGAGGAGGCTGATGAACAATTTGAAGAATTAAAAGATGGGATTGAGAATTATAAATTCCAAATAAATGAGAAAATTAGAGCAACTAAATCTTTTAATCTATCTCAAGACTTTAATATTGAAAGTTATAGAGCATTTGTTCAATTCCATTTCCCAGAAGACCCATTAGTGGATTTTCGCATTAGTCACTCTTTTGAAGAATATAAAAAAAATAATATTGGATTCAAAGAATTGGATAAAGCTTTACAAAAAGTAAAACCATATTTTAATAAAATTAGTGAAGATTTAAAAACTTCAGGTTATTCAAACGACATGAAGAGTATTCCATCTGAGTTACTCGCTATTTCTTTGGACATTACTGATGAAAAAACATTTAATAGAAGATTCCATATAGAAAATGAATTGAGAATAGTTGTTGGGGAATGGAGAATGGTTGTTGAGAAATGGAGAAAATTAATTAAATAACAAATATTTTTAAATCATTAATCTTTTAAGTTGTCTAAAAGACCAACATTAATCTGATTCTTACTTCTTTATATTCCAAATAACAATTAATCACTTTATCCATTTTAAAGGCTCAATCTATTAAATATTAACCACCCATCCCAAACTTCCCCCACCCCAATCCCCACCACAATCCCCCCAATCTCCAAGTAAATTTCCTTAACAAGGAATTCCAAATACCCTAAAATGAAATCAGTAGAGGGTAATTTGAATTCAAATTAGGGAATATTGAAATCAAATTCCTGAAATTCGATGTTAAATTCGACGAATTCGAGATCAAATTCCTGGAATTCGATGTTAAATTTGGTGATTTTGAGATCAAATTCGTGGAATTCGATGTTAAATTCGGCGATTTCGAGATCAAATTCGTGGAATTCGATGTTAAATTCGTGGAATTCGATGTTAAATTCAGCGAATTCAATGTTAAAATCGGCGAATTCGATGTTAAATTCGTGAAATTTAAGTTCAAATTCGTGGAATTCAATGTTAAATTCGACGAATTCGATGTTAATCTAGCACAAATCCCCTAACTTTTTTGGAAAATAGAGCACAATTTGTGCTGTATTAACATCTGACAATCCTTCATTAATCTTATTTTACCACCTAATTATCAGTTTTTTATAATAATATTCTATAATCTTAGCAGCCTAAATTCTCATTTTAACTGTATAAAATCCAATGTTCTGTAATTTTTCCAATCTTTAAAATATTGCATATCTTCGCAACCGGCACTATGGCTAATTGATTTATGCATAAACTTCGGCCAATACTATTCAATATGAGAGCAATTTGGTTTGTATTCTGTTTTTGGGTTTCCGTGAATGCCATGGGGCAAACTAAAGTTTACACCGATGACATCCGCCATTTTTATGAGGCGTTTGACAGCGTCAATCTCCAAACCGATAAAACCTTGCAACTGAAAACTGTGCAGACCCTGTATGTAGATCGTGCCAGCCAGGGGCTCAAAGATTTTATGGCTCTGGGCGGAGGCAATACCCAAAGATGGCTCAACTACATGCTTTACAATAAAAAGTATTTGCAGGGAATAAGGCCCAATCTCGAAAGTATCTCCGGCCAGATACCTGAAATCCAGTCCCGTCTGGCTCAAGTCAAAGAGGTTTATCCCGGCTTTAAAGACGGCAGCATCTATTTTATTGTGGGCTGTGGGCTGGTGGGTGGCAGCCCCAGTAAATCGACCCAAAGCCTGATACTTGGTGCCGAGGTATTGGTTAAAAAGAACGCCCAATGGGCCATACCTTCGGCCATACATGAGTTTATCCATTTGCAGCAAAAAGATGGCAACGGGCAGCTGCTGACCCAGACCCTCAATGAAGGCGTGGCTGAGTTTCTTTCAGAGGTGTTTTTTGAGCAGGAGCTGGCCGGCAATGGCTACGCCCCACACATTGTTTTTGGCAAAAATCACGAAGCAGAGGTATGGAAACAATTCAAAGCCGATATGTTTGTAAAAAACCGGGGATTTATGGGCTGGCTCTATGGCTCAAAGGCCATCGGAGGCAAGGAAGTACAAGACCTGGGCTATTTTTTGGGATATAAAATCTGTAAAGCTTTTTATGAAAAAACCACCGATAAAACCGCAGCTATCAGTACCCTGCTTGAGCTGGATGTGAGCTCTGACGAAAGCATCCGGGCATTTGTGGTGCATTCGGGCTATGGTAGCCCGGCAGACAGGGAATATATAGCAAAGGGCATCTTTACCGAAGAAAAAGAGGAAAGCCAAATCCTGAAAAAGGTGTACGGCTACCGAATCAAAGGACAGCAGGTGATATTTGAATTCTCCCCTCCGCAGGTTTTTCTTGACAGATTCAAAGGCGATATCGGCAAGGTGTCGGTGGCGGGGAGTTTTAACGACTGGAATCCCGGAGCCGAGCCATTCAGTTTGAAACGCGTGGCAGAAAACAGATTTGAGTTGGTGCTGCCCAAAGAAAGGCTGAAATTGGATAGCAGACCACAGTTTAAATTTGTGATCAATGAAGATATCTGGATGCCTGCCCCGGAAACGGCTCTGAATGTGGATGATAGCTCCGGGAATCTGGTGATGGAGCAATGATAGGTAAATTTGATTTAGCGTTTTATTCACTTTTTATTTTTCCTAATAAATCCTAAATTCGAATATTAAAAACCTTGAATCAGAAGTTAAGATTGCCTTTATCACTATGAAAAATCACATTTGGATACTCATTGGGGTTGTTTTCGCATTGATTTCCTGTAAAAAATCAGAGGAAAGCTCTCTGGGTGAGCCCTGCTCAATAATGCTCAATAATGTGGCATTTACCCGATCACTCAACGGTGCTATGAAAATAAGCCAGGCAGAGAACAGCCGTTTGATAATGAAAGCCAGCGAAAAAACTGACTATTTCAATGAACCCGATGGCTCCAAAAATTATGGGAATGCTCCTGTTTTATTGACAAAAGTCGATAACCAAAAGCCCTTTACTTTTACTGTCAAAATCTCCCCTACCTGGCAGGAAACTTATGATGCCGGAGCCATGTATGTTTTTCTGAACGAAAAACGCTGGTTTAAATTTGCCTTCGAACGTGACGAACGCAAGCTCAGGAGAATGGTCACCGTCAGGACCACCGAAACCTCTGACGACAACAATCATGATGTGGTGGACAGCACGAGCGTATATATGAAAATGTCATCTGACACCAAAACCATAGGTTTTTATTATTCTACCGACAAAGCCAACTGGCAGCTGGTACGCTTATTCAGGAATGAATATCCGGCCGAAACCTGGCTAGGCATCAGTAGCCAGTCGCCCATGGGAAAAGGCAATCAGACCATTTTTGAGGATTGTTCCCTTACCCAAACCCATATCAAAGATTTCAGGATGGGGATTTGAGTTTAATGGTTTGGGATACCTAAGCAACCACGGCAAGCTGTCGTGGTTTTTTTATACCAAAATCTTTCATTTATTTAGTTCTTAATATATTAACTTATACAATATCCTATGTGCCTTATGTGGTATTACCTATTGTGTGCTATGTGGTAAACCTGACATCTCAATTTCTTTTTTAACCCAAATATCTAAATTCATTTGTTTGCCTTTTGGCCAAAGCTTACTTTAGCAAGAAATTTATATACAATTTGAAAAATATCATTCTTGCCTTATTTTTAGGCCTGAACCTAAGTGGAATCGCCCAAACCGAAATTGTCATGAACCCATCAAACGCTTCCCAAAAACAAAAATCTGCGGAGATTTATATCACCCAATTGATATATGTAATTCCCGGCCAGGAAAAAGTTTTTAATCAGTTTGAGGATATTGCCATCCCTCAAATATCCAAGTACAACGGCAAACTGCTGCTAAGGACACGAGTCGAGCAAAAGGCCGTCATCGAACAAAATATGGAAACGCCTTATGAGATTCATCTGGTGGTGTTTGCTTCGCAGCAAGATTTTGAAAACTATATGAAAGATGAAGAAAGAAAGAAATTTCTCCATCTCAAAAACCAATCGATCAAAGCAGCAGTTTTGATTCAGGGAACTAAACTTTGAAAATACCGGGCTGGTAAACAGTGATAAAAAAATCTGTAGAAAAATCCTATTTTTGTAATAAATCTAAAACCTTAATTAAAAAATGCTTAGAAAGCTATTATCCTTGTCAGTTGTTGTTCTTTTCATATTTGCTTGTGGAAAATCCAATGAACCTTGCTCTCAAAAGGTTTGGTATCTGGATCGTGACGGAGATGGGCTTGGAGATAAAACCCAGACCATCAAAGATTGTGAAAGACCGGTCGGGTATGTTGATAACGCCAATGATGACAACGATCAGCCGGTGGTTGCACCTGTAAAAGAATATCCTGAAAAAGGCTACTCCACCCCCAAAACCTATGCCGGCAGGGAGTTGGTATGGGCCGATGAGTTTGAGGGCACTGGTCTGGACGAAAAAATCTGGAATTATGAACTGGGTGACGGCTGTCCGGGCAACTGTGGCTGGGGTAACAATGAGCTGCAGTATTATCGCAAAGAAAACACCAGTGTAAAAGAAGGATACCTCTTTATCAAAGCCAATTATGAAAGCGTGGGAGGCAAACTATATACTTCTTCGAGGCTTACCACCCAAAACAAATTCAACTTTAAATATGGCCGTGTGGACATCAGGGCGGCATTGCCCAAAGGCAAAGGAATATGGCCGGCTCTCTGGATGCTGGGCAAAAATATCAACACGGTAGGCTGGCCCAAATGCGGCGAAATAGACATCATGGAAATGGTGGGTGGCAGCGGCTCCGACAATCAGGTGCATGGCACGGCTCACTGGGACAATGGTGGCTCTCATGCCCAATACGGAGGCAATACCAAACTCGCTTCGGGGATATTTAACGACGAATTCCATGTGTTTTCTATCACCTGGGATGAAAAATACATCCGATGGTATCTTGATGACAAGGAATACCAGGTGATTGACATTTCTCCGGCAGGATTGAGCGAGCTGCGGGAGGAGTTTTTCCTTATATTTAATGTAGCTGTAGGGGGTAACTGGCCGGGTAATCCTGATGAAAGCACTACTTTTCCTCAAAAAATGGTGGTTGACTATGTGAGGGTCTTTAAATAAACCTTAAAGTATTAATCACCAATAAAATTTAATCTTTGACCGGGAAGACTGTTGCCATTCAAATAAAAAATGAAAACTTCCGGTCTTTTGCAGGTTATTTTGGAACATAATTTTACCCTGATGACAAACGATAATACGAAAACCTTTTACCATGGCACCAAAGCCATTCTCGAAACCGGGGATTTGATAAAGCCGGGCTTCAATTCAAACTACGGGCAACAGAAAATGGCTAAATATGTGTATTTCACGGCTACCCTCGATGCGGCGATTTGGGGAGCGGAGCTGGCACAGGGTAATAATCAGGAAAAAATATATACCGTTGAACCCACCGGGAGTTTTGAAGACGACCCCAATCTCACCGACAAGAAGTTTCCGGGCAATCCCACCCAATCGTACCGTACACTGGCTCCTTTAAAAGTGGTCGGAGAAGTTAAAACCTGGCAGGGACATGCAGAAGAACTCCTCACTGCCATGAAAAATAACCTTCAAAAACTGAAAGAGCAGGGCATTGAGGCCATTGAAGATTGATAATTAAAAGATTTCTTTATGTTGAAAAAGCATTTGATTTTGATTGGGATTTTGATTTCGCTGGCTCTGTTTGGCGTATCGGTGAGTCTCTATCCGGGTGGTTCTATGTTTGATAAAAACTCGGTGGGTTTTCTGTGGACCCAAAACTTCATCAGTAATTTGTTCGGAGAAAAAGCTTTTAACGGAGCTCCCAATCCATCCCGATATTGGGGAATGGCAGCCATGTTTTTCCTTTCGGCAGCTTTGGCTGTTTTCTTTATTAATTATGCCAAAAGGATTCCCCACCGAGGCTCGTCCAATGTCATAAAGTATCTGGGGGCGGGTGGCATGATAGCTACATTTTTAATTGCGACGCCCTTGCATGACATCATGGCTACAGTAGCAAGTACATTGTTTTTGGTATGTCTGTTTTATATCACGGTATTTATTTACAAAACCAGGCTACACGTTTTCAAGGTATTATGTAGCCTTTGTATGCTCATATTTTATTATACGCTATATATCTATGGATCAGGTGATGTGAGCACTTTACCTATCTGGCAAAAAATCAATTTCGGAGGAATGATACTACTCGTTTTGGGCCTGGAATACTTTACCAAACCTGAAGACTTTGGGAGTGTGGAGAAATAAACATTTCCGAGGATTCCATTTTTAACCCAGGTGCACAAAAATCTTATGATTTTCGCACCACAATATGATTTTACCATCAATCATAATTTCATAAGAAATTTATGATTTTTAGTTAGTTACGAGTACATTTGAGTCCAAAACCAACAATTATGAGACTGTTACTTTATATTCTTCTATTTATTCCGGGACTGGTAAGTGCACAGGTTTCGCTCGAAGCAAAAATCGGGGAAGTCATGACCAAATACAAAGCCGTAGGCCTCTCCGTTGCGGTTATTAAGGCCAATAAACCCTTTTACCAAAAAGCATTTGGCAAACAAAGTCTTGAAACAGGTCAACCGTTGCAGGAAAATAATATTTTTAGAATTGCATCCATTTCCAAGTCATTTTCAGCTACTTCTATCATGCAGCTGGTGGAGGCCGAAAAGCTGTCGCTCAATGATGACATGTCAAAACTGATGGGTTTTAATGTGAGAAATCCCAAGTACCCTTTCGCCACGATTACGCTCAAAATGGTGCTGTCTCATACCTCCTCTATCAACGATTCTCAAGGGTATTTTTCGCTGGATGCTATTAACCCTGATAAAAACCCCAACTGGGAAAAATGTTATAACACCTATGCTCCGGGCATGGGTTATGAGTATTGCAATCTCAACTTTAATATGGTGGGCACCATTATAGAAAAAACCTCCGGGATGCGGTTTGACCAATATGTGGTAAGAAATATTTTGAATCCCCTCAAAATCTATGGCGGTTACTGTGTTGATTCCTTAAATCAGCAGTTGATGGCCAGCATTTATAATTACGATACCCTTACCCAAAAATACATTCTTTCAGAAGGTGCCTACAATCCGAGAAGAGAGGAAATCCGAAATTACGTTTTTGGTTACTCCACGCCTATCTTTTCCCCTACCGGAGGCATGAAAATATCGGCACCTGACCTGGCCAAATACATGACCCTGCACATGAACTATGGTAAATCAGGAAAAGTGAGGATTATCCATAAAAAGAGCTCTAAAATTATGCAAACGCCGGTAAGTGATATTGAAAGTTATGGGTTGGCATTATGGAGAACTGCAAAATTCATAGATGGCGAGTCACTGGTGGGGCATACCGGTTCGGCTTATGGTTTGTACAGTTGCATGTTTTTCAATCCCAAAAAGAAATTCGGCATTGTAGCCATAACCAATGGCTGCAAAGAACCCGAAACCGACAGTTATAATCAGTTTTTAAAAGAAATTGCCAATATTTTATATCAAGATTTGATTAGATAAAATTGATTTTTATGGCGACAATTTTATATAATATATATTTTTGCAAAAAGAGATTTCTATGACAGTTAAAGATTTGAAAAAAGAGATAAAATTGGCAATAGAAGATGCTCCTGAATCTGTTTTAGAGGATATTTTGAACTTTTTAAAAAAATCGAACAAAATACCTGAGGGAAAAATTGATTTAAATAAACATTTAAGCCAAATAATGATAGAAGACAACTCCCTCTTGCAAAAGCTTGCTAAATGATTGATATAGATGAGGTAATTCAAATTCAGGAAATTCTGATTGAAAAATTCGGTGGCATTAAAGGTGTCAGGGATTTAGATTTGCTGGAATCTGCGATATCAAGGCCATTTCAAACTTTTGATAATATTGATTTGTACAATAGTCCGATTGAAAAAGCTGCCGCAATTATTGAAAGTATTTTAATCAATCACCCTTTTATTGATGGAAATAAAAGAATTGGATATGTATTGATGAGACTAATACTTTTGAATAGTCATTTAGATATAGAGGCAAATGAAAATGATAAATATGAGTTTGTAATTTCAATCGCCAAAGGAGAAAGGAAATATTTGGATATTAAAAACTGGATATTACAAAAATCTTTCAAAACCTAATTTTCACAATTCAAAACCTAATTTTTCCAAAAACAGGTAAGTGATCAGAGTACTGATTGGCAAATACTTTTATTTCGTCCACTTTCCATGGATGTTTTTTTGATAGAAAAATATAATCAATTCTGCTATCCGGGCTATCTGCGGGAAAAGTGTTCTGTGGTTTCTGAAATTGGGTTGCCGCATCAATAAAAAAGCCGGTGATATATTGATATTCAGGAGAGTCCGGTTTAAAATTAAAATCACCGGCAAGAATCATAGGATTGTCATTTTTCAAATAATACGCTATAATGGCCTCAAGCTGGGCCATTCGATTTTCGGAAAATTGATGGCAAAGGTGAGTACCTAGCATTATGACCGACTTTTTCCCGAAATTCTGCTCAGTAGCTATCATCGACCGCACTTCTCCCCCTTTTGGATTTGGTAGTTTTTGTCTGAAAACCACATTGGGTTGTTTTAAAAGCAAAGCTTCTCCATATCCGCCTCCACTAAAATCTATGGCTTTTGAAAAATAAGATATTCTTTGTGTCAATTTGGCCAATTCGGCGGCATTGTCCACTTTTTTCCCGAAAACGCCTGCCGATCGGTCGGTCATACTATCTACTTCCTGCAAAAACACCACATCGGGATGGGTCTCTTTGATTAATGCTGAAATATCACTTACGTTACTTTGTCCTTTTCTATATGGATTTTCATTATGGTAAATATTGTAAGTCAGAACCTTGATAGCTGGTTTTGAGCAGGAAACCAGACAAAAAAACAGAAATATTGACAATAAAACTCTCATTTCAAAACAGTGGTAAACAAGTCAGAAAAATTTTCAATTCTAAAAAAATTAACAGCTAAATTTACGATAAATATATCCTTCAATGAAAAAAATCTTATTTCTGATTTTTCCACTATTTATTTTCAAATCAAATGGACAATCGATTTCATTTTTGCCCTCCAATACCAACAGCAGCAACTTAAATTTCACGAGAATGATAGGTTATGATGTAAGTTACCGTCAAAAATTGTTTAAGAAAAACTATATGGGAATAAGTATTTCCCAGAGTTTCAGAAATAATTTTTATAACTACGTTTATACTTCACAAGCCACTAATAAAGCATATTTTTTGACTACCAATCCCAATAACAGGATGAATAGCATTGCATTCCAATTTGAACATAAGTTTTCAAAAGATAGTACAAGTGCGTTTTTTATAGGATTATCAGGATCAATCAATAATTTTAAAAGGAATGAACTAATACAATCAGTTGAATTAAAAAAGAATCAGTTTTCTTTTTTTAAATTTATTGAGAAGAAAAATCTTTTGCCGGGTATTGGTTTAAATTTTAACGCACAGCAAAAAATTGGAAATAGACTTTGGATATTTTTACAATACAGCCCTTCAATGGTCTTTTATTCGAAAAATTCTTTGGATAAAATTAATGATCCGAAACTTATATTATTTCATACTTTGGGTATCGGATTAAACTACCGAAAATGAAACAGATTGAGAAAAATAAAATTATGTTATTTTTCATGCTATCAATTGGAATAAGTTTTCCGATTAGGAGTAGTGCACAGTCCTTTTTAATAAACCCCGCATTTTCTAAAACCGATTATAGGCACTTCAAAAATCTTTCAGGATATGAAATATCTTATTTTCATCCGGTAAACAAAAGATCTCAAATCGGTATTTCTTTTAGCCAAAGCTTCTTTCAAAAACCGTTTTCCTATCTTTATTGGTCTTTAAATGATGGCCATGCATATGACAGAACAGTTCAACCCAAAAATATGGTTAATAGCCTTTCATTGGCTTTTGAAGCGGATTTACTCCAAAAAAAGAATACATCGCTTTTCTTAGGCCCAATGATTTCATTAAATAATTTGGAAAGAAAGGAAACGATAATCGATATTTTAAAAGAAAAAAATACGATTAATGCTTATACACTCAAGGAAACAAAGATCAATAAAATGGGTGTAGGACTTAAATTTTCATTTCAGCAAAGGTTATACAAACATCTCTGGATTTTCGGGAAAGTGGATCCCTCGGTTATTTTCTACCGAAAACCCAATCTAGTAGGCACTTCCGACCCATCCATTATTTCGGTTACCAATTATGGCATAGGCATAAATTATAATATCAAAAAATAGAATATGGAAAAGTTTGAGTACAAAATTCTGAATATCAGTCGTCAGCACTTAAAAAGAGAGACTTTCCAGGAAGAGCTAATCTCCAAACTTAATGAGCTCGGGGAGCTGGGTTGGGATTAATCACCATTGAAGGGCTCACAGAGGCATCATTGTTGATGCAAGCAGGTCATACTGATGAAATCTTGTTTATTCTGAAAAGGAAGAAAAGATCCTGAGAGAAAAGTTTTCAGTTTTTCACTTCTTTGAACTTCTGATTTTTGATTTTTTCCTGAAGTTTGATAATTCCGCCTAACAAGGCTTCCGGGCGGGGTGGACAGCCGGGCACATATACATCTACAGGGATAATACGGTCAACTCCTTTTACCACATGATAGCCGTGTTCCCAGTAAGGACCACCGCAATTGGAACAGCTCCCCATTGATATCACATATTTGGGGTCGGCCATTTGTTCATAAAGTCTTTTTACCCTGTCAGCCATTTTGAAAGTTACTGTACCCGATATAATCATGAGGTCAGATTGACGGGGAGAGTTTCTTGGGAAAATCCCAAACCGTTCCAGGTCATAATTAGAGGCAAAAGTGGCCATCATTTCGATGGCACAACAGGCCAAACCAAACCCCATGGGCCAGAGACTGTTGGCTCTGGCCCAGTTGGTTAGTTCATCCAGTGAGGTCAAAATTACTTCCCCTTCACCGGTTTTTATTCTTTCGTGAGCTTCGAGTGTTTGTAAATCCATCAGTACTTTTCATTTAGTTTTCGGTACATTTCCTCACTCACCGGCGATTTAAATCTCAACTCTTTTTGTTGGGGTGTAATCCAATCCAGATGACCTTTTTTCCAGGCATACATTAAACCCAGAGCCAAAATCAAAACAAAAATCAACATTTCTACTCCGGCATATACAGCCCAAAGGCCGTTGGTTTCTTCAATGAGCCGGGCATCACCAAAAACCGTAGCCCAGGGAAAAAGTAAAACCAGCTCTACTTCGAAAAGCAGAAATACCAGTGCTACGATATAAAACCGTATGTTAAATGAGACATGAGCCGTACCTTCGGTTTCTTCACCTGATTCATAAACTGCGTTTTTCTCGGGGTTAGGCCTTGAGGGTCGCAACAACCACGACACACCTAAAACGAGCACTACCAATAATAGTGCAGCCAGAAAAAACAGTAAAACAAACCCAAACTGTGAAATCATGTAACCGATTTTTTACAAAATTAAAGTATTAATGCCTGTTCCCATAATTTATAGGCATTTTCATATTTGTCTTTTTCAGTACTTACAGGCTCGATGGTTTTCAGAATAGTCAGACCGCTCATGGCTTCTTTGATGTTTGAATAAACTTTGGCACCTACTCCGGCACCCAAAGCGGCACCTTTGGCACCATGTGTATCGTACATCTCGACAGGCACCTGGGTGGTATTCACCAATGTTTGGGTAAAGACATCACTTAAAAACATATTGGCTTGTCCTGCTCTGATTACGTTAGGTACCACCCCTAAGCTTAGCATAATATCGAAGCCATATTTAAATGAAAAAACGATACCTTCCTGGGCTGCCCTGAAAATATGAGCTTGTTTGTGCGTATTAAAATCCAATCCAAGCATTTGAGCCCCCACCAGTTTGTTTTGAAGCATTCGCTCAGCCCCGTTTCCAAAAGGCATCACGATGAGACCATCAGAACCTACTGAAATCTTGCGGGCTTCTTCGTTCATTTCTTGATAAGATTTACCACCGGCAACCTGTTCTTTGATCCAGCGATTCAAAATACCGGTTCCGTTGATACAAAGCAAAATTCCTATTCTCGAAAGGTTATTTTCGCCATGATTTACATGAGCAAAAGAATTGATTCTCGATAAGGGATCATAGCTGATTTTATCACTCACAGCATACACTACACCCGAAGTACCTGCAGTGGCGGCAATCTCACCCGGATTTACCACATTCAATGAAAAAGCATTATTGGGCTGGTCTCCGGCTTTATAGGCCACTACCGCCGAGGTACTTAAGCCAAGGCTTTCAGCCACATCAGCCCTGATATTCCCGTGAGAAGCAAAAACCGGAAGAATGGCAGGGATAATATCTTTAGTAAATCCAAAAGCTTTCAAAACGTCCTCGGAAAGCTGGTTTTTAGGAAAATCCCAGAAAATCCCTTCGGAAAGACCGGAAGCTGTGGTGGTAATTTCACCTGTAAGTTTCATAGCCAGAAAATCGCCCGGCAACATAATCTTGTCACATTTTTCGAAAATCTCCGGCTCATTTTCTTTCACCCATGCCAATTTGGCAGCGGTAAAGTTGCCGGGAGAGTTAAGCAATGAGCCCAGGGCTTTTTCTTTGCCGATGGCCTCAAATGCACTTTCGCCGTATTTTATAGCCCTGCTGTCACACCAAATGATGGAATGTCGCAATACATTTTGATTTTTGTCGACCATTACCAGACCATGCATCTGGTAAGAAATACCGATAGCAGTAATTTTCTTTCCGTCAATTTTTGCCGCTGATATGGCTTTTTTGATTGCTTGCTGCGAATACTCCCACCAGGTTTGAGGATCTTGCTCGGCCCAACCTTTCTGATGAGCGATAATTTCTGCTTCAGTTTCAGGATATTGTGCCGAGCTTAATTCATGTCCTGTGGCACTTTCAACGATGGAGGCTTTTATAGACGAAGTTCCGAGGTCTATACCAAGTAAAAACATTATTTTTTATATTTTATGAATAAATGAAAAGGTAAAAGCAAATTAAGTACGTAAAATCAATCCGGAAAACCACTTTTGTCAATTCCCGGAATGATTTTTAATGCATTTTTATAATAAATCTTCTTTAAAACATTATCAGCTAAGCCAATCCCATACATAGGCCAGAAAGCATGATATTTTTTATGGTATTGGAAATATTCGTCCTGCGTTTCCAGAACTCGGAAATACGTGGCATACTCAGAGGGCACCCAGGAATCTTTTCCAAATAAAATTCTATCCTGCCATTTGGTAAAAAACTTATTGGCGGTATGAGGCTGCCTGCCAATTTCGGCTATCACTGCCCCTATTTCTACATACATATTGGGCATTGCAGTAAGTAAACTATCCAATTTGCCTAGATTGTTGGGGTACCAGCCCATATGAGCCGAAATAAAAATAGTTTTGGGATGTTTTTTGATAATATTATGCTGTTGCTCAATAATTTGCTCAAAGCTATAATCTCCTTTTTCTACATCTCTTTTTCTTCCGGGGTGAGTTTTTAATTCAAGCCAACGCTCATTAAACTGGTTGATAGGTTGCCAGAAAGAGGCAGGATCGCCTGAATGTATCAAAACAGGAATACCCAGCTCACCTGCTTTTTTCCAAACCGCATCGATTCTGGGGTCATCAATTTTTACCAGACTCCCATCTGTATTTTTTACACTAAAACCCAGATTCTTGTAGATTTTCAAACCTTTTGCCCCTCTTATTTTTACATCTTCTTCTAATATTCTTGCTGCTTTTTCCGACCAGCCGGGTTCATTGATGGTATTGAAATCGACATTTGTAAAAATTACAAATCTACCTGGGTACAATTCAGCATTTTTAATGTTGTCAACTAAAGATTGTGTCGATTTTTTCTCATCGCTGGTCCAGCCTCTGCCACTCAGATTTACCATGATTTTCATATTGAGGGCATCCATATCGGGCAATAACTTATCGGTATTTTCTCTGGACTCACCCATAGCAAACTGGTGATTATGAACATCGATAAAGGGGAATTTGGAACGTACTTTAGGGTTATTTTCGACCACCAGAGTTGACTTGGGATCATACTCTTCGAAAGTAAGCTGACCTTTATTGTCTCCGATGGTTATTTGCTGGGCAAAACACATATTTCCGAGAATAATGCCCGGTAACAAGAATCGAAATCTTTTCATAATTGAGAATGGCCGAAATTTTTGTAAAGATAGTGAAATAGGTTTTTAGGTGGAATAAAATTATGTGGTAATTATGGATTTGACAATTAACCATAAAAAAAGAGGCATAAAGCCTCTTCATTTCCTATAAAATCAATTTTATCTCAAACTTTGATTTAATTTCTCCAGTACGTCCACGCCCGGACATAATTCTGCTTCAGTAAGGGTATTCAATGGTTTTTCGGTAGTATTGATCAATTCATTGAGCTCAACAGAATCATTGTCAATATATAAAAGACCCGTCAATATTTCATTTTTATCGTGGGCAATCTGTAAGGCACTTATGATGGAAAGCTTATCTTTGGGATCCCAGTTCTGGTTAAGTTTGTTTAATTTCAGAAATGTTCCGTCGTGCAATTCGACCAGATCTTCACCCTCGTATTCCAGCGTAATCTCTTCTTTAACCGGGACAAAATCAATACTTGAAAGGGCCTCATTATGCTCTCTTACATAATCATAGGACTTGGTTGAGCCTGCATTATTGTTAAAAGTAACGCAAGGCGACATCACATTGATAAACGAAAAACCTTTATGATTGATAGCGGCTTTAATCAGTGGAACCAACTGCGTTTTGTCGCCACTAAAACTCTGTGCCACATAGGTAGCCCCCAACTGTATTGCCAACGCACACATGTCAATACCCTCAAAAGTATTGGGAATCCCACCTTTTGAAATAGAACCATGGTCGGCAGTGGCAGAGTCCTGGCCTTTAGTGAGCCCATAGCAGCCATTGTTCATCACGATATAGGTCATGTTGAGGTTTCTTCTAACAGCATGAGCAAACTGCCCGAAGCCAATAGAGGCGGAGTCGCCATCGCCCGAAACACCTAAATAAATGAGGTCACGGTTGGCCAGATTGGCACCCGTAGCCACTGAAGGCATACGTCCATGCACCGAGTTAAATCCATGAGAGTTATTCAGGAAATAGGCAGGTGTTTTGGAGGAACAACCAATTCCGGACAGTTTTGCAACTTTATGAGGTTCGATGGCCATTTCGTAACATGCATCCACAATGGCTGCCGAAATGGAGTCGTGTCCACAACCCGCACAAAGGGTTGACAATGAACCTTCATAATATTGTCTGGAATATCCCAGTTTGTTTTTGGGAGAACGGGGATGGATAAACTTGGGTTTTATATATGACATTTCAATCTGAATTCAAAAAATTAAACAATTTGATCTATAATCATGTGAGCCGTGATTGGTGTTCCATCATAGTTTAACACTTTTTTCAGCTTTTTAGGATTTACTTCCAGTTCATTGATAAGTAAAGTTCGCATTTGAGCGTCCCGATTTTGCTCAACTACATAAACTACCTCATGGTTATCTACAAACTCGGCCACCTCTTCAACAAAAGGAAAACCTCTCAGACGCATGGCATTAACGTTCTTTCCGGTAGCTTTTAGCTCGTCGATGGCTTCTTCGGCAGCATAATTTGAGGTTCCAAAATATATCAAACCTATGTCTGACTTTTCTTCACAGTTGTAGCAAAGCGGCTTAGGCAACATTTTGGTGGCTGTCTTTATTTTTTTCACCAGCCTGTCCATTATTCTTACATAAGTGGGTGAATCCTCAGAATAAGCTGCTTTTTCATCATGAGAAGAACCTCTTGTAAAATAAGCTCCTTTAGAAGGATGCGTACCGGGTAGGGTACGATAAGGAATGCCATCGCCATCGTCATCCTGATATCTGCCCCAATTTTTATATTCCTCAAGTTGCTCGGCACTCAACACTTTGCCCCGGTTATATTTTCTATCGGGATTCCATTTGAAAGGTGCTGTCATATGCTCATTCATTCCGAGATCAAGATCAGTTAGCATCAATACCGGTGACTGGATCTGCTCGGCAATATCGAAGCAGTCTGCCATCATTTCAAAGCATTCGGTAGGTGTTGAAGGAATAAGAAATACATGCTTGGTATCTCCATGGGAGGCATAGGCTGCCATGAGTAAATCTGACTGCTGTGTACGTGTAGGCATTCCTGTAGAAGGGCCCGCCCGCTGCACATCTACCAACACTACAGGTATTTCGGAATAATAAGCCAAACCTAAAAACTCGTTCATCAAAGAGAGGCCGGGACCACTGGTTGCCGTAAAGGCACGTGCTCCGTTCCAGTTGGCTCCAATTGCCATACCTATGGCCGATAGCTCATCCTCTGATTGCACTATCGAAAAATTATTTTTACCCGTAACAGGATCTTTTCTAAACTTATGGGCATATTTTTCAAAAGAACTTATAACAGAAGTAGATGGCGTGATAGGATACCAGCTCACCACTGACGCTCCGCCATATACGGCACCCAAACCTGTGGCGGCATTTCCATCGATCATGATGGCATCTTTGACCAGGTCTCTTTTTTCTACCCTAAATGGCAATGGAAAATTAAAATTTTGCTCAACATAGTCGCTCCCCAATTGTAGGGCTTTCATATTAAGCGAAACCAGCTTTTCTTTTCCTTTAAATTGTTCAGAAAGCAAAACCTCTATCACTTCCAGTCTGATATCGAGCAATTTAGCCAATGCCCCTACATACATGATGTTTTTGAGCAATTGTTTTTGACGCGGATCAGAAAACTCCCGGTCGCAAATTTCCATTAAAGGTATTCCCAAAAAATGGATATCGGCTCTCCAGTGGCTTTCAGGCAGACTTTTAGTACTGTCAAATATCAAATATCCTCCTGATTTTACACTTTCGATATCTTTTTTCAAACTTTGCGGATTGACACTCACCATGAGGTCAATACCATCTTTTCTTCCAAGATAACCTTTCTCACTAACCCTTACTTCATACCAGGTGGGCAATCCCTGAATATTAGATGGGAAAATATTCTTTGCAGAAACAGGCACTCCCATTCTGAAAATAGATTTACCAAAAAGGGTATTGGCACTTGCCGACCCTGTACCATTGACATTGGCAAATCTTACCACAAAATCATTAATTCCAGTCATATCATCAAGCCGAAGCACCGGCTTTTGCAGTTTTATAAATAAATTTCTTCATATCCCAGGCAGCAGTTGGGCACCTCTCAGCACAAAGACCACAATGCAGACATACATCTTCATCTTTTACCATTACCCTGCCCGTTTTCAGTATATCCGACACCAAAATATCCTGAGAATCATTTATAGCCGGAATAATTAATTTGTTTCTCAAATCCGATTCAACTTCTTCATTTTCAGTGAAATTGATACATTTGGTAGGGCATATATCTCTGCATGCATCACATTCAATACATTTATCTTCAGTGAAAACAGTCTGCACATCACAATTTAGGCATCTTTCGGCTTCTTTGAAGGCAGTTTGCAAATCAAAACCCAATTCCACTTCTTTTTTAAGATTGGAAAGTGTAAGTTTTTTATCGGCCAATGGCACAACAAACCGATTATCATGATTGATAGCGTTACCATAACTCCATTCATGAATACCCATCTTGGTACTCATCAGATTGATATGAGGCTGAGGACGATCATTAAGATCTTTTCCCTGGCAATACAAATCAACTGAAATGGCAGCCTGATGTCCTTGTGCCACAGCTGTAATTACGTTTTTAGGACCGAAAGCAGCGTCACCACCAAAAAATACACCCGGAACTGTAGATGAAAGTGTCTTTTCATCTAATACTGGCAATCCCCATTTATCAAATTCCAGACCTAAATTATTCTCAATCCACTCGAAACGGTTATCCTGACCAATAGCAATAATCACGTCGTCAGCTTCAAAAAATGCATCGGGTTCACCGGTAGGTACAAGGGTACGTTTTCCATTGGCATCGTATTCGGCTTTAACGAGCTCAAAATACATTCCTTTTAGTTTTCCGTTTTCGGTCACGAAACTTTTGGGCACATGATTTTCGAAAATCGGAATATCTTCATGCATAGCATCTTCTATTTCCCAGGGAGATGCTTTCATGGTTTTAAACGGGCTTCTCACCAGCACCTTCACTTCTTCTCCACCCATCCGGCGGGAAGTACGGCAACAGTCCATGGCGGTATTACCACCACCGAGAACCAGGACTTTACGACCTATTTTATTTATATGCTCAAAGGTGACATTGGCGAGCCATTCGATTCCAACATGTACGTTGGCTTTGGCATCCCATCTTCCGGGTAAATCAGGAAGGTCTTTGCCTTTAGGGGCTCCGGAAGCAATAAAAACGGCATCATATTTTTTATCCAGAATTTCTTTCAGGCTGGTCACGTATTGGTTAAAGTGGGTCACAATACCCATATTCAGGATCAGATTAACCTCTGAATCGAGCACTTCATCAGGTAAACGGAAAGAAGGTATCTGAGTTCTCATCATTCCGCCTCCTTTTGACTGATCGTCATAAATGTGAATTTCATATCCCAGAGGAGCCAAATCACGTGCTACTGTCAAACCGGCTGGTCCGGCTCCTATTATGGCTATTTTCTTTCCGTTTTTTTGTTCGGGAATGGCTGGAATGTATTGCGAAATATCATCTTTGTTGTCGGCGGCCACTCTTTTCAATCTGCAAATGGCTACAGGTTCTTCCTCAACCCTTCCTCTCCGGCAAGCAGGTTCACAAGGGCGGTCACAGGTGCGACCAAGTATCCCGGGAAAAACATTTGATTCCCAGTTGACCATGTAGGCCTCGGTGTATTTTCCTTCTGCGATGAGCCTTATATAATGTGGCACAGGAGTGTGTGCCGGGCAAGCATATTGACAATCAACTACTTTGTGATAATATTCAGGATTCTGAACGTCGGTTGGTTTCATGTACCGAAAAATATAATTATTTATTTAAAGTTTTGTTGTTTTCCAAGTGGCTTCAAATATAGAAGGCAAGTTGAAATAAAAAAATATTAATGCTCATTTATTCATCTTTTTCATTCAAAAAAGACGTAAAAGTATAATTATTTGCCTGACTAATTATTCAGCTTATAAAAAAATGTAGCTTAATGATATGTTGTAATTTAATTAGTCGGAAAAACCATTTTGATTTGTTTGTTTTTCCCAAAAATAATGTAAAAAATAAGCCTACTTTCAATTTGGAATTAGAAAGTAGGCTTAAACAATGCCAAATCAACTTATGATTCAGACTCTTCAGCGTGTTTTTTATTATACTCATCGGTGAGTTTTTTCTGAATATCATAAGCAACGGGTGCATATTCAGCAAACTCAATACTGTATTTCGCCCTTCCCTGGCTGATTCCACGAAGGGTAGAAGAATAATCATGCATGTTGGCCAACGGAACCTTAGCTGTAATTTTCTGGAATTTACCTTCTGCATCAATTCCCTCAACAATACCCATCCTTACCTGAATATCGCCCATCACAGCACCCACATAATCGGCTGGACAAATGGTAACGAGCTTATACATAGGCTCCAGTAATTGGGGTTGTGCGTCAATAAAAGCCTGACGGAACGCTTGCGATCCTGCAATTTTGAATGAAATATCATTGCTATCAACCGGGTGCATTTTTCCATCAAATACACTCACTCTTACATCGCGGGCATAAGAACCGGTCAAAGGACCATTGTGCATTTTTTCCATGATACCTTTCAATATTGCTGGTAAGAAACGGGCATCAATCGCTCCGCCTACAATACAGTTGAAGAAAACGAGCTTCCCGCCCCAGTCGAGGTCGATTTCCTCTCTTCCCCTAACATTCAGGCCTTTAGGATCAGGCATACCCTCGTACCAGGGTTCTATTTTTATCGAAACTTCGCCAAACTGTCCTGCTCCCCCACTTTGTTTTTTATGACGATAAACTGCTTCAGCTGGAGCCTGGATGGTTTCTCTGTAAGGAATTTTTGGATTTTCAAGATGAATCTCCAATTTATGAATATTCTGGATTTTCCATTCCACCATCCTGAGGTGCAGGTCCCCCTGCACATGAATCAAAGTTTGTTTGAGCTCGGGCGATACTTCATAGAAAAATGAAGCATCCTCTTCTTTCATGACATGCAGGGCGTTGGAAAGTTTTTCTTCATCTCTCGGATTGACCGTCGAAATCGCCAGGGTCATATTTGGATAAGGAAATTGAATGGGTTCCAGCTCAAGATTAGCACCCTTTTCATGTAAGGTGTTGTTAACATGCGTTGACTTGAGTTTGATAGTGGCTCCAATATCCCCTGCCACAAGTTCTTCTACCTGAATCCTGTTATGGCCTTCTATTAATAATAATTGATTAAGTTTTTCTGTAACTCCTGTGTTTTCATTTACCAGTTCAGTTCCTGTTTTTACTTTTCCTGAAAAAACTTTAAATAAACTCAATTCCCCAATATGAGGTTCAATGATTGTTTTGAAAACAAAAATACAGGCAGGGCCATTGGGATCACATTTTAATTCTTTGCCTGATTTTGTAATTTGTGGTGGCATTTCACTGGCCGACGGGCATACATTATCAATGTAGCTCATTACCCTGCCTACGCCCATGTTTTGCTCAGCAGATGTACAAAAAACCGGGAAAATATCATGCTTGATCATTGAAGTGTGAAGGCCGTTTTTCATTTCCTCTTCTGAAAGCTCACCCTGATCGAAATATTTTTCCATCAAACCTTCGTCATTAGCGGCTATTGCCTCCACCAATTCCTGATGCAATTTTTCAGCTTTTTCTTTTTCTTCTGCCGGAATTGCTTTTTTCTCCGGTTTTCCTCCACCTGGTTTGTATTCATACATCACCATATTGAGTACGTCAATCATCTGATGATAATCCGGACCGGTTTTAACAGGATATTGAACAGCAACCACATTGGGTCCAAAGTGAGCTTTTGCTTCGGCAAGTGTACGGTCAAAATCGGCATTGGCTTTGTCGATATGATTAACCACAAAAAGCATCGGGGTTTTAAACTTCTCGGTATATTCCCATATAATATCTGTTCCTACTTCTACTCCCATTTCGGCGTTTAGCAGCATTACACCGGTATCAGCAACCCTGAGAGCACTTATAACTTCACCCACAAAGTCATCATACCCGGGAGTATCAATAATATTAATCTTATAGTCATGCCAGGTGGTATGCATCAAAGAGGCAAAAACCGAGCTTCCGCGTTTTTGCTCCAGTTCATGATAGTCACTTACGGTATTATTTTGGGAAACTGAACCTCTTCGGGTAATTGTTCCCGATTCGAATAGCATGCTTTCGGCAAAGGTAGTTTTACCTGAGCCGGCATGCCCAAGCAAGGCGATGTTGCGAACGTGGTTGGTATCAAATGCTGCCATAATTATAATATTTTTCTGGTTATCAATAATTTACAAAAATGAAGTAATCTGTTTTTTAATTCTGATGATTCAGGTAAAGGGTTTGATTTCTTGCATTTTATTAATATAAATGTAGATTTATCGACTAACAAAATAAAATAGTTTTGGTCATGTTTTTCTTTGATTTAGAATTGATTTTTATTTCACCAAGTTGAAAGTTAGGGTTTTAGTGGTAGTTTTGAAAAAAAATAATATTCATCAAATGAAAATGGTCAATTTACCGACTCTGATTCTGTTATCGGTAATGGTTGTTATAGCTATTTTTCAGATAGGAAGGGAGCTGTATTTCAGGAAAATCACCGCAGCGAGGATAAATTATCTGGTAGCCTCTATTCCACCCATAATTTTATTAAGTATTTACAATTATGGAAATCGAAGCTATTTGCTAATTTCTTTGGCCATAGGGCTTATTTTGCTGTTACCATATTTTAAAATACCTAAAAATCAACTGGCTATACCCGGCGTCAATGAAGAAAAACTTGAAAAAATACTTGATGAATACGGAAATGAAAAACTTGGAATAAGTCCTGAGGTTACTATCAAATACTACAGGGTCAATGAGGCCAATCTGGGATTCCGTACCCTTTCGCTGCCCTCCTGGCTCAATGATGACCAAATGGAGGACCTTGTTAATTTGCTTCGGCAAAAACACCGTTTCTACCAAAAAACTGACCTCTCTGAATTTTATAAAACCGGCTTATTATTTATAATGGTTTTCTATTTTATCTATCAGTCTAAAGGTCATATTTAACCCGTTTTATGCATTAGAAATTCTATTACGACCTTAAATTGCTGCAAATCAGTTTACTTCGGCGAGCTCAGTACGGGCTACAACCTATTTAAATTAAATCACCATAGCGGTGCTATGCTAATTGAATTTAAATGTCTGATTTATTGCAATTTAAGCTCTCTTTACGAAGTCCTAATGCATAAACAGGGTTTAATCTTTTATAAAAATCTTATCTCGAGAACACGCTGACCCATTTTTGAAGAAAACCTCCGATTTCTTTGTCTGAAAACAAGATTCTGACAGGCTTAAGCAAGAAACTATTATATACACCTGCTATGGGTTCCAGGTTGGTCTGAAAAGCTTTGCGGGTAATTGTAAATTCATAGTTTTGAGTCAGTATGTTGTAAACTATGATCCATTCCTCCATCAAAGAAACAACCGGTAACAATAAAACCCTTGGAGTATCGAGCAGCATATATTCTCTGTAATTGCGGGTGAGATTGAGATCAAAAAAATCATATTTGAGTAAGTCATGTTGAATTCCCAGCATTTCAAGCTCCTGTGATAGTTGTCTGAGTTTATTTTCAATTTTCCTCAAAGGCAAGGCTACCGGATTAAAATTTGCGAGCGATTTCCAGGATTTTTGTTCCAGATCAAAATATTCTGATACCTCAGGGGCAATATCAAGCTTGTAATCAAAAGATTTGAAACCTGGGGCAAAATAGCCCGGGTAAAAATATTCAAAGTGTTGGCTTTGAAGAAAAAGCACTTTTTGTAATAAGAGGAATTTACCCAAACTATACTTTTTATAATCAGGATCATAAAAGCTCACTATCCCTTGTGCAGCTTTTTCTCCTACATCAAATACCCCTGCCGCAATGAGTTTTCCCTGATCAAAAACCTCAACCAGCTTGCTCCTGAAAATATTAAAAATCTGGTAGTCAAGCAAAAGATGCTCCAGGGAATCGGTGGGGTTAAACTTTACTGATTCCTTGTATCTGAAATACAGATTTTCCAAATCCGGGGTAAGCGAAAAGTCAGAAAACTTGACTTCAAATTTATGACACTTTTTAAAAATCTTTTGTTGATTGGGAGAAAGCACAAAAGCATTAAGCCGTACTCTCAACCATAAAGCACTGTATTGTTTTTGATTAAAAGTGAGAAAATGCGTGGTAAACATGTTCTGCCCTAAACGAAACCATCCTTTTTCGAGATATTCATCAAGGGTAACGGGGCTAATAGATTCCAGATAATGAATTTCGGCGAGCTTCAGATAAAATAAATTTTACAAACAAAAATAAGTCAGGAAAGCAAAAAAGCCACTTTTACAAGTGGCTTTTTAACAAAATATCATAAGATTGATCAATTAGCAAACATTCTGAACACTAAGAACAAAGCAGCTGATAGTATCATCGAAACCGGTAAAGTCAATAACCAGGCAATGGCTATATTTTTGATAGTCCCGGGCTGAAGGTTTTTAATACCTTTTGAAGCAACCATAGAACCTGCTATACCTGAAGAAAGCGTATGCGTAGTACTCACGGGTAGTTTAAATCCTGAAGCAAGCCCGATGGTAATCGCAGCCACCAATTCAGCAGATGCTCCCTGGGCGTAAGTCAAATGTGATTTCCCGATTTTTTCACCCACGGTTACCACAATTCTCTTCCATCCGATCATAGTACCCAGACCTAAAGAAATTGAAATTAAAAGTATAACCCAGAATGGTGCGAAATCGGTTGCTTTCCTGATACCCTTTTCCTCTTTTGTGGCAGCTTTTGAGAGCACATCACGGTCTTCCTTGCTTAGTTTAACACTTTCATCAGCCAACAATTTCTTGGTATTACTCGAAACTTTTAAAATCGCTCCTCTCAATTCCAGCTTACCTGTGGTATCATTTGAAGTCTGGTTAACCACTGGCATCAAAAAAGCAATATTGGATTTAATCTCATTAATGTGTTTCATCTCCGAAGTCCCCAATCCTACAGTATCAACTTTAGAGACGATGGCTTCAATTTTGATTAAATCAGGCTCAATATCTTTGAGCTTTTTGGCACTGGTTATAGCAAAATAAGATGGTAAAACCCCAATCAATATCAACATCATCAGACCGATACCTTTCTGTCCATCATTTTTACCGTGGAAAAAGCTTACCAAAGTACAGGTTGAGATGAGAACTCCCCTTATCCAGCCCGGAGGGGTCTGATTTTTCTTTGGTTCTGAAAAAATTTGATTTCGGGCTTCCTTACTCACAGTTCTTCTCAGTATAAACATCAAGACTACCGCCAGCGTAAAGCCAATTAAAGGTGCCATCAATAATCCGGTAAAGATGTCCTTTACTTTGTCCCAGTTGATAGCTGCCGCACCTGTGTGGTTTTCAGGCAATAAGGCATATCCGAGCCCAACGCCCATAATGGCTCCAATCAAAGTATGAGAACTTGATGATGGCAAACCAAAATACCAGGTTCCGAAATTCCAGATGATGGCACTGAATAACATCGCCATTACCATTGAAATTGAATGATACACATTCTGGTCTATCAGAAGTTCGACGGGAAGAAGGTTTACTATGCTCATTCCTACGCCTACTCCACCCGTGATAACCCCGATGAAGTTCATCAGACCCGACCATACCACAGCTTGTGTGGGTTTGAGGGAATTGGTATAAATTACGGTAGCTACAGCATTAGCGGTATCGTGAAAACCATTGATAAATTCGAAAAAGCTCGCTGCCAGCAATGCAATAAACAGTAGTAAAAAAACATCGGTTTCTAATCCAAACATATGTAGTTTAATTAATGAGGTTTACTAATTCATATTGGTGGTGCAAATGTCAGCATAAAATTCGAAGCTACCCAATATTTTAGGCCCGCCAATGTTACCAAATTGTTAAGTTTCTTTAATGGCCAGCTGTCCACATGCGGCATCAATGTCTTTACCTCTGCTTCTGCGGATGTGCACATTAACCCGATTTTTCTCTAAAAATGCGGCAAATTCATCTATTTTATCTTTTTCGGCATTCTTAAATTCCGCCTCTGAGATGGGGTTATATTCGATGATATTGACTTTTGCAGGCACTTTTTTCCAGAACTTCAGCAAGTCCCCGGCGTCGTCAAGAGAGTCATTAAATCCATGAAAAACGATGTACTCAAAGGTGATGGTGTTTCCCGTTTTTTGATAGAAATAATTTAATGCCTCGGCCAGATTCTTCAATGAATTTGACTCGTTGATAGGCATAATCTGATTCCGCTTTTCGTCGTTGGCGGCATGAAGACTCAATGCGAGATTAAATTTCACGCCATCGTCTCCGAGTTTTTTGATCATTTTGGCTATACCCGCAGTGGATACTGTGATGCGTTTGGGTGACCAGTTAAGTCCCAGAGGTGAAGTGATATATTCCACAGATTTCAGCATGGCCTCGTAATTGAGCAAGGGCTCACCCATGCCCATATAAACAATATTGGTCAAAGGGGCGTTGAAATGCTCCTGAGCCTGATTTTTGATTAAAACCACCTGATCGTATATTTCGGCGGCATCGAGGTTTCGCTCTCTTTTCATATAACCTGTAGCACAAAACTTACAGGTTAGCGAGCAGCCTACTTGTGAAGAAATACAGGCGGTCATTCTGGTTTCAGTCGGAATCAACACCCCTTCTACCAAATGATTATCATGGAGCTTAAAACCCGATTTGATGGTTCCGTCGGTCGAAAACTGAGACTTATAAGTTACCACTGCATTTATTTCAAAAACTTCGGAAAGGGTTTCTCTGAGTTTTTGTGAAAGATTGGTCATGGCGTTGATATCTGTTACCGATTTTTGCCACAGCCATTCCATGATTTGCTTTGCCCTGAACTTTGGCTCATTTTTTTCTTTCAACCAGGATTCCAGGTCCTGCAAGTTTACCTTACGAAGGTCTTTTTTCATTCATCAAAAATTTGCACAAAATTCCGAATAATATTTCAATATTTACAATTGAATTTTAGTAGTGCAAAAAGCTAATATTTTGAGCAAAAGCTTGTTTTTATTTATTTTTTATTGTATTTTTCTCAGGAAAAAATGAATCTCAGGAAAATAATATGGCCGCCATTAATTTTTTTCATAATGTTTTTGATTATGAAAGAAGAGGTGATTGCTCAAAAAAAACAACCCAATGAGCGTTTTGGCTTTCATTTTAAAGGAAAAAGACAGCATATTTCCAGAATCCCCTTCGAAATCTATTCTAACTTAATCATTATCAAAGTACGTGTCGATGAGTCTGATACCCTCAATTTTATTTTTGACACTGGCGTGAGTTCTTTTATTATTACAGATCAGACAATTGCCAAGAAATTAAAATTAAATGTAACCCGAAGAGTAAGGATAAACGGAGCCGGAGAAAAGGATTATCTGGAAGGAAAGGTTTCTCTTGGACATAAAATAGATATTGGGGATATTCAGGCTTTGAAACAAAACCTAGTGGTGCTGGATGAAGATCTCCTGAAGTTGTCGGAATATATGGGCATCACGGTTCATGGCATATTTGGCCATGATTTGTTTGAAAGATTTGTGGTCAAAATTGACTTTGGAACCCGGAATATTTGGTTTGAAGAACCTTCTAAGTTTAAAATCAAAAAATCAATGGGTGAGGTATATCCGCTCATAGTAACCCAATCAAAGCCCTATCTTGAAGATCTTCAAATTGCCCAGAATGGACACGATTTCCAAAAATTGAGGTTATTGGTAGATACAGGGGCAGGTCATGCATTGTTATTAAATACACAAGATAACCCACCCATTTATTTACCCGATAAGGTGATAAGGGCCAATTTGGGTCGGGGGCTAAACGGTGAGATTGACGGAAATATTGGCAGAATAAAAAAGTTTAAAATCGGAAAATTTGAATTTGATGACGTGCTGGCCTCTTTTCCTGACAGTCTGGCTTTTAGTGTAAAATTTGGAGAAGAAACAAGTAACCGTCAGGGAAGCATAGGAGGTGAATTCCTCCGGAGATTTGTGCTTACATTTAACTACCAAAAGGGGTATCTGATTATGAAGCCCTTAAAAAGTAAGTACCGGGAAACTTTTGAACATGATATGAGTGGGCTGGAGGTTAGAGTCAAGGGCGACAACCTCGATAAATTTGTGATAACTTTTGTTACGCCGGGTTCTCAAGCCGACCTGGCTGGTTTGCAGGAAAATGATGAGATTATTTTTATCAATAACAAACATGCCAAAACCCAGACCATCAATGACATCTACCGGCTGTTGAGCAAAAAAGAAGGAACCGATATCGAAATATTTTATCGTAGAGGACCCGCTTTAAACTTTGCCTATTTCAAACTAAAAAGGATTATTTAAAATCGGTAAAATAGATTTAAACCCAGTCCTCGAATCCCCAGATACGGAACAGGCTTTATTGATTTTATTTCGGCTTTATCATCCACCAAAGTCCTTGAAAAATAAGTATCAGAAAGCCCAAATCGCTCCTGTATTTTATCCAGAATATATTGCTTTTCTTCTTGATTGAGTTGTTTTAGAGCTGCATTTTGAGCGACCGCATAAAATTCTTTGGCTTTTCCGAAGTGTGGGCCAATAATTACAAAATCTACGCCGAGTCGTCTCCAGTTAAATTGTTTCCCAATCAAAATACCTGCAGAATAGGTCTTAAATGTAAAATCAACAGGCACTTTGATGTCAGTAGCATATGTTTTATATTTTACGGCAAGGTTGGCCGGTACGGTCATATCAAAATCCTCATATTGCCCGATCGCTGAAACAAATAAGCGGTTTTTCTTTTTACCTATATAATACCTGAGCTCCGGTGAATACCCTTTCATTCCAAGTTTGGCTTCATCCATGAAAATATTTTCAAACTTGATACCTGTAAGACCAAGGCCATGTTTTTTAGCAAGATTATCAATCGTTTCTCCGGCAGGAATCAATTTTTTGGGTCTATAAAAAAAAGTATTATTAAAAGCCAGATGCTTACCGATTGCCAACTCATACTGTGCAGAATACAATTGCGAAACCGGCCCAAGCGTATTAAATTTTATGGCGTTTTTATAGTTGTCCTGAGCAAAAGTAGCGACTGGAACCAGTAGCAAACATACAAGGATTTTTCGTAGCATTCAGATGATTTTTTGGGTTAAAACTTTTTCAAAAATTTCCAGAGATTCTGATTTAAACTCCAGATGTGTTACCAGGCGGATGTGAGCCGGCCCAAACTGTACCGCAAGAATTCCATTTTCAGCAAGTTTTCTAAGCATAACTTCAGGAGATAACGTAGCCTCCAGCTCAAATATTACAATATTGGTATCTATAGGAAGAATATCTTTTACATAGCTTGCCTTTTCAAGTATCTTGCCTAAAGCCTTCGCATTAAGATGGTCATTTTTTAGTCTTTCTATATTATTTTCAAGAGCAAAAATTCCGGCTGCTGCGAGAAATCCGGCCTGACGCCAGCCACCTCCCATTGATTTACGGATTCTTCGTGCCTTTTTTATGGTGTCGGCACTTCCCAAAAGCAAAGATCCTACCGGTGCTCCAAGGCCTTTGGAAAGACATATTGAAATGGTGTCAAATACCTTTCCATAATCCTGCGGACTTTCAGAGGTTTCCACCAAAGCATTAAAAAGTCTTGCTCCATCTAAATGCAGCCTAAGATTTTTTTCAATACAAACCTGTTTGATTTTTTTTATTTCCGAAAAATCATAGATGGCTCCGCCACCTTTATTCATAGTGTTTTCAAGAGAAACCAATGCACTTAGTGGCAAATGAATGTCTTCGGGGTTGTTAAATGCCGCCAAAACTTGCCCTGCGTTGATTCTACCCCTGTCACCATCCAAAAGTTTTACAGAAGAAAAACTATTTTGTGCTACGCCCCCCCCCTCATAAAGGTAAATGTGCGAGTTTTTATCACAAATAACCTCTGCTCCGGGGAACGTCTGTGCTTTGATAGCGATCTGGTTGGTCATAGTGCCGGATGTGGCAAACATGGCGGCTTCCATACCAAACATTCCTGCTGCCTTTTGTTCAAGTTTCTTCACTGTGGGATCATCACCAAAAACATCATCGCCTACTTCTGCCGAAAGCATGGCTTCGAGCATTTCTGGGGTAGGTTTGGTAATGGTATCACTTCTGAGGTCAATCATTCTGCATTATTTGTAAAGTGCAAATTTATGGATTTTTGGGTTAGGTAATATTTTAAAATTATTGGTTTTTATGGTTATTGAGAAATTGTACCATTTATATTTTGTGAAAATTTCTTCAAAAATTATGAATCAAAATTTTTCAGCAAAACATTTTCCGATTTTCAATGAATAAAAAATATTTAGAGAATCAGCAAAGACAATTTTAAACACTTTCTTAACGAGCAATTTCAAAAATTAATAGATAGGCTTGAAAAACTTTCAATTAATCCAAAAACACGACCAAAATCATCTTTATAGTTGTCTTAATTTCATTTTTTAAGAAAATTAATATCTTATTTTCGTAGCAAATTATTTAATATTCATGCTGTTTTCACCGGCTATGAAAAAGGGGATTCCACCCTACCCCTAAAGTCTGGAGGATTATCCGAATTCTTCATTAGAAAGATTTTTTCTTCATCAATAATCAATAAATTTTATGTCACAATCGCTCATCTATCTCATACCATTTTTTGGTGTTTTGGGATTATTATTTGTATTGTTAAAATCTTTTTGGATCATAAAACAAGACTCAGGAACTGATGCCATGAACAAAATAGGGATGGCTATCGAAACCGGGGCCCTGGCATTTTTAAAGGCACAATACCGGGTCTTGCTTATTTTTGTGATTTTGGTAGGTGCTCTTTTGGCCTGGAGTGCTTATGGTCAGGAAAATACCCATTATCTAATTGCTATTTCATTTATCGTTGGAGCACTGTGTTCTGCAATCTCAGGATATATAGGCATGCGAATAGCCACAAAAGCCAATGTCAGAACCACTAATGCGGCACGATTGAGTCTTGGCAAAGCACTTCAGGTTGCATTTGCAGGTGGTAGCGTGATGGGCATAGGGGTGGTTAGTCTCGGCATTCTTGGTCTGGGATTACTATTACTCATTTACATAGGTCTGGGTTGGGAACCCCTGAAAGTCATCAATGTAATCACCGGGTTCTCATTTGGAGCCTCCTCGATTGCCTTATTTGCACGCGTAGGAGGTGGCATATACACCAAAGCGGCAGATGTAGGTGCTGATCTGGTAGGAAAAGTTGAAGCCGGAATACCTGAAGATCACCCGCTAAATCCTGCAACAATCGCTGATAATGTAGGTGACAATGTCGGTGACATAGCAGGTATGGGTGCTGACCTCTTCGAATCTTTTGTGGGTGCTATTGTAGGTACCATGGTGCTGGGAGCAGCATTTGTTGGGCTTTCAGGATTCGAAAACACCAATGAATTCAATGGGCTCAATGCGGTATTGCTTCCTTTGATTTTAGGCGGCGTTGGAATCCTGACTTCTGTGGCCGGGACATTCTTTGTAAGGGTAAAAGAAGGAGGTGATCCTCAAAAAGCTTTGAACACCGGAGAATTCTTGTCTTCATTTGCTATGCTGGTGGCCACCTATCTGATTACCAAATTTATGTTGCCTGAACAATGGACTGATTCGTCAGGAATAGCCTATAGCAGCCTTGGTGTTTTCTGGGCGGTCATTTTTGGGCTGGGCGGAGGATTACTAATCGGAATCATCACTGAATTTTATACCGGCTCCGATTCAAAACCTGTAAAAGCCCTTGCAAAACAATCAATTACGGGCTCCGCTACCAATATCATTGCCGGTCTGGGTTTAGGAATGCAATCTACTGCTTTGCCAATCATTGTTTTGTCGATTGCGATTTTGGGAGCACATCACTTTGCAGGGCTTTACGGAATCGCCATAGCTGCGGTAGGTATGCTTTCCAATACAGGTATTCAGCTGGCCGTTGATGCGTATGGCCCGATTTCAGACAATGCCGGAGGAATTGCCGAAATGAGCGAGTTGCCTAAAGAAGTCCGCCATCGTACTGATAAGCTTGATGCGGTTGGCAATACTACTGCCGCTATCGGCAAAGGTTTCGCGATTGGTTCTGCCGCACTTACAGCTTTGGCATTGTTTGCAGCTTATATGCAAACCGCCCACATTTCAAGCATAGATGTATCAAAACCAATAGTTACCGTAGGATTGTTTTTGGGAAGTATGTTGCCTTATTTGTTTTCATCATTGTCAATGAATGCCGTTGGGAAAGCAGCTATGGATATGATTAAAGAGGTAAGAAGGCAATTTGCGGAAATTCCGGCCCTAAAAGCCGCACTCGAAGTAATCAGAAGAAATGGAGAGACTGAATACAGCGAATGGTCTCCTGATGATCAGAAAGTATTTGATGATGCCCATGGTAAAGCTGAATACAGCAAATGCGTAGAAATATCAACCAAAGCCTCCATCAGAGAGATGATTTTGCCGGGTATCATTGCGGTAGTTTCGCCAATAATCATTGGATTTTTTGGAGGAAAGGAAATGCTGGGAGGATTGCTGGCCGGGGTAACTGCCAGCGGCGTGTTGATGGCTATTTTCCAATCCAATGCGGGTGGAGCCTGGGATAACGCCAAAAAGCTTTTTGAAGAAGGCTTTGAAATAGATGGCAAAAAATATTTTAAGGGCTCAGAACCCCATAAAGCCGGGGTGGTAGGGGATACCGTTGGGGATCCATTTAAAGATACTTCGGGTCCTTCACTTAATATTCTGCTAAAACTTATTTCGGTGATAGCACTGGTCATTGCACCGTTTTTGTGAGAAACATAGATCAGGCTCAAAAATGGGCCTGATCTAAATTTTTCAATTCTTCTGTATTTCATATAAATCACAATGCTTTTTTCAAATACCTTCCGATAAAAACAAATCCGAAAGTAGCTACCAAGCTCAAACTTCCGAGTACAATCCACAAAGCCTGGAAACCGAACTTATCAATAACCTGAGTACTCAAAAAAGGCGAAAACACGCTCGCAATGGCCCAGGTCATAGAATATAGCCCCGAATAAGCTCCTCTGTTTTGTGGTGTGGCACGTTCCAAACTAAAGGTATTCATATACGGCATGGCAAATATCTCGGAGAATGTGGCAAAGACAATTCCCAGCATAAGCAACCAATAATTATGAGTAAAAGCAAAAAAAACAAAATTGATAACCACCAGAAATACTCCAAAACTTATAAGTCTAAGCTTCTGATATTTTCCATCTATTTTTGCGATTAAAAACATTTCGATTAAAACTACCAGAAGCCCATTTACACCTAAAAGTAATCCTATTTCTTGCTCAGAAAAGCCACAATCCCTTTTGAAAAATAACGGGCCTATGGTAAATATTTGGAAAAATGCAATGGCATAAAAGGTAACAAAAACGATAAATACCACAAAAATCCGATCTTTCAAAACCGATTCTCTTGAAGTAATGTTAACTATTTTCCGATCTCTTTTTTTATGTGATTTTCTTAAAAACAATAATACCAAACCTGCAGCCATAATATTGGTAAATCCATCTACGTAAAACAGCCATTTGTAATTGATTGCGGCCAAAAAACCACCCAAAGCAGGGCCAATTGACCAACCCAGGTTAATGGCCAGCCTAACCAATGAAACCGATCTGGTGAAGTTTTGGTGATTGGAAAACTCAGCAATAGAAGCATTATTAGCGGGTCGGTAAGCTTCTCCTGTTACGCTAAGGAAGAAAGCCAGAATTATTAATGTTGGAAAATGTTGGGTCTGGACAGTCACCAAAAACATGATTCCTCCAATGAAAAGGCTGAAAAATTGCACCGGAAAATTCCCTAAAATATCAGTCAGTTTACCGCCTAGCCAGGTACCTGTGAGAGAACCTACACCATAAGCGGCCAAAATAAATCCTGCATCGATTAGGCTAAAATGTAATTCCTGAGTCAGATAAACACTCAAAAAAGCCACGACCATCGTGCCGCTACGATTAATAAACATCACCGCTGACAACAACCAAACCTCTCGCGAAAGACCTCCGAATGTATTTTTTAGAATTTGTTTCAATATCAAATAGGATGCGAACCCAAAATTAGACTTTAAATTTTTCAAATCTTTATATTGAAAATAATCCTGACGATTTATGTAATAATCTATCTTGATTATCCACTATAATTCAGAAATGATTCAATTTATGATTACCATTGAAAGAGAAACTTAACTCAGCAAAAGATATTTTGGTTTCAAAAATAGTAATACCTTTTCTCATTTAAATTTCAAGGCCTTAAAACCGTTTTGCCAATCATTACTTTCTCAATTTCTTTGCGGTTCATGAGTTCTTTTCGAGCCCGAGAATTGGCAAACATCATTGCCTGGTCATCATAGTGTTTATTCATGAAATAGCCCGATTGCCCCGTAGGATTGATACTGGTTCCTCCTTCAGGATTTCCAAAGTCAACGATTCTTCTCAATGCCGGACCGTAAACCACGTTATATTTTCCGGTGGAATCCACTCTAAAATCAAGGTTATTAATGGTGCTTTTACCTCCCGGAGCGGGTATAGGGCCCACACTGAAATACTTTCCAACCAAAGGCAATATTCCCATCGGGTGAGGATGCGTAAGTGTATGTACTTTTTCCCATTTCCATTGGTTCATATCGGTTCCTAGTTGTTTTTCAAGATCAACTATAGCCTGATTAAAAGCTTGGGACAGCACCTCTTTTCGGGTTTCTTTGTTGGTTGTATTAATGTTATCCCACCATTTAGAGGTTTCATTTTTAAATAAACCTGCTCTGCCATGATCCCAAAGAATATTTAATCGTAACAAATCAAAATAACTTTCACCTACCTCATCTTTTAGTAAATATTCATCTATCCTATACACAAAACGATAATAAATGACCGGAGCTATATCAGACATTTGATGGGCTCCACTCCAGTTTCTCAATATTTCGAGGGCTTTTTTCCCATTCTCTGATTTAACCTGTGTGTCAAATACCGGAATGATTTCTTTAATCAAACCTGCTTCAATTGGATTGGAAATATCATTTATTACATCCCTGACTTCAGTAGCGGTCCAGTTATTTTTATTCGTATATATCAAACTTTTTATCCTTGCTGCCCTGTCAACCGGTACATAGTAACCCGGTACATAAACTCCGTTTCTCGATTCAGGTTGATTGTTTGCGGTGTACAAAACATTACCTTCCGGATTTAAAATCTGTGGATTTTCCCTAAAATCATACCAACCTAAAGGCTCATCTTTGCCTGATGCACCATCTAAAACCAGGCGTGGATTTACATGGGGTGGTCTTTTGATTAATTTGGCTGTAGCCCACCAGGCGATATTCCCATCGGTATCGGCCCACATTACATTGAGGCCGGGCGAATGAATGAGTTTTACAGATTGTTCACATTCTTTAGCATTTCCGGCTTTAGCCATGCCATAGCATGCCTCCATGTTTCGGGACAATGCTTTAAAATAAGTCCAAAATACTGAAATGGGGGCTTTTTGATCGGTAAATGGTGCCACCAGCTCTTTGGTTTTCATCACGTCGCTGATTAAGACTCCATGCCTTGACTCCCGGACCTTCATCAGAAAATCAGCCTGCCCCTTAATTTTAATTTGCTCTTCTCTTACCTTCAAATCTTCCCAATGGTCCTGAAACCAGACCTGATTTTGGTTAGCAGGGTTTATTTTTTCCCGGTAAAAATCCATTTCATCGTTTAGAAACATTGTAAGCCCCCATCCACCTTTTTCATTATGGCCCAATAATGCAAATGGAACGCCTGCCAGGAAATTGCCATAAAACTTAAATCCGGGACATTCTAAATGTGCCTCATACCACACCGAAGGTTGAGAAAATCCAATATGTGTGTCATTTGAAAAAATGGGTTTCCCGGATTTCGTTTTTTTGCCTCCGATAATCCATCCATTTGACCCTTTTAATGGTGGTGAGGGAATCAGGCTTTCAATTTTTGCCAATCTAAGATTCAAATCCATCAAATTATTCTTTGCCAGCCGATCAACTGGAATTTTGGGTTCATCTATGGTAGTATTTACCCCTAAATCTGCCAAATAGTTTCCTCCTAATTTCGCGTTGATATATTCGGTAATCGCTTCCACTCTGAATGCCTCCATAAATGTATAAGACATGTAACCAACTATCATTTCGGAGTCTTCCAGTGTAAATTCGGCTTTTGGAATACCTGCCAGTGTAAACTCAATCGGGGTTTTTCCGGTCTTGATATATTGATTTATCCCTTTCACATAGGCTTTGGCATTTTTTACAAAAGCAGCATTAGGTTGGCTATTGTAAACAGAATCCACCACTTTTTTAGCATAGTTTTTAAAACCGAGAGACCTGAAAAACTGGTCCACCTCCAGCATATCTTTTCCAAAAACCTCTGAAAGTCTTCCACCTGAAACTCTTCTGAGCATTTCCATCTGAAATAATCTGTCCTGAGCATGAATATACCCCAGTGCCTGCCATAAATCTTCTTCGTTTTGGGCATAAATATGCGGAATGGCATAATCATCAAACAATACCTCGACTTCTGATTTAATACCCGGAATTTTCACTTCAGCATTGTAGTCAGGCTGAAGTGATTTTAAATAGAAAAAAACTCCGATAGCTGATGCAATAATTACAAAAAGAAGTACCCAGAGAAGGCGTTTGATCCATTTCATGGTGATAATTTGGTTTTTTAAGGTTGATGGGGCAATTTACAGAATCTTTGTATATTTGATGTGAAAACTAACCCTAAAATTGTTTACCAAACCATGAAAAACCTTTTTCGATTTTCCGTAATTATTTTGATTTCTATATTTTCAGGATCAACCAATGCTCAGGAATTTAGAGATGTGCCAGAGAATAAATCTGTTATTATTGATGGTGTGGAATATTTTTATGAAATAACCAATGAAAGTAAAGTCAAAGAATACAACCGTTTTGAACTTACAATTTCGGCCAAAAATGTAAGTGGTTGCCAGCTTATTTACATTAATCAAAATAAAATATTATCTTTTTTTGAGGGTGATCCATCAGCCATAGCCCGATTTGAGTGTATCAATGCAAACGGAAAAAGACTTACTTCAAAAGGAGGAAACTTAAAAGCCAGACCTTTCTATGTGCCCTATTCAAGAACCGAAAAAACTGCTGATGGTAAAACCAGAACCATAAATGAAAATATTCAGGGGGGATATATTTTCCCGCATGGCCGAACAATTTCAAATAGTTTTATTGTGCTCACCGATGAGGGCCGGCCAAAATTCAAAGTCAGAACTCAGAATTTCACTGATCTAACTAATACTGCCAATTAAAAGGAAAGATATTTGGAGAATTCCAGGCCTGATTGGGGGTGGACCACCAACAGAGGTCTGAAATAGGTTTCTGAAAATAAAATTTGGTCAATCAAAAATTCGCTCATTTCTCTGTATTTCTACGGTATGGGTTAATCCTTGAAATGAATATTAATGTTGTCGACAAATGATTGGTTTATTTCCTCCAGAAAAAATAAAAAGGTGTACCAGAAAAAATTAAAAATAATCCAAATAGAGCCTCCTTGGGTTGATTGAAAATCGTGATTATCAAAAGTAGAATGCAGAAAATCACAAAGATGGCAGGAATGAAAGGATAAAATGGAACCCGATAATTTCTTTCCTCATCAGGAGCTTTAATCCTTAAAATAATAACCCCGAGAGCAGTGGCTCCATAATAAATAAAGGACGCAAACACCAGCATATCAGTGAGTTGATCAAAACTACCTGACCACACCAAAAGCACGGACCAAAACGCCTGCAACCATAAGGCCACATCAGGTGTATGATATTTTTTGTGCACAGAATCTGCCTTTTTGAAAAACAAACCATCTCTGGCCATGGCGTACAAGATCCTTGCCGACATGAGTATGGAGCTATTAGTAGAGTTAAGCGTAGTAACCACTATCAATGCTGCAATGAAGACTCCTCCAACGCCCACCCAAAGCGTATTGGCCACTTCTATGGCGGCTATTTTATTGGGAGAATCATTCAAATCTATAAAAAAATCAATAGGCAGCGTGAAAGCAAATACCACATTCAACAATACGTAAATGGCTATTACTATCAAAGTGCCAAATGTCAAAGCTAAGGGTAGATTTTTCCTGGGATTTTTCACCTCCTCGCCTATATACCCTATATGGTTCCAGCCTTCATAACCCCAAAATGCACCCAAACTCGCAATAGTCATGGCTTTCAAAATCCCCCACCCTTCCAGTTTCGAATGGTCAAAATTCATACTTTTTTGAGTTAGATTTGTCCAGTTTCCTATTCCAGAACCTAATCCAAATACTATAAAAATCAGAACTGCGGCAAACATAAGGTAGGTCAAGCCATTACTTAGTTTTTCGGCCACAGTCACCCCACGGAAATTGAACCAGGTCAAAATTAAAATCAATCCTGAAGCAATGATTTTTATGGAAGCATTTTCAAGAAAATTTATTCCAAAAAGATTAAATTCATAGGCTATGACAGGAAAATGTACCAAACTATTGAGAGATTCTGCAAAAATATAGGCCAATGCAGCGATGGCTGCTGACTTCATGACTGTAAAATTGCCCCAGCCATAGGTGAAGGCAAAAAAACGTCCGTAGATTTTTTGAAAATATTGATATTCTCCGCCACTGTTGGGATACATACTTGCCATTTCAGCGGTGGATAAAGCTCCAAACAGACTAATGATTCCGGCCAATATCCAGCAAAGAATCAGCAGAACAGGCGAACCTAACTCAGCGGACATCGGAGCGATTTTCTTAAAAACGCCCGAGCCCACAATCACACTCACCACCAGAACACTGGCAGATCTTAATCCAATTTTTGCTTCTAGTCTGGTCATTTGAGGGCTTTTAGGCTTCTGCCAAAATTAAAATTTTTGAAATCCAAATCCAGGCTTTGGGTTTATTTTCATAAATCCATCTTCAACTGCAAATCCGCCTGTCACCAAATCTTCGGCAAGATCAAAACTACCGTCGAGGTCAATATATTTGGTGTTAGGACAGCAATATGCCGCATGCAAAGCCGCTGTGATGCTGACGATACTTTCATCATTACAACCCCAAAACAAATCTATCCCGGCATTTTGAGCAATATTAGCTATCTCAAAAGCCCCCTTCAACCCTCCGCATTTCATGAGTTTAATATTATAAATCCCAAATGGCTGTGGATCTGAGGCATATTTCAGTGCATATCGGGCATTTTTCATAGATTCATCGCCACAAAGCAGACTTCTGATATTTTCATCTAATTTTCTTAGCTCATCTTCCTGACCAACCGGCAGTGGTTGCTCGATTAACTCCAGTCCAAGTTTTGCGGTTTGTTCCACGAATCTTATCAAATCAGGGGTACTATAACCTTGATTGGCATCGACTCTTATGTTGAAACTTTTGCCAAACTTCTCATATAACAGTTTGAGTCTTTCAATATCCTCTTCTACATTATGACCGGTTTTCACCTTTAATATTTTGAATCCCAACTTTTTATATTCTTCCGCTTCTTTCAAAGCCTCGGCCGCACTCATAATTCCGATGGTTACAGAAGTGGGCAAAGACTTAATTTTCTGACCATAAAAATCAGCCACCGAAACACCCAAATATTTACCAAAAGCATCATGCAATGCGATATCAATGGCAGCCTGAGTACCGGGCAGATTGGGGAAAAACTGATGGGTTTCAAATATAATTTGCTGAAAATGACGGATATCCCGACCAACCAAATTTTGAACAAATTCGTTATTCAGGTTTCTTATAGTTTGGCCCGAGGTCTCTCCTACCACTTCCTCGGCCGGACTAGCGGAGCCTATACCTACAATTCCATTTTCTAATTCTATCTCCAAAAAAACAAGCTCTACGTCTGTAAAAGTATTGTAGGCAATGGTGTAAGGCTTGGTTAATGGCAGATGTTTTAGATAGGGTTTTATGTTTTTAATTTTCATTTTCAGAAACCTTTTTTGATCAAAATCTAAAGGCTATTTAATTCACTTAAATAAATCCTTTACTTAGATATCCCTTGCGGCTTCGACAAGCTCAGCCTGACATATTTTTTACAAATTCTTTAAAACAGGTAATAATTTTTCAACTCCTTGTTGAATAGGTAAAAGAACCGGTATTTTTAATTTTTCCTCATAAAAATGCTGAAAATCAATTGCTTCGGTATCAGTACATTTTTCAGTATGAAGAGCGAGGGCAATGACCTCTGAACCCAATTTTTCTATTAGTTCGATCTCAGATTCTACACTTGGAATTTCGCCCCAATGTTCATCATCATCGAAATATTTTCGTTTGGGTGAATGAAGCAAAACCACATTTTTAGCATTTCCGGAAATCAGATATTCAAATCCACATGGACCGCTGGGATTACGAAGGGAGGACTGCCCTTCAAGAAAGATAAAGTCTGCCTCTGTTTGTTTCCAGGCAGTTACAATGGCATGTTCAAGTTCTCCTGAAACAAAATCATTCAAAGTAGAATCAAAAATAAATCCGTATTTCCCGCCCTGTAACCAGCCGGTTTGACCTGTGTACACCATCTCAGCTTTCAGGTCGTTTTTTCTGCACATTTGTGTGAGCATCCGGGCAGTAGTTCGCTTGCCCATAGCACAATCCATGCCCATCACTGCGATGATTTTGGATTTCACTTTGAAAATATCCCCCGTCCAGAAATTCAGTTCTTCTCTCTTTTTTGGTTTTCTGACATCCGTAAGACTTACTCCATAAAATTGAGCAAGGTCCACCAGTTCCGGTTTATCATTGAGATATTCGTGCAAGCCGTTAACTATCGAAATTTTACTTTTTATGGCCTTTTTGATAACCTGAAGCATATCAGGGGGCAAAACTCCTCCAACGGTTGCAACTCCAATTACAAGGGTTTCAATATTCTCAAGCTTATCAAAAGCGTCCTGAAAATCACCGAATACCGGAATGTTTCTATGTTTCCCATCCAAAATCTCACCGGCATCTTTTCCGGCTGTTTCGGGGCAATCAACCACCCCAATGATCTCAAATCTTTCAGTACCCCGTATCAGTCCATGGGCGGTTTTTGCATCATTTTTTACTAAAAGACCATCGGTCAATACTATCGCTCTACTCATTTATCTTTCTTTTTATCAATACTCCGGGATAAACCCCTGTGGGTTTATTATTTTCTAAAACTAATTCACCATTTACCCAAACCTTCATGATTCCGCTGCTCAATGCTTTTCCATCTTTAATATCAGCATTGTCAATTACTGTTTCAGGATCAAACAACACAAGGTCGGCATATCTTCCCGGCTCAATGATTCCCCTGTCTTGAATCCCAAGATTTTCGGCCGTCAGCCCGGTCATTTTATAGATTGCTGTCTCCAAAGAAAGCAATTTTTGCTCTCTTACATACCTTCCCAAAACCCTGGTGAAAGTGCCATGTCCGCGAGGATGCCCTGACGAGGAACCATCAGAACAAATATTGGTCTGCGGCCACGAAATAAAATTGGCTATATCTTTATCATCCATGGCTTTAGCCATAATGGTTTCTATTCCTTCATCAAAATCAGGATATTTTTCTTCAAACTCAGCAGCTTCGGCTATCAGCTTCATCAGCGTTTCTGAGGGCTTTTCATTTCTGATTGCTGCAATTTCCGAAATAGTTTTTCCGGCAAAGGTCTTTTCTGGTGCATATCTTACCAAAACAGACATTGAAGGATCAAAAAGCTGATTAACAGCAAATTCCGCACTTTCTGGATTGGTATAGTCCCGGTTTGGGAACAAAACTCTAAGGGTTGAATTCCAGAAATTATAAGGATAGCAGTCTGCGGTAATATTAATGCCTTCCGAGCGTGCCTTTTGAAGTTTGGCTAGTACCTCCACCGATTTTCCCCACTGATCTTTTTTAGCAATTTTTATATGAGATATTTGTACAGGCATCCCGGTTTGTCTGCCAATATTTATGATTTCATCCATGGCTTCCACAAAATTCACATCCTCACTTCTGATATGACTCATGTATCTGCCCCCATACTTAGCAGCCACTTTTGCGAGCTCTAGTACCTCGTCTTTATTAGAAAAAAAAGCCGATTCATACTCTAAACCGGTATTAAGTCCTAATGATCCTTTTTTCATTTCCTGCTCCAGATAGCCTTTCATTTTTTCAACTTCTTCTGGTTTGGCAGTCCTGAACAGGCTCTTGACACCCATCGCTTTACCCCGCAGTGTGGAATGACCGGTATAAGAAGCCACATTTATCGCTACCGGATGGTTTTTTATGTCAGATTCAAGGGTGTCCATTGGATAACTACCTCCGTCCTGACCAATTACAATCGTGGTAATTCCCTGATTGGTGGCAGGCAAACCGGTAGGATTCTTGCTCAAACCTCCATAGTGATGACTGTGCGAGTCAATAAAACCTGGAGCAAGAACCTTGCCCTGACCATCAGTAACTCCTTCTTCCTCAAACGGTTGCAAGTCACCTACTTCTGAAATCTTATCCTCCAAAATTCTGACCGAGGCAAGTCTGGAGGTTGTGCCGGTTCCATCAATTAAATTGATATTTTGAATGAGTTTTGAAACAGGTATTTTTACTTTTTTTCCTTCTAAAATTTCAGGAATCAAATCGACAGCATTTTCATTGCTGCCGTTAGCCAAAACAATTGTCACTGTTTGTTTTTTCTCATTGATTTCAATCCAATTATTGAAGCCTACCCAGCTACCGGTGTGACTGATAATATTTTTGTCGAGTTCCCATCCAAATCCATAATCTTCGGTGCTTCCATCACTTAATTTTACCGGTGTGGTGGCTGCTTTCCATGTCTCTGATTTTACCAAAGTTTTGAGTTTTTGAGCCCAAATCAACAGATCCTCTGCCGAGCTGTAAATATTTCCATCTCCAACCACCCCATCCAATCTTATCAGGTCATTTAAGACATATTTACCGTTTTTTCTTTCAAAACCTATTACCCTCTTTTTGGAGCGGGAATCAGGCTTTTTCATATTCAAATAAAATGCATAGGTGTTTTTCAAGCCCAACGGAATCGCAATCTGTTGCTGAAAGTATTCTTCAAAAGACATGCGGGCATTTTTTTCAACAATTGAAGCCAGCAAAACATAACCTGTATTGCAATATTCCCATTTTTGTCCAGCGGCAAATCCGGTTTTGGGTTTATACTGTGCTAAAAGTTTCAGCATTTTGGCATTTGTGAGGGTGTCCAAAGTATTAAGATATTCATCAGCCAAATCAAAGTATTCAGGCAGACCGGAAGTATGTGTGAGAAGATGCCTGATGGTGATTTTGGGATAAGGAAAAGCAGGTAAATGTTTAGAAACTGGGTCATCAAAATTGAGCAATTTCTTATCTTTTTGAATCATAATCAGCATGGCTACAAACTGTTTGGATACCGACGCCAGATTAAAAGAAGATTGTAAATTCAATTTTTGAGTCTGAGCCAGATCAGAATACCCAAGGGAATTCTGATAAGTTATTTTCCCTTTTTCAGCAACCAGAACCACCCCGTTAAATAAAGTTCTTTTGTGGAGTGTAATCAATGATTCATCCAGTTTTTTAAGATTTTCATTTTGGGCAAAAATCTGGTTAGCTATAAAAAAAAGTAAAAGGAGGTTTCGGGTTAACATAATGATTGATAAAGTTCTGGGGTCAAGATAATCGAAAAAGGACAATTTAGAAAATTTGAATTATTAATTTCCGGCAAAAGGTTTAGGAGAAAAATTAAAAATTAAATACTAAATGGCTTAAATTTGACCAAACTACTTTAAACTATGAGAAAAATATTGGTTAACATTTTGTTTTTAAGCATCATATTTACAAATATCGTAATCGCACAAACAAAAGATTATTATCAAGAAAAATACCGGCCTCAGTTTCATTTTACTCCAGAAAAAGGCTGGATGAACGACCCGAATGGTTTGGTTTATTACGCCGGTGAATACCATTTGTTTTATCAACATTATCCCGATAAAACCGTTTGGGGGCCCATGCACTGGGGCCATGCCGTGAGCAAAGACCTGATTCATTGGGAGCTTTTACCTATTGCCCTTTTTCCTGATTCTCTGGGCTATATTTTTTCAGGGAGCATCGTTGTAGATGAAAAAAATACCTCTGGATTTCAAACCGGGAAAGAAAAACCATTGGTGGCGATTTTCACTTATCATGACATGGAAAAGGAAAAAGCCGGCAGAACAGATCGGGAGTCACAAGGAATTGCTTACAGTCTCGACAAAGGGCGTACCTGGACCAAATATAAAGGAAACCCTGTCATACCCAATAAAGGAGATGTGGATTTTCGCGACCCTAAAGTATTTTGGCATGAGCTAAGCCAACGGTGGGTAATGCCACTCGCTGTAGGGCAGCATCTTGAACTCTTTACTTCTCCAAACCTCAAAGACTGGACTTTTGCTAGTTCGTTTGGTGAAAATGATGGATCACATGGCGGGGTGTGGGAATGTCCCGATTTTTTTCCTATAAAAGCCTCCGATGGAACGGAAAAGTGGATTTTGATTCAAAACATTGGTCGGGGAGCCGTAAATGGAGGTTCGGGGACCCAATATTTTGTAGGGCATTTTGATGGAAAAACATTTAAAAATGATAACCCACCGAGCACTACACTTTGGCTGGATTATGGTGCAGATAACTACGCCGGAGTAACCTGGTTCAACGCTCCCAATCAGGACAGAATTTATATTGGATGGATGTCAAACTGGGACGATTATGCCCAAAGCACTCCCTCCAGCACCTGGAGAAGTGGTATGACTGTACCCAGGAAACTAACACTTTACAAATCAGCTGAAGGATACAAATTGGCACAGTCACCTGTAAATCAGATTAATACACTTCGTAATTCTGGTAAAATGATTGGAAAAATAGAAATAAATTCTGAATTGGAAATTGACAGCCAACATATTTATAAAGAGCTGATTATAGATTTTGATTTAGAAAAATCAGATGCTACTGAGATTGGATTTGTTTTGAAAAATGCCAAAAATGAACAATTGGTTTTCGGCTATGATAAAATCAAAAAGGAAGTTTTCATTGACCGCACACGATCGGGAATTTCTACATTTTCTGAGAAATTCTCAAAAATACATTCGGCCCCAATGACAGCTAAAAATCTAAAAATAAGAGCATTGATTGACAATGCCTCTATCGAGGTTTTTGTAAATGATGGCAAAATAGCACTCACCGATTTATTTTTCCCAACTGAATATTTCAACAAAACCACGCTTTACACAAAAAATGGAAAAGCTGTGTTGAGATCGGGAATGATTTATGGGCTAAAAAGAATCTGGAAATAGGTCTTATGAGGTTTCCTCAATTTGAGAGAGTGCTACACTAACCATGAAAAGGACTGTGTAAACTATTGCCCACAAGGCTTTTCCAAGATTCCAAAACGCAAAAGTGCCGGTAGAGAAAATCAATAATTTGAAAATACTCAGGGCAGGGAATTTTAACCTCATACTCGCCTTTGGAGATGCAAACAATGCCCAAAGCGTTACCAAAACCAGAAAACAAAGAATGGCAATGGCCCATTTTGTAAAAATGGTTTTTCCCTGAAAATATCCCCAATATCCTACTCCAAAAAACAAAACCAGCTCCAACCCAAAAGCCAATGGATGATTGATTAATTTGATAATTTGCATGTTATGATTTTTTAGGCAAATCTAGAAAATTAACTCAAAAAACAGCATTTGCTCATCGAATTCTCATAAAAAACTTTTGTTAATCTAGATGTTTAGTTTTTTAAGTCTAAATCCAAATTTATTTTGGTACCGAAAAAAGAAATCAGATATTTATACCCAAAAAAAACTGTAAAAAATTTAAATGATGCGTTCCAAAAGCCTGCTTTTCTTATTGATTTATTTCTTATTCGTTTCCAATGTTTCAGCACAAAAAAATAAAAAACTTTCGGGAAATCCTATATTCGATGGCTGGTATGCTGACCCTGAAGGAGTTATTCTGGATAATAAATTTTGGATATTCCCAACTTTCTCTGCCAAATATAAAGACCAGGTATTTTTAGATGCTTTTTCTTCCAATGATTTGATAAACTGGGTCAAACATCCAAAAATCATTGATACTGCTGCAGTTAAATGGGCTTATATGGCCATGTGGGCTCCAAGTATTGTAAATAAAGACAATAAATTTTTTCTGTTTTTTTCGGCAAATGATATTCAAAGTGCTGAAAGAAAAGGATTTGGAGAAAACAACCCCGATAAAGATGATAAAATTGGAGGGATTGGAATTGGAGTTGCCACAAGACCTGAAGGACCATACGAGGATTATCTGGGCAAACCGCTGATTAATAACTTCTACAATAAAGCCCAGCCTATCGACCAGTTTGTTTTTCTCGACAAAGATGGCCAGTATTATATTATTTATGGTGGTTGGGGACGATGCAATATCGCTAAACTCAATGATGATTTTACGGCATTGATCCCCTATCCCAATGGTGATTTGGTGAAGGAAATCACGCCAAAAGGTTATGTGGAAGGCCCTACCCTATTTATAAGAAAAGGGAAATATTATTTGATGTGGTCAGAGGGTGGCTGGACCAATGGTACATATAAAGTAGCCTACGGAATTTCTGATAGTGTTTTTGGGCCATTCGATAAAAAAGGGACAATTTTGGTAGCTGATGAAAAAGTTGCCACAGGTGCCGGACACCATTCTGTAATCAATATCCCTAAAACCGATGATTGGTATATGGTCTATCACCGTCGGCCTATTCCAAATCTGGATCGTGACCATCGTGTAGTATGTATCGACCGGATGTTTTTCAACGAAGACGGCACCATCAAAGATATCAAAATGACTTTTGAAGGCGTAGAAAAAGTGAAATTAAAATAGTTTTTAAAAATTCAACTTCAAATTTTTATTTCAACTTAATACTGTATGCCTGAATCAAAGGTGGGTTTTCGGGTGACATCGTGAAACTCACCTCCACTTTTCCTTTTTCACATTCTAACAAAAACTTCCCTCTGAGAGCATTTTCAGGAACTATCTCATTAATTTTTAAAATCTTACCTGTTTTTTCAAAAATTCCTTCTGCCTCCACTTTGAGTAAATCAGGGAAATAATCAAGAAAGAAATTTTCAGCAAAAATCCCGGTCTTTTCAGCTCCTTCCCAGGATGGCAACAGGGCCATCAACTCATTTTGCCGCTGTTTCAATATCGGGGAAACAGGGAACGGAATGGGTGATAAAGCCGCTTTTTCAATAATAAAAGGCAAAATCTGGTTGTTCATCAAAGCCGCACCGCCATAGGTTCCATTGGTAAATGTCACGATTCCGATGCCATAATTGGGCAGAATCTTCCAGTCAGAACCAAAGCCCGGTAAACCACCCGAATGCCCCACACTCCTGATTTGGTTACAGTTTTGGTCGATTCGCAGACCATAACCATAAAACGATACATTGCTGCAAGGCTCTCCGAAAGCAGTATATCCACGGTTATTGAGGCTATTAAAATTGGCCGGAAAGTGCATTTCTCTTAAAGAACTTTTCTTCAAAATTCCTGATGCCGGGGCATCCACTTTATAAGCATCCTGATGCAAAGCCATGTATTTTGAAAAATCCTGAATAGAAGTCAAAACTCCACCCATAATGCCATACGCTCCGTCACCTTCCAACGGCTGCTCAATGTATTGCTCCCTCAACCACCGATAGCCCATTACCAACTGACCAGCAGGTACTTTTGTGTAGTCCCAATAAGTATCATTCATACCCAACGGCTTCCATATTTTGTTGATGATATAGCTTTGATAACTCTGCCCCGACACATTTTTGATGATTTGACCCAACATCGCAAAGCCCATATTGCTGTATTCATACGCGACTCCGGGTTCGTTGGAAAACGAGATGCCGTTCTTAAACATTTTCAACATTTCGGTCTCAGAAATTCCTAACTGGCGATCACCCCAGGGATTATCTTCAGGAAAACCCGCTGCGTGTGTAAGCAAATGTCTGATGGTGATTTCAGGGGAATCTTTGGAATATTTTTGGCCTTTTAATTCAGGAATATATTTCCATACCGGGTCATCCAATTTCAGTTTCCCGGCATCACGAAGCTGCAAAATCGCTACAGAAGCGAAACTTTTTGACATAGATGCAATCCTGTAAACCGACTGATCATCAGCAATCTTATTTGTTTTATAATTCACAATTCCGCTATTGGTCTGATGAATGATTTTGCCATCTACCAAAATCGCATTAGAAACACTCGACAAATGATTCTGCGTTCGGAAAGCCTCAAATTTCGCATCGATTTCTGGGATGAGCGATTGGATTTTTGCAACCCTATCCGGAATATTCTGCGAAAAAACCAGAAAAGGAATAAATAATAAAAGAACAATAGCTTTAGATTTCATTTTAAAACAGGAGTTATTCTTTGGCATTTTTTAAAAAAATATAATCGGTTATAAGACATTCATTTATTTTGACTTAACCATTAAAAGTAATAAAATATAAAGTAAATTAAAATTTAGAAGGCATTTCTCTTTTTGAGTTTTAAGAATCAAAAATAGAAAACAATTAAGAACAAAAAGCCAACTTCTATTTTCTTTCAAGAAGAAAATTAAAACTTATTTTTTTAAAAAATGTGTAAAATCAACACATTGCATTTTTTTTCCATATCAAAATAATATCTTAAATTAAAAAAAACGTATCAAAATCAATTCTGAGCCACTTTTTGGCTACAAAAAAAGTAGATTTGGCTAAATTGAAAGAGATAAAATATAGAATTTTTGTGGTAAATAATATTTTGCCATGATAAAATTTGAAGAGAGTACTGTACTTATTACAGGAGGAACCAATAATATTGGTTTAGAATTTGTAAAACAATTAGATGAAATTGGAGCCAAAATTATTGTTACCGGTCGAAATTTAAGTGAATTAGAAGAGGCAAAAAAAAAGCACCCAAGAATACATACAATATATTGCGACCTTTCCAATAACAGAGATGTAGAAAATTTAAACAATGAAATTAATCAGAATTTCCCTTCTCTTAATGTTATCATCAACAATGGAAGTCAATTAGGAATAATTGATTTGGAAAATCCATCATTAAATTTAAAAAAAATCAATGAAGAAATCACCACTAACCTAATAGCTCCAATTCAAATCGTTTACCAATTAATCCCTTTACTCAAAAGTGCAAATTCAGCGGCCATAGTTAATATCACCGCTGGTATGGAATTGCTATCGTTCGGTACCGCACCAATATATAGTGCCACAAAAGCAGGGTTTAGAGGTTATACCGCAGCCCTGAGAACGCAACTAGAACAAACCGAAATTAAGGTTTTTGAAGTTATACCACCTGATCTTAATTCAAATTATCAGTCAAACTTGACTTCACACATAAATCCGAAAATCAATGCAGATGTTAGTAAATTAGTATCTCTTACGATCGAAGGCATAAACTATGGTGTTCCGGTAATTAAACCACAACTTTTTAATGTTTTAAAAATTGATAAAAGTCTGGCAATGGTTCTTTGACACAAATAATTAATAAAAATGATCTACATATTTAACAATCTGGCCTCTTTAATCTTATTTGTTTTTTGTATTCGTTTAAATTTTAAATATGGATGGTCAGCTATGCATATGGAAGATCAACACAATTCAAAAAATGAGATTTTTAATCTCGGAATTAAGGGTCCGGGAACACCAATTATGGGTACATTTTCCTTTTTGAGTGGCATATTTTTATTAACACCCAGAACTTTTTTAATGGGTATTATTATTAATATTTTCATTATTAGCATTTTAATTAATATTGCGGCCAAACGTAAAAATTTTAAACTTTTTCTTTGGGAAATACTATTTTTTTTACTTATTTTAGTCATGCTTTTTCTAGGTTTCCCCTTTTTAAAATGATTTTGTTATGCCTAATCAGAATTTATTCAAAATAAATAGCATTTCCGAGGCTCATGAGTTTTTGGGATTACCAAAACCGCTGCATCCCAACATCAGTGTTCTTGATAATTCCGTTTTAAATGTTTTTAAAGGTCAAACAGATATAGGAGCCGTTTTTAATTTTTATTTTATCTCACTTAAAAAAGGTTCTGTAAACAAATTATTCTACGGGCAACAGACATATGATTTTAATGAAGGAATGATGGTTTTTTCTGCCCCTAATCAGGTATTGAGAGGTGCTGGTCCGGGACCCGGAGATGATATGTCAGGTTGGTTTCTATTAATTCATTCTGATTTTATTTGGGGAACTCCATTGGCAAAAAAAATGAAAAGATATGAATTCTTTGATTATTCTGTAAACGAAGCCTTATTTTTATCAAAAGAGGAAGAGATAATAGTTAATGGAATAATAAACAATATCAAAACAGAGTACACAAATAATCCGGATAAACTTAGCAAAGATATTATAATTTCATACTTAGAAACCTTTTTCAATTACGCTGACAGATTTTATCAGAGGCAGTTCTTAACCCGAAAAAAAAGTAATCATGTCGTTTTAGATCGTTTAGAAAAGCTTTTAAATGAATATTTTAAAGATTCAAACCTATTAAAAGGTGGGTTACCTACTGTGAAATTTATTTCTGAATCTCTCAATGTTTCTCCAAATTATCTTAGTGGTTTGTTAAAATCATTAACCGGCCAGAGTACTCAAAACCATATTCACGAAAAACTTATTTCAAGGGCAAAAGAACTTTTGTCAACTTCAGAACTGACCATTAGTGAAGTTGCATATGAGTTAGGATTTGAACATCCTCAATCATTTAGCAAACTATTCAAGGCAAAAACAAATTTAAGTCCTTTGGAATTTAAGTCTGATTACCAATAAATCATTCGAAACTTTTAGTTTATTAAAAAAACTTTCCAAATAGAAAAGAAAATACTGACATGATGTAGTCAAATAACATCATTACTCATTTATTATTTTGGGCTTTTTAATAAATTGCCCCAAAATCTATTTAATCTAAAAATGAAAAGACTTTTATTGCTTGCTATCATTATTATATCAATTTCAGATATTCTAAATGCCCAGCAAAAAACCTATTGCAACCCTATCAATGTTGACTACGGCTATACACCCATTCCTAATTTTAGTGAATGGGGGCGTCACAGAGCCACTGCTGACCCGGTGATTGTAAACTACAAAGGTGATTTTTATATGTTTAGCACAAACCAGTGGGGATATTGGCATAGTTCTGATATGTCCAGCTGGACTTTTCATTCTCGTAAATTTCTCCGCCCAAAAAATAAAGTTTATGATGAATTGTGTGCCCCGGCGGTGGGAATAATCGGCGATACTATGGTAGTTTTTGGTTCTACTTATACCGGCGAATTTACAATTTGGATGAGTACCAACCCAAAAGCCAACGAATGGACGGCCTTGGTAGATGATTTTGAAATCGGTGGATGGGATCCCGCCTTTTTCACCGACGATGACGGTAAATTTTATATGTACAATGGAAGCTCTAATCGTTACCCCTTGTACGGCGTAGAACTTGACCGGAAAACCATGAAACCTTTTGGTACGAGAAAAGAAATGTATTTTCTCGAGTCCTGGCGGTATGGCTGGCAACGATTTGGCGAATACATGGATGATACATTTCTGGATGGATTTATCGAAGGAGCTACGGTAAACAAGCACAACGGAAAATACTATTTTCAATATGGAGCCCCGGGAACAGAAATGAGTGGTTATGCCGACGGAGTTTTGGTTGGGAAAACTCCCCTTGGACCATGGGAAGCACAGCCCGACCCATTAAGTATGAAAGTGGGCGGTTTTGCTCGCGGTGCAGGACATGGGGCTTCTTTTCAGGACAATCAAAAAAACTGGTGGCATGTATCTACCATTCAGCTTTCGACTAAAAATAATTTTGAAAGAAGAATCGGAATATGGCCAACAGGATTTGACAAAGATGATGTGATGTGGTGTAATACTGCCTTTGGCGATTATCCGCATTATCTGCCTTCTCAGGGTTTGGATATCAAAAAGACATTTACAGGATGGATGCTACTTAATTATAACAAACCTGTGGAAGTTTCCTCTACTTTGGGTGGATATCTGCCCAATAATGCCGTGGATGAAAGCATGAAAACCTATTGGTCTGCCGCCACCGGAAAAGCCGGAGAATGGATTAAGGCTGATTTGGGAAATATTTCTACAGTAAATGCCATTCAAATCAATTACGCTGACCAGGACGCCGATTCAGCTTTTTTGGGTAAAAAATTAAACATCAAACATCAATATAAACTATGGTCAAGTGTGGATGGCAAAAAATGGACTGTTTTGATTGATAAATCCAGTAACCAAACCGATGTGCCACACGAATATGTGGAGCTTTCGACCCCAGTCCAAACCCGGTTTATCAAGCTGGAAAATGTAGCTATGCCAACCGGAAAATTTGCCCTAAGCGGTCTAAGAGTGTTTGGAAATGGAAATGGTACCAGGCCTGATGCCGTAAAAGACTTTATGGTATTAAGGACAGAAAAGGATAAACGCAGTGCCTGGATTCGCTGGAGACCTGAAAATAAGGCTTTTGCTTACAATATCTACTATGGTACTGCTCCTGATAAACTCTACAATTGCATCATGGTACACAATGCCAACGAATACTGGTTCAGAGGCATGGATAAACTCAGCACATATTATTATTCAATTGAGGCTATCAATGAAAACGGAGTTTCGGAAAAAACCAAAGTAATAGAAGTTAAATAACTTAATCTTCTATTTTTAGAACATTTAAAACAGCGGTTTCAGTATCTGATAGTTTTTCCAGGTCTAATAGATAGGTGTCTCCGGTGGACTCCAATAACATAGGACTAAACTTTTTCCCAATCTCAATTTCATTGAAAAGATAGGATTTTCGGCTGTGTAGGTAGTCAGCAAACGTATCATTGATACCTTCAATGGTTACCAAAATTTCTGCGTCTGAAGCTTTCAGACTTTCCAAAGTTTCACCATACAATACGCTTTTCTCGGTAATCGGATGCACCAGTGTCCATGACATGGCGAAAAACTTCACCTTATTTCTTTCCAAATCCAGTCCATAATATTTTCTTTTTACTACACCATCAATTACTTCATTTCTTGAAAAAATCATACTTGCCTCAACATTAATAAGTTGATTACTTTTCTCATTGGCCATCCTGACCATCAAGCCATTGATATCAAGATAAGGAGCAATTATGGCTTTTTGCGAATACAAAATTCGGGGAACAGGTCTTGAAAACCGACCATAAAGTAAACCTGTTAGAATTGAAAAAGAGAGTAATCCCAAAAATGCTTCCACAGAAGCAATGATATTGGTGATATAACCTACCGGACTGACTCTACCATAACCAACTGTAGTCATGGTTTGACTCGAGAAAAAGAATGCCTCCCAAAAGTCCGATAGTCCATGACTTTTATCGACCCCCATCAGGTTTTCGATTCCAATCAGGTAATAAACTATCCCAAAACTAAGATTCACCGTCAAATAAAATCCAAGTGAAACAATGGCAAATTTCAACCAGGACATGGTAATAAGTTTATGGTAAAGGTTAAGTTTTGCCTCAAACGACTGACCAACTTTTTTTACATTAAAATTGCCTTCCTGATTGATTAAACGGGCTGTTGTGCTTGTGGCATTGGTTCCAAAACCACTATCCTCCCTTTGTTTTTCTTTTTCTAAAAGTGTATTTTTTCTTAATCTCACAATATCAAATTTTTAAATTTCCCGAATATTTAAAATTCTAACACAATTTCAGTCAATAAAGTTGAAACAGTATTATATCAATTTTTTATTTTCATTAACAAAAAAAGCAATCAGGCATAAAAAAGTATTAGTATTTTTGCAGCCAAATCTAATTTTTAAGCAAAAAATGTCAAAAGTTCTAATTATTGGTGCAGGTGGTGTAGGTACGGTGGTGGCTCACAAATGTGCCCTTAATTCTCTGGTTTTTACCGAAATCATGCTGGCGAGTCGTACAGTTTCGAAATGTGACCGTATTGCCGCTGATATCAAAGAAATGCATGACATAAGTATCAAAACCGCACAAGTTGATGCCGACAATGTACCCGAATTAGCAGCGTTGATTCGTTCATTTGGTCCTAAATTAGTCATAAATGTAGCTCTACCTTATCAGGACCTGACCATCATGGACGCATGTCTTGAAACCGGTGTACACTATATGGATACCGCTAATTATGAACCGAAAGACGTTGCCAAATTTGAATACAGCTGGCAATGGGCTTATCAGGAGAGATTTAAAGCTGCCGGTTTGATGGCTTTATTGGGTTGCGGTTTTGACCCCGGCGTAACACAGGCCTATACTGCTTATGCTAACAAGCATTATTTTGATGAAATGCATTATCTCGACATCATTGATTGTAACGCCGGAGATCACGGAAAAGCATTTGCAACCAATTTCAATCCTGAAATAAACATCAGAGAGATTACTCAGCCGGGTCGATACTGGGAAAATGGCGAATGGTTAGAGATTCCGGCGATGTCAATTCATAAACCTATCGACTATCCTAATATAGGGCCAAAAGAATCCTATGTTTTATACCATGAAGAACTGGAATCTTTGGTTAAAAACTTCCCGACCCTAAAGAGAGCCAGATTCTGGATGACTTTCGGTCAGCAATATATTACCCATCTTCAGGTATTGCAAAATGTGGGTATGACCAGCATTGAGCCTATTAAATTTCAGGGAATGGATGTGGTTCCACTGGAATTTTTGAAAGCCGTATTGCCTGCTCCGGAATCTTTGGGAGAAAACTATAGCGGTCAAACCAGCATAGGTTGCCAAATCAAAGGTATCAAGGATGGAAAAGAGCGGACTTATTATGTTTGGAACAACTGCCATCATGCTGAGGCTTACAAAGAAGTAAAATCTCAGGCTGTTTCTTACACTACCGGTGTTCCGGCCATGATTGGAGCCATGCTCATGCTAACCAATGAGGAATGGATGAAACCAGGTGTATATAATGTGGAAGAACTTAATCCTGACCCATTCATGGACTTGCTAAATATTCATGGACTACCATGGAACGAAAAGGTGGACATCGAGCTACCTCATGAATATTGAGATAAATTTATTGATTTTCAGTCAAACAAAAAGCCCGAATCCTCTCAGAATCGGGCTTTTTTATATAAAATCGATTATTTTATCTCAACAGGTTCAACAAATACTGACCATAACCTGATTTCACCAGAGGCTGGGCAATTTTAACCAGTTGATCCTTGTCGATGAATCCCATTCGGTAAGCCACTTCTTCAATACAGCCCACTTTAAGACCTTGTCTTTCTTCTATTACTTGTACAAACTGTCCGGCCTGCATCAAAGAAGCGAAAGTACCTGTATCTAACCAAGCTGTACCACGGTTCATAACCCCTACTTTTAATTTGCCTCTTTCGAGATAAACCCTGTTCACATCAGTGATTTCCAGTTCTCCACGGGGAGATGGCTTGATGTTTTTGGCAATATCAACTACTTCATTATCATAAAAATACAAACCCGGCACAGCATAATGGCTTTTTGGCTTTTCAGGCTTTTCTTCAATACTCAAAGCATTAAACTCTGAATCAAATTCTACCACTCCGTATCTTTCAGGATCATGCACAGGATAGGCAAAAACCACTCCGCCTTCAGGGTCATTGCATGATTGCAAAAGCTTACTTAAGCCGCTGGCATAAAATATGTTATCCCCCAAAACCAAAGCTACTTTATCATTCCCGATAAAATCAGCACCGATGATAAAAGCCTGTGCCAGACCGTCAGGACTGGGTTGCTCGGCGTATTCAAACCTGCAACCTACCTGTGAGCCGTCGCCCAAAAGTTTTTTGAAATGTGGCAAATCATGAGGTGTAGAGATAATCAATATCTCATTGATGCCTGCCAACATCAAAATTGACAGTGGGTAATAGATCATGGGTTTGTCGTAAACCGGCATTAACTGTTTTGACACTGCCAAGGTAAGTGGATGAAGACGTGTGCCGCTTCCGCCGGCAAGAATAATTCCTTTCATATTTTAAGTATTTAACCTCACCCCCTGCCCCTCTCCCCGGGAGAGGGGAAATTTCAAAGGGATTTTATTTAATCTTGTATAATTATACCAACAAATTTAGAAAGCCTTCTTAGCTGGCTTCGTACATTTCCTGATAGTATTTCTCGTAACTGCCAGAAGTAATGTTGTCAATCCAATCCCAGTTGTCAAAATACCAGTCCACGGTTTGAGCAAGACCTTGTTCAAAAGTAACTGAAGGCTCCCAGCCCAGCTCGGTCATGAGTTTGGTAGCATCGATGGCATATCTTAAGTCGTGTCCCGCACGGTCTTTTACGTAAGTGATTAGTCCTCTGGAAGTGCCGGCTGCCTTGCCCAACTTTTGATCCATGATATCACAAAGAAGGTGAACCAAATCAATATTTTTCCATTCATTATTTCCACCAATATTATAGGTTCCGCCATTGGTACCCTCATGGAAAATCACATCAATAGCTCTGGCATGATCTTTTACAAAAAGCCAGTCTCTCACATTTTCTCCTTTTCCATAAACCGGAAGAGGTTTTGAATTACGGATGTTGTTGATCATCAACGGAATCAATTTTTCAGGAAAATGATTGGGGCCGTAATTGTTGGAGCAATTGGAAACCAAAATCGGCAATCCATAAGTATTGTGATAGGCTCTTACAAAATGATCAGAGCTTGCTTTTGAGGCCGAGTAAGGCGAACGAGGGTCATAAGAGGTGGTCTCTAGGAAAAACTCCTCAGGATTGTGCAATTCACCATATACCTCATCAGTTGAAACATGATAAAATCTCTTACCCTCTTTATTGTCTTTCCAGATGGTTTTGGCGGCATTGAGCAAATTGCAGGTTCCGATCACATTGGTTTTTACAAATGCCATCGGGTCTGTGATAGACCTATCCACATGAGACTCTGCTGCCAGGTGTATTACGCCATCAAACTGATATTTTCCAAAAAGCTGATTTACGAAATTCTCATCCACGATATCGCCTTTTTCAAAAACATAATTAGGAGCATTTTCAATGTCCTTTAGGTTTTCAAGGTTTCCGGCGTAGGTCAGTTTGTCAAGATTAACAATCTGATATTGTGGATATTTGGTCACAAAAAGTCTGACTACATGTGAACCAATGAAACCGGCACCTCCGGTAATACAAATTTTCTTCTCGAAACTCATTTTCAATTATTTTTAAGTTTTTGTTCCCATCTCCAGGCGTCTGCCAAACTTTCGTCCAGAGATTTTTGGGTTTTCCAATTCAAGATCTTTCCGGCTTTTGCTACATCGCCGTATATTTTTACTACATCTCCCGGTCTTCTTGGACCGATTTTGTAATTTAATTTCAAATCGTTTACTTTTTCAAAGGTATTGATTAACTCCAAAACTGAATTACCTTCACCAGTACCCAGATTAAAAACATCATAGGTATTCCCTGATTTGCTTTTCAAAAGTTCTAAAGCAGAAACGTGTGCCTTGGCCAAATCCACCACATGGATAAAATCACGGATATTTGAGCCATCAGGGGTGTCGTAATCATCGCCAAAAACTGTCAATTGTTCTCTTTTACCGATGGCCGTTTGGGTAATGAATGGCACAAGGTTGCTGGGTACACCGTTAGGCAATTCGCCAATTTCTGCAGTCGGATGAGCCCCGATAGGATTAAAATACCGTAGAGCTATGATATCCATCTTTTCGCCGGATTTTATCACATCTTCAAGAATATCCTCTCCGATGGCCTTGGTATTTCCATAAGGTGATTCAGCTTTTTTCTTTGGAGTTTCTTCCGTAACCGGAATATGATCGGGCTGCCCGTAAACTGTACATGAACTACTGAAAACCAGATTTTTAACCCCGGCTTCTTTCATCACTTCCAAAACAGTAATCATAGACCCCAGATTATTTCTGTAATATTTCAAAGGATTCTGAACAGACTCCCCTACTGCCTTATATGCAGCAAAATGTATGATGCCTTCGATTTTTTCAGCTTCTACAACTTCTTTGAGTTTATTAAAATCGTTGCAATCAAATTCATAAAAAGGCACATCAAAACCAAGAATGTTTTTGAGACCCTGCAAAACCGATTTTTCGGAATTGCTGAAATTATCAACAATAACCGGACTGTACCCGGCATTAACTAACTCAACCACAGTGTGTGAACCTATAAATCCGGCCCCGCCAGTCACTAAAACTTTCATAATCCGTAAATTTTTACAAAAATAAGAATACTTTCAAAAGAAAGACTTGTATTTGTGTTTTTTACTTCCAATATTGAGCCAAAATTACATGCTTATGTCTTTTCCTAATATAAAAGCCATGGTTTCGTTGCTCGACGATACCGACAACGAAGTTGTGCAAATCGTTGAAAATCAGATAAAGGAACTCGGAAATGTAGCCGTTGAATATCTTGAAAAAGAATGGGAACATAATGGCCTCAATCCGGTAATCCAAAAAAAAATCGAAAATCTGGTTCATGAGATACAATTCCAGAAATTGGAAACCGAGATTTTGAACTGGAAAAATGATGGTACTAATGATCTGCTCACCGGTCTGTGGTTAATTGCGAAATACCAGTATCCCGATCTCGAAATAGAGACTCTTCGAAAAGAAATCATCAAAATCAAAAATGAAATCTGGATAAAAACACATGAAAAAATGCATCCGGCGGATATGGTAAAAGTGATCAACCATGTGTTGTTTGATGTGCTGGGGTTTGAATCCAACACCAAAAACTTTCATGCAGAAAGCAATTCGATGTTTAATCTGGTATTGAGTCAAAAAAAAGGTAATCCGGTAGCATTGTGCTGCATCTATATCCTGGTGGCCGAATACTTAGACCTTCCAATATATGGCGTTAACTTACCCAACCTTTTTGTGCTTATTTTTGATTATCCGGGCTACAGATTCTATATCAATGCTTTTAACAGGGGGCAGATTTTCGTAGAAAAAGATATTGATGAGTATCTTAAACAAATCAAGATCGAGCCGGATCACAAATATTATAAGGCTTGCTCCAACCAGGAAATTGTTATTAGAATACTCACCAATTTATCCTATGCTTTTCAAAAAAATGGGGATGAATATCACCAAAAAGAAATAGACCGTCTGCTTGAATTTTTCAGGGATTAGGCTTCCAGCTGTTGTTGTTTTGATTCACATCCGGTAGCACACCTCTTGGGTCTAAACTAACTTTTTCAAGTTCGGTAGTCGAAGGATAATGGAAAGTCCATACCTTGTTTTTCATCCATACTTCAACAGGTAATTTTACCGTAACGGCCTCTTTATCCTTTTCTTTGATACTAACTTCTACAGGCATCGGCATCTGTTCCATGTTTTCGATGCTGATTACGGCTCCGTCTGTGGCCCGGCCATTTCGGTATCTGACTTCTTTTACCGACTGATCTAATTTATAGCTGTTGATAAACCAGGACTTCCAAAACCATCCCAAATCTTCCCCAAGCACATCTTCCATGCTATGGAAAAAATCAAATGGTGAAGGATGCTTAAATGCCCAGCGATTGATGTATTCTTTCAGAGCAAAATTGAGCCTGTCCTCTCCAACCACAGCTTCACCCAACATTTTCAGACCAATCGCGGGTTTGAAATACGCCAAAGTACCCAATTCAAACTCAGTGATGGCGTCAGGAGCAGCCAGAATAGGTTTTTGCATACGCATTAAACCCGCCAGCTGTTGTGTTTTCTGTGGTTTATAATATTCTCCATTGTTGAATGCTTTGGCGGAAAGTCCGTTGATATATGTGTTAAAACCCTCATCCATCCAGGCAAATTTCCGCTCATTGTTACCTACTATCATCGGAAACCAGGTATGTCCAAATTCATGGTCAGTTACATCGAAAAGTTCCTGTCCATCACTTTTGGCACTGCAGAACACAATACCGGGATATTCCATGCCGCTTACGATTCCCCCCACATTGGTAGCTACAGGGTAAGGAAACTCAAAAAGCGTTTTGGAATAAAACTCCATTGAGTGCTTGGTATATTCTGTTGACCTTCCCCAGGCAGCCTCTCCACCGTTTTCAGCCGGATAAACCGATTGAACCAATATAGATTTGCCTGAAGGTAAAACAGCCCTTGCCGCATCCCAGACAAAAATATCTGAAACTGCAAAAGCTGCATCCCGGGTATTTTCACATTTAAATTTCCAGGTATTTAAGCCTGATTTTTTGTTATAAATTTCATCATTACCATGGTCTTCTTTATTGATGATCATCAAGGTTTTATCAGATTCAGAAGCAGCCCTGAGTTTGGCATAGACCCCTTTGGAGAGCACTTCCTGTGGGTTGATTAACTCACCGGTACCTACCACCACATGTTTGTAAGGTACAGTGATTTCATAGGTAGTATTTCCGTATTCAAGATAAAATTCACCCGCCCCAAGATACGGGCTGGTGTTCCAGCCTTCCAGGTCATCGTACACACACATGCGGGGATACCATTGTGCAATCTCAAAAATCTTTCCGTCTTTGGCATTGTATATACCGCAACGATCTGAGCCATTAGGTGGAATCTTAAATTCAAAATCCATGGTCACCACGGCTTTTTCAGAAGTTTTAAGCGGACTGCTCAACAAAATCTGCATTCTGGTATCGCTGATAACGGTTTCTTTCAATACCGAAGCACCGGTTTTGCCTTTTTTAGCAGATTTAATGGCCTGTACATTATTGATACTATAGCCACCTTCAAAGTTTTTAAGTCCATATCTACCCACCGTCATAGGGGTGGCTTTTGAGCCACGTGATTCCTGAGTAAAGCGGTTTTGGTCAAGCTGTAACCATAGAAAATCAAGCTGATCGGGAGAATTGTTGATATAAGTAATCTCCACAGTTCCTTTTACGGTTTGATTTTCCGGGTCAAGGGCTGCTTTGATAGCATAATTCGCCTGATTTTGCCAATATTGTGGCCCTGGCCTCCCGGCAGCACTGCGATAAACGGTAGAAGGCTGAAAGTTTATCAATGGATCAAAAACATCGGTTGGATTATAAATCGAAGTTTTCTCCTGTGCCTTTGTTGTTATTGACAAAATAGAGAAAATTAATACTAAAACACGGGTTTTCATTTATTTATAGTTTATGATTTTGGTTTTTAAATCTCAGTGAATATTGCATGAAAAACAAAGTTCGGGATAAACACCTTATTTAAGCTGAAAAATGATAAAAATTTAATGTTTGGCGGTCGGCTACCAGCTTTAGGCATTAATCACTCGGCCCTCGCTCCTCACAACCCGGCACCCGGCACTCTTTAAGCTTTAGGATGCGACTTTTTATATACTTCCTTCAATTCGGCTATCGTATTGTGGGTATAAATCTGCGTAGCGGCGAGATTGGCATGACCCAACAGCTCTTTGATGGCGTTGAGGTCAGCACCATGGTTGAGCAGATGCGTAGCAAAAGTATGCCTCAGCACATGCGGCGACTTCTTCGAAATCGTGCTCACCAGCTCCAGATAGTGTTTGATTTTCCGCTGCACAAACACCGGATACAGCTGCTCATATTTATCGGTCAAAACCAAAAATTCATTGTTTACTCCCGCCTCCTCCAGCAGTTTGAGATAAATATCAATGCAGTCCATCACTTCCTTGTTGAGCGGAATCACCCTGTACTTATTTCTTTTGCCCAGCACGGTGATTTTCCGGCCAAAGCGGTCGTAATCTTTGGTCTTGAGGCCTATCAACTCAGCCAGACGCATGCCGGTGCCATAAAAAAGCTCCAGTAGCAGGCGGTCACGTTGTCCTTCAAAGTCTGGGGTGAATTCCACAAATTCAAAAAGGTTCTCCATGGCGTCTTCTTCCAGATACACCGGGAGTTTTTTGGCAGTTTTGAGGGCTCTGACCAGTGCCGTGGGGTCAGATTTTACTTTTTGATTTTTGAGTAAATATTTAAAAAATGCCCTGAGAGAGGCCATTTTGCGGTTTATGGAGCGGTTGTCGAGCTTTTGTTCCGACAGGCTCACTACCCACTCTCTGATGTCGGAGGCCTGGGCGTCTTGAATCAAAAGGCTGAGGTCGGGCGATAAAAATTGCTGAAACTGCTCCAAATCAGCCTTGTAGGCCGTGTGGGTGTGGGGGCTGAGCCTCCGCTCGTTTTTGATATGGGCTAAAAAAAAATCGACCAATTTTATTGGAAATGAAGTTTCGCAACAAAATTAGTCGAAATATGAGAGAAACAAAACAACTTAATCGTCGATATGACCGTAGGTTGTTTGCTTGTACGATGCTCTGATTACCTCAAATCTGCGTGAAACAGACTTTTTCTCGAAGGCCTGGCGTCTTCTAAGTTCTTTCAATACTCTCGTCTTTTCAAATTTCTTTTTGAAACGTTTCAGAGCTTTATCGATTGACTCGTTTTCTTTTACTTGAACATGTAGCATAATTTACACCTCCTTTCTTTTTTTCGGACTGCAAAGGTAAGGAGATTTTTTTAAATTGAAATATTTTGATGGAATAAATTTGGGGAGGTAGTTTAATAAACTACTAAGAAATAAAAAATCAAATATCAAATATTGCTTTTCGGGAAAACTTATTCCTTACTTTTTAATTGAAAAAACCAAATTTTGTCCATTTTTTACCACTAAATTCCCAAAAGGAAATTTGATTTTTGTCACATCATTATTTTAAACTTAATTGATTGACAACATGAATCGTAGAATTTTCATTGGAGCCGGTTTGGCTCTGAGCTCGGCTGCGGCTTTGGGCAAAAAACTTTCGGGCAAAGGCCCCAAAAAAGGCTTTGTGGTAAAAGCGGGTAAGGACCGCTTTGAGCAACCTATCAAATATCGTGGCGTAAACCCCAACGACGTAAAAATCTCGGCCAAAGACTCCGGAGGGCAACTGACGGTGCTGGAATATGTCGGTTTTGAGAAAATCGGCCCGCCACTGCATGTGCATTTTGATCAGGATGAAACCTTCTATGTGATCGAAGGCGAATATCTCTTTGAGCTTGATGGTGAGCGGTTTAAGCTTTCGGCTGGCGACACGATATTTCTGCCCCGCCAAGTGCCACATACCTGGGTGCAGCTGAGCGACAAAGGCAAACTGGTGTATTTTCTGCAACCCTCCGGCCAAATGGAGGAGTTTTTCAAAAAAATGAATGCTCTGCAAGGCCCACCTACTCCTGAATTGATTCAGGAAATCCATCTGGCTCATGGCATGAAAGTAGTTGGCCCTCCTATCGAACCTTAAGCCCTTTAAAAAACAAGGTAGCTAAGAGTGACTCCCGAATGCTATGGGTCAAATGATTCAGAAAAAAAACCTATATTTAGCATTCAAAGCACCCGATGTTGGATTTGGAATCAAAAACTTAAAACAGGACTACATGCCGTTTTTCAATGACCTGAAACCCTGCCCTGCTTTGCAACCGTATGTATGGAGGTATCGGTTTATCCATTTTTCGTTTACTGATACTTCCCTGCCTCCGGCCAAGGCATACCCTCCCCGCCCGGAGGTCACGCTGAGTTTTTACCCGCGTGATACCGAGCAGGTGAGCTATTCCGACGGTCGCTCGCCTGCACCTGTACGGGCAGCACTGATCGGGCAGCAAAGCGTAGTGAGCAACCGCCTGGTGGGTAAAGAGTTTGTGTTGATTCAGGTAGTTTTCCAGCCCGGGGGATTGTTTCGGCTCATAGGTTTGCCGGCAAAAGAGATTAACAACGAATACCTTGACGCTCAGGCGGTATTGGGCAGTCAACTGAGAGAAGTCAACGAAAAACTGATGAACACCGAACACTACCCTGACATGATACCGGTGGTGGAAGATTTTTTGATCAAACTTAGCCGAAAAACGCCCTATTCGCACCGCCCGATAGACAATTTCACGATGCAGATGGTCAATTGCCCCAATAATATTTCCCTCAATTGGATGGCACACGAATCCTGCCTGAGCCAGAAGCAGCTGGAAAGAAACTTCAGAGAGCGGGTGGGTGTTAATCCCAAGTATTTCTGGCGGATTATCCGTTTTGACCGGGCCTTTCGGCTAAAAAATGCCTGTCCTGACAAAGATTGGCTGAGTATCGCCCTCGAATGCGGGTATTATGATTACCAGCATCTGGTCAAAGATTACAAGGAGTTTACGGGCATGAGTCCGGCGGCATTTTACTTTCAAGACACACAATCGCCGGAGCGGGCATTTGGGATAGTGGAGAAGTGAGAGAAGTTTGGAATTTCAATATTTTCCTTTCTTATTAAAAAACATACATAGCCAAATGGTTTGAAATTTGAGGCTATTTTATTAAAATTGCTTAATATTTGCAAAATTATTGAGAAAACGTCAATGACAGCCTATAAGTATCATACCAAGATTTCGAAGGAAGGGGCAATTTCAATCCCCTTAAATCCTGCACTTTATGACCAGGAGGTTGAAATTACTATTGTCTCTAAGAAATCAAGTAATCCAAAAAATAAAAAGGCTAAGGAGTTTGTGGAGAAGTGGGGAGGATTCCTGAAATTGCCTGATAATAGTGACACAAAATTAGAATATCTATCTGAAAAATATAAATGAAATCCGTCCTCTTTGATACAAATATAATCCTCGACATTGCTTTAAAAAGAGAACCTTTTTTTCAGGATGCCATTAAGCTATTTTCTTTGATTGACGATCAAAAAATAGTGGGTTTTGTAACCGCTACAACCATAACGGACATTTATTATTTATCAAAAAAAGCCAACGGACATTCAAAAACAATTCAGTTTATTGAATCTTTGCTCAAGATCGTTGAAATAATCGGTATTGACAAAACTACGATCCTAAAAGCGATTTCATCAAAAATAAAAGATTTTGAAGATGGAATACAAGTTTCTGCTGCACTTCTGAACGATATTGAAGTAATCATTACCAGAAACGAAAAAGATTTTATTGAATCCAATGTAATTGTAAATACACCAAATGAATTCTTGAAAAATTATCAAAATTAAACCAAGATTTTTTTAGATTTCATTTCCAAAATAATCCTACTTCATTTCCCCCAACCATTCTTTGGCAATCATTCTGGCAGCTTCCACTGCCGGTTTCCCGGCTCTGAAGCAAAGTTTCCAGAAACTGTCTTTTGATTCCAGTTCCGCGTTTACAAAAACCTTGTGACCATACTGCTCTTTGAGTTTGGCCGAAAAATCAATGTCAGCACTGTGATCGAGAAATTCCTCCAGCTTTTCTTTGAGCAACACATCGGGATTTTTGATTGTATTCCATCGCTCCAGATCTGCCTTATGCTGAGCGGCTTTTAGTTTATATTCCTCTTCATAAGCCTGTTTCTGAAACGTTTCCATTTCTTTCATTTGTTTCTTAAACTCCGGATTGTTAAGCTGTTCCTTTAATTGCTTTTGTATTTTTAGGGTACTTTCCAAAATTTCCTGAAGCTGCTTTTTCATGGCAGCGTCTTTGGTTTCGGCAATTTGCTTTCTTAGAGCCTTTTCTCCTTCCAGGGCATTTCTTTCGGCATCTTTCTCCTGGTTTTCTCTATCTAGTTTTTCTCTGGCCAGGTGTTGATCAGGGGTTTCAGGTTTTTCAGGTTCCTGTTGTTTCCACCAGGTGGCATAGCGGGTTTTAAAATCTTCAGTTTTGTAATATTTCCTGAAATATTCTCCCAATAGTTTTATTACCCGTACTCTTTGGTCACCGGCGATTCTCGCAGCCCCTTGAGGAAAACCCATGCTCCCATTTGTTACAGAATTGAAAAAATAGGTCTGGCCTTCAATGGCATTGATTCCAAATTCCTGAAATACATCGCCTGTCAACATCGGAATGGCCATCAAGAAAAATATTGCCTTTTTCATTTTATAATATCATTGATTATCAGAATGTTGAATTTGAAAAACATTATAAAAATAACGATATTTTTTCAACAAACTCCAAACAAAATTGTATTTAATTCTGAAGATGATTAAACATCAGATTTTCCATCAACCGACCATCAATAATCTCTTGGATGATATATATTAAAGGTATTAATTTGAATAAATATCAAATTGAAAGAATAGTCTCAATTGTCTGATTATCATATTTTTATAATATTCTATCTAGTAAAAGAAAAATGAAAACCATCGTATTGTTTTTTTCCCACAATGGCAGCAACAAATACCTTGCAGAAAAAATCGCCAAAGATTTAGATTGCCCGATTGAAGAAATTATCCCCAGACCGAACAGCCATTTATTGATGCTTATGGGTATAAATTTTGGAAATAAAGCCCTAAAAGCTAAGCTTGAAGATTATGAAAGGGTAATCCTGTGCGGCCCTATTTTTATGGGCAAATTTATTATTCCTTTGAAAAATTTTGTACAAAGTAATCTTGATAAAATCAAAACTTTAGTGTTTGTGACATGTTGTGGAAGCACTTTTGAGAAAAAAGATGAGAAATTCGGGTATAATCTGGTATTCAATGAAGTAAGGAATATTTTAGGGCAAAAATGCGTTCATTGTGAAGCCTTCCCCATCACTTTGGTATTACCTGATGAGCTTAAAAATGATGGTAAAACTTTCATGAAAACACATCTGACCGATGAAAATTTTAAAGGCGAAATTCAGGTGATTTATGACGATTTTATCGAAAAAATGAAGGTAGAGCTGGCAATCAATTAATTGCTGCTTTCGGAGTCCCAATACTCGTTTTTTTGGTAATTTTGCCCAAAATTCTCAAGAAATGAAAAACGCCATCATTGACCTCGGCACCAATACCTTCCATCTGATGATTGTTGAAAACCAAAAGGTGCTTTTTAAAACATCGAAAGCTGCTAAAATCGGTATGGGAGGTATCAATGCGGGTGTGATTACTGAAGAGGGTATTCAGAGGGCATTGGGCGTGCTGGGAGAGTTTAAATCCAAAATAACCGAATTTGAAGTTGCTCCCGAAAACGTTCATGCTTTTGGTACCAGTGCCGTCAGAAATGCCGGAAATCAGGCCGAATTTCTGGAAAGAGTAAAAGCGGAAACAGGGATTGTGATTAATGTAATTGATGGAAAAGAAGAAGCTGAACTCATCTATCAGGGTGTAAAACAGGCGGTTACGATAGAGCACCCTTCACTTATTGTGGATATTGGAGGTGGAAGTGTGGAGTTTATCATTTGTAATGCCGAAAAAGTGCTCTGGCTGCAATCATTCGAAATCGGTGGACAAAGACTTCTGGAGCGATTCATGAAAAAAGACCCGATTCCTACTTCCGAAATCAACCGTTTGGAGGAGTATTTAAGAGAGACACTTTTACCCCTGACCAATGCGGTTCATCAATATTCTCCTAAAATTTTGATAGGCTCATCTGGATCCTTCGACACCCTCAATGATATGTTTTTCTGGCGTAACCGGGGTGATTTTGCTCCCCATGAAATCCATGGCTTTGAATACCCGATTGAGGAATTTGCTCATGCTTATGAGCTTATCGTCTTTGCCAACCATGAAGAAAGATCTAAAATCGGTGGTATGATTCCGCTCAGGGTCGATATGATGGTGGTAGCCACGATTCTGATTAAATTTCTTTTGCAAACATACCATATTGCACAAATTAAAATCTCAAATTTTGCCCTGAAAGAAGGCGTAATGGCAAAAATAGAAAATGCATAACAACTACTTCTTTCTTAAGCATTTAAGTTCAGAATTCAACACCAGTCTTACGGGTGCAATACTTGAGGTTTGTTTCAGCCAGGAAAAAGATGAACTTGTTTTGGGCTTCTCCAAAAATCAAAAAGAAACATTCATAAAAGCTACGCTGCGTCCTGATTTTTCAAGTGTTACTATTTTGGAAAGTTTTGGCAGGGCTCGACGGAATTCTGTGAATCTTTGGGAAGAAATCTATGGACTGGAAGTACTGAAAATTGAGGTCTTTGAACACGAAAGGGCATTTTATATCCAAATTCAAAATAATTACAAACTCGTTTTTAAGTTTTTCGGAAATCGGCCTAATCTCCTGGTTTACAAAAACGAAAATCAGATATATCTATTCAACAATGCCCTTTTGACTGATAAAAATCTGCTTTTAAATGATTTTGGTAAAAAGCCTGATTTCGGTCTGAATATTTTTATTCAAAACCATGGAAATATCAGAAAAACCTGGTTTACATTAGGAAAAACGGCTTCTGATATTATTGAAAATCAGCTAAATACTGAGGATTTATCTGAAAAATGGAAAATAGTCAATCAGTTTATTACTCAATTTGAAAGCCCTAAATTTCACATAGGTTTTCTCGACGAAAAGCCGGTTTTAAGTCTGCTTGATTTTCCGGGAAAATTAAAAACATTTGACTCGGCTATTGCGGCTATCAATGATTTTTATATTTTTTATCAAAAAGAAATTACTTTTTTCTCAGAAAAAGAAAAATTAAAAAAGCAGCTGGAAAAGGAAATTCTGAAAACAAAAAACTATAAAGAAAATACTGAAAATAAACTCTTTGCACTGCTTGATGGCACATCAAAAGAAAAGATTGCCAATATCCTGATGGCTAACCTTCACCAGATTAATTCGGGACAAGAAAGTGTAGAGTTGGATGATTTCTACAATCAACAAAAAATTACCATAAAACTAAAAAAGGACCTCTCTCCACAAAAAAATGCAGAGAATTTTTACCGAAAAAGTAAAAACGAAAAAATAGAAATTGAGACCATTGAATCCAACATTAATGCAGCAGAACACAAGATAGAATTACTTGAAAACAAACTGGTTACGGTTGAAGCAGTTGGAACTTTAAAAGAACTAAAAAACTTTCAAAAAGTAGAAATCAGAACTGAAACTACTAAAGAACAGGAGAGTCCGTTCAGAATTTTTAATTTTGAAAACTGGGAAATCTGGGTCGGAAAAAATGCCAAAAACAATGACTTGCTCACTCAAAAGCACGCTCAAAAAGAAGATTACTGGCTGCATGCCCGCGATACCCCGGGCTCACATGTAGTAATCAAAAATCCCAACAAAAAAGCCATTCCTGAATTCGTAGCTGAATATGCCGCCTCACTTGCGGCCTTTTATTCCAAAAGAAGTAATGAAACCGTGGTCCCGGTAATTTTTACGCAGAAAAAATATGTAAGAAAAGGCAAGGGAATGCCTGCTGGTCAGGTGATTGTGGATAAAGAAAAAGTGCTGATTGTCGCTCCCTATTCAGGTTGATTTTTGTAAAAATCTATTCTCAAAAAAACAATAAAAAACCTTAGAGAAATCCCAATTGATACCAATAGTAGCTTTTTTTACATTTTTTTCAAGGCTATAAAGTCATTCTGTATTACCTTTGTGCTTCGATAATCAAATCGAAACCTCTCCCAATAAAATGCCTAAAGATTCTAGCATTAAGTCGGTCCTAATCATTGGTTCAGGACCTATTGTCATAGGACAAGCTTGTGAATTTGACTACTCCGGCTCTCAGGCCGCAAGATCTATCAAACAAGAAGGAATTGAAGTGTCACTCATCAATTCCAACCCGGCAACCATCATGACTGACCCCATGAATGCCGACTATGTGTATCTCAAGCCACTGGAAAAGAAATCAATAGTTGAAATCCTGAAAAAACACCAGGAAATGGGCCGCCCCATCACGCATGTGTTACCCACTATGGGTGGGCAAACAGCCCTCAACCTGGCCATTGATTGCGACAAAGCAGGTGTTTGGACCAAATATGGTGTAGGCATCATTGGTGTGGACATAAAAGCGATTGAGACTACTGAAGACAGGGAGCTTTTTCGTAAAAAAATGATAGAGCTGGGCGTGGGTGTTTGTAAAGGCCGTACAGCCAAGTCTTTTCTTGAGGGTAAAGAAATAGCTCAGGAAATCGGTTTTCCTTTGGTTATCAGGCCTTCCTATACGCTGGGAGGTACCGGTGGTGGATTTGTAAATACACCTGAAGAATTTGATGCGGCACTTAATCACGGTTTACACGCATCTCCGGTGCATGAGGTGCTCATTGAGCAATCAATTTTGGGCTGGAAAGAATATGAGCTTGAGCTTCTCCGTGACCACAATCAAAATATCGTGATCATTTGTACCATCGAGAACTTTGACCCGATGGGCGTACATACAGGGGACTCTATAACTGTTGCCCCAGCCATGACTTTGCCTGATACCATCTATCAAAAGATGCGGGACATGGCCATCAAAATGATGAACGGAATCGGGCAGTTTGCCGGAGGATGTAACGTTCAGTTTTCCTTACACCCCGACACTGATGAAATCATCGCCATCGAGATCAACCCTCGTGTAAGCCGTTCGTCGGCATTGGCATCTAAAGCGACCGGTTATCCTATTGCCAAGATTGCAGCAAAAATGGCCATCGGATATAACCTTGACGAATTGATGAACCCCATCACGGGCTCTACTTCGGCATTTTTTGAGCCGGCCATTGATTACGTAATCGTAAAAATTCCTCGCTGGAACTTTGATAAATTCCCGGGTAGTGACCGCAAACTAGGTCTGCAAATGAAGTCTGTGGGTGAAACCATGGGGATTGGCCGCAATTTCCAGGAAGCACTTCAAAAAGCGGCTCAGTCTCTGGAAATTAAGAGAAATGGTATCGGAGCTGATGGTAAAGAAGAAAAAGATACCGAAAAACTAAAATATAGCCTTGAACACCCGAGCTGGAACCGCTTGTTCCATATACATGATGCTTTCAAGGCTGGGCTTTCGTTCAATACAATTCAGAAACTCACCAAAATCGACAAATGGTTTTTACGCCAAATCGAAGAAATGGTGCAGTTGGAGAACAAAATGGAAACATACTCCATTCAGGACGTACCTTATGAAAAAATGGTGCTCGCCAAAAAAATGGGATTTGCTGACCGCCAGATTGCCCATATGCTGAGATGCAAAGAAAGCGAAGTACATCAAAAACGCAACGACCTGAATATCAAAAGAGTATTTAAATGTGTCGATACCTGTTCTGCTGAGTTTCCGGCCGAGACGCCTTATTTTTACTCTACTTTCAATACTTCATTCGAAAACCCTGACAATGAGTCACTGGTAAGTGATAAAAAGAAAATAGTAGTTTTGGGTTCTGGTCCTAACCGTATCGGTCAGGGGATTGAATTTGATTATTCATGTGTACACGGGGTTTTGGCAGCAAAGGAATGTGGTTATGAAACTATTATGATTAACTGTAATCCTGAAACTGTATCTACCGATCCAGATATTGCCGACAAATTATATTTTGAGCCTGTTTTCTGGGAAAATGTGTGGGATATCATTCAGCATGAAAAACCTGAAGGGGTGATCGTTCAGTTGGGAGGTCAAACTGCCCTTAAGATGTCAGAAAAACTCACCAAATACGGCATAAAAATCATAGGAACCAGCTATGAAGCCCTTGATTTGGCGGAAGATAGGGGTCGTTTCTCCAAAAAATTAGTCGAACTCGACATTCCTTATCCTAAATTCGACACTGTTCGTACAGCAGACCAGGCAGTAGAAGTATCGAAAGAGTTAGGTTTCCCACTTCTGGTACGTCCTAGTTATGTTTTGGGTGGCCAAAGTATGAAAATCGTGATTAACGAAAACGAACTGGAGCAGCACGTTCTTAAGATTTTGAGCGATATTCCTGACAACAATATTCTTTTGGATCACTTCCTTGAAAATGCCATTGAAGCCGAAGCTGACGCCATCTGCGACGGTGAAAATGCTTACATCATTGGTATCATGGAACATATCGAACCTGCTGGAATTCACTCAGGCGATTCTTACGCATTGCTTCCGCCGTTTGATTTAAGTGAAAATGTGATCAAACAAATAGAAGAATATACCAAGCGTATCGCTATCGCACTGGATACCAAAGGCTTAATCAACATACAGTTTGCGATTAAAGATGAAATAGTATATGTAATTGAAGCCAACCCAAGAGCATCGCGTACGGTCCCCTTTATCTGCAAAGCCTATCAGGAGCCTTACGTAAACTATGCTACCAAAGTGATGTTGGGAGCCAATAAAGTGACTGATTTTGATTTCAAACCGGTTCAAAAAGGATATGCTATCAAAATTCCGGTGTTTTCTTTCAATAAATTCCCGAATGTAAACAAGGAATTGGGACCTGAAATGAAGTCAACTGGTGAAGGCATTTATTTTATCGATGATCTGACCGACGATTTCTTCCTGCAAGTGTATTCTGAAAGGAATATGTATATGAGCAGGTAAGATAAATATCAAAAAATGCATTTTTTAAGCTATAAGTTTATTCTTATAGCTTTTTTTATTTTTAATTTGTTAAAAAATGATACATTTGAAAGAAATTCTCTTACAAAATGAAAGAAATAATATTTAATGTTGAGGAAGATGGTGAAGCTGGAGGTTTTGTGGCAGAGGCTTATATTTCTGATTCAGAACAAATTGTAACCCAAGGAGATAGTATTGATGAATTAAAAAAAATGATTCAGGATGCTTTAGAATGTCATTTTGAAATTAAAAGTGAAATGCCTCATAAGGTAATAATGAAATTCGTAAGACAGGAAGTTTTTGCATTTTAAAGAATCCGGATGCGAAAAATAATAATAAATGGTCAGGAATTGATTAAAAGACTTAAACCTTTTGGCTATAAGGTGGTTAGACAATCTGGGAGCCACATAAGAATTCAGACTGATGTAAATGGGAAACATTCCGAAACCATTCCCAACCATAATCCACTAAAAATTGGCACTTTAAATAGTATTCTTCAAAATATTGCCCGCCACTTAAATATTACAGTTGAACAGCTGATTGATGAAATATTTTAGAAAATTATCTCATCAATGTCCGCCACTTTCCGGTTTCAAAACTTCAAAATAGCGATTGTGTAAATAAATAAGGGAAATCCCAAATAAAACAGAGAAAACACCCATTATACCATTATAATATACCGGTGCCAGCAATGACATCCTGATAAAAATGGTAATCAAAACAAAAGCCGAATACCTGAAGATGTTAGCATAATGGATTTCATATCGCAATGAAATGAGCAAAAAAAGCATGTCTGCAAAAATCAACATCAGGTAAAACAACTGAAAAGACTGCACAAAATGCCCGGAAAGAAGCAAGTGAATAAGGTCACGAAAACCAATAAATATAAAACTAAGAAAAACCCCTGAAGCCACCACCTTTTTCAATCGAACAAATATCTCTTTATCACCGGGTTCCAGGGTGATTTGGCGGTGTTTTTGGAATGCGTAAAATATGAGCGTTAAGCCAAAAATAATAAGTGCTCCTGCCCCATCTGAAAACATTTTCAGGATTTCGGGCAAATTATGTTCGAAATTTTCATGGAAATTATAATGGGCAAACTCCTCAAAAGCCGACCTCAGTAAAATTAAACTCAGGATTTCATATTGCTTACCGATACTATTGGCGATAGAATGCGGTATTACGAAAATCAATCCTAAAAGCTCAAAATAAAGCAGAAAATTGAAAGTGATGGTTATTCCGGAAAAATGGTTTACACTTTTCAGAAAAACAGGCAATATGCCGGGATTGAAATCATTGACCAAGGCAATAAGCTGACTAACCAAAAATACGATCACGAGCAAAGTGCTTAACAGGCGGTCAAAGTTTTTCCCCGACAACTTTTCTTCAAGCTTATTAAATATAAATTCAAACCAAAATGTTAATCTGTTCATTTTAAATTGATATCATTGGAAAAACAATCTATTATGAATATTAAATTTAGCTTATATAATTTTTAATTTCAATGAGTTAGAATATTTTTTCTTAGGAAGTATTTTCACGAACAGGAATATAATTTTAGATTTACTTTGTTTGAAAAATAATTTTAGCCTAAAAAGCTATGTCTATTTAATAAAACCAGCAATTCCTTAAAATATTCTGCTTTAAATAATCCAAAAATTTTCTCATTTCAACCTTCACTTTCCATTTTTCATAAAAGATATCCCTAATTTTGCAGAAAAAAAACGCTAGATGCCAATTGATTTTGCCAATATTCCCTCACCGTGTTATGTATTGGAAGAAAAACTCCTCAGAAAAAATCTTGAACTTCTAAAATGGGTTCAGGAAGAATCCGGTGCGGAAATCATCCTTGCCCTTAAAGGCTTTTCGATGTATAAAACCTTCCCGATGGTAAAACAATATCTGGCTGGTGCTACGGCAAGTTCGCTCAATGAAGCCCGACTGATTTTTGAAGAAATGCAATGCCATGCCCATACCTATGCTCCGGCCTACAAACCAGAGGAATTTGAAGAGATAATGAGCTACAGCAGCCATATTACGTTTAATTCTATCAATCAATACAACCAGTTCAAAGGTCAGGTACTTGCCTCTGACCGCAAGATTTCGATGGGTTTGAGAATTAATCCTCAATATGCCGAAGTAGAAACCGACATGTATAATCCTTGTATAGTGGGTTCCCGATTGGGAATTACACGGGATGCACTGGGTGAAACTTTACCAGAAGGCATTGAGGGCCTCCACTCGCATACCATGTGCGAAAACGACTCTTACACGCTCGAACGCACGCTGGTGCATATTGAGGAAAAATTTGGCGATTTATTACATCAGATAAAATGGCTAAATCTGGGCGGCGGGCATCTGATGACCCGTCAGGGTTATGACCATCAACATTTGATTGGCATCATAAAAAGACTCAAAAACACTTATAATATTGAGATAATTCTCGAACCGGGATCTGCCATAGCATGGCAAACCGGCTATTTGAGAAGTAAAGTACTCGACATTGTCGATGCTCAGGGTGTAGATGTGGCGATTTTGGATGTTTCATTTGCGGCCCATATGCCTGATACGCTGGAGATGCCTTATAAACCGAAAGTATGGGGAGCAACTGAGCCCGAAAAAGGCAAACCTACCTACCGACTCGGAGGCATGACCTGCCTTGCGGGTGATTTTATGAGCGGCTACTCTTTCGAAAAACCACTTCAGATCGGTGATACGGTGATTTTTGATGATATGATTCACTATACGATGGTCAAAACTACCACTTTTAATGGTGTTGGCTTGCCCTCCATTGGTATCTGGCATGAAGATGATACTTTTGAACTGCTCAAATCTTTTGGTTATGAAACATTTAAAGACAAGATTTAAGCTTTCATGAAAAAGAAGGAAAAAATTGAGGCATTGATTGCTTATTTTCAGGAAAATATGCCTAACCCTGAAACCGAATTGCAGTATAATAATCCTTATGAATTACTGGTGGCGGTGATTCTTTCAGCTCAGTGTACCGACAAACGGGTAAACATGGTCACACCGGAGCTTTTCAAGCGATTTCCCAATGCCCAGGCTCTCGCCAGAACCGACTCGGAAGAAGTTTTTGAATATATCAAAAGCATTTCTTACCCCAATAATAAAGCCAAACATCTGGTAGGTATGGCAAAAATATTATCGGAAGATTTCAAAAATGAAGTTCCTGAAAAAATAGAAGACCTCACCAAAATGCCCGGCGTTGGCCGAAAAACTGCCAATGTAATCGCTTCTGTAATTCATAATCAGCCGACGATGGCTGTTGACACACATGTGTTTAGAGTCTCGCACCGGCTGGGATTGGTCAAAAGAACTGCCAAGACCCCGCTGGCGGTAGAAAAAGAACTGATAAAATACTTTTCTGATGAAATTATCCCCAAAGCCCATCACTGGTTGATATTGCATGGCAGGTACACCTGTATGGCCCGTAATCCTCAATGTGAATTTTGTGGAATCAAAAATCTATGCGATTCTTATCCCAGAATTTTAAAGGAGGGCGTGTTGGAGAATGATAAAAAGTTACCATCAATTCATTGAAAATAACCTATCTTTTGTGGTCTAAAACCATATAAACTTTAAAACCAATCAGAAAACATATAACCGGAAAAAGGGTGTACAAAAATGCCGACAGGTAATAATTTTCGTAATAATAATCCCATGACAATTTATAGCACAAAGCCAAAATCGCCGGATATCCGATGAAGCCGAAAAGCATTGTAAACAAAAATATTGGGTTCGAGTTTTTGTATTTATTTAAAAAATAAAAAAACTTACCATTTGAAAAAAACCAAAGATAGAGTGTGATAGACCCTGCTAATTGTATAAAAAGATTGGCATAAAATAGCATAACAATATAATTCCTGAACTAAATTATACTAAATCAGTGCCACAATCCAATATTTTTATTTAGATTCGATAAGTGGCAACAAACTCAAAATATCTGGTAATGAAACTACGAGGCAAGTTCTGAAATAGCCAAATAGCTCATTAATCCGGGGCCAAGGATTAAAGCTTGTTCATCAATATTAAAAGTAGGAGTATGAACTCCGGAAACTATGCCTTTTGCCTCATTTCTGGTACCCAAACGATAGAAACAGGCATCAACTACCTGACTGTAGAAAGCAAAATCTTCTCCACCCATCCACAGATCCAAATCTACTATATTTTCGATACCCACGTATTTTTCTGCAGCTAAACGAGTTCTGCGTGTCAATTCCGGTTGATTTTTAAGATAAGGATATCCTTTTTCAATCCAAAATTCGCAAGTTCCCCCCATTGATTCGGCCATTCCTCTTGCCATTTTTTCCATTTTTTCAAGTCCTTCTGCCCGCCATTGTTCGTCCATGCAGCGGTAGGTACCTTCAATATAAACCTCCCCCGGAATTATATTGGTGGCTCCATCGGCCTGTACCTTTCCAAATGTAAGCACTGAAGGTGAGGCGGGGTTGCGATTGCGGCTGATGATTTGCTGCAAAGCAACTATAATATGTGATGCAATCACGACCGGATCCACTGCCTGATGAGGTGCGGCACCGTGCCCTCCTTTTCCAATCACCCTCAAATAAATCTCGTCTGTACTGGCCATGTACATCCCTTCTCTGAATCCAATTTTACCTACCGGAATATTGGGGGCAACATGTTGCCCAAGAATACTTTGCACTGCCGGATTCTCCAACACACCTTCTTTTATCATGAGTGAGGCACCCCCCGGAGCTTTTTCTTCGGCAGGCTGAAATATCAGCTTTATTGTTCCTTCAAAATCCGATTTTAATTCATTTAATATTTTAGCAACCGTTATTAATGAGGCTGTATGAACATCGTGTCCACAGGCATGCATCACTCCCAGGTTTTTTGATTTGTAAGGCACTTCGTTCTGTTCTTCAATCGGAAGGGCATCAATATCCGCCCGCAATGCAACAGTTTTTTTGCCGGGATTACTTCCTTCAATTAAAACTACCAGACCATTTCCTGCGATGCCTTCAGTTTCCTCCAGTCCAATTTCTATAAGGGTTTTAGAAATATATTTGGCTGTATTTTCCTCCTGAAATGATAATTCCGGATGCTGATGCAGATGTCTTCTGTTTTTTACTGTAAAATCAAAAAAGTCTTTTGCCAGACCTTTTATCTTTTGTTCTAATTCCATAAATGCCATATTTGCTTCAAAAATAGTGCTTTTACAGGCATTAACATCGATTTGATATTTTTTTTGAAATCTTTTGCAAAAATATCCTTAAAAGAAAATTCATAATTCACTCATAATTAACGCTTAAAAATAAGGTGAAATTTTTGGAATGCTATTTGCGTTTATTCCAATAAAAACAAATTAAAAAATGCGAATTTTGATATTATTGGGGGTTTTATTATTTTCAAATGTAAGTTTTGGCCAAACCAAAATCAATTGGATTACTATAGAAGAAGCCTACAGGAAAAACCAAATTACGCCTAAAAAAACTATTATTGATGTGTACACCGACTGGTGTGGCTGGTGTAAAGTAATGGATAAAAATACTTTTTCGAATCCGGAAGTTATCAAATATATTAATGCCAATTACTATGCTGTGAAGTTGGATGCCGAAGGAAAAAAAGATATCAAAATCGGAAATACCATTTATAAGTACGACGAACAATACAAAGCCAACAAAGCTGCGATTGCCCTGCTAAACGGACAAATGAGTTATCCCAGTTTGGTATATCTTGACGAAAAATTCAACTTGATTCAACCCTTTGCAGGTTATCAGGATGCCAAAGCGTTTCACCCGATCATCACCTATTTTGGTGGAAATTACCACAAAAAAGAACAATTTGAAGTCTATAAGTCAGGCACTTACGCAAAGGCATACAAGGACATAAAACTCTGATTTACTAAAGGATATACTGACTTAAATCTTTGTTTTTGATTAAGTTAGCCAGTCTTTCTGAAACCAGCTCTTTGGTCACATTTATGGCCGTTCCTGCAGGTATCACTTCGGGTACATCAAAAAGTACATCGTTGAGCAATTGGCTCATGACGGTCTGTAGCCTTCTTGCTCCAATATTTTCCACTTCAGAGTTGGCTTGAAATGCAAGTGAAGCCAATTCTCTGAGAGCTTCGTCGGTAAAATCCAGTTTTACGCCCTCGGCTTCAAGCATAGCGATGTATTGCTTGGTGAGTGCGTTTTTTGGGGTTTTGAGAATCTGGTAAAAATTATCTTCGGTCAAAGATTCCAATTCGACTCTAATAGGAAATCTACCCTGAAGCTCGGGAATTAGATCAGAGGGTTTAGATACATGAAATGCTCCGGCAGCGATAAACAGAATGTGGTCTGTCTTAATACTTCCGTGTTTGGTGTTGACGGTGGAGCCTTCTACTATGGGAAGCAAATCACGCTGTACCCCTTCTCTACTTACATCGGGGCCTGATTTCCCACCACTTGAAGCAATTTTGTCGATTTCGTCTATAAAAATAATCCCCAGATTTTCTGCTTTCCAGATGGCTTCTTCCTTGACCTCATCCATATCTATGAGTTTGGCAGACTCTTCCTCCATCATGATTTTCCGAGCTTCAGCAACAGTTACTTTCCGCTTTTTATTTCCTTTTGGGAGAAAACCTCCTATCATTTCCTGAATATTCATCATCGAAACGTCATCAATCGGGCCTCCCATTACCCCTATTGGGGCTATTCCGTGACCGGCTACATCAATTTCGATTTTGCGATGATCAAGTTCGCCTTTTTTTATTTTTTCTCTGAAAGCCTCCCTGGTTTGATTATTCAATTCATAATCGGCTTTTTCGGCATCCAAATCTTTCTCATCCTGATTTTTTTTCAAACCTCCCGGTTTTTTCACTGCGGGAATCAAAATAGAAAGAATTTTTTCCTCAACCGCCTCCAGAGCTTTGATTTTGACTTCATCTTTCTTTTTGGTTTTTACCATATTGACTGACTGCTCTACCAGGTCACGGACCATGCTTTCAACATCACGACCTACGTACCCAACTTCTGTAAATTTCGAAGCCTCTACTTTGGTAAAAGGAGCGTCTGCAAGTTTGGCGAGTCTGCGGGCGATTTCTGTTTTTCCTACACCGGTAGAGCCTATCATCAGAATATTATTCGGGATAATCTCAAACCGCATTTCTTCAGATGCATTCATTCTCCGCCACCTGTTTCGAAGTGCGATGGCTACATTTTTTTTTGCATCTTTCTGACCAATTATATATTTGTCTAGTTCGGCAACAATCTGTCCCGGAGTAAGATTTTGTATTTCAGTATTCATTTAAAAAAAATTGTATGCAAAAAAAATGAATTATTGAGGGTTTCCAATGAAATCTTGAGAAATGATTAAAAAAAACATTAATCTAAACCATGCAAAAAGAAAAATAAAGATATTACTGATGCGAAACCACTATTTTTTGACTGATTGTACGAACGCCATCAATAATTAAGCTATAAAAATAAAGGCCATCCACCCATTTGTAGGTTTCTACCTTTACTTCATTTTTACTTTTTTCAAGCTGAACATTCTTAATCATTCTGCCGTTTACGTTTGTAAAGTGGAGCTCTGCTTTAAGCGTGCTAAATGGAACGCGGTATTCCACAGTCAAAATATCGCTTACCGGATTGGGATATGCTTTTGCAGTAGTGATATCTCCTACATCGCCAAAGGGCAACATCAAAGGGTTGTCACAATCACACACGTCCTCACCTCCAAATTTCCCGGGTTTCTCGGTTAAGAGTTCTTTCAGATATGCTTTTGTGGTTGGTCCTAAAGCTTTAGTTTTTTTATCCCGGTAAGCCACATAGTAGGTGCCTACTTTTTTTGCTTTGAATTTTTTACCAATGTGAAGTTCTTTGGTGGCAAGTTCATCTTCAAACCAAACGATATCCGTGTCGGTCTCTTTGCTGATTACGACGAATGCCGGTGCCGCCTTATTTTCATTTTTAAATTGTACTGTTTCATCCAAAAGCGGCATACCAAGTGGACGGGAGGTACAATTAGGAGCATTTACGATTCTTATATTTCTACATTTACCCGACAAATCACTTGAAACCAGGGTGACATTTGGCATAAATGCCGGTATATTTTCAATTTTAAATTTACTGTTTCCCAATGAGGTAACAAAACCTGAACTTGTGGTTAGGGGAAGGGCGTTAATCCTTGACAAATAATTGGTTAATACAGGAAAGTTAAGGTTTGACATAGCAAAGAAAACTTTCTCAATGATACTATATTTATCGTTTTCGAGATGTGCTATAATATTGTAACTGTCGATTGTGGCATTACAATAAACCGAATCAACCACAATGGGAGGTCCGGAGCAGGTCTCCACAATAATTGGACAACAACTGGAAATATTACAATCACCGACTTTTTTAGAAAATGAAAACTCACCACCCATTTTGACGGTTAATGAACTATCGGGATTGATTACAGCCAGATTGGGATTCGTTTTTTCATTAATTTCTGAAAAGTTCCCTGAGGCATCCTTATAATACCATTTTACCCCTTTGTATTGCTTCAAAACTATATTATAAACTTCGTTGTTGTTAATACCAATTGGAACAGTGGTACAACTTGTTCCGGCTCTCTTTTCACCTTCGTTTCCTATGGTGAGGGCTTCATCATAATTATAATCAAACACGCCTTCTTTGGATATATATGAAGACAAATAATTGAGCCCCTGAGATTTGACTTTAGCTCTAATTACAAGTTTCAAAGATTTTCCGCCTGCTAATGGTCCAATTTTCCAAATATTCCCTACGGTTGTAAATTGCCCCTGTTCGGCAAAATAATGTACAGTTTCCAGATTAATACTTTGTATTAACCTCACTTCCAGAGGCTGTGATTCTTTGGTTCCTTTATTTTGAATAATAGTCGTAAATGTGACAATTTCGTCCAGTTTAGGCGTAGAATTGTCAACCCCTTGGACTAACTGAATTCTTACGTAATCCCGGTTTGAGGCAAAATTTACATGACGAAAAATGATGGTTTGTTCGGTAAAACAGGTTTCTTTGGCATTATAAAATCTAACCCTGTAAAACTTTGAACCGGTAGGATTTGAAATATTTTTTATTTCAATCTGGGTTTGACCTTTCCCCAATGGCAAGGCCTGACCAAAATCAAAAGGAGTATTATTTCCTTCTATTATTTCGTAATGAGTGGCTTCGTAGATATTGTAAACTCTAAGATAGCCATCAGATGCAGATGGAGATGTAACGTCAGTACTTTGTGTTGAAAATGATGGGTATTTACAGAATGTTGTAAGGGTATCAATTTTTGAACTAAGGGAATCAATATTAGCTTTTACAGAAAATGAAAATAGAATATTCAATAAAAGTCCAAGAAATATTACCAGACTTTGTGGATTTTTTATGCGGTAATTCAAATTGAAATTTACCATCTTTTTGGGTATTATTCGATTTCCTTTTTTATCAAAAATAGTAAATACCTGAATTAAATCAGGTACCTACTATTTTGATTTTCAGGATTATATTTTATATTTTATCCTAGATTATTTTGTTTTTGTGACAGTTGCAGGCTCACAATATCCACCAGGACAAGTACAGTCTTTAGCGATAAGTGGTTCTGTTACGTCGATAATACATCCAAATTCATTGGTAACTCTGACAGTATAGTTATCAGAAGGGCCTGAAGGATTTGGCAAGTTAGAAACCAATATACCATGAGAAGGAATTGGATTCACTACTGTTGCTGATCCTGAATTAAATGTACCTCCAAGGTTCCAGGCAGCTATATCGTTGTCACGGAATCTGTTCAACACAAGCATACCATTGTTTTGTGTTAATGTACCCAAACAAAGTGCACTAACTGGTATCACAGTGGCTACCGGAAGCGGATTCACAGTTACAAGGAATGGCTCACGCGGTGATTCACAACGCATTGTATTTCCCTGTGGATCAAGATACAGTTTGGTTTGAGTCACATACCCCCAGGTAGCACCGGCAACTGTTGTTAATGGAGTTGGAGGTGTAGCAGGGTTAGCCAGTGAGTCAGTTAACCAATACCAGGTAAGGTAATCATTTGGTACCTGAAGTATTCCGGCATCAAACGGAGTGGCTGTCGCATTCAAACAGTACACTGGATCTGCAGCATTAGGTTGAATCGGAGTATCTTTTATGATCACATCGAAATGTGCAGTATCAGACTGACAGTTATGAGTATTTTCAAACTGCGACACCCAATAAGTCAAAGTATCCACTACATTGGTAGGAGGAGCAGCATAGGTTGCTGTGGTATCTCCAGGAATATTTGTTTTGTTTAATCCATACCAAATCAGTGAAAAGCTTCCTCCTGAAGTAGTGGCGGTCAAAGGATTGGACGGGTAATTTTCGCAATAAGCAACGTCCTGAACGGTCGGCATATCTGGCTGATCCCATATATCAATCCTAACAGTATCAAGATGGGACTGACAGTTATTATTATCCACCTGAGCAACAAACCAGAGGTCTTGACCCACAACAGCTGTATTAGCAAATGGACCCACATTATATCCTATAAGTGATGTGGTATCAGGTAAGTCAACAGATGTTGGCAATAATGGACCATGCCACCATCTCAGGCTATCTCCGTTGTGATCAATCACTGGTGAGCTTAATAGAGCCGATAATCTTTTAGCAGCAATAAACTGACAATATGCAGTATCTATTGCATTAGGTCTGTCTGGAAGTGGATTGATAGTTACAAAAACTGTATCTGTACTGGCACATTCCACACCAAATTTGGTATAAGCAGCTCTTACAATGTAATTTCCTTCCATTGCTTCAGTAGCAAGCAATCTCCTATCAACCGAATCAGCAGATGTCCATGCATCAGGTGCCGTCCATCCCCACGTTAAAGTACCGAGAGGGTTAATTGAGTTATTTGTCCCTGTGTTACGAGCCGACAAGAAAATTGTATCTTCAGCACATACCGGTGAGTTAGAAGTAGCTAATGGAACAGGTAGCTCATTGATAGTAAATGTAACTTCAGTAGTATCTCTACAAGAAACATGACCATTTTGTTCGGATACTAATCGGTAATGATAGATACCGGGAGCTGTTGGTAAAGAAGTCAATCTAAGGGTATCTTGCCCGGTCAAAGAGTCCAGCGTTGGATTACTTGGACCGTTATTATTCCACCACTGATATCTGAAACTTCCCTGATCTGAAAGGAACGGAGGAAGTTCATCCTGAATTCCGTAAGTATCATTAGAAGTAGCTGTATATCCGGCCTGAGTATTGGCTGATTCAATAATTGGAGCAGGAGCACCAAAACAAATAACCTGATTTGTAGGGGTTGTCAAAATTGGAGGAAGACCAGGTATTACTTTTATCGGACAACAACCTTCAAAACCGCAAGAGGCTGCTGAAGAATCTTTGTAATATTTATAATCTCCCGTTTGCTTAATAACTAAACCTGATCCTGTTACATCCGCAAAGGCATTGGTTCCTGTTATGGTTGTCCAGGTAGCACCGTTGTCAGTGCTTCTTTGCCATACTACACCTGTATATATTCCACTTGCCAGGGTAAATGTATATTCATCACCAGGACACCAATCACGGTGGGTAGTTATACAAATTTGCCCTTCATCATCTTCAATGTTAGTATCCTGAGGTGTAGGTTTAGGACCGGAATCCAAATCCAGCTGATCCAAAGTGAGTGTTTCTGCTGTAATTTCTTTAATACCCCGGGTGGTAACAATGTACCGCATAGTTAAGCTAACTGTGGCACTGGATGCTATTGTTCCGATATTCCAAATCTTTGAAGCATCAGAGTAAGTACCAACGCTTGGAACGTCAGAATAATAAGTTAATCCCGCGGCATAAGCAACTTCAAAAGTAACCCCCGTAGCAGCAAGAGAGCCACGGTTAATAACAGCAACAGTTACAGTTACAGTATCACCCATTGGAACATCACCGGCAGGAGAACGTGTAATTGTAGTCTCTAAATCAACAAATTGAGGTGTGTAATTGTAGTTAACGTAAGGTAGATAAAATGTGGAGTCAGTAAAACAAGATCCATCTGAACTATATACCCTTAGTGTATATTGCCTTCCGGGTGCCGTTGCAGGGGTTTGCAATGTAGAATCTACAATCCCACCCACAAGTGAGGCATAAGTTGGTGAAGCACCAAATGCGGGACCAGAATAGGTTGCACCTACACTAAGACCAATTCTGCTTGCACTGTTTTGGATACCGCTGACCTTGATTTTGGCATTGGCAGTGTTTGAATCAGAAGCATCAAATGTCGTGATCGTCATAGCCAGTGCCGGTGAACAAGACTGGGCGTACGTTGACATGTGAGCAAACAACATCAAAAACACCAGCACGAGTGATGACACCCAAACCGAGGCTTTTTCTCCAAAAACAGACGCAAGTCTGATTTTCAAATAATTGTTTTCCATGATAAATTAGTATAAATTAAAAATGTTTTTTCTATTTAGTTTTCTCGACATTTGCAGGCGGACAGTACGGAACCTCACATTCTAAACATACATTGGTAATATTTACTGTTTGGTCTATCGGACATCCTTCTGCACTTATAATTCTAATCGTATATGCTTGTGGAGTTAGTTTTGATGGTCCCGCTACAGTCGAGGAAATTATTCCATTTGCAGGAATTAATGCCGGCGTATTAGCAGTTCCCGAATTGTATGTAGCCCCCTGATTAAATGAATACATTTCATTCTCTCTAAATCTCGTCAAAATCAGCATTCCGTTGTCCAGAACTTGTTTTCCAACACAGGTTGGATTTACTGCTAATATTTGTGTGACGGGATAAGCATTAATTCTAGCTTCAATCGTATTTCTATATGTGCTAGAACAATTTTTGGGTGAAACACACGATGCAAAATAATTTCTCGATTCACTTAATATTGGAGTAGCAAAATTCGTACCAGTTCCAATACTACTTCCTGAAAATTGCTGATCAAACCAGGTTACTGTTCCAGAACAATTGCTACCGCTTAATATTAAACTTCCTGGTCCGCATACCTGAGCTCCTGTTAATGAAGGAGGTGCGGGCAAAGGCAAGATGGTAACAGTGGCAGAGTCATTATTTACACAACCATTATTATCGGTTACAGTTAAATAATATTTACCATTATGAAGCGAACTATCAGCATTCGAAATCAATGGATTCTGATTGGTTGAAGTGTACCCTGAAGGCCCATTCCAGTTATATGATATTCCACCACTTGCAGTTAACTGAATATCAGAATTAGTACAAAATTCTCCTGCGGTCATTGTTATTGTTGGATTTGCAAAAACTGTTACCAGGGCAGGGTCAGAATTAGTAGTTCCACAACCATTGCCAGAAGCCGTAGCTACGATTCGGTAAGCTCTGAGACCCGGAATTGCAGTACTTACAACCAAACTATCTGAAGTTTCACCCGAAATATTATTATAAACAACCCCAACTAATTGTTGCCATTGATAGGTAATAGTTCCGGTTCCATTAGTTGGATTTCCATGTAAAACCAGTGGAGAATTTTGACAAACCGAAACATTCGCAACATTTACATTTATAGAAAGATTAGGAACAATTATTACTCTACTAACTGCAGAAGTATCCATCCCGCAACCAATTCCACTTGCTGTTGCCACAATCCGGTAAAATAATGTATCTGCAGAAGCTGTATTAACCATTACAGTAGTTCCGGTAGCACCAGATATATTCACAAAATTTAAACTATCAGCTGAAACTTGCCATTGGTAAGTAATAATACCGGTAGCATCATGTGGTGTGGCTGTTAGTGTTGTGCTGGCACCTTCACATACCGTAATATTTGGTATATCTACTGAAACTGAAAGTACTGGCACCACGGTTATTGTAGAAACTGCAGAAGTAGATGAACCACAACCAATTCCACTGGCAGTTGCAATTATTCGATAGTAGGTAACCCCTACAGATGATGTTGGAACAATCAAACTATCTCCTATTGCCCCGGGAATATTTGCAAAAGTTATATTATTGGTTGAAAGTTGCCATTGGTATGAAATTGTCCCGGTGCCATTTGTTGTCAGGGCATCCAATTGCAATACTCCACCCTGGCATAAGGTATAGCTAGGTAAGGAAACATTTACACTAAGATTTGGAACAACAATAACAACAGAACTGTCAGAATCCATATAATTACAACCAATTCCGCTGGCTCTGACTCCAACTTTATAATAAACGGTATCCACAGTAGCACCGTTAATAGACAAGCTGGAAGAATTACTAGAAGGAATCAGACTCCAATTGACCCCATCCTGTGAGTTAGACCACTGATAATCAACAGCTCCATTTTGATTACTAACATTTGCATTTAAAGTAATAGTACCTGTTTGACAAATAACTATGTTATCCAGGTCAATATTAGCACCCAGACGAGGGAGTACGGTAATTGTAAAAGTTTCATTATTTCCGGGACAGTTGTTTATTAAAGGAGTTACTGTGATTGTAGCTATGATTGGAGTCACTCCATTATTAATGGCAGTAAATGATGTAATATTTCCAGTTCCACTAGCTGAAAGACCAATGGAGGGATTACTATTTGTCCAGCTATAACCTGTTGCTAAAGTTCCTGTAAATATTTTTCCTGAATATAGTCCATTACTACAAACTGTATCATTGGTAACAGGATTCATCGTAATTACTGGATTTACAATTATGTTGAAAGTTTGATTATTTCCAGGACATGAATTAATATATGGTGTAACTGTAATTGATGCTGTAACTACACTCGATCCAGAATTTAATGCTGTAAATGATGGCAAATCACCAGTTCCATTGGCAGCTAAACCAATTGAGATATTATTATTAGTCCATGAGTATGAGGTACCCGATGAACTTGAAAAAGTAATTCCTGGTAAAACTTCTGTATGACAAAGGGTATCATTTGCAATCGGATTCATGGTAATTACAGGATAAATCGTTACCACTACCGTAAACGTCACTGTATTACAGGCTGCCGCATTGGTTGCCGTAATCGTATAGGTCGCTGTACCGTTGGCAGCTCCTGAGTTACTTAATGCTCCTGTAGAGAATTGTGCCACCCCGGTCGCCTGGGCTGCTCCCCCTGTGATCCCTGCACTCATCGTTGGTGCGGTCCAGGTATAAGTAGTCCCTGCTATGTTGGCTGTCGGCGTTACCGCTGCCACTGCTGCTCCCGAACAGATCGTTGCAGGGTTGGCTAAGCTCGCTGTAAGGGTCGGTTGTATCGTTACCACTACCGTGAACGTCACCGTATTACAGGCTGCCGCATTGGTTGCCGTAATCGTATAGGTCGCTGTACCGTTGGCAGCTCCTGAGTTACTTAATGCTCCTGTAGAGAATTGTGCCACCCCGGTCGCCTGGGCTGCTCCCCCTGTGATCCCTGCACTCATCGTTGGTGCGGTCCAGGTATAAGTAGTCCCTGCTATGTTGGCTGTCGGCGTTACCGCTGCCACTGCTGCTCCCGAACAGATCGTTGCAGGGTTGGCTAAGCTCGCTGTAAGGGTCGGTTGAACAGTTATAGCAAAAGTAAAAGGTGTACCTGTACATCCGGCTGTAACAGGAGTTACAGTATAGGTAACGACACCGTTTGTGATACCATTATTTGTTAAAGTTTGAGAAATTGGAGGAGAAGAGGCAACTGCATTGTCTGAGAAACCAGTAATTGTCCCGGAAGTTGGAGCAGTGGTTATGGCTGCCGTCCATGTATAAGTTGTACCTGCAATATTTGAGGTCGGCGTCCTGCTAAAACTAGCACCAGAACAAATGGTCTGGTTTCCAGGATTAGTAATCACCATTGTTGGCTGGACAGTAATCGCAATTGTAAATGGTGTACCATTACAGCCGTTTGCTGTAGGAGTAATTGTATAGGTTACAACTCCATTAGTTGTGCCAGAATTGGTCAATGCTTGTGAAATTGGCCCTGATGTAGCCACAGCATTATTTGAAAATCCAGTAATTGTTCCGGAGGTTGGAGCTGTGGTAATTGCAGCTGTCCATGTATAGGTCGTTCCTGAAATGTTTGATGTTGGAGTTCTACTAAAGCTTGCTCCGGAACAAATTGTCTGCGGACCGGGATTTGTGATTACTATTGTTGGCTGAACTGTGATTGCAAAAGTGAAAGGTGTTCCATTACAACCATTCGCCACTGGTGTAACTGTATAAGTAACTACCCCGGAAGTTGTGCCTGAATTAGTTAAAGTCTGTGTAATTGGAGCAGCTGAAGCTACCGCATTGTTAGAAAATCCTGTGATAGTTCCTGAGGTAGGAGTTGTTGTAATCGCAGCCGACCAGGTATAAGTGGTTCCGGCAATATTAGAAGTAGGCGTTCTACTAAATGCTGTGCCTGAACAAATAGTTTGAGGACCAGGATTGGTAATTACGATTGCTGGCCGAACAGTAACGTCAAACGTAAAATTCGCACCCGCACAAATTCCATTATAAGGAGTGACAGTATATCTTACAACTGCACTTGTTGTTGAAGTATTAGTTAAGGTTTGACTAATTGGACCTGAAACCGCACTAGCCTGATTTGAAAAACCGGAAGCTGTCCCACTTTGTAAAGAAGCCGTCCATGTATAAGTGGTACCAACAATGTTTGAAGTTGGTGTTACAGAAAATGAATTCCCGGAGCAAATCGTCTGAGCAGTAGCACTTGCAACAGGAACAGGAGTTACAGTCACTGAGGTGGTAGCAGTAGCTGAGCAATTATCCACATCTCTGGCTGTCACAGTATAGACTGTAGTGGTGGCTGGTGTCACACTTATCGGAGAACCAGTTGCAGCCGTGTTGGTCCATGTATATGTATAGGGAGCAGTACCTCCCGAACCAGTAGCTGTTAAGGTTGCGGATTGACCCGCACAAATTGTTTGAGGGGGAGTTACAGAAACAACAACAGGTGGAACAATTACTTGTGTAATCTGACTTATTACAGAACACTGAGCATCATCAACTGTAGCTGATGTCGTTGCCATCCTGATTCTATACTGCTTTCCACTAAGTGCAGATACAATGGGTGTTGGGAGATTTATGGTAACATTCATAGTTGTACCTACGTAAGTACCTTGTAGTATCCCCGTAACATCTTGCCAAGTAGCACCATTATCAACACTCTCTTGCCATTTATACCAGTCATGCTCTGCATTTGGGTCAGTAACGGAGGCAGTAATCGTTTCATTGGTTGCACCTAAACAAGCAACTGTTTGTCCACTTAATACAATATTTAAGGGACATTTATTAACAGTAATGTCGTCAATTAACCAGTCATTACCATTACCTCCAGGTGCGTTATTTCTAATACTAAATATAGCCTGATTAACAGTTGGACCAGTTTTAAAGGAAAAACCTACCTGATTCCAGTTAGGGTTAGTAATATTACCCGTAATATGTTGAATAACTCCATCGATCAGAAATGAGAAGTTTGGATAAATATGTGTGGCATAATATGCAGGATCAATAAGGTTTCGAACATATGCTGTAAAGTTATACTGTGTATTTGGACACAAATTAAGAATGGTTTGTTCCACAACTACATCTGGGTTGTGTGAAGCATTTACCACCATCATGTATCCTCCGGTATCGCCAGGTGTATGGTCATCTGAAATTATCCAGGTACCGAAAATATTTCCCCCTGCAGCTGCTCCATTACAATCAGTGGTATTTGCAATTGAATAAAAACCGTCATTAGGTGCATTACAAGAAGGCAATGAATAACCGTATCCCGTTACATTAGTTCCCAAAACTGGTCCTGCCAAAGTAGATCCACTGCCAAAATCACCATTTACAAAGAGATTCGGTGTTGTAGGACTAACAGTACAAATAGCAGTTGCAGGACAAGCAGTACCGGTATTTGGCACTGTTACAATTCTTTCGCTATAACAATAAATACCACCTCGTATTACTCTTACATAATAGGTACCAGGCTTGAGCCCAGTAATTGTATTTGATGTCAGCGAGCTAATCGGAGTATAAGTTCTGTTTGCCAAAGAAATCCATGCTACCTGATCTGTGGAGTTTACTCCAAGCAACTGAATTGCACCATTTGTAGCAAAACATCCATTGGCACCGGTAATATTTTCTCCTGTATAAAAACTGGTTGTCTTGGATTCTATCGTAATATTTACTGTCCGGCAAATTATTTTTGAAGTATAATCCCTTAGAAAGATTAAATAGGTACCCACACCTAACCCGGTATATTGCTTGTAGCCTCTGAACCAGGTAACACCATCCATGCTTGATTCATAGTTTGTACCACCAAATTCATCAACCGTTATATTGCCATCTGTATTAGAGCACCCTGAGGGATTTAAAGGCCTGATATCTACAATATTACCACAATACCCCGCACAATTGGTATTTAATATCACGTTTGTTGTGGCTGTATTTGTGCAACCATTAGAACCCATTGCAGTTACGGTATAAATACCACCTGAGGAGCCTGTAGCCAAAAGAGCGGTTGTGTTTTGTGATGAACTTGTGAATCCTGAGCCACTTGACCAGGTGTAACCGGTAGCGGTCGGGCTCCCGGTTACGCTAGAATTTAATTTTACCAAAGTTCCAACGCACTGATTAACAGTCCCTCCCAGACTAGAAGTGTTATTGGCACTTACTGTTGGTCTAGGCAAAACAGTAATTGTTTGAACATTAGAATTTGCTGGATTACAACCATTTCCAGCAGAACTAACTACCACCCTGTAGTACCTCGTGTTGGTGGTACCGGTGGGAATTAAATAACTACTACTGGTTTCTCCGGATATATTAGAAAATGGCCCGCCCACTCCGGTTGAGGAAACTTGCCATTGATAAGTAAAAGGACCAACCCCATTGGTAATAGCTGAATTTAAATAATATACACCATTAATACAGATTACAGCACTACTTGGAGTTATAGTAACAGAAGTTTGTGGTACGATATTCAATGTAATGGATGGAGAATACTGTGTACCGCAACCATTTCCTGAAGTAATAACTCTTAATCTGTAATAAATAGTGCCTGAAACGGAGGTAGGCGGAGTATAATTTATTGAAGTGGCACCACTTACGTCAGTCCATGAGGCAAATACCGATGTTCTTGATTGCCATTGATAATTTATTGTTCCGGTTGCATTTTGAACGTCTCCCTGAAGTTGGGTACTTCCACCAATACATACTGGTTGATTTGTAATCCAGGCATTAACCGTATGAATGTCATTTACCTGGACGCCAATCGAATTGGTTAGCTGAAGTCCGCAAGAACTAAAATTCACCAGAATTCTGTAATAGTTTAAACCTGTGGAATCAGTGTAGGCATTATAGGTACCGCCAGTGGCACCAGAAATATTTGAGAAGGAGGTATTATCCTGAGAAACCTGCCATTGATAGGAATAGGCACCACTTACTCCAGAAACTGTGGGAGTTATGGTTTGAGTTGCGTTTAAACATACCTCTGCTAGTGCCGGATTTAGAGTAATTGACCCTGGATTATGAACGGTAAAAGTACTGCTTGGGGAAACAGCATATGAACAACCCACCCCTGTCATATATGCAATTACCCTATAATAATAATTCCCTAAAGTATTTACCGGTGGAAGATAAGTAGAAGCTGTTTGACCCGATAAATCTGCCCAACCTGAGGTCCCATTTGGGGATTGTTGCCATTGATAAGTAATTGACCCAACCCCATTTGACACACTTGCATTTAAAGTATCTGAGGTGCCAATACAAGTAATATAATCAGGTGCCACAACTGCAGCTGAAGGCGTAGATACTACCCGTATTTTGAAAACGTTTGAAATTCCTGGGGTACAAGCTCCAGAAGAACCTGTAACTATTAATCTGTAATAAAACGAACCGGTTGTTAAAAAGGAATTGCTGAATGTCGTACCTGTTGCTCCAAAAATATTGGTCCAACCTGATGTTCCATTGGGTGACTGCTGCCACTGATAAGTATAGGTTCCGGCAACATCTATTGCACTGGTAATAGTTGAGGCTCCGTTAACACATATTAGACTGTCCGGGGTATTTATTACCACTCCCGGACTACTAACTACATTTACTACTACATTTCCTGTTGCAGTACAACCGGCATTGTCAGTTACCGTCAAAGTATAGTTGGAGGTGCTGGTCGGACTGACAGTTTTTGTTGAAGAGGAACCTCCGCCGCTCCATGAATAAGAATATGGAGATACACCGGAAGTGGAGGATCCCGAAATTGTGACACTACTTCCAGCACAAGTGGTAGGGTCAGGGCTCATAGTTAATCCCTGAAGTGCATTACCGTCATTCAACGTTGCTGTCGATATAGTGGTAGTACAAGCATTACCAGAAGGCCACCTTGCTCTTAAACTGTATGACCCTTCCGCCAACCCTGAGACGGTATAAGTACCCACATTGTCATTGATGGTCGTGTAACTACCTCCGCCATTCCAACTTAAACTGATTTGCGACTGAGTTGGATCATCATTGATTGTAAAAATGATACTTCCGTTTGAAAAACCACAAACATTATTGGTAAAGGTTCTGGAAACTGATGGGCTACTCGTTACAGTTACACTAGTAGTATAGGTTTGAGAACAACCACTTCGGGTAACCGTTAAAGTATAAATACCAGTGGCAGAAGCCGTTGCATTATTGATTGAAGGTGTACGACTGGTGCTGGTGAAACCATTTGGTCCTGCCCAGGCATAAGAAGCACTGCTTACACTACCTCCTGTTAAATCTAAGTCCTGTCCGGAACACAGAGGCGAATTGGAAGTAGCACTTGAACTAAAAGCGGGAGGTTCGGTCAATGTGACGTTTGCCGTTGCTGTACAACCGTATGAATCCTGAAGAGTAACCGTATAAGTACCGGCACTTAAACCTGTAAAACTTGGAGAAGACTGAAATGCTCCTCCATTTAAACTATATAGATAAACAGGTGTCGTTAAAGATGATGGAATAAAAGGTCTTAGAACTGATGGAGGCAAAACTTCAATAGGAGCACCTGTTGGGTCTCCTGGTCTTGCCCAGCCAACTGCCAGATTATCGCCACCGCCACCTTCTTTTTGTAAAATTTCTATATAATAAATCTGGCCAGCAGTGAGCGTAATTGCAGCGGATTTTTGTGAAGTAAATTTATTCCATTCCTGTGAATTGGTCCATCCAGTTACTGATGCTATTTGCACCCTGTTTGCTGCTGAACTGGTGGTACTAAGCCATAGCTGGCTATTATCATCTGATGCAATCCAAAAATAGTAAGTGCCAGTAACTCTTGGAACAATATAACCAATCATCCTTGAACCATAATTATCCAAAAAATTGGAGGGAGCTTCTGCCGTATTTATAAGCATTGAACTATTCGGGCTGTTTGGATAATTTGCATTACCCGTAAGGTCAGAAACAGAAGAGCCGGGAATATTTTCAAAAATCTGATAACTAATACTTCCTGTACCGCCGTTGCCTAGTGTGCCCAGTGCAGCAATACTTCCATTGCCTGAGCCAAAGCAAGTCAGGTTTGTTCCTGTAAGTGATACAGATGGAGGAAGACATACAACAGGTGTAGAAGAAACGGTGATATTTTTTGAGACTGATACCGAATAACCATTTCTGGTAGCAGTCAATGTATATAATCCACTATTTAAACTTTGAGCATTTGGAATTACCGGATTCAGGGAAGTACTTGTAAATCCATTAGGACCTGTCCATAAATAAGTAATTGGTGTAAATTCGTAAATCGTTATATCATCAAGAGCAAAATCATTTCGATTGGTACTTGTGTTTGATGTTGAATTTCTAATCGAAAAAGTTACGTTTCCAGTAGTAGTGGCCGTGTAGGTTTCATCCATCGCCTGCCAGGTGTTATTGGTGGTAACAGCCGTTCCATAGGCCGAGTTATTAACATACCATTGAAGTACACTCAAACTTCCACTTGAACTAACAGACCTGATTATTGCCTCCAATTCATAGGTATTTCCTGCTGTAACATTAACTGTAATATACCAAACGTCTTCCGAAGTGACATTGGTTGAATTGACAATAAACATATTTCCTGCCCCACCATTTCCAGAAAATGTATTTCCACCTAATCCCGAAGATCCCGTTGAGCTGTTACCTACCCACCATCTTGAACCGGGAAGGTCTGTTGAAATACCAGTATTACTTGAAAAGTCACTATTAACCACCTCATTTATGTACCAGTTGGAATAGCTCCCTGTAAATGCCAGATTAATAGAATTTCCCGCTGTGATCGATGCTGGAGTTGAAATAATGTAATTGGTAACTATTTTGGAAACAATATTTGAAGTTCCTTCCCAGCTTCCTGTTGTTGCATTTCTGGTTTGTCTTCGATAGTAGGTAGTGATAGAAATTGGACCTGGGTCGTAAGTAAGGGAATTAGAAGAACCAATGTTCGTCCAAGTAATGTTATCAGTGCTGTATTGCCAGCGGTACTGTATGGTACCGCCCGTTGCAGTTGCGGCAGCAACACTCGTAATTTCAGTAGGATCATAAGTTCCGTCGTTAACCTCATTACCTGCTATTTCACCCGAATAATTGATTACCGCGAAGGCATTTTGTGTTAGGCTCCAAAAAAATAACAAAAACAGGCAAACTCTCACTTTTAAGTAAGAAAATGCCTTTGAGCCTGAGAGCTGATTATTTTGATATCTTTTTTGTAAAAATCGCACTTATACCTTTTGGATTTTATTCCGTTTATACAGTCCTAAATGTTCTGTATTTTCTCCAAAAGGATTCAAAAATTATGCCATTAAAAATTTACCAAATTCATCACTTTTATAAAAGTCATGTTTTCAATATTTTAGAAAATTAAATTTTTTAAAAAAAAATTAAAATATATATTTCAGAACATAAAAATGCTCTGAAATAAATTGTGTGTTTTTTACAAGATTTAACAAAAAAACAAGTCAAAAAACATTTAATTTCTGGTCTAAAAGTAAACAAAAAAAACACCCGAATGAGGTGCTTTTTCCTTTAACCAAATCTATTTTTTAACCTATTTTCAATCAGTATTTTCTTTTAAATAATCAATTAACCTTGCACCAATCCTACGCGACAATTTAAAGATTTCTCCCGTAGATAATTTTACCAGTTTCGCACCTTTTTCCTCTATTATTTCATCCACGTATCTTAAATTTAGAAGAAGCCCTTTTCTCGCCAGATAAAAATCACATACTCCTTCCAGTTGAGACGTATAATGCTTCAATGTAAATGAGCTACAAATATAACCCTTATCATTGAGCCTGATCATTGAATAGTTTCCGGCATAACTTTCAATGTATTTGATGGTCGTAAAAGCGACGGAATGCTTTCCATAATTAAAGATAAGCTTATCGCTTGTAACTTTTTTCTGATAATTGTTCATGCTATAGTTGTAATAAAAATTTGGGTTGTTTTTAATTAAGAAACAGTATTGTCTTTATTTCTGAATCTAAATAACTAAGTTTAACATTGCAGGTCAACCAGCATTAAACCATTGACCCGTAATATTGAGTAAATGGTAAGAATTGATAAATATTTGACAATTGACTACCTTTGCAAAAATGATTAAATACAATTATGCCAATCATCGCACCTTCTATTTTAGCATCTGATTTTGCAAACCTTCAGAAAGAAGCCGAAATGATAAACCAATCACAGGCTGACTGGTTTCATATTGATGTGATGGATGGCGTTTTTGTGCCCAATATCAGTTTTGGAATCCCGGTGACTGAAGCCATTAAAAAACATGCAAAAAAGCCCCTGGATGTACATTTGATGATTGTTAATCCCGAAAAATACATTGAAGATTTTGCAAAGGCAGGTGCTGATTTGATTACTGTGCATTGGGAAGCTTGCCCTCACATACATCGTACATTGGCACAGATAAAAGAAGCTGGTTGTAAAGCAGGAATAGTATTGAACCCCGCCACTCCGGTTGCCGTGCTTAAGGATATCATTCAAGATTGTGATATGGTTTTATTGATGTCAGTAAATCCGGGTTTTGGTGGTCAAAAATTTATTGAAAATACCTACCAAAAAGTAAAAGATCTAAAATCTCTAATTGCAGAGAAAAATACCGAAACCTTAATTGAAATAGATGGTGGTGTCAATCTCAGCACCGGAGCCAAACTGGTGGAAGCAGGTGCCGACGCACTGGTAGCAGGCAGTTTTGTCTTTAACCATGAAAATCCTATTCAAATTATCTCAGAATTAAAATCTCTCTGAATCTCAGCCACTTAGTTTATTCAGTGTCAAATATTATCGCAAAAAAGCTTCGAGAAAATAAGTAGCTCACATCTCCTTTTTTCATTCATAATTACCATTTTAACGTAAAAAAGGCTAAATTCGCAAAAATTTTCAAAGAACATTTACCAATTAAATCAAGATGGTTGAAGATATTTTTGATAAAGTAGTCAATAATATGGGGCCTATAGGCTCACACGCTCATTATTCACATCATTACTATTCTTTCCCTAAGCTAACCGGAGAACTGGGCCCGTACATGTCATTCAATGGCAAAAAAATGCTTAACTGGTCTCTTAATAACTATCTTGGATTGGCTAACCATCCCGAGGTAAGAGAAGCCGATGCCAAAGCTGCCGCTGAATATGGTTTGGCCTACCCTATGGGTGCCCGTATGATGACCGGAAACACTGATTTGCATGAGCAGTTTGAAAAACAACTGGCCGAATTTGTAGGTAAGGAAGACTCATTCCTGCTCAATTACGGATATCAAGGAGTAATGTCGGTTGTGGAAGCCATGGTTGATCCCAAAGATGTTATTGTTTATGATGCCGAGTCTCACGCTTGTCTGATTGATGGCACCAGGTTACATCGTGCTAAAGGGGGGAAAACCTATACTTTTAAGCACAATGACATGGAAAGCCTGGAAAAAAACCTGATTCGTGCCACCAAACTTGCCGAAGAGCAAGGCGGCGGTATTATGGTGATTACGGAAGGTGTTTTCGGGATGTCGGGAGCTGTAGGTAGCCTTGACAAAATCGCAGAATTGAAAAAGAAATTTAAATTCAGGCTTTTAGTTGACGATGCTCACGGATTTGGTACCATGGGAAAAACCGGGGCAGGTGTGCCTGAGCACTTTGGTGTACAAGATGCCGTAGATTTACATTTTTGCACCTTTGCAAAATCTATGGCAGCTATAGGAGCATTTATTGCGGCTAAAAAAGAGATTATCATGTATCTGAAATATAACCTGAGATCTCAAACTTATGCCAAGGCTCTTCCGATGCCATTTGTACTGGGCGGAATGAAACGCCTTGAACTTATCAAAAACAACCCTCAGTTAAAAGATCAGCTCTGGACTATCGTCAATGCCCTTCAGGATGGCTTCAGGAAAAGAGGATTTGATATCGGTAATACTACTTCCCCAGTGACCCCGGTATTCCTTCAAGGCGATTATGACTTACCCACAGTAACCAATCTAATAAAGGATTTACGTGAAAATATGGGTATTTTCTGTTCAATCATTGTGTATCCTGTGGTGCCAAAAGGAGTTATTCTTTTAAGAATAATACCTACGGCTTCTCACACTCTGGAAGATGTAGAATATACCATGGATATGTTCGAAATCGTTAAAAAGAAGCTTCATGAGGGGGCATATAAGCCCGAATAATAAAAAAAAAGGGGTTATAATGGTATTTTTCCAAAAAAAATAAAAATAATTATAATTTTTCAATTTGGTTATTTGAAAATAATATTAAATTGCACGGAAAACGTATTATTAACACTTAAAACCCCTTTAAATTCATGAATAAGTATTCTGAACTTTATGATTTGGTAACTTCTTTGAAAGACGACTTTGAAAAGTTTTACGACAAAAAAAACAAGGCCGCTGGAACTAGAGTAAGAAAAGGCATGCAGGATGTAGGTGCTTGGGCAAAATCAGTAAGAGCTGAAGTACAGGCAATGAAAAACGCCGGTCTTTAATTTTTAATGTGAATCTTCAAGAAATTTAAAAGCCGTTCCCAAAAAGAACGGCTTTTTTAGTGTATGTTCTATTTTCAATACAGCCCCTCATTCATAAGCGTTCCTGTCCCTCTTATGGTCATTTTACCGGTTTCTTTGTTGATTACCTGAGTGGCAATTTTCGCAATATGCCGGTTGGCATCAATTTCAATAACTTCAAAAACTACTAGATATGGAGTATCTACCGTCATAGGTCTTAGGTACTCAGTTTCCTGCTTCATATAAATAGAACCCGGTCCTCCAGGCACTTCCATGCCCAAAAACCTTGTAAAGACACTGCTGCTCAAATGTCCATGAATAATCGGAACTTTGAATTTGGTCGTAGCCGCATATTCCGGATCAAGATGGATAGGGTTATGGTCTCCGGTCAAATCTGCGAATGCCTGCACATCGGCCTGAGAAAAACTAAAATCATGTTGAAACTTGGCTCCAAGAGGTATTTTTTCTTTCATTTCTGGTTTACTTATTATTTTTTCTCAAAAATAGAAAAAAACTAGCTGGTATGGTCACTGACGATCACCCATTTTCCATCAATTTTTTTAAATATTAATGTAAAAAAACCACCCACATCACCTTTCTCAGGACGGGTAAGTTGCCATTGACCCAAAACCCAGGCCGATTTTTTGGAAAGAAAATCTACTTCTTTAATGTCGAACTTTAGCTGTCCCATGGTGGCACGATCAGGATAACTCTTAAGATAGCGATCAAGTGTAGCTTGCCATCCTTTTACAATACCGTTTTTCCCAATAAACTTCAGTTCATCTGATTTCCAGTAGTCTTGCATAAAAGTTTCTATATCACCTTTATTCCAGTTTTCCTGTTGCCGGTTCAATACTTCCAGTATTTCAGATTTTTTTTGTGCAAAACCTGAAAAACTCAAAGAAACGAATAGGATAATTAAAAATACTTTCCCCATTTTTGTATACTTTTTTCAAAATTATCTTAAAAAATTGACGAATCAAACTTCCATTTTCATCATTAACCCGATTGCCGGCTCCAAAAATATTGATTTTGGTAGAGGAATAAGCCACATATTATTAGGATTAAACCTATCCGCTCAAATCGTAAAAACACAATATAAAGGTCATGCTATTGAAATTGTGGAAGAATTTCTGTCCAGGGGATTCACTCAGTTTATAGCTGTAGGTGGTGATGGAACTGTAAATGAAGTGGCGTCCGCATTGGTTAACACCAAAGGGAATTTGTCAATAATTCCTGTCGGCTCGGGCAACGGACTAGCCCGAGCAATTGGCATATCCATGGATTGGAAAAAAGCCCTCCAGCAGGCCATCTATGGCACGAAAAGGTTCATAGATGTAGGTTATATCAATGAAAAGCCCTTTTTCTGTACCTCAGGAATTGGATTTGACGCCCTCTGTGCCTATCATTTTGCCCAGGGAAGTCATAAACGCGGGCTGTCTAATTATGTAAAAATTATTCTGCAAACTTACTTTGGATATGCTCCATCCAAGGTTGCTTTCCAGGGTCAGGATGTGGATTATTTCTCTCTGACTTTTGCCAATGCCAACCAGTTTGGAAACGATGCTTTTATAGCTCCTGATGCTATTTTGGACGATGGAATGCTCGATTGCTCAATAATTGGCCCTCACCCAAAATGGTACGGTACCATGATGGGATATTTGCTAATGTCGGGTAAAATCAGAACTTCAAAGTATGTGGAATATTACCGTGGAAAGACATTTGAACTTACGGGTCAGTCACGCTGGTTAATTCACATTGACGGAGAGTCTGTGGAGCTTGAGTCAGACAAAATTTCAGTTTCGATTCGTGAAAAAGCACTGGGGTTGATGATTTAATTTTATGAAAAAAAATATTTTACTGAATTTCAGATATTTAAAGTATGAAAAATAATAAAGGAGGGATCGTTTTTTCTACCAATCCTGACTACCAATATCAGGAAGAAAATAATGAATTTGAAACTTTGCCAAATGCTCAGCAGAACTTCAAGATTTGGCTGGACAGAAAAGGTGGCGGCAAAGTGGTGAGCAGGATTTCTGGTTTTATTGGTACAGATGACGATTTGAATACGCTGAAGAAAAAAATTCAAAATCTTTGTGGATCAGGTGGTTCTGCAAAAGATGAAGAGATTATGATTCAGGGTGATCACAGGGATAAAATATTGGCATTTTTGATCAAAGAAGGCTATAAAGCCAAAAAAGCGGGAGGTTGACCTTCCGCTTTCTTGTTTATAAAATTTGGCTACTATTCAATTCCACCCATCCACTTTTTGATAGGCTTAGCAAATAGCAACAGCACCAATCCCGAAACTATACCAATAACAAATACCTGATTAAACAAGGAAGGCATTTGCTGCAAATTTCCTTCGGTAAATCCACCTGCAAAAATACCGGCTATGAGGTTACCCAATGAAGCACCCACAAACCAGATACCCATAAACTGACTCACATATTGTCTTGGAGCAAGTTTGGTATAAGAACTCAAGCCTACAGGGCTGATTGAAAGCTCACCGATAGTATGCAATACATAAGTTACAGAAAGGAAAATAAAAGATGCTTTCACACCGGTAACGGCTATATTGGCACCTAAAACCATCACGTAGAATCCAACACCCATTAGGATCAAACCGATTGCGAATTTTACAGGAGTGGAAGGGTTCATGTTTCGTTTTTCAAGAAATGCCCAAAGGCTGTTTACCAATGGAGCCAACATCACGATAAATGCTGCATTGAAAAACTGAAACCATGATGAAGGCATTTCCCAGCCAAAAAATGTTCTTTCAGTATGTCTGGAAGCAAAAATCTGGAAAGAAGTAGCAGCCTGCTCAAATCCGGACCAAAATATAGAAACTGCAAAAAATAAAACCCCTAAAACCGCAACTCTTTTCTTTTCAACGGTATTCAGACCTCCACCGAGTAAAATAAAAAGAAAATAAGCGACTGTAATTGAAACTATGATAATTCCTGCTGCATTGGCTAATCCCTGGGCATTGGAAAAATCAATTTTGCCGGTAAAATGTAACACTGCATAAAACACCACTAATAATCCCACAATCGTATATAATACATTTTTGTTGATTGGAGGATGAGCTATAGCATGGGTATCTGAAACCTTTGCTTTGGCTGATGGTTCATCACCAATTCCTTTTAGATAAGTCCTACCCATAAAAATAAAGGTGATTAGTCCTAAAAGCATAGCAATAGAAGCCGTTGCAAAACCCAGGTGCCAGTTTACTTTTTCGCCAATATAGCCAACCATAGCAATTCCTAAAGTGGAACCCACGTTGATTCCCATGTAGAAAATAGAAAATGCTTCGTCTCTTTTTCTTCCGCCTTCAGGGTAAAGTTCACCTACAATGGTACTAATATTGGCTTTTAACAAACCTGTACCAAGGGCAACTGCTACCAGACCGATATAAAATGTAGAGGGACTACTCGAAATAGCCAAAATAGCGTAACCCAGTGTAATCAATCCTCCTCCATAAATTATTGATTTTTTCTGACCCAAAATATTGTCTGCAATCCAACCACCTGGTAATGTAAGCAGATAAACTGAAGCCACATAAAGAGCATAAATAGAGGTTCCTTCAGCTTCTGGCAAACCCATAGCTCCCCGGGCAGTAGGACTTATTAAAAACAACAACAAAATGGCACGCATCCCGTAATAGCCAAAACGCTCCCACATTTCGGTTAAAAACAATACAAAAAGCCCTCTTGGATGGCCAAAAAATGATTTATCTTGCATTTTCTTATTTATTTGGTTTATTAAATATAGTTTGTAAAAGGTTAATTCTAATGTCTGAAATCAAACTTACAAATGAAAAGACAAACCACCAAAATACTAAATAACAAAAAAGGAGAATAGTCAGCTATTCTCCTTTTTTTAATCCTAAACTTTACTCTTTTATCCTTTATAAAAAAGCCATTTACCCAACTCTTTCCAGGTTACTTTTTTACCATACATTAAAATTCCTACCCTGTAAATTCTGGCTGCTAACCAGGTGGTAAACACAAAGCCTCCAATCAATAGAATAACAGAAATTATTATCTGCCAAACGGGTACTCCAAATGGAATACGTACCATCATTATGATTGGAGAAGTAAATGGAATCATGGATGTCCAGATTGCCAGATTACTGTTGGGGTCACGAATTACAAACTGAGCCATCATAAAAGCTGCAATTATGGGTATCGTGATGGGCATCATAAATTGCTGGGTATCAGTATCGCTGTCAACAGCCGCACCAACTGCCCCAAATAATGCACTGTATAACAAATAACCTCCTAAAAAGTAAAAAAGGAATGAAATTATGATGGTTGCCACAGGTAAAGTGTCAAGGGCATTCATCACCTCTGACATCCCTCCGGCAGCATTTACTCCCGGGCTCATTTTCATATTCTTTTTAGCCATTTCCTGGGCTTCAGGAGGTAAATTGGCCATTTGAGCCTGAGATATAGCATTTTGCGAAGCCATCAATTTTTCGCTGGCCACTTTTCCTCCAAAAAATATTACGCCTGAAGAAAGTACAATCCATAAACCAAATTGCGTCAACCCCACCAACGCTACACCAACTATTTTCCCGATAAGCAATTGAAAAGGCTTTACTGATGATATAATCACCTCCACAATCCTGCTGGTTTTCTCTTCCGTGATACCTCTCATCACCTGTGCTCCATAAATAAACACTGCTAAATAGATTAAAAAGGCACTGATACCACCCACAATTGATGCAGCAGCAGCACTGCTTTTCTTTTCAGAACCCTCCGACAGGCTGAGTGTTTCCGACTTCACATTCATTTTAGCACTTTCCAAAACACTCTTGGTGATGCCAGCTTCTGTCAGTTTTATGGTCTCAATTTCTTTCTCAATAGCACCTTCCACTTTATTCTGAAGCTCAAGACTTACTCCTTTTTGAGCAAAAATCTTCACTCCTGCTCCCTCAGACATAATGTTCTCAGGGATAATCACCAGGGCGTCTTTTTTATCCTTTCCAAGTTGAGATTTGAGTTTATCGACATTATCTTCCGAAAAATTAAATACAAATTCTTCCGAAGATTTGAATTTCCCTTTGAAAAGACCACTTTCATCTTTAACCAATATTTGTTTTTGATCAATTGAAGAAATTGCCGCAAAAATTACCACCGCATACATGGCTCCAATCAATAAAGGGCCAAGTATGGTCATAATAATAAAAGATTTTTTCCTTACTCTTGCCAGATACTCTCTTTGGATTATCAGTAATATATTTTTCATAACAGGGTTTTAGTTTGATTGATTAACAGCTTTAATAAACACATCATTCATAGACGCAACATCTTCTTTAAATAACTTAATTTCAACCTGTTGCATCAATTCTGACAAAATTTGATTTCCTTGTACGCCACTGACAGCTTTGATAACCGCCAACTGGTTGCCGTCTGAGGTAGTGCTTACATTTTGAATAGCATAAGAATTACCGTCTTTCAGAGCACCTTTTTCAAATTCGACTGTAAAAGTATTGCTCTTGTATTGTTGTTTGATATCACTTTTTCTTCCCTCCAAAACTTTCTTTGAGTTATTAATGAGTGCAATGTAGTCGCAAAGCTCTTCTACAGATTCCATTCGGTGGGTAGAAAAAATTATCGTAGAACCCTTTTCCTTAAGTTCCAGTATTTCATCTTTTATCAAAGTAGCATTGATTGGATCAAAGCCCGAAAATGGCTCATCGAGGATTATTAGTTTAGGCTCATGTAAAACAGTTGCCACAAACTGGATTTTTTGTTGCATACCTTTGGAAAGATCCTCGATATGCTTATCCCACCAGGTTTTGATGTCAAACTTTATAAACCACTCTTTCAGCTTTTCCATTGCCTGATCTTTATTCAGGCCTTTTAGTCTTGCGAGATAAAGGAGGTGCTCCCCGACTTTCATTTTTTTGTAAAGACCCCTTTCTTCAGGCAGGTAACCAATTTCGTAGATATTATGTTCGTTTAACGGCTTTCCGTCAAAAAGAATATCCCCTGCATCTGGTGCAGTAATCTGATTCACGATTCTGATCAATGAGGTCTTTCCGGCACCATTGGGGCCAAGTAATCCGTAAATAACGCCTTTGGGGACAGACAGACTAACCTCACTTAAAGCCGTATGATTAGCATAATTTTTTACAACATTTCTTACCTCTAGTATATTTTCAGACATATTGAAAAGTTTTTTTGCCAAAAATACCAATCATTGTTCAATTCTCATGCTAAAATATTTGAAAGGATAATATTTGAGGTAAAAGGAAATAACATTTTTTGAAGCTTAAAATATAATAAATGAAAGACAGCACAGTATACTTTTTCTAATAGAAAGAGCTTTTTTTTGAATCAGAAAAATAAATAATTGAAATAGTAGTTTAAATTTGCGAAAAGGGTTTGAAGTATAAATCTATAAAATGGAATTATTTAACAAGGCAAAAGCGTATTACACCTTAATTATCAATTTTATTGCTTTACAATTTTCGGGATTGGGCAATTTTATTGCATGGATATTAATAAAAGTTTTAGGAAGAGAAAAATTTGAATCCATAGGCAACACTATTTCCGCAAATTACATAAAAGTAAAAATTTTTCTTTTCAGCCATCTTGATCACAGTGGTGAAAACTTCAAATTAATTAAAAATATTTACAAATGGTTTTACCGAATAGGCCTGGGTACGCTTATTTATATATTTTTGATAAACACCAATTTCCTCTGGTTGACGGGTGGTATGCCCAGCATTGAGCAACTTCAAAATCCAAAATTATCTCAAGCCTCTACGATTTACTCTGCTGATGGTGTGGAAATGGGAAAATTTTTCACTGAAAACCGTCAACCTGTCGATAGTGCAGCGATATCGCCCTGGGTTTTTAAAGCATTGATAGCTACGGAAGACAAAAGGTTTAATGAACACTCAGGTATTGACCTCAGAAGAATGGCAGGAGTTGTGGCCGGTATTTTAACCGGAAACGCAGATGCCGGAGGGGGTAGCACGATATCTCAGCAATTGGCCAAAAACCTTTACAATACCCGCAAAAAAGAAATGCGGGGCTTATTGTATTACATCCCTTTTGTGAGAACAATAGTATATAAAACCAAAGAATGGCTAACGGCAATTCAGCTGGAAAAAAGGTTTACAAAAGGGGAGATTGCGACCTTGTATCTCAACACGGTTGATTATGGGAATAATACCTTCGGTATAAAAACTGCCTCAAAAACTTATTTTAATAAGACTCCCGACAAACTTACCGTTTCTGAATCTGCTGTTTTAGTTGGCTTACAAAAAGCAACCACCTATTACAATCCAATACGGAATCCAAAAAACTCCAAAAAACGAAGAAATACAGTATTGCAAAGACTGGTTCAAAACGGAGATTTGGATACAAAATTGGCAGAAAAACTTCAGGAAGAAGATATCAAACTCGATATCAACATGGAAGATGCCGAAGATGGCCAGGGTAACTATCTGAAAGTCGCTCTTTCAAGACAAATTGAAAACTGGGCCAAAAAGAACGAAATCGATCTGGACCTTTACCGCGACGGTTTGAAAATCTATACCACCATAGATTCACGCATGCAGGATCATGCAGAGCGTGCTATGAGGCAACATATGAAAATGCTACAGAGGGAATTTAACAATCATTGGAAAGATAAAAATCCATGGACCTACGAAAACGGTGATGAGATTCCTGGTTTTATTGATACTGTGGCCAAAAGAACCAATTTTTACCGAAAACTTAATGACAAATATGATGGCAACAAAGATTCGATTAATAAGTATATGAATCTTCCGGTGCCTATGAATGTGTTTAGCTGGGAAGGTGACAAAAAAATGATGATGAGCCACATGGATTCCATCAGGTATTATAAAAAATATCTGCAGGCTGGCATGATGGCATTTGATCCATATTCAGGATTCATTAAAGCCTGGGTTGGGGGCATTGATTTCAACCATTTCAAATATGATCATGTAAAACAAGGAAAACGTCAGCCAGGCTCAGCCTTCAAACCTATAGTCTATACCGCAGCCATTGACGGCCCACTCAACCTCTCACCATGTGACCGTAGAAAAGACGAAGAAGTGATTCTAAAATGGAGAGAAAATGGTCAGGATAAAGAATGGAAACCCAAAAATGCAAACGGTAGGTTTTCAAATAGCAACATGACACTTAGATCAGCCATTGCCCGCTCTGTTAACTCGGTTTCGGTGCAGTTGGTTGAGGAGATGAAAGCTAAGACTGTGGTAGATTATGCCCAAAAAATGGGAATTACAAGTAAAATGGATCAAGTGGCTTCATTGGCTCTGGGTAGCTCCGACGTTTCACTTTATGAGCTTGCGGCTGCCTATGGAATATTTCTAAATGAGGGTATCTATCGTGAGCCCATTTTTGTATATAAAATTGAAGACAAAACAGGAAAGGTACTATTTGAGTTTGAAGCCAAAACTCATGAGGCTATCAGACCTGAATCAGCGTATCTGATGCAATATATGCTCAGGGGCAATGTAGAAGAACCCGGTGGTACAGGCCGAAGCATGTATAATTATTCGGAATTGTTCAGAAACGGTGGACAAGTTGCCGGAAAAACAGGAACTACTTCCAATAATTCCGATGCCTGGTATGTAGGATTTACTAAAGACCTGGTTGCAGGGGTATGGGTAGGTGGAGATGACCGCTCTATCCACTTCAGAGGCGGGCTAGGCGAAGGGAGCCGGTCGGCACTCCCTATTTTCGGGCAATTTATGGATGCCGTTTACCGTGATAAAGCCCTGGGGTATAGTCCCGGGCCATTCCCTAAGCCTACTATGAAAATCGAAAAAGATTATTTGAGTTGCTTTAATATTGCTGCACCTCCCAGTGATTCCACTGCCATTGGAGAGTTTACTCAGGCAGAGCTTGATTCTATTGAAAGATACCGCAATAGGTTCAATGACAGCACAATATCACTGGATCGAATCAAAATCAGACGACCTGGCGGGGATAGTTTGAAATAAAAATTCTAAAAAGTTTTCATTATTTCTCAAAGAAATATGATATTTGTCATAACAATTTATAACCATTAGTGAGGACCAAATTATTAACTATTTCTTTCACCCTAATTTTATTTAATTCCATAGCAACTACCCGAACATTTTGCGGGGCATCTGGCGGAAACTGGACTGTTGCTTCAAACTGGTGCACCGGCAATCCCGCTGTGAGTGGTACCCTACCGGTTGCCGGAGATGATATCATTATACCAGCTGGAATTACCGTTATTGCCAATTCCAATATTGGTCCCATATTTAGATCGATAACTGTAAACGGTACTCTAAATGTTTCTGATAATGGCAAAGTTGAAACCCAGGTATTATACATTAATGCCTCTACAGGCTCAACATTTTCCAACTCAAACAACGATAAACTAAAGATAACTGGTGGAGTTACATATAGTGGAAATGAAATCAATACTATTCCAAAAGGGGTTGCTCATGGAACAATTCCTCCTTCTTTTCCAGTGAAAATCTCTGTTTTCGAGGCTTCTTCCTATGAATCTAAAATAAAATTAAATTGGAAAACCAAAGAAGAAACCAACTTTTCGGGATTTGAAATTCATAAATCTTACGATGGTAAATCATTCGAAAGTATTGGATTTGTTTCGGGTACAGGAGAAGGAAACTATGTTTTTTCTGACAATTCCCCAAAATCTGGCAACAATTACTACAGATTAAAAATGATAGATAAGGATGGCTCATCTGAGTTTTCAAAAATTATTTCTCAGTTCTATCAATCTGAATCTTCTGATGTTCTGGTTTACCCCAATCCCATTGAAAACAAAACTTTCGAAATAAAAACAGTAAAAGGATATTCTGATTTCCAGATTTTTAACCTTTCAGGTGAAAGAATAAATACTGAAATTCAAAAGAACTTGGATAGTTCTTCAATCATTATTAAAGACAAAATCGAAAATCAAAGCCTGATTTTAAAGGCTAATGTAAACGGTAATATTATTTCCCAAAAAATATTTGTAAATTAATCCTCAAAATGAAAAGTAATTATTCAAAACCGAAATTGCAGAAATTGGGAAAAGTCAAGGCTATTACCCTAAAAACAGGTTCACTGTCTGATTTTGGAAGTAATAAATATACTCCCTAAGAACTCAATAAATCAAAAATATCGTTGGCCTTTTCTGTATATCAGGAAGGCCCTTTTTTTTCCATGTACCTACTGATTGGGTTTTGATAAATTCGCTATCAGAGGTGATATCGCAAGCCACACAAAGGCGGGTGGCAGGATTGAGATTGTTGTAAATCGTAGTTAAAAGCTGATGATTACGATAGGGTGTCTCCATAAAAATCTGCGTTTGTTTCTTTTGAGTAGCCTCTTTTTCAATCTTTCGCAATTTTTTAGCCCGCTCCTCTTCTTTGATTGGTAAATACCCATGAAAAACAAAAGATTGACCATTAAAGCCAGATGCCATTAAAGCTAAGAGTATTGAATTTGGGCCTACCAAAGGATTTACTTTTATCCCCAATTGATGTGCTACTTCTACCACCAATGCTCCCGGGTCTGCCACACCGGCACATCCGGCTTCCGAAATCACCCCGAAATCACCTTCCGTTTCCTGAAGAAAATTATAAACCTCCTCAAATCCTGTGTCCTGATTGATTTCAAAAAATTGAAGTTCGTCAATAACAATACCTTCTTTTAATGAGGAAATAAACCTGCGGGTAGTTTTGATATTTTCAACGAAAAACACTTTCAGAGATTTGATGACCGATATAGCTTCAGGAGTCAGAGACTTCTGATGGGTATTCTCGGCCAAAAGCATTGGGAGGAGGAAAAGATTCCGCATAATTTGAATAAAAATAATTTTAAGAGCTTATGAATTCAGAACTTCCAGGATTCTTTCCGTTTTTAAATCTAGGTAGTTATTTATGTAAGAACTACAAGGCGGTAATTCTTCAGGCTTATGTGAGCTCAGTACGCCTACCACTCTCATTCCGGCGTTAATTCCCGCACTTACTCCCGAATATGAATCTTCAAAAACCACACATTCCGAAGGCTTTACACCCAGGTTATCAGCCGATTGCAGATATACTTCGGGATGAGGTTTATGATGAGTAACATTTTCACTGGCCATAATTGATTCCATCATATACTCAAAACCGAGACCTTTCATTATAAGGTCGAGGTTGGCTCTGGGTGCTGAAGTGGCAACGCCGGTCAAAAATCCAGCTTCTTTCAGAGCTTTCAAAAAAGTCATAAAACCATCAATCTCCTTAATATTTTCGGCATAAATCTCCCTGAAAAGTGACTCCTTTTCGTATTCAAGCTCGTCAAATTCCTTTCTTTCAATTTTCCTACCCAAAAAATGACTCAAAATATAGGAATTACTTTTTCCGTACATATGTTGCGAAAACTCTTCTTCTGTAGGAAACAGATTTCTTTTCTCAAAAAAACGCTTAAATGCGATACTATGAAATGGGTTGGTATGGCATATTACGCCATCCATATCAAAAATTACTGCTTTTTTCATCCCTCAAAATTAAACAATTAAGCATTTTAAACGCTTAAAAATCTTAGGATTGTTTTTTAGAAAAGTTAAACCCCGGTAAAATCGAAGATTTTAGGGATAAAGAAAGGATTACGCTTTGGGATTGCTAAAAAATTCAGTACCAAAATTTTAATAATCCCCAAAAATATACCCAAAAACCAAGTATTTTTGTAAAATGAAAGAAACGGTAAACGGTACCCAAGCCATAGATTTTGACCAGCTTGACCCCAAAAAATATATCATTATTAAGGGAGCAAGAGTTAATAACCTGAAAAATGTAAGCGTAGCCATCAAACGCAATACTTTAACAGTAATAACCGGATTATCGGGTAGTGGAAAATCTTCGCTGGCATTTGATACACTTTATGCCGAAGGGCAAAGAATGTACGTTGAGAGCCTGAGCTCTTACGCCCGTCAGTTTTTGGGTCGTATGGAAAAACCCGAAGTAGATTATATCAGAGGTATATCGCCGGCGATAGCCATCGAGCAAAAAGTAGGATCAAAGAACCCCCGCTCTACGGTTGGAACAACTACCGAAATCTACGATTATTTCAAGTTGCTTTTTGCCCGCATTGGTACCACAATATCACCTAAAAGTGGGCAGGAAGTTAAAAAAGATACCATCACTGATGTAGTCAACTATCTTTTTTCTTTTGAAGAAAACACCAAAGTGATGGTACTATGTCCGCTTAAAGTCAATTCAGAAAAATCGCTGGAAAAAGAACTCGAATTACTTCTAAAGAAGGGTTTTGGTAGAATCCTTGTCAATGAAGAACTGATTTTGATTGAAGAACTGATTGAGAATTTTGACAAAAAAGTACACGAAAAAGCTAAATATAAAATACTGATTGACAGAGCCGTAATTCACTTTGATGAAACGGGTAACCCTGATGAAGATACGCAGTTCAGGTTATCTGACTCGGTTCAAACCGCTTTTTTTGAAGGTGAAGGCGACTGTGAAGTGCATATTGCTTCTTCAGAGGGATTGATTACAAAAAATTTCTCTGACCGTTTTGAATTAGATGGAATCACTTTCGAAACGCCCTCAGTCAACCTTTTTACATTTAATAACCCTTATGGGGCCTGCAAACGCTGTGAAGGCTTCGGAAACGTATTAGGTATTGATGAGAGCCTTGTTTTCCCTGACAAAAACCTCTCAGTATTTGAAGGTGCCATAGCACCCTGGAGATCAGAAAAAATGAATGATTGGCTCATGCCTCTAATCAGAAAAGGGATAAGATTTGATTTTCCTATTCACCGGTCGATAAAAGACCTTTCTGAAGAACAATATCAGTTGCTCTGGACAGGAAATGAACATTTTGCAGGATTAAACGATTTTTTCAAATACCTGGAAGAACAGACCTTCAAAATCCAGTACAGAGTGATGCTAAGCCGGTATCGCGGGCGTACGGTTTGTCCTGACTGTCGTGGCTCAAGACTCCGAAAAGACGCATCCTATGTTAAAGTCGCCGGAAAATCGATCATTGACCTGGTTTTAATGCCCATTTCGGAAGTAACGGCATTTTTCAAAAATCTGGAACTCAACGAATATCAATACAAAGTAGCCCGGCGGATTTTGATTGAAATCAACAACCGCCTGGATTTTATGGAGAGAGTTGGCTTGGGCTATCTGACCCTCAACAGGCTTTCCAACACCCTTTCTGGTGGCGAAACACAACGCATCAGATTGGCTACCTCTCTCGGCAGCTCATTAGTAGGCTCAATGTACATTCTCGACGAACCCAGTATAGGACTGCACCCCCGTGATACCCAGCGTCTGGTGAGCGTTTTACAATCTTTGAAAGATCTGGGCAATACAGTGATTGTAGTAGAACATGAAGAAGATGTGATGAAGGCCTCTGATGAAATCATTGATATCGGACCTGACGCCGGAAACCTGGGTGGTGAATTGGTTTATCAGGGAAAATGGGATGATAAAATTCCTGTCGAAAACAAAAGCCATACGGTTAATTTTTTAAGTGGCAAAGAAATCATACCACTTCCTAAAAACCGTCGGAAATTCTTTGATTTTATTTCAATCAACGGTGCCAAAGAAAATAACCTGAAAGATGTGACGGTAAAAATACCGCTGGGGGTATTCACTGTAGTGACGGGAGTAAGTGGATCAGGAAAATCTACGCTTATTCGAAAAATTCTATACCCGGCTCTGGCTAAACTAAAGGGCGATTTTGGTGATGATGTCGGGCGTTTTGATGATCTTTCAGGAAGCTTGAGCCGAATAACCCAGATAGAGATGGTCGATCAGAATCCAATCGGCAAATCGAGCCGATCTAATCCGGTGACTTATATCAAAGCTTATGATACCCTCAGAGCCTTGATGTCGGAACAACCTCTCTCTAAAACCCGGGATTATAAGCCTTCTCATTTTTCGTTTAACGTAGAAGGAGGCCGTTGTGAGGCATGTCAGGGTGAAGGCCACCAGACTATAGAAATGCAGTTTATGGCTGATGTAAAGCTTACCTGTGAAAGTTGCCATGGTAAAAGATTCAAAAAGGAGGTTTTAGAAGTAAAATACCAGGATAAGGACATCGCGGAAATTCTTGACATGACGGTGGATGAGGCCCTGGATTTTTTCAGAGATAATCAACCTAAACTCGCCGAGAAAATGCAGCCCTTGCAAGACGTAGGCCTGGGATATATTAAATTAGGACAAGCGTCTAACACGCTTTCCGGTGGGGAAGCTCAGCGAGTAAAACTTGCTTTCTTCCTGGGAAAGGGCAATTCAGATAAAGGTAAAACCTTGTTTATTTTTGATGAACCTACCACAGGATTGCATTTCCATGACATCAAAAAACTACTGAAAGCCTTAAATGCCCTGGTCAATCAGGGAGATAGTGTGGTAGTAATTGAGCACAATATGGAGGTAATCAAAAGCTCAGACTGGATAATCGATCTCGGCCCGGAAGGGGGTGAAAAAGGAGGTTTTGTTTGTTTTGAGGGTACTCCCGACGAAATGATAAATATTGAAAATAATTATACGGCTCAGTTTCTAAAAGAGAAAATCAAACCTCAATAAGATGCGAATCCCATTGGAATTCAGGCTATTGCTTTTGGCAGCTTTGGGATTAAGGCTATTGGCTTCGGCTAAAAAGAGGAAAAAGTCAGAGGAAAAAGAATCAGTGTATTTCAATGAACTACCTGATTTTGAACCTATAAAAGGAGAAACTTTTGCATTTGATAACCTAAAAAACAATCACAAAAATATCTACCGAAGTATTATCAGAGGGCATGAGACAGATAACAAACTTTTCTTTTTGATTTTTTTGATTCAAAAACTTGAAAAATCGCTTTCAAAAGGTGGCATTTATCGGTTTTTCTGGTTTGAACCGCATTTGGTGGCGGCATTTTATGAAAGTCTGGTTTATTTGGGGATGACCGGTTGCTCTGAAAAATTTGGCGAGATACTGTCTCAAATCTCCAATGAAAATTTCTTAAAACTTAAAAACCATAATTACCCGCTACTCTCAGCCCAATCATTTCAGGTTGATGGTGATTGCCCCACAGGTGTTTTTGAAAAGTTTGGCAGCTCATTCCTTCTTGAAAATTATATTGAAGCGGTGGAAAAAAAGTTTTTCCTAAACCAATAAGAAATAATTTAATATTTTTGATAAAAAAGAACCTTCAAATGAAAATAGACGCTCACCAGCATTTCTGGAAATATAATAGTGAGGATTTCGGCTGGATAGACGACAGCATGACCGTAATCAAAAAAGATTTCCTACCTGAAAGCCTCGCTCCTATCCTAAAAGAAAATGGCTTTGAAGGCTGTGTGTCGGTTCAGGTTAACCAGATATTGGCCGAAAATGACTTTATGCTAAAGCTTACCGCTGAAAATGACTTCATCAAGGGAATTGTAGCATGGGTGGATCTGAAATCAGAAAACCTACGGGAACAGTTGCAGGAATTTAAAAAAACACCTGTCGTAAAAGGTTTCAGGCATGTATTGCAGGCAGAAAAAGAAGGTTTTATAAGCGATCCGGGATTTATTTCGGGGGTTAAAACACTTTCTGAATATGGTTTTTGTTATGATATTTTGATTTTTCCAAATCAGCTCAAAGAAGCCAAAACACTGATAAAAAGTTGCCCTGAAAACAAGTTTATAATCGACCACATAGCTAAGCCATATATAAAAGACAAAAAAGTAAACCAATGGGCCAATTACATGCAGAAAATCGGGGAATTACCCAATGTGATGTGTAAAGTGTCTGGAATGGTAACTGAAGCTGATTGGAAAAACTGGAAAAAAGAAGATTTCTACATTTACCTCGATATGGTTTTAGGGGCATTTGGAACCAAAAGACTGGTTTATGGCTCCGATTGGCCGGTTTGCACCTTGGCGGCTCAGTATGCCGAACAACTCGCAATTGTGGAATCTTATTTTGAAAAACTATCACCCACCGAAAAATCTGATATTTTTGGAGGCAATGCGGTTAGATTTTATAGCTTATAAAAATGAAAAGGCCATCCAGAGGACAGCCTTTTTCAATATTGTACTATAAAATTTATCTATGCAAAATCAAATTCTGAGTCATGGCCTCTTCTCCGTTGATAACTCTGATAGTCAGGTTAGTTGTAACCAAACCTTTAGGAAGTGAATAGGCTTTTCTCAGCTGCTGTACAGTGCCTTCCATACTCATTACTTTTCTACCGTCAAGGTTTACGATTTCCACCGTAACTTTGTCCGTATCTCTCATACCGGTAAGCTTCAAATTAAACTCTCCCTGAGTAGGATTAGGCCAAACACCGATTTCAGGAACGATGTTCTTTCCTCTGCCTGAAGTAAAGCTTACACCATTATTGGCATTTAATCCTTTTTTAGATTTAACCCAAACACCGTTTTCCAGATGAGTCACTTCACTGTTGTCTGATAGTTTTACATCTAATTCTGATTTTTTAGAAGTACTCAAAACCCAGTATTCTGTCTGGTTAATTTCTTCCATGTTATAATCCAACTCAGTCGAAACATCCATTGGGTTACGAGCCACGTATTTGGCTTCTACGGTATTTCCATTAAGATTTTTAACGCCGAAATTTCTCAATGTAGAGCCATCTCCTACAGGAAAATCAAAACTACCTTCACCTGATTTTTGCATTACACCAGCCACATGAGAAAGATCACTTGCTCCTGTATGACCAGCTTTTTCAGACAATGAAAGCACAGCACCTTCTGTCGAAACGATACCTTTTTCAAATGTCACGTTTTCATCAACGTTAACAGAAGTTTTAAGATTCACATCGTTTTGAACCGATAGTCGGGCTATCTGAAGTTTTTGAGAACCGTCGATTACCTGAGGGCTGTCACCATTAAGTACCAAATCTCCTTTTGAGGAAATTTTGGCATTATTGGTCAAGTCTCCTTTTAGAATTACTTTCCCGTGGTTTGAAATGTCACCATTATTAACCACAGAAGACCCCAGGCTTAGAACTGCCCCTTCACTAACATGAATGACAGTGGAGTTAACCACTTGTGCGGAAACTGAGCCGGCAATTAAACCGATGCCTACTGAAAGTATTAATTTTTTCATATTTTGAAATGTTTAATCTCTTATTGATGGTTAAAATTAACCTTATTCTTAATTAAAAAAAAATATCCAATTCATTTTTTATTAAATGGCTACCGCAAATTTTGAACCAAACCATCAAATTATTTCATCCAATTATGTTCTTGCATCCATTCCGCCAATCTGTCGGGCCATTTGGCAACCGGACCGGTATTCGATTTTTTCATAGAGAAACCGTGCCCCCCCTTGTCATAAATATGCATTTCTGCTGGTATTTCCTTCGATTTGAGTGCTTTTACATACTCAATACTGTTTCCGACCAAAACCCCATCATCTATCGCATGGACCAAAAAAGCAGGTGGAGTATCTTTTTTTACCTGCAATTCGTTGGAATATTCTTTAATTTTTTCAACCGTGATATTTTTATTTAAGAGATTTTCTCTGGAGCCAAGATGTGCCAGGCCATCGGTAAAACTTATTACAGGATACATCAAAATGGAGAAATCAGGTCTTACACTAACCTCCGGATCGACAATTTCACCTACTTGGTGCCCAAAATGGGTTGAGGCCGTAGCCGCAAGATGTCCTCCGGCCGAAAAACCCATCACTCCTATTTTTGACGGACTGATTTTATAGACAGAAGCATTTTTTCTAACATACCTGATGGCTTGTTGCAAATCCTGTAAAGGTCTTATTTCAGAATTTTCAAAGAGTTCGGGCTGAGGTAGCCGGTATTTCAGGACAAATGCAGTAACACCTCTTTTGGCAAACCATTCTCCTATACTGGTACCTTCATGATCCCAGGCCAATATGTAATAGCCTCCGCCCGGACAAATGATTACCGCCGCATCGGAAGTTTTATTTTTTGGAGAAAACACCGTCAAAGTAGGAACTGTGATATCTCTGAGGCGTGTAATTCCGTCAGTTTCTCCCACTTTTACATCTTCTTTTATGCTGACTCCGGACTTCAAACCAGGAGCAGGACCATTATAAAGGTTTATCACTTTAGATTGTGCATAGAGAAGGTTCATTGTTAAAAACCAGAAAAGTAAAATTTTTTTCATCTATAAATTATTTAAGGAAAATCATTCTGAATCCGAAGGTTTTATAAATTCAATTACTTTAAACTCAGTTCTGCGGTTTACCTGATGTTCTTCTTCATTTTTGGCATTTTGGATGATAAGCTCAGTTTCACCATACCCTTTTGCCTCCAATCTTTCTTTAGAAATCCCCTTAATGCTCAAATAGTTAATTACGGCTTCGGCTCTTCTTTGAGAAAGTCTGATGTTGTATAAGTCTGAACCGCGAACATCGGTATGTGAGCCTAATTCTATTTTTATAGTTGGGTTATCCTTGAGAATCTGAACCAGTTTATCAAGCTCTTTGGCAGCATCAGGTCTGATATCGTATTTGTCAAGATCATAATATATGTTTTCGAGCCTGAAGGTTTTTCCAATAAAAATCTGATCTAAATTGATATCGGTCAAGAAGGTGGTGTCTGTGACGGGCTTTGTAAGCAATGGGATGGGAATTGAACGACCATACATGGTGAATTCGGATCTTTTAGAAAGAAATCCATTTTTTTCGGCCAAAATCACATAATCGGTTTCCTCTTCCAATTTGATGGATTCGGATTTTCCATTAGGTAGTAAAAATTCTCCGATCTGCTCCTCTAACCCACCTTCAATTTTAAAAATCTTGATATTTGAAGAATCTAAGGCAACATATTTTCCTGAATTTTGGGCCAAAACATTGACTTTCAAGTAATAATTAACAATTTTGGCAGATAACTCCCCACTGTTCCCCGTCTTTTTTTCAGAAGGGTTTTCACCATTTTCTGCAATTTCTTCTTTGGGTTGTGGAGGTGCCTGATAATAAAAAATGTCATCAGAACCTTTTCCTGCTGCACGATTGGATGTAAAAAACTGATTGCCATTTTCGTCAAAAGTCAGTCCAAAATCATCCATAGAGCTATTGTAGGGCAATCCGAGATTCTCGACAGTAATTTTTCCTCCTGACCTGACAGCTACAAACAAATCCAGTTTTCCAAGCCCGGGGTGCCCATCTGAAGCGAAATATAGCTTTCCATCTTCAGACACAAAGGGAAACATCTCATCACCGGCAGTATTGATACTTTTTCCCATGTTAGCAGCATTACCAAATCGACCCGATGCGTCCATGTTTACACGGTAAATATCGAGACCACCACTGCCGCCCGGGCGGTCTGAAGCAAAATACAGGGTCTTGCCATCCCTCGAAAATGCAGGGGAGCCATCCCAGGAAGCAGAATCAGAGGCCGAAACAAGCTTAGGCTCTATCCAGCCCTCACCTGCCACATATCTGCTGATGTACAGATCTACATCAGAAGAGTTATCCTTTCTTTTTCCTGAATTTCCTCTCGCAAACACCATTATTTTGCCGTCAGGAGTAAATGTTGGTGAACCTTCATTGCGATCAGGGTCCAGGATTTTTGAAGAAAAGGGCTCTGCAGCACCCTGAATACTCAAATCATCTTTGATTTTAACTTTATAAATACCTAGAAAAGGCAAGCCGTTGGAATAGGTTTTTTCTTTTTTGGAAGCAGAAAAAACCAGGTTTCCATCCTGAATAATACCGGAGTATTCGATTCCCGAAGTATTGATTTCTGATAAATTTTTAAATTCAATCCCCGCATTTTTTTCCTTTAGTGAGGCTATCATTTGCAGCGTATTGGTTTCACGCAAGGCCCTTTCGGTCAAAACTTTATCAGTAGGTTTAGATTCAAGGTATTTTTGAAAAAACTGTCTGGATTGCTCATATTCTTCATTGCTTTTGAGAGCGTAGGCATAGTAAAAGAGCACATCCGGGTCGTTGACTTTCTTATTGACTGCTTTTTCATAATAAGGCAGGGCTTCCAGCCAACGGTTTGACTGCCTGTAACATTCCGCAATTTTCAGGTTCAAAGTTCCCGCCTGACTGCTGTCAATCTCCTTTACTTTAAGAAACTCCTTAATAGCAATATCAAAATTGCCATTTTCCATACTATTGAGACCTCTTTTGAAGTTTTTTAACTGGGAGTAACCCACAAAGGAATTTAACCCCAAAAACAACCCCAAAATCACAATTATAAATCTTCTCATAAATCTTTTCACAAAAATTCTTTCCGGCCTGGATCCAAAAAAAACGATTTTTAACAAATATAAAACGGCTCTGACTTTTTATTGTTGTGAAATTTGAAAAATTGCAAAAATGAGTACCGGATAAGGCTTGTATATTAAGAATCGATTAAAATCCGAGGCAACATCCTCTCAATAAAAATATAAATATCTCACTTATAGTAAATTATAAATGAAAAATATTGATTTATTTAGGAAAAAAATTTGGAAATACAAATTATACTTCTACCTTTACGGCGTTTTCGAGTTTTCTTCGTTTGCCTTTCTGGTATAATTACCAATTATTCTTTGAATTAGCTACGTTGTTTTGCTCTATTTTTCAAATTTTATTTTTTTTTCAAATGAACATTTTCGTAGCAAAATTGAATTACGACACTTCTGATGACACTCTATTGGGTGCATTTGAAGAATTTGGCACAGTTGACTCAGCCAAAATCATCATGGACAAATTTACAGGTCGCTCAAAAGGCTTTGGCTTTGTAGAAATGCCTAATGACGCTGAAGCAAAAAATGCCATTAACGCTCTGAATGAAACAGAACTTGACGGACGTACAATTGTGGTTAAAGTAGCTGAACCAAAAGGCGAAAGACCTCAAAGAAGAGAAAGATATTAATCCGTCGTGATTCAATTTGAGAAGAGCCCCACAATGTGAGGCTCTTTTTTTATTCTTTTTTGTCGCCGGTATTAAGCCCTATAATCGTATAAAGCGGGCAAAAACTAACTAAACTGGTAAGTAAAAATACAACTGCTATTACCAATGCCACCACTCCCCACGTACCTGTGAGTGTGCCGTTGTAATAAAGAAATGCGAGCACAAGAGCTACCAATACCCGAAGCCCTCTGTCAATCAATCCCATGTTTTTTTTCATAATAATTTAAGGTTTGTTTCTCTAAAAATAATTCATAATTATCTGAAATCAAAGCAATATGATAAAAAATATCAGCTTAAAAATTGGCAGTTCACTTTTTAAAAGACAGAAAGAAAGGCTTTACTTTCGATTAATAAAAGGCTTCAATTTTCAAATTATCAGGAGGTAATTGGAAAGTCGATTTGTCAAAACCTGAGAATTAGAGTAATTTTGCGTAAAAATTAAGAAAATATGGCTTTAAGAGCTGGAATAGTAGGCTTACCCAATGTTGGAAAATCAACACTTTTTAATGCAGTTTCGACCAGTGCAAAAGCACAGGCTTCAAATTATAGATTTTGTACCATAGACCCCAACGTAGGACTGGTTGATGTACCCGATACCCGCCTGGACCAATTGGAAGAAATTGTAAAACCTAACCGAGTAGTGCCTACTCAGATTGAGATAGTAGATATTGCCGGACTAGTGAAAGGTGCCAGCCGTGGTGAAGGACTTGGAAATAAATTTTTGGCCAATATACGTGAAGTAGATGCTATCATACATGTTGTGAGATGTTTCGAAGATGAAAACGTGCTACGGGAAGAAGGTCAAATCAACCCCGTTTCTGATAAAGAAATAATTGATACTGAGCTACAGTTGAAAGATCTGGAGAGTGTAGAAAAAAAGATCCAAAAAATAGCAAAACAAGCCAGAGTAGGCGGAGATGCTCAGGCAAAAATCGAGCTGGAAGTGTGCGAAAGAGTAAAAGCGTGGCTTGAGCAAGGCAAAAATGTAAGACAACTTGGACTTACAAAGGAGGAGATGTTTGCCATTGATGATATGTTTTTATTAACGGTTAAACCTACGCTTTATGTTGCTAATGTGGATGAAGCCTCCATGTTGACAGGCAATAAATACTCTGAAATGCTACAGAAAGTGGCAGACGAAGAAGGAAACCAACTGATTGTGTTGAACAATTCAATCGAAGCACAGATTTCGGAAATGGAAGACCCTGATGATAAGGCCATGTTTTTTGAAGAATATAAAATGACCGAGCCTGGATTAAATAAATTGATTCGGTCGGCATATACACTTCTTGATTTGGCTACCTATTTCACTGCCGGAGTACAGGAAGTAAGAGCATGGACCATACATAAAGGCTGGAAAGCCCCTCAGGCCGCTGGTGTAATTCATACCGATTTTGAAAAAGGATTTATCAAAGCGGAAGTAATAGCTTTTGAAGACCGCATAAAATATGGCACTGAAGCCGCATGTCGTGAAGCCGGAAAACTGAGAATAGAAGGAAAAGAATATGTGGTTAAGGATGGAGATGTGATGCATTTCAGATTTAATGTCTGAAAAAATGATATGACTTTTAAGAAGAGGCAGCCCCAAAAGCTGCCTCTTCATTTATCTGGCCACTTCAATTTTCATTTTTTTACCTTTGATTTTCTGGTCTTTTACGGTTTTCAGAAATGAACCCAATTTAGAACTTTTGACTGCTATAAAGGAAACAAAATCCTGCACTTCTATTCTGCCCAAATCCTCTTTATTAAGCCCCCCTTTTTGTAAACAAAACCCCACAATATCGATTTTGTTGATTTTGTCTTTTTTCCCGCCACTTATGTAAACCGTACTCCAAATTTCCTTTGCCGGGAGTGATTGTTTTTCATCCAGAATAAGTTCAGTGACTAAATCCCCAATATAGTCCGGTAATTTTTCTCCATGGTTATCAAAAAAATAGGTTGTTCCGCTGGCATTCATTCTGGCAGTGCGGCCATTGCGATGCACAAATTCCTGAGCATGAAAGGGAAGAGAATAGTGTATAACATTCTCAATTTCAGGAATATCCAAACCTCTTGCCGCTAAATCGGTGCTTATCAAATACCTTACACTACCGTTTCGAAATTTTATCAAAGCTTTTTCCCGATCAACTTGTTCTATTTTCCCATGAAAAATCACACAATTGATTTGTTTCTTGTTTAATAAACCGGCAAGCTCCTCCACTTCATCACGTTGGTTGCAAAAGATCAAAGTTGGTTCCTGAGAAATTTGCCCCAAAAGAGTAATTAAAGATTGAGACTTATTTTTTGTTTTCACAAATCTCAAACTCAAATTTTGGTTTCCCGACGTTCCATCAAGAAAATCCAAAACATTTAAATGTTCAGAATCCACAAATTCCGGGATACTGATTCCCTGGGTAGCCGAAACAAAAATCTGTTTTTCGGGCTTTGGAAGATTACTTAAGATAAATTGAATCTGCTCATGAAAACCCATCTCCAGTGACTTGTCAAATTCATCGTAAACAAGGGTTTTAATATTTTTGGATTGAATTGTATTACGGGTAAAATGATCAGCGATACGGCCTGGAGTGCCCACTAGTACTGATGGCGGATTTTTGAGGTTATTCATCTCGACTTCCATGGTATGGCCCCCATAAAAAGAATTGATTTTAATTCCGGTGCCCATTTCTCGCCAAACTGACTCAATTTGCATCGCCAACTCACGGGAAGGTGCCAAAATAAGTACCTGTATTTGAGGCAAATCCTTATTGATAATATCCAGCAAAGGAATCAAAAATGCCAGTGTTTTTCCAGAACCTGTGGGAGATAAAAGTAAAGTATTTTTATTCTCTGAAATGCTTTTCTCTGCCTCAATCTGCATTTCATTTCTCTCTGCAATTCCAAGTTTCTTTAAGATTTTTTCCATTTTGCAAAGGTAGATAAAGATTTGGGGATATTTTCAGACGAAAAATGTCACCCGGTTCCAGGTGACATTATCTTAAAAGGTTTTTCTTTTTTTGAATGACAAAATTCTCTGATCTTACTTACCTTTTATAGTCTTAATTATTTGATTTCCAACCTCTGTCCTGATATTCAGAGAGCCAATTTTGTTATTGTCCCGGGTAGGATAAACTCTGTTTGATAAAAATACATAAGTGAGGTCATATTGCGGATCAACCCAATAAAACGTTCCGGTAAAACCCGAATGCCCATAGCTTTTTGACGATGCCATTTGAGGTCCGTTGGAGATTTTTTTATTAAAATCAAGCTTATCAAAGGCGATTCCACGACGGTTACCTTCATAAGGAAACTGATAGTCGGTGAAATTATCTACTATTTCGGGTTTAATGAATTGTTTTCCTCCAAAATACCCTTTTTGAAGATACAACTGCAACAATTTGCTCAGGTCATTGGCATTTCCGAATAAGCCGGCGTGACCCGAAACTCCTCCAAGCATACCAGCGGCCTCATCATGCACATACCCGTGTACAAGTGTTTTTCTATATAAAATATCTTTTTCGGTAGGAACAATTCTATTTAAACTAAATTGTTTTTTGGGATTATAAGTCAATGAATATGCACCTATAGCTCTGTAGGTTTCTTTCAAATAAGTCTCCATGTCTTTTCCAGTTATTGTTGGAATGATAAAAGGATAAGTCATATAATGCAAGTCGCTGTAAACATATCCCTGAGCAGGATTTACAGGAGAATCCTTTATTTGCTGCATGATAACAGGTATGTAGTTTTTATTCATAAACATCGAATCAATGATTTCAATGGCATATTCATCGGATTTTGAATTTGAAAAAATACCTGGTTTCCATGAAATAGTTTCAGCATTGACTGTTTTGTTCCAAATCGCTTTATTGGTTTTTAAGGTTTGGGCGTATTCAATGGTATATTTTGGAGCTTTTTTAAACAATTTCTGGAAGAAATTCTGCTTTTGGTAGGTTTTCAAAAAATCATTCTCCAGCTCGGGATGGAGAGCAACGGCTTTTTGCAAAGTAGCAATACTATCTACACAATTAACCCAAAAAGGAATGAAAGCCTTCAAACCCGCCCGATGGGTGAGCATATCTCTGAAAGTGAGGTTTTCCTTATTTGAGCCTTTAAATTCAGGATAATAATCAGCAAATGTTTTATCGATATCAAATTTTCCTTCACTGGTAAGTTGCATAATCGCCAAACCGGCAGTGGTGGTTTTGGTTACGCTGGCAAAATCGTAAATATCATCAGGTCTGACAGTGCCTTTGGGGAAAGTTCCGTTTGATTTTAGCTGTTTTTGAGCCGTAAAATTATTGGGATTATCCATAACGTCTGATTGATTTCCTTTCTCGAAATCCGGCTTTGCCCTCAAAACCTTTTCATTTTGATCGGCTTGTTCATAAGTTTGAAATCCAAATGCTTTTTGGTAAATCACTCTACCTTTTTTTGCCACCTGCATTACAGCTCCAGGATAAGCTTTTTCTTTTAAACCCAGATTAAGCACCGAGTCAATTCTACGGTTAAAAATCTTGCTGTCAAGACCAACCATTTCCGGAATTCCATAAGAAAGACGCCCAATGTTGGAGACATTTATACCATCATTGAATTTATATTTTTCATTGATACTTACAGGTAATCTTCCGGTTATATCAATTCCTCCAAAAACAGCCATCGCAGCTGCTTCTTCTGTATATTTTGATAATTGGCCTGTCAAAATGAGGCCATCAAAGGCATCAATATTTTCGTATTTATCAAGTGCATAAATATTTCCAAAAACTACCAAAATTGCATCCTTTCTTTTGGAAATTTCATTAATAATAGCCTGATTCACAGGATTTACGCCATATTTTGCTCCCGGTCTGATATTGCTAAGATGCAAACCCACAATCAAATTTCCGGCTTTTTGGATGGTTTCAAGGTCAGATTTTAATCTAGCAGAATCGACTTTTGATGAATTAATATTTAAAGTAGAAATCTGTGTATAATTTGCGGACATTTTCTGAAAATCAGTCAAATTATCATTGTCAATTGATACCACTAAAGTATTCTTAGTCAAATCTTTAACAGGGATAATTTCGTTTTTGTTTGAGAGTGCAATAAGCGTTTTTTCAGCCATTACTCTGTTCAAAAAGTCAGATTCTATGGTATTTAAATCTTCAATAAGGCCTTCCAGTTTTATGGGCTTGTAATTATCCAGGCCCACCCACGATTTAGCTTTCAGGATTTTTTTTACCCGCTGATCCAAAATTTCAACAGGTAATTTTTTGGAATCAATGGCTGCTTTGATGGCTTCTACTGCTAGTGATACATCTTCAAAAGTTTCAAGAATATCGTTACCTGCCAAAATGGCTTTCACCAAAGCTTCTCCGTTGGGAAAATATTTTACAGCCCCCTGCATATCCATGGCGTCGGTAAAAGTCAGTCCTTCAAAACCCAGCTCCTTTCTGAGTAAGTCAGAAACAATATTTGTAGAAAAAGTCGATGCCAGATTGGGCGTATTATCCAGAGAAGGAATACTCAAATGAGCGGTCATCACCCCAGACAATCCATTATTTATGAGATATTTAAATGGAAATAGTTCAGTATCAGAAAGGTGCTGTTTATCATGAGAAATCACAGGCAAATCATAGTGTGAATCCACGCCCGTATCACCGTGACCCGGAAAATGCTTGGCTGTAGTGAGGAGTTTCTGGCTTTGCATACCCATCATATAAGCCAATGCTTTGTTACTGACGGCCAATTTATCCTCCCCAAACGACCTAAAGTTAATAACAGGATTTTTAGGATTATTGTTAATATCCACAACCGGAGCATAATTTACATGAATACCGATTCTTTTTGATTGCCTGGCCACTTCCTGTCCCATCCTGTAAATTAAATCTTCGCCACCCGGCATAGCACCCAAAGCCATCTGATAAGGAAAACGTACCGTACTATCGAGTCGCATGGCCATACCCCATTCCATATCTACTCCGATAAGCATCGGAACCTTTGAAATAGCCTGCAATTGATTCACGATTCCTGCCTGTACACTGGGTTGGCCGCCAAAAAATACTAAACCTCCAATTTTATATTTTTCTACCCACATTTTCAACTTCTCAGGGGTGTATCCTTTAAAACCCACATTGCCTCGAGGCATGAGTAATTGTCCGATTTTTTCATCTAAGGTCAAATTATTAAAAACCGAATCGACCCATTTTTGATTGTAGTCAGTCAGGAATTCAGGTTTTTTTTGGGCAAAAAGTGAGGTCGATTGAAAACTGATTAAAATGATCAGAAAAAATTTAAGGTTTTTATGCATATTGATGAAGGGTTAAGTAATCAAATTTAAATAATCCGTTTTTTGTATAACCAAAAACCGGATTTTTTTGAAAAAGTATTCTGTAAAAATCTCTAAAACTGTTTTAAATAGCTAATCTTGGCGATGGCGTGATCTTCTCTCGCACGCAAGTCAGGACGAAGGTCTGATACAAACTCTCTTTTGTTTAAAACTAGGTAAATATAGGACAATGGCTGGTATTCCCAGGCAAGTCTAAGATTTACATTATTGGCATTTTGATCAATATTTCTCTGATAAAAACCAATTAACTGCAGTCTTGGATTAAGAGCCAGGCGGCTTTCTAATGTCCATAAATCCACATTTTTGGAAGTATTGTACTCACCCACTTCTAAAAATCTATTCCTGTTAAACCTTACATTTACAGCCAAGTGAGGTTTTGGAGCAAAATTGAGCCTGAAATCAGAGGTCTGTAAAATGCCATCGAAATATTTTCCATATTCACCATTCCAAACAAAACTAAGTTTTTTGGAGCCATCTGTGCTGTAAAAAAATGTATGACGATTGTAGCTGTACTTACCCGGTGCTATTGATACACCAAGCGGCGAGAAACCAGTGGTAAGATTTTGGTAAAAGGGAGTAAAAATATGACCAAAAAAACCACCGTTTTGTAACATAAACCATAACGGACTGATCCCTACATTACTTTCCGTTAGTTTCAGCGTACTTGCCTGATGATAAATTTCTATCAATAAACTTGGCTCATACGATCGCAGCAGTTTTTTGAAAGGAATCCAGTTACCACGGTTATACCAAAAAATACCCGGTGTGGTCCCAATTACATCATTTCTGGAAACAAAACCCATCTCCGGATTATAATTTTTCGTTACAATAGTATGCGTTGACCAAATTTTCCACTGATTATTGGTGAAAAAATATTGGGCGGCACCTGCAATACCTGACATATTAAGTTTGGTATCCTTTGAGCCCGATAACATCCAGTTTAGGGAGTGAGTCTCGGTAAGTCTGAAAAAACCATCTATCGTACCTATCAAATTGGTATTGAGCAAGTTATTTTTTGCAGTAAAAATTCCACCAACCCTGTTTTGTTTACCGAAGTTCCTTGAGTATCGTGCTACGCCAAAAATAGTGGACGGCATTTTTTCATTGTCCCGTTGCTTAATGAGCATTCCTCCGAAATTATTCTTGAGCGAGCGATGAACAAATCTACCGCCAACATCAATTGGTATAGGATTTCCTGTGGCATCAAGTCCAATGGTACGACTAAAAAACGGTTGAATCCTCATTGACCCACCGGACATATCACCTGCCTGAGCCACACTTACGCCAAACAAGGATGAGTTTTCGAGAAAGAATTGTCGTCTTTCGGGGAAAAATACAGAAAACCTCGTGACGTTATTTACCTGCCTGTCAGCATCGGCTTGTGCGAAATCAGTATTTGCTGTTAAATCCAAAACTGAGTTTGGTGTTATGGCCCATTTTAATTCTCCCCCAAACTTAAGTCCGTAATCTTCCGGTTTTTTGTTTTTTACATTATCATAAAAATCAAAAGAGCTTAATACATAAGGTTGAATCCTGATATTGGTTGAGGGCGGCGGTGGCTTAAGACCTGTCAATTGACCAGCGTAATCCATCCTTAAAACGGAATAAGACCTGGGATAGAGCGACATGGCATAGTTTTCAAATGTCATTCTCCGCATGCGATTGATATTAAAACCCCATGTTTGGGTAGTGTCGTTATGATAAGAATATCTGAGTGTTTTCCATGGAATGGCATATTCTGCGTACCATCCCGAATCTGTTCTCGAAGTTCTTATTTTCCAAAGTCCATCCCAGTCCAAATCAATATAGCTGTCGTCAAATGCCAGAAAATCCCGCTGAACGCCATATGGATTGGTTGTGAAAACCATTGCATTTCGGTGGTCATTGAAGCCGTCAAACGCTAAGCCAAGAAAATCAGAAGTGCGGGGATTAAAATCGCGTTTGAAGTCTATAACCCTGATAGATTTTTTCCCAAGTGTATCTTTATTAAATATTCCGAAATACAAAAAATGCTTATTGTACAAAACCCTGGCTTCAGTTCGGTGGTTAGGTATTTTACCCTGATGAGGATCGATTTCCCGAAAATCAGAAAAGGGAGAGGCGTTTTTCCAAAAATGGTCATCTAATTTTCCATCAATTTTGATATGACCGGATATTTCCGTGGCCTGAATTTTTACTTTTTCAACCGATGGTTTGAAAACTTCTGCATCCTGGGCAAAAACTACATGAGATACCAATAGAAAGGGTATCCAAAAACGATGAAGCATTTAAAAGTATTTAATAGGGTTTAACTACAAAAATAGAAAAAATAGAACTCAGACCGTAATTTCAATTCTATTATTTTCGGGATCCAAAACAACACTTTCATAAAAACCGTCGCCGGTGGTACGAGGTTGACCAATTATCTGATATCCATCCTGACTCAACAAATTGGTAAGGTCATCAACTTTCTCTTTGCTGCCAACGCTTATCGCAAGGTGCGTTAGGCCAAGCATTTCCGCTATTCCGGGTGAATCTTTTACACTTATTTTAGTCATAATTTCCAAAGCACAGCCATCTTCAAATGAAAGAAAATAAGATTCAAAGCCTTTGGTGACATTTGTATATTTTTCATTGGATTTTGCACCAAAATATTTCTCATAAAACATTCTCATCTTCTCAAGATCTAAGCAATAGATTGCTACATGGGTAATTTTTGGCATTTGGTACTTTTTTTTGTTAAAAATAGAAATTTATAGTTATTTTCATCCCAAACTATTTTAGAAAACTATCATAAGATGAAAAAATACCTCTTCCTATTTTTTGCTATTACAAACCTTGCTACGGCACAGTCATTCAATAATTTTCCGGTCCAAACTCAAAAGCCACCCCTGCATGGTAAGCATTGGATGGGCATTACCGGAAAACCTCTTGCTGCCGCTGCGGGTTCAATGATTTTTTCAAAAGGAGGTAATGCAGTTGATGCTTCCTGTGCCATGCTTGCGGCCACTTGTACGATGTGGGATGTGCTGAGCTGGGGAGGTGAAACTCAGGCTTTGATTTATAATCCCAAAACCAAAAAAGTAATTGCAATCAATGCACTTGGAGTGGCTCCAACAGGTGCTACGGCAGATTTTTATAAAAGCAAAGGCTACCAGTATCCACCGGAATATGGCCCATTGGCTGCCGTTACTCCCGGCACAGCAGGCGGCTTGATGACGATTTTGGCAGAATATGGCACCATGAGTCTGAAGGAAATATTGGGACCAGCTATGCAAATGGCCGAGGGCTACCCGATTGAAGCTCAAACTGCCAATTCTATCGAAAGAGGAAAAGACCAGATTAAGCAATGGCCGTATTCAAAAAAGGTGTTTTTGCCGCATTTGGGAGAAAAAAGAGAGGCCCCTGAAGCGGGTGAGATTTTTGTACAAAAAGACCTTTGGAATACCTTGAATAAATTGGTTCAGGCCGAACAGGAAGCTCTTAAAAAAGGGAAAAACAGGAAAGAAGCCATTTACGCTGCTTATGATCGATTCTATAAAGGTGACATTGCAGAGGAAATAGCCAGAGGAACTCAGGAACAAGGCGGTTTAATTACTAAGCAAGACCTGGCCAACTGGAAAGTATTAATTGAAGAGCCACTCAGCACCAATTATAAAGGAATTGAAGTATATAAATTGCAGCAATGGACCCAGGGTCCGGCCTTTTTACAGTCTCTCAATATGCTCGAAAACTTCGATTTGAAAGGCATGGGCTACAATTCTACAAAATATGTTCATACACTTTACCAAACTATGAATCTGGCCTTTGCTGACCGTGATTTTTACTATGGAGACCCATATTTTCCACCGGCAGAACCTATAAAAGGCTTACTTTCAAAAGAATATGCCAAAGAGAGGATCAAGCTTATCAATTGGGAGAAAAACGATGTCAAAGCTGCACCCGGCGACCCCTACCCTTTTGAAAACAAAACCAATCCTTTCCTTGATTTACTCAATGATTGGCAAAAACTAGGAAAAATAAATACCCAAAGCAATCCTGATAAGTTTCTGGAGGAGTTTACCTCAGGCACTACCTCAGTTGTGGCAACAGATGAAGAAGGCTGGGTGTGTTCCTTTACCCCTAGCGGTGGCTGGGTACCGGCTTGTATTGCCGGAAACACAGGAATAGGTCTCAGCCAAAGGATGCAATCATTTGTGTTGGATGCTAAAGAAAATCCATTTAATGTAGTAGAACCAGGTAAAAGACCGAGAGTTACCCTCACTCCCAGTCTGGCAATGAAAGACGGTAAGCCATTTTTGGCATTTGCCAAGCAGGCCGGAGATGAACAAGACCAGTTGTTATTGCAATTTTTCCTGAATGTGGTGGAGTTTGGAATGACCGTTCAAGAGGCTACAGAAGCAGCCAGTTTCAAAACCTATCAAATGTTTTCTTCATTTGGGAAGCATGAGAAAAAACCCGGTGCTTTAACTTTAAACACACAAATGCCTGAATGGACAGTAAACAACCTGAAAAATATGGGTTATAAGATTGATTTTCAACCTCGTACAAGTGGCCCGATCAATGCCATATATTTTGACTGGAAGCATAATAGTTTTTGGGGTGGCAGCAGTAATCATGGAGAAGATTACGGGATTGGGTGGTAAAAATCAATCCAGCCCCTACCCCAAAGGGGGATAGATTTTTAGATTAAAACAGAAAAATAATTGATTGAATTATCTTTTTAATTCTAAGAATCCAAACTTTTCAAATAATCCTCAGCCTTCGAAAGGAGGCTGTTTCTTTTTTCGTCACTCCAGGAATCGTAAGTTTTCAACAACATATTCAACCTTGGATTTTTGATGAAAAAATCACGATGAGCATGCATAAACCGCCAAAATAGTGCATCCCAGATTTCATGCCAAAGACCATCAGGATAATCACTCATCTTTTTCAGATAATTTGAGCCCGAAATGTAGGGTTTGGTGGTCATGAGCCCTCCGTCAGCAAACTGACTCATACCATAAACATTGGGCACCATCACCCAGTCATACGCATCGAGAAATAGCTCCATAAACCATCTGTAAACTTCATCAGGGTCAAATTCGCAAAGCAACATGAAATTACCTAAAACCATTAACCGCTCAATATGGTGGGAATAGCCAGTTTTCATGACTTTCTTTATAGTGATATCAACGGGCAAAATACCTGTAGTGCCTGTGTAGAATGATTCAGGTATTTTTCTTGTAAAATTCCAGTAATTTTTAGTTCGCTGAAAACTACCATCCGATTCATAAACGGCTCTAATAAATTCTCTCCAGCCAATTATTTGTCTTACAATCCCCTCTGTAGTGGCTATTTCGATATTTTCTTTTTCAGAGAAATCTAAAATCAGGTCGATTGTTTCACCCGGCAAAATTAACCCTGCATTTATCAAAGGAGACAAGAGGCTATGATGCAGGATATTTTCTCTGGCAACTATTGCATCTTCATATGGGCCGAATTCTTTGTATCTGTTTTCTAAAAAATTCTGAAAGAAGGACTTTGCATCAGTTGGATTGAGAGGCAAAATAAAATTCATTTTACCATCACCGGGATTTTCAGGAAAATGTAAATTGATATATTCTTCGGCTTCTATATAAAATGATTGTTTTTCAGGCCAAAAAATCGTGGGTGGAATTTTGCCTTTCGGATATTTTTTTCTGTTTTCAGTATCAAAAGTCCATTTTCCTGCTTGTGGTTTTTGATTTTCATCAATCAATATTCCGAATCTCTTCCTTTGCCAGATATAGAAGTCAGTTTGATGTTTTCTTTTTTTGTCTGAAAAAAATGCCTCATTTTCTAAACGGGTGTTGAGAAATGAAGGATTTAGGTGCTGAACTAATTTTATATTTTCACCCGATTTTTTGATTCTTTTGCTAAGCCAATCATCCACCGGGTCAATGAAATGTATTTCTCCATACTCTTCCGATTTCAAAAATTTGATTAATTCCTTTATATCACTTCTTAAATCCTGAGTTTCGATATAATTGAATTTCACCCCCAATTTTTCAGCATAACACTTCATGCTTGCCCGATGAAAAATCAACTTTTGTTTATGAAATTTATATTGCCTGAAAAAAAGAAATTCTTCGACCAAAAATAAATCCAGATCCAAACCTAGTAATGGATTTTGTTCGAATAGCTGATTAGGGAAAATTATTCCTGCTTTTCTCATTGTTTGTTTTTCCTGCATTTTTCAGAACAATATCTCACTTCCTCCCAACAGTTTTCCCATTTTTTTCTCCAGGAAAATGGTCGCTGGCATACTTTGCATATTTTTTGAGGAAGATCAGTTTTCTTTTTCATTTTTAGGTCTTACATGTAATTCTAAAATGCTCTTTCCAAAATGCCTGGATTCATCTGATTTTTTAATTTTCCAGATTTCTTCACGGTATTTCTTTACTCCAGATTCAATATCAACGACGGGAAAAGGATAATCAACACCAATTTGAAAATTTATCAATTCCGCCTCCATTCCTGGAATTTTCCAGGGTTCATGTATGTATTTCATAGGTAATTTTTGTAATTCAGGAACCCATTTTTTTATAAAAATACCTTCAGGATCATGCTCGTAGGATTGTTTGACAGGATTGTAAATTCTTATGGTATTTACTCCGGTTACCCCAGCCTGCATTTGAAATTGTGTATAGTGTATGCCAGGCTCATAATCAAGAAAAAGTCGGGCAAGATGGTAGCTGCCTTTACGCCAATCGATTCCAAGATGGTGACATAAAAAAGAAACGAGCATGGCCCGCATTCTGAAGTTGATCCATCCGGTTGCTTTCAGACATCGCATGCAGGCATCAACCAGCGGAATGCCCGTTTTCCCGGTTTCCCAAGCTTTTAGCAGATTCTCATCTTCAATTCTTGGAAGGCTGTCAAAAGCGGAGTTAATGTTTTTATACTCATAGGAACATTGATTTTCGAATTTCTGAATAAAATGGCAATGCCATTTTAGCCGGGTTATGGCGTTTTCATAATGAAATTTCCAGGAAGGGTTATCCTGACAGGCCGCCAAAAGATTTTGATATACGAACCTCAATGAAGTATTTCCCCAGGCTAAATAAGGGGATAATCGGGTACAGGAAAAACGACTCTCTGAAGGTTTGGACAGGTGTTTTGAATAATTTTTCCCTCTTTTGGTAATAAAACTTACCAGGTATTTTAGAGCATAATTCTCTCCTGCCGGCTGAAAAACAGGCGAATATGCCTCTAATTCAATTTTTAAGGCTTCAGGTAGATTGAAAGGATGATTAATTCTTATCGAAGCTTTCTTAAATTCATTAATAATTAAAGGTTTATGCATTTCAGAGTACCACGCTTTATCCCATCCTTCCCTATTTCTGATACCTCTGATAATTCCGTCTCTTTGAAACTCCCGCCAATTGACCCCATTTTCATTGAAAAGCTTTTTGAGAACTCTATCTCTGTTCCATGTAGTTTTTATTCCTGTTTCCTGATAGCTATAAACATTTTCTACTTCGTAAATACTTAAAATGTATTCAAAAACCGCTATTGCCTCCGCATAAAATATTACTACTTCTACGTCCTTTTTAGCCAAATTCTTATTTAGATGAATTAAAGCGTGAAACTGAAATTGAAGGTGTCGTAGAGAAGTATCCGGATATGAAATCAATGATGGTTCAAAAATATAAATTGGCATATAAGGAAGGTTCGAGGACTCAGCCTCCCAAAAAGGTTTATGGTCATGAGACCGAATATCCCTTTTAATCCAAACTATATTTATTGCCTGTTTCAAACTCTCAATGTCGATAAACCTCCGTCGATATGAATAATTTGTCCGGTCATCCATGACGCTTTTTCTGACAATAAGAAACTTACCATCTCCGCGATATCTTCGGGCTGACCAATTCTTTTCAGTGGGTGTCTGGCATCATTTGCAGCGATTTTTTCGGGAGTATTCAAAATATTAGCCGATAAATTGGTATGGGTAAGAGATGGAGCAATGGCATTAAACCTTATGTGAGGAGCGAATTCGGCCGCCAGTGACTTCACCAAACCTTCAATTGCCCCTTTTGAACTACTAACCAAACTGTGAAAAGGAAATCCGGTTTGAACCGCCACCGTAGAAAATAAAACAACAGATGGGGATTCTGACTTTTTTAATCTGGGCATGACTGCCTGCAATACTTTCACAAAGCCCAGCACCTGGAGATTATAATCAGCTAAAAAATCTTCAGGTTTAATTCTGCCAAAAGGTTTTAAATTAATACTCCCGGGGCAGTAAACCAATCCATCTAAAACTTCAGGTAATACCGAAAAATCGTAATCAGTATCTAAAACATTCAATTTAAATGAATCATAATCCGGATTAGATTCAGGGTTATTAAAATATGTAGAAAAAACCTGGTTTTTTGGGTTCGTTAGTATTGAAACAGTAGCTTTTCCAATACCTGAACTCCCCCCAATAATTAAAATATTCTTTTTCATTTTCCTTTTTCTCAAATAACCTACCACACCTTGAAATGTTTGGATATGAATACATAATAGTTTTAAACATTTATATTTTTTGTATAATAATGTAATTACATTAGATATTAGCACTAAGTTTTTTTGAGCATTTAATTAATTGTATTTCATACACTTATAAAAAATAATGTGACTTTCATCACCTAAGTTAATGAGCAACTTCTCTAAGGATACATACTCATATCATTTCCCATTTTTTTTTCTCATTACATCTTTGTGCATCAAAATCATATATTTAAAATGAAAATTAAACTTATTACCATAGTGCTACTTTCTTCAATAGTCTTAGGAAACGTAGCCTACGCCCAAACCAAGCTAAGTGCCAGATCTGCGAAAATTTCTTTAAGCGGAAATTCTACAATGCACAAGTGGTCATCAAATGTTACTAAAGTAGCTTTTAGTGGTGATTTTGGTCTTGCTGAAGGAAATCTGGCCAAAATAAACTCAGCTGTAGTGAAAATCGAAACCAAATCCATCAAAAGTCACAATGACTCAGACCTGATGGACGAAAGGACACACAAAACGCTTAAAGCTGATCAATTTCCAAACATAAGTTATGAATATACCAATACCCTTTCATCTGACCTCAATGGAAAAGACGGCACAGTTAAAATAAATGGAAAACTAACGATTGCGGGTGTAACAAAACCAGCCGACCTCACTTTGAAAGTGACGACGTTAGCTAATGGAGATATTCAGGTTAAAGGTAGCGAGGTAATTCTGATGAGTACATTCGGTATCAAACCTCCTAGTTTTGTGGCAGGTACACTCAAAGTGGAAGATAAAGTTAACATCGCATTTGATGTGGTTCTAAAAAAGTAATTTAATCAAAATCATATATTTAATTAATCAGTAACCAATAATTTTTAAATTATACTATTATGAAATCTCTAAATACCTTGATGGGAAAAATGGCCGCTGTTGCATTATTCTCATTGCCAATGGTAACCTTTGCTCAGCAACCCACTATTAATAATCTACGTGCATATGACAAATCAGGTATAAACCAATTCGAAACAAAAAAAGACGCAGATACAAAATTTGATGGGCTTAAAGTAAGAATCGGTGCCGGTTTTACACAACAATTCCAAAGTTTAAGTCATGAAAACGCCGGACAGCCTGCAGCAGGTGCTGTGAAATTATATCCAAGACTTGCTCCTGGTTTCAACGTAGCTCAGGCTAACCTTTATACCGACGTTCAACTTGCCGATGGTATCGCTTTGAACTTAACTACTTATCTTTCAGCAAAACACCACAATGAATCATGGGTAAAAGGTGGCTATTTACAAATGGATAAAATACCTTTTAAAGGTGCTATCTGGGATAAATTGAGTAGTGTAATGACTATCAAAGCCGGTCACATGGAAATCAACTATGGTGATCAACACTTTAGAAGAACCGATGGCGGACATGCCCTTTACAATCCATTTATTGAAAACTATATCATGGATGCTTTTGCAACCGAAATCGGTGCCGAAGCTTATGTTAAGAAAAACGATGTGGTTGCTATGATAGCTTTATCTAATGGTTTGATCAACGGTGGTGTTCAAAAACCATTGATGCCTGGTAGCACTACTGAAACAGCCAAAAGAGCTCCATCAGTATATGGTAAATTAGCGTATGACAAAACACTTGCTGAAAAAACAAGAGTAAGGGTTGCCGGTTCATTCTATGCCAATCAAAACAGTGGAAGAAGCACACTTTATGGTGGTGACCGAACAGGTAGTAACTATTGGTTTGTGCTGGAACCTGAAACTGCAACTGCAACTGCCAACGCATTCTCTGGCCGTGTAAACCCAGGATTTACCAACCAAATCACCGCTCTTCAATTTAACTTGTTTGCTAAAGTTCAGGGACTAGAATTCTTCGGTACATTTGAAAATGCAAAAGGTGGTACAAATGCAGAGAAAGTTGCAAAACTTGACAAAAGAAGTGCCAACCAAATCGCTACTGACCTTATTTACAGAATCGGTCAAAAAGAAAACGTATTTCTTGGCTTAAGATACAATGTGGTAAATGGTCAAATGATTGCTACCAAAGCTGACAAACAAAAAATTGACAGAGTTGCTTTTGCCGGTGGATGGTTTATTACTGACAACGTATTACTCAAAGGAGAATATGTTAAACAAAAATATACTGACTATCCTACAGGAAATATCCTTAACGGAGGTAAATTTGACGGTATTGTGATTGAAGCCATCGTTGGATTCTAATACACAAACCATATTTAAAATCAAAAAACTAAACAGAGTTCCTATGAAGGGGCTCTGTTTATTTACAATTCGGAATCATGTTTTTTAGCTTTTTAATATCGTATTTTTTCCTGGTGTTGGAAAAACCCATGACAGTACACTATCAAATTGATGAAAAAAGTGTACTATCGCTTCAGGGCTCTACCAATATCACCGATTTTAAATGTGGGTGTAAAGATAAATTCTCCAATGCTACACTCATCGCTGATTTCAATAAATACAGTAAACATGTTGACTTTCAAAAAGCTCAACTCAATATCAAAACTTCCTCACTTGACTGTAAAAACCGGCTTTTGAATAAAGATTTGTATGCTTCACTTAAAGCCGATAGGCATCCCGAAATCAAGGTTGAACTCATTAACGCTATTCCGAAATCAACAATAAAAGATTTTGAAATAAACAAAGCTTATGATTACTCGGCAGTGACGATTATTACCATTGCAGGAAAAGCTATGGCACAGGTTCTCGATGTAAAAATCGCCAAAATCGGAGGAAACGCTTATAGATTAAAGTCCTCAAAAAGGATTTCGATGAGTGAATATGAAATCACACCACAAAGCCCTATTCGACTTATTAAAATTGATGACAAGGTGAATATAAACTTTGAGCTTATTGTCAAGATCAATTAATAATAGCTTTCTAAAAACTATACTTTAACTGAATTTTTAGCTCATTTTTCCTGTTGCCAGGCAATTGATCATTTCCGCTTCCAATTTTCTTGTCTTTTTCAATGGTGGTATTTGACCATCTTATCCAGGCTTGTAAGTGCCTGTTTAAAGGAACTCTCAAAATCCCATAATAACGCATTCCTTTTCCATAATATGCCGGAAATGAAACCGCATACAAAACATCATTCTCATAGGCATAAATTCTCGAATCATAATCATCGGTATTGAAGTAGGCCAATCTTCCTTTTAATTGTAACCTCCGGATATTGGCTTCTATATCCTCCATTATTGCATATCCAACAGAATTGGAAGTGCCTGATTTCAAAAATGAATTCCTTTGAATTTTGGTTTGAAACTTCACTGTCTTATTCCAGAAATACTCACTTCGATAAACCAGATTATCCCTGAATGTATTCTGCAAAGTACTTACAATCAATTCATCTGAAGATTGATTTTTTTGCTTTTCCTCATGATGCCAGGCAATATATTGATTAAAAATTTTATTGGGCCGGTGCAATATCCTGATTTGGTAATCATGCCCAAATGAGGGAGCATTTACCTGATATTTTAACCATGGAAACCTATACCGGTCGTAAAAAGCGGAAACTTCAAGTCCTTTTTTTATGATGTATTTCAAACCATTATAGATACCTCTTTCATTAATATTTCTGGTACCTTCGGAAAAAGCTGATCCATAAAACGTGTGAAAATCAGGTGAATAGTTTCGGAGATTCAATGCCCATTCTACTCTTTGACCTAAGGAACCCACCAATCCCGTCACCATACCCATGCCACCTGAGGTTGATCTGGCAGCTTCTCCAAAAAAATTAAAATTTTGCCAGGATAAAGAAAAATTTGGCCCGAGAACGGTATTTCTATTCCCGGTAAATTCATAAAAATTATACAACTGATCTCTTTTCTTAAAATATTGATTATAAGAAGTATGCAATACCGAAAATCCCAAATGCAAATGAGGAAGTCGGTACAAAATATTCCCTCCAAGGTTTGTTTCTTTTATTTGATTGCTATTCAAAATTTCGGTTTCAGTACGATGAAATCCCGAAGACAGAATTGAACTGAAGTAGCTTTCCTGGTCGTCTGCCAATTCTGTCAGTGGAGCATCTCTTTTGTTATTGCCAACAAGCGTGGTAATTTCTATTTGCTTAAATTTCAACGTATTGGCCAAGCCACGCATACTTCCATTTTCCAAAACAGAATTGTAGGGCTTGATCCCAAGATTACTTCTTCTGGTAGTATAAACAGGTTCACTCCCTTTGCCGGGAGCAAAACCAGCCGAAAAAATAAGCCCCTGACCAAACTGAATCAGGTAATCTCCTAAAACTAAATTTTTAATAAAGCCTTTATTCTGAACCTGAAGATGAAAATTATTGTAATCAAGAAGACTTTTTTCTCCGGCATCTTTTTCTGAAATGAATCCAACACTAAAATCCTTACTATGGGACATCCTGTACCTAAGATAATATCTTTGACGACTTCCCAAATACTTGTTTTCTTCATATCCGCGGGATGGCTCCAATACCTGATCGGCTCTTAATACCAAATAGTTTTCTGTAGATTCAGAAGCAAAATTTTTCAGATTGGTACTACCCCAGACATTTCGGATACTAATAAAAGGCAAAATTAGTCTGATGTCTTCTACACTCAACCCATCAACAGCCTGAAGTTCATAAAGGCTCAAAAAGGGCCCAAATTTTTGCCTGTGATTAATGATTGCATTTATTTTGTTTTCATTCAATAAAAATAAACTTCTGAAATCGGCCTGGTCAGCACGATTAATGTCTATCGGATTTTGGTAAAGCGAAAATAGATTCTCATATAGATCTTCATAGTTAATCTCTTCGGTCTGGACTGGGGTTAAGTTTTGAATAAAACTATTTAAATCTATCTCCTGGGAAGGAAAAACCTGTGCTCTGGAAATTCCAAAACTTAAAGTGAAAACGACATAGAATAGAATTTTCAGTTTCATTTTCCACCAATTTTATATTGTAAAGAAAACTGATGACTTAAACCCACGGATGGAAGTGTGGCGGCAGCTACAGTAAAAGTTTTATTGCCAAATTTCCCTTTAAGTCCAAAATGCACTGCCTTTTGAGCGGGGTTTATGCCTGTCATCAAATCAAAATCGGGTCTCATTGCATAAATTAAACCTGCTTTTAAAGTGGCCCCTGCATTCAGAATATAATCAATCTGGGTAGTAAATCTGGCTTTTTGTGAAAGATTTAATGCTGTGCCTGTGGAAATTATGGTGGGTAAATATTGGCTATTATATAATGATGCCCTGGTAAAATTAATCACATGAAGCCCTACATTAAAAAATTTGTGAGGAGTCACCACCAACCCAAACTCACCCAATACGGTTTGTCTTGATGAATAATCTTCAATACGATTGTTTAAAATCGAAAATTTTATTCCCATTGATACTTTGTCCAGTTTTTTGCTGGCTGCAATTCCGGCACGACTTTCTTTATAATACCTGTCACCGAAACTGTCAGCCAAAACTCCTACAGCAAATCCTTTTTTTTGTGACACGGCCCATGCACCCAAGGTATTGAAACCCTGTACCGGGAGTACTTTGTAATAGTTTATGCCAACATAAGTACCATCAGAAAAAGCAATTCCAGCAGGATTATTAAAAACAGATGACTGACAAGGAAAAGCTACCAAACTATTGGCCATAGCGAAATTATCGGCTCCGGTCGAATTGTACTGAGCGGTGGTTGTATGGCATACAATTAAAAGCAATATGGTGGTTATAAGGTGCTTCAGGATTAATATTTTTTATAAAAATAAGATTAATCTAATATTTATACAAAGAAAAGGAAAGAAATTCTCATTTTGGATTCACCAAAGTCGAATTTTGATCAAAACTATTATATTCCACACCCGGGTTGGCATAGGATTTGATTTTTTATTCAAAAAACTCATAAAAAATGCAATTATTAGGAATAGGCTCACGAATTAAACACGAAAATTACGGCCCGGGTGTGGTATTGAATATAAAATCAGACGGTTACGAAGTAACCTTTATTGCTGAAGGCACCCGAAAAATAAAATTCGATGCCCCTTTTGAAACCATTGAAGCCGTTGTAATGAGCAATGACATGGTCAGCATGTTTGATGTGGAAAGATCTTTAACAAAGATTTTGCAAAAATGGATGGATGCCACAGAAATTGTTCCCCTGGGTGACCGCTGGAAAGGAGGTAAAATGATACTTGAACCGGGTAAAACCGGATTGGCCTCAAAGGAGATCCCCGTCGAAACTTTTTTCCACAAAATAGTTATGATGCGTGATAAACTGAGGGTACTGGAGCAAAAAGTGAATGCCTCAGCTCTAAGCGACGAAGAGAAGGTAGATATTCAGCAATACATTTCAAGATGCTATGGCAGCATGACCACATTCAATATACTGTTTAAAGAAACTGAACATCAGTTTAAAAGTTAATCATAGAAATATTTCACAAAATCCTTGAAGATTAATCTTCAAGGATTTTATATTCTACCCGCCTGTTTAGTTTTCGGTTTTCCTCACTGTCATTGGTCACCACAGGTCTTGTATCGCCATAACCTTTAAATTTGATACGGTCACCAGCTATTCCTTTGTTTAGCAGATATTCTCTAACCTTAAATGCTCTGTCTAAAGAGAGTTTTTTATTAGCCTCTTTGTCACCTCTGTTGTCAGTATGCCCCTCTATCTGAATTTTTAGTTTTGGGTTTTCTTTCAGATATGCGGCCAATTGATCAAGCTGTTGATAGCTTTCAGGCAAAACGGTATCATCACCCAAATTAAAATATACTTTATCCAGTTTGAAACCAGCATCTTCATCCTTTACTTTTTCTCCAACCGGAGCTCCCTCTGTAGATTCCATTTTGGGGGGTTCAACTTTTGATTCTTTTTTTAAAGGCTCCAGATAAATATCTCTTTGATAACTGCCTTTTTTGAAAAAGATTTTTGGGTTAAAAGTATCTTCCTGTCCTTCAAAACTTTCAGAACTAACCAGATATATTAATTCTTTATTGGGAATAAAAAATTCATAATTTCCTGATTTTGAAGTAGTCAATGAGTCTATGGCTTTTTTAGTTTCAGGATCAAAACATACAATTTTTGCAGAAACAGGTTTCCCACTTTGTGCGTCCAGCACTTTCCCAAAAAGCCTAAACTCCTGGCTGTCAGCATTTTCACTTGATTCAACTTCCTCTGTATCATCAAGTTTTTCTTCCGGAACGAGCGATTTGTTATTATTTACACCAGGATTTTTTATTGAGATCCCTGTGAAATTCCAGTAGGTCATTTGTTCCTGCTTATCGGCATTGCTTTCAATGAGGTCTATTTTTTCATAACCGGGACTCAGTTTTTCAAAATATACTTTGAAACTATACTTTTTACCCGGTTCAGCTTCAATTCTGTCGGGTGATGCAGGAATACCTGATACTTTTAAAAACTTAAATTTTTTACCATCAGAAGTTCGGATAAAAGAAGATTTTTGGAAACTTATAGTGGCTCCGCCGTTTTGTTGCATCATTTGCATCAAAATCATTTGTCGCTGGAAGGGCTCCATATTTTCGAGTTCCTTTTTCTGTTTTGGATTTTCATCAAGCCATTGTTTAAGCTCTTCTTTTTTGGTCTTGGCCACAAATTCCATAGAAACAACAGTATGGTCATCCGTAATTTCCACCTTTGAAATGGTCACATCCTTTGTAGATTTTTTCGAAACTTTCGGATTGATGGTCACCTGAGCAAATAAATGACCAGCCGAAATCAGACATAAAAATAAAAGTATTTTTCGCATAGTTTTACCTGTATTTTAAGGTAAAAACGCACCAAAAGCAGGTTTAGTTTTTTAAAAAAGTTAATAAGTGTTAAAGACTTAAATCAATCTCTGAGGTCTTTACCGAGCATGTTTTCAAAGTTTTTGAGCTCACCCATCATCACCAGAATGTCCTGTTCAGAAAGTATGTGGTTTTCATCGAGATGAATTTCTACCACAGACTTTATGCTTTTCATACCGAGAAAATTCTTTCGCTCTTCAAATCTTTTTATGGCGATCAGTTTTAAATCATATTTTTGGTCAAAATTGATGCTTGAGATCTGACGTCCCAAATACCTTTCAGGGACTTCTATTTCAATGATACTACAGTTATCTGCTATATCAAAAGACTCCACTACGCCTCTCATTTCCAACTGCTTAGCAAACATCTCAGCTGCAATTTCTTCCGGGTTAAAAATGGTTTCGATTCCGATCGATTCAAGTACTGTTCGGTGTACTGGATTGATAGCCCGGCCGATGATTTGTTTGGCATTGTGCTGCTTCATCAAAGCTGTGGTGATGATTGAAGCACCAACGTCTTCGCCAATGGCAATAATCACAACATCAATATCTTTGATTGGGAGTGAATTGTAAGACTTTGCTTTTGTGGAATCTACACTTATAGTATGTGTAATTTTGTCTTTGTACTGATCCACCACTTCAAATCTGGAGTCAACCCCAAAAACCTCATGGCCCATACTTGTCAATCTAATAGCCAAAGTTGACCCGAAATTTCCCAAACCTACAACTATATATCTCATATTTAAAAAGTAATAATTCTAATCTTACAAAACCTGAACGCTGTCTTTTGGATAACGATAATTCTCACAATCCACTTTTTTAAATATCCCAAACAACATGGTAAACAAGCCCACTCTACCCAAAAACATGCTAACAATCAAAACCAGCTTGCTTCCATCAGAAAGCTGTGGAGTTAGGTTGAGCGAAAGACCCACTGTGCCATAGGCAGAAAAACACTCGAAAGCAACCTTATGCAAAGGAATCTGCGGGTCGAAAATACTTACCATAAATATGGCAACACCTAATATCAGAAGGGATAGAAAAATAACAACAAAGGCCCTTAAAATGGAGCTGTTTGATATCTCTCTCTTAAAAAGTTCCACCCGGTCTTTACCACGAGCCAACGCTACAACATTTGTAATTGCCAGGGTAAAAGTGGTAACTTTTATACCACCACCCGTAGAACTAGGTGCAGCACCAATCCACATTAATAGAATATAAACCAAAATTGTGCCCTGCATGAGTTTCCCCATATCCACCGTATTAAATCCAGCAGTACGTGGTGTGACAGCACCAAAAAATGACTGAACCCATTTACCATAGGCTGTAGGGTGTTCTCTTAAAACATTGTTAAACTCAAGAAAATAATAAACTACGGTTCCAGCGACCAATAATACAAATGTACTTGTCAGCACCAATTTACTATGCACCCCAAGATTTCTTGCCTGAAAACTTATCCTCTCATTGAAAAAGAAATATCTTATAAAACTTTTGAGGTAGGACTTCGAAGTTTGATACATATCAATAACCACCGGAAAACCAATACCGCCAAAAACAATCAACAGAGATATAACTAACTGAAAATTATAACTATAACGGATATTTTTATTGAAAAGTCCGTCAGGAATTGTCGAAAAACCCGCATTACAGAATGCTGAGATAGCATGAAAAAAGGAAAAATACCAATCAGAAAATGCCCCTCCGGGAAGGTTGGCATGCGTAAAAATAAATATTAATATGGCTCCGGCTATTTCGACAGCAAACGTATAGAAAAGTATTTTTTTAAGAATACTGAAAAGGGAATTAGGTTGGTCAGTTTCAATTATATTACTCAATATCAAATGGTTACGAAGTGACATCCCGCCACGAAACAGCACCGCAAAAAAGTTGGTAAAAGTCATCAATCCCAATCCACCCACCTGAATGAGTGCCAGAATAATATCATGACCAAGATTAGTAAATTTACTGGAGACATCTACCGTGGCCAGTCCTGTTACGCACACAGCACTGGTTGCCGTAAAGAGAGAATCTATTAAACTAAGGTTGCCATGAGTTGCCGATGGAATCAGCAACATGGCTGTTCCCCAAAATATCAAAGCACTGAAACTTATGGTAAACAAAATAGATGGGCTCATCAGCGAGTTTTTAACCTCAGCAGATACGACCATCAAACGCAATAAGAAAAACGTGGTTATGAGAATATAAAGGAAGTATTCGCTTGAAAAAATATCATTCAGCCCTTTTAAAAAATTAAATAAAAACAGACTGGAAAATATAATAAAATCGGTGATGTGCTTTCGTTGGAAAATGACTTTAAAACGGCTGGCCACCAATTTAAAAAACCATTTTACCAAAAACAATATCATTAAAACCCGTGGTATTTGCCTTAAAACTCCATTTACCCAGGAAACAATATAATTTTCTTTTGGAAAACCGATTTGGTATATGATAAGTAAAAATCCTGACAAGAGGGCCAGAAAAATAATACGATTAAGCCTTTTGACTATTTTGTCTTCGAGGAGCGATAGTTTGTCCTCATAGTCAACCCATTTATCTTTTAGGTTCAAAGTTTTACCTTATTTCTTTAAATTAACAGGCAAAAGTATGAAAGGTTTTTCATTATGCAAATCTTTCGGGTTTAAAACCGCTAACATCCATGCTTACAGGGCGTTTGTTGATAATCTCAGCTATTAATTTTCCGGAGCCGGGAGCCAAACTCACCCCCATCATGGCGTGGCCGGTATTAAAATAAAGATTAGTGAATTTTTGAGATAATCCTATATAAGGCAGACCGTCAGGCGAACAAGGCCTTAATCCTACCCAAACATCATTTCTTTCCGGCATTTCAATGTTTAGATTTTCAAAATAAGCGGGAACAGATTTTATGATTCCCCGCACCCGATTCATATTTTTTTCGAGATTTATTCCGCTTATTTCCATCGTGCCTCCTATTCTGAGTATATCCGGAGCCATGGGAGTCATGGCCACTCTTGCTTCCGTCAAAATACCGGGATACATCATTTCAGTGGCATTATTTTGAGTCAAACTCACGCTATACCCCTTTCCGGCTTGAACAGGCAGATAAATTCCGAGTTTTTTCGCCATATTTTCTGACCAAGAACCTGTCGCTATTATCAAATCTTCAACCGCAAATTTTTTATCTCCAAGCATCACAGCTGAAACCTTATCTCCGGCGATTTCAAAATCAGTTATTTTGGAATTATAAAAAATCTCGACCTCATTTTTCAGCAAATAGGTTTTCAGATTTTTCATTAAAATAGCCGGATTGAGATGTGCATCACCCTCAAAAAAAACTCCTCCAGACACATTCGCCTTTAAATTTGGTTCTAAAACATGGATTTCTTTTGCATCAATAACCTTTGCCTGAATCCCGATTTTATTAGCCCATTCCGCTGTATGAGCTTCTTCTTCCAGACCTTTTTCGGTTTTACAATACATTATCAGACCTTTTTCGGTTAGCCCGGTTTCTAACCCGTCTGTTTGCCCGGTTTTCCGATATTCTTCTTTTGAAAGCAGGCTTATTGCTTTCAAATGAGGTACGGCCAAATGCATTTTTTTTTCCGCAGCAGCTTTATAAAAATTTAATCCCCATTTCAGCAAACTCATGGATAATTTTGGCTGAATATAAAATGGACTTTCGCTGTCCAGAAGCCATTTGAGACCTTTTTCAATAATTCCTGGGGATGCCAATGGAACAAAATGACTGGGAACAATCATGCCGGCATTGCCATAGGAGCAACCATCCTGGCCATCAGAACCGTCAAAAACTAAAACCTTTCTTCCTGATTTATGCAGATAATAAGCTGTAAATAAGCCTATTATTCCGCCTCCAACTATTATTGTGGCTTTTTCTGTTTTCATTTCTGAAAATTAAATAACTTGGAATCCAAACGCATAGGGGTCGTCGGATTCATTGATATTGATAATATTTTCGCCATAAATTCTGGCCCAACCCTCGACTCCGGGAATAATAGCGTCAAATGCTCCTACTTTTGCCTCTCCTTCGATAGTGCCTATAAACTTACTTCCAATTATGCTTTCATGGATAAATTTATCCCCGGGTTTTAGCTTACCTTTCGCTGCCCATTGAGCCATCCGGGCAGATGTACCTGTACCGCAAGGTGAGCGATCAATGGCTTTATCACCGTAAAATACTGCATTTCTGGCAGTTGAGGTTGGATCAATAGGTGTGCCTGTCCACATCACGTGCGAAAGGCCATTGATGTTGGGGTCCTCAGGGTGAACAAACTCATTCTCCAAATTAATTTTTGCTCTGATTTCCCTTGCCCACGCTACCAATTGCTCAGCCGTATAATGCTCGAGTCCGGGAAAATTTGGCTGGGGATCAACGATGGCATAGAAATTACCTCCATAACTCACATCTAAGGTTAACTCGCCCAATCCATCGCACACTACTTTTATGTTTTCACGATACAGAAAAGCGGGAACATTAGTCAACTTGACTGATTTTACTTTACCATCTTCACTGTTGTAGGCTATTTTTACAAGTCCTGCAGGTGCTTCCATTAAAACTTGTCCGGGCGTTTTAGGAATTATTAATCCTTTTTCGATACCGATTGTGATTGTTCCAATAGTACCATGACCGCACATGGGAAGACAGCCGCTGGTTTCGATAAACAATACGCCTACATCATTCTCAGGGTCAGAAGGTGCATACAAAATACTGCCCGACATCATATCATGACCGCGGGGCTCAAACATCAACCCTTTCCTTATCCAATCGAATTCCCTGAGAAAATGAAGCCTTTTCTCCGACATATTGGCACCTGACAATAAAGGTCCACCCTTAGCGACCAGTCTTACTGGATTACCGCAGGTATGAGCATCAAAGCAATGAAAATCCTGATTGACAGCCATATCCTAGATTTGAGGTAAAACAGGGCGATTGGCAAGAGCCTTTTCAATCACATCCAGAACTTTTTTTCTTTCCTCACCTGCCAAAGGCAGCCTTGGCTCACGCACCCACTCCGTTCCTAATCCTGTGGCTACTTCGGCAAGTTTTATGTTTTGGACAAATTTATTTCCTATGTCAAGATGCAGCAATGGGAAAAACCAACGGTAAATCTCCAATGCTTCGGCTAACCGACCTTGTTTGGCCAATTCATAAACCACTACAGTTTCGCGGGGAAAACCACACACCAGGCCGGCCACCCAACCATCGGCCCCCATCAGCAGGCTTTCCAGTGCCAGGTCATCTACCCCACTGAAAATCTTAAATCTGTCTCCAAGAGAATTTTTGATATCTGTAAGGTTCCTTATATCTCCTGTTGATTCTTTCATGGCCACAAAATGCTGATTTTGAGACAAATCATGAAACATCGGGATAGAGATAAGATTTTTATAAGCCACAGGGTTGTTATAAGCCATTACTGTCAAATCAGTGGTATCGGCTACTGTATGCATGTAATGCAAAATCTCCCGGTCATCGGCATGATAACGCATTGGCGGAAGCATCATAAAACCATCAGCTCCTTGCTCAGCTGAAGCCTTCGCAAGTTTTTTAGCATCAAAAGTAACACTTTCAGCGATGGTCATGATCAGGGGTACTCTTCCGGCAATTGTTGCTTTGGCAACTTCGAGTAGCTGAAGTTTTTCTTCAAACGAAAGTGTACCATTTTCACCCAATGATCCACAGATTATTACTCCATGAACCCCGGCTTCAATTTGCTTCTCGATATTAAATTTAAAAGTCTCAAAATCAATACTTTGATCCTGAAAAAAATTAGTCGTCACGGCGGGATACACGCCTTCCCATTTTGGAGTCATCATTTAGAAAAAATACAAAATTGTTGTTTCAGGAATAGCTGAGTATTTCTGAATGTAAAATATTTTAGAAAAAAAATTAAACTGCCGGAGGTGTATCTGAGCTTTTTGGCTTCATAAGACCGGAGAACAGATCAGAAATCATTTTTTCGGCTTCAGGATATTTCTCCTTCAAACTTTGCATGACTTCATTCATTTTTTCGCTAGCTCCGGTTTTGAGTTCTTCAAAGTATTCAGGTGCTTTTTCAATAGCAGCCTCTGCCTCATCTTTCAGTTCATTACCTTTTGTCTTAAGTGTTTCCATTAGCTTTTCACCCTCTTCCGTTTGAAGGTATTTGTTAAGTGCTATTCCAGCCGCTGCACCTAAAATAAAGGTAGCCAGGTGTTTAGAAGTTACTCCCATTTTTTTATTGATTTTAGACTTAAATTTAAGCTTTTAAGAAAGAAAACAAAAAGAATTCAAGGTAAATCCTTGGTCAAAAAGAAAAATCAGAAAATTAAAAGTATAGTTTGACATCTTCTCTAATTTTATCCAAACAATTAATAATCAAACTCTTGCAGGAAAGTTCATTGTTTTTCAAAATCTGAAGTGAACCTTCTTTAGCCGAGCTGCCCGCAGGTAACTGTTGCAATAAATTATGCAAATCGTTAATAGTCGAATTGGCAGCCAATTCTATCAGTTTCCAGGTTTCAGTTTCCACATATATCTGCTGTGCGGCATTGTGATGAAGTTCATTTCTGATATCACTTACGATATGACTTTGTAAATCAGCAAGCGTGATTTTATCCAATGGAAGCCTCGTCAGGAGGTTTTCGGGCTTGATTCGTTCCAAAAAAAGAGCCATCCGTTCATAGGCCTGAAGCCTTAACGGTAGCGAAATTTCCTGGGTACTTTTGGTTCTGGCGAAATTGAAATGGCGGTTTAGAAAATAATTATAAATCAGGAAAAGAACAGTAAGCACCAATAACGCCGGAATACCGACCACCATTAATTCTTTGAGCATTTGCAGTTTTTTTTTCAAAATTATGGGGTAAGGTTCTTACAGCCAAATTAATCCCCAAAAACTATATTCATTTCTTATTTTGGCATGATTTTAGGTATTTTCATAAAAAAAATTGAAACGACAGGATTAATGATTAAATCACTTCTGAAAAACGTAGTTTTTTTATGGCTGGGGGTTGCGACCTTTATGGCCGGAGTGGTTTATTACCTGGTAATTGACAAAAATAACCAGACAGGCTCAGAGGTATTTTATCAGCAAAAATTACAAAAAAAGATAAATCTGGAGCTTATTAACGGCCGACAGGAAGTCAAACAAATAAAAGAGCAATACCTTGCCACCAACCCGAAATCATTTCAGCAAATAAAAATCAACACAAAACTCCCCTATTATATTTTCAAAAACGGAAGGTTATCGTATTGGTCCAGCAACGCCTATATTCCTGAATATGAAATAATTAAAAATATTCAAAATGAAGAACTTCTGGATTTCAATCAAAGTCAGGGTATTTTTTTGAAGGAAGATTTTTCATTGGGATCAGACCAAATAAGTGTGGTATCGATTATCAGTCTCTATCAACATTATCAAAACCAAAATGACTATTTGCAATCCGGATACAATGAGCATATTTTCAAACCATTCCCATTAAAAATATCGAAAAAACCTTTTCAAAAATCTTTAGAAATAAAATCAGGACAGGGTGGTGATTTGTTTTATTTTTCAGCACCTCAAATTGATAAATCTCTAAACACAGAAATCCCAAAAAACACATTGATCTTTTTGGGGGTTTCGCTGATATTCCTGGCTTTATATTTTCTGGGTAAAGTAAAAGCATTGGCAAGGGTTCATAAATTCGGAACCGCCCTTCTGGTTCTTTTTGGATTTGGAACTGCACTCAGGGTAATAATGCTTTTGACCGGGTTGCCTTTTTCAATTTCAAATAAAGAATTCCTGAATCCTACTTTTTATGAAGGCAACCTTCTGTCTCCAACATTTGGAGATACGGTTATTAACGGTGCTTTTCTCCTGGTATTTTTGACTTTTTCGGCTTACTATTTTTACAGAAGTCAGTTTTTCTCGTCTGTTGCCAAAACCCGCCCCTTCATTAAGAGTGTCTTATCTGTCCTCTTGGTGATTGGCGTCATGGCTTTAGGGCATTTTATGGGACAAAAAATAGAAAACATATATGAAAATTCGATGTATAATCTGGGCTATTCGCTCGATCTTGGATTTTCAAAATACCGCCTCATAAGCTTTATTTATTATTTTTTATTGCTTTGCAACTATTTCCTGACTTCTCATATTGCGATAAATATTTTTCTAAAAATCCATGCCAATACCCGCATCGGATTTTTTCACTGGTTATATGGCTTTATTGCCGGCAGTCTGATATTCTTTTTCTTTCTTAATTCTTCCGTTTATTTCGTCTTCTCGGGCATATTCTTTTTTGCTGTTTATTATTTCAAACTTGCAAGATTCTTTTATTCTTTAAGATTCCAGACACTACTTTATTTTATTTTGGCTGCTTTTTGCTTTGCAATGATTTCAATCGTGGCGGTAGAAAAACAAGAATCAAAGAAAAACTTGCTTGACAAGCGAAATTTCGGACTTAAATACCTTGCTGACAACGATTTACTGGGAGAAGGCCTTCTTGACCGTTTTGGAAAACTCATCAGAACCGATAGCAGTATAGTGAATACTTTTTCGAGACAAAATCTGACATCAGAGAGTATCAGTCAGCAAATTAAAGACGCCAAACTCGATATGTATTTTGACAAATATGATGTTGATGTAAAAGTGTTTGATGTTTCTGGAAATAGTTTTAACCCGGATGAAACAGGATCAAATCTGACTACCTGGGAGCAAAAATACCGTCAGGATAAATATAAAACCGGCGTAAAGGATTTGTATTTTATCAATGAAAACGGCAACAATTTCCTGAAAGAATATGTGTTGTTTAACCCAATATTTTCAGGCCAAAATCATATCGGAACCATCGTTTTGGATTTGAAATTAAAAGATGAAAATACCAACAGTGTATATCCCGAACTTCTTTTAGATAAAAAATATGTTCAAAACCCGGAATCAAAACAATATAGTTATGGCATTTTTGACCAAAATGGCAGGCTGATTTTCAATTCGGGGAGTTTTAATTACATGATGTATTTTCCGGTAAAAAATCTGGAAACACAGCAAATTTTCGAATCAGAACAAAGTATAAATGGTTACATTCATTTGGCGATAAAAGGAAGCAAGGGCAGGATAATTGTGGTTTCACAACAGGATACTAACCTCAAAAAACTGTTGTCCAACTTCTCTTTCTTATTCCTGATGTCCATCATGGGCATTTCGTTGCTTCTGAGTTTATTTGCTCTGATGAACGGATTCAAGAGCTTTTCGATGAATTTCTCAACCAAAATCCAACTCTATCTCAACGGAGCCTTTTTATTGCCACTTATCATTCTGATTATCCTAACCTTGAGTGTGGTCCGAACCACCCTTGTCACAATTCAGGAAAAATCTTTCCTTGATAATACCAAAAATATCGCCAGTACAGTAAAACTTCATATTGAGAATTACCAAAATGGAAAAATGAGTAAGGGATTTTTTGAGAATGAAATCAACGAACTCTCCAGAAATACTAAAGTAGATATTAACCTTTATGACCAGGCAGGCCGACTAACTTTTTCTACCCGGCCATTGGTTTATCAGTATCATTTATTGTCTACTTTTCTGAATCCTGAAGCCTACAGCAAGATTATCGAACAAAAAGCAAACGAAACCATTGGTGACGAAGCATTGGGAACGCTCAACTATAAAACCGTATATCTGGGCATAAAAAGTGGAAGCAATCAAAGTCTGGGCGTGGTAGGAATACCATTTTTTGATTCAAAAACAATGCTCGACCAGCAAGTAAAAGAAGTGGTAGCTACAATTTTGATCATATTCCTTTTCATGTTTTTGTTGTTGTTGGTACTTTCCTATTTTGCCAGCTCGAACCTGACTGCCCCGCTAAAATTAATTGCACAAAAACTTAAAAAAACCAATCTTGACAAATTAGATGAATCCATAGAGTGGGGCTCAAATGATGAAATAGGTTTGATGACCCGCTCTTACAATAAAATGCTTAAAAAGCTCAACGAAAGCAAGTTGGCACTTTCGCAAAGCGAAAAACAAACTGCCTGGCGTGAAATGGCCAAGCAGGTGGCCCACGAAATCAAAAATCCTTTGACGCCAATGAAACTTTCTATTCAGCAGCTGCAAAGGACCTTGCCTATGGATGACCCGAAATCCAGAGACAGAATACAAAGGGCTCTCAACTCCCTGAACGAACAAATAGATAATATCAGTGAGATTGCGAATTCATTCTCGGAATTTGCAAAAATGCCGGTACCCAGAAATGAGCGTTTTGAATTGGTTGCGACCGTACAAAAAACCACCGATTTATATTCTCAAAACAATAATATCAAGATCGATTTCGATTCCAAAGAAACAGAAATCTTCGTTCTGGGCGACCGCATGCTGGTTAATCGGGTCATTACCAATCTGATTCTGAATGGAATACAGTCAGTACCTCCTATTCGATTGCCCGAAATCAAGGTAAAAGTTTACAAAAATGAAGAGGAGAACTTTGGAATGATTGAAGTAAAAGACAACGGTAGTGGAATACCTGAGGAAATACGCAAAAAAGTATTTATTCCAAACTTCAGCACCAAAGTCGGAGGCTCAGGCTTAGGGCTGGCCATGGCCAAAAGAGGGATCGAACACGCCGGAGGTAACATTTGGTTCGAAACAGAGGAAGGCGTGGGTACTACATTCTTTATTGACCTCCCCATATTTTAGAAATCTGAATAAGCTATAATTTTCCCAAATCAACCATATTCTTAATTATATTTGCATCGAAATAAATCATTAAGAATGGAAGTCAAATCCTTTGTTTTTTCTCCCTTTTCTGAAAACACCTACGTGCTTTATGATGAAACCAAAGAGGCTGTAATCATCGATCCGGGGTGTCTTTCACAAGCCGAAAAAATGAAACTCAAAGGTTTTATTACTGAAAATCAACTCACAGTAAAAGCCCTTCTTCTCACGCATGCACATCTCGACCATGTATTTGGGGCAGCCTATGTCAAGCGTACCTTTGGTGTCGAAATGTACATGCATCCTAACGAAAAAGTGATTCTTGACGATGTAGAACTTAGATGCAAAACCTGGGGTATTGAAGGCTATGAACCTGTTGAAGCCGATAAATACTTTGATGAAGGAGATACTTTCAAATTTGGAAATTCCAGTCTGGATATCGTATTTGTGCCTGGTCATGCTCCGGGCCATGTGGCATTTATTTCTCATAAAGACCGTTTCATAATCGGTGGTGATTGTCTTTTTAGTCGTAGCATAGGCCGAACAGATTTCCCCTATTGCAGTCATGAAGACTTGCTTAATTCTATTCGAACTAAATTTTTCGCTTTACCAGAGGACTACGTTGTATATGCAGGCCATATGCAACCAACAATTATAGGTGAAGAAAAGAAATACAATCCTTTTTTAAAATAATTTTACAAAATTCTGTAAATCAATAATTAATGAAAATATATACCATCCCAAATCTTATTACTTTAGGGAATCTAGCCTGTGGTATTTTAGGGATAATTTTTGTATTTGAAGGGGATCTCCAATTGGGTTCCAAATTGATGTTGATGGCATTGATTCTGGATTTTTTCGACGGTTTTGTTGCCAGAATGTTCAATATGGGTTCAGATATTGGAAAACAGCTTGATTCTTTGGCTGATATGGTTACATTCGGCGTTTTACCTTCTTTAATTTTGTATTTTTTGTTAAAAAATATCCCGGATATACATCCAACTTTGGTTTATTTTCCAATAGTATTGGCGGCTGCTTCAGCTTTAAGGCTGGCAAAATTTAATATAGACGAAAGACAATCAGAAAGCTTTATCGGACTACCTACCCCTGCTAACGGCATGGTAGTGGCTACTTTCCCATTTTTGGAAAATGAAACCGGAATAGCACAGCAATTACTACAAAACCAATGGGTTATAATTGGATATGTTTTGCTTTTTAGTTTCCTGCTTAATGCCGAAATTCCACTTTTCGCTTTAAAGTTTAAAGATTTTTCATGGAAAAAAAATCAGATTAAATATCTGTTTCTGGCAGGCTCTGTGGTGACATTGATATTCTTACATCTGTCTGCCATCCCCTTGATTATTTTGGCTTATATTTTGATTTCATATATTTTTAAATCCAAAATATAAGTACTTAAACCTTCTTCATTTTCAGTGGCTTAAACGCTTTTATTTTACGGGAAGAATAAATTTTATCAAAGGTAATAGCCTTTAGAAACTCATAACTCCCTGCCTTAAAAATCCTGAATTCATCCTGGTCGGCGGAATTGGATTTAGAAATAGTTTTGGCGTTTTGCAGCCAGGAATAAAAATTTTTTGGTACTGGCGTAAATTCCTCATCTAAAGCAAGGTACATCAAATGAAGATGCGTATCACTCCTCGGCTGTTTGGCGTTAAATCCGGTGCGTCCCACTTCTCCTAACTTGTCTCCTGGTTTCACAATATCACCCGGTTCTACCACCACTTTGCGGTGATGGGCATAATACCATAGCCCTCCTCTTTCAAAATCATAAACCCATACATAATTGCCTCCACGATAACTGGAGGTGTCAGACCATGCTTTTTCCGTTGCCAAAACGACACCATGACCTACTGATACAATATCAATAAACTCATTTTTACGGTCATCTATACAATCTTGATTAGGGTCATAAATAAATATATCGTGGGCCGGGTGGCTACCATTAACTGAATAATCAAATAGATTAAAATTTCTTACATAAAACCCTCTGCCATAACCTCCGACTGCATTTAGATTGCTACCGACCAATGGAAACACAATATTATCAATTTCGGTTTCAGGAATATGATTAGGATAATTTTCTCGCAATAACCGCATGATATCCTGAAATTCCGCTTTGGCAGCTTCAGGTGTCAACCTTTGTGTTCGGATATCAACCAGTAGTTCTTTATAACGCTCAAAAAAGTCGTTCCCGGGACCAAACAATGGATTTATACTTGCATCGGCTTTTAAAGTAAATACTGAAAATATTACTGACAATATTAATTTCGTCATAAATCGGACTTCAATCATTTAATGCAAATATAAAGAATTAAAACCCGAGTTAAAATTTGGCCTAAATCACATGTAAAATTTAGAGAGAAAATTGAATTATTCTACTAAAAAATTGATTTTCCGGCATAAATAAGGCATCTTTGCATTAATCTTATAATTGACCTTTGAAACAAAAGATAAGAAAACATAAATCATTTTTCGGGTATTTTGCTGCAGCGGGTTCGGGAGTAATTGTCCAATATATTGTTGGGTCAATTCTTTGTATCAGAATGCTTGGAACTGCCTATGAGACAGGCGTTTCGATTGGCTACATTGCTTCTATTCCGGTGGGATTTATTCTTACTAAAAATCTGGCTTTTTCTTCCAAAAAATCTGGCAAGACTAATTCGGAAATACTCAAATATCTTGTAGTTTTATTTTTTTCCTATATTATCACGGTTAAAGGTGCCTATTTCACTTTATTGGCACTCAAAGCAATGTTTGGCGAGTTTGAGGTTACACTTCCGATCATTGACTACAAATTTAGCCCTATCGGTACTATCAGCCACTTTGCCGGAATGGGTTTCAGCTTTATTTTCAACTATTTCACTCACAAATTCTTCACTTTTTCGGAAACCGGAGTGAGAAACAAAATGAAAAGTATCCGAAAAAATTAAAGATTTCTTTTAATCAGTTCTTTAAAAATCAGGGTCATTTTAGGCTCTGCTATGGCTGCCGCTGCCAGTATCTTTGACAGTTCGGCTTTTTTCAAAGTTTCAGGAATACACATATCGGTAATTACGCTCATCCCAAATACTTTAAGATTGAGTTGGCGTGCCATCATCACTTCAGGAATGGTACTCATACCCACTGCATCCGCACCCAACATTCTGAGCATACGGTACTCGGCTTTGGTTTCGAGTTGTGGCCCGGTTACACTCACATACACACCCTGATGCACTCCCTCTATCTGAAGTTCATTTGCAATCGAAATAGCAGCAGCTATTAATTCCTGGTCATACGGCTCGCTCATATCCGGAAAGCGGTCGCCTCCAAAATTATGCTTTCCTCTCAGCGGATTATCAGGCAAAAACTGCGAAATGTGGTCATTGATAATCATCAGGCTACTTTCTGAAAAAGCAGGATTTAGCCCACCTGCGGCATTGGATACCAGCATGGTCTGAATACCCAGAGCATGCATAACACGCACCGGAAAGCTGATCTGAGCCATATTGTAGCCTTCATAGTAGTGAAACCTACCCTGCATACACACCACAGGCCTGGAAGCTATATAGCCAAAAATTAGCCGGGACTGGTGAAATTCTACGGTGGCCTCCACGAAACCGGGGATTTGTTGGTATGGAAATACATGCAAAACCTCTATTTCATCTGCCAGTTTGCTCAATCCGGTACCAAGTATGATTCCGGTCTGGGGTAAAAAATCTCCGGTTTGAGATTTAAGAAATTCTACAGCTTTGATGAGTTGGGTTTCCATTTTGTACAAAAAAAAAGATTGAATTTCGGGTATAAGCCCAAAATCCAATCCTAAAAACTAAAATCTTTTTTATTAAAGAGACAACGTGCCTTTACGAGCAGCTTTCAGAATAGTAGCTTCCAAACCATTTTTGTTGATGGTACGGATTACACTAGTAGCCACTTTCAATTCTACCCACACGCCTTCAGACTCAAGGAAAAATTTCTTGGTTTTTAGGTTAGGATAAAACTTACGTTTCACTCTGTTGTTGGCGTGCGAAACGTGGTTACCTGAACTGGTTCTCTTTCCGCTTATTTGACAAACCTTTGACATGATTAACAAATATTATTTATTTAATAAAAATCTTCGATACTGAGTATTCGATTCACCTAATTGGGCTGCAAATATCCGAATTTTTCCTGAAATAAAAAAACTTGAATTAAGAATTTATCTCAATAAGGGCAATTTCTGCAATTATTTTTACAACAATACCCTCTTTTGAGATGATATTCCCGTGTGAACACCATCAGACCGTTGGCATCGAAGTAATAATCGAGACCTTCTTTGAGCTTATTTTCTGGTTTGTTTTTCAAGAGAAAGGAGGTTTTGAGATGCTAAATACTTTATGCTTAAGTAAGGTTGGGTTTAATATTGAAAAAAAATAAACTCTGAGATTCCTTATGTTTACCAAAGCATTAAGAAAAGTTTTTTCAATCAATCGGAACCTCGGTGGACCATTTTACTTCTGTCATGACAAACATCGACTGGGCGTTTTGTATGTTTTCAAGAGCTGCCAGTTTGTTGACCATAAAGTTTTGATAGGCATTCATGTCTTTTACGATGACTCTCAACAGATAGTCAAAATTCCCGGCGATATAATAACACTCCACCACTTCCTTGAACTTCACCACTTCCCGCTCAAATTCCTGCAAAAAAGGCTTGGTATGTTCTCTCAGCTGCACATTGCAATAAGCCAAAAGGGGTTTTTCGAGCTTTTCTTTGTTAAGCAATGCCACGTAATTATCAATTATACCTTCCCGCTCCATGCGTTTGATACGCTCATATATGGGTGTCTGCGAGAGACCCAGATCATAGGAAAGCTCTTTGGTGGTGATACGACTGTTTTTTTGGATGGTATCCAGGATTTTTTTGTCGATATCGTCTAATTCTACCATGATTTTTTATCCAAATAATTCAGAAAAAACTTCTTCTAGTTTACTCACTGCCAGTATTTTAATCTTAAAATCTTCAGGTTTTATGCTTTTCAGATGATTTTTGGCAATAAATATTTTCTCATAACCCAGCTTGGCCGCTTCCGAAATCCGGCTTTCAATGCGGTTTACCGGCCTCACTTCTCCACCAAGACCCACTTCGGCTGCAAAACTATAGGAATGACTCACCGGCAAGTCTTCATAAGATGACACAATAGACACACACACTGCCAAATCTATAGCAGGATCCTCCACTTTGAGCCCACCGGCCACATTGAGAAATACATCCTGGGTACCCAGTCTGAAACCGCCCCTTTTTTCCAAAACCGCCAACAGCATCTGCAATCTGCGGGGGTCAAATCCATTGCTCGACCGCTGAGGCGTACCGTAAGAAGTAGTACTCACCAGCGATTGAATTTCAATCTGTAATGGCCTGTTGCCCTCAATCATGGCTGCAATGGCCACACCTGAAAGACTCTCCGATTTCTCTGAAATCAGGATCTCTGATGGATTAGTAACTTGTCGTAATCCTGAACTCAGCATTTCGTAAATCCCTAATTCTGAACTATTTCCAAAACGATTTTTGGTCGTCCTCAAAATACGGTAAGTCATATACTGGTCACCCTCAAACTGCAAAACGGTATCGACAATATGCTCCAATACTTTCGGCCCGGCTAATGAACCATCTTTGGTGATATGGCCGATCATAATCACCGGCACGTCAGATTCTTTGGCATATTTCATGATTTCGGCTGCACATTCCTTCACCTGAGAAACACTTCCGGCACCACTTTCGATGAGGGGCGAAACGAGTGTCTGGATGGAATCGATGATGACAACATCCGGTTCAACTTGTTCTATTTGTTTGAAAATCAAATCGGTAGAGGTTTCCGTCAGGACATAACATCTCGGATTGGAGTATGGTATCCTTTCAGCCCGCATTTTTATTTGCTGTTCGCTTTCTTCCCCCGAAACATACAATACAATATAATCTTTGAGGCTCAATGCCAGTTGCAGCATCAAAGTGGATTTCCCGATACCCGGCTCCCCTCCTACCAAGGTGAGTGACCCCGGCACAAGTCCACCCCCTAAAACACGGTTAAACTCCTCATCTTCAGTGATGATTCTATATTTTTCAGCTTTATTGATTTCAGAAATAAGTCTGGGTTTGGAAGCAGTTTTAGAAGAAGAACCAAACCGCCAGCTGCCTTTTTCGGGTTCGTCTTTGGCCAAAAGTTCTTCGACCATGGTGTTCCATTCGTTGCATGAGGGGCATCGGCCCAGCCATTTTGGTGAATTATAGCCACAACTTTGACAGAAATAAGCCGATTTAAGCTTAGCCATTTTGTTAAGAACTCGTTAATTTTGTACTAATAACTCGCAATATACGTTAGTAACACGAATCTAAAAATTAATTATCAATTTCAAATTTTATGAAAAAAGCTATTTTGATTTTGGCAGCCATTTGTATCTCAAATTTGTCAATGGCCCAGTTTACTTTAGGAATCAAAGGAGGAATCAACTTCTCAAATATGGTAACCGATGCAGGCTCTTTCAGCCAGAATATCAAGGAAAGTAAAGAAACAAAAACCGGATATTCTTTTGGTGTTTACAGCCGTATTGGTAAAAAGTTGTACCTGCAACCCGAGGTTTTATTTGCCACAAAAGGAGGAAAAGTTGATTTTGTACCAATAGGAGGAGGTAGTCCCGTAACTGTGGATATCAAAACCAATAATATTGATATTCCTGTTTTGATTGGTTATAAACTTTTCAACAGAATCAGAATCAATGCTGGTCCGGTGGCCTCTATTAAAATCAGTGAAGACCAGAAGTTTTTAGATGAACTCAAAAAAGTAACCAACGATGTGGATGCGGCTTTTGAAAAGGCAACCTTCGGATATCAGGCCGGTGTGGGCATTAAACTTTTGGGTTTTGAAATTGACCTAAGAAATGAGGGTAGTTTGAGTAGTATTTCTTCTGATAAATTTAGTGACCCCAAATTCAGCCAAAGATTAAACGGCTGGCAACTTACCATTGGACATAAGATTTTGTAATTGTAAAAGGTGATTTAAAAGAGTCTCAGTGATGAGGCTCTTTTTTTGTGTCATTTCATACTCAAAAAAGAAATCTGGTCTGAAAATTGCTTGATAACAAGCAATATAGGATTGTCAGGAAAGCACATAAATTGAGTATGATTAAAACATTTACCTTATTATTCATAGGGTTGAGTTCACTTTTTTCGGTTATTGTAAATAAACCATTTTCAAAACAAAAGCCATCGAATTACCCCTCAGATACCAGCAAGCTCTATTATTATTCTTTTTTGGAAGACAAGGTCATTGACTTAAAAAACAAGAATCAGGAAGGTTTTTTGGAAAAAATAGAAGTGAGTCAGGGGGCCAAAGTGGTTTTGGAGGCACCTGTTTATTTTACCCGGGCAATTTATTTTTGGGAAGGGCCCGAGGGATTTAGGTCGTATCTACCAAAAGTTGAAATTGACCAGATTGCTTTGAGTCAGGCAGGCGTGTATTCGGTGTTAATAAGAAATGCAAAAGGCACCGTAAATGGAAGGATAGAAGTTAAAGTGAATACACTGCCAGAAACAGACAGGAAGAATCATTGAAATCCATCATATTTCTGAACAAGCCTGAATTTTAATTATTTTTGGGCAAAAAAAGAAAAATGATTCTGATTAAAGGTGTTAAACTACCCAAGATTGCCGGCATAGCTTTATGGCCTTTCGTGGTGGTAAGACCCAAAAATCCATCCAAAACTATCATTTTTCATGAGCGAATTCACCTCAGACAACAGCTCGAAATGCTGATTTTACCTTTTTACCTTTGGTATATAACCGAATGGCTCCTAAGATTTATACAATTCCGAAACCTGCATCAAGCTTACATGCATATCAGCTTCGAGAAAGAAGCCTATCAAAATGAAAGCAATGATGATTTCCTGAATATCAGGCCTTTCTGGAATTTTTTGAGGTATATCTGATATTACTCAAAATCCAGGATTACCCATTTCATATCGTCTTTGAAAACATCTTTTCACCAATATTTTTTAGGTCAAGATATTGATCAAAGGCCATACTTATATTTCTCACAAAGGCCCTTTCGGTTACTTTAAAGCCATTTTCGGTTCTGATCAAAATCTCATCTTCTTCAAATCCCTTAAGATTTTTTTCAATTTCCTCAAAATCAATCAATTGCATGTCAGTTTCCTTCCATTCTGTATGCAGGTTACACATGATATTCAGGATTTGTCTCCTCACAAAAAGGTCAGTTTCCGATAGCAAATGGCCTTTTTCTACAGGCAAGTTTCCTGAAAAGACCATTTCTTTGTATTTTTCTACATCTTTGGCATTTTGACCAAATGCTCCCCATAAATCACTGATTGAAGAAGCCCCCAAACCAATCATGGCCTTGGCAGACTGGGTGGTGTAACCCATAAAATTACGGTGCAGGGTGTCATTTTTCATGGCTTCGAATAATTCGTCTCCCGGTAATGCAAAGTGATCCATTCCTACCTCAGAGTAGCCGGCGTTTTCGAAAAGTTCAAGCCCTAGTTCGTATAATTCTCTTTTTTTCTCTGGTGTCGGTAAATCAGCTTCATCAAATCCCCGCTGTCCTACGCCCTTGATCCAGGGCACATGAGCATAAGAATAAAATGCGATCCGCTCAGGATGTAACTCGAGCGTCTTTTTTATAGTATCTTCGATAGAACTTAACTGCTGGAATGGCAATCCAAAAACCAAATCATGGCTGATACTGGTGTAGCCTATTTCCCGTGCCCATTGAGTAACATTTTTTACGGCTTCAAAGGGCTGTATCCTATGGATGGCCTTTTGTACAACGGGGTCATAATCCTGCACGCCGAAACTCACCCGCCTGAATCCTACTTCATATAGGTTTTTGAGATGCTCAAAAGTGGTATTATTGGGATGTCCCTCAAAGCTAAAAGCATGTTCGGGTGCTACTGTCGAGCTTTCAAGAATACCATCAATCAGCCTTTTAAGGTTCTCGGGTGAGAAAAAACTGGGTGTACCACCCCCCAAATGGATTTCCTTTATTATTGGCTTTATTTTGAGGATATCGAGATACATTTTCCATTCTATCAGCAAGGCATCGATATAACTATCTTCCACACTATGATTTTTGGTGATGCGTTTGTGGCAGGCACAAAAAGTGCAAAGGCTCTCACAATAAGGGAGATGTATATAAATACTCAGGCCATTTTCAGAGATTTCTTCTTTCCCAAATGTGGCAAGGCTTTTTTTCCAAACTTCAACATTAAAATTGGCCACATCCCAGAACGGTACAGTTGGATAACTGGTGTATCTTGGTCCGGCCACATTATACTTTCCAATCAAATATTCCTTTCTGCTCAAACTCATCTTTGCATATTTTTTTACAAAATTACCTTGCGAATTGGTTTTATTACATGATTTTGTGAGATTTCAATACTAAAAGAACATTTCTGTTTAATTTTACTGAAAAATCATTTCCTTTGTTATTATGAGGAGGAGTTGATTTACTTAAAAGTCCTATTGAAATATTAATTTTTATGAAAATTCTAATCATCAATGGCCCCAATCTCAATCTGTTGGGAAAAAGGGAGCCTGAAATATACGGAAGTCAGTCGTTTGAAGATTATTTTGAGATTCTGAAAAAGAAATTTTCTGAAATCAATCTTGAGTATTTTCAATCTAATCATGAAGGAGAAATTATTGATAAAATTCATGAAGTGGGCTTTAGTTATGATGGTATTGTGCTTAATGCCGGCGGTTTGACTCATACATCGGTTAGCCTGGCTGATGCCATTGGCGGAGTAAAAACGCCCGTGGTAGAAGTTCATATTTCCAACATTCACGCACGCGAGGAATTCAGAAAACATTCCTTCCTGACTCCAAAATGCAAGGGGATTATTGCAGGGCTGGGAATTGAAGGCTATTCGCTTGCCGTTCAATGGTTTGTGAGTAAAAAATAAATCTTGAAATTATGTAAAAATGAAAAAGCCGGATTTTGATGTCCGGCTTTTTGTTTTATTTGCTTGCTTTTGCTGCTTTTTCAGCTTGTACTTTCTTTTCGTGAAACTCAATAAACTTATTAAACTCTTCAACAGGAATCCTGCGACCTATGATTCGTTTTTCGCTGTCCAATATATAGGATGTAGGCGTGGAATATATATCGTATTTTTTTCGAAAATCATATCTGAATTTGAAATCCAGCACATTGATCAGACCTTTTGTTTTATAATTATTGATAAACTCTTTGGTTTTTTTGAGCTCTTCGGCCTGGTCACCGGTAACGTGAATACTGGCGTGATAAACTGCAATCCCTTTGTGTTTGTTTTCTTCATAATACTTTACCAACTCAGGGGCATGATCACGGCAATGTCCACAGTCATAGCTATAGAAATACACAATGGTATATTTTGATTTGATATCATAAAGATTTACATCTCTACCTAGTGTATCCTGTAAAACTAATGGTGGCATAATTTTGCCGGTCTGAATAGGTTCCAATATTTCAACTCTTTCCTTAAACTTTGCTCTCTGGGTACTGTCTAACCAATCTACATCTTTTAAATAGTAATCTTTGGCCAAGTGTACAAAAACTCCGTCTAAACCAACAATTTCAATGTTTTCATACTTATTGGTTATCCACCAAAGGACATATCGGTACACTTCTTTGTTTTTCTTTGCCAACTTCAATACTTTGTCGGCATCAACATTTATTGAGTCAGTAACCTGATAAACCAGGTCTTTGAAATATTTTTCAACTTTTGACTGAATAAAAGGCGTTCTCAACATACGATCATCTGAAAAATCAATATTTTCGAAGTATTTCTTTTTGTAAAGATTAAAGAGATAAGTAGAGTCAGTTTTACCATTGGCAAGCTTAGGAGCTTCTGTCGGCAGCTCAGGTTCCATGTTGGCCTGAATGATTTTAGCTGCGAAAGTGCCTTTATTGTCACTCACAACATTTTTCATGTATTGGTTAACTTCGTCCTGTAACTTCTTCATTTTTCCTCTGTTAAGTTCCATGGATGCAGGATCTTTTTGTTGCTGCATTTGTTTCTGAACAGCCATAGCTTCAGAACTTTTTTCCATCAGAAACTTTCTATATCCAAACAGGATGTCGTTTTCTTTTGAACCTGAAAACTTAACACTTTTCACAAAGTCCAGTGTGTCAGCTTCAACGGTGACATCATTGTCATTACCACTTACAATAAAATCATAGTATTTTGCCGGACTCAATACAATAAGATAGATCCCGCCTTTCAGGGGTTCAGTACCTTTAAATGACAAAACGCCGTTTTCGACATTGGCCGAATCTACTTTGAAGTATTGATTATATCCAAAATAATGAGCCAAATGCACTTTTTTACCTTCTTCAAGGCCTTGCATTTTTACGGTTATATTGTATGCAGGCTTATCTTGTGCATGGGTCAGTGAGGCGAAACCCGCCAGAAAAAAAAGAAAAATTAATGTTCTCTTCATGTTCAGATTTTTTTGCAAATTTAAACTAATATTGTTTTTTGTTAAAGAAATTAACTTTTTGTTATGTTTTTTGTAATATCCAAAACGCTTTCGTTTATTCTGAAACCGCTGGGAATCATATTGATATTAGGTTTCCTATTGATACTTACTAAAAATCGTACCAAACAAAAACGACTAACTTTTTCAATTCTTATTTTACTCTACATTTTTTCAAATCCAATATTTATCGGTTTTTTGAGTAAATGGTATGAACCCGGAACTATTCCCATTAAAAAACTTGGCCATTTTGAAACAGCAGTAGTTTTGACCGGTGGCATCAGCAATGATTCAGAATACGGGGCCGGATTTGTGGGTCTGGGAAATCAAGCGGATAGAATTTGGCAAGCATTACAATTGTACAGAGAGCACAAAATCGAAAAAATTGTGATTTCCGGGGGAGAATGGCGAAAAGGATATAAAGACAAACCGATGATAGAAAACGATATAGCGAGGCTTTTTCTTATAAAAAACGGAGTTCCTGATTCTGTGATTGTACAGGAGAAAAAATCAAGAAACACCTATGAAAATGCTTTGGAAACCAAAAAAAAGATTGGAACTACAGCTAAAATTCTGGTAATCACCACTTCATTCCATTGCAAAAGGGCCGAATTGTGTTTTAAAAAGCAAGGTTTCAAATTTCAGATGTTTCCGGTAAACGCAGAGCAATCTGAGGTAAGTTCTATTGGAATAAACAGTTTTTTGCCTTCCTCTCTGGCTTTTAGACAAACCGACCTGCATTTTAACGAATGGATAGGATTACTTTTTTATAAGCTAGCCGGATATGTATAAAAAAATCCGGCTGTAAAGGCCGGATCTTAATTTATTTCAGATACTTAATATGTGTACCATTCGCAACAAATCATCATGAATAGGTTTTTGTTTTTTGATGGTATCTATAAATGGTGTATAAATCAAATCATTATTTACTATACCTGCCATTACATTTTTCTGTCCATTTATCAAGCCTTCTACTGCGGCCAGGCCCATTCTTGAGGCTAAAATCCTGTCGTAAGCGGTCGGAGAACCTCCCCTTTGAACGTGCCCCAGAGTTGATACTCTGATATCAAGTTTATCGCCTAACTGTTCTTTAATCTTTTCGGCAATCTGTGTAGCATGACCTTCTTCATCACCTTCGGCAACTACAATAATCGAAGAAGATTTTTGGCGGTTCCAACCTTCTTTTAAAGTAGATACAACTTTCTTTAAAGGTGTATGTGTTTCCGGTACCATCACGATCTCAGCTCCTCCACCAATACCTGATTGTATGGCAATATAGCCAGAGTCACGCCCCATCACTTCGATAAAAAAGACCCTATCGTGAGAGTCAGCCGTATCTCTGATTTTGTCAATGGCCTCAAGCGAAGTATTTACCGCCGTATCAAAACCAATGGTGTAATCGGTACCATACAAATCGTTGTCGATGGTACCAGGACAACCCACAGTTGGTATCTGATATTCATTATAAAAAACTTCAGCCCCAGTAAAAGTACCATTACCACCGATGGCTACCAGACCTTCGATACCATGAGCCATAAGATTTTCATAGGCTTTTTTTCGCCCTTCGGGGGTCATAAAATCCTTGCTTCTGGCCGACTTAAGAATTGTTCCTCCTCTCTGAACTATGTTTGAAACAGACTTAGAGCCCATTTCGAATATATCGCCGGCAATCATGCCATTATATCCTCTTCTTATACCATATACTTCCAAACCATGATAAATAGCTCCCCTTACCGCCGCCCTGATACAGGCGTTCATACCTGGAGCGTCACCACCGGAAGTAAAAACTGCAATCTTCTTCATCTATTATGTTAGTGTTATTTTAACCCTACAAAAATACAGAGTTTTATCTTAACCTAAAAGGATATTTTTATTTCGTTGAAGGGGTTTATAATTTAAGATAATTTTGCAGATTCGTTTTTTACAAAATATTATTGGAATAGTAATAATCTTTAATAAAAAGAATTTAGGAATAATTATTAAGCGGATTAAAACCTGAAAATTTTCAAAACTGAGTATTAAATAACCCGTATATTTTGCTGTTCCTATCCCTTTATTTTTCATAATTCTCTTGCTTCGGTTATAAAATTCATGAAATAAATAGAAAATATTACTTTTAAAATACCAAAGTGAAAAGTTTATTATCTAATTCCATTTAAAAAAATTGATATTTCATTCTGCATTATTTCTCGGCATTATTTCTCTTCATTATGTATCCAAATAATAGGTTTTCCCAAAGCTTTGGTTGAATATAATTTATTTGGCTTGATAATTGTAAATACCACATGTACGAGTGTCTCCTGATATTAAAAGAATGAGAATAAATAGAATAGTATTACTTATTTCGGTGATTTTGCTGATTTTTTCACACGATAGGGCATTTTCCCAAAATCAATGGGAATTTTTAAAAGGTCATCTTAACTTTCAGTATGATTATGAAAGTCACTATTATGCTTTTAATGTTTATGATGTAAACAACAAACCCAGCTCAAGGGAACATTGCGGGTCCGGAATTTTCAACAATAAGATATTAATATTTGGGGGAGATGGCAGCTATGCCGGCTCCGATATCTGGTCTTATGATATCAATGCAAAAGCCTGGGCTATAATATCAAACCGCGGCCAAAACGAAGTTTATACCGATAAATTTAATGAAAGTACAGTTGCTCATCCAGGTGATAGAACCAGAATGGCCTCAGTCATGGATAAAAATGGGTACTTTTGGTTCTTTGGAGGAGAGACCAAAGATCTGGGATTTCATACAGGTTGGAACGACTTGTGGAAATTTAATCCCACCACAAAAAACTGGACTTGGATGGGCGGAAGTACAACTCACTCATCGGCAGGAAGTTACAATGTGCCCAATACCCCGGATTGGCCACGTGCCAGGTATCGTGTAAGGGGTTGGTTTGATAAGGATGGAAATTACTGGATTTTTGGCGGGGTTTATTTTGATGGGGTGAATCCCCCTTTTCCCCTAAATGATATGTGGAAATACAATGTTTCCACCAAAGTTTGGACTTGTGAAACAGGCGATTGCAATCAGTTACATATGCCCAATGCCCCTAGCGGGGTATATCCCGCCACAGTTGGGCAGTCTTCTGTAAGTTATAAACCCCGGGCTCGCTGCGATTACGGTTACTGGCAGGATCTCGAGGGTAATTTTTTATTTTTTGGAGGAAATAATGGTGATGCTCATTCTATAGGTTGCTCCCTTGCAGATACCTGGAAGTACAATCCCAAAACAAAAGTCTGGACTTATCTTGCCCAGGAGACCAGTCCATCAATTAATTCACCAGGTCCGCAAATAGAACCTTTATGTTGGATGGGAAATGATGGTGTACCCTGGATGCGATTGGTTAACCGCTCAATCTGGAAATTAAACAATGGAAAATGGGTAAACCAAAGATATGAAACAGATTATGCATGGGAATCACCCATATTGGTTAATAATCAGCCTTTTGTCTTTAACAATATCAATCAGCCTGGCTCTCACTTTACCACTTTCAATCATATCAGAAATGATAGCCTGGTCTTTTTATTTAATGGGTATGGTCGTGACCAAAGTAGTCAGCCTTATTATACCGGAGCACTTTGGGCATATTCATTAGAACAAAACCGTCTTCCAAAACTCGAATTGTCAATTTTAAAAGATGATTTTGATCCAACGGGAGAATCACCTTACACGACGTCGAACCGCGAAATTTTAGTCAAAAATACCGGTTCTGATTCGGCGAAAAACGTTGTTGTGACTATTGGACTTTCTCCCACTAACAGCTATTCGGCATTCAGGCTTCAAAATCTTAAACTTTATAATTCGGATGATGAATTAATCACAAATTATGCCACCACTTCCCTTCCTTTTTCTCCTACTGACCTGGAGAATGGACCATCGTGCAATTTTAACCCGAATGACTATAAAACAACCGTTAATATTACAATTCCCAAAATAGAAGCGGCCAACTCTGTAAGAATTGCTATCAAAGCTGAACATTGCATGGCCAATTTCAATAGCCTTGCAAACGGCCAATATTCCTGGAATCATTGGGCTACCAAATTAAAATATAAAGACAGGCTCGACAAAAGTTATTTAATAGATATAATTAATAATAGTAACGCTCATGCACTTGACTCCTACACCTGGAAACAATATAAGGCACCATTACCGACACTGAGTGCCTCTGCAGGCTCAAAAATATTCGAAATAGAACTTGGGTCAGGAGTTTATGGAACCCCCACCAACAATCAGGATATCGGAACCTCATTTCCTCATGCACAAGCAAGAGTTGACTTGTCATTACCACCCGGAGTGTTTTTGGCAAACGGCAGCCTTCAGGATATCGTAGGGGAATATGCTATCAAAAATGGAACTACTGTTCAATTGGTACAAACCCATGCCAGTGAAATAAACTATGGCTTTACCGGTAGTGACAAAAATCAATCTTATATTATAAAGTTCCCTGAGGGGCATTTTCTACCTATAAGAAGGATAAAAATTAAACTTAGAGCAAATGACAACACTGCCAATCTTTCAAACATTAATACCTTAATAAGAACAACTTATAATAAAACTTTCGCCAACATGGATTACGGCTGGAAAACGGCAGTTAAATGATATAGATATTTGGAAAACATGAAAAGGATACAAGCAATAATATTGATTTTTATATTTACTTCAGGCATATTTTCTGAAATAAAGGCGGAGAATTTGATTTTTCCAGATCAGGAAAAATCAAATACCGGTGGATGCAAATTAACTGCAGAAATCGTTGGAGGGCAAATTGAAATTAGCTATGAATATGATTCATTAGATCGTCTGACCGTAAAAAACTTTATAAAACAGAATTATAAAGAAGTGTACACTTATGATAAAGATGGATTTTTAGTTAAAATCACTAATAATTCGGAAAATCCTTACACCATTGATTTTGTTTACAACAACAATCTTTTGGTCTTAAAAACTATTACGCATATTTATGTTTCCACTCCTCAAGTTTTTAAATATGAATACAATGAGGCAGGTGAATTAATAAAAATGTCGGAAACGCTGATGACAACTACAGTTACCGAGTTTTTAAACGGCAAAGTGGTAAAAATATCCAACCCTTTCATTACCTATGAATTAAATGACCTGGGATTGGTAATAAAATCGAAAAGCATTGCAGGAACACAAACCGAAAACATATATAAATACGACAAAAACCACATGTTGTCTGTACAAGAGATTTATTCTGAACCAGGCAAAAAAATCATGTACACTGAATATAAAAATACCAAAATTAAAAAGTCAAATCTGGGAGATGAATTTATAAACACTTACAAAGGTTTACCAAAGTTCTCTGATCCTTATGGTGATAAAAGTTATTATGTCAGTGGCATGTCTCATTTTTCAGCCAATGTAGAAACAGGACAGTTTGAAAAATCTTTTTCAACTGAAAACTCTCTCACCATTGACACTTCCGGCCGACTGGTAAATTCATTGAATCTCAATAATATCAGCAGTCCTGTAAGAGAGTACGTCTATTCGGGATGTAAATGATTTGTAAGGAGATAATTAAATAAAATAATCAATACATTTTTTTTAGTTTCTCCATAATAACAATATTTCCGGCTATTAACAAAAAACCATAAAACAGATCCTCAACAGGAATCGTCCACATCCTGATTCCCAGATTTTCATTATTGTTATACCACACCATGGGCTCATCAATAAAACTTCCTGTCAGAATACCATTTGTCAGAAGAAAAAACGGAATGACAAAAATGTAGGCAAAAATTATAGCAGAAATATCGATTCTTTTGTACCAGGTAATCAACAAAAAAATGAGTAAGAAAAGATTTGTATAAAAGGTGTATTTCTTGTCAAAAAATAGAATTAAAGCAATGATACAAATGGAAATTAGCGAGTAATGCAAGTGCATGCTCAGCTTTTGTAATGGATTATTTTTTAAGAAATATTTGAGAGAAAAGTAAATAAATATACTAGAGTACGGTATAAAAAAGAAAAAAAGGAATTCTTCGATAGGCAAATTGAAAACAAACACCCCTGTCAAGTATCTCTGATTAAACCCCCAAACGCCGATTTTCGTAAATATCACATCCCACACAATAAAAAAAACAGCCATCAAGCCCAGAGATGTAAAAAGGTATTTCCATTCTTTATAGAAAGCATGTTTGGGATAAAAACTCGCTATAAGTGGAAAAGAAAGCGTCAAGACATCAATGACCAGATATAGATATTTATCTTCCATCAAAAATATTTTTTAAAATATTTGAGCGGTACAAACAACATCCCGAAAACCTCCCCTTCTTCTTTTCCAATATGTTTATGATGCACTTTATGACCTTTACGCAGGGCAAGTAAATAGTTGTTTTTGGTATGCGTGAAAAGCTTAATTCTTTGATGAATCAAAATATCATGAACAAAGAAATACGCCATTCCATATAACAGAATACCAAGACCAATAAAAAACTTGAAATTTAAAGAAGGCTCCAGCCCAAAATAAAATAACGCAATGCTGGGGATTGCAAAAATCACAAAAAAAGCATCGTTTTTCTCGAAAACATGATTGTAGCCCGGCTGATGATGATCCTCATGCAAATACCACAAAAAACCGTGCATTACAAACTTATGCGTGAGCCAAGTGACACCTTCCATTATTAAAAATGTGACCAGGGTCGTTAAAACAAAAATGTACCACATATCAAAAAATATTTAATCTGTATCTAAAATAGGAATTCACCAAAATTAACATCTTTACGGGGTTCGGAATTCTAATTCTCTCCAAAAGTAATCTGTTGGCATTGGTTCTTTCTATCTTTTTTAAAAGCGAAAGATAATACATATAGGCTGTTAAAACCCCAAATCTGCTCGTACCCGGCAATAATCTGATTCCTTTGATCGCTTCTTTAAAATCTTCTTCTATTTCTAAAATAATTTCTCTCTTTTTATGCTCTGAAAAATTACTGAAGTTGACATTCGGGAAATATATCCTGCCCAGGCTTTCATAATCATGCTTTGCATCTCTCAAAAAATTAACCTTTTGAAAAGCCGATCCCAATTTACTGGCAAATCCTTTCAGTCTTTCAAATTCACTTTCATCCCCTTTCACAAAAACTTTAAGACACATTAAACCCACAACATCTGCCGAACCATAAATATATTGCTCATATTCCGCAGTGGTATGGTATTCTTTTTTGTATAAATCTGCCCTCATACTAGCCATAAATGCATCAACCAGATCGTGTAGTTTGTATTGATTCACAATCTTTTGAAAAGCATTTAGGATAGGATTTAAACTTATTTCTTCCTGTAAAGAAGCTAAATAATCTTCTTCAAACTTGTCAAAAAGTTTTTCCTGATTATACCCTTCAAATGAGTCCACGATTTCATCAGCCAGCCTCACGAAACCATAAATGGCATAAACCTGGTCACGGACTGAGGGAGCTAACATATTAATAGCCAAAGAAAAAGAAGTACTGTACCTTTTGGTTACTCTTTTGGAGCAATCCAGACTAGTTTCATCAAAAATGCTTTTCATAGTTTCAATAGTTTAATAATTTTTTCACTTACTATTTTTCCGCTAATCAAAGCCGGAGGTACCCCAGGACCGGGCACGGTAAGTTGCCCTGTAAAAAATAAATTCTTCACTTTCCTGCTTTGGAGTTTTGGTCTGAATACCGCAGTTTGGAAGAGTGTATTGGCCAGTCCATAAGCATTCCCTTTGTAGGAATTGTACCTACTGACAAAATCACTCACACAAAACGACTTTTTAAACAGTACCGAACTCCGCACCTCTTGCTGAGTCAGCGATTCCAATCTATCAATTATAATGTCAAAATATTTTTCCCGTTGTGTGCCGCTATCCTCAAGACCGGGGGCGATAGGTATCAAGAACACACCGGCTTCTTTTCCTTCTGGTGCAAAAAATGAATCTGTTTTAGAAGGAAAGCTGGCATAAAACAGTGGTTTTTCGGGCCATGCAGGAGTATCATAAATGTCTTTGGCATGGTCGGCAAACGGAACGTCAAAGAATAAAGTGTGATGCTCTACGTTCTCGATTTTTTTATCAAAACCAACATAAAAAAGCAATGATGAAGGAGCAAAAACCTTTTTTGACCAGTATTTCTCAGAGTACATACGATAAGGGCTATCAAGCAATTGCTCAGTATGGTGATAATCGGCTCCGCTTAGAACAACGTCGGCTCTAATCTCCTTTTGATGAATAATTACCCCTATCGCTTTACCATCTTCAACAATTATTTTCTCAACCGGGCTGTCCACAAAAAATTTCACACCCAATTCTTGAGCAAGATTTTTCATCCCTTCAGCTACACTATACATCCCTTTCATTGGATGAAAAGTGCCGTAACCAAAGTCGGCGAAATTCATGAAATTATAGAAAGCAGGCGTATCTGAGGGCTTGGCACCCAAAAAGAGCACAGGAAACTCCAGGATTTGAATTAAATTGGGATTTTTTATTTGTGCCCTGACAGAATCCGAAATGGACTTAAAAAATAGTGGCAACCTTTTGGCGGTTTCAAGCGAGACAAGCTCTAAAATAGAATCTCCCGGCTTGTAAACCAGGTCTTTGATAGCGATATCGTAATTTGATTCTGCCTCTTTTATAAAAGATCTGAGTTTCGCTCCGGCACCTTTTTCATTTTTTTCAAAAGTCTCAATTATTTCATCAAGTCTGCCAGCTATGTGTATAGACTCTTTTACACCAAAATATACCTGATAGGCCGGATCCAGCTTTTCTAATTTATAAAATTCTTCAACTTTCCTTCCAAAATCCCCAAAGAACCTTTCAAACACATCGGGCATCCAATACCAGGTGGGCCCCATATCGAAATTGAATCCCTGGTGTTCCAGTCGGGAGGCCCTACCACCTATGCTTTCATTTTTTTCGTACACACTCACGTCAATCCCTGCTTTTGCAAGGTAGGCCGCAGAGGCGAGGGATGAAAATCCCGATCCGATGATTATTGCTGTTTTTTTCATTTTGTTTAACAAAAGTAATATTTCGTTAAACAAAAACAAATTTATTCAGATATTTTTTTTATTAATTCATTAATATTTTCGAATGAACTAACATTTTCCAGATTAAAGTCACTTACAAATCTGGCTTTATACCCTCCTATCCACAATTTATGTGCCCTGCCTTTTAAAATACTCTTTTGAAAATCAGACAAATAATCATGCAAAATTTCGTCTTCAGGATAAATAGTAAAATAACTGATAAAGTGGATATTAGGAGCTTTGTTGGCAAGCTCAACCAAATCCTGAACAGGTATGGATTCTCCGAGATAGATTGTATTTTTAGAAAGCAATTTTAATTCGAAGTTGACTGCTAACAGACCTATTTCATGGATTTCTTTGTGTGGCAAAAACAAAACATAAACTTCGTTTTCATTCGAAATGTCAAATTCAAGCTTTTCAATATTTAATAATAGTTTTTGCTTGATAAGGTTACTGATAAAGTGCTCATGAGCAGGACTTAGTGTGCCCGTTTGCCAAAGTAAGCCTATCTGATATAAAAAAGGGAAAAAGGTACTGTAAAGGATTTCTTTAAATGGCTTTTCCTTAATTAATAGTTGATAAGTTTCTGAAAAAAGTCTTGAATCAAAATTAAGCATTGCCAGTTTCAGATTATTGATAGCATAGCTTTCAACCTCATTTTCAAGCACATATCTCTTTACAGTAGAGGAAATCTCATGCCGGGGCATCTCGGCGATGTGAGAAATCTTCATACCCTGATTGAGCAAAAAAACTACATTAAAAAGTTTCTGCAAACTTGCCAAATCATAACTTCTGATATTGTTTTCATCCCTTACCGGGCTAAACAATTCGTATCTTTTTTCCCAAATCCTCAGCGTATGGGCTTTAATGCCTGACAGGTTCTCTAAATCTTTAATAGTAAAACTTGACTGAATGTAGTTTAACATATTCTCAATTTTATTAAACACAAATATACAACAAATGAAATTATTTTGATTTTTTACAATTTTAATGAATTTAAAAAACGACTCAAGATTTATTCTAATTTCATCTTAATCTATTAACTAAAAAACATTCAAAAGGTTTATTTGATTTGAAAATCACCAAAAAACAACATTTTTTACTAAATTTGCCTATTGAGAAAACCGGCGTTTTTACTTAAATGAGTGAGGAAAGCATAAACTACGACCCATCAAACCAAAATGAAGTAATTGATGACATGTTTGAGAAATATTTTCTCGAATATGCCTCCTATGTTATTCTTGAAAGAGCTGTTCCGGCAATTGAAGACGGTCTTAAGCCGGTACAAAGAAGGCTTCTGCATGCTTTGAAAGAGATGGATGACGGGCGATTTAACAAGGTTGCCAACGTCATTGGTTCAACTATGCAATATCACCCTCATGGAGATGCGAGTATAGGAGACGCCATAGTAAATATCGGTCAAAAAGAGCTGCTGCTTGATATACAAGGCAACTGGGGAGATATCAGAACCGGTGACTCAGCTGCGGCACCCAGATATATCGAGGTTCGTTTGTCAAAATTTGCTCATGATGTATTGTTCAATGAAGACATCACTGAATGGCAAATGTCTTACGATGGAAGAAAAAGGGAGCCGGTAACATTACCTGCAAAATTCCCTCTTGTGCTTGAAATGGGTGTAGAGGGTATTGCAGTAGGGCTTTCGACCAAAATTCTTCCGCATAATTTTATTGAATTATGTGAAGCCACTATAAAATATCTTAAAAAACAACCATTTACCCTATATCCTGATTTTCTTACAGGTGGCTTAATTGACGTTTCCGGTTACAACGATGGTGCAAGAGGTGGTAAGGTTAAAATGAGGGCTAAAATCAAAGAGCTCGACAAAAAAACTTTAGTTATCACTGAAATCCCTTTTTCAACAACAACCGGCAGTTTGATTGAATCGATAATCAAAGCCAATGATGCAGGCAAAATTAAGATAAAGAAGGTTGAAGATAATACTGCCAAAAATGTTGAAATTCTGATTCATCTGGCACCAAATACCTCCACCGACATCACTATTGATGCTCTGTATGCCTTTACCAATTGTGAGGTCTCAGTATCTCCCAATGCGGTAGTGATTATCGATCAAAAACCTCATTTTTTGGGTGTTAGTGAAATTCTGAAAAACTCAGCGGATCAAACTATGCACCTCCTGAAACGGGAGTTGGAAATCAGAGAGGCCGAACTTAAAGAAAGATTGCTTTACAGCTCACTTGAAAAATTATTTATCGAAAAACGCATCTATCGTGACATTGAGGAATGTGAGACTTTCGAAGCCGTAATTGACACAATTGACAAAGGACTTGACCCCTATAAAGGTCAGTTTTACCGTGAAATAATCAGAGAAGATATACTCAGACTCACCGAAATAAAAATCAAACGTATTTCGAAATATGATGGTTTTAAAGCGGATGAACTGATGAAAAAGCTTGAAGAAGAGCTGGCTCAGGTAAGGGATAACCTGGAAAATCTGGTGAGATATACTATAGAATTTTTCCAGGAATTACTAAAAAAATATTCCAAAGGACGCGAGAGACGTACCGAAATCACTCAGTTTGGTGAGGTGCAGGCGGCAATTGTGGCTGCCAATAATCAAAAACTCTATGTCGACAAAGAAGGCGGATTTATCGGATATGGCCTTAAAAAGGATGAATATGTGATGGATTGCTCTGACATTGACGATATTATCACTTTCAGAGCCGATGGTAAGTTTTCGGTCGTTAAAGTTCAGGAAAAAGTATTTGTTGGAAAAAACATTATTCATTGTTCTGTTTTCCGGAAAAATGACGAAAGGAGAATTTACAATGTAATCTACCTTGATGGAAAAGAAGGCAGGACATTTGCCAAACGCTTTGCAGTAACAGGGATAACCCGGGACAAAGAATACGATGTAACCAAAGGTTCGGCCAGATCTAAAATTCTGTATTTTACCGCCAACGAAAATGGTGAAGCCGAAACGGTTACAGTAAATCTTACTGCCAGTTCTACGGCTAAAAAGAAGATATTTGATTTTGATTTTGCGGAATTACTGATCAAAAATCGCTCAGCTATGGGGAATCTCGTCACCAAATATTCCGTGAGAAAAATTGCCTTCAAATCGGCAGGAAAATCAACCCTGGGAGGAGTTGATATTTGGTACACCTCCACTCTTGGCAGGCTAAACAAAGATGAACATGGTATTTATTTGGGCAATTTCGGAGCAAATGACAAGATTTTGGTACTTTACAAAACCGGTGAATATGAAATAACCAACTTTGAGCTTACCAACCATTATGACCCCAGACAAGTCCATACTATCGCCAAATACAACGAAAAAGGTGTAGTTTCAACCATATATTATGATGGTGATCAAAAAAACTATCATGTTAAGCGGTTTATCATTGAAACTTCAACATTAGATAAGAAATTCTTGTTTATCACAGATCACAACAGATCCGAAGTTTTAATGATTTCGTATGATAAAAAACCCAGAATTGAAATAAAACTCAAACGCCAGCGTAAATCAGAGGTTGAAATCATACCTTACAACGTGGAAGAAATGATTGAAGTCAAAGGCTGGAAGGCTCTTGGCAATAAAATCAATTTTGAGAAAATATTGGAAGTTAAAATGCTCGAACCGGAAATCGACACAGAGGAAGATGAAAATGAGGAAAATATTGTCGTTAACGAGGACTTCGAAGTGGTAGATTCGGAAGTGGTAGATTCAGAAGTGGATAATGACCCGGAAAACCAGGAAACTAATTCGGAATTAGAAAACAAGGAAGAGAAAAACAACCAGGAAGCGGATTCTCAAAATGAAGAGAATCAAAAGCCGGAAAATCATGAAGGCGAACAACTTGGGCTCTTCTAAATAAAAAGGTATGCGTAGAATTACTTTGGTAAAAACTGTATTCACGCTTGTATGTATTTTTTTTCTGCAAATCTCAGTATTTTCGCAGGGTGGATATTTTTTGACCAAAGGGAAGATTTTAGATAAATTTACAAAACTCCCCCTGTCAAACGCCTACATTAGTATCCCGTCTATTGGCTATGGTACCGCACCCAATCTTGACGGAGATTTTTTATTTCAATTTCCAAGGCTTAGTAAAGACTCTTTGGTGGTGGTGTCTTCGGTTGGTTACAAATCATTAAAATTAAAAGGCAGTAATCTCAGGTTGGAAGACAATTTATTTGAACTTGAGCCTCTACCTCTGTTTGATGCCAACTATGGCCTCTCTGATGTAAGAATCATGCTCAAAGCAGCTGTAGATAGTATCAAAGCCAATTACAATGCATCACCCTACTATCAACTTGGCTTTTATCATGAGCAAGTTGACCTTCCCGGACTTGGGCCTATTAAACTCAACGAAGGGGTACTTAGAGTCGAGCGTTTTCCTGATCTTAAAGAAAAAATTGAAAAAGTAAAGCTATTGAGAGGCCGAAGGATAGAATGGAAAGGACAAACCAATAAGATCAACGGCTGGGGCTTCCAAAACGGTACCCAACTAGTCTGCAGGTCATTAGAAACCGGCATTCCTGACTTTCTTGAGAAAAAACAAATGAAAAAATATGATTTCCGGCTTGATTCTCTGATGACCGAATATGAAGATTTACCCTTGTTTATTATCCATTTCTGGCCATTACAAAAAGGAAAAAAAGGAGGCAAAGAGGGCACCATTTATCTGGAGCCGGAAACCAAAGCCATTGTCAAAATTCAGTATAAAATGGTTGAAAAAAGCGTCAATGAACTTTTGGATAGGAAAATTGGGCCTGTAAAAGTCGATGGGAAATCCGCAGAAATGGTTTTTCAATACCGGAAGTTTAAGGATAAATGGTCGCTACAAGAATCCAAAGCCATTTTTTCGGTAAATTTTGAGGATAATCTTGACAAAAAATACAATATCAACACCAATATCATGATGCGATATGTGGCTTTTGAAAACCTGAAGTTGATGAAGTCGGCGATTTATGATAACGAAATTCTTACCTCCACCAATAATTTTATTGCTACCAATTCGGTAAACTCTGAATATTGGTTGCCCTATATTTATCTTCCCAACACCACCGAAGCTTCGAAACTTTCAAATATCCTTCGATAATTTTTTAGCAATATGAAGACAATTTCGACCAGAAATTTATTTACTGATGGGAAGGTATTAAACAATCAATTGATAAAAATAAAAGACGGCAGAATCGTTGGTTTAAGTCAATTGGACACATCAGGGTCTTTTGATTTTGAAAATCTTGCCCCTGCCCTGATTGACCTTCACATCAATGGAGGTGAGGCGTTCCATTTTACATGCTCTCCCAATTTCGAGACACTGAAGGATATCGACTCTTCAGCCCAAAAGAACGGTGTAGGCTATACCCTTCCAGCATTGATTACCTCTTCATTTGAAAATATTGAGCAAGGGATTAATGCAGTAGAGCAATTTACCGCACAAAATCCGGAGGGTGGAATTCTTGGTTTGCATCTGGAGGGCCCCTTTATTTCTAAAAAGAAGAGGGGAGCTCATTTAGAAAAATTCATCCAAAAACCTGATTTGGAGAGCATTAAAAAGTTGAAATCTCTGGCGGGGAAAGTAGTAAAAATGGTTACTATCGCCCCGGAGGAGTTTGACGAAATTAGCTTAAATGCCATAATTGAAACGGGACTAAAATTATCAGTTGGCCATTCCGATGCAACTTTTGAAGAGGCCCAATTTGCATTTTCCAAAGGTATAAACCTGGTTACTCATCTTTTCAACGCTATGTCGGCATTTGGGCATCGGTCCCCTGGTCTAGTTGGTGCAAGTTTATACAATGAGAACGTCTTTTCTCCTATAATTCTTGATGATGTGCATTTAAGCAGAAAATCTGCAGAAATAGCACTACGACTTAAAAAAGAAAAGTTGTTTCTAATTTCTGATGCATTATTTCAAAATCATAAAAAGAATGAATTCAAATGGGATGAATTTGATGCAAAATTGGTAGATGGCAATTACGTCAATTCTGATGGAAACCTTGCAGGTGCTACTATCTCATTGGCTGATGCAGTAAAAAACGCAGTGGATTGGTTAAATATCCCGACTGAAAAAGCTATTGAAATGGCTACCAGTATTCCTGCAAATATCATCGAAACTAACAGAAAAATTGGAAGTATATCGCCGGGATTCGAAGCAAAATTTTGTACTTTCAGCAATGATCTTACTGATTTTAAATTAATTAAATAATTTTCATTTATTTCTGAAAATTTAATATTTACAATTATTTCATTTTTTTCATTAATTATAAAATATTTTATGCATATTATATTTATAATCTTTACTAATATTTTTATTTATTCTATATTTTATGAACAATAGGATTCTTGAAGCTTTACACCTCGCAAAAGCCGGCAAATGGGATGATGCTCATCAAATAGCACAATCCAGAGAAGGTGATCCTGATTTTGACAGGTTACATGCCTTTCTGCACCGGATGGAAGGTGATGAATGGAATGCAGGTTACTGGTACAGGAGATGCTCCACCGATGTGCCAAACGTGAGCCTTGAGGAGGAGTTGGAAGGATTGATTCAGCACTATAAATCATAAATTTGCAAAACATTGATAATTAGTAATTAAATCCACTTTTTAGCAAAATAATCTGCCAAAATTCTTTCCAACGACCATCGCTTGTCGCGATAAAATATATTTTCTAAATTCCTAAGATATGATTTTAGTCCTTTTAAATATAATATAGTTTATATAGGTTTACTAGCGTAGTAGCCCCCAAATCTATCTATTTGGTTTGAGAGTTTTGTGAAATCTTAATTTTCTAAAACGATGAAATTTAAACCAATACTCCTATCGTTTATGTTTTGGGCATACCCATCTTTTGGCCAAATTTATATTAATGAGATAATGGCCTCCAACACTAAAACCATTCAGGACAATACAGGTATTTATTCCGACTGGATTGAAATTTATAATGCCGGAGCCTCACCTGTTGATCTGGCCAATTATTATATTTCCGATGCTGTTTCCAATCTGACCAAACACAAATTTCCGGCCATAGCAGGTCAGGTAGTAATACCTGCTAATGGCTATTTAATGATTTGGGCCAGCGGAAACACTGCAGCCGGAGTACTTCATACCAATTTCTCTTTGTCTTCAACCAATGGCGAGTATGTCTACCTTGTTATGCCTGATGGTGTCACTATAGTAAATGGATTCGCATTTCCCCCACAACATGACGACATATCTTACGGAAGAGAATCAGATGGAAGTGCTACCCTTAAATATTTCTCGCCATCGAGTCCGGGAGCTTCTAATATATCCGAAAATGCTTACAGTGGATTTACCAACACTCCTACATTTTCGCAGCAAGGAGGCTTTTTCCAAAATTCTTTCAATCTGACACTTTCTCACCCTGATCCCGAAGTAGTGATTTATTATACCACCGATGGTTCCATCCCCTCTTCTGCCAACTTAGCAGGAACAACATACTCCTACAAAAATTCGTATCCACAAAATCCGGGAGACCCATCTGGGGTATTCCTGAGTAGGTTATTTCGAACAAATTTGTACGAAACACCCATTAATATTCATGACAAAACCAGCGAGGCCAATGAGGTTAGTTCGATTTCGAGCACCTGGAATTTGACGCCGACATATTTACCATCCTATAATATCCAAAAAGGAATGGTAGTTCGTGCAATAGCCACCAAACCAGGATTTCTTCCAAGTGATATAGAAACTAATACCTACCTTTTTAGCAATTCAGGACAAAATCCATATATTTTCTCTGTGATAGCAGTAACAATGCAAGAAAATCACCTTTTCGATTATAATTCTGGCATTTATACTGCAGGAATAACTTTTGATCAATTTAGGCAAAATAACCCGGCAACACCGGCTGATATTTGTTCACCGGGCAATTTTTCCGGTAATGGAGCACTATGGGAAAGACCGGGAAATCTGGAAATTATTGAAAGTCAAACCAATGTTTTAAATCAGCCATTATCTTACAGGATTCACGGTAGCTGTTCAGCATCAGCACCTTACAAATCATTGAGAGCTTATGGTCAAAATAAGTTTGACAATTATGCTTTTTTCACTTCAAAACCTAATCTTTTTCACGACAGAATTATTTTCAGGAATTCGGGAAATGACTATAACCAAACAATGTTTAAGGACGCATTTGTTCATACCTGGCTGGGGCATTTAAGGTTTTCTTCACAAAAAAACAGACCTTCAATTCTTTATTTAAATGGTGAATATTGGGGAATTCATAATATCAGAGAAAGAATAGATAAATACTATCTCAACGCACTTTATGGAGTAAATGAAAATAATCTTGACCTTAGGAATATTGTTTGGGATGGCCCGGCGGAGATTGAAGAGGGTGATTCGGTTCATTATACCAATATGTACGATTTTATCACAACTCATCCCATGAGTGACTCCGTCAATTTTGCTCAAGCCTTACAGATGCTTGACGCAGAATGCCTTATAGACTACCAGGCGGCTGAGATTTATGTAGGCAACATTGACTGGCCTCAAAACAATGTGAGACTATGGAGAACCCGAAATCCCTATAATCCAAATGTAAAGTACAACGATGGCAGGTGGAGGTGGGTTCTTTTCGATACAGACAGGGCACTTGGTGAGGTGGTAAACTATGAAAATTATGATTTAGAATCTCTGATTGAAAACCCTGCTAATCTGCTTTTTAAGAAATTATTGGAAAACACAAATTTTAAGAATTCTTTTATTAACAGATATGCCGACCTCCTAAATAGTAGTCTAAAACCTGATTTTGCCACTTCCATATATGCCTCAATGACAGCCCAATACGCTTTAGAAGCTGAAAATCATATATTACGATGGAAAAATTTGGAAAGTATGGCGGCATGGTATACTCAATGCGAAAAAGTCAATACTTATCTGATAAACCGACCTGCCTCAATGCTAAATCAACTAAAAGCCTATTTTGGACTTTCCGGAACTTATAACCTTACTGTTAGCACAGCTGATACATCGAAAGGGTTTATTAGGATAAATACTCTCGAGGTAAGAAAATCCTCCCCGGGCTTACCTTTAAATACCCAAAGTTGGACAGGCCTTTACTTTGACAATATCCCACTAAAAATAACTGCTGTACCAAAGTTTGGATATAAATTTTCATACTGGATTTACAATGGAGTTCAATTATTTGATTCTACACTTACCCTCCTAACCAGTACCGACAGATCCTATCAGGCTTTTTTTGAAGTTGCTATCATTTCCAATAATCCTATACCACAAGTGGCTGCAAAAATTGCATCGTGTGGATATTTATTGACTTTTTGGAGTGCTACAGCTCAATCGGGCAGCTCACCAGCAAATAGCAAGTTTGTATATCTAAACTCAGAAAACCCCGGAATTACTGCCGAAATTGGCGGCTATACGTCAGGAGTTTATAATCTGACCACAAAGACCCGAATAAACGGCTTAGAGGAAAATGGCTTCTCTTTTATTAACACCAGCGATGGGAATGAAGGTTACCCTGGCAATAAATTGGGAGGCTTTTTAATGGCAATAAATACACAAAATCTTGATTCCGTGAATATCAGCTGGACAGGCAAAACAATTGTTGCTAACCCTAGAAAATATAAAATCAGGCTATATTACCGGGAAGGTGACATTCAGGCATTTCAGGATTTTAGCCCTATAGTCGAATATAGCGGTAATTCCGTTTCGGGACATTCCCAGATTTTTGCCAATATAAAATTACCTCAAAGCTTGATCGGAAAACCTTATGTTCAACTATTCTGGAAATACTATTTTACAGGTCAAGCCACAAGTGGAGCAAGAGATCAGCTTGCCATTGATGATGTTCTTATAAAAGGAATTAAATTGATAAATGGTGAATTAGTTTCAAACCTCCCCGAAGGAGTCAACCCCAATATCAACATCATCACCGGAAAAATAAATTCGGGAATAAATATTTTAAATAACGCAAAAGATGGAATCTTGTTATTGCCCGGATTTGAGGCAAAAAAAGGTTCAACGTTTAAAGCTGAAATAAAAAATTGCCCTTGAAAAATCTTAAGGCGGAGTGCTCCCACAACCACCCGTTTGAGCACTAAAAACAGCCCCGGTAATGGTCTCAAAACCCGGAACCAATTCAATATATCGGGATGCATCAAATATGGAACTGGTATTTTCAAATACATTGGCACTGCCTGTTATTTTCTCACTACTTTTGACATTCACATTTGAACCTACTTCTATTTTCCTATCAATATTGACATTAGAAAAACAGGGATTCGTAGTTAAAATCTTCAATGTGTCTTTAAAACACCCTTTGGTATCTTCTACATGAAAAATGGTACCGTCGATTGGAGGATTTAAAGTAATACTGGTCAAAGCCGATGCTTCAGAAACCCAATTAGACGGTTCTTTGTATGGACTTTTTAATTCGTAGGAAATGGTTCCAACCGGAATATTTACGTTTCTTGTTTGATTAACATCTTTAAAAATTGTGAACTTATCGACAATCGTTCCATTTTCACTGATCATTTTAAAATCCAACCGATCACCTTCAATTTCTAAAAGCCCGCTACCTCCGATTGTTTTTTCCGAAAAGGGTAAGGCCGGATGCGGAAAATTAACCTGCCCCGAAGGCGACCAACCTGCTGAACCAGCCACTGCATATATTGTTCCTTTTATTGAGCCATCTGATTTCTTGTGGTATGGACAAGAATCTGCAGTACCGTCAAATTTTCCTGAAGAAGTACTTACCAAGTGCTGAGAAGGTGAAAACGAGGCAGAATTTCCAAAATGACCCTTCATCAACTTACTCCTTTCATAGGTATGCGAATGACCGTTAAGTACCAAATCTACGTTGTAACGTTCAAGAATCGGAATTAAATTGGATCTGATTGCCGCCAAATCGGCTTCGGTGTCACTATTGTGAGAACCCATGGTATAAGGAGGATGATGCCAGTACAAGATAGTCCATTTTTTTGTATTGGCTGCCAGATCATTTTTCAACCAAACAATTTGTGGCAAAAGAGTATCCGATAAGGAATGTGCTGTGGAATTTTCTTCTTTCCCATAAGAATCCATCGCTACAAAATGTACATTTCCAATGTCGTATGAATAGTATTCTTTATGGCCGGAGGGTAGCCCGCCCAATTCTCCGTTGGCAATAGCTGAAAAAATATTGTAATAAGGAATATTATGATTGGAACCATTTGCCGATCCGGAATAATAATCGTGATTTCCGGGAACAGGATAAATGGCGGTTTGTTTCATAATCCGGTCATTCTGGTACACTCCAAAAAACTTACTTTGAAATTCTGCATCCTGACCGTAAGAATAAGCGTTATCGCCCAAAAGCAACCATCCATCCAAATAGTCATTGCCAACATAATTAAGAAATTGATTTTTTACTCTGGTTTGCATGGCGGTTAGTGTACCACAATCACCTGCCACCCAAAGTTTGATTTTTTGTTCACTTCCTGAAATTTGTGTTGTGAAAAAAAAATTTAATGGCCCACCTTCCAAAAGTTGGTTTCCGTTAAAAATGGCATAAAAATATTTTGTGTAAGGTTGCAGACCCGAAATCTCAATTAAATGATCTGTATTTAAGCCAGACCCGAAAAACTCCTGAGAATAAACACCATACGCATTTCCAATTTTTACACTTACCGAAGCCTGTACGTCAGTCCTGAATCTTACCTGAATACCTGTTTGAGTACGTTTTTGCAGATATGGCCCCCGTGTAATACTCTGAGCAAAAGAATAAAAACCCAAAAGGGCAAACAATACTATGAAGAATAATTTTCTCATTTTTTTAAATTCTGGTGCACGAAATCCAGAAATTGAAAGGAAAGATAAGGCAAAAAAATAAATCCCCAAAAAACTTCAGGGATTTATCCGGAATAAAAAAATATAACGTTTAGGGAAATCCTTAGTTAAAATAAATCTTCTACTTCAGACAACGGAAGACCAAATGCATCAGCAACACCGGCATATACAACCTGACCATTTACAATATTTAAGCCTTTCTTTAGTTCCGCATTAGCCTGACAAGCACTTTTCCATCCTTTATTGGCCAAATCAAGAGCGTAAGGGAGTGTTGCATTTGTCAGAGCCATTGTTGAGGTATATGGAACCGCACCAGGCATATTCGCTACACAATAATGAACCACGTCATCAATAATATAAATTGGATCCTGATGGGTAGTGGGATGACAAGTTTCGATACAACCGCCCTGATCAACAGCCACATCAACTACCACGGTACCTGGTTTCATTAGTTTTAGCATCTCACGGGTTATCAAATGAGGTGCCTTAGCTCCAGGAATCAAAACCGCCCCGACAATTAAATCAACATCTTTTATGGCTTCTTTTATATTGTATTCATTTGACAATATGGTAGTAACATTCGCTGGCATAATATCGGCCAACTGGCGTAATCTAGGCAAGCTTACGTCCATAATAACCACTCTGGCACCTAAACCAGCGGCCATTTTTGCAGCCTGAGTGCCAACTATCCCTCCACCAAGAATCAATACCTTTCCAGTAGGAACACCAGGTACACCACCTAATAATACCCCTTTACCTTTCTGAGGCTTTTCAAGGTATTTTGCTCCTTCCTGAATTGCCATACGCCCGGCCACTTCTGACATTGGAATCAAAAGCGGCAGAGAACGATCGGCTTTTTCGACTGTTTCGTAGGCCAGACAAACCGCTCCGCTGCCAATCATGGCTTTGGTAAGTACCTCCGACGAAGCAAAATGAAAGTAAGTAAACACCAACTGATCTTTTTTAATGAGCTTGTACTCAGACTCTATGGGTTCTTTTACTTTCACAATCATTTCAGCAATATTGTAAACTTCCTCTATGGTGTCCAAAATTTCGGCACCGGCAGCCTGAAACTCACTATCACTAAATCCACTGTTAATTCCTGCGTCTTTCTGAATAAAAACTTTGTGACCGTATTTTACCATTTCCATCACTCCTGCCGGAGTCATCGCAACACGGTTTTCATTGTTTTTAATCTCTTTAGGTACTCCTACTATCATTTTAGTTTGTTGTTAATGTAAAGCGACAGAAAACATTTAAGAATATTTTCTTGTACAAAATTATAATAAAAGAATATTTTTTGTCTTTACTAAAACAAATAAAGAATTTTTTCGATATATTTTTATTATTTAAGAATATTTTTCTATTTTTATATTTCAAAAATTAATTTTAAAGTATTTTTTTCGGATGAAATATCGCCTCGACGAAATAGACAAAAAAATCCTGAAGCTGATTCAACAGGATTCTACACTCACTTACAAAGAAATAGCTGAAAAAATCAATCTTTCACTTACTCCTGTTCACGACCGCATTAAGAGAATGGAAAATGAGGGTATTATCGAAAAGTACGTAGGTATTCTCAACAAGAAAGTGCTGGGAGTTGGATTAACGGTTTTTTCTCACGTCACTTTGATAAAACAAACCAAGAGTGTTTCCGAAATTTTTGACAAAGCCATAGCCGAACTCCCGGAGGTCGTGGAGTGTAATTTTGTATCAGGAAGTTTTGACTATTTACTAAAGATTATTGTACCTGATATGGAGGCATACCATACTTTTCATCAGGTAAAACTTTCTTCTATTGAAGGCGTTTCTTTAATCAATTCATTTTTTGTGATGTCAGAGGTAAAAAGCACGACTGAAATCCCTTTTCTCTAAGGTTTATCAATAACGCCACAACCCAACCAGTCTTGTTCCTGATCAATTGGTTGTCCATCAGGGGCCACCAAATAACTATTCTTAGTTTTCTCAAATTCGCTTTCCGATTTTTTGATTAGGTCCGAAATTAGAATGTTAAATCCCAAGCCATCAGTGGTTTTGTTACTAAACCTTTTTTCAATAGAATTTAGCTCTGCCAAAATATTGCTTTTTGCCTCCACATTACACTGATTATCAACGAGTAACATCTTCAAACTGTAAACATACTGCTCAGCGATAACCCTTTTTATCTGTCCCAAATAATTATTTTTACTGATTTCGGGCTCACTTAAAAGTCTTTGACTCAAAGCATTGAGAATTTCAGCGAATGAGGGTAAGTTCTTATCATATATCTGCTGGGTAGCAAGTCTTGAAACCCTTCTGGGCTCGAGCATCAAACTCAAAGTTAGCTGAGCGGAACTTTCTGCGGGCGACAATACATCGAAACTCATACCTGTGCGTCGTTTAAAAACTTCTCTGCTGTTGGCCTGATATCTAAACGGTCTCGGAGGCAAAAGTCCCAACAACTGCTTTGGCATCGCCAGGAACTCAGGATCTAATGTTTTTAACAATACTCCCAGCGTTTTCCTTTGGTCATCGGCACTCACAGGCTTAAAAATCATCTGATTATCTCCTTTAACGGCATTTGAATAATAAGCCCCGCCAAGTGATTTTGATGCGGCTTGTACCTGATACCGATGCAGCATATACATAGGCACAAATACCTCCTCAATCTGGGCAACCGGTGTTCCATCAGGGATTTTTTTCTCATTAAATCCGCTCAAAACTACTTTTCTCATTTCCATAACTCTCTGAAGTTCCTCAGTAGCATTGGATCCGTTATCCCAAAGGTGAGTCTGCGGGTGAAGAGATCCATCTGGGCGGGCATCTTGATCGGTTAGAAACTGGAGTTTTTTCTCAAAAAGATTTTTTACAATCCTTTCCAGTTCTTTTTTCTCATCAACACCTTTAGGAAAATCCTGATAGCCCCAAATGATGGAAGACTTATCATACTCACCAATTCCCTGACTGTAAGCTTCTTCCAGTTGCACTTTTCCATTTTTAAGATACACCAGCGGATGCGGGTAATCCATCACCGAAGCCCTTCCATGAATACTGGAAATATAATTATGAGGTAAACCTAAGGTGTGACCAATTTCATGAGCGGAGAGTTGCTTAAGCCTTTCCAAAGCCATTTTTGTTAGCAATGAATCAGAATTCCCCGGAGAAAAATCACCTGCAAGACCCTGGGCCAACAGGTAATCTTGCCGGACCCTTAATGAGCCCAAAGAAACTTTGCCTTTTAAAATCTCTCCCGTGCGTGGATCGATGATACTTGTTCCATAGGACCAACCCCGGGTACTTCGGTGAACCCATTGCACCAAATTGTACCTGATATCCATCGGGTCAGCATCTGCGGGAAGCATTTTTACCTGAAATGCGTCTTTGTAACCTGCAGCTTCAAAAGCCTGATTCCACCATGTTGCTCCCTCAAAAAGTGCAGACCTGATGGGCTCAGGCACCCCCGAGTCGAGATAATAAACGATGGGCTTAACCGGCTCGCTTAACACCGCATTTGGATCTTTTTTCTCGAGGCGATGCCTTGAAATCAACTTTTTCTGAATTGGAGAATTGATGGGTGTCGAATAATCAAAATAATCAATACCGATATACCCTATTCTTGGGTCAAATTCACGGGTCTTAAAACCGGGTTCAGGAAGTTTTACAAAAGAATGATGCTGGTGCATACTTACAAAATCGGTGCTCGGCACCACCGCACTTAAATATTGTCCGGGGCTGCTGGTTGCACCTGCAGTCAAAGTAATAATAGCCTGAAATTCAGTATTTTGAGGAAATGATTTGCACATGGGCATGTATACCCCAGACTTGGAGGCATCAAAAGAATAAGTGCCTTGTTTATTCATACTTATAGCCTTTGTAGCTTCGATTGCGTCACGAAGCAAAAACGGAGTCAGGTCTATCAGGTAGTTTCCATTGGTATTTTTAAGAATTTCAAAACCAAACCAAACCGATTTAGCGAAGGATTCTTTCACAGCATTTTTTTCCAGAACATTATTGGTAATCGCTCTGTACTGATAGTTAGGTTCAATCAATAACAATTTATTTCCGGTTTTTTCAAATTTCAAAATATGTTCCTGACCAAGGAGGCCTCTATCCAATCCGATATCGTTTGAGCCCAAGCCTTCGGCAAGGCTCGGATAATAAATAAATTCCTCCCCCAGATTTTTAACTTCCAGATATACTTTTCCTTTGTTTTCACTCCAGTAAAAAGTAAAGTAACCTTCCTGTTTCTGGGTATCTTTTAAAATATCCTCTTGTGAAAAAACCGATGATATCGGGTATAAACTCAAAAACAATATTTGAAATAATATTTTTTTCATAAAATAAAAAGATGATTTGAAGAGCTTATAATTCGTAATTTCTTATTTTCGGAAAATTCTCTCACCTGCTTCTACTGCAACCGGAATAGTGTTTTCAGGAGGCGGTACGGGACAAATATACCTTTCCGTATAAGCACAATAATAGTTTCTGGCTTTATTAAAATCGATTTCTAGTTTATCACCATTCAATGCCTCTTTTGGCACATTGATAAATCTTCCTCCACCGTAGGTTGTTTTGCCATTGGTGAGGTCTTTAAAAGGTAATAAATAAGAATTTTCTTCTTCAAAAATCAACAGTTTAACAGGCTTATTTTCAACTGTCAAGGTAGCTATTCCAAAAAGCATGGCCTGTTCTTTCGTTGAATCAGTCATCAACATTTCAAAATTTCTCCCATTTTTTTCGGGCTTAAAATCAGCAACAAGCACCCAATTTTTCTCAGGCTCAAAAAAATCAAATCCGCCACTTTGCTCTTCCGGGACCAGGGGGTCAGGACCGTTAATTATGGCATTTTTGTAATCTTCAAAGGACTTCAAGGTGGTTTCTTTAAAATCGGGACTGCCAGAAAATGAATAGGCGATAATACCAATTATGGCTGATGCTATGCCAATCTGTAAATAATATTTTCTTATCATCTAAAGTAAAAATAAGATAACTTTGTGAAATCATAAAAGTAGTAAAAAACTCCTGATGAGTTTTAAGATTTTTTCAAAATATAGTAATAATGTTTACAGGAATAATAGAAAACACGGCAATTCTCAAGGACATACAAAAAAACGGGACCAACGTTAGCTTCTTCTTTGAAAGTTCGATTACACCGGAGCTCAAAGTGGACCAAAGTCTAAGCCACAATGGCGTATGCTTAACGGTCGAAGAAATTATTGGCAACCAATACAGAGTAACGGCAATTGATGAAACATTAAAAAAAACTAATCTTTCAAGGCTGAAAACAGGAGACACTGTAAACCTGGAAAGAAGCATGAAATCAGATGCCCGGTTTGATGGTCACATGGTACAAGGTCACGTGGATCAGGTTGGAGAATGCGTATCTGTTGAAGACCAGAATGGGTCATGGAAAATCAGGATAAAATATGACGGCATTACCGGTAATATGACTGTGGAAAAGGGCTCAATATGCCTCAATGGTATAAGCCTCACTGTTTTTGAATCAGAAAAAGATAGTTTTTCAGTGGCTATAATTCCATATACCTGGACACATACAAATCTGCAATTTGTCAAACCAGGGGATAAAATTAATCTTGAGTTTGATATAGTAGGAAAATATCTTACTAAAATGTTTGCCCCATTTGCTGAAAAGCTCAAATCTTAAAACGAAGTTTTTTGAAGGAAATAAAATAAAATGCCCTTCAATTCGTATGAGATTTGGTTTTTACTTTAAAATCAAATTAATTTGTTGAAATATTCAAAACAGGTATAAATGCCCAAATACAGCACCAATACTAAAACTGACGTCATTGTTCATCTTGGGATTGTTGTCTCAGTGATTCTCATACTTTTCTTTTCATTTTTCTTTATTTACCTTCCCTGGAGTACCAATCATGGAAAATCTGTAAAAGTGCCTGATCTAAAAGGTCTGAGTATGGAGGATGCTGAAAATCTTCTGGATAATACAGATTTGGAATTTGAGGTTAGTGATAGTGTATTTGTTCCCGGTGCCAAACCATTGAGTGTTTTATCGAATTATCCAAAATCAGGTGCAAGGGTAAAGGTTGGGAGAAAAATATATCTGACTTTGGCTGCCATGTCGGCTCCGATGGTGAAAATGCCAAATATCATCGGCAGGTCAACATCCAGTGCACAAAATCAATTACTAAGCAGTGGCTTGTTGTTTGGTGGTGAAGAAGAAATACCTGCTTTGGAAGAAAACACCGTACTTAAGATAAAAATAAATGGATCAGAAATCACACCGGGTTCTGATGTACCCAAAGGTTCAAAAGTAATACTTGTTGTGGGAGATGGATATGGCAATCAAATGATTGATGTTCCAAATGTGTCAGGAATGGCATATGATGAAGCCGATATTTATCTTTCCGGATTGGGTCTTTCCGTAGGAACAGTACTTTATGAGCCGTCTGGTCAGGCTGATGGTACGGTGATTCGTCAAAAGCCTGCGGCAGGAGAAGGTGAAAAAATTAAAATTGGGTCACCTGTTAATCTTTGGGTTTCAGGCACTGCCCCGGTCACTACAGAACAGCCCACTAACCAGTAAAGAGGTTAAAATCAAATCGAAAATCTTATTTTGAAACATAATTGAATATTTTTTGCTCAAATGAAATTGAACTTTGATATCACTGTGGAACAACTCAGAGAGATGTTGGAAAGCGGAGAAAATATCAACTTACTTGATGTAAGAAACCCTTCGGAATATGCCGATGATAATCTGGGAGGAATTTTAATACCGCTTGGTGAACTCCCTGATAATCTGGAAGAAATCGAGCATTTGAAAGGAGAACATATCTACATCCACTGCAGAAGTGGAGCCAGAAGTGCTCAGGCCAAAGAAATATTGATTTCTGAAGGATACACCAACGTTCACAACGTTTTGGGAGGAATTGTTGCCTATCGCGAGTTGGATTAATCAAAAAAGCTTTAAAAAGAGTAATGGTCTTTAAAAATACTATTACTTTTTGTTTTTGGTATCAATAATGATGGTTACCGGACCGTCATTATTGATTTCTACTTTCATGTCTGCTCCAAAAACCCCTTTTTCGACTTCTTTTCCCAACAAGCCTGACAATGTTCCAATCATTGTCTCATATAAGGGTATTGCTTTCTCGGGTCGGGCAGCCTCAATAAATGAAGGTCTGTTTCCTTTTTTTGTCGCAGCAAGCAAGGTAAACTGGGAAATTATCAAAATGTTTCCATCAATATCTTTGATATCCAGATTCATTTTACCTTCATTATCGGCAAAAACTCTCAGTCCGATTATTTTTTTTGCCAACCAATCTACATCTTCAATTGTATCGTTTTCCGAAATCCCGAGCAGAATATTAAAACCCCTTCCTATTTCGCCTACAATCTGATCTTCAATTTTTACATTTGAGTGCGAAACTCTTTGAATAACTGCTACCATCAGAGATTTAATAAATAGTAAGCTATCAGAAAATAAGTTGTGATACCAATAATGTCATTTGCGGTAGTGATGAAAGGACCTGAGGCTATGGCAGGATTTACCCCTAATCTATCTAATAACAAAGGAGTTACGGTACCCATAAAAGAAGAAAGCAAAACAACCGACACTAATGAAAAGCATACCACCCAGAATATTTCTGGTTGCCCCTCAATCATAACAAATGCACCGGCAATCAATCCAACCACCATGCCATTAATCATTGCTACTTTCAGAACTTTCCCCAGTCTTTCCCAAATCCCAAGACTTAAGCCAGACTTCTCAGCTAAACTTTGTACAATCAATGATGAAGTCTGAATTCCGACATTTCCACCTGTACTTCCCATCAGTGGAATAAACATAGCTAATGCAGCAACTTTTGAGAGCGTATCTTCAAACTGGCTGATTACAGTAGCAGCTAATAAACTTCCTATTACCCCTACTACCAACCACGGTATCCTGGATTTAGCCAATTGCCAAACGGTATCATCTTCTTCGGCTTCACCTGTAATACCGGCCATCACCTGGATATCTTCTTCGGCTTTTTCTGTAATAAAATCGACAACGTCGTCGATAGTAATTATTCCCAGCAGTCTTCCAAGAGAATTAACCACAGGAATAGCTTCAAGGTCATATTTCTGCATAATCTGAGCTACTTCGTCACCACTTTGGGTGGTATCGACATATACGATGTCATCCTCAAAAATATTCTCAATTTTTGAGTTTTTTCTGGCTAAAACAATTTGCTTTAAAGAGACTATTCCTTTTAGCTTTTGTTCATTATCAACTACATAAACCGCATAAACCTTGTCTACATTTTCAGCCTGAGCTCTTATTTCCTCTACACATTCACTTACGGTCTGGCTGATATTAACCTTCACCAGCTCTTTTTGCATCAAACCACCCGCCACATCTTCAGGATAGTGCAATAAATCCAGGATAAACCTGGCATGCTCACGGTCTTCGAGCATTGCAATTACTTTTTCCCTGACTTCAATAGATTCTTCATTGAGCAAATCTACCGCGTCGTCAGAGTCAAAAAGGTTGACATATTTGGCAATTTCAGCAACGGTGAACTGTTCTTTTATAAATTTCTTCCGGTCATCAGACTCAATATTTGAAAGAACTTCCGCACCTTTTTCGGTATCTAGCAGGCTAAATAGGAAATGGGCGTTTGCCCCATCCAATTCATACAGGATTGATGATATATCTGCAGGGAAAAGCTCTTCCAGCTCTGCCGCAAGAAATTGTTTATTATCAGCTGAAATCGCAGCTTCCAGCGTCTCGAGGTATTCTTTTGTAAGCTCAAATGTTGCCATCTCCGACCTCTGTTTAAATGAATTGCAAATTACGGACTATATAAGCTTTGAAACAAGAAATCCAGGTATATATAATAGCTATTATTGAATTTTTACTCTTGACTATTCATGAAAAAAAATCCGTTTTACTCTCTCACTTACGCCTGTCAAAATTTCATAGGGAATGGTATCAATTAAACCCGCCAATTCTCTGATTGACGGATTTTCTCCAAAAATAATCACCTGATCACCAACTTTGCAGTTGGCATCTGTTACATCAACCATACTCATATCCATACATACATTACCTATAATTGGACATATGGTTCCGTTTACGTTTACTTTTCCATTTCCACGACTAAAACCCCTGTCAAATCCATCGGCATAGCCTATTGCTATTGTGGCGATTTTTGAATCTCTATTCAACAAGCCTCTTCTACTGTAACCTACGGTCTCGCCCTTCTTTAATGTTTTAATCTGAGAGATGGTGGTTTTTAAAGTCCCCACCACTTCCAGAGCTCCCTGGTCTATTCCAGCTGCTTCTACGCCATATAAACCAATTCCAAGACGAACCATATCATATTTTGCTTCCGGGAAACGAACGATACCGGCAGAGTTGCAAATATGTCTGTCAGGTTTATAACCAATTCCATCAATAAGCTTTTGAGATAAATGCTCAAAAATTGCAATTTGCTTTTTCGAAAAACCATTATGTTCGGCTTCATCGGCACCTGCAAAATGACTAAAAATAGTACCAACTTTAATGCGGGCATTTTGGTTTAAAACTGAAATGAGCTCATTTAAATCCTCCTCTATAAATCCAAGCCGATGCATTCCGGTATCGAGTTTGATATGAATAATAGAATCAGTATCGGGATAAACTGAGTTTTTGAATTTAATATACTCATCCAGAATTCTCAGGCTATATATTTCCGGCTCAAGCTGATACTCAAAAACCTTGTTAAAAGTTTCCGGGTCAGAATTTAATACCATAATGGGTAATTTTATTCCATTTTGGCGGAGAGTTACGCCTTCGTCGGGATAGGCCACTGACAGGTAATCGACTCTGTGATATTGAAGCCAACTCGCTACTTCCATACTTCCGCTGCCATAAGCAAAAGCCTTCACCATCACCATGATTTTAGTCTGTGAGCCTACTTTTTCTCTATAGTAATTGAGATTATGTGTAAGTGCATCCAGATTAATTTCAAAGACAGTACCATGGACTTTTTTGATAAGTTTGTTTACTACTTTCTCAAATTCAAAGCTTCTTGCCCCTTTTACTAAAATGAGCTTTTTCTGAAAATTATTAAAATCAAAAGCCGTTAAAAAATGATCAGTATCCTCAAAAAAATGCCCCGGAATCTCATCAAATAGGGATTGATGGGCTGAAATCTTAGGCCCTACTCCAATCATCATTGACAAATTCTGAGATTTTATCAATGAAGCTACCTCGGCATATAGTTCTGACTCTTTTAACCCGGCCTGAAGTATATCACTGATTATCAAAACCTTATTTCTGCTAGTATGATGCTGACTCATAAAATTGAGGGCCATTTTCAGTCCCCCCAAATCATTATTATAAGAATCATCAATGATATAATTATCCTGTGTTCCCTGTTTCAATTCAAGCCGCATTGCCACAGGTTTTAAAGATTTAAATTTCCCAAAAAACTTTTCAAGATCGATCGGTTTTCTTTTTGAAAGAACCAAACCTGTATATGCACAATGAACGGCATTTTCTATGGAAGCATTATCAGAAAATGGCAATTCAAAGCCGAAATTTTCTCCTTCATAAAATATTTCTAGCTGAGTACCAATTTCTGACGGCTTAATTTTCACTATATCAGCACCAAGATCCTGAGCTGACCAGCCAATGAGTTTAACTTTGGGATTTACGGCTTTCAGAAACAATATAATCTCTTCGTTTAACTCCTTGTAGTCTTTGCAATAAATAAGCGTTTCAGAATTTTTAAAAAGCCGAAGTTTCTCAGTAATTTTTTGTTTAAGACTTCTAAAGCCTTCATTGTGTGCTGTTCCGATATTTGTAAAAATGCCTATCTCCGGTTTAATAATATCCTGAAGACTCTGCATTTCGTTTTGAAGCGAGATACCTGCCTCAAAGATTCCCAGGGTGTTCTTTTCAGACATTTCCCATACAGACAAAGCCACGCCTATCTGAGAATTATAACTTCTTGGGCTTTTTACAATATCATAGGTATCTTCCAGTAAGTGACTTAACCACTCTTTTACTATGGTTTTTCCGTTGCTGCCTGTTATACCTAAAACAGGATATGAAAAACCTGCTCTTTTTTTTGCTGCTAATTCCTGAAGAGCTTTTATGCTGTTTTCTACTACCCAGGCCTGAAGATTTTCTTTTTCTAAAAATGCTTTCAAATCAGACTGACTTTCCAAAACCGCCTTTTCAACGACAAACTCCCGAAGCCCTTTTGCATATAAATCTTTAATAAAACGGTGACCGTCATGTCTGATTCCTTTTATCGCAAAAAAAACACTGGTTGCAGGATCTGAAAGAAACCGGCTGTCTGTTAGGAAATATCTTGCAGAAGTTTTTATTGTATCAAAGCACAGAGCCATTATTTTTTGTTATATTTTTTCACAAAAATAGGCTTTACATTATATAAGGCAGAATTAACCCCAAATTTTATTTGATTCTATTTTTCAGATTCTATTAGCTAATAGTTTTAATAAAAGATTGCAAAAGTATTTTGTATTCTGATATTTCAGAATTGCTTTTTTCATGAGTCCACTTTAATTCCTGTTTCATAAGTCCTACAACAGTTTCGACTGACTCCAGGGTAATTTTCCAATCCAAAATCTCCCACCGAAGTCTTTGAGCAAAGAAATCTCTTGGTTTTATCAGCATTTCATTCCTTATAGAATAAATCACTTCGGCTTTTATTGCTTGTTTCTCCGGGTGAATTCTTTGCCCAAATAAGATATCTTCCGAGACAATTTTCAGAACTTTATCCGCTCTGTCTCCATATGTTTTTTGCAAATGCTTAAAAACATCTGACTCAACATCTACGGGTTTAGGTAGTTTTTCAAAATTTTCGCTCCCTACCAGTGGATACTTATGAGTTTTGCAAACTATGTCCAACCCCAAAATCTCGCATATTCTATCGGTAGCATCCTCAGCCATAAGCCTGTAGGTAGTCCATTTCCCCCCCAACAAACTCAACAACCCTGATTTTTCGTCAAATTCCACCTCGTGGTCCCGCAGCAAGCTTTTGGTATTATTGTTTTTCCTGTCAGTTTTGGCAGCCAATAAAGGCCTGAGCCCTCCAAACCCTGCCTTTATGTCTTTTAATTCCGGAACTTTTCTGACGTAATTTTTTAGGGTCTCCAACAAAAACTCGGCTTCATTTTTCTCCAGAAGCGGCTCACGATCAATGTCCTGATAGGGTGTATCAGTAGTACCCACTAAAACTGATTTTTTAAAAGGAATTACAAAGATCAGCCGACCATCTTTGGTTTTAGGGATCAACATAGCTTTATCACCTTTGAAAAAATCTTTTGAAAGCACCATATGAACACCTTTAGAAGGAACTATCCGGGCCTCTTCCTCCTTATTGGCCGAAAGTCTAAGATTGTCGGCAAATGGCCCCGTACAATTTATTACCACTTTAGAATTGATGGTAAACTCACTTCCGCTATCTTCATCTTTAGCAATGATACCCGAGATTTTTCCTGATGAATCAAAAATAAATTTTTGCCAGGAAATATAATTGGCTACTACTGCCCCGGATTTATGGGCTGTTTGTGCCAAAGCCAGTGCAAATCGGGCATCATCAAGCTGGCCATCGAAATACATTACCGCACTATGGATATCATCACTCAAGTCAGGAGATAGCAATTTGGCTTCTTTTTTGGAAAGCCAGCGTGCTGCCGGAAGGTGGTCTTTTTGAGCAAAAAAACCATAAATTTTCAATCCAATGGTATAATAAAGTGCCTCAAACGCACTAAAAACGGGAGTAATAATACCCAATGGCTTTGACAAATGTCGGGCATTTGCCAGCAAATATTTCCTTTCCTGTAAGCCATGCTTCACTTGCTTCAACTGGCTAAACTGAAATTTTGTAAAAGCCTGCTCAAGATATCTTACTCCACCATGAATAAGTTTTGTTGACCGTGAGGAAGTCTGACAGGAAAAATCTCCTTTTTCAATCAAAGCTACCTTTAAACCCCGTAAAGAAGCGTCCAATGCTACCCCACTTCCGCTCGCACCGGCTCCTATTACCAACAGATCAAATTTTTCTGTTTTTAATTTGCTAATATTTTCGCTCCTGTTCATTATTCAACTACTGTCACACCATGACCCGTATTTACAACATAGATTTCCGGTTTAATCCCGAATCTCTTTTCATATAAATCCGAAATTTTTTCCCTAAAAGAATCTTCAGAACCTTTTTCAACCAGATTCAAAGTACAACCTCCAAACCCCCCACCCATCATTCTGGCACCCAGGACCCCATTAATTTTTAGGGCTTCAGATTGCAAAAAATCTAATTCCTCACAACTCACTTCATACTTTTCTGATAATCCATGGTGCGAACCATTTAGTAATGCTCCTAGCTGCTTCATATCATTATTTTCAAGTGCTTGTGTGGCATCAAAAACTCTTTGAATTTCTTCTGTTACATATTGGCATCTCTCCAAAATCTTAGGATCTTTAAGTTCTTTTAATACTTCCAGATGGGCTGATTTCACATCTCTGAAAGATTTGATTTGGGGGAAATGGGATTTTAATGTCGCAAGACCTGATTCACATTGTTTTCTTCTAATGTTATATTGCGAATCGGCCAGAGTATGTTTTACTCCACTATTTACCAATATAAACTCATGATTTACAAATTTCCCGCTTACATATTTATGGGAGAAATCACGACAGTCGAGCTGTATCAAATGATCCTTTTGGGAAAAGATAGATGCAAACATATCCATGATGCCACACTTTACCCCTACATATTTGTGCTCGGTTAGTTGAGCAATTTGGGCCAATTTTAGCTTATCAAATCCACAATCAAACAAAATATTGAGAGCTGTACCTATCCCGGCTTCCACAGCAGCCGAAGATGACAGACCGGCACCATTAGGAATATTCCCACCAAAACACACATTTATTCCGGATGAAAAATAGATACCATTGAGGGAGAATTCTTTTATTACTCCCAACAGATGGTTGGGCCAGGCATGATCAGTACGTAATTCAAAGGAATTGATATTTTCAGTTTCAGAAACTGCCTCAAGATCTATGCTTTTTAAAACGACCCGACTATCAGTACGCTTACCTACCGAAAAATAGATAAACTTATCAATGGCTGCGGGCATTACCAGTCCATCATTATAGTCAAGATGTTCACCTATTATGTTTATTCTACCCGGTGCTTCTATATTTATGTGAGGATGATTTCCAAAAAAATCAAAGAATGTTTTATTTAAATCAATGAAATAATCTGATGGGGTATGACTACTATTCAAAACTATTTTTTTGTCACAAATATCACAAAAAAACTGTTTGAATTTTACGATTTTTGAGTAAATTTAAAGGACAAAAAAATAATATTATATAATTCTGAAAACCTGAAAGCAAAAATTGTAAAAATTAAAGATTAAAAAATTTGATTTTGATATTTTTTTTTGCTATATGTGTGAAAATTAACATTTTCTGTATTTTTTTCTACATCACCACTTTATATAATGTTGCATTAAATAAGGATTTTTAAAAAATGATTTATATCATAATTTCCTTGTGCGATTGTCATGTTTTTCGGGTTTTTGTGACTTTAGTTTTGAATCGTTAAAAAGTTTACTAAACATTTTGAATGCTATGCGTTTATTAACCAAACCACTAATGAGCTCTGACCACTCGGAATCTTCGGGATCGCTGGAGGGATTTTACTATGACAATCAGATAGTTAAAGCCTTTATCATCGTTACCGTTATTTTTGGAGTCGTTGGAATGCTTGTAGGTCTTACTGCTGCGTTGCAGTTGTTCTGGCCAGCCGCCAATATGGAGTTGCCATTTACTACCTTTGGTAGAATCAGGCCACTACACACCAATGCCATTATTTTTGCCTTTGTAGGTAATGGTATGTTTGCCGGCGTTTATTATTCATCACAAAGGTTATTAAAAACTCCTATGCTCAGCCCGATTCTGAGCTGGATTCATTTCTGGGGTTGGCAATTAATCATTGCTGCAGCTGCACTTTCATTACCACTGGGTATGACCACAGGTAAAGAATATGCTGAGTTAGAGTGGCCAATTGACATTGCCATCACGCTAATTTGGGTCGTTTTTGCTATCAATTTTATTGGAGCAATTCTCAAAAGACGGGAAAGACACATGTATGTAGCACTTTGGTTCTACATTTCTTGTATCGTTACTGTTGCCATGTTGCATATCGTTAACTCCCTGGAATTACCGGTTTCTGCAACAAAAAGTTATTCAATTTACGCCGGGGTTCAGGATGCATTGGTACAATGGTGGTATGGCCACAATGCGGTAGCATTTTTCCTCACTACTCCAATCTTAGGTTTGATGTATTACTTCTTACCTAAAGCAGCTAACCGTCCCGTTTATTCCTACAAACTTTCAATTATCCACTTCTGGTCATTGATTTTTATTTACATCTGGGCCGGACCTCACCACTTACTTTACACTTCCCTTCCTGACTGGGCACAAAGTTTGGGTACAGTTTTCTCAGTGATGTTGATTGCTCCTTCATGGGGTGGTATGCTCAACGGTCTATTGACACTCAGAGGTGCTTGGGATCGCGTAAGAGAGAATCCGGTATTGAAGTTCTTTGTTGTTGCAGTAACGTGCTACGGTATGTCAACTTTTGAAGGTCCAATGTTATCTTTGAAAAACGTTAACGCCATTTCACATTATACTGACTGGACAATTGCTCACGTTCACATTGGTGGACTGGGATGGAACGGTTTCATTACTTTTGGTATGTTCTACTATCTTGTACCAAAAATGTGGAAAACTACTCTTTACTCTGAAAAACTTGCCAATATTCACTTCTGGTTAGGCACTTTAGGTATAATATTCTATGCACTTCCATTGTATTGGGGTGGTTTTACACAAAGTTTAATGTGGAAAGAATTTACTCCGGACGGATTCCTTGCCTATCCTAACTTTCTGGAGACAGTAACTCAGATTATTCCAATGTATATGTCAAGAGCCTTCGGTGGTACTTTATATCTTGTCGGTACGTTGATAATGATTTATAACCTAATCAAAACTGCGGCATCTGGTGAATTCCAGGCTTATGAATACGACGAAGCACCAGCCTTAACCAAAAAAGCTGTTGTTGGTGGTGGCTGGCACGCCGTTTTGGAACGCAAACCTATTCTTTTCACTGTCCTTGCTCTTGTTGCTGTTTTGATAGGTGGAATTATTGAGTTTGTCCCTACCTGGCTGGTTAAATCTAATGTTCCTACCATTGCAAGTGTGAAACCTTATACTCCGCTTGAACTTCAGGGTAGAGATATTTATATAAGAGAAGGTTGCTACAACTGCCACTCACAAATGATCCGTCCGTTCAGATCTGAAACAGAACGTTATGGCGAATACTCTAAATCAGGCGAATTCGTATATGATCATCCATTCCAGTGGGGATCTCGTCGTACCGGACCAGATTTACACAGAGTTGGTGGTAAATATCCCGATTCATGGCACTATAATCACATGATGGACCCATCATCAATGTCACCGGGCTCTATCATGCCTTCATACCCATGGTTATTCGAAAGTGATTTCGACAAAACTCTTATACCAGGAAAAATCAAAGCAATGAAAACGCTTGGTGTTCCTTATGAGGATGGATTTGAAGATACCGCAGTTGCAGAAATGGAGAAACAAGCCGAAGGTATATCAAAAGGACTTGCTGACGGAAATATCAAAGTTGATAAAAACAAAGAGATTGTGGCTTTGATTGCTTATTTGCAAAGATTGGGTACAGATATAAAAAATGAACCTACTGCAATGAAATAAAAAATAAGTTGGGTATGAGAAATCATACCTGGCTTAAATCAAATAAAAAGATGATAAAAAACGCTCTTAATTCGATTCAGGACGTGTCAGTTTATCCTATAATCTCGCTATTGATTTTTGTGGCTTTTTTTGTAGGTCTCGGAATTGTAGTATATACAGCCGACAAAAAATACATAAAGCATATGGAAGAACTGCCTCTTGATGAGGACTAATTAATTTCGATAAAACTTTGAATATTATGTCAATTATGAATTTATCTTTCAAATCAGGAGAAGACCTGTTCCAGTTTATATTACTGGGGGTACTTTTGCTGTTCACCGTAATATTATTTTTTGTAGTAATGAACATTTTTATGCTACTCAAAAAATTAAGCATTGGTGGAAACGGTTCTACTGTGGTACAGGCAGCCGATAAAGGTGGATTTTGGAAAGGGTTAACTGACGCTGTTCCCGTTTCAAAAGAAGAAACTGTAATGTTAGACCATAACTATGATGGTATCAGGGAGTTAGACAACCACTTACCACCATGGTGGCTGGGTCTATTCTATGGAACAATCATTTTCGCGGTATATTACCTCCTTGATTATCACGTATTTCACTGGTCACCAAGTCAGGCACAGGAATATGAAATAGCAATGACTGATGCCAAAAAAGAAGTTGAAGCTTATCAGGCTAAATTAGGTGAGAGCCTTGATGAGAAATCAGTAACTTTAGCAACTGATCCTAAAGCCTTAGAAGCCGGTAAAACTATTTTTACTGAAAAATGTGCTGCATGTCATGGTGCTGCTGGTGAAGGTACTGTCGGACCAAATTTAACAGATGAGTATTGGTTGCACGGTGGAACAATTAATGATTTGTTTGCAACTATTAAAAATGGTGTTCCGGAAAAAGGGATGATTTCGTGGAAAGCCACATTGAAACCAAATGAGATTCAGAATGTTGCCAGCTACATCTTAGGTTTGCAAGGCACTAACCCAGCAAATCCAAAAGCACCACAAGGTGTTAAAGCAGGTGGAGATGCTACTGCAGCGACTACTGACTCAACGGCTGCTGCAAAATAAAATTAAAATATAATTTTTGAAAAATTATCATTATACATATCTCCTTGCTTTCAGGGAGATATGTATTTCAAAAAACTCTCTGATTGGATAAACAATTAAATCATAATGAAAAATTTCGAAGATATCTATGAATTTGTAGATAGCGAAGACGAAGAATTTAGAAACTCCCTCGCTACAGTTGATAAAACAGGTAAAAGAATCTGGTTATATCCCAAAAAAGTCTCAGGTGCATTTTTTAATAAAAGGGTAATAGCAACAATCATTTTTCTGATTGTTTTTATTGCAGGTCCATTTATTAAAATCAATGGCATGCCTCTTTTAATGATGAATGTTTTTGAACGGAAATTTAGTATTTTCGGTCAACTGTTTATGCCACAAGACTTTATCATTTTTGGATTGGCCATGGTTACCTTCGTGGTTTTTATCATTTTGTTTACTGTGACCTATGGTCGAATATGGTGTGGATGGCTTTGTCCACAAACCGTATTTATGGAAATGATTTTCAGACCAATCGAAAACTGGCTCGAAGGCGATGGCCGCACACAAAAGAAATTTGATGAGTCTCCGCTAAGCTTTAATAAAGCCTGGAGAAAAACACTTAAGCATATAATCTACATCGTTTTTTCAATATTCATTTCCCATATTACCATGGCTTATCTGGTGGGTATTGAAAAAGTTAAATTATTAATAACCAGTCCTCCCTCCGAGAATATAGCCGGTTTTGCAGGACTAGTAGTATTTACCGGACTTTTTTATTTTGTATTCTCAAGGTTACGTGAGCAAGTTTGTATCGCCATTTGCCCTTATGGACGTTTACAAGGTGCAATGGTGACCCGGGAAACCATGACCGTAATTTATGACGACAAGAGAGGGGAACCTAGGGGCCGTGTTTCTAAGACCCAAAAAGATACTCCTGTTGATACTTCTAAAGGTGATTGCGTGGATTGTAAATTATGTATTCAGGTTTGTCCAACTGGTATAGATATCAGAAATGGGGTACAGCTTGAATGTGTAAACTGTACTGCTTGTATCGATGTATGTGATGAAGTAATGGATAAAGTGGGGAAACCAAAAGGACTTATCAGGTATGCCTCGGTTGAAACCATTGAGAAGGGTACCCCTTTCAAGTTTACTATAAGAATGATAGCATATACGGTAGTTTTATCAATATTACTTACTGTACTTGGTATTTTGATTGCCACCAGAACATCTGTTGAAACAACACTCATGCGTGTTCCTGGACAACTATATCAGGAAAAAGACGGGAAAATCACCAATTTGTATAATGCACAAATGGTCAATAAATCCAATGATCCTAAAGTGTTAAAACTCATTACTGAAGAGCCAGGTGCAACGCTTAAGTTTGTTGGACCGAATTCAGATGTTAAAATTAAACCGGGTGGAAGAGCCGAGGTAGTTTTCTTTGTGGAGTTTCCTAAAGAAAAAATCACTAAAAGAAAAACCAATATCAAAATCAAAGTTTTGGAAAACAATGCCGAAATTGAAGAATTAAAAACCAATTTCCTCGGACCATTCTAAGCAATAATTCTTTAACCATCCTTTTTTACTCAATTAACAAAAGTTTGACTATTTTTGAGTTTGAAAAGGATGGTTTTATTTTATATATATATATTATGAATTGGGGACGAAAAATCACTTTGGCATATCTGGGATTTGTTGTTTTTATGCTTTTTCTTGTAATAAAATCTGTAAGACAGAAAGATATTTATCTGGTATCCGATAATTATTACGAGGATGAGATTGGCTTCGAAAAACGACTAGAAAATCAGAGAAATGTAAAAACCCTTTCTTCGCCAGTAAGTATCGAAGAAAAAGCCGATACTTTGACCTTATTTCTGGCAAAAGAATCAGAAAAAGGCAAAGGATTTGTTACATTCTACAGACCTTCAGATAAAAATCTTGACTTCAAGCTACCTTTACAAATCGACGCTGACGGTTTCCAAAAAATATATACCGGAAAATATGCCAAAGGCCTATGGACTGTAAAAATTAACTGGGAAATTGGAAGCAAAGAATACTATCTTGAAAAGAAAATTCAGTTATAATATCCATGTTTGGGGCTGCTTTTGTATTAGGATTAGTGGGAAGCCTTCATTGTGTGGGTATGTGTGGCCCATTGACCTTGCTTTTGCCTCAGTCGGCATATAATTCTTACAAATATATACTCGGTCGAATCCTTTACAATTCTGGAAGGGTGATAACATACACTGTATTAGGAGCAAGTGTAGGTTTTTTTGGAGAAAAATTAAGCTTTTTTATCTCTCAAAAATCACTTTCCATATCAATTGGCATCATTCTCTTACTGTATATTCTTTTACCCGGAATATTAAGAATCAAGGCTTTTAATCTAAACACGGTTTACAAATTTACCGGAATATTTAAAAGCTTCTTTGGGCGAATCTTCAAAAACCAATCATTATTGGCTCAACTAAGTTTTGGTTTGGTAAATGGTCTCTTGCCTTGCGGAATGGTTTATGCGGCACTTGCTACCTCTTTTGTGATGAGTACCTGGCTAGATTCCGCATTAAATATGACGTTTTTTGGCCTGGGTACACTGCCCCTTATGTTGCCAGTAAGCTTAGGTATTCATAAGCTTCGGCAAATTATTGGCAATAAATTTAACTTAGTGATGAACATTGCCTACGTAATTCTTGGAATCTGGTTGATTTACCGTGGATTTATGTTTCACACCCATACACTCTACACTGCACCCGGACAAAAAGTCGAAACCGAGTGTATTACCCCTCACTAATCCTACCCCATAACAGATACATAATCAAACACTTGCAAATTTTTTTTATTTTTTTTAAAATTATTAGTCTATAAAATTTGTATAGTAATAACTTTCTGTATTAGTTTTGCAGTGTCACTCTTAATTCTTCAAAAGAACTTAGGATTGATTTATAAAGACGGGTGGAGAGAATAGGCTCATTGAAACCCGGGCAACCTGCCGATAAGCTTCGGGCTGGTGCCAAAACCTACCTGAAAGGCCTAATTGCCCTCAGGACTAATAAACCAATCCGGCAAAATTTCAAAAAAGCTGATGGTTTAGGCTTGTTCCGAAAATCGGGATGGGATTTCATAAGACAAATTGCCTTATGAAGATTTTTTTTATTTTTTAAACCAAAAAAACAATGTCAGAATTAAGATTCGAAACCCTTCAGCTGCATGCTGGACAAGAAATCGACCCGGTCACTCAATCCAGAGCTGTGCCCATTTATCAAACCACAGCTTATCAATTTAAAAACTCAGAACATGGGGCCAACCTTTTCGCTTTAAAGGAATTCGGGAATATTTATACCCGGATTATGAACCCCACCAATGATGTTTTTGAAAAGAGAATAGCGGCACTGGAAGGTGGTGTGGCTGCTTTGGCCATTAGCTCAGGGCATGCTGCACAGTTTATCGCTATCAATAATGTAACCACGGTTGGAGATAACTTCGTAACATCATCATTCCTTTATGGGGGGACTTTCAATCAATTTAAAAACTCCTTTAAAAACATTGGCGTGGAAGCCCGTTTTGCAAAAGGAAACGACCTTGCAAGTTTTGAGTCTTTGATTGATGAAAAAACCAAACTGCTGTATATTGAAACAATAGGTAACCCCGGCCTGACAGTTCCTGATTTTGAGGCATTTGCTGCATTGGCTAAAAAATATGATTTACCCTTATTTGTTGACAATACCTTCGGAGCCGGTGGTGCGATAGCCCAACCGATTAAGCACGGTGCACATGTTGTGGTGGAATCGGCAACAAAATGGATCGGTGGGCATGGAACTTCTATGGGTGGAGTAATAGTTGATGCCGGCACTTTCAACTGGGGCAATGGAAAATATCCGCAGTTTACTGAGCCTTCTCCAAGCTATAATGGGTTGGTGCTGAATTCGGTATTTGGCGTTGGGGGGCCTTTTGGAAACATACAGTTTATTATCAGATGTAGAGTTGAAGGTCTGAGAGACTGGGGCCCGGCACAATCCCCTTTTAATTCATTCCTTTTGCTGCAAGGTCTTGAAACACTCACACTCAGAGTCGAGAGAACTTGTGAAAATGCTTTAAATCTGGCTCAATGGTTAGAAAATCATGAAGATGTGGAATCAGTATCTTATCCGGGTCTTATTTCGCATCCATCTCATGAGCTTGCAAAGAAATATCTGACCAGAGGTTTTGGAGGCGTTTTGTCTTTTAAACTTAAGGGAGGAAGAGAAAGAGCAGAGAAATTTGTAAACAGTCTTAAACTCATTTCTCATTTAGCCAATGTAGGTGATGCAAAAACGCTAATCATACATCCTGCCTCTACTACGCATTCCCAATTGAATGAAACCGAGCAACAGAATGCAGGCGTAGATCCAAATCTTTTGCGGATTTCACTTGGAATAGAGCATATTGATGACATCAAGGCCGACATTATTCAGGCTTTGTCTTAAATCTAAAATTTCTTACACCCTGATTTTTTTTAAAAATCGGGGTGTTTTTTTTGTATTAATTACGCAACCTTTCCATTCATAATATTTCCTTAGAATAATTCCTTCATTTTGGATTACATTTGAGAAAAAACTAAAAATATGCGTAGCCTTTTCAAACTCCTTCTTTTGCTTTTGACATCGGGATTCGGTCATCTCATGGCTCAAAAATTAAATAAAATGCCTGAAAACAATATTTCTGTAAAGGAAGTAGAGGCTCATTTAAGATTTTTGGCATCTAACGAAATGCAGGGCCGTAGAACAGGAGAAATTACTGAAAATATTGCTGCGAGGTATATTGCTGAGCAGTTTAGACTGAATGGTATAAAACCTATAGGCGAAAATGGAGACTTTTTGCAAACTGTTCCTTTAGAAGTCACCAAACCATCCAAATCGGGTGTAATTACAGCCGGTGAGGACAAATTGGAATGGGGCAAAGATTTCATTACTTTGAGTGGAAAAAACCTAAAATTAGAAAATGCTGAAGTAGTGTACGTTGGATATGGATGGATTGATGAAAATCACAATGATTACAAAAATGTTGATGTAAAAGGAAAAATTGTGCTTTGTCAATTTGGAATTCCTGAAAACAACCAGCCGTTTCAGAACATTACCGGCTCTGCTAAGAAAATAAAATTTGCAGCCGAGAATGGTGCCCTGGCTTTGATTCAGATTTACAATCTAAATTTCCCTTTTGCAAATATTACCCGAAACTATGGCAATGAAAGACTAAGTGCGAAACCCGATTTTAATGCGGAAATTCCCCATATTTGGGTAAATAGCAATTATTCAAAATGGATTTCTGACAAACCTTTGAAAAATATCAGTCTGGACGTAACGGAAGTTTCTAAAAAAAATGTCAATGCTTATAATGTAGTCGGAGTAATAGAGGGGACCGATCCGAATTTGAAAAACGAGTACATCGTGCTTTCGGCTCATTTTGATCATATTGGAATGGGAAAAAAATATGGAAAGATAACAGAAAGCGATTCGGTTTTTAACGGAACCCGCGATAATGCAACCGGAACTACAGCCCTACTAATGGCAGCAAAAGCACTTTCGCAACAAAAAACCAAAAGATCTATTTTACTTTTAGGATACACCGGTGAGGAATTAGGCATGCTTGGAAGCAGGTATTACGCTGAGCATCCGTTGTTACCATTAAAGCAATGCGTCTTTAATCTCAACAGTGATGGTGCAGGTTATAATGACTCTACCAAGGTGACTATCATCGGATTACATCGAACAACCGCTGAAAATGAAATTATCGATGGAAGCAAAGTCCTGGGTCTTGTGGCAATTGATGATCCGGTACCAGAGCAAAATCTTTTTGACCGCTCGGATAATGTGAGTTTGGCAGCAAAAGGCATACCTGCACCAAATTATTCTCCTGGCTTAACTGCTTTTGATGCTGAAATCGGCAAATTTTATCATCAGGCAGCTGATAACCCCGAAAATGTAAGCATGAGTTATATTTCACGTTTTTGCAAAGCATTCATTTATTCAGCAAGGTTAATTGCCAATAAGGCTGAAACGCCGATTTGGAAAGCCGGAGATAAATATGAGGCCGCCTCGAAGAAACTTTACGGGCAATAAACCCAAAGTTTATCAAAAAAAGTGTTGAAAATTTTGAACAAAAAAAGAGACGAAACCCAAAAGGAATCGTCTCTTTTTATTTGATCTTTTTACGAGTATTACTTCACCACTGATGAGTCAACAGGTGCAACTGCCTGTATTTCCTGAACTGGAGGAATTACAGTTTGAACAGGCTGTGGCTTAGGAAGAAAGGTTACATCAGTTATAAAATACTTAGTATCACCATTCCAGGGAAATTTAAGAAATTTTTCCTGGTAATGAAGTGTAATTCTTTCTCCTGTAGATAATGCCATTTTAAGCTTTTCAACCACAGAATCTTCCTTGGCCGAAAAATCCCAGTAACGAGGTGTTAGAGTGCCGGTTTCTCCCGAGTACCCACCCTCGTTGAGCACGCCTTCGTTGGTTTTAAAAATATATCCACGCTCACTCAATTTTGAGATTGTACCGGCTCTTTCACCGGATGAAAAATAGCCCGTGCTGATATACCAGCCAATAAATCCGAGCAACAATAAAATCAAAATAAGGATCAGTTTTCTCACTGTAAATGAAGTTTTGGTTAATGAATACAAATGAAACAAAAAATTAACAATCAGCCAATTTTTCAGATTTAAATATGATGTTTTGACAATAAAACATCCTCACAGTCACTTGTCAATAAAAATTGATATAATTTACTGAATTGTATTTTACAATTTTTGTTTAGTGTTTAAAAAGTGATAATTCTCACAGATTTTTGTTAATATTCGATCGAATTTTGTAAACAAAAAAATCAATATTATATGGGATTCTTTAGCAGTTTATTTGGTGGTGGTCCAAAAGTAGATGTAAAAGGCATTATTGAAAATGGTGCGGTTATCGTTGACGTCCGTACACCAGGCGAATTTGCCGGTGGACACGTAAAAGGTTCGGTAAATATTCCGCTGGACAAAATCCAGAACAATATCACAAAAATTAAAAACTATCGCAAGCCTGTTGTGGTTTGTTGTGCATCAGGAATGAGAAGTAGCAACGCCAAGCGTATTTTGATGGGTGCAGGTGTGGAAGAGGTTTATGATGGCGGAAGCTGGCTTAATCTAAATTAAAAAAAAAGAGGAGTCGTTTTAAAAATGATATTTAAGCGACTCCTTTTAGATTAAAACTATGTTTTGATTTTACTTTGATGAAGTGTAAAATTTAAACAAATATAGCAGTTCAAATCTGCGAATCAAATATTTTTTGCGAAATTTCGCTAAATAAATATAGAAACCCTCAGAAACCGTATTTTCTCCATATTTCTGGTTCTGATATTTCAAAAACCACCCTTTCTTTAGTAACCGGGTGTACAAAATCCAATTTAAAGCATTGTAAAAAAATGCTTCCATCGGGACTGCTTCTTTTGTAACCATATTTCAAATCACCTAAAATCGGGCAACCGATATTTCCCAGCTGGCAGCGAATCTGATGAAACCTCCCGGTAAACAATTCTATCTCCAGAAGATGATATTTCTCTGAACTTTTTAGCAGTTTATATTGAAGTCTTGAAAATTTGGCTTTTGTATTACCTTGAACAGAAATGTAGGATTTATCTTTCGCTTTAACTAAATAATTCTCCAAAATACAGCTTTCCGGGGATGGCATTTTTGCCACAACTGCTTTATAATATTTCTTGATACTCCCGTCCATAATTTGCTCATTGATAACTACTTGTGAGTTTTTATTTTTAGCAAAAAGCACCAAACCACTCACCCGTTTATCTATTCTATTTAATTCAATAACTTCCCTTTCCTGACTTAGAATTTCAAATAGGGAAATCCCCCCTGGTTCAGGATGTGTGGATATCCCGGAAGGTTTATTGGCAACTAAAATATTTTGATCTTCAAAAACTATCACGATTTTGTAGGTTCGTAGTTTTGCAAAATTAACCAATTCAATTGGCAGGTTTGTTATTGCAAATCTTTTCAGGAAATAATATTAAAAATTCCCACTTAAATCTAATTAATTTTAATCCTTTGCAGGAGTTTCATTTTTTTTCTGATAAGCCCTAATATATTTTTTCAGGTCTAAACCTAAAAACCTAACTTTGTAAAGCAATTTCAAACTGATAATTCCTAAAAAATGATTCATTTCTTCGGGCACTCCCAAAAGACTGTTTATGCTGTACAGACCCAGAAAAATATTTCTGATAATGACATTAAAAAACTACTTTGGCTGTTTGACACTTCAGAAGGGCATAAATTCAATAAAATCAACGAAGAAAATGCCATTTTAAGCGGAAATTTTGTTGGTCCAAGAGGTACAATGGTCACTCCATGGAGCACCAATGCCGTTGAAATCACCCAGAATATGGCCATCGAAGGAATACTCAGAATCGAGGAATATACCGAAACTGATGGTGGGTCGACAGAATTTGACCCAATGCTTTCTCAAAAGTATTCAGAATTGAATCAGGAAATTTTCACAATTCATAAAAAGCCGGAACCTATACTTGAAATTGAAGATATTTCGGCTTACAATCAACAGGAAGGCCTTTCGCTTAGCACTGAAGAAGTAGAATATCTTGAAAAATTATCAGAAAAAATTGGCAGAAAACTGACTGATTCTGAAGTATTTGGATTTTCTCAGGTAAATTCAGAGCACTGTCGCCACAAAATATTCAATGGCACTTTTGTAATTGATGGCGTTGCAAAACCTTCTTCTTTATTTAAACTTATCAAGAAAACTTCTGAGCAAAACCCAAATGACATTGTTTCTGCCTACAAAGACAATGTGGCTTTTCTGAAAGGCCCTAAAGTGACACAATTTGCTCCAAAAAGTGCTGAAAAACCGGATTTTTATTCGGAAAAAGAATTTGATTCAGTAATATCGGTAAAAGCCGAAACGCATAATTTTCCTACCACTGTAGAACCTTTTAATGGTGCAGCAACAGGCTCAGGCGGTGAAATCAGAGACCGTTTGGCGGGCGGACAAGGCTCCCTTCCTTTGGCTGGAACAGCCGTTTACATGACTGCTTACTCCAGACTGGAAAATAATCGTCCATGGGAAAATGGCATGGAGGCCAGGAAATGGCTTTACCAGACCCCGATGGACATTCTGATAAAAGCCTCTAACGGTGCCTCTGACTTCGGAAATAAATTTGGACAGCCGCTTATTTCCGGCTCGCTCTATACTTTTGAGCACGAAGAAAATGCCAGAAAACTTGCATTTGACAAAGTGATTATGTTGGCCGGTGGGATTGGTTACGGCAAAGAAAGCCAGGCCAAAAAACAGACGCCAAAAGTAGGTGACAAAGTAGTAGTACTTGGGGGCGACAACTACCGTATCGGAATGGGAGGTGCTGCAGTTTCGTCGGCTGATACCGGTGAATTTGGCTCGGGCATAGAACTGAATGCAGTGCAAAGGTCAAACCCAGAAATGCAAAAACGTGCCGCCAATGCCATCAGAGGAATGGTAGAAAGTGACCACAACCCTATCATATCGATTCATGACCATGGTGCCGGTGGGCATTTGAACTGCTTGTCGGAGCTTGTCGAAGAAACCGGAGGATTAATTGACCTTGATAAATTGCCTGTTGGTGATCCTACCCTATCGCCAAAAGAAATCATCGGCAATGAGTCACAGGAAAGAATGGGTTTGGTGATTGGAGAAAATGATATTGCTATTTTGAAGCAAATCGCCGACCGCGAAAGGTCACCCATGTACACCGTGGGAGATATCACCGGAAATCATAGATTCACTTTTGAGTCTAAAACTACCGGAATAAAACCCATGGATTTTGCGGTAGCGGATATGTTTGGCAGCTCTCCAAAATTTATTATGGAGGACAAAACACAACCCATCACCTATTCTGAGCCAAAATATTCGGCTGATGATATTGAAAAATATCTGAATCAGGTTTTGCAGCTTGAAGCTGTGGCTTGCAAAGACTGGCTTACCAACAAAGTGGATCGTTGCGTGGGTGGACGTGTAGCCAAGCAGCAATGTGCAGGGGAATTACAATTGCCGCTGAACAACGTGGGCGTAATGGCTTTGGATTACAAAAGTAGCCACGGTATCGCTACCAGTATCGGGCATTCCACTGGTACTGCAATTATTGACCCTGCTGTAGGCTCAAGAAATGCGATTGCCGAATCACTGAGTAATATCGTTTTTGCTCCTCTGGAAAACAAACTCAAGTCGGTTTCTCTTTCAGCCAACTGGATGTGGGCCTGTAAAAATCCGGGTGAAGACGCCCGCCTTTATGCAGCGGTAGAAGCCTGTTCTGAATTTGCGATTGCTTTGGGAATCAATATTCCTACCGGAAAGGACTCTCTTTCAATGAAACAAAAGTACCCTAATGATGAAGTGATTGCCCCGGGAACTGTGATTATCTCTGCTGCAGGACATTGTGATAACATCAATAAAGTCGTAGAGCCTGTTTTGAAAGCCAATGGAGGGGATATTTATTATCTGAACTTATCCAAAGATGACTTTAAATTGGGCGGGAGCTCTTTTGCCCAGATTCTTAACAAAGTGGGTCAGTCGGCTCCTGACATCAAAGATGCAAATTACTTTGCCAAGGCTTTCAATTTGTTTCAGGATTTAATCAAAAATGGAGAAATCGCGGCTGGTCATGATATCGGAAGTGGTGGATTAATCACAACGCTTCTTGAAATGAGCTTTTCGAATGCTGATTTGGGAGCAAAATATGATTTGAGTGGTATTGAGGAAAAAGATTTGGTTAAAATTCTTTTCTCAGAAAATATTGGCTTGGTATTTCAGGCCAATGAAAGTGCTGCCAATACTCTAAAGGAGAATGGTGTTGAGATAATAAAAATTGGTTCACCGGAGAAAGGTAAAACAATTGAAATCTTAAAAGATGAGCTGAAATTAAGTTTTGATTATCATCAGTTAAGAGATACTTGGTTTAAGACTTCTTATCTTTTGGATAAAAAACAAGCCAAAAATGGTCAGGCAGATGCACGATACCAGAATTACAAAAATCAACCTTTGAAATATACTTTTCCTCAGCATTTTACTGGTAATAAACCTGAAGTCAAAGGAAATCTAAAACCCAAAGCTGCTATCATCAGAGAAAAAGGTAGTAACTCAGAACGAGAGATGGCCAATGCCCTATATCTGGCAGGCTTTGATGTGAAAGATGTACACATGACCGATCTTATCAGCGGAAGAGAAACCCTGGAAGACATACAGTTTATAGGAGCCGTGGGCGGATTTTCCAATTCAGACGTTCTGGGCTCAGCCAAAGGTTGGGCAGGGGCCTTTTTATACAATGAAAAAGCAAATACTGCCTTGAAAAACTTCTTTAAAAGAGAAGACACGCTTTCTATTGGTATTTGCAATGGTTGCCAGCTCTGGATGGAGTTGGAGCTAATTAATCCTGAACATGAAATTCATGGAAAAATGCTTCATAATGAATCTCATAAACATGAAAGTATTTTCACTTCAGTTACCGTTCAGCCCAACAATTCGGTGATGCTTTCTACCCTTGCAGGTAGTACCCTTGGGGTATGGGTATCGCATGGTGAAGGAAAATTCAATTTACCCTATTCAGAAGATAAATACAATATCGTTGGAAAATACGGCTATGCAGAATATCCGGCCAACCCCAATGGTTCTGACTACAATACAGCCATGATGTGCGATACCACCGGCCGTCATCTGGTAACCATGCCGCATATCGAGCGTTCCACTTTCCAATGGAACTGGGCTTACTACCCTGAAGGCAGAAACGACGAGGTTACTCCATGGCTTGAAGCTTTCGTAAACGCTAAAAATTGGATTGATTCCAAAGATAAGAAATAAATTGGTTTTGGGACCTTATCTCCTCATTACAAAGTTTTCTCTTTGCTGAGACAGGAAAAGTCTTTTATGGTACTCAGGAGAATCAATCCGAAGGAGAAAAGGCTGATCCTGAAAAATCTCTCCTGTAAAGATATTGAAGCCATATTTCTTTTTTAAAACTTTGGCTTCAATCCTTCCAACACCATCGCTGACGAGTCCAATATGTCTTGCAGCTTGATGGGAAAGATCCAAAACGCGGTCACCATGATATGGTCCACGGTCATTCACCTGAACAATAACCTTCCGGCCATTGTCGGGATTAGTAACTTCAACCAAAGTTCCAAAAGGAAGTGTTTTGTGAGCACAGGTAAAATATTTATTGCTAAACACCGCCCCGCTGGCTGTGGTTCTACCTCCAAATTTTTTATCGTAAAAGGAAGCGAGACCTTTGAAAGATTTCCTGTAATCAAGTCCTTGAGAAAAGGACAAATTGCTGATTAGCAGAAACAAGATTAATTTAAATGTTATTTTGCTTTTTATCATATAAAATTGGTTTAAGTGTGGAAAAGATCATAATCAACTGATTATCAATACCCGTTTTTATTTCGGGTTGCAAAACAAACGCAGACTGGAAAAATATTTGATACAAATACCATTAAATTTCCCTTAAAAATAAAAATAACAATACGTATTAACGAAAAAGTACAATAAGTTGATCAAAAAAAATGAAATTTTCTTCAAAATGAAAACAAAAATTTGATTCTTTTGGATTTTGAAATTGCTGAATACTTGAATTTAATCCGTTAGGGTGTACACCATAGTGGTGGTATGAGTTTTGGCCGGAATCAATACTGAAATACCTGTGATCTGGTATTGAAACTGGATATTTGTTCGGGAGGTTGAATTTCCGGCATATAACGTAAAAAAAGATTGTGGACTGCCTGAAAGTTGAATAAAGCTAGTCCCTCCTGTAATTGTACCAGAAGATGCAGTACCATTACTACTTCTACGAGCCCATAAAAATAATCCCGAATTCCAATCAGTGTCAATTTTGTGGATGGAAACATAATAAGTAGCATATCTTAACATACCAGAAACTGAAATTGTAGTCTGATTGGTAGCACTGGTTTGAGTTAATGAATAGTCGGAGCCGGCTTCGGTTAATGTTCCTGCCGCAATACTCGAAGTCCAGGGGGCAGACTGACCGAAAGTAAAGCTACTCAGAAACATTAATATTAAAAGGACTCGAATCATTTTATATGGATATTCCAAACCAGGATTAATTTTGATTTATAAGTTTGTCACGTTCTTATATTTTAACATAAATAACAGCCAAAATCATTCCAATAGTATATTGTTTTTAGAATAGTTTTACACAAAATAAAAATTTTAATATTTTTTCAATATGTCAAAAAAAAAGCCGCCAAAATCTTTGACAGCTCTTCAGTAATTATTTTAATGAGTTTTCATTCGGTTTTTTCTTTAACTCTTATTGCCTTTGAATCAAACATTCCCATTAAAGAACCTTTCATATTGTCCTGATCGACTTTATTGAGTTCAAGATTTAAATCATAGCCCTGAGCCGAAAAATATAGGGTGATTTTGTCGGTTTCTTCTTCAATATTAATAATAGGAATTGCCGGGGCATTAGGATCTGCCGGAATGGTTAATTCTCCGGTAAGCTTACCATCCTTTCTCTGTAAATCGGTGGCAAATTTAATATCTCCGTTGGGTGTACCGGCCACCATTATTTCCCATTTTCCAAGAAAATAATCTTCGGCTTTGGTAAAACCCGTTAAAACAGAAGCCGTTAGTAGAACAAGCATTAAAAATTTCAGTTTTTTCATTTTATTATTTGTTTTAATTAAGAAATTCATTTTTATTTTATTCTGCTGCCTTTGACATCAAACATACCCATCAGACGGCCTTTAAAGTTATCATCATCTTCTTTTTCCAATACCATATTAATATTCATTCCATTGGCGGTAAAAAATGCTTTTATTTTTTCGGTATTTTCCTCTTCAATTTTATCAAGATTCTGGACTTTATCTCCCTGCATTTTTGAAGACATAGTACCGGTGAGTTGGTTACCCTCCCTCTTGATTTCCAACGAAATATCCACATCACCACCCGGGGTTCCAATCATTTTAGCCGCCCACTTTCCTACAAAATAGTCAGTGTTGGCACTCACCGCGGGCGTTTCTTCTATTTTTATTCCTGAGTCAGCAAGTTTAACCTCTGCACCCATTACTACCATCAGAGAGCTTAAATCTGCAGTGGGATTGACAAAGACCACATAAAGATCCTGTAACTGCTTAGCTAAAGCTCCTGCATTTACAGGCACTGAAACCGGTTTAGGAGCGAAGTCCATTTTATCGCTGGGTTCCAGCATAGCTGACTCTCCGATTTTCTTTCCTTTGGGACCGCCTATTCTGATCTCGACTTTCCCTCCTGCGGCATTTAACTGAGGTTTTGGAGCCGTGGCATATATTACAACTTCGGTGATTCCTTTCAAATCCACTTGTTTAAGGGTCATATAAGATCCGTTCTTAGGGATTGCAAGATTATTACCACCAAAAGACATTTTGTTGATTTCAAAATATTCATCAAAACCATGAGCGTCAATTTTGGCATTTTTCAAAACAAAGCTTTGCTCAGATTTCAACCCGGAAATTCCGTTGGCACCCTGGTCTTCATAAGAGGCCCGCAGGATATAAACTCCTTTCCCTTTGTCTCCGGATGGCACTTTGGCATTATAAATACCGTTTACAGGCAGGGTCTTGGCTTTGCTTTTTTCGTTTGAGACATTCAAAATATATTTAACCATTTCGGCAGCGTCGGCTGTAGAAAGCTGTGGATGCCCCGCCATGGCTGTCTCACCCCAAACACCACTACCACCGGATATTATTTTCTTTGTAAGGGTTTCCAATGCGGCAGAATTACCTTTGTATTTTTGAGACACCTCTCTGTAAGATGGCCCGATTGACTTACTATCTTTTTTGTGACAAGCCATACAATCTGATCCTTCTATTAGTTTTCTTCCTTTCGAAAAAGCCACAGTTTCATCGGCTGAGCGGTGACCCATAGCAATTACGTTTTTGTCATAACCTTCTGACAGATAGTCGATATTTACCGAAACATTTTCAGGATCAATGCCTGCCCCCAATTCTCCGTCTTCTTTATCACTTACCTTAATATCATAGGCAAAAGGTTTGTCAGGAACAAAAAATGACTTGTTACTTCCAGGCATTTGGAGACTTAACATTGGGGGTTCATTGCCCGCTGAAATTTCCATGGACTGGCTATTTGTGCCCCCTTTTCCATCATTTACAGTGAGCGTTACTTTGTAAATACCTGATTTCGTGAGATTCAGATTTGCTTCAGGGGTATTAATAATCTTTGAAAAACCATTTTTTGAAGTAATTCTCCAGCTAAAAGCCAGGGCATCGCCATCAGCATCCTGTGTGCCTTTAGAACTTAGCTTTAAATTAAAAGGAATAGCCCCACCTGGTTGATTTGCTGCCATTTCAATTTGTGGCTTGCGATTCCCGCCATTGTATTCAATCCGGATTAGCCTGGCGTCATCGTTGGCCGTAAACCATCCTGTTCCATATTCAAGCATATACAAGTCACCATTTGCTGCAAACTCCATATCCATTGGGTTGGAGAATTTGTATGACGGCATAAATTTCTCCTGTGAAACCAGATTGCCCTCTTTATCCATGGTTACTGCCATGATCCAACCTCTCATCCATTCATATTCCAGGAATTTCCCATCGTAATATTTTGGAAAAGCACGCTGAGCTGTTTTAAAATCAGAAGCGTAAAATACCGGACCCGCCATTGCATTTCTTCCCCCATTTCCAACCAGAGGAAACTCCTTTGAGTCACCATAAGGATACCACACAAAGGCTTTTTGAGCCGGAGGCAAAGTTTCCAGACCGGTATTATTGGAAGAAGTATTTGTGGGAGCATTGGCATCCCAAGGTTCAAGACTCTTATTATTTTCAAAATCATATTTGAAATAAGCCTTATTGTCACCGACAAAGTGTGGCCAGCCAAAATTCCCGGCTTTACGTGCCTGCCCCACTTCATCATGACCAGCCGGACCTCGACTTTCGTCTGATTTGGAGGCATCAGGACCTACATCACCCCAATATAAATATCCAGTATGTTGGTCAACTGATATCCTGAATGGGTTTCTGTGCCCCATAGTATAGATTTCAGGTCGCGTTTTAGCCATTCCTTTCGGAAATAAGTTTCCATCAGGAATCGTGTAGGTTCCATCTGCCTGAGGTTTGATTCTTAGAATTTTTCCTCTTAGGTCGTTTGTATTGGCTGAAGACTTCTGAGCATCCCAGGCACTCCTTCCCGGTCTTTCATCGCTGGGACTGTACCCGTTGGAGCCATGAGGGTTGGTGTTATCACCAGTGGAAAGGAACAAATTACCTGCTTTGTCCCAGGCGATTGAACCACCTGTGTGGCAACATTCCTCTCGCTGTGTTTCCACTTTTAGCATTTCTATTTCAGAATCCAGCAATACTTCATCGCCCTTCATGGTAAATCTTGAGAGTACATTATATGAACCTTTTGTGGAAGAATAGTACAGGTAAATCCAATGGTTTTGGGCGAAATTGGGATCTTTATTTAAACCAAGAAGGCCATCTTCTGCCACAGATTCCTTTCCATCAGCACTTACATATTTAAGACTAACCGGAATTTTTGCGATGGTTTTAAGTTTTTTGGTTTTGTTGTTGTAGAGCCTAATTTCACCTTTTCGCTGAATAAATAAAATGCGGTCATTGTCCAAAATACTCAATTCCATAGGTTCATCAAGTTTTTCTTCGAGCACTACTTTTGTAAAGCGGTTTTCTTCGGGTCTTGATTTACTAAAATCCAGTGGTTTTGGAGCCACGCCTCCTGAGGCATAAACAATACCCGCATATACATGATTGAGAAATAAGGGTTCAGAATAAGTCTCGTCTGTATGCCCCATGGCAGTGTAAAATGACCTCCCCCCCTCGAACTCATGATACCAGCTGATGGGATGGTCATCACCATTTTTACCGCCGATATAGGTTTTTTCATCGATTTTTACGACCACATTGATTCTGGAGGAAATATCCTTGAAACTGTAAAACTCATCTTTACGCTCAAAAGAATCAGGCATTCCGGCTGTAAGTTCATTTCTTTTGGTAACATAGAACCTTCCATTCTGTACGTTACTGGGGGTCATAGGATGATCCAAAAACCAGGCTCCTGCAAGCTTGTTGTACCAGGGCCATTCGTATTCGGTGTCGGTAGCGGCGTGTATCCCGACATACCCTCCGCCTGCCTGAATATACCTTTCAAATGCATTTTGCTGGGTATTATCCAATATATCACCAGTGGTATTCAGGAATATCACAGTACTGAATTTTTTGAGATTGTTTTCGGTAAATTGGCCGGCATCTTCGGTAAAACTAACCAAAAAACCCCTCTCTTTAGCCATTTTGGCAAGAGCTGCTTTACCGGCATCTATGGATTGATGGCGAAAAGCCGCAGTTTTACTAAATACCAAAGCATTGATTTTGGTTTGAGCAAAAGAAATAAACGAAAGCAACAAAAAGCCGATTCCAAGGGCAGTCTTCTTCATATCAGGTTTAAATAATATTTCCTCAAAAGTAAAAGTTTTTTTATTAATGTCTATTTTTTAGACAATGATTTTTATATTTGGATTAAAAATAGGATAAAAGGAAGACAAAGTGCATCATTTTATTTTATTTGATTAATTTTAAATGTCCAACAGATGGTATTATGGAGTTTAATGAAGAAAAGCTAATTCCTCAATTATCAATAGATTGTGTAGTTTTTGGTTATAAGGAAGGGAGAATAAAAGTATTGGTTTCAAGGCTTAATTTATCTGAAGACATTTATACCCTGCCCGGCGGATTTATCAGACAAGAAGAGCATATAGATGAATCGGCTCACAGAATTTTGGAGGAAAGAACCGGTCTGAAAGAGGTATTCCTGGAGCAGTACAGGGTATTCGGGGTAGCAAACAGAAAAAATGATATCATTTTAGATATGTTTGAAAAACTGCCAACAGAGAGTGGAATCAACAAAGAAAACTGGCAAAATTGGTTTTCAAAAAGGTTTGTATCAGTAGGTTACTACGCCCTGGTGGATATAAACAAAGTCTCGCTCCGAAAAAGCGAATTTGATGCTGAAATCAACTGGCTTGATTTGGAGTCTTTGCCCCAAATGATTATGGATCATAATGAAATGGTGGATTTTGCACTGGAAAGCCTCCGCGAAAAATTGGATGAAAAATTGATTGGTTTTAATCTTTTACCAGAAACTTTTACAATGCGGCAACTACAGGAGCTTTATGAGGCCGTATATGACCGTCCTTTCCCCCGAAACAATTTCCAAAAGAAAATGCTGGATCTCAATGTGTTGGAACGTCTTGATAAAGTCTATACCGGTGCGGCGAATAAGGCTCCGTATTTGTATAGGTTTAGGAAGGATATCAAATCATCCTAAAAAGCAAACTCTCTCCTCCTTCGATTCCTGCGGCTAATTTATCACCTTTGTGAATCTGACCAGTACCTTTGGCAGGAGTGCCTGTAAAAATCAAATCCCCGGTTTCTAAAGTCATAAATTTTGAAATAAATGCGATAATTTCCTCAAAAGAATATATCATTAAGGATGTATTTCCAGTTTGCTTGAGCTCTTCATTGATTTTTAGGTCAAAATTGATATTATTTAAATCAGGAAATGCAGAAACCGGAATAAATGCTGAAACGGGTGCTGCTCCATCAAAACCTTTTCCCAGGTCCCATGGTCCTTTACCTTCGCGACTTTGGTCGAAGATATCTTTAGCAGTAAAGTCAATTCCGATTCCAATGGCATCAATATAACTAATGGCCTCACTTTCAGAGATTCTCCTGCCTGATTTTCCAATTTTGATAACCAGCTCAGCTTCGTACCGCAAATCATTGGTGAAATCAGGAAACGCTACATCCTGATTGCCCGTAACCAGGCTGGTTTGAGACTTGGAGAATATAATCGGGCTGCCTGTTTTTCCCGCATTTTTGTCTTCTCCCTGATTGATATAGTTTTTGCCGATGGCCAGGATTTTCATGATAAAGAATTAATAATTGAATTACAGAATGATTGAATGCTAATTTTTGATTGAATTTAGGAAGTATTTTGTAGAAAGCAATTATCAACAAATGAATCGAATATGATAATATAAAAATTGAGCATAAAAAAATCAGAGCTTTAGTAAAACCCTGATTTTTTGGTATTAATTAAATAGGAAACGATGGTTATTTTGCCGGAGTCAAAACAATATTCCGGTATTCTATCGGACCATGGTCACCTTGAAACATAATGGGTCCGGCTTCTGCCTCATTGCTATCTATCGCACCACCTGTGATACCCGGAATCTCGTTTTTGTAAATGATAGTTTTACCATTTAAAGCCACAGTTACAACTCTTCCGACTAAGGTCACATCAAAAATTTGCCATTCACCTGCGGCTTTGGCCGGGAGTTCCAATGGCTGAATGAAACCATAAATGGCCCCCAATTCTCCCAAAGCAGGTTCTTTCCCATAACTGTCGGTAATCTGCACTTCGTAGCGACCCCGAAGATAAACGCCGCTGTTGCTGCCTTTGGGTACTCTGAATTCTACATGAAGTTTAAAATCATTGAATTTGCCTGAGGTTCTGATGTTTGCACCCGACTTTGGACTTTTCAGCACTCCATTTTCAACAATCCACTGGCTGGTTTGACCAAAAGTATCCCAACCTTCGGTGTTTTTTCCATTGAAAAGTTTGATGGGCGTTCCCCAAACCGGCTCTTTGGCTCGGATTAATTTCGGTGCCCTCACCCCTACCCAGGTCAAAACTTCACCATTGGGCATGGTCATGGTACCTGAAAGTGCATCGCCTTTTAACTCACCTTCTACTTTCAAATCTTTATCCAGGTTATCCCACTGAGGAGGAATCGAAAAAGTCATTTTATTATCTTCAAAGTAAATTCTGGAAATGGGCCTGGCACTTCCGCCATCGGCCACGAAATGTCCAACAAGGTATTTCACACCCGAATGATTGATTTCCAGCCAGGAAGGCACTTTTTGATCCCCACGAGTTACAGTCAAATCCCAACGGCCTTCGATATGCTGAGCAAACGATTTTGGAAATATGGAGAGGACGAGCCCAAGGATTGCTAAAGTAATTTTCAATCTTATTTTCATTTAAATTTTATTTAAGGTTAAACATAATTTTCTGCAGCAATCCCAAAATTAACAATTAATGCTTTCTGTAAACAGTAAATTTTATTTTTTCGACATTTCCTTATTTTTGTTAAAAAAACAGCTCATGCAAAAAGTTAATATTGCGGAAAAACTCGACTTATTTTCTGATTTCTGGCATCCCAGAATAGTAGGAGAACTAAACGGCCAGCATGTAAAACTTGTAAAATTAAAAGGCGAGTTTGTCTGGCATAAACACGACCATGAAGACGAAATGTTCTTTGTATTGAAAGGTATATTGAAAATGGAATTTCGGGATAAAGCGGTGTATATCCATGAAAATGAGTTTCTGATTGTACCCAAAGGCACCGAGCACCGACCAGTGGCTGAGGAAGAAGTGAGTGTGATGTTGTTTGAGCCGGCATCTACCAAAAATACAGGAGATAATCCGGGTGAGCTCACCAGAGAGGAATTGGGCAGGATTTAAACCCGTTTTATGCACCAGAAAATCCACTACGTAGTGTTGATGCATAAACCGGGATAAAATGAAAAATGGCATCCCGACACAGGACACCATTTTATGACAAATAATTAATACTTAAAGGGTAATTTAATATTATCTCACTTTGGCGTTTCTTTTTTGAGAACCATTTCTGCGTCATTTCCCATCATATTGAATTTCAATTTCAGGGTATCGCCTTCGAGTTTTCCTACCATTTTAATATCCTGATCCATGATATTAAGGACAAATTCAATATCATTACCTTTGATTTTTCCATCTTTAAGAATGATTTCATTCCCTTCCGGGCCAACGGTCGAACCTGTTAATTTTTCACCTTCAGCTTTAAAAGTGTAAGAAACTTCAAACTGATCCATCACTTTTCCGTTCCATTTGCCATTGATATCCTGAGCAAATGAAGCCAATGAAAGTGCAAAAACAATAATTGCTGTCGAAAGAATTTTTTTAAGCATTGCAGTAAAATTTAAATTAACGGATTATTAATCCCGGTTGAAAAAAGAGTAGAAAAATTAAGATTTATGTTAAAACCTAAAATTTTAGATGTAAATCTAAAACAAGAATTTGGAATAAATGTATTTTTTACAATTATTTTTTTATTCACTAACTAACTGATAATTAATAATATTTTTTAAAAAAATTCGGGCTTATTTAGAAGAAAAGTAAAATTGCAAAATATTGATATTAAAGTGACCGAAGTGATGAATATTCCAAGAATTTAATGTGCAGAAATGGATCTACAAAAATGACTTTTTTTGAATGATTTTTTACTATTTAAATTATGATTTTTAAGAAAGAGACCGAATATTGGTTTACCAACTTAAAGCATTAAAACTTAAGGCAAGCACCATAAAATTCTGGAAGGTAATAATTTCCACAACTGCTAGTTTTTGTAAATTATTAGAATTTGTAATATAAATTTGAAGATACTCCTTCGATTAAATATCTTCTATTTTTTCTACTCTTAAGCTTCATTTTTCTTAACTTTAGCTCTAATCTTAAATAAATGAAAAACATTAATTTAATTCTTTTTCTATTCTGGTTCAACACCAACGCACAGATGATTACAATTCCGGTCGAAACTAAAGACAATGCTTTGGTGCTTCAAACCGACAAAGAAAACAGGCTGAGGATGACCTATTTTGGTAAGAAATTAAAATCAGCCACTGAATATGAAAATTTAAAAGTTTCATCGGCCCGTTATGACGAAGCTAACGCAGGAATTGCAAGTTCGGCCTATACACCATCAGGAACCTGGAATCTGGGTGAGCCCGCAATAGAGGTGATTCATGCCGATGGAAATACTTCTCTGGAATTAAAATATGTAAGTCACAAAGTTGAAAAAATTGAAGAAAACGTTTCCTTAATTTCTGTTTTTTTGAAGGATCCTCTGTACAGTACCGAAGTGACCCTTTTTTACAAAACATTTTCCAACGAAAATGTTATCGAACAATGGACAGTGATAAAGAATCTTGAAAAAGGAGTTCTGAAACTGAAAAAATATGCCTCTGCCAACCTCCATTTTGTAGCCAAAGACTTTTTTCTGCATCACTATCACGGAGAATGGGCTAAGGAAATGAAACCCGAAGACACCAAACTTACCGCCGGAATAAAGACGCTGGATTCGAAACTGAATACCCGGGCAAATATTTATCAGCCACCCACTTTCCAGTTGTCGTTTGATGAACAGGCAACTGAGGACCATGGAAAAGTACTCATGGGAACACTGGGCTGGTCAGGAAATTTTCGGTTTGATTTTGAAAAAGACAATTACCAGAACCTAAAACTAATTGCAGGTATTAACCCTCATGCTGCCGAATATTCATTAAACCCAAATGAAGAATTCAAAACACCCTCTTTTATCGGTTGTTATTCAGAAAATGGTCAAGGCCAGGCCAGCCGCGACATGCACAATTGGGCAAGAAAATACAGAATTCTTGATGGGGAAGGCACCAGAATGACCCTCTTGAATAACTGGGAAGCTACTTATTTTGACTTTGATGAAAATAAAATAACCGGCTTATTTAAAGGAGCTAAAGATCTGGGAGTAGATATGTTTTTGCTTGATGACGGGTGGTTTGCCAATAAATACCCCAGAAACGGAGATGTGGCCGGCCTTGGAGATTGGCAGGAAAACAAGAAAAAACTTCCCAACGGAATCGGATTTTTGGTCAAAGAAGCCACGAAAGCAGGAGTAAAATTTGGGATTTGGGTGGAGCCGGAAATGGTCAATCCTAAGTCAGAACTATACGAAAAACACCTTGATTGGGTAATTCGGGAACCTAATCGACCCGAAACGTATTTCCGTAATCAGCTTCCTTTAGACCTGAGCAACCCTGAGGTTCAGGACTTTGTTTTTGGAGTATTGGATGGTTTATTTACCAAAAATCCTGAGTTAGCCTTTATCAAGTGGGACTGCAATGCTGTGACTTACAATGCCCATTCTGCTTATCTCGAAAAAATGAAAAAGCCACAGACTCACCTGTATGTAGATTATGTAAATGGCCTGTATAAGGTTTTACAAAGATTAAGGGCAAAATATCCCAAAATACCGATGATGTTATGCTCAGGTGGTGGAGGCAGAGTCGATTATGAGGCTTTGAAATATTTCACTGAGTTTTGGGTATCAGACAATACCGATCCGCTGGAAAGGATTTTTATGCAATGGGAATATTCGTATTATTACCCGGCAATAGCTTCCTGTAATCATATCACTGATTGGAGCAAGGTCGGCATCAAATACCGCACTGATGTGGCCATGATGGGCAAAATGGGCTATGATATTGTGGTAGATAAGCTGGATGAAAAAGAGCTGCTTTTTAGTCAAAATGCCCTGAAAAACTATTCCAACCTGAAAGAAACAATATGGAAGGGTGATTTATACCGATTAATCAATCCTTTCGGAAATCAAATGGCGGCGGTAGAATATGTAAAAAAAGATAAAAGTAAGGCTGTGATATTTAATTATCTGATTGAAAATCGTTTTGATATGAATTCTCTGATTCCTGATATTAAACTAAAAGGGCTTGATCCCGAAAAAAAGTACAGTATTAAAGAGATAAATGTTTTTCCTGGAACAAAAAGCTCTATTGATGAAAAAATGGAGTATTCGGGTGATTATTTAATGAAAATCGGTATCAATCCTGCCATAAATCACCAAAGGACGAGTGTAGTTTTAGAAATAAATGAGGTAAAACAATAATTTAGTTCAGGAAAACTGCCCCTCAAAATCAATTGGGGCAGTTAAAAAATATCATTCTAAAAGTGAGCCCATTTTCTTTCTGATAAAATCTGCTGCATATTTTGGTGCAAATCGGTAGAGTTTGTCCAGAAAACCCGCATCACTTCCCACAGTAACCCTAAATTTATCTGATTCCTAAATAAATATTCTTTAAATTCTGTTTTTTAAGTATTTAACAGACCTTATTGTATTTTTTATGCTAATAAAGATATACTTCCCATAATTTAAATACCTTCTAAAAAAGCAGATATGCATGATAAGCACCAAATGGACATTTCAGCATTAAATGCACACTTTTCAAAGATTTTGCATTATTTCTTTATCGTAAAAATGACGATTTTTAGGAATGAATTTAATAGTATTAATAAATACTCTCTAAAGAAAATTATAGAATTCGAACCCTTATGAATAGAAAACAATTTCTTCAAAAAGTAGGAATCGGCTCTGCATTACTGCCGGCTCTTTCATCCTTTACACCCGGAAATATTTCAACTGATTTATCAGTAAATGAACAATATATATTAGACGCAAATAAAAGAGAAGTTGACAGGCTTTTGGAAGTATATTCCAAACCTATTGCAAATTTAAGAAGAAGTCTGGGTTTTGATCTGGCCAATCTGGCAGCAGGCTATACGGAGCCCAAAAGTGCGTATTTTCAATCTGCCACAGTTTTAACACCCATGGAGGCCATAGTCAACTTTCTGATTTCAGAACAAAAACCCGATGGCACCCTTGACTTTGGGAATCTTTCTTCTCCACCTGACACCGCTTTCATCATTGATCCTCTCTGTGCAGCTGCGAGAATTTTGAGAGAAAGCGGAGGACAAGAATCTCTGAGACAAAAACTGAAAGCTTTTATTACAAAAGCTGCCGACCAGCTGGCTATTGGCGGTGTCCACACACCTAATCACCGTTGGGTAGTGAGCTCGGCTCTTGCGAAAGTCAATGCCCTTTTTCCCCACAAAAAATACATGACAAGGATAAATCAATGGTTGGCCGAGAAAGTTTTTGCTGACCAGGATGGCGTTTACCTCGAACGCAGCATTACTTATGCCGAAGTCGTAAACCGATCATTGATTTTTTTGGCCGATTATGCCCAAAAAACTGAGCTACTGAAAAATGTTGAAAAAAACCTCAACTGGCTTTTCCACATGATGGAACCCAATGGCGACATGGTTACAGTCCAATCAAGAAGACAGGATGCGTTTCATCACCGCAACGTCACGGAGTTCTATATTCATTATCGATATATGGCTATAAAAACCGGAAATCCATTGTATGCTTCTATGCTTGGTTTTATTGAAAAAATGCCTGATTTTGAGGAAATCCAGGGAAGAAATCTCCTGTATTATATCCGAGAAAATCCATTTTTAGCAAAAGAACCCCGGAAGGATAGCCTTCCAACTAAATACGAAAGGCTATACGAAGGGATAAATCTACTCAGAAAAAGAAACGAAAAAGAATCCTTGACACTTTTTGCAGGTACTGACTGGCCCACAATAGTGGCTTCAGGCCGATCAAGCAACCCATCACTGCTAATGTATAGAAAAGGTGACGCCATTCTAAAATATCTGCGAATTTCTACTTCTTTTTTCAGTATTGGCTATATCAGAGGTAAAGGAATAAAAAAAACAGCAACAGGATATCAAACCCAATTTAGTTTTGAAGCTCCCTACTATCAACCACTTCCTGAAAAATACCTGAAAGCCGACGGGGATTATGAACTAAGCCCAAGTACTGATGGCAGATTCTGGAATAAAATGGATTTTCAAAATCGCCCGCAGAGTAATGTCCAGAGATTAAATGCCGATATTAATTATGAAGAAAAGTCTGGCAAACATCTCTTAAACATCAGAATAAATGCTCAGCAAGGCGTAAAAGTTGTAATTGAAATGTGTTTCGACGAAAATGGCAAATTTATACATTCGGGAGAAATTGAGTCGGGTTCGGGAGAAAACTATTTTTTGAAAGAGGGATATGTAATTTATAAATCAGGCAATGATGAGATAAAAATTGGACCGGGAGTCCAGCAACATAAAAGCGTTCAAAACCTTGAAGGTGAAATGTACAGTACGCATTTCGGATCATTAAAAACCAATGGTAAATATTTGTATATCACCGGTATCTGCCCATTTGAATATACGCTGGAAATATCATAAAATAAGGGGGTAGAAAACCATCTACCCCCTTAATATTTAACCAATTTTTCTATGATGTAAATTCTAACTTTATTCTAAAACTTCAAAGTAGCCGGCAAATATTTGGCGACAAGATCCTCATAATAAGGCCTTAGAGCTTTTGCATCAGGTGCCACAGGTACTTTTGAATACAAATCATACGGGTTAAACTTATCTACCCATTTAAACATTTCATGATCGTGGGCGTTCATCAGGTGATCGTAAGCGTGTTCCCGATGCTGAGCATAAAAAGAATGGTAACGCAACATGTAGAGGCCTTCTTCAGGTAAATAGTTTTTCATCATTTGATAGATGTACTCATCATGTCCCCAGCTCATTTTCACATTATCGAGGCCACAATTGGGTTCATAAATGCCATATTTTGTATTGTATCTTGGGTCTTTTGAATCAGGATTTGCATCAAAAAATTCAGGGTAAACTATCTTATCAGAATGCTTGCAACCGGTTGGAAAAGTATCACCCACCACAGCCCATTGCGGCTCTCCAAAAAGACATAGAACCTTACCCAAATCATGCATAAAGCCCGTCAGCACAAACCAATCAGGGTGTCCGTCGGCTCTGATGGCCTCAGAAGTTTGCAATAAATGTTGAAGCTGATCGAGGTCTGTATCAGGGTCGCTATCGTCAACAAGGGTATTTAAAAAATCTACGGCGTCCCAGATAGTCATTTCTTTCTTATTAAAAGCTAGAAATTCCTTTTCCTTTTCTTCTACGAAATTATAGGTCTGATAAGTATGATTAAGCCTGTAAAACTCTCTAACTGTGTTAACTCTCTCTGAATCAACGTAGTTTCGGTAATCTTCTTTAGCTTTTTTACCCGGTTCCGGATATCTTTCCAACACATCATCCTCCCATTCTTCAATGCTTTTTAAAGGATTAGAATTGACATTTTCCATTATTTATAAATTTAGGTTGAAACATATAAAAATATAACAAAAAATTTTAAGTCTTTAATTTTTTATGATAAAAATATGTTTCCAGTTTGAATACTTAATAAATAGGCTCCCTATTCTATTTTTGAAATAAGAATAAGGAACCTGAAATTGATATATTGATTATTTTAAGGTTAATCCAATATTAATCAATATCCCGGATTTTGTTTTAAAGCCGGATTGAGGGTCATGGCTCCCTGAGGAATAGGCAGAATCCTTTTGTTTTTATCTGCGTCAGTTTTATAACCCCACTTGTTTTCAAACTTACCAAAACGGATCATGTCATTTCGGTGCCATGTTTCCATCGCAAACTCCCTGGATCTTTCCTGATATAAGTCCTCAAGGCTTACAGTCGTAAGTGCCGGTGAAGTAGTGCGATTAGAACGAACCTGGTTTACTAAATCGGCAACTACCTGTGCAGATCCATTACTTCTCAATGTAGCTTCTGCTTTCATCAAAAGTATATCGGAAAATCTGAAAACAGGAAAATCATTATTTTGGTTACGGTTGGTTGAAGTGGCATCAGGGAAAAACTTAATGTTTCTGTAACCCATATTCCAGGCAATTTCGTCGTTACCTAAGTCAAAAGTGGCCACATCCTGACGTAGTTTAATTTCCGGCGTAAGCTCTACCTGATAAGTGTATTTTTCACCACCATCAGATCCTGTATAGAATTGATCATAACCCTTTTTGGTTGTCGTAACCGTAACAGGAGTAACTCCATCTGCAAGAAATTGTTTGCCTGTTAACCACTGCTTATTTCTGATATCATTTTCATCATTGAAATGAGCATAAAATTCGGGCAAGGTGCTTCTTGGTGCTGAAGGCGTAAATGGCAAATTGAATCTTGTTCGAAGTGATCGAGGCACGTCATAGCGAGCATGATACATAAAGCCATTGGTACCACTCATAGCCGCAGCAGCAGGGTCATAGGGTATCGCAAAAATGAATTCCTTCATCTGAGGGCCATTGTCAGGATAAAACATTTTGAGATAATTGGCCCTTGATTCGATTGAAAACTTACCTGAATTGATTAATGCGTTACAAGCTTCAATACACTCTGCATTTTTTGCAGTTCCGGTATAAACTTCAGCATTCAGATACATTTTTGCCAGCAAAGCCTGAGCTCCCCATTGGGTAAACCGACCATAGGTAGCCATACTTACTTCCGTACTCAAGCTTGGAATAGCCGCTTTAATTTCAGTTTCAATGAATTTGAAAACTTCAGCACGGGGAGTATTGGTTTTTGGAGTAAAGTCTCCATAAGTATCATATATAGGCACATTACCAAACAGATCCATCATCATAAAGTAAGCAAAAGCTCTCACCATTTTTAGTTCGGCTAAATTCTGAGCTTTGGAGGCAGTGGCCTCAGGTATAGTTGTCTCCAAAATAGAAAGTGCCTGATTTGTTGTTCCTATCACGGTAGAAAGCCAGTTCCAACAGGTATTAGTAGCACCATGATCTTTGGTCCAGGAATGGTAATGCATATCGATATATCCTCGGTTATCATACCAGTTTCCTCCACGGGCAGGCATTATTGCCTCATCAGTGGTGAGGGATTGCATAAACCAATAATCTAATGCGAAATTCCCTCTCAATGCAGCATATGGAGGACCAGAGGCCTGAATAAACTGGGCGGTTGTTTGCGGGAAAATATCAGGAGTGAGCTGGGTATTTACCGGCACATCGATCTTATGGCATCCAAACACCAGAAGGCCGATCATTATTAAAAAAGAACTTTTAAATATATTTTTCATATCAATGTCAATATTTTAGATTTTGTGATTTTCTTAAAACGATACATTTAGACCGAACAAAACTGTACGGGTTTTAGGATAGAAATTATTGGAATCAACACCCGGAGCCAATCCTCCCTGATTGATTTCAGGATCAATACCCGTATATTTCGTTATCACAAAAGCATTGTTAACAGAGGTATAGACCCTCAAACTTCTGATATTTTTGTTAGTAATTTTGAAATTATAACCCAAAGTAGCATTGTCGAGACGAACATAACTTCCGTCTTCAATAAATCTCGAAGAATACTTGAATGAGTTCACGTCTTTAGTACTTTCGTCAGCTACATCTTTCAGGATATTGGTAAACTGAGCTGTTGTGGGTCTGAACAGGTCAGCACGGGTAGCATTAAATATTTTGTTTCCAAAAACGCCCCTTACAAATACATTCAGGTCAAAATTCCCATAAGTGAGGGTATTAGCCCATCCCAATAAAAGTTTGGGCTGCGGACTTCCTGAATAACGATAATCTTTGCCAATTACCGGAGTAGTGGTGGTACCGCCTGTGCTGGAATAATATTGCGACACACCACTTTCATTTTTGCCGGCATATTCAAATGTAAAGAACTGACCCAGAGGCCTTCCTCCTTTTAGAATTTGCAAAGTACTTCCGGTTTGACCGCTACCTTCCGGCTGAGTGATGCGAATTGAATCACCACCGGAAAAAAGTGGATTGGTAAGGCTCACTATCTGGTTTTTATTGTGAGCGAGGTTCAGACTCGTAGTCCAATTGAGGCCTTTATCACTTCTGATTGGATTGGCTGTCAGGCTTAACTCAATACCTTTGTTACTCATGCTTCCACCATTAGCCACGATTCTACCCACAGGAACCAAAATTGGGTTTACCTGATAAGAATAAATCATTCCGGTGGTTTTTTTGTCATAAACCTCTACCGAACCACTCAGCAAACCTTTCAAAAGGGTAAAGTCAATGCCCAGGTTGGAAGTAGCTGTTTTTTCCCATTTCAAATCAGGATTGGCAGCCTGGGTAGGACCGTAAGCGGCTGTCTGAGTACCATTGTAATAATACGTACCCAACAAACCAGAAATGAATTGGGCCGTATAAGCATTGAAACCAGTAGCATTACCTGTCACACCATAACTGGCACGTAGTTTAAGGTCGTTGAAGATAGACTGATTTTTCATGAAGCCTTCTTCATTGATACGCCACGCCAAACCTACTGAAGGGAAATAACCCCATTGATTATTTTGACCAAATACCGAACTACCATCTCTCCGAATAGAACCCTGGAAAAGGTATTTGTCAGAATATGAATAATTTAAACGAGCAAAATCAGAAATCAATTTGTTTTCCTGAAATACCCCATCAGCACCAAAATTGATTCTGTAACCCGTAATTGCGTAAGGATTACTCAGTGCGAAATTGCCGTACCCAATGTTGTCAACCGGAAAGTTGGTACTGGTAACCTGAAAACCGTCACCTAGCGTATTGTCTTGCCAGGAATATCCAATTACAGCATTGAGATAATGCTTTTCAAGGTTTTTGTTATAGGAAACAAAAGTCTCCAATACTTTCCGGGTATCCTGATAGGTATTTCGGAGTGCCGAACCATTCACACCGAAGTTCATAAGCGAGTGAACGGCAGGTGGATCAGGATTATTATAAAAATTGGCACTGTTATACTGAGAATAATAACTTCCGTAAGACTGGCTGTTGAGTGAGGTTGTATTTTGGTAAGATAAATTTAAATCATAAGATAGATTAAATGGCAAGTCCACATGTGTATTAAATGAACCAATGAGGTTATTGTATTTATTGTTATCCTTGGCTTTTTCAATGAGAGCAAGCGGGTTAAAATAACCTGTATTTTGCCAGTTTTCAAAATAGGTTCCATCGTCATTTTTAACGGGTGATACTGGCAAACGTTTTATCATTTGATCCAAAACATTGTTACGCATCGGAGTATTGTTGGCGTTGTTGTTGGAATTAACCACCGACAATGCAAATTTCACTTTGTCATTTAATGCAAATTGTTCAATTGACATCCTTGCGATCACTCTTTGAAGATTACTGGAGAGTAGAATACCTTGTTTATCAGAATAGTTTAGACTTGCACTGTAGGTATTATGCTCTCCCCCTCCACTAAATGAAACGTTGTGATTTTGAGAGTACGCTGTAGGTTTCATAACCACTGACTGCCAGTCGGTATCAAAACCTTTGTCATCATTTGGAGAAAGGCTTTGTCCATTTTTTGAAATAAAGGCCCTTAGTTCTGAGGCATTCATCATGTCAAGTTTACTGGAAACTTTTTCTATTCCCACATAACCATTGTACATCACCTGCATAGCACCTTTTTTTCCTTTTTTTGTAGTGATCATAATCACCCCATTGGCCGCTCTGTTACCATATATTGAAGTTGCTGCTGCATCTTTCAAAACATCAATGGTGGCAATATCGTCAGGAGCTATAACCGAGATGTCAGCTCCGGGTACCCCATCAATTACATAAAAAGGTCCTTGTGAAGAATTAAGCGTAGAAGCACCACGCAATATCATGGCTGCTCTTTGGTTGGGGTCACCATTGGAGGATATGTTTAATCCCGGCACTTTACCCTGAAGCAACTGCCCTACGTCCACAATGGCTCCTCGGTTCAAATCCCCGGGTTTAATATTGGCAATGGCACTGGTCAGGTTTTTCTTGGATTGAGTACCATAACCTACCACAACTACCTCGTTAAGATTACTTTCACTCAATTTCATCACAACATCAATGGTTGAGCGACCATTTACAGCAACCTTTTGAGTTTCATAACCCACAAAACTGAATACCAGCGAAGCACCTGAAGGACTCGAAATGCTATAAACGCCTTCTGAGTTAGTAGAAGTGCCCTGTGAAGTTCCACTTACCACAACCGATACGCCAGGTAATACTTCATTTCCATCACCGGATACTACTTTTCCTTTTACTGTGACAGTCTGAGACATCACATTAGCAGATCCAAGCAACATCAGCAAAAAAAACCATAAATGATTGGTTTTCCAGTGTATTTTTTGTTTCATAAACGTTTTTCTTAGAGTTTAGTTAATTTTTTATCCTATGAGTGGCACAATATTAGTGTGGTAATTTTCAAATAAAAAATAAGAATAATCCAATCAATTATGCAAACGTTTGAAATAATCCGCAATCGATTGCAAAATTGAAGTAAAAAAATAGAATCAGAATTGGGACGAATCTCTGATTTCCAATGAAGGGGTTAATACTATTTTTTGTGGGTTTTCATTTTGATTCTGAATTAAATCAAAAACTAATTGTGCGGCTTTTTGACCTACTTCAAAGCTTTTTCGGTCAACAGAACTTATGGAAGGATTAAAAAATCCGGCAAGGGGTGAGTTATCAAATCCAATTATGGCAGTTTGCTTTGGTATTTCAATATTCATCTTGATTAAGGTCTGAACTACTCCAAAAGCCACATTATCATTGACACAAAAAATCCCATCTGGTATTTCAGTGCCACTAAACAATCGGTTTGTAGGTTCTACAGCACTTTGACTATCAAATCCTGTTTGAACAATCCAATCTTGCCTTGCTACTAAATTATTGTCTTTTAAACATTCTTCAAACCCTTTTTTACGATTTTTACAAACCACCAAAAACTCAGAGCCTGCTAAAAAAGCAAGGTTTTGTCGTCCAATATCAAGTAAATGTTGGGTTGCCTGATAGGCTCCCTGATAATCGTCGGTGATAACGGAATCAAAATCTTCAAGCGGAATTTCCCTGTCAATAAAAACCAGAGGAATATTGCTGTTTTTTACTTTATAAAAATGTGAAAACTCCTGTTTCTCAAAAGATCCATGTGAAGCAGAGACCAGGATTGCATCCACACGATTGGCCATAAGTTTTTCTATTTGCCTCTGCTCTTCCACCAAACTCTCATTGGAAATACAGATATTGAGCATAAATCCATGGTCAGTTGTTACAGATTGAATGCCATCTATGATAGTTTGCTCATGAGAAAATGTAATAGATGGAACAACTAAACCGATTGTCATGGTAGATTTATTAAGGAGGCTAAGAGAAACAGCGTTTTTTTGATAGCCCATTTTTGTGGCATATTCTGAAATATTTTTTCGGGTTTCAATATTAATTGCGGGATGATTATTCAATGCCCTTGAAACTGTGGAAGGCGAGCATTTAAATTTTCGTGCGATGTCTTTAATGGTAATTGGTTCATTCATTCGATTTCCTGTTTTCTTTTCAAACTCCTGCTTTCCTGATCTAAAATCTCTATTGTATCAAACTGATCTTTTAAAAATACGAACAAACTGATATAAAAGTGAATAGTTTTCTTAAGAAAGTTTAAAAAAAAAATGGCGTTCTGAAACAGAACACCATTTGATTTTCTAACAAATAACACTTTTGGGTAAAAAAATCTATAATCAGTCTTTACTTGACTTCTTTTTTAAGGACTAATTCTGCGTCATTTCCCATCATATTGAATTTCAATTTAAGGGTATCGCTTTCTAATTTGCCAACCATTTTAATATCCTGATCCATGATATTAAGGACAAATTCAATATCATTACCTTTGATTTTTCCATCTTTAAGAATGATTTCATTCCCTTCCGGGCCAACGGTCGAACCTGTTAATTTTTCACCTTCAGCTTTAAAAGTATAAGAAACTTCAAACTGATCCATCACTTTTCCGTTCCATTTGCCATTGATATCCTGGGCAAAAGAGGCCAATGAGAGTGAAAAAACAATAATTGCGGTTGAAAGAATTTTTTTAAACATTGTAAAAAATTTAAGTTTGAAAAATTGGTTAAAATTTCTGGTTGAAAATATTGGATTTCGCCTCGTTATTTTTTTCTCCATACGAAATCCTCTGTAAATCTAAGACAAGTTTTGGATTAAATGTATTTTTTACAATTATTTTTTTTATTCACTAAACCATTGATAATTAATAATATTTTTTAAAAATTCAATAATGACATATCCTCCAAAATAAATTTATATTCGGTATTTTTTTTATAATCTGACTTTTAACATACCCTTTCAAATTTTCATTTTTTATATTTGAAATAAATATAGTTAAGATGAAAATCAGAATTCTATCCAAAATTTTAATTACCTCTTTGGTATTTTCCCTTATATTCTTTTTGAGTGCCGGTAAATTACATTTTTTCCAGGGTTGGATTTTTTTGTTTACCAATGTGGCGAGTGCTTTAATGAATTTTTGGACTATAAAAAACAATCCTGAACTCATGGAAGAACGATCCAAAGTAGGCGAAGGTGCAAAAAAATGGGACAAAACCATATTAGGAATATCGGCTTTGATTTATGTTGGAAATGTTGCTATTGCCGGATTAGACTCAGGGCGTTATCAATGGTCTCCTGTTTTCCCTACTTATTATTATGCCATTGGAATACTATTTACATTAATTGGTCAGGCAATTTTTTTAACTGCCAGAAATGAAAATCATTTTTTTTCGAGTGTGGTAAGAATACAAAATGACAGGGGACATAAGGTATGTGATACCGGAATTTACAAAATCGTAAGACATCCGGGCTATACAGGTATGATTATATCACATATTGCCTTTCCTTTGATAACTGGTTCAAAATATAGCGTTCCCGGCACCTTATTGGCAATAATTCTACTAATTATCAGAACTTATCTCGAAGATCAAACGCTGCAAAAAGAACTTAACGGTTATAAAGAATACACCCAAAAAACTCGTAAAAGACTTGTCCCATTTATCTGGTAGAAGGCGGCGGGTGGTTATTTCAATATAAATTTTTAGAAAGCTCGAATAGTAAATCCCTTTGATTTCTTTTCTTTTAAACATAATAATGCACTGGAAAAATATTGGAATCTTAGACTTTCAATATTAAATCGTACCTTTGTGTTTTTATATGAAACCCGTAAAGGGCTTCTTAATACATATTTATGACATTTAATGAACTAGGGCTTTCGTCGGATCTATTGAAAGCCATCGAACAAAAAGGATACACCACACCTACTCCGATTCAACAAAAAGCGATTCCGGTAATACTTGACAGAAAAGACGTAATGGCCTCGGCACAAACCGGCACCGGTAAGACTGCAGGCTTTGTATTGCCGATTTTACAAATATTAACGCAGGAAAAAACGCAGGGAAAGCGAAAGGTCAGATCACTGATTTTGACCCCAACCCGCGAGCTGGCCGCTCAGATCTACGATAACATCTTGCTTTACAGCAAACATTCTGATATAAGGGCTGCTGTTGTTTTTGGTGGAGTAAACATTAACCCTCAAATAGCCACGCTCCGAAACGGTGTGGATATATTGGTGGCTACACCGGGCAGACTATTGGATTTATATGGTCAAAAGGCCGTAAATCTTTCTTCCATAGAGGTTTTTGTACTGGATGAAGCCGACCGCATGCTCGACATGGGTTTTGCCAAAGACATCAACCGGATATTGGGCATCATTCCCCCTAGAAGGCAAAACCTGCTTTTCTCGGCTACTTTTTCGTTTGAAATAAAAAAACTTGCGGCAGGAATTCTGCGTGATCCCGAATCGGTGGAAGCTACACCAGAAAACACGACTGCAGAAAAGGTTGATCAAAGGATAATAATGGTGGACAAAGGCCGCAAGCCTGCATTGGTTGCTCAGATGATTCAGGAAGGCGACTGGCATCAGGTGCTGGTTTTTACCCGCACCAAACATGGAGCCAACAAACTGGCCGAAAAATTGACCAAAAGCGGAATAGTTGCAGCAGCCATTCATGGCAACAAATCGCAAGGAGCTCGTACAAAAGCCCTGGATGATTTTAAGAAAAACAATGTTAGGGTGCTTGTTGCCACCGACATTGCTGCGAGAGGCCTAGATATCCACTTGCTTCCCCACGTAATAAATTATGAGCTTCCCAATATCCCCGAAGACTACGTTCATCGTATTGGCCGTACGGGTCGTGCGGGAGCAAGCGGAGAGGCTATTTCATTGGTATGCAACGAAGAGTATGCTTTTCTGAGAGATATCGAAAAACTCCTGGATCTGAAATTTAAACGAGAACAAATCGCCGGATTTGAACCCACTGAGACCATAGAAGCCAAACCCGAGAAAAAAGAGCATCGCAGACCGCAGAATGCTAACTTTAAGAGGAATGATGGTACTGCAAACAGAGGTGATAAAAATTCTGCTGCAAATAAGGATAAGTCGAAAAAGTATTATAAAAACCGGTAGATTTAAGAGTTTCTTAAATCACCATTCACTTGGTAGTTTCCCGTATTTTTCCTGAAATACTTTCGAAAAATATGAAAGACTTTCAAAACCCACCTTATAAGCGATTTCCGATACTGACGAGGTTTTTGCTTTAAGCATTATCTCAGCTTTTTGGAGGCGATAATTCCTGACATATTCGGTAGGATTTGAACCGGTTATAGCTTTTAATTTTCTTCTTAATTGAATACTGCTCAAATTTAGGTTTTCGGCAAGGTCTTCAATGTTTAATGAACTATCAGACAGTCTGATATCTATTAGGTCGATAATATTCTTGATAAAAATCTGATTCAAATCTTTGGAGGAAGTTGTTCTTGGATTCTCCAAACCATATTTTTCAAAAAATAAATTCCTGTTTTTCAATAAGTTACTAACCCTGACTTTAAGTTCATTTGGAGAGAAGGGTTTGGCCAGGTATTCATCGGCTCCGGTTTCAAACCCCTCGATGCGGCTATCGAGATCGGCTTTTGCCGTGAGCATTATAATAGGAATGTGACAAACCCGGCGGTCGGCTTTTATAAGTTTACACAATCCCAGGCCATTAATATTGGGCATCATGAGATCGGTGATAATAAGATCCGGAATTTCATTGATTGCTATTTCCAGCCCCGACTTTCCATCCTTAGCTTCCAAAACCCTGAAATTTTGAAAAAACAGACTTTGGATATATTTCCTCAGATCGTCATTGTCTTCAACCACCAGCAAAAGACCTTTGGCATCAATACCTGATACTTCAGATTCCGGAACAAAATTTGGGTATTTTGAAACAGTCTCTTTTTCAGAATCAATGTTGGGCAAAATTACCCTGAAAGTAGTCCCCGCATTCTCCAGGCTTTCAACTTCAATTTTTCCGTTCATTACCGCCACCAGCTCTTTGACCAGAGCCAAACCCACGCCGGTACCGGCTATTAGTTGATTGTTATTGTTTTCAATCTGATAATATCTGTCAAATATTTTGGGAATCTGACTCTGCTCAATTCCTATACCGGTATCCTCAATTTTAAAAATTACCTCTCCAAAGTTTTCCCTTACCGTCACGTTCACATTCCCGTTTTCAGGAGTGTATTTTATGGCATTCGAGATAAGGTTATTAAGTATTTTTTCGAGTTTATCCTTATCAAATCCAAATATCAGTTTAGAAGCGTTTATCACAAGATTGAGCTTAATATTTTTTGAATTGGCCAATGATTCAAATGAGGCCAAGATATTTCTCACAAAAAATACCAGGTCATCATTTTGAGCATTAACTTTCATTTTTCCTGCTTCCAGTTTGGACAGATCCAGAATTTGATTGATTAAATTGTTTAAACGACCCAGATTGCTTTTCATAAGGGTTAATATGGAATTGGTACCAAATTTTGCTTCCAGGTCAGAAATAGGTGCCAACAACAGCGTTAAGGGAGTTCTTAGCTCGTGCGAAATATTGGTAAAAAACCTGTTTTTAATATTATCTATTTCGGCGAGCCTTTCGGCTTCTTTCCTTTCAAAATCGAGCGTCTGACTAAGCCGCTCTCCTCTCATTTTCCAAAAAATATAAATTACATACGCCCCTACGATTGTAATTATCAATAAAAGTGAAACTATTGCAAACCAAAAACGGGCATTTTTACTTTGCTGGTTGGCTAGCTCTGCCTCCATTCTGAATTTCTCTGTATCGTATAGCACTGTAGCTTTGGTAGTGGCTTCTTTTAATTCCTGTTTAAAGATTTCGTCCTGAACATTTTGCAATAATTGCTGATGGCGATAGGCACTTTCAAAGTTCTTCAGTAAGGTATCGGCTATTATTTTGTTTTTGTAAATTGCCCGCTGTGCCATTTTGACCTTCATGGAGTCTGTTTCAGCGGCAAGCGTTTTTACAGATAATAGAAATAAGCTATCGGAAAGGCTTTTTTGCTTTTTCAATGCAGCAATCTGACATAAATTGGCATATACCTTGGCTATATCATCAAATCCTTTTGGGTTGTATTTATTCCGGTATTTCAGTTCTTCCAAAAAATAACGCTCAGCAGAAGAAGGATTGGGTTTATGGTTAAGTATAATCTCACCGATATTCCCTAATAATGAACCTATACGCAGGCTGTCTTTCCTAAGCCTGACCTGTGCTATTCCCAGTTTATTATATTTTATGGCTTCATCATATTCTCCATGATAGACCAGCGTTTTGGCCATTGAGCGATAAAAAAATATCCTGTTTAAGTCAATTGGGTCTTTTTCAATATACTTTTCTGCCTCCAGATAGTATTTTAATGCATTTTTATAATCTTGAGCCACTAACTGATAGTATTGGCCGATGTTATTGAGTTTATATCCTGCAAAGGTCACATTTTGGTATCCGAGCTTCCGATAAATCAGGTCTGCACTCAGAAAATGTTTTAAAGCTTTCGCCGACATCATATTTTGGATCACGATATTTAGACCCCGATAATGCTCAATATTAGCCATTAACATATCCTTCTCATCTCCTGATTCTAATAGTAATAAGGCATTTTTTATTTTTACTAATTTGTTTTCAACATTGAACTTTTGCTTTCCTGATAAATAAAAAACTGCCTCCAGAAAGTCAGCATATTGCATTAAAAATGCATCGTTGTTTTTTTTGGCAAAAAAACTGAGACTTTTCACTCCGGCAAAATACCTGGTGGTATCCAAGCGGCTTTTAGCCAAAAAACTGTGTGTTTCTATGCTGTCGAGCATTTGTTTTCGGGGCAAAGAAAGGTATTTGGTGAAGGGATCCTGAGCAAAGGAATTAAAATTTATTATTAGCAATAATAATATCCAGGGTGATTTCATGTGAAGGTACATTCAATTAATTCTATGGCTGAAAAACTGAAAAACAAAAATAAGATTAATCGCCAATAATAATCTAATTAATTGATTAAAATAGGATTAAGTAAGAAATGAGATAAAGAATGATAGAAATGAGTTAATATAAAATATTAATACATACATACATTTGAGGCACCCAAATAGCCTTAAAAAAATGGAAAAATTAGTATCCTTTGGAAGCAGAAAAGAACTTGACCCTGCACAGGTAAACTTCCTGAAAGCTGACAATAATTACACTTTTATTTATCTCAAAGACGGAAGCAGATTACTGACTTCAACGACGCTTAAAAAACTGGAAAACCGGCTCAAATCATTCGCTTTTTTAAGACCCAACCGTTCATTGCTGGTAAACATACAGTTCATTAAAATGAGCAATTCCGAAACACTCATTTTGGAGAACAATGATATCATTAAGATTTCTAGAAGAAGGCAGAAAAGACTCATTGAGGAAATTTAATATTTAACCTTAGCTTAACAATATTTAAAACATTAATATTCTGTTTGTTATGAAAAAAACTATATTAATAATTTTCATTCTTTTTATTTCTTCAATAGTTTTAAAAGCACAAATCAAAACCTGGAACGGCACAGTAAGCAGTGATTGGTTTAATACGGCAAACTGGACTCCTGCAGCTTTGCCGTTAAGCTCTGATTCTATTATCATTAATGGAGCGGTGCCTTTCAATGCCGTCGTAACCGCAGCAGGAGCAGTTGGAAGAGTGTTGACTTTTAATGGCTCTAGTGTAAATCCCATGCTTACAATCAATATCGGAGCTGGATTGACTTTAGCCAATAGTGCCTCACATGCCCTTGTCATTAAAGATGGAATACTACTTAACAATGGTACACTAAATACCAGTCAAACATCATCCGGCTCATATGGTGCATTTGCGGCAATCAATATGCTATCTAACGGAGCCTTGCAAAATTACGGTACTATAACCGGAACCGGCGGCATAAACGATGGCTTAAGAATGTCATTAGCCACGGTCGAAAACCATGGTAACATGACTTTTTCAGGCAATAATGGTACGAGGGTTTCAAATGCCGCAGCATATATTCGTAATTATTCGGGTGCCAACCTTACCTGTAACGGAACTTCAAAGGCCGTGCAATATCTGGCTGGAAGTTTTACCAATGAAGGGGTAGCAAATATCCTTTTTGATGTTGAAATCATTGGAAGCGAGTCAGATTGGTTTCTGGAAGTATGCTCAAAAACAACTTTTGCCGGATTAGTAACCCTCGTCAGCTCCGGATCATTGATAAACAGAGGCCTTTTGATTAATTCCGGACCTGCTACGATAACTAATGCAGAAGGGATTGTAAAAAACATCGGTGGCGGGACGGTAGTCAATCAAAGACTAGGAGTAAGAGATTATGCCAACCGAAAGGCAATTTTCGATATTGTAAGTTCCACAAATCATGAAGTAACGGGAATCTTTACTGATACCCTTTTAACCAATTCTGCCGGAACTTATACCTACTGGAGTAATATTTTTGAGCCTGCTATTCCTGTTGGAGTACACACCCTATATGCCCGCATTATCACTTATTCTCCCAGCTGTACCTACTCGGTGCCTTTTACTTTTAAAAAATTTGGAACCCGCAGATATGTTAGTACCACCGGTGCAGGCGACATGAGGGGAGACAGCTGGGCCACTGCCTCTCCGGATCTTCAGGAAATGTTAAACAACGCAGAGGAAGGCGATAGTATTTTTGTAAAAGCAGGAGTTTATAAGCCGCTAAAGGATGTCAACGGCGTAAGTAGTCCCGCAAATACCCGGACAAAAGCTTTCTTTTTGAAATCCAATGTTTCCATATTTGGTGGATTCTCCGGAACTGAAACCGAGGTTACCCAACGAAATATTAACACTAATAAAACAATTTTTTCGGGTGATATTGACAACAATGATACAAAAGACGGCGATGGGATTACACAAATCCACAGCAACATAGTGGGCAATAATTCTTATCATGTGCTGGTCGCTGCTCAGGGTGGCTCCAATACCCGACTTGACGGATTATTCATCACTGCAGGAAATGCCAATTCAAATACCAGTTTCTCCTATGGCGGTCGAACCATATATGACAATAATGGCGGAGGATTGGTGGCTGATGTTTCAAGCGTAAATGCATCTAATTGTTTTTTTCTGGGAAATAAATCAAGTAGTAACGGAGGGGCATGGTTTTCTGAGAGGGCACTGGTAAATATTTCAAAGACCATATTTAAAAGCAATAGCAGCGGTACCGGAGGAGCATTAAACATTCAAACTGCCGGCGGAATAATACTAAAAAACTCCTATCTGATTGAAAATTCTGCTACTACCTATGGGGGGGCAATGAGTATCAGAAACGACAGTACGGTAATGGATAATGTATTGATGCTTTCCAATACCTCAGGCGTATATGGCGGGGCCATCGAATCCAACGGAAGTACTCCAATAAAAATCAATAACTCAGTATTAAATGGCAACATTAGCAATTCCATAGGTGGAGGTGCTATATACCTGAGTCAATCCTCGGCCGCACAGGTCAAAAACTCCATTCTTTGGAACAACCTTGAAGGTTCCAACCCTAAGTCTATCAAATATGTACAATCAGGAAGCGGAACTTTTGCCAACAGCATCATTCAGGCAAGCGGTGGTAGTGCCGGCTGGCAAAGTGGTACTGGCACAGATCTGGGTGGTAACTATGACAAAGACCCTTTGTTTTTAAATGGAGGCGATGCTGACGGTGCCGACAATACATTTTTTACCAATGATGATGGATTCACACTCAATGCATGTTCACCCGCCATCAACACAGGCAATAATACACTGGCATCGGCAAAAGATATTATTGGAATTACCAGACCTGTTAACACCACGGTTGATATGGGTGCCTACGAGTTTAACGGGGCTTCTACCCTACCTGCCGACCCTACCAATCTACAGTTGAGCCTCAATAACGTTGCATGTGGTACTACCGTAAATCTTACTGCAAACTGTGTAGCAGGTACAGTCAATTGGTACACACAGGCATTGGGGGGCACCGCTTTAGGGTCTGCATCAGTTACACCCGGAATCACTACTACCTACTATGCGGAGTGCGACCTGGGAAGCGGATGTGTGAGTCTGAACCGACCTTCTATAATATTGGTGGTGATACCTGTAGCTGCACCCACCAATATAGCCGCAAGTACAACTTATGCATGTACCGGAAACGCCATATCTTTTACTGCCAGTTGTGCAACAGGCACCATAACCTGGTATCGAACCACAGGAAGTGTTTGGACACAAATGGCAACAGGCAGTCCTTACAATACTACTTTTAATTCGGCATATTCGTATGGAGTGGCTTGTGTGGAAAGTGCCACTTGTAAAAGTGTGCAATTGAATGCCCCCACCATTAATAGGGTGGTAAACCCAATAAATGTTAGTAAAAACAAAACCAGCGTATGCTCAGGAGGAGAGCTGATACTTACTGCAACCTGCACAGGTGGAAATATCCGTTGGTTCACAGTTTCAAGCAACGGCAGCGAAATAGGTCAGGGGAGCCCGCTTTCAGTATTCCCGACCTCAACTACTACCTACTATGCTGAATGCTTCGGAGACGGAAGTTGTAAAAGTTCCAGAGTATCGACCGGTTCGGTGACTATTGACACGCAACCCGCAGCTCCTACTTCCGTGGCTGTCGATGATGCTTCAGTTTGTGCGGCCACCACCATCAGTCTTTCTGCGGTATGTGCCGTAGGAACATTAAACTGGTACAGACAGGCCGTGGGCGGTACTTCATTTGGGACCGGGACCCCATTGGGTACAGTAATAGATACCACTACTACCTATTATGCTGCCTGTGTTAATGGTGGTTGCGAAAGTCAAAGGCAAGCCACCGCCCAGGTGGTAGTGAGTAATGTATCGTCAAACCTCAGTTTGAGTGGCCCTATAACCGGCAACCAGCAATTGTTATCTTCAAATACCATCGTGAGCGACGGAATCGTGAGTAATACCGCTGTAATTTTGTTAAAAGCCAACAATTCTATAACCCTCCTTCCTCTCAATGGTTCAGGATTTAAAATAGAAAGCGGGGCGGTTTTTGAAGCCAAAATAGAACCTGTCAGCAGTTGTCAGTAAACTTAAATTTATAACATGAAAAAGACCTTTTTAACCTTAATTTCGATCGGAATCACTTTAATTGTTTTACAATCTTTTCAAAATGTTCCGACTGCAAAGTATTCGGAACAGCAAATCGCCAAAGGCAAATATCTCGTGGAGATCATGGGTTGCCGTGACTGTCACTCGCCCAAAAAGATGACCGCTCAAGGTCCGGCCATAGACTTTGACAATGACCTTTCGGGGCATCCGGCGGCCATGCCCCTTGGCAAAATAGATAAAGGCTCCTTAGGCTGGGTATTATTCAACATGATGAACACTGCCGCAGTGGGTCCCTGGGGTGTAAGCTTTTCGGCCAATTTGACCCCTCACGCTACCGGCATCGGCAACTGGACTGAGGAGCAATTTATAACTGCCCTCAAAGAAGGAAAAAGCAAAGGCATTAAAACAGCCAGACCCTTGCTCCCACCCATGCCCTGGCAAAACTATGTCAATCTGAAAAAGGAAGATGCCGTGGCGATGTTTGCTTATTTGAAAAGTATAAAACCTGTAAATAACCTCGTACCTGCTCCGATTGCACCGGGAGCTTATTGATTAAACATGCTCTCGCTTTTCTAATTTTTAGCCATTATTTTATAAAGTAAGTAATTCAAAATGTATAAATGTATGAACAGCAGGCTGAACCAGAGAATGGTTTAGCCTGTTTTTATTTCGCCATTGATGTGTTAACTATTTTCTTTGGAGAAAACCTTCAAAGCAAAATAAATATCTGTAAACCTGAATTTTTACTCCATCGCAATCCAGATTTCGAATTTTCATTATTTCCCGATATTTCCTTATCTTTGCTATATCCCAAACTTACCGCTATGGCACAAGAATCATTATAAATTCACCGGATTATTCAGATTTTAATCGAAAATCCCCACAGAACCAGCGAACTGGCCAAACTGATGGGAACATTTGAAATACTAACTTTGGAAGTACTTGAATTGAAAAAATGTGGGGAGTTCCTTAGAAAAAACCATTAGAATAAAAGACAATACCGTTCAAATTTGATTTTCTAATTCAAACATACCACTTCTTCCTAAACCAAAACGCCAGATTAACCAAAGCGATAAGGGCGGGAACTTCGACTAAGGGGCCAATCACGCCGGCGAAGGCCTGACCGCTGTTGATCCCGAAAACTCCGATTGCCACAGCTATAGCCAGCTCAAAGTTGTTGCCGGTAGCAGTAAAGGCTATGGACGTGCTTTTGGAATAGTCGGCACCGAAATATCGGCCCAGCATAAAACTCACAATAAACATCACCGCAAAATATATCACCAGTGGAATGGCGATTCTGACCACATCCAAGGGAATCTGCACGATAAGCTCACCTTTGAGGCTAAACATCACCACTATGGTAAATAATAAAGCAACTAAAGTGATGGGAGAAATAATGGGTGCAAAGCGGGTATTGAACCATTCTTCGCCTTTGGTTTTCAGAATTATATATCTCGATATCAATCCCAGAGCGAAAGGTATGCCGAGATAAATGCCCACGCTTTCGGCTATCTGGCCAATGCTGATGTTGACTTCCAGGCCTGTCAACCCAAAATAAGGAGGCAAAACGGTAATAAAAATATAGGCATAAACACTGTAAAGCAACACCTGAAAGATACTGTTGAGGGCTATCAATCCGGCAGCATATTCACGGTTGCCTTCGGCGAGGTCGTTCCATACTACCACCATTGCAATACAGCGTGCCAAACCAATCAATATCAGGCCAATCATGTATTCGGGATAATCGGCCAAAAACGTAATGGCCAGAAAAAACATAAAGATGGGCCCCACGATCCAGTTGAGAATCAAGGAAGTACCCAGCACTTTCACATTGGAAAACACCTCCCCCATTTTTTCATATTTTACTTTGGCAAGGGGCGGGTACATCATCAAAATCAATCCTATAGCCAAAGGGATGTTGGTCGTACCACTGGAAAAAGAATTGATAAAATCGGAAGACTCGGGATAAAAATGTCCAATGCCTACCCCGATAGCCATAGCCAGAAATATCCATAAGGTAAGATAACTATCTAAGAAACTTAGTTTTTTTCGCTCCACCACGGGAGCACAATTATTGGCTGACATACAATTTTGTTTTTTTAATCTTAACAGCAATCAAACTTTTTACCTTCAAGAATATTCAAAACACTCCCAAAATAATCTCTGAGCTTTTTCAGGGTTTCCTCATCCAGACAGTAACATATAGCATTCCCTTCCACAGTACCTTTGATGATTCCTGCCTGCTTCATCTCTTTCAGATGTTGCGAAACGGTCGGTTGAGCCAGATTGAGCTCTTTTACAATATCTCCGCAGATACAGGAATTGATATTCATAAGATATTCTAAAATAGCCACCCGGGCAGGATGAGCCAAAGCCTTGAGCAAATTGGCCATTTCGTTATGCTCAGGCAGGTAGTTATCAGTTTTGGTTACGCCCATGGTTTTATTTTTTGACCAATGAAAAAACGTAAAAGGTCTCGGTGGCAATCTGTTTGCATCTTTCATCATACATTTTAGCTTCCTGGTCGGTGCCATCAAATGCCTTTGGGTCTTTGTATTGAGTAGAAACCCTGGCAGTGGCACCAAACACTACCGGACAGGCTTCGTCGGCACTTGAGCAGGTCATTATAGCACAAAAACCGTTTTTCGGATTGGCCTCATCATCATATTTTTTAGAAAAAGCTACCAGTTGGGGTCCGTTTTCTGCATATTGAAAATGATACACAGGATTACTCCCCCCGGTGGTATTTTGTACCGTAAACCCTGCTCTTAGCAAAGCACCTACTGAGCGTTCATTGCAGGCAGTTGCCTCAGTACCACCGGAATAGGTCTTTATGTTTTCAATTCCATAATAAGCGGCTGCAGTGGCGGCCCATAGCTGTCCGAAATGACTCCGACGCGAATTGTGCGTGCAGATATACACCAATTCAGCAGTTTCCCCTTTTTTAATTTTGCTTTCTACATAAGCAGCAATCTTTTCAAGGTCTTCTTTTCTATCGGCAGGAATTTCCGAAAAATCAAGCACATTGGCTTTGATGTATTTATCCAGATAAGGATTAAATGGGTTGGTCATATTCATAAAATGTATTAATAATATTTGAATCCAGATGAGCATCAGGTGGTGATAATAATGGTTGATAAATTTAAAGTTTCTCTCTTCTAAAGTGTCAAAAGCAATAAAACTATATTGCAATATTACTATATAGTTTTTACTTAATTGTAATTATCAGAGAAATATATTTTGAAAACACAATTCATTCGTAATTTTACGAATAACAATTTTAGAAATTTTGTCAAAATCACTCACCTATACCGACAAAGAAGAAAAGCTGGCCCAATATTCCAAAGCATTAGGTCATCCGGCCAGAATATTTATTTTAAATTTTCTTGAAAAACAATGTAGTTGTTTTGCCGGAGACATTTCGAGTCAATTGCCCATTGCCAATTCCACAGTATCACAACATCTGACGGCTCTAAAAGAAGCAGGATTGATTCAGGGCACAATAAATCCGCCAACGATCAAATATTGCATCAACAAAACTAATTGGGAAGAAGCCAAAACTTTGTACAGAGAGTTTTTTGAAGTGTGACAAGTGTCATTTTTTAAAAATCTAATCCTTCGTAATTTTACGAAATACTAAATAGATTAAAATGAATATAAAAGTATTAGGACCGGGATGCCCGAAATGTAAAACGACCTACAACAATGTCATCGAAGCTGTAAAACAAACCGGGATAGATGCTGAAGTGATAAAAATAGAGGACATTGAAGAAATGATGAAATACAATGTACTAACTACTCCGGTTTTAATGATTAATGAGGTGGCCAAAATAAAAGGAAGAGTGGCGGAGATTAAAGAAATAAAAGAATTGATAAACGCTAATTTATAGTATGGAAACTCAAACTTTAGTAGAAGAAAAATGCCCGACAAAAACACAGGGGTGGATTAATGCCGGAGCGATTTTGGTAGATGTTCGTGAACCGGAAGAAGTAGCAATTGTTGATTTCGATGTACCAAATATTATTCATATTCCTCTCTCTGAATTTGAAGAAAGTTATAAGGAAATCCCGATGGATAAACAAATAGTAACGGTTTGTGAAAACGGAACACGAAGTCTAAGAGCTGCAGGATTCCTGATAAATCACGGATACACCAAAGTATTTAACATGAAACATGGCATGATTCGCTGGTTGCAGCGTGGTTTTCCTGCCATAGGAGATACGACGGTTCCGGAAGGTTCGGTAAGTTGTTGTTCGCATTAAACTATTTATAAACAAGCGATTTAAGCAAATCTCCAATTGTGATTTTTACTAAATATGTTTGATTGGATTCAATATTTTGCCGATTGGCTCATTTACCGGATCTTCAGTATTGCACAAGGAAGCAAGCTGGGCGATGCTCTCAATTTCTTTGTTTATGATACCCTGAAAATACTAATACTCCTGTTCCTGATTACTATGGTCATGGGTGTGGTCAATTCTTACTTTCCGGTGGACAGAATCCGTAATTTTCTATCACGAAACAAACTTTTTGGGCTTGAATACCTGTTGGCATCCACATTTGGGGCAGTGACGCCATTTTGTTCATGCAGTTCTGTGCCATTGTTTATAGGTTTTGTAAAAGGCGGCATCCCACTCGGTGTCACTTTTGCATTTCTGATTACTTCGCCTCTGGTCAATGAAGTGGCCATTGCATTATTTGTGGGTATGTTTGGGCTCAAAGCCACCATAATTTATGTTAGCAGCGGTATACTTTTGGGAATGATCGGTGGGGTGGTTCTTGGTAAATTGAATCTCGAAAAATATCTGAGTCCCTGGGTACAGGGCATTTTGACCAATGCAGAAAAAGAAGGTGAATTTGACGAAGAAAAGAAAAACTTCGCTGAAAGATTGCCTGAGATTTTTAGAGAAGCTACCGGAATTATCAAAAGTGTATTTTGGTATATCCTAGTCGGTATCGGAATCGGTGCTTTGATGCATGGTTTTATACCTACAGGCTTTTTTGAGCAATATATTTCTAAAGACAACCCTTTTGCCGTACCCATCGCTGTGATTTTAGGAGTACCTATGTATAGCAATGCTGCCGGGGTTTTACCTGTGATTCAGGTATTTGTACAAAAAGGTATTCCAATCGGAACAGCCATTGCCTTTATGATGGCAGTTGTTGGACTTTCAATACCAGAAGCCACGCTCCTCAAAAAAGTAATGACCTGGAAACTGATAGGCATATTTTTCACAGTTGTTTCATTCTTTATTATCATTTCAGGATATTTATTCAATATTATTTTATGAAATACCTAAACCCGGCATTAGCAAATGTTTAACATTTTTGGAGTGATAATTCTGTTAAAAGTCTCCTTAATTTTGTTTCTGGCAATTTACATCATCAGAAAAAAATTAAAAAAAATAAAATCTTAATTTCCAAATACATAAAAAATAATCTTATAAAAAAATGAAAAACAAAATAACCGGACTTCTGCTGATTGTTTTCCTTTTAGGATCCGGAAAATTATGGGCACAATCGGCTCAGACCGAAAATATAAAGACAATCTCTACTAAAAAAGCTCAAAAATTAGCCAAAAGGAACGTTTTACTGGTTGATTTGAGAACTCCCGCCGAATATGCAGAAAAGACTTATGATGTCAAACATATCATCAATATCCCAATTGATTCTCTGGCAACAAACCTTAATTTAATCCCTAAAGACGAAAAAGTAGTTTTGGTTTGCCGCACGGGAAACAAAAGTAAAAAAGCCTATGCGGTACTTGAAAAAAATGGATATACCAACATGGTTCACATGGATGGCGGAATTGTTAAATGGTCTGCCGATGGTTTTGCGGTAGCGACACCTAAATCGACTACATGTTGTAAATCGAGTGGAGCAGAATGCAAAAAAGAGTGTAAAACTAACAATCAGTCACAAGCAAAATCATGTTGTAAAAAAGTACAAAAATGAAAAATATCAATTCCAAATCGCTAATAATAAACGGAATACTATTTCTGGTATTCAATCTTTCTTTTGCCCAGAAAAAAAACAATTCAATAGAAATATATCAATTTCACAATGAGCACCGCTGTGTCACCTGTCTTGAAATAGAAAAACTTACCAAAGAAGTATTGAAAACCCAGGGAGGCATCCCCTTCAAACTTATCAATGTCGATGAGAAGAAAAATGAAAAACTTGCGGAGAAATTTGAAGCCACCAGTACTGCATTGTTTTTGGTTAATCCCAAAACCGGAAAACGTAAAGACTTAACCTCATTTGCTTTTATGTATGCAATGGGCGAAAAAGTAAAATTTAAAACCGACCTTATGAGAGAAATTCAGGAATTTTCAAAGAACTAGATTATGTTTGAAAATCTGAACCAATTGGCTCAAAACCAGGAAACTCCTCTATTGGCCTCATTAGCTTTGGGCTTGCTAACAGCCATTGCTCCCTGCCCTTTGGCAACCAATATTACTGCTACTGCTTTCATAGCCAAAACCATCAGTAACAAATCAAAAGTTTTGCTCAGCGGACTTTTATATACTTTGGGCCGCATGACCTCTTATACTGCCCTGGGTTCAATGATTTATTTCGGAGCGAGCAAATTCCATGTAGCCAAACTGTTCCAAACCTACGGCGAAAGGTTATTGGGGCCAATATTGGTCATATTGGGTCTGATTATGCTTGATTTTATCAAACTCAATTTTATAAAAGGTGGAACTCTGACTGACAAGTTTTCTGAAAAATTCAAAACACAGGGACTTTGGGGTTCATTTCTTCTTGGGGCATTATTTGCACTGGCATTTTGTCCATATAGCGGAGCTTTATTTTTTGGAATGCTCATCCCTTTAACTATCGCCAAAGGTTTGGCTTTGCCGGTGGTTTTTTCACTGGGAACTGGACTCCCTGTAATATTCTTTGCTTTTATTATCGCATTTAGCATTGAAAAAATAGGCGGCATATTTAAGGCAATTACAAAGTTTGAGTTCTGGATGCGAAAAGCCGCCGGTGTGATATTTATTTTGACGGGATTATATTATATCAGCATATTCCTTATTTAATGCCCGTTTTTTTATCAAAGAACTGACTTAATTACGAAATAATGTTTCTGAGCTCACAAAATAAGTGAGAAAAAATCAAAGTCATTTTTTTATCAAAAAAAATCTCCGCCCCCAAAGGAGACGGAGATTCCTGCTACTAAATCCACACAACTTTCATGTATAACCAAAAAAGTCGGGATAAAGTTTAATATCTTTTAAAAAAAATCTATTTCCTTACAATGTCTTCACTTTAACAGCATTGAGGCCTTTTCTTCCTTGCTCCACCTCAAAACTCACTTTATCATTTTGGCTTATGTTGGTCAATAAGCCTGAAGAATGCACAAAAATATCTTCGCCACCGTCTGCCTGACTGATAAAACCAAAACCTTTGGTTTCATTATAAAACTTAACCGTTCCTTCTTTCATTTATTTTTATTTTATTTTTCTAACATTAACTGCACTTAAGCCCTTGGGCGTTTTTTCTTTTTCAAACATCACTTTGTCGTTGAGTTTGATAGGCTCCGTGAATTGGTTGGAGTGAACGAAAATCTTTTCGCGTGAGCCATCTTCAGCAATGAACCCAAAACCTTTATCTGAAAAGAAATTCAACACACCTGTGAAGTCACTACTCTCTTCGACTCTGCTGCCTGCACCCAGTTGGATGGAATCAAGGCCAATTGATTTACGATTTTTAGGATCTGGCGGGGTGTCTGTAAAGTTTCCAAACTCATCAATATAGACGGTCATTTCGTCCAGACTTTTCCCTTTATCATTATTTGACTTCCGATCTTCTCTACGTTGATCTCTGTCCTGTTTTTTCTTTGCTCTCTTTTTTTCTTTTTCTTTTTTATTGAAAGTTTCCGCCATATATCATTTACTATGAATTGATTACAAAATATTTAAAATGTAGATTTTGTCGGTTTTTAAAATGCTGTAAAAGCAAATAGGCCGTGATACCTGATAGTGGCTGATGGGATTGCGATAACTGAAGGAGAAGAAAATTAAATTCTAACTATAACAGAGGCTGCAAAGACTTTACCAAATCTGATACTGCAAAGATAGGATATTAATAATGAAAAGACTGTCTTTCAGGATTATTTATTCTTTCCCATTAATCAATTACAGTTTTAGCTTAGAAACCGTATCTATTTTTTAAAAAAAGTCTTAAATTTTTCCTTTGGTAATAATAACAAAAATGAAGAACAAAAAAATCTCCGCCCCCAAAGGAGACGGAGATTCCCGCTACTAAATCCACACAACTTTAATCAAATATAAGAACAATTCTTGAATTTCCAAATATTTTCGGTCAAAATAATTATCCTGAGGCATTCGGAGTTTTTTTGTAAATTTGCAGGAAAATAAACACTATATAAATGTCTGAGTTTCCTCCATGCCCCAAGTGCAAGTCTGAGTATGTATACCCCTCTGATGGTCTTTTAATATGCCCGGAGTGCTTTCATGAATGGAATCCTGAGGACGTAACTGATGAAACGGCTGATGGTGTTTTAAAGGTATTGGATTCAAACGGAAACGAACTCAAAGACGGCGATTCAGTGGTGGTAATCAAAGACTTACCGGTAAAAGGAGCTCCCAAACCCGTAAAAGCCGGTACTAAAGTGAAAAATATTCGTCTGACCGATGGAGATCATAATCTTGACTGCAAAATTGATGGTTTCGGTTCGATGGCTCTAAAATCGGAGTTTGTTCGTAAAGCCTGATTATTCCCCCAGATACCTATTTTTGAAGAAAATGTCCTGAATTCAAAATTCAGGGTTGATTTTTCTTTATGAATTGGATTGAGTTATATTCAATTCTTAAAAAAATGACTTAGACTTATTCCGACCAACAAAGTCACAAAAAATTTAATAAATATTTTCCGGGAATATTATTTCACAAAATATTGGTATGCGGTAACATTTTCCACATTTTCAGCACCCACTTTAATATGTGCCTGATGTTCAGGCGATTCGGCATACACTTTAAGGTCTTCTGGTTTTTCAAAAGTGAAAATATAGACATGCTTTACAGCCTTTTTATCATCAACTACTCCCCATTCATAGCCTTTTACAACTTTTAATTTTCTTAAGCTTTTAAAAGAATTATCCACTTCGGCTATTTGTTCGGCAGTAACATTTGTTTTAAATATTACCGTAACGGCATGCTTATAAAGCGGTTTTGGTTTAGCAAAAGCGATACTTAATGAAAATATGGTGAGGAATAAAAGTAGAAATGATTTCATTTTTTGTAAAAAATTAAAAATTAGAAAAGAGAAACGATACCGAAGACCCCATAATTGGGTTTATTAAACTTATCAGGCCCATACCAATCCTGATTCATTCCCACACCAAATCTGTAGGCTGATTTTTGTAAACCAATTCTTGCCAAAAAGAAACTCCTTGCATGGTGTTTTGCTTTGGGGTCGTACACATACAGGCCTTGTGCCCGGGTATATAGTGACCATTTATCGTTGATTTTGGGTCTGAATTCTACCAAATTCATAATTTCCAAATTATGATTGTCCTGCAAATCTACATCTGGCACACTCACAATCAACCATTTAGGACTGGCATAAACATATTGAACACCCAAAATTTGACGAAAACCTGCCACCGAATTCATCACCAAACCGCCTGAAAGTGCAAATCCCTTTCCAAGGGAGTAAGTCAGGAGATTTTGACTGATAAATTCATTATTTTCGGCAGAATTGTTGTAGGCTGCCTGAAAATTGGAGATATTGAAATACCCGAGTTTTCCTCCGGCCTTAAAATCTTTTTGCAGAACCATCTGAAAAAATACCCTTTCGTTCCCCGCCATTAGTTCCACCGGTATGGGTGCCGAATGTTTTTCCTGAGCATCAGAAATCCTGGAAATTGAAAAAAGAAAAATAAATAATGAAAGATTTAATTTGTAATTCACTTTGATAAAAATTATAGTTTCCCAAATATCGGGAAAATTTTAAATTTTAATTGTATCATTTCGATACATTAAGAGTTTTTTTCGATATATCCCATAAAAAAGTAATTCGTTTGGACAGGAAATCGTTATGCTTTAAAAAATAATTAATGAAATCACAAAAAATAGAAAGACGTGAATTTCTGAAATATGGCTTATCCATACCACTTTTCGCAACTTACCTGAGTGCATGCAAAGATGAGTTCATCGTGCCCAATGATACCAAAGTGATGGTTATAGGAGCCGGAATCTCAGGATTGGCTGCCGCAAAAATGCTTTCTGAGGCAGGATTTAAGGTAAATGTAATCGAGGCCAGTGATAAAATAGGCGGAAGAACCAGAACCAACCATTCTCTTGGAATTGATTTTGATGAAGGAGCCAGCTGGATTCATGGCATAAAAAAAAATCCGATTACCGATTTGGCCGAAAAAGCAGGAATGTTAAGTTTCGAAACAGTTGATGAAAGCATTGTGTCTTATGATCTGGGCGGAAAAAAAAGATCCGTGGATTTATATGATTCTACCGAAACCCGGTTTTATGAAATCCTGGGTACAATGATGAAGAAAGGCAATCCGAAAAAGAGTTTTGGTGAGGTTTTCCAAAGTAATTATCCGGAATATTTCAAGGATCGGCTGTGGCAGTTTTTCCTCTCAGCCTATGCCACTTTTGATACAGGCGACTTGTTTAAACTATCCTCATTGCTGTATGACGAAGGAGAGGTATTCGGAGGTGTGGAAAAAATCGCAACCAACGGATATGACAAAATACCGGAATATCTGGCAAAAAACCTGGACATCAATTTGAATCAAAAAGTAACAGAAATCGATTATTCGGGAGAAAAAATTAAAGTGAAGCATAATGGCCAGGAAAGCCAGGCCGATTTTGTCATCGTGACCGTTCCACTTGGCGTTTTGAAAAACAAAGTGATCTCATTCTCCCCGCAACTTCCTGAAAAAAAACTCAATGCAATCGAAAAAGTTGGAGTGAACTGTGTAAACAAGTTTTTACTGACCTGGGAGAAGGCATTTTGGGACGACGTGCAATATATTACTTATACACCCGACGTACCTGACCGATTTAACTATTTTGTTAATGTAAAAAAATACCATCCTGACACCAACGCCCTCATGACTTTTGCATACGCAGATGAAGCCCGTGCGACTGAAAAACAGAGTGATGCGGAAGTTATCAGCCTAATTATGGCTCATCTGAAAGATATTTATGGCTCTTCTATTCCCCAACCCAAAAATATGCTCAGGACTAAATGGGGAAGTAATCCAAATGCCTACGGAGCCTATTCTTTCACTGCAATTGAAACTGAAATGAGCCATTTTGATGATCTTGCGGCTTCGGTTGGTCAAAAACTGTTTTTTGCAGGAGAACATACCGAAAAAGACTACTTCTCCACTACGCATGGAGCCTATTTGAGCGGGATAAGAGAAGCCGGAAAGATTTTGGAAATATTTAAAAAATAATACTGAAAACAATTCTGGCATTAAATGGCGTCCCTGGTGTAAAACAAATCTCCTCTACGGCATCGGTTTCATTTTTCAGGCGACTGAGCGTGGAAAACTGCGTTTCTTTCCACTGGGTATTGAAGATATTTTGCACTGAAAGTCCCAGAGACTTATTTTTCCAGGAATAATTCACCAAACCATCACTCACAAAATAACCTTTGGCGACTACGCTGCCGTCCTCATTTGCAGGCCGATCTGCCACATATCGATACCGAAGGCTACCGTTCCAACCGGACTCATTTTTCAATGTAATACCTCCAATGCTTGTAAATCTTACTGCGAGAGGAATCAGGTTTTCTCCTTCAGGCTCCCCTATCGCACGAGGCTTTGCCCAGTTGGCATCCAGATCTGCAAATAAGTTTTTATATATCTGATATCTGACCGAAACATCCAATCCGCTTCTTTGCGTTTTGCCTGATGGTTCCACCACACCTGCATCACCCACATATACAAACTCCTGTCCTAGCCAGAGATACCATAGGGCAGCATTCAGAACCATTCTGGGAACGGGTTTCAGGATTACGCCCAAATCAGAACCATAAGCCGCCGGAAGGATTTCGAGGCCGTTTTGCGGTACAACCGCCCGGGTATCATTGCTGTGGAAACCTTTTCCGGTATTTAAATAAAACTGCAGATTTTTGTTTTGGGTAAAATATAAATTAAACTTCGGTGAAAATATGGCAGCCCCGGCATTTTCAGATTTATTGTTTTGCAATTTATCCAGATAGCTGTTTCTGAAATAGTCAAATCTCACGCCGGCAGTGGCAGAAAGTTTAGAGCCAAGTTGAACGGTTTCGTCCAGATAAATACCCAAATTGGCCTCATTGACGTCACCCAACATCATAGGATTTAACAGGACTTCCCGGTTTATGGTATGCGAAAGTTCCGAATCTTTGGTGAGGTCCTGACGGTAATTTAAGCCCAAATTAAATGTGCTTTGGTTTCCACCAAAATGATGAGAAATGGTATAATTGGAATTGTAACCGAATAAATTTCTGTTTTCTTTTTGCCTGATCTGATCCCCATTTTCGGGATCTTCGAGAAAGAAGGTAAAGTTGGAATACAGCTCAAAATTATAGTTTGAAAACCAAAGCTGATTTTTCCATACATGATTATTCCGGGTCAAAGTGACCAATTCAGTATTGAAATTAGTCCGGCTGGTTTGTCCGCCTTCATTGGGATCAATGGCTCCAAAAAATCCTATGATTCCGGCAGCCACCGCCCGATCGGGAATCTGACCTGAGGCATTCCATTTGCTCCAAAATGCAGATCCTGTGAGGGTGAGATTGGTATTTTTCGAGATATGGTTATGGTATTTTCCAAAAATATTAAGCCGATTAAATTTTTGCGGTGAATCAAAATAGGCATCGGAATAATTATATTCTGTGGCTAAATAGGCATTTTGGTCTTGTTTTTTAAGCAAATTCACACCGGAAACCAGTCTCCAGGTACTAAACATTCCCGCCTCGGCTTTGGCAAAGTTTTGATCAAGGGTACTTTTGGTTTTAAAGTTTGCCCAACCAGCAGTCGAAAAGTTCCCTTTTTCGGTATCGTACATTCCTTTTTTAAAGTCAACTTTATCGATGAGTTCAGGAATGATAAAATGGGCATCGGCATATCCCTGTCCATGAGCATGTGAAACCATATTGATGGGCATGCCATCTACGGTGAGTTGAATATCGGTGCCATGGTCAATATCAAAACCCCTGAGAAATATCTGCTCGGCTTTACCTCCTCCGGCGTGCTGACCAATCACAATTCCGGGAATAATTCTGAGAACCTCCTGAGAGTTATTGATGGTGCGGGTGCGGATGTCCAGACTGGAAATAACCTGTTGCTTTTGTGGATTGCTGGCCAAAATCTTTACTTCATTAAGCTCAAATTGTTTTTCAGGCAAGGAAAATTCGATGAAGGTAGTCTCATCAGACTTAATCTCAACAAATTGATTTTGAGAAACATACCCTACAAATGAAACTTCCACCCAATACTTTCCGGGCTCAAGATTAGATATTTTAAAATAGCCAAATTCATCAGATACTGTCCCCAATTTGTGGTCTTTTATCGAAATACTTGCTCCCGGAACATTGATTCCACTTTTTTGATCTTTGACCTTTCCTGCGAGGGTACCTTTATGGGCAAAGGACGAAAAGGCAAACAGTACGCCAATGAAAATAAAGGATAATTTTCGGAACATATTTGGGGTATTTTTTACAAAAATAGATTCAGTAACACCTTGTTAGTATGACAAAACTCATAATTTATTTTTCAAAATCTTGAGATTTAAAGTACAAAGCACTGAAAGTCAAAAATATATTTTTGTATCCTTATGTTGAAATTTCGAGAACGAGTAAAAATAAAGATTTTTAAAGTATGGCAGCTTTAATATTTGAGATGAATTACAACACTTCAAAAACATAATTTCCTGAACCCAAAGTCATTTTCACTTTTCCGTTTTCAATCTTTGCTCCTGAAATTTTCTTACCAGATTCATTTACCTTTGAAATATCACTTGTGGGTAATAATAAAGTCGCCGAAGTGTTTGCCGGAATTGAAAATTTAAAAATAATTTTCCCATTTTCCTTTTTCCATTCACTTGAAATACGACCATAAACCGAATCATAATATCCTGATGCTGAAGTGATATCCCCATTAGGATCGGGTGAAGGTTGCAAAATAAAATTCTTGAATGCCGGAGAGTCAGGATCACGCTGAATACCCAATGAATAGTTGTACATCCAGGCAGCAACCGCTCCAAATGAGTAATGATTAAAGGAATTCATGCTGTTGTTTCCACCAAAACCATTTTTTACAGTATAACTATTGAGTCTTTCCCAAATCGAAGAAGAACCATTAACCACCGAATACAACCAGGATGGATATTGTTTATTGGTCAAAAGTTTATAAGCTAAACCTGTTGCTCCGTTTTCTGAAAGTGCCTCTGAGATGGATGCCGTGCCAATGAAACCGGTCATAAGGGAATATTCCGGTCTTTCCACACCGCCATCATCGGTATTTTTTCTGGAAATAACTGTTTTGAAATTTTGTAAGGCAAGAGGTTTATTTTTGGCATCAAATGTTCCCAGAGCCATCGGGATGGCATAAGAGGCCTGGGTGTCTATGATTGTGCCTTTTGCAAAACTATCGCGTTCGTCTTTTTCATTGGGAGCACCAATGAATCCGGTCTTCATACCTGATTTAATGGTTTTGCCGTTCTGATCCAGATAGGTTTCATTGAATTTAGCTTTGATACTTTTACTTTTCGCGAAAAGAGATTCCGAAATACCTGACCGACCCAAAGCTTTTGCCATTTTTGCCAAAATATCAAGATCATAAGCATAATAAGCCATCCAGAAGAGGGTGTTGTCGTTTTTATTGCCTTCCGGACTAAGCCAGTCACCCAGAGGCCCCTCATTCAGAATTCCGGTTTTGGGATCCATTTTGGTTTCTAAAAAATTTACATATTTCAACATGGCATCAAAGTGTTCTTCGAGAAGTTGTTTGTCACCATATTGCTGCCAGGTCTCCCAGGCTACAGTTATACCTGCACTTCCCCAAAGGGTTCCGCCGAATCCGCCGCCAACAGGAGCTACGTCGGTAAATCTTCCGCTTTCAGCTTGAATGTCCCGCATAGCCAGCATGTGTCTTCTCAAAAACATGGGGGCATCAGCCAGAAAAGTAGAGGCTTTGGCAAATACCGAAATGTCACCACTCCAGCCCATCCGCTCGTTACGCTGAGGGCAATCCGTCGGAATAGAAAGGAAGTTGCTTCTCAATGACCAGGTGATATTTTCCCAAAGCTTATTTACCAGAGGGTTGTTGGTTTTATATTCAGAGGAAATTTGTTGCACTGAGCTTAAAACCAGCCCTTTGACCTCCTGAACAGGAATCGGAGTATCTATGCCGGTGATTTCCAGATACTGATAACCATGAAAAGTGAATCGTGGCTGGATGATTTCATCGCCGCCTTTTAAAATATATCGGTCCTGAGCCAGTGCAGCCCTGATATTTTCGAGCATAATCATTCCTTCGTTTCCCTTGTATTCCGGAAGTTCTGGATAGGTAATTTCGGCAAACCTTAAATTAATTATCTGCCCCTTTTTGCCATTTTTTATCAAAATCTGAGGCACTCCTACCATATTTTGCCCCATATCATACACAAAAACTTTCGGTCTGACTTCTTTAAAAGATTTGGCTGTTAGGGTTTTTACAATTTTTACGTTTTCGTCCAGATTTCCAATCAGTTGATAGTCTTTATAATCAAAAGTATAAGGCTGGCCTCTTTCAGAAAAAGTACCCATAAAGGCATTTCCTTCCAATGGAACCTCCACCGCCTTTTTCCAATTTGAATCATTATAACTTGTGGTAGCCCAATTGGTAATCATGGCCTCTTTAGTGGCATCATACACTTCTCCCTGAAAATAGGATCCATACTGGACGGGGCCGTCGGTAAATAGTTTCCAGTCTTTCTCATTGGAGGTGATAATCTGCTCGGTACCATCATTATAAGTAATTACAATTTTTGCTAAAAGTGATTGACGGTCACCGAAATAGTTCCAGCTTTCGCCACTGTAGGTGATATTTCCACTCCACCAGCCTTCGCTTAACCATGCCCCGATGGCATTTCCTTTACCAGCCTGAACCGAAGATGTAATGTCAAAAGTCTGATATTGATGATGTTTGTTATATTGCGTTAATCCCGGATTAAAATATTCATTGCTTACCCTTTTCCCGTTAAGATACATCTCATAAATCCCTCTGGCAGTCACATAAAGTCTGGCTTTTTTTATACCTGTTTTGGTTTCAAAGGTAGTCCTAAGCATGGGTACGGCATTTTGGGTGGCGTTTCCTGTGGCCAGCATTTTGCCGGAAAACTTGTAAGCATTTCCTGATTTATCTATCCCCGAAAGCAAACGGGCATTTTTGTCTTCGAAAAGGGTATTGGAAGGATATCTGAAATTGGAAACCTTCAAATCAGAAAACCAGGCTGTCTGCCCTTCACGGGTTTTAAAGCCCAGGTCGGCCACCATAGGAAAACTTATGAAGTTATTACCCGATCCAACAGGGTTTAGATTTAAACCTCTAGGTGCAAATTGCGAATATTGCTCCGGCATAGGAATTTCTACCTTGTGGGCGGCATCATTACCATCAATATAAAATTCAAAAATGCCAAAGTTGGACTCAGCAGTAACAGTATGTTTTTCATATTTGTTGGAATTGTTGATCAGTTTATCAGATATTTCCAGAGTTTTCAAGGGAATCTCTTCCTTATCGTCGTTGGTATAGCCTATTCTGTAAATATTTAGTTTGGCTTTGCCATTTTCAATATTTAAGCCCGAAATATCAAGTTCGATTTCGGCATAACTTTCGTTTCGGCCTCTCTCAACACCCATCAGATTTAGGTATTTGTTGGCGAGCCGTGTATCGTTGGCTCCATAAATGACTGAACCTTTGGTTGAGCCTGAATTTTTGTCGAGCTGAACGCCAAAACTTAGTTTAAAAACAGAAAGATAATGCGGATAAAAAACCAAATCCTCATCGCCGCCTCCAATCCACTGAGCCCCCGACCAGGCAGATTCTGAGGTATTCATGAGTCCGGTCTCAAACCATGAAGTCGCTTTTGCAACTTTGCCTTTGTTGTCCCAAACCCGAACCGTCCAGGTGTATTTTGTACTTGCGGCTAATGCTTTCCCCTCATATTGTATAGCATGAGAAAGACCAGAACTTACTTTTTTGGAATCCCAAACCATCAAACCTTTTTCATCTTTCACTGTAATCTGATAAGCCGTTTGCTCCAGCCCTCTGATAGCGTCCAAAGATTTCATTTGCCATGAAAACTGAGGTTTTGGCAGATCGGTACCCAGAGGGGTTACTCTGTAATTGGTTCTGAGATTTTGAATAGCAATCTGGGCATTGAGATTCGATACCGAAACAAAAAAAAGAATAAGAAGCGTCCTTATTGTTGACATGATTCAAGGTTGAAGTTTAAGTCAAAACTAACAGTAAACAGGCGTTTAACTCACCTTTACTCTCCTTTTTGCATTTAAAATATTTCATGATAAAAACAAAAAAGAGGCTGAATCAGCCTCTTTAGATTTTTATTTTTTGAATTTGCTTACCCTGGCATCCTTAATTACTCCTTTCCAATTCATCCCAAAACCAAAATCGTATCGATTTCCCTCGGAATCTTTATGACACTCCATATCATACGGAAGGTCCTCTGCCTGCTTTTCGACCACACTCATGTTGGCCGGCATCTGCATCGGAAGCAAGGCTGAAGGCTCAGACTTCCCAGCTATGGTTTCGATAAAGGCCTGATCCTGCACACCAAAACCCAACAAGATTGCACTTGCAGATTTCTCAATTTCGGAGAAGACCATCGGATTAGAGGCGTTGATTAAAACCACCACAGGCTTATTTTTCATTTTTGCTTTGGTATCATTTACCAGATTGGCGTCGGAAAGATTGGGAGTTTTTACAGTTTTTCCTTTGTAAGCCCGGTTGGTAAAGTTTTCGAGTGGATCACCTCCTGCGATGCTTACCTCGCGGGCATCGGTTGCTGTATAATCTCCATATTGCAAACTGATGGGTATATAGCCATTTCCACCATTTTTTAAATCTTCTTTGTCATATCCGATAGATGCTTTAGGATTTTCAATATAAACCATCGCAAAATCAGCCACCTCAGGGTTGTCGGTTACGTTGAAATATTTCTTCACGATTTCCATATTTACGGGATAATCTTCGGTTGCAGGACTTTCCATACCCAGGAAGTTACGACTGGCAGCTACAAATCTTTTGGGTACATAAACCGTTTTTTGGGTAGCAATTGGCAATGTATGTTCCTGATTTTTAAGCATCACAATTGACTTTAACTGTGCTTCATATCCAGCCTTCATATATTCAGGTTTTCCAACAATTGCTTTTGTAGCTGATGGATCAAGATAAGGATTTTCAAATACGCCAACCCTGAAAATATTTTTCAATAGCCTTACTGCAGATTGCTCAAATCTTGCCCGAATGGCAGGTTCTCCCAATTCTTTAATCCCTTTTTGATAGGCTTCCAAAACAGGCTTGGCATCATTATTTCCGCCATACTGATCTACACCTGCCATTAAAGCTTTGTAATGTAAATCTACAATTGACAGATTTTCTACACCCCAGGATTTACCATCCAGGAAAGAATCCATAGATTTATGCGTACCTACCACAAGCCAGTCGGTACAAACTACACCATCATACCCAAATTTCTTTCGCAACAAATCAGTGATAATGTATTTATTGTAATTATTGGCCACATTTTCGTGGTTTTTGATATCCTGATTCCACGAAATGGTATAATAAGGCATCACGGCTGAAGCCATTTTGGTCTGGCCTTTAAGTTTGAAAGCACCCTGGATAAACGGAATCATGTGGGCATCGAAGTTTTTCCCGGGATACACTGCATATTTGCCGTTTGCATAGTGTGCGTCACGGCCGCCCTCTCCTGAGCCGCCACCCGGCCAGTGTTTTACCATGGCGTTAACGCTTTTTAATCCCCAATTGCCCGACTGAAAGCCATCACAATAGGCCTGAGCCATGGCAGCTGACAACAAAGGACTTTCCCCAAATGTACCATTGAAACGCCCCCAACGTGGCTCAGTAGCTATATCAACCTGAGGTGAGAGAGCTGTGGTTATGCCTAATGCCCGATATTCTTCCGCTGCAATTTTTCCAAATTTCTCAGTAATAGCAGGATCAAAGGTAGCGGCCATGCCTAATGAGCTTGGCCACATTGAGATTTCGCCTCCTGCAGCCGCATCGTATTCGGCTTTAGCCTGGGTTCCGTGGCGTGGATCCGAACTGTTATTGGCTGGAATTCCAAGGCCTACACTCTCGCAATAAGCCTGCATTTTATTGTTCCATTTCGCTGCGATTTCGGGAGTTTGGACAGTAGTAATTAATACATGACGAAGATTATCTTCTGCCAGAAATTTCTTTTGCTGGTCGGTGAGATCGGTGGGGTCGGTTTCACCGGGAACAAATTGTTTTCCCCCATAGGTGCCTGCGAAATATCCGCCAGCACGTGCAGGAACTGATTGATGGGAGGAATAAAGCATCAAACCGGCGATTTGCTCAATAGTAAGTTTTGAGGCCAAATCTTTAGCTCTTATATCATAGCTTAATCTCCAGTCTTCGTATTTATCCAGCTTTCCGTTTTTATTCAAATCCTTAAAAGCCAATCCATTGACGGTCAATATTTTCACACCGGATGCAGGAGAATAGCCAACTGTTTTTCCGCCCGGATTTTGAATCTGCATGAAAGTTTCATGTTTGGTTTCCGTCCATTTTTTCTGGGCAAAAACACTATAAGCTGTCACAAATGACAGCAGCAAAAAGAAGATTCTTTTCATTTTATTTAAGGTATATTTTTTTCAAAATTATTATTTTATCAATATGATACAATAAATTTCGCAGATAATTTTAAAAATAGCAGGAATCTGCTATCAAATTTCAATGTTACCTAAATTCCAGCATTTTGTTTTTTACAAGACTTTATAAATCTTAATCTCCACATCCTGAGGGTTTTTAGTGCCTATTGCAATAAAAACAGACTTGTTTAACCAGTCATATTTTCCGGTTGGTGCTTCGAAAACAGTTACCATCCGAAAATAGTACTCCTTTGGGTCAACGAATTCACCTTTTCCTAAACGTGCAGCCACTTCTGTACTAGCGACCCGTAAGCCTATGTTTTTCAAATAAATAATTACGCCGTCTGAAGTTTTTATCTGATATTCTGCCGAAATTTCAGCTGCACCATCTTTTCTGATAACCTGCCAGTCAGCCCCACCTGCCAGTACCTCTCCCTGGAGTTTTTCGCCTGTGACAGTTCCGCCTGCGATAGGTATAATACGTCTGAAACCATGAGGGCCATCACCGGGAACTAACGGCATACCCAACTTTACATTCATTGTACACAAATATTCCAAAGTTGGTAAATTCTGAGCATATACATTCGTGCTTACAGAAATTATCAATAACAATAGCAGTCTTTTTTGTAACAAATTAATTTTCATTATTTTAAAGTTATTTTGGTTGCATTCTGATGGCTCCGTCGAGTCTGATTACTTCACCGTTAAGGTAGGTATTTTCAATAATATGTTTTACCAAAGCGGCAAATTCGGCAGGTTTTCCTAATCTGGTTGGAAAAGGTACCTGCTGCCCCAACGAATCCTGGACTTCCTGTGGAAAGGAGGACATCAGCGGAGTTTCGAAAATGCCGGGTGCAATGGTCATCACCCTTATCCCTGAGCGGGCCAGCTCTCTTGCAATGGGCAGGGTCATGGAAACAATCCCACCTTTTGATGCTGCATAAGCTGCCTGTCCAATCTGCCCGTCAAAAGCAGCCACACTCGCGGTGTTTATGATTATTCCTCTTTCGAGGTTAGCATCCGGCTCATTGTTTTGCATGTAGTTAGCCCCCAGCCTTATCATATTAAAAGTACCTACAAGGTTGACATTTAATACTTTCTGAAAAAAATCAAGAGCATGCGGACCATTTTTACCCACCACTCTTTGAGCAGGACCAATGCCTGCACAGTTAATGATGCCTGAAATTACCCCGAAATTTTCTCTGGTTGAATCTAATGATTTTTGAACTGAGTTTTCATCAGAAACATCTGTTTTCATAAATAAAGCCTTATCTCCCAATTCCTTTTCTGCCATTTTGCCTGCTTCTTCATTGATATCCAAAAGCACGGCGTTGCCGCCATTTTCAATTATCATTTTGGCAACAGCCAGACCCAAACCAGAGGCTGCTCCGGTGATGAGGAAGGTTTTTTGATTGATCTTCATAATTTACAAATTCCCTTTTTTTAATTCTTGTACTGCATGATTGACAGCCCTCGCCGTGAGAGCCATGTAAAATATTGAAGGGCTCTGGATACCGGTACTCGTCATGCATGCCCCGTCTGTTACGAACACATTTTTACAAGCATGAATCTGATTCCAGGCGTTTAGCATCGAAGTTTTCGGGTCGGAACCCATCCTACATCCGCCCATTTCATGGATATCGAGTCCCGGTGGCCAGCCGCGATCTTCAGCTACAATATTTTTAGCACCGGCTGATTCCAGCATCTCAGCTCCCTGTACCAGAAAGTCTTTCATCATCTTTACATCATTATCGTCATAGGCCACGTTGGTAACCAAAAGCGGAATGCCCCATTGATCGGTCTCTGTGTCACTCAGATACACCCGGTTGCTCTCTTTCAAAATGGTTTCACCCTGCATATAGATATAACAGCCCCACTGACCCGGCTCGGTCATGGCCTCTTTATAATTGGGGCCAAATGAAACCAAACTTTTACTTTCATCTCCCCGCCCACGATACGCCCCCATAAAAGACATATAACCTCCAACAAAGTCATTATCCTGTTTTTTGACATTTCTGAAATTGGGCATCATACATTCCGAAGGATTGGCTCCGTAAAAATATTTATCCTGATAGCCGTCCAGCATAGCATTCATGGTGCCGCGATAATTGTGAAAGCCCACAAATCTGCCCAAAGTGCCGCTATCGTTGCCCAGACCATTAGGAAAACGACTGCTTTTTGAGTTTAGCAGTATGAGGTTACTGTTTAAGGCCGAGGCATTCAGGAAAATAATTTTGGCAAAAAACTCTTCACTCTTGCCTGTTTTGGCATCAATTATTTTGACTCCGGAGGCCTTTTGTGTTTTTTCATCATAAATAATGCTATGCACCACCGAATCCGGCCTGATGGTCATGTTTTGAGTCTTATTGGCCCAGGGCAAAGTACAGGCATTGCTGCTAAAATAGCCTCCAAATGGGCAACCCCGCATACATTTGTTTCTGGCCTGACAGAATGTCCGGCCCTGCTCCGCAAATCTTTCATGCTGCTCGGTGATATGTGCCCAACGTCCATGAATCATCCTCCTATCGGAGTACTTTTGGGCGATTTTGGCCGACATCCCGGCTTCTGCACAGTTAAAGTCAAACGGCTTTAGATATTCACCATCAGGCATGTTTTCTATGCCATCTTTGTTGCCACAAGCACCGATAAATCGCTCGACATGACTGTACCAGGGAGCCACATCTTCGTAACGAATGGGCCATTCCATGCCATAGCCATCTCTTGCCGGAGAAGAAAATTCCCCGGCACCCCAGCGAGGTAAAGCCCTGCCCCAGGTCAATGACTTCCCTCCTACCTGATATCCACGCACCCAGTTAAAGGGTTTTTCTTGTACATAAGGATGGTCGGCATCTTTGATAAAAAAATGTTGCGTGTCCTCTCCGTACCCCGCGGCTTTGGAGATCATCGGATTCTCCTCTTTTTGATTTTTGGAAATCCAACCCCGGTGCTCCATTTCCCAGGCGTTGAGATTGGCGGTAGGATAATCCTGAATGTGTTCAACCATGCGTCCTCGCTCCAGGACAAGGGTTTTTAGTCCTGAATCGCAAAGTTCTTTGGCTGCCCAGCCACCACTTATACCACTTCCGATTACGATGGCATCGTAGGTATTCTGGTCTTTGCCATTGGTGTTAAGATGGAAAAATGATTCCATTTGGTATTTTATTTAAGGTCTGATTCAGAAAGTTAAGGTTTTTCTCAATAATAATCAATTTGTGAGATGTAACACTTTCTCTAGCTTGAAGGAAGGCTTAAACGATTTAAAAAAAGGATAAGCCTCTGCGTGATTATCAGCAAGATTGGAAAAAAATACCACTGCATTTTTCCCATCTAAAGTCTGCCAAACTACATTGCTGAAACCGCAAGTAGAGCCCGTATGATACAACTCTTTTCCCGAAATATTAAACCAACCTAAACCATAAAAAAGACCTTCCTGTGAAGGAATCGGGAAATTGACTTCGATTAATTCTTTTTGAATATCAAACAATTGCCTTTGGGTTAAGGCAGAAAGCCATTTTTGATAATCGACGAGATTGGTGTAAACGCAACCATCTCCTTTGGTGGCACTCGTAATGCTCTGGTCAGAAAATATGATTTCACCCGTGTCATTTTTTGCATATCCCATCGCCCGATACGGCATCAAGCTTCCTTTTTCGAATAAATATGAATTATTCATTTTGAGTGGCTTAAATATATTTTCCACCATAAACGCTGAAAAAGATTGACCTGAAACCTTCTCTACGATTTTTGTTAAAATACAAAAACCTCCATTGCTATACCTGAATTGGCTACCGGGCTCAAAATAAAGCGAATCCACTTTTCCAACCCAATCGAGCACTTCTGTATCAGAAATCTGTTCTTTTTGATTGTCGGGAATCAGGTTTTCATAGTCGATTAGTCCTGAACTGTGCGTCAGTAAGTGCTTGATTGTGATTTTATTTCCGGTCTTAAATTCGGAAAAAAAATTAGTCAGGACATCATCGTAATTTAATTTGCCACGGTTCTTGAGAATGATGATACAAGCCGCTGTAAATTGTTTGGAAACAGAGGCCATACGGAAATTGGTGTTTTCGTTTATTTTCTGATTTTTTTCAAAATCCGGACTCCCGGAAAAGAACTTTTTGAAAATGGTCTGATTTTTTTGGGTTAAAACAGCAAAACCCGGATTATATCTCTGGGCATTTACTGAAAAAAATGTCAAAAATAATAATAAAGAAAAAATCAAAATCCGATAGCTGATTCTCATATTTCTTAATATTCAATAGAAAATTTACATAATCCCTAAATATAGATATTGATTTCGAGTTTTAAGTCCAAAGCATGAGATATAATAAAAATATCAAACAAAAATAAAGGCCAAACCAGATGATTTGACCCTATTTTCTTAATCATTAACAAATAAAATTTACCCTACGAACTAGTGGAATATCTGTAATTTTGGTGCAATGGTCTTTTGAGGTATTGTATTGTTTTTCTTAAAATCTATCCCCAAAGCAGCGGCTGCAGTGGCAGCAATTTGAGACTGAAACATATTTTGACCGGAAGTGGCTTCTCCAATTTCTGCAATCCCTGGCCCTAAAGCCGCAGCCCATATTTGTGATGCACCTTTGATTCTGATGCCATGACTCGTCCATTCTGATTTGGTTTTGTCTCCCCTTCCATGGTCCGTAGTCAGAAGGAAAGCAGTCTTATTTTGGTATTGAGGCAAAGATTGACATAGCTCCCACAGGTTTTTGAGATAATTATCAAAAGCATGAGCGGCCTCGAGATAATCATCATATTGACCGGCATGAGCCAAACCGTCAGTATCGTCAAGAGAAATATAAAGTACTTTGGGTTGTTTAATTTTCAGATATTCTCTTGCCTGAAAGTACGTCAAAAAGTCGTGTCTTTCGGCATGACCTTTGGGTGCCAGCGACTGGATATCATTTAGAAGCAACTGAGTTGCTCCGGGATTATCAACAAACAATTCTATACCTGAATTAACCGGAATCTGATTTCTCGAGGTGTTGATAATATAAGGGATTACATCCCAGGTCGAAAAAGCAGCAACCCTACCCTGAAAACCTTTTTGAGTATTGAGGTATTCCAGTACAGTGATGTTTTGATTTGGATTTTTGTCATTTGAGTTCACCAGACTATCGGCGTAGCCAGTAAGCATTTCATTGTAACCTGGATAGCTAAACCAATAATTGTTTTCGACATCCATATAGTTTCCTTTCCACCTGTTGCCTAAAACTACTCCTTCTGTTGCTATTTTACTCCAAAAAAATGGCATAAGTTTTTTCCTGCGAATATTAATATCCGGGTCAAAATACTTTTCCAATAATCCGCTTTTATCGCGTGTAAATTGCTTGTCAGAAGCTATCATGGTATCTATTCCACCAAAAACTTCCTGCCACCTCAGCCCATCGGTGGTAAACAGAATCAGGTTTTCAGCCTTTTGTGCCAAAGATTGAAAGTTAAATAAAATAAAAAACAGGATTAATAAATAAGGGAGCGATTTTTTCATAAATACATGGCTTATAAGGGCTTACAAATCGTTTTTTTATAGTCAGGAATATTTTAAATATTGATTAGAAAACCGGCCATCGGGATAAAGATCAATGATCGCATACCCCGGAGCCGTTTTTTTGTAATTTCCCATCCACCAGTTTCCGCTTACAGCACCATTGCAAAAATAGGTAACGTGATTGTAATCAATGCGGTCATTGAGATGAATGTGACCGCTAATGGCAAGTTTGATATTGGGGTAGTTGTCAAATAGTTCGATCAGCTCCTCAGCATCACCGTGCATCCAGGTTTCGGGCACCCTCCACTCTCCGTTTTTGAAATTTTTACCATCCAAAAATACACAGGCCGACAAAATAGGAATGTGCGACACGATCATTACAAACTGGTTTTGCTGACGGCTCTCTTGAAGTTTTGATTTCAGCCACTCCATCTGCCATTCATCGATTTTCCCCTGATAACCTTTCCCCTCAATTTTAGATTGAATACTATCCAGCACCAATATTTTCCAGTTCTCTTTGTTTATTTCATAGTACGATTGGTTAATTCCCAGCTGATCCTTTGCCTGATTTTTGCCGGATTCAAAATTCTCCCGGCTATTGTCTTTTTTAAAAATATCATGGTTGCCCACACAATGGTAAATGGGAAGACCATTTTCACTTTTCAACACTTTGCTAAAAAGCTCCCATTGCCTGTCGATGCTGCTCTCACTGGCACCATGCAAACCCATAATGGCATCTCCGCCATTGATCAAAAATTCGGGAACGGTTTCAAGAGATTGAATATGATGGAGGCATCTTTCGAAACCTTTGGCAGCACCAATATGCGGCTGAATGTGTGTGTCGGTGATATGAGCAATACGGATGGGTTTACCGGAAGGCTGTGCTTTTAAAACTGCAGGTACAGTAAGGCCGCCTGTTAATAATGCCAGATTTTTGATAAGACTACGTCTCTGCATTAGTTTTTTTTGCAAAGTTGACTATTCAATATCAACTAAAAATTATCTAAATGTTATGAAATTATTGATTTTCCATAGGCTTTAAGATTTAATATTTTCATAATGCTTCATTTGCGTTTTTCTGTTTTTTTGGATAATACATTTGAATAAAAAAGAAAAATGACAAAAATAAAAATGGTGGCTTTTGATATGGCCGGCACCACCATAAGAGATGAGCGGGAGGTCGAGACCTGCTTTGCCATGGCCTGTGTCAAAGTAGGCCTAAAAACCACAGTTGACAGGATTTTGTCTCTTCAGGGATATGCCAAAAGAGAAGTTTTCCATCTATTATGGTCAGAGCAGCTCGGAGCCCAGGAAAGCAGGCTCAATGAAATAGTGGACGAATCCTATGCCGTTTTCTGTGAAATACTCGAAGACCATTACCTTAATTCCGAAATCGTACCTGCAGAATTTGCCCTGGAAACCTTTGCATATTTAAAATCCATTGATGTAAAAATAGCCTTAACGACAGGCTTTTACCGGAAAGTGACCAATATAATTCTTGGAAAATTGGGTTGGTTACAGGGTCTGGATGAGACATATAAATCTATCACCCATCAATCAATAATTGATATTTCTGTTACCCCTGATGAGGTGATTGCAGGCAGACCCAACCCTGCAATGCTCCTGAGAGCCATGAATGCTTTTGGAATTGAAAACCCCGATGAGATAATCAATATAGGAGATACTCCGGTAGATATCCAATTTGGAAAAAATGCAGGAGTGGGGTTCACATTTGCCGTAACCAATGGTACCCATTCCAAAGAACAATTGGCGGGTCTGGGTGCCGATGCTCTTTTCGATAATCTGGGTGAATTCAAATCATTTATAGAAAAATTATGAAATACGATTTAATAATAATTGGGGCCGGAGTGATGGGGACTTTTCATGCTTTTCATGCGGCAAAAAAAGGAAAAAGTGTCTTATTATTGGAAAAAAACTCCAGACCAGTGGGTTCTACAATCCAAAATTTCGGTCAGGTGGTACCGGGTGGTCTCGATACATTTTGGAAAAAATATGGCAGAAGGAGCCTCGAAATATATGAAGAACTGCAAAAGACGGAAGATTTCACACTCGTCAGAAACGGTAGTGTTTATGTAGCATCAGACGAAGAAGAACTCAAGTTGATTCAGGAACTCCAACAAATTAATGAGCAGCAGGGCTATGCCAGCGAAATATTGGATCCTTTTCAGACTGCCTTAAGATACCCTGATATTAACAAAGATTATATTAAGGGAGCGATCTTTTTCCCTGAGGAGTTTAGTGTGGATTCTTCTAAGTTTATCTATAAAGTAATTGAGTACTGTCAGCGTCACCTGGAAGTAGATTACCGGCCCAATAGCATGGCGATTGAAATAAAAGAAAACCTGGGTGAAGTAATGGTAAAAACTGCAGCAGGAAAACTTTTTACAGCTAAAAAGGCAATCGTATGTGGTGGCTATGAAACCTCAGTGCTTTATCCTGAAATCTTTGCCGAAAGTGGACTGGTCATGGTAAAATTGCAGATGCTGAAAACCAAACCTTTGCATCATATCAACCTGATGTCCAATATTTTGACAGGTCTGACTATCAGACGTTATGAGGCTTTTGAAGAATGTCCGTCATTCAGTCAGTTTGCTACACCCAAAAAATACACCGAACTAAAAGCCGAAGGTATTCATATCTTATTCAAACAGTTGCCCGACAAAAGTATCATTGTTGGGGATTCGCACCATTACGCTCCGGTAACCGACACAGAGGGATTAGGTCTGGGTGTATCGGAAGACATTAACCGGCTCATGAAGGAGGAAGCCCGAAAAATTGTGGATATAAAAGACGAAGATTATGTACAGGCCTGGGCGGGGTTCTACGTACAACATCCCGACGGGATTTTCGAATTCCAGGTTTCTGAAAATATTAGTATCCGAACAGGAATAGGTGGAAAAGGAATGACAAGCTGTGCGGGTTATGCAGAAGAAAAGATCAATGAATTGTTTCCAATATAATATCTCCTGACACCGGTTTTGATTTTCTTTTCATTTCAAAAAATAAAAATTGCCCTAATACAACTATAATTCCGGTTATTGTCAGCCAGTTACTAAGCTCAATCAGGAGGATTTTGGGGTCTTTTAGAGGATCCCAAAATTCTTTTACCAACATCAAGACTACTGAACCGAGATATCCGAAACTGTCACAGATATACACAAAATACCCGGCATTTCCTCTGATATGGAGCAAAGGTATCAATCTGTCAAAAAATGCGATCTGGATAATTAAATACGGAAGATAAAATGAAAATCCCTGCAAAATCATCCAGACTGAGCCTGAAATATTCTTTGCCAGAAATTGTTGATTCACAAAGCCTATCAGCAGCATACAAAAGATAAAAATCAAATTGATTCCAAGGATGGCCTTTCGGTTATTTTTGAAAACATTTAATAACATAATTGCTAAAAATACCCAAACAGAAATCCAGATTTCAGTCCGGGCAAAAACGCCTTTACTGTGACCTGACTGTACAGAATCCCAGATTTCAATGCTGAAGTTGTCTCTAAAATCACGAATAGTGGTAAGAAAAGCATAAAAAACAGCCACAAGGACAATGCCCAGGCCATAATTTTTCATAATATCCTTTTTGTCTTTTCTCTTCATGGATTCCCTTTTGCTTTTCAGGTTTTGGTCGGTTTGCGAAGGTCTGGGGATATTGGCCAGCATCCAAAGAAAAAACAATAGCAAAGGCAAAAAAATCAAGCCAATAAATGAAGGCATGCCATACTCCGACATCTTTGTAAAATCCTGAAGCCATAAATACAGGCTTTTGAGAATACCGGAAGTCATAATCATATTGATACTCAGGCCAAGTCCCAGAAATTCTGTAAATCTGCGGCCTTCCAAAAAACTAAAAATGATTCCGTAAACCATACCCAAAGGCAGACCATTGAGAAACATAGCCATGATTTTTACTTGCAAAGGAATAATACCGAATAAAAACAGGGCGACTTCAGAAATCAGAATAAAAGTGATTATCAGTTTAATTCTTGTACCGGAGGTCAGTTCCGAGATTACTTTTATGCCAATAAATTTGGAAATCATATAACCTATCACCTGAGCGAGAATAAAGGCGGTCTTTGCATTAATCCCGAAAATTTCCTCTCCCGAAAACACACCCGTAGTAAATGGTTTTCTGAAGGCATAGGTACAGAAATAAGTCCCAAAAGCCGCAATAAATGCCCATAAGTGAAGTTTGAAAGGGCTGCTTTTTAATTGATTTTGTAATGATTCCAATTGGTCTTTTTTATGCAAATTGGAAAACAAGTGTTACCAGAAAGTAAACCCGGTTTTATGAAATGATTAAGTTCGTGTTGAGAATTACTCACCGCACGAACCTAATTACATTTAAAGCGTTGTCCTGAGATATTGCCGTATTATTTCCAGAATATCCTCCAATTTTGGCAATGGAGTATTGGGAATTTTGCCGAGATCATCCCATTTTCTAAGTAATAAACTTTCTTCAAAATAGGGAGCTTCTCTGAATGCGATGGCTTCGTTTTCGGTCATTACGCCACCCTGAAACTCCAACGTCTTTTTGCTTGCATCAGATAAACTTTCATAATAATTTTTATCTGCATAGCACAAATATCTTTTGGCTTCTACATGGTTATAGACAACCGTCTGTATTTTTTCAGAAAAACCTCGTTCTTTTAACCAGTTTTTGGCAATCAACTCATGGTCTTTGTTTCCGAAGCCATCCATATCCTGCCCTTCCAAACCGGGCTCATCGATCATATGTCCGATATCATGCAGAAAAGCCGCCACCTGCATATCGATAGCCTGGTCTTCACTCAGGGCAAGTAAAAGACACTGTGCCCCATGCTCAAACTGTGAAACTTTCTCGCCATAATAGGCCTCTTCACCTTTATCGGTAAATATTTTTTTTATCTCCTGAATCGTCTTTTCCATTTTGATAAGAATAAAGAAAAGCGAGATAAAATTATCTCGCTTTTGAAATTGTTTTTTTTAACCTAAACTTTAACTATGATGATTATTTAACTAACCAAATCTTCTCGTTGATATCGTCTTTACCGGCAAACTGACGATCAATCGCTGCTTTGTAATTTGAATTGTTGGTAGTTCTCTCACTTAATGGATATTGCCATCTAACTGCAATACGGTTAGAGTTACCATTGCCCACACCTTGATACAAAGTAGGAAACCCGGTGCGTCTCCAGTTGAAATACGCTTCCATACCTGAGTTCATGAAAAAAGCCAGGTATTTTTGGGTCAAGATGTTTTCCAAACCTTTTTCAGCAGAGTACTTCACATTGGGCTGAGACAGATAATCGGCCATGTTGAAAGTATAGCTGAAGGTAGCAAAATCGGCGGCGTTTTTACCACCAGTTTTTGAATAAGTAAATGTATTGCTTCCATCTTTTATACCATAAAATCCTAGAGATGCTTTTACGCCTTTTTCATACCAGTCAGCAGCAGAACCGGTAGCCCAACTACGGTGCAAACCTTCCGCAATATTGAAGCACATTTCGGGATAACCCACTATGAAAGTAGCCTCACCTACGTAATTGGTATAATATCGGTTACGGTTTTGGAAAGAATATTGACCCGGAGCAAAGTCAGCACCATTGCTGGTACCAGCTTTAAACGACATATCTGCAAGGTCTTCGGCTGAGCTGGCACCACGATAAGCACTAAAGTCCGCCGGTTTTTTACCTGATTTGAGTTCAGAACCAACCGGTTCACAAGTCACAAATACCCTGGGATCATTACGCTCTGTTAGTCTTTCAACATAGGCTTGTGACATATTTTGGCGTGTTGCATCAAACCCGAAGTTATCAGGGTTAGATGGATATTTATTATTTTGATTATGATTAAACCACAGACTTTCTTCATTTGAAGCCAACAATGGATATTTCCCCGGATTACTCAAAATGCTGCTAAATCTGCTTTTGATATTCAGATCAGCATCTGCGTCTTTTTTGCTAAGCGTTGTTAAAATTCTCAACTGAAAAGCATTTACAACTTTTTGCCATTTTCTCAGGTCTCCACCAAAATAAATGTCACCGGTTACATTAGTCTTTCCGGCAGCTATTAATTCACCCATCTCTGTATTGGATTCGTCCAACCAGGTCAATATTTGCTTGTAAACAGCCTTTTGGTCATCGTACTTAGGAGCAAAGTTTCCTGTGCCGGCCAAAGCTTCTGACAGAGGAAGATCCCCTACCCTTTTACTCATTTGGTCATAATAAAACGCCCGGAAGAATTTACCCAAAGCTGAATAAACATTTTTTTGAGCTTCGCCCGACCTCACTGCTTCCTCTTCCATTTTCACTACATTTTTTAGTGTAAAAAAATGGTTGGGCATTTCGGTCCAGGAATATTCGTTAGTAGCATAATAGTTATAGTTGGAGCAATAAAACTGATTCCAACGCATTTCTGCCGAAAATGCACGCCCCGTGTTGCTGTACATGGCATATTCCACCTCTTTCAAAATCAGGGAAGCCGGTACATTAACTGCACGGTTTGGGTCTTTTTCCAGTTCAGTGAATTTCGACTCGCACCCGGCGAAAGTCAAACCCAAAACTGTCAATATATAGAATGATATTTTTTTCATTGTTTTCAATAATTTTTTATGATAAAATCTTAGAAAGTAAGATTAAGGTTTATTCCGTATCGTCTTACTGAAGGGGTTTGAAGTCCTGAAGAACCTCCGTCAAGATATTGATTAAGATCCAAATCTTTTTTCTCAGCAAAATAGAGCAGATTGCGACCCACAAGAGATACATTGATATTTTGTATTCCGGTTTTGCCATACCATTTCTGCGGAATCTGGTACCCTAATACCACTTCTCTCAACATACCAAATGATCTTGACATCAGGTTGCCTTCGTCTGAGTTGTAATAACGGCTCACCCAGTCTTGTACAAATTGTTTGGTAGTGTTAGGCGTATAAGTCAATTCCGCATAATTGGTCACTTTTCCATCAGCATCATACTTGATGGTTGCTCCGTTGGCTACTTGCACGCCTTCGCCTACCCATGCCTTCACTCCCAGATAATCCTGATAGCGGGCTGCTCCTAAATCGCCTGTAACCAAATCAATATGACGGCCTCCACGGAAAGTTTGTTTCTGCACATAATTGGAAATCACGCCTCCTATACGTCCATCAAACTGGAAGCTCAGATTTACTCCTTTATAATCAAACTTATTGTTCAGTCCGAAAACGAATTTTGGCAGCATATTACCCAGATATTGTGAAACCGGAGCATAAATCGGACGACCCGAGGCATCGTTTATGATTTCGCCCTGAGGAGTTCTTACAAAAGCTCTTCCGTAAAATTTATCCATACGATCACCTACTTTAAGGAAAGTATTCAAACTGGCAACCCCGGGATAGATTTCTTTTAACGTTTCAACAAAGGTCGAATAGTTGGCCAATATGTTCCAGTTTAAGCCATTGGCATTTTTTAATGGAGTACCGGTAAGAGATATTTCAAGACCCTTCTTCTGTGTTTTGATACCATTTACCAGAGCTGATGAATAACCTGAGGTGGTAGATACCGGGAGATTGAAAATCTTTGGTCCTTCATTGGATATGAAATAAGTGGCTTCCAATCCCAGTCTGTTTTGCAAAAACCTTAGGTCCATACCTACCTCAGTTTGGGATGTTGAACTTGGGTTAAGATCAGGGTTGTTTAAAGCATTGGTATAAGTAGCTGATGGGGTGTTATTATAAGTGTAAAGAATTGAATAAACCGCCGAGTTTTGATACGAAGGACCGTCATATGGTGAATAATACTGGTCACCGTAACCCAACGGATACGATGCCCCAGGGGTGGTTCCGATTGATGAAGTCGTCAAACCATCTTTTACATTGGCATAAGAACCTCTGAACTTCAACATTGAAATAAACTCAGGAATTGGCAGATAGTCGGTAAGTACTGTGGCCGCAGAAACCGAAGGATAAAAGAAAGTATTGTTACCCTTTGGTAAAGTGGAGAGCTGATCTACACGACCCGTAGTGGATACATTCAGGTAATCTTTATAACTAAAGTCAGCAGAGTAGTAAGCAGAATTTACCTGCATTGCTGAATTGAAATTGAATGCCTTTACCGGATTTGCAGAATTGGAGAAGTTATAAACGCCCGGAACGTTGAGATAATCTGTAGAGGCAAAATTCGAATTATACCTGAATGACCTGATGTTTCCTCCGGCCCAAATCTTGGCGTTGAATCCGTTGAAAAGATTTTTGTCATATCTGAACAATACATCCGTATTATTCTCAAACAGATTCCTGGTATCTTCACGATAATCACCTCTTCTTTCGTCTCTTCCATAAGTTCCGGCTGAATATGGGAATTTCTCATTGCGGAAAAGGTTCCAGGTGGTAACCTGCGTTCTTACCATCACATCCAAAGCAGGAGCGATCTGATACGTCATGGCTGCCTGTCCGATTACATCGGTTTTGTAGTGCCCACGCAACCACTCATAGCTCATAAAGTAAGGGTTGTTGTATCGCTGGTATTCGGCATAGATTTGCTGAATACCCTCTTTTCCTTCCTGCCAGTAGTTTTTCATGTCGTCCACATCCCAGTCGGCACCTGCCCACAATACCATGTTGTAAATGATAGAGTTAGGTCCATAGTTAATATCTGGGAAATTAGGTGACATCTGACGGTTGTACTGTAGTCCACTCGAAAACTTCAGTTTACGGTTAAAATTATAGTCCGTAGTCATATTGAAGTTAATGATATCAAGTTTGGTATTGGGTACAATGCCTTTTTGAAAAGTATTTGAGCCTGAAAGTCTTACATTATACTTCTCGCCTGAAGCGGAGAGTGAAACGTTGTTGGTTGACAAAACACCGGTCTCTAAAAAACGAGCAAGATTGTCTTTTCCTCTTGCCACCCATGGTGTACCCTGGCGTACTCCAGTAACCGGATCAACGGGTGAATCGTATTGCGGAATAAGCTGACCTTCAAATTTGGGTCCCCAACCTCCGTCATAATCACCATCATTAAGTCCACCACCTTTTCCATCTACAAAGGCATATTTACCATGGTCACCGGGGCCATATTCATCCTGCGTTTTTGGGAATGCATAAAAACCTTTGTCAAACATGGTGCTTGAGTTGAAATCAACCTGATAACCTCTTTTGTCTTTGGTACCTCTTTTGGTGGTGATCAAAATGGCACCGTTTTTACCTCTGAATCCATAAAGGGCCGAGGCTGATGCACCCTTTAATACTGAGTAAGTTTCGATGTCATCCGGGCTGATGTTCCAGGTATCTGAGTTAACAGGTACCCCATCCACTACAAACAGAATATCGCTGTTACCTCTCAGCTGAATGTTTGGTTTTCTCAGAAGCTCAGGCTGAGCACCAATCGTAAGTCCGGCTACTTTACCTGCCAAAGCATTGATGGCGTTGGGCTCACGGGCTTTAATTACGGCACTTCCATCCACGGCCTGAATGGCAACACCAAGTCTTTTTGATTCTTTTTTAATACCAAGGGCTGTTACTACTACTTCACTTAATGACTGGGCATCTTCTTCGAGCACAACATTTACCACTGACTGTGAGCCTACGGTAATTTCTTTGGCTTTGTAACCGATCGAAGAAAAAACCAAAACGGCATTGTCAGAGCCTACATTAATTTTGAATTCCCCTTTGGCATCAGTAACTGTACCTGTGCCCGTGCCTTTAATTAAGATACTTGAACCGGGTACCGGCAACTGTTTGTCGTCACTAACCTTACCGGTTATTGAACGCTGAGCGTAGAGATTCACTGAAAACAACACTGCTAACGACATGGTTATCAGCAATTTGTTTAGTTTGAGTAAAGTTTTGATTTTCATAAACTTTGGGTTAATAAATAGTTTAAAATTCAGGTGCAAAAGTCTAAGTCAGATGTAAACTAAAAATGAACCCAGTGTGAAGTTTAGAATAAGAAACAGCCGGAAATGTTAAGATAATTTAAAGAAAGCTTAATATTGATTTTTTAATAACAACCAAAACAAACAGTAATTTTGAAACTGGGAGATAGTAACCAATCATTTTATGAAATTCCTGAGATATACAATATTACTTTCGGTGATGGGCATTTTGAATGCCTGTGAACGACCAGAAGATGAAGTATTTTTCCAAACCGAAGTTTATAATCTTCACGCAGAGGAGTTTATGCAAAAATATAAAGCGAGCAAATCCAATCAACTGGTGGATATCAGAACCCTTGAAGAATATAAAAGCGGCCATATTCAATATGCCATACAAATTGACTATTATAAAGAAGATTTTAAAACGCAGCTAGTCAAGCAATTAAATAAAGGCGTCCCAGTTTTCATATATTGCAGATCAGGAAACCGAACCGGCAAGACAGTGGAAATTATGAAAGAACTGGGTTTCAAAGAAGTCAATAACCTGGTTGGAGGATATAACGAGTTGGTACCCTTTACCGACGAATGTTAGCGTTTTTCTGAATAATACCAGGTAAAACACTGAGAGGTTTCCTCAAAAACAAAACTGCAAACACTGCGGTAAATAGCGACAAAGGCCATAGTCTGTAATAAAATGTTTTGGGTAAATTGATTGCAGCCAAAATCACCCCTGTTTCAGCTAAATTTTGATTATTACTCCTGATTATTGGATTAGTATAAAGTGAAGATTTTTCACCGATAACTTCAAAACGGATAAATTTCGAATTGTTTTTCAATGATATAACGCCATTCGATGCAATACTTTGTGGAATACCGTCTTCAATCAAAAATACACTTTTTATATTTCCACTAAAACTATATTTTACTTCAGTATTATTGATTTTAATGCTATCTATTTCAATATCTGTGATACCTTCCTTTGATTTGTAAGCTACATGCTGACCACTTTTCAGGGCATTTAATACTTCAATTTTGTTTTTAGCCTCTGAATTAATGCCTACAAAATAACTTCCGGCAGGTTGTTTTTTTAAATCATGGGTATCGTCACTAGCCAGGATCCAGGACATATGCCCGTTCATAATGGCATGATCGTAAAGGTCAAAAGAAGTAGCATAAGGACTCAAAACCTCAAAAAGATGGTAACCTGAAAGTTTTTCGACGTCTTTTTTCGTAATAGCATTTTTGAGATTGGGATGACAGATTGAAACCAATGAGGCATTTTCACGGATATTCAAGACGCGTTGCTGCTTTTGGGATATACCTTGCTTAAAAGGAAAATCCAAATCGTCTGCCAAAGTACTGTTGATTCCCAAAAAATGAACTTTGTCAATATTGAACCCATGTTCATAACACGGTATTTCCAATAAGCCCGGAATGTCTTTCTGATTGATTTTATGATAATTAGACAGTCCTGCCACTTTGAATCCCAGTTTTTTATAAGTTTCAAGTATTTCCTGATCTGAATTATGCCCATTGGTCAGACCACCCCATTCTTTGGAATGAGCATGAAAATTTGCTTTGGCCAAAACACCTTTCTGCCAGTTTTGATAAGGATTATAGTACTGGTTATGAGAATTGACAGGTTCAGAAAAGTCATAAATTTCGGTCCGATAATAATAGAAGGTATATATCGTTAACGGCAACATTATCAAAAATTTAATGAAAACTTTACCGGCTAATTTCCATTTGTCGCTTGCTGACCTCACATCTTTGGGCATTATTAAATAAATTAATGTCCAAACTTAATCTCAGAGCATTACCTGAATCTTGGCAAAAAGTTAATTCTGTGTTAAATTTCAGCCGTACCGAAGTATGGTTGTTATTGGGGTATATTGCCATAAGCTTTTCAGGTATAGTCCTAACCCCGCTTTTTGATGAAGACGAAGGTTTTTTTGCAGAAGCCGCACGAAATATGCTGGCTTCCGGTGATTGGATTAGTATAAAAGTAAATGGCGAATACCGCTACGATAAGCCGGCTCTGTTCTTTTGGTTTGAAATCATTTTTTTGAAACTTCTCGGCAACACAGAATTAGCCGTTAGATTACCCTCATTTTTGGCCTTTATCTTTAATCTGATGGTCATGAGGAAATGGGCCAGGATGCAATTTTCAAAAAAAGCCGGTTACAAAATCCTCATTATTCTATTTTCATTTTTGCAGTTTCAGATTTTGGCAAGAGCGGCAGTTTCTGATAATTTTCTTAATCTCTTTATAAGTTTAGCCTTGTTTTATTTCTGGAAATGGCACCAAAAAATCTCAATAAATATTTTGCCTGTATTTGTTTTCACAGGTTTGGGATTTTTTACAAAAGGCCCCATCGCCTTTGTGATCATATTTGGGATTATCTTCAGTTTTTTAATCTTACGAAAAGAATGGAAATTGATAATCAAATGCCTCCATCCCCTGTATTGGTTTGTAGCTATTCTGATTCCCGCTCCCTGGTTTTACTTTGCTTTTCAAAAGTCAGGTGAATTTCTTTTTTCAGATTTTTTCCTCAAACATAATTTCGGGCGGTTTACCAAAACCATGGAATCTCATGGGGGATCCGTTTTCTATTATATTCCGGTGTTGTTTCTCTTTATTTTACCTTTTTCACATATCTTAATCAAGATTATAATCAATTTCTTTAAAAAAGTTGTAAAAAATAAACCTCTTCCTATGCACCCTATCAGTGACAATAATGCATTCGGGCAACTGCTAATAACTTGGTTTTTTATACCCTTTATATTATTCTCTTTTTCAAAAACTCAACTTCCACATTATATCTCCATAACCTATTTTCCGCTGGCTTTGTATTTTGCTAATCACAAACAATCTTTTAATAAATATTACTTTTTTCAGATCATCGGCATTATACTGTTGTTGGTCGTCCTTCCATTACTGTATGAAAAGATCACTATTGAAGACCTGTTTGTAATTGAAATGCTTCACCAGACCAAAACTATCTTTGGATTTCAATATTATACGGGGATTATCGTGGTATTTTCTGCTCTTATCTTTCTTTATATTTTCAAAAAAAATTCAATCCTATATTCTGCATTTTTCTTCAATGCAGGTGTGTGTTGGTTTATTTTCCATTTTGGAATAATGCAGCAGGGCTTTGTAAGAGCTTTGGGACAAAAATTATATAAATCAGATATTAACGTAAAAATGAAAGATCACTATAATCCCAGCCTTTCCTTTTATGCCCAAAAAGATTTTCCAATCGCCGGCCCGGCCAAAACCGGAGAATTGATATTTTGTAAATCGTCCCAATCTGATACTTCGGAGGTCATTGGCGTTTTTGGGGGATATAAATTGGTGAGGGCGAGATGAAGGAATGATTGAATGAATTAAGAATGAATGATAGTTTTTAGAATTTATTAATTGAAAGATTAAAAAAATGGGGAATGAAATAAATAATTTTTTAAGCTTATTTTTCAATATTAACCCATTGTTTTTTTATTGTTAAATTTATGTAAAGTATTGAATATTAAATAATTATTAAGCCTTCGTATTTTTGAAATATTTGTAAAACTATTGATGTTATTTTTATAAGCTTAAAAGAATTTATGAAAATGTCTTAAACGCAATTACTTGGACACGATAATTAATTTACATTACCCATTTTGGGTCAATTTTGACACCTATTGATT